>Ga0102588_1000023_pt1 | contig 518756 bp, 488 predicted proteins | sample AraplaMF_Col_mMS_FD_76854 | JGI IMG/M metagenome (GOLD analysis project Ga0102588, IMG submission 76854) | Arabidopsis root microbial communities from the University of North Carolina, USA - plate scrape MF_Col_mMS (SPADES assembly) (version 2) | ecosystem: Host-associated > Plants > Roots >... | reverse complement strand
AGACCTGCCCGCCTTCTGGGCCGACGCCTCCTCCGCCCTCGCAGACCTCGGCTGGTCCACCACCAAAACCATCGACCAAATGACCGAAGACCACTGGCGCTGGCAAAAAAACAACCCCCACGGCTACCGGGGCTAAGGCGCGTTCCATGGTCGTTCCGGCCCCGGCCCCGCCCGCCGTCCCCGCGCCGGGAAGGCCCGCAGCTACCGTCCCCGCGCCCGCCGTCCCCGCACCGGCTGCTTCCGTGCCCGCCAGGGCTGTTGATATCCGCGACGTCGCCGCGGCCGCTGGCGTCTCAACCGCTACCGTGTCGCGTGCCCTGCGTGGGGTGTCCCGGGTCGCGGCCACTACCCGGCAGCGTGTGCTGGAGGCCGCGAGCGGCCTGGGCTATGTTCCGTCGACGGCGGCATCAGAGCTGGGCCGGGCGCGCGGCGGACGGTTGTCCTCCCGTGCCGGCGAACTGCCGGCGCGCACGGGGACCATTCTCATCATCACGGACCCGGATGCCGCAGAGCCGGGCGCGCCGAGCGGCGCAGGCCTTGGGATCGGCGTACACCACCGCATCGACGTCCGGTGCGTGCCGGCGTCGGACGGCGCGGCGGCAGCCGCCATCCTCGAAGGCGCCGACGCATCGGTGCTGGGGATCGTCGTCGGCGCCGGCCGCGCGGTGCACGCTTCAGCGGTTTTGCGGGATGCGGTGGCTGCTGCCCAGTGCCCCGTCGTGGAGGTCATTTCGGGGAATCCGTACCGCCCGGGAGAGGCCTGGGCGAGCCTGCTGTCGCCCGTCTGTTCAACCGTGATCGCAGGCGCAGGGGGCCACGGCTACACGCTCGCCGTCGACTACCTCGCGGCGGGCGCCAGATAGCGGCAACCTGCTAGCGCCGGCCTCTTAGCGCTGGCCTTCGGCGATCCGCAACTTACCCACGCCCTCGGCCAGCACGCGGCGCGCTTCCTCGCCCAGGCCGGGGTCGGTGATCAGCTCGTCGGCGTCTTCCAGCCCGGCGATCGAGGCGATGCCCACGGTTCCCCACTTGCTGTTGTCGGCCAGGACCACCACGTTGCGCGCCGAGGCCATGAACGCTTTGTTCGTCTCCGCTTCCTGCAGGTTCGGGGTGGTGAAGCCAGCTTGGGCGTCCATGCCGTGCACGCCCAGGAACAGGGTGTCCAGGTGCAGCTGCTTGAGCGCCGACGTCGCGATCGGACCCACGAGCGCGTCCGACGGTGTGCGCTCCCCGCCGGTGACGATCACCGAGGTGCCGCGCCGGCCGGTGCCGGGATCGTGGTGGAACAGTTCGGCGATCCGGATCGAGTTGGTGACCACCGTGATCCGCGGCCCGTCCAGCAGGAGCTTGGCGAGTTCGTAGGTGGTGGTTCCGGCGCTCAGGCCGATCGCGGAACCTTCCTTGACAAGCTTGGCGGCTTCGAGCGCGATGGCCTGCTTTTCGGTGATGGCCTGCGTGGACTTCTGTTCGAAGCCGGGCTCGTGGGTGCGGGCATCGCCCGGCAGCTTGGCGCCGCCGTGGATGCGCTCCACGAGCCCGGCCTCTTCAAGGCTTTCGATGTCCCGCCGGACGGTCATGGCGGAGACGCCAAGGGCCTGCGCCAGGTCGGTGACGCGCACCACCCGTTCGCGCTGGACGGCGTCGACAATGGCAGTGTGGCGTGCGGCCTGGAGCATCGGAGCCTTTCTGGACGGTTCGTGGCGGGCTAGCGGGACGTTTCGACGACGGCGACGCCTCCGGCAGCAAGGTTTAGCGTACCCCCGGTGGGCGCCGCGGCCAGGAGATCGACGCCGTCAAGCGGCACCGTGACGCCCTGCACGCCGTGGTTGATGACGAAGGTCCAATCCTTCGCGCCGTTGCTGCGGCGGACGATTTCCACGTCTTCCGGGGGCAGTACGCCGAGCACCGGCTCCACGCCGGCGTCGGAGCAGATCAGCTCGACCAGTTCGGACAATCCCTCGCGCCCGAGGCTGGTGGCCACGTAGTAGGCGGCACCGCGGCCGGCGGATCCGGCACGGCGGGTCACCGCGGGGGAACCCCCGACGCCGATGCGCGCACCGCCGGTGCGTGCACCGCCGTCGCCCGCTCCGCCGTCGAACGTCGCGAGGACCTCGGCGCCGGCCGCCGTCCCCAGCTCGCTCCACAGCGTCCCGGAACCGAAGCGGCTCAGCCCCACGGCGTCGCCGGAACGCAGGGGGAAGAACTCCTCGATGCTCACGCCCAGCAGCTCGGAGAATGCCCCGGGGTAGCCGCCGCCGTTAACCGGGTCCATCCGGATGTGGTCGTTTTCGTCCACGATGCCCGAAAAGTACGTGAGCACCAGCGTGCCGCCGCCCTCCACGAAACGGTGGAGATTGGCCGCGCCCTCATCGGTGACGAGGTACAGCATCGGAGCGACCACCAGCTTGTAGCCGGAGAGATCGTCCGTGCTTTGCCGGATGTCCGTGGTGATGCCGGCCCGGTAGAGGGCGTCGTGCCAGCGGCGCGTTTCGGGGAGGTTCCGGGCGTCCTCGCTGGGGTGCGAGTCCAGTTCGCTGCCCCAGCGCGCGTCGGTGTCGTGGATGATGCAGGCCTCGGCCTGGACCGTGGACCCGGCCACCGCGGAGATGTTCTCCAGGGCGCGTCCGAGTTCCACCACCTCGCGCCACACCTTCGTGTCCCGGCCGGCGTGCGGCACCAGCCCGGAGTGGTACTTCTCGGCACCGGCCCGGGAGGCCCGCCATTGGAAGAACAGTACGCCGTCGGTTCCGCGGGCCACGTGCTGCAGGGAGTTGCGCAGCATTTCGCCGGGCGCCTTGGCCACGTTGCGCGGCTGCCAGTTGACCGCCGAGGTGGAGTGTTCCATGAGGAGCCACGGCTTGCCCTGGGCCCAGCCGCGGGTGAGGTCCGCGGTCATCGCGAGTTCCTGGAAGTTCCGCTCGTCGTCGGCGATCAGGTAGTGGTCGTTGGACACCACGTCCATGTGCCCGGACCAGCGCCAGTAGTCCACGGGCGCAGCCAGGCCCATGTTGAAGCCCATGAAATTGGTGGTCACCGGGTGCTTGGAGTGTGCCCTGATGATGTCGGCCTCGGCGTCAAAGCACTCCAGGAGGGAATCGGAAGAGAACCTCGCGAAATCCAGCTGCTGGGTGGGGTTCACCCAAGCCCCGGAGCGGCGGGGCGGCATGATCTCGGCCCAATCGTAGTAGTGCTGCGACCAGAAGGCCGTGCCCCAGGCCTCGTTGAGCGCGTCGAGGCTGCCATACTTCCGCTGCAGCCATTCCTGGAAGCCGCGCTCGGCGTGCGGCCCGAAATCCGGCTGGTTGTGGCAGCCGTACTCGTTGTGGACATGCCACATCACGACGGCGGGGTGGCCGGCGTATCGCTGCACGATCGCCGTCGTCAGGGCTGCTGCAGCCCGGCGGTAGTCCGGAGAGCAGGCCGCGAACGCCTGCCGCGAACCGTAAGTCTGCCGGACGCCGTCGGCATTGACCGGAAGCGAGTCGGGGTACTTCCGGCTGAACCACGGCGGGGGAGAGGCGCTCGCATTCGCCAGGTCCACGCTGATGCCATTGGCATGGAGCAGGTCAAGGACCGTATCCAGCCAGCCGAATTCGTAGCGGCCTTCCTCGGGCTCCAGGAGCGCCCAGCTGAAGATGCCGACGCTCAGCAGGTTCACCCCGGCTTCCTTCATGAGCTCGACGTCGTGTTTCCAGACGTCTTCGGGCCACTGCTCGGGGTTGTAGTCCCCGCCGAAGGCGATCCGGCCGCCCAGCTTGTCGACGATGTAATCCATGGTCATGCGTTCTTATCCTTTGCTGGAACCGAGCGTGAGACCGGCCACGAATTGGCGCTGCAGCACGAGGTAAATGATCAGGGTGGGTATCACGGTGATGGTGGCGCCGGCCGCGAGCAGGTTGTAGTTGGCGAGGAACTCGCCCTGCAGGTTGTTGATGGCCGTGGTGACGGGCAACCTGTCTCCGCTTTGGATGAAGAGCAGCGGCCAGAAGAAGTCGTTGTAGATGAAGATGACTTCCAAGGTTCCGAGTGCTGCGAGGGCGGGACGGCACAGCGGCAGGATGATGTTCCAGTACTGCCGCCAGATCCCGGCGCCGTCCACGAGGGCGGCCTCGGTCAGGTCCGCCGAGAGCGCCTTCATGTAGTTGGACAGTACGAAGGTGCAGAAGCCGATCTGGAACGCCGTGTCCACCGCGATCACCGAAATGTAGGTGTTGAGCAGGTTGCCGGAATCGCTGAAGGAATAGGGCAGGGTGAGGTGCTTGAACATTTCGAACAGGGGAGCGGCGAGGACCTGCGGTGGCAGGAGGTTTCCCGCGGTGAACATGATCAGCAGGGTGATGTTGAACTTCCAGCTCACCCGGGAGACGGCGAAGGCCATCATGGAGGCAAAGAACAAGGTCAGCACCACCGAGGGGACGGTGATGAGCACGGAGTTCAGGAAATATTTCGAGAACCCGCCCTGGGTCCATGCCTGCACGAAGTTGTCGAAGTTGAAGGTGCCGCCGAAGCTGAAGTAGCCGAACTTGTCCGTGTCCGCCTTGGGCCGGAGCGCGGTGAAGAGGGACCAGGCAAGGGGGATGAGCCACATGACGGCCATGACGGTCAGGAAGATGTGCGTTCCGTAGTGGCGTCTGCGGGCGTTCTGGCCCACCACGGTTGCGGTGGTGTCCGGGATGGGGTTGGTGAGCGTGCTCATGCCTTGCTCTCCTTGCCGAAGGTGCGGATGAGGTAGAAGACGATCGGGATCAGCGAGATCACCAGGAGGATCACGGCCAGGGACGAGCCGACGCCGATCACCTGGCCTTCGCCCACGAGGTTTTGGATCACCAGGGCACTGATCAGTTCGAGTCCGTTGGTGCCGCGGTTGATGATGTAGACGATGTCGAATGCCCGCAGGGATTCGATGATCGTGATGACCACGATCACGATGTTCACGGGCCGCATGGCGGGGAAGACCACGCGGAAGAAGGTCTGCACGGCGTTGGCGCCGTCGATCGCGGCAGCTTCGCGAAGCGAGGGGTCCACGCCCTTGAGGCCGGCCAAATACAGGATCATGACGTAGCCGGCGTGGCGCCAGGTGGCCGCGACCATGGCAGCCCAGATATTGACGTTCGAATCGCCGAACCAGTCCACGGCCTGCGGTGTGCCGGCAGTGCCCAGGAGGAAGTTCAGCAGCCCGCTGTCCCGGTTGTAGAACAGCTGCCAGATGATGCCGATCAGCGCCAGGGACAGCATGACCGGTGTGAAGAAAATGCTCTGGTAGATCTTGCTGCCGCGGATCTTCTGGTCCAGCAGCACGGCCAGCAGCAGGCCGAGCGGCGTGGCGATCAGGGCCAGGAAGACGAGCCACAGGACGTTGTGCTGCATGGCGGGCCAGAACGGCGGATAGTCCTCGACCACGAAGCGGTAGTTGTCGGTCCCCGCGGGCTTGATGTCCTTCAGGTCCAGGCCGTTCCAGCGGGTGAAGCTCAGTGCGATCGAGAAAACGGTGGGCAGCCAGACCAGCAGCAGTTGGATCAGGGTGGGCAGGCCCACCATGATCGCGAGGACCAGTTTGTCCCGCCGCGTGAGTCGGCGGACCCTGCCTGTCCTGATGGTCCGCCGTCCGACGCCGCGGCGTCCCGACGTGGCCAGGCTCTGGCCCGCTTCGCCGGGTTCCCTGTCCGGGACGGCCGGCTTTTCGGCGGTAGTGCTCATGGGGATTCCTTCAGTTTGCGTTAGGGGGCCCGACGACGGCGGGCCGTGCCGCCGTCGTCGTACCTGTCCTGGGGGTGCCGGTGCGCGGGGTGACCCGCACGGAAGAGCGGCGGTTACTGGGCGGCGTAGAGGGTCTTGGCCTGCGCTTCGAGGTTCTTGACGTCCACGGTGCCGTCCTTGATGAAGGACTGCAGCGCGGGGATCATCACGTTGTTGGCCATGGCGGGGAGGGCGTCGCGGTCCAGGAACTGGCTGATGTACTTGGCGTTGGCGATGGTGTCGGCGCACTTCTTGTTCAGCGGGCTGAACTTCGAGGTGTCGGCGCCCTTGACGGTGGCGATGTTGGAGGTGTCCACGGCCGCGTAGGCGTTCTGGCCGTCCGCGGTGCCCATGAATTCCAGGAAGTCGTGGGCTGCCTTGTTGTCGCCGCCCTTCTTGGACAGGAGCAGGCCGTCGATGGGGGCTTCGACGGCGTCGGTGCCTTCCACTGCGATTTCCGGGAACGGGAAGAAGTCGATGTCGGCCAGCACCTTCGGATCGGTGAACTGCTGGGTGACGAACGAGCCCAGGAGGTACATGCCGGTCTTCTTGGCTTCGAGGGCCTTGGCCGCGTCCTGCCAGGTCTGGCCGAGGGCGGCCGGATCCTGGAACGGCAGGAGCGCCTTCCAGGTGTCGAAGACGTCGCTGACCTTCTTCTGGTCCCAGCTTTCCTTGTGGGCGGTCAGGTCCACGTGGAACTGGTAGCCGTTCAGGCGCATGTTGATGTAGTCGAACGTGCCCATGGCCGGCCAGCCGTCCTTGTCCGCGAAACCGATCGGAATGATGCCGTCGGTCTTCATCTTGGCGGCCAGGGTTTTCAGCTCGTCGAAGGTCTTCGGAACCTCGTAGCCCTTCGCAGCCCAGAAGCTCTTCCGGTAGAAGAAACCCCACGGGTAGTTGTAGTTGGGGACCAGGTACATCTTGCCGTCAGGTCCCGTGGAGGCCTTTTTCATGGCGTCCGAGAAGTTGCCGCCGATCTTCTCCCAGACGTCGTCCACGGGAGCCAGCAGCCCCTTGCCCGCGTAGTACTGCATGCGGTAGCCGGCGAACCAGGTGAAGGCGTCGTCGGGGCTGCCCTGGAGGTAGGAGTTGATCTTGTTCTGGAAGTCGTTGTGCGGGACGACGTTCGTGGCGACGGTGATGCCGGTCTTCTTGGTGAACGCGTCGGTGACAGCCTTGTAGGCGTTCTTGGGTACCTCGTCCGAAGAACCCGAACCGAAGGTCAGGCTGTTGGAGGTGGCTCCCGGGGCCGGTCCGGAACCGCCGGTGCATGCGGCAAGCAACGGAATTCCGGCCAGCCCGGCAGCACCGATACCGAGCGTTTTCAGGATGGTGCGGCGTCCGGGGCGGGCGTTTTGCGCCGCCAGGAACGGGTCAATCTGCGCTGCCATGTTCTCTCCCTTGAAAGCGTGGTGCCTGTGAGGTTTCTCACTATGCATCGACTATAGACGCTCAAAAGAGAACATGAAAGAACTAAATATAACATTATCGGGCAAGCGCATTCCGGTCTATCCCATGCCAAAGGCGGCGGTCTCCTTCGCGAGGAAACCGCCGCCTTTGCGTGGTGTGAGCCGGGCTTACTTCCTGAGGGATTCGGCGATCTGGGACATGATCGTGGGGTCCGAGAGGGTGGTGGCGTCGCCGACTTCACGGCCTTCGGCGACGTCCTTGAGGAGGCGGCGCATGATCTTTCCCGAGCGGGTCTTGGGCAGTTCCGGGACCACCAGGACGTGCTTGGGCTTGGCGATGGGGCCGATCTCCTTGCCGACGTGGTTGCGCAGTTCCAGCGCGGTGGCGTCGCCGTTGTTCACCGCGTCGCCGCGGAGGATGACGAACGCGACGACGGCCTGGCCGGTGGTTTCGTCCGCGGCACCCACGACGGCGGCTTCGGCCACGGCCGGGTGGCTGACCAGTGCCGACTCGATTTCCGTGGTCGAGAGGCGGTGGCCGGAGACGTTCATGACGTCGTCCACCCTGCCCAGCAGCCAGATGTCGCCGTCCTCGTCCTTCTTGGCGCCGTCGCCGGCGAAGTAGGTGTTCTCGAAGCGGGACCAGTAGGTGTCCTTGAACCGTTCCGGGTCGCCCCAGATGCCGCGCAGCATGGAGGGCCAGGGTTCGCGGATCACGAGGTAGCCGCCGTGCCCGTCCGGGACGGACTCGCCGGTTTCGTCGACGACGTCGATCGCGATGCCGGGCAGCGGAACCTGCGCGGAGCCGGGCTTGGTGGCCGTGACGCCGGGCAGCGGCGCGATCATCTGGGCGCCGGTTTCGGTCTGCCACCAGGTGTCCACGATCGGGGCCGGGTTCTCCTTCTTCTCACCGTTCTTGCCGGCGTTGGCGCCGATGACGTCCCGGTACCACATCCACGCTTCGGGGTTGATGGGTTCGCCCACCGAGCCGAGCACGCGGATGGAGGACAGGTCGTACCCGGCGGGGATGTCCCGGCCCCATTTCATGAAGGTGCGGATCGCGGTGGGGGCGGTGTAGAGGATGGAGACCTTGTACTTCTCCACGATCTCCCACCAGCGGCCCTGGTGCGGGGAGTCCGGGGTGCCTTCGTACATCACCTGGGTTGCGCCGTTGACGAGCGGGGCGTAGGCGACGTATGAGTGCCCGGTGATCCAGCCGACGTCGGCGGTGCACCAGAACACGTCCGTGTCCGGGTGCAGGTCGAACACGGTCTTGTGGGTGTAGGCGGTCTGGGTGAGGTAGCCGCCCGTGGTGTGCAGGATGCCCTTGGGCTTTCCGGTGGTGCCGGAGGTGTAGAGGATGAACAGCGGGTGTTCGGAGTCGTGCCCGACGGCGGTGTGCCCGCCCGGGGCGGCGCCGACCGTGTCGGCCCACCACGCGTCCCGGCCCTCGGTCCAGTTGACGGGTTCGCCGTTGCGCTTGACCACCACGACGTTCTGCACGGTGTGGCCGGGCTTGGCCAGGGCTTCGTCCACGGCGGGCTTGAGCGGTGACGGCTTGCCGCGCCGGTAGGTGCCGTCCGCGGTGACCACGAGCTTGGCCTCGGCGTCATCGATCCTCGAGCGCAGGGCGTCGGCGGAGAAACCGCCGAACACCACCGAGTGCACCGCGCCGATCCGGGCGCAGGCCAGCAGGGTGATCACGGCCTCGGGGATCATCGGCAGGTATACGGCCACCCGGTCGCCCTTGCCCACACCGAGGGCCTCGAACGCGTTCGCGGCCTTCTTGACCTCCTCGGTCAGCTCCGCGTACGTGATGGTGCGGGTGTCGCCGGGCTCGCCCTCGAAGTGGATGGCCACACGGTCCCCGAGCCCGTTCTCCACATGCCGGTCCAGGGCGTTGTACGCGGCGTTGACTTCGCCGCCCACAAACCACTTCGCGAACGGCGGCTCGGACCAGTCGAGGGCCTGGCCGAAGTCCTTGTCCCACGTCAGCAGCTCGCGGGCCTGCTTCGCCCAGAACGCCGGACGGTCCGCCGCGGCCTCGGCATACTCCCCGGCCCCGGCCACCGCGTTCGCGGCGAATTCCGCTGACGGCGCAAACTTCCGGTTCTCGTGCAGCAGGTTCTCGAGGGCGTCGCCATTTCCGGCGTCGTTGGCGACTGTAGTGGCGGAGGCAGCGGTGGCCGTTGATTCCTTGGCGTCCTGGGACATGTGGACCTCATCTTCGTCGATCTTTTCGCTGCGGGGAGGCTGCCGCCGGGGACGCACGGCGGCAGATCACGTCGCTGTGGGTTCCCGCGGAAATACCGCAGAATGCTTTCCGCCATACACATTATCGCTTCGGCTGCGCCGGGGGTGTGCCGGGTCACATTGTGGCCGTGAGCGGTGCCGATTTAGCGCCGAGCGGCTAGGGGCTGTCAGGGCCGTGGCATAGGCTGAAAGGGTTCCGGGGCGCGGACCGCCGGCTCCAGCCGCGCGTCCGGCCCGTGCCGTTGCGAGCGGCCGGAACACTGCCGTACCCGCACAGCAGTGCAAAGGAGAACTTGTCATGACCCAGATGAACCCCGCCCCCGAAAACGGTGCGGCGAACCAAGGGGAGCCGACTCCAGGTGCCGGACAGGCCTCCCCGGCCGGAGGCGCCCCAGCCTCCACCCAGACGGCCGGTCCCGTGCAGAACGGCGCACCCGCGCAGGTCGGTTCTTCGGGGGAGAGCGGGACTCCCGCGGAGGCCGGTGCGTCATCGCCGGGCGGTGGTTCCGCGCAGGTCGGTTCTTCGACGCAGGGCGCTCCCGCCCAGGGCGCCCCAGCGTCCACGCAGGTCCCTGTCCCAACCGGCCGGCCGGCGGCCACGGCGGTGGCGGGACCGTTCACCGTACGGGACCTCCTGGTTTTCGGCTCGGTGCTGTTCCTGTTCGTGGCTTCCCTGCTTCCGATGTTCGGCACGTACAACCTCTGGAACGCCGGCAACCTCTTCTTCCTGGGCCTGGGCATCATCCTGCCCGTGACCGTGGCCGGGCTGTTCGCCGCCCGGCGCCTGCAGCCGCAGAATCCGCTGCGGATCGGTTCACTGTCCGTTGACCAGTTCGCTTCGGTGGTGGCGTCCTTCTCCGTAGCCCTTTACTTCCTGAGCATTGTCGTCGACTTCACCGGCTACCTCCTGTTGGGCCTCGTCGGGTCCCTCGGCCTGCTCGTGGGCACCGTCCTCGCCCCGCGCATCCCGGTCCTGTGCGACGACTTCAAGGACCGCGCCGAGTCCACCGCGCACGTAGTGGCGCGCGACGCCGTCGAGCCCTTCCGGAAGCCCGCTGCCCCCAAACCGGCAGTGCACAAGCCCGCCAAGAAGGCAGCCGTTCCCGCCCCGGCCGGACCCGTTGCGGGTGCACCCGCCTCCGGCGGCCCGTTCGCGGTGGTCCCGACGCCGGCAGCCACCGCCGCGCCTCCTCAGGCTCCCGTTTCTACCGGGGAAATCAGGACGGAGGCGCCCGAGGGCGGCACCCCGGCAGCCGCGGCCCCGGCACAGGACATCCCGGCAACGATGGCCCACCCCGTGGTCGACCGCTCGCAGGAAACTGCCGCGTTCCCCCAGGCAGCCCGCCAGGTTGAACCGATCGGCGCCACCGTTGATCCGGCCGGCCGCCCGGAATCCCCGGAACCGGCCTACGAAGCATTCTGGTTCGCCGTGCCCCAGTCGCGTGTTGCGGTGGACGAGCACAGCGGTGCCCCGGCCTTCACGATCGAACCGGGTGGCTGGGTGCTCGCGCTCGAAGACAGGGGCGGGGAATTCCTCGTCCAGAACACCGACGGAAGGCTCGGAGTCCTGCGCGACCTCAGCCACATCGAACGCGGCTGAACAGGACCACCGTGCCCGCCGCCGTCGAAACCCCTCTGGCCCTCAAGCGCCGCGCCCGCAGGATCAACAAGGAACTTGCGGAGAAGTACCCGTATGCCCATGCGGAACTGGATTTCCGCAACCCGTTTGAACTGGTCATCGCCACGGTGCTCTCTGCGCAGACCACGGATGTCCTGGTCAACCAGGTCACCAAGATCCTGTTCGCCCGGTATCCGGACGCGCGGGCGATGTCCGAGGCGGACCCCGTCGAGCTGGAGGCGATCCTGCAGCCCACGGGGTTCTACCGGGCCAAGGCGAAGAACGTGCTGGCCCTGAGCACCCGCCTGGTGGACGAGTTCGACGGCGAGGTGCCCGGCCGGCTCGAGGACTTGGTGACGCTTCCCGGCGTCGGGCGCAAGACGGCGAACGTGGTGCTGGGGAACGCCTTCGGCGTCCCGGGTATCACGGTGGACACGCATTTCGGCAGGCTCGCCCGCAGGTTCGGCTGGACCGACTCAGAGGACCCGGTGAAGATCGAGTTTGATGTCGCGGAACTATTCGAGCCCAAGGACTGGACCATGCTGTCGCACCGCGTGGTCTTCCACGGCCGCAGGATCTGCCATGCGCGGCGGCCCGCCTGCGGTGCGTGTCCGGTAGCTAACTGGTGCCCCAGCTACGGTGCCGGCGAGACTGATCCGGCCAAGGCCGCCAAGCTGCTCAAGTACGAGCTCGCCCCGGGCCAGGAGGCCCTGCTGGAAAAATTGCTGGCCGAAACCGCGCGCGCTGCCGAGATCCGCATGGAGTCCCAGCTGGAGCTGAGGAGGGCACGGAAGTGACGGCGCTCAGGGACCTGCTGTATCTGGTGTCCAGGATCGAGTCCGGGGACCATCCGGCGTCGGATCCGCGCATCGCGGTGGGCGAGGTCGATGCCGGCCTGGCCCGGAGAGCCGCGATCCTCATGCTGTTCGGCGTGCTCGACGACGTTCCGGCGAAGTCCTCCAAGGACGTGGTGCCCGCCGACCTGGACGTGCTGCTCCTGGAACGCGCCCACACCCTCGGCGACCATCCCGGACAGGTGGCGTTCCCGGGCGGGAGCATCGATCCCCGGGACGAATCAGCGGTTGCGGCAGCCCTCCGCGAAGCCGTTGAGGAAACGGGACTCGACGTCGGCGGCGTTCAGGTGCTGGGCGCCATGCCGGAGGTCGGGCTGAGCCGGAGCAATTTCGTGGTGACGCCGGTGCTGGCGTGGTGGGCGTCGCCGTCGCCGGTGCGGGTGGTGGACTACGGGGAGTCCGCGCAGGTGTTCCGGGTCCCGGTGCGGGACCTGCTGGACCCGGTCAACCGCTACATGGGAACCCTCAGCCGCGGCGGACGGACCTTCACGAGTCCGGTGTTCCTGGTCAACGGCGTGGTGGTGTGGGGCTTCACGGCGATGGTGCTCAACGGGCTCTTCGAGGCCCTGGGCTGGACGATTCCGTGGGACGAAGAACGGATGCACCAGATCCAACTGTGAGCAGCCCGGCCGCAGCGTGCCGGCGTACGCTGGCCGGTTAGGTGCGGTCCACGATGATGCCCGTTGCCGCGTTTTCACGGCAGGCGTTGATGCCGGCCACAGCTGCGCTCAGGTGCTTGAACTGCGGGGATTCGGCCACCAGCGTTCCGTCCGCCGCAGTAAGCCTGAAACGGTAGGCACCGTTGTTATCCATGAGAATTTCGAATCTTCCAGCCACGATGCTGTTCCCCCTTGAATGCGTCATCGCATGCCTGCGGGCAATTTCGCCCGACATGCATCCTTCGAGGCTAACGAGAGACCGGCTGGCCCGAAAGTTACTGTGACGTAGCCTATGTTCGAGGGCAAGGTTCAGGTCATGACGCGTCTTTGACTGGCATCCGCCCGCGTGCCGGGGCTACTTTGCGGGCGTCGCGTCCGGGGACACCGCGTGGAAGTTCAGGACCCGGCGGGGCGCAGGGATCGGATATTCGAAGGCAGCCGCGCGGAACTCCTCTTCCGCGCGGCTCTTCCGACGCATCTCCACCTCCAGCAGGAACTGCACGTCCTGCGCAGAAACGCCGGACTCCGCCGATAAGGAGGCAAGCCATTCGCCCGCAACCACGGCATCATGCTGTTCGCCCAGCAGCCGCTGCAGCGTGATGGCCGGCTGGATGATCGCTGTAGCGTCGGGGCCGAAGACATCCGTGACCGCTTCCGCGGCGTAGCGCAACCGCTTGATGTCCTTGCGGGCCTCATGCAGCCCGGTATTGCGGACCGCCGGGTCGATGCTCGCCGCGTCCCCGGTCAGTTTCTCCCGCATCCTGTTCCACTGCTCCTGCATGGGGTAGGCCAACGCCGCTTTCCTGACCTTCTGCGCCTGGCCAGCGGCGAGGGAGGTCCGGACGGCGTGGACCACGCGGCGGCTCCGCTTCTTCCGGCCGAGCCTGGCGGCGGCCCGACCCGCCGTCGTATCAAGCATCCCGACCGAGCTGTAGAGCGCTTCCGCGGATTCCCAGGACTCCTGCGCATCGATGGACAGACGCATCCGCTGTGCCAGCACATGGGCATCGCGTGCCTCACCCAACGACGTCGCCAGCCAGCGGACGTCCTTGCGGAGCGGCTTCGGAAGCCTCGGCACCAGCCCGCTGTAGCAGGCGAGGACGGAACGGAGGCGGCGGATCGCCAGCCGGCAGCGATGCACCGCTTCGTGGTCCGTCGAAGCAAGCAGCGGCAAGGCGTTGGCCAGCTCGTTGAGCTGTGCCACCGTGTAGGCCTCCAACGCTTTCCGGGCTTTCTTTCCCACGCGCCCATCGTCCTCCGGCCGTCCGGCCGGTACAAGGGGCCGCTTACTTGGCTTGGTCATAGGAATCGACGACGGCGACACTCACCGGAAACTCCAAGGGAACTGTACCGAACAGCAGCTCCGTCGCCGCGGCCGCCGCCTCTTCGACGGCCCGGACGCACGCCGGAACCGCCGCTTCCGGAGCGTGGACCATGACCTCGTCGTGCAGGAAGAAGACCAGTTCGCCCGTCGGCGAGCCTTCCGCCCCGAGGGTTCGGAGCCGCCGTCGCAGTTCCGCAAGCCAGCAGGACGCCCAGTCCGCGGCCGAACCCTGGACCACGAAGTTCCGCGTGAAACGGCCGCGCGAGCGGGCGATGGTGTCGGCACGGCGCTGCTCTTCCGCCGTCGTCGAACGCTGGCTGCGCACCCAGCGCTCCGAGGGCGGCGGGCTGCTGCGTCCGAGGCGGGACGTCACCGTCCGACCGGCTTCGCCGTCGCGCGCTGCCTGCTCCACATAACTGACCGCGCGCGGGTAGGTGCGGGCGAGCTGGGGCATGAGGCGGCCGGATTCGCCCGTGGTGGCGCCGTACATTGCGCCGAGCATCGCGATTTTGGCTTTGGACCGGTCGCCGCCGAAGCCCTGAGCCGCGATGCCTGCGTACAGGTCCTTTCCGCGTGCGGCCTCGGCCAGGCGCGGGTCCTGGGCGAGGGCGGCGAGGACACGGGGTTCGAGCTGGGCGGCGTCGGCGACGATCAGCTTGTGCCCCGGGTCCGCGTGCACGGCGCCGCGGATCTGCTTCGGAATCTGCAGGGCCCCGCCGCCCCGGGACGCCCAGCGGCCGGAAACCACGCCTCCCACCACGTACTCGGGCCGGAAGCGGCCGCCGCTGACCCAGGCGTCCAGCCATGCCCAGCCGTTCGCCGTGAAGAGGCGCGAAAGCTTCTTGTACTCGAGCAGCGGACCGATCGCCGGATGCGTGGATTCCTTCAGCTCCCACTGCCTGGTCGAGCTGACTTCGATGCCGTTGCGGTGCAGGGCGCGGATCAGTTCCTGCGGGGAATCCGGGTTCAATTTGGGGGAATTGAGGAGCCCGCGTAGTTCGGTGCACAGCGCTTCGAGGGCGGCCGGGCGGTGGCCAGGAGCCGGGCGCGGGCCGAGGTAGTGGCGCAGGATGTCCTCGTGCAGCGATTCCCGCCAGGGCACGCCGCTGTGCTGCATTTCCGCGGCGATCATGGCCCCCGCCGACTCCGCCGCGAGGAGCAGCTGGAGCCGCTGCCGCTGGCCGTCGGCGACGGTCCTCACAGCCAGCTGCTGCGCGGCAAATTCCGTCCGGAGCTCATCGATCCCCAGTGCCTGGCCGTGCGCGGCGGGTGCGTCGAAGAGCGCTCCCTGGTCCGCCGGCGGTGGAGGCGGGGCGAAGGCCTTCACCATGCCGCTTTCCTCGTCGACGGCGGGCTGGGCAGCGCTCCGGGCGTAGTCGGTATGCTCCGTGAACTCGGAGAAGGCGAGGATCGTGCGGCACAGGGTGAGGTCGTGGCAGCGCTCCAGGCGCACCCCGGCGGCGAGCAGCGCCGGGTACCAATCTTGTGCGCGGTTCCAGATCCACCGCGGCCGCCCGGCTTCCATGTCGCGGACGACGGCGGGTAGTTCCGTCGCGCCGACAATCCGCGGTTCGGAGAGCGCGGCGCCCTCGGCGCTGGGTTCCTGGATGGCTGCCCCCTGCGGGTGGACGGCGAGCAGCAGATACATGATGACAATTTTGCCCTGTGTTCTGGGGCCTCCTTGCGCATTCAGGACAGATGCCGTCCTGATCCATGAGGGTTCCGCCGGTGTTCCTCCACAGGGGCCGCCTGCGGGGGCTTGTCCACATACGCGGACGCGGTCCTTCCGGGGCGGATCCATCCCGCGGACAGTGGCTTCATGAGCAGGCAGCATATCCAGGACGGGAACGGTTCCGGCGCGCATACGGTGGACTCTTTGCGGGCGGACGCCCTGCTGCCGGCGGCCGTGAGGACGGAAGCAGGGCCGCCAGTGGCCGGACCGCCGGATGCGGACATTCACGGCAGGCGCAGGGGCCCGCGGAAGGTCTCCCGCGAGGACCCGGCGGAGCCGCCGTGGCTACCCGGCGAGGGGACTGACGTCCTGCTGGTCACCGGCAACGCCAGGCTACAGGCCGAAGCCGAAAGGATCGTCGCTGCCCTCGGGGCGGAGCTGCGGACGGCTGCCAGCGCGGAGGAGGCATTGCCGTTCTGGGACTCCGCCGGGACTGTCCTGCTTGGAAGCGACATCCACGAACTCCCGCCCCGCCGTCGGGCGCCTGCCGTCCTGCTCGGGCTGGCCGCCGAGGGGGACCGGCTGTGGCAGTTGGCCGCAGGTCTGGGGGCGGAACGCGTCGCCGTGCTTCCGGAGGGGGCTGCCTGGCTCGCCGAGCATCTGAGCAGGTCCCAAGCCCCGGATCCCGGAGGGCTGGTCCTCGGGCTCACGGGGGCGTGCGGCGGGGCCGGCGCATCGACGGCGGCCATCTGGCTGGCCCAGGAAGCGGCCGCGCACGGCGTCCGGACCCTCCTCATCGACGGCGACGCCCGGGGCGGCGGACTGGAACTGAGCCTGGCCGCCGAGGACACACCGGGGCTGCGCTGGCCGGACCTCGCCGACGCCAAGGGCAGCATCGACCCCGAGCAACTTGCCGGCTCCTTGCCCACGGCCGGTGGCTTTGCCTTCCTGTCCTGGCCGGGCAAACGGGACCGGGCCGCCCAGCCCGACGCGCTTGCCGTGGCCGCCGTCATGGACGCCGGTCGGCGTGCCTTCGAACTGGTCGTCGTCGACATTGGCCGGGGAGCGGAGCCCTTGCGCGGCTTCGCCTGGGATTGCGACAGGATCCTTGTCGTTTCCCCGCCGCAGCTGCGCGCGGCCGTTGCCGCGGCGAGGCTCCTCCAGGACCTCCCGCCGGTGGACGCGGCACTCGTCGTGCGCGGCGGGAAGGGAAGTGCCCTTGACGGAGGAGTCATTGCGGAGTCGCTGGGCCTGCGGTTGCATGCGACGCTGCCCGAATTGCGGGGAACCGCGGCCGCCGCCGAGACGGGCCGGCTCCTGGATTTCGGCAAGCGCCGCTCGGTGCGCCGTTTCGCTGCGCCGCTTCTCGAGCTCCTCGAGGACGGTGCGGAATGACCCAGGAACGCCGGGGCGAACGCCTTCGCCGGGACCGGCGGCTCGATGCCGCGCTACTTGAAAGTGTCCGGGAAACAGTGATGTCCGACGCCGGTCCGGTCACACCGTCAAGGGTGGCCGCCGCGGTCCACGCCACCGGCCGGCTGCTCGGCACCGCCGGCGCCCTGGCCGCCGTCGACACCATCAGTGCCGAACTCTACGGCCTGGGTCCGCTCCAGCAGTTGGTCCGCGATCCCGCGGTCACGGACATCTTCGTCAACGGTCCCGACTCCGTGTGGTTCGACCGCGGACACGGACTGGAACCGTCCCCGGTACGCTTCGACGGCGAAGAACAGATCCGGGCGTTGGCATCTCGGCTTGTGGCTGCCGGCGGGAGGCGGCTCGACGACGGCTCCCCCTGTGTGGACGTCCGGCTCAAGGGCGGATACCGGGTGCACGCGGTCCTGCCGCCGATTTCCACGGCGGGAACCCTGCTCTCGGTGCGCATCAGGCGGGAAGAGGTCTTCACCCTGGACGAACTGCGGGCCGGTGGCATGTTCGACGCCGGGACGCAGCGGATCCTCGAAGCGATTGTGGAGCGGCGGTTGAGCTTCCTGATCAGCGGTGCCACGGGATCGGGCAAGACCACGCTCCTTTCCACCCTGTTGGGTCTGTGTGCTGCAGCGGAGAGGCTCGTCCTCATCGAGGACGCCGCCGAGCTGAACCCTGTGCACCCGCACGTGGTTTCCCTGGAATCGCGGCACGGAAACCTCGAAGGTGGAGGCGTCCTGGACCTCGGCGAACTGGTCCGGCAGGCGCTGCGCATGCGGCCGGACCGCCTCATCGTCGGCGAATGCCGCGGCGCCGAGGTCAGGGAGCTGCTGACTGCGCTCAACACCGGCCACACCGGAGGCGGCGGCACCATTCACGCCAATACCGCGTCCGCCGTTCCCGCACGCATCGTCGCCCTCGGCGCCCTGGCCGGGCTCAGCCAGGAAGCAGTCAGGCTCCAGGTGGCCAGCGCCTTGGACGTCGTCATCCACGTGGAGCGCACCCCGGCCGGAAGGAGCATCGGCTGCATCGGCGTGCTGATGGAATCGGCCGCTGGCCAGGCGGTGGTCCCTGCGCTGGACATGCGCGACGGCGCCCCGGCTGCAGGGCCTGCCTGGCCGGACCTCGCCGCACGTCTGGGGATCCCGGTCGTGGAAGCCGTCTCAGCGGGCGGGGTGCCTGAGCCCGCAGGGACACGAGCGGGGCCGGCCGGCACGGTACCGGGGCCGGTGCCCGGGTTGGAGCCCGCAGCATGACAATCCTGCTGCTCATCGTGCTTGCCACGGCTGTCTGGCTGGCCGTCGGCCACCTGCCCGGCCCGGGCCGCCGGATGGAGCGGGTGATGGGCAGTGACAAGCCGCGAAGAGCACGGCGTTGGCGCCGGCGCACCAAGGAAGCGGAGCTCCCGTTGGCCGTGCTTGTCCAGCAACTGGCCGCCCTGTTGCGCGGGGGGCGTTCCGCGTCCAGGCTGTGGGAAGAGGCCTGGACCGTGCACGGCCGTTCCGCCAACGCACCGGACGGTGTCACCCGTGGCGGCGGGCGGGGTCTTTCGGGCGGCTCGGTCGCTGTTCTCTCCGCGGCGCGTTCCGCTTCGATGCTCGGCGTTTCGGCTGCCGCGGCCATCCGATCGGCCTCTGCGTCGTCCCGGCACGGCGCAAAGGAACTCGGTGCCAAGGAGCAACGGATCTGGGGTGAGCTCGCGGACTGCCTCGACATCGCCGAAGCGAGCGGCTGCCCCCTTGCGGACATCTTCGCCCGCTATGCGGCCCACCTTGAAGCCGAGGACGACGCCGAAGCCGCCAGGCAGACTGCGCTTGCCGGGCCGAAGGCCACCGTGCGCCTGCTGAGCTGGCTTCCCTTGTTCGGGCTCGCCCTCGGTACAGTGCTGGGCGTCGACCCGCTCGGCATCCTCCTTGGAAATCCATTCGGCATGGCTGCGCTCGGGGCAGGACTCATCCTGACAGTGGCCGGACGGATGTGGTCGTTGCGGCTGGTCCGGGCAGCCACCGGCGAACTCAACACACTGGGTGGGGGAAGCTGATGGGCGAGCTGTTGCCCGCTGCCATAGTCACTGCCGTCCTGTTCATTTCGTCAGTCCTGGCGTTCCCCCAATCAGGCAGCATCCGGCGCCGGGCGGCCATCCGTCGGCTGCGAAGCCCGGTAGCAGGCGCAAACGCGGGTAGCATCAATGGCTCCGGTCGCGGCCCGGGCGCGGATTCTGTTCCGGCGCCCGCTGCACCGGGTGCAGCATACTCGGGCGGCGGCCTGCCGGGCCAGCGTCTATTCGGCCGGTTCGACTGGTTCCTGCCGGGTGGACCTGCCAGCAGAGGGCGCGGGTACGCGGGTTTGGAAAGCACCGCGATCATGCTCGAACTCGCTGCGGCCACCCTCGATTCCGGGGCCGGACTCGGCCGGGCGCTGGAGCTGATTGCTTGCTGTTCCGCTCCCGCGGTCCGGGATTCCCTGCGGCCAGTGGTGGCCGCAATGGCCATCGGGGCCGATTGGGAAACGGCCTGGCGGAGTTCCGCCGTTAAGAACCGGGCGGCCCTCCGGCTGCGGGACTCGCTGGCCTTCGCCGCCCTCACCGGCGCGCCCTCATCCGCGGTCCTCTACGCCCAAGCCGCACGCCTGCGGCGGGAGGACTTCCGAGCTGCCGAACGCCGGGCCGCAGCCCTCGGGGTCAAGCTCGTGGTGCCCCTGGGCCTGTGCTCCCTCCCCGCATTCATCTGCCTGGGTGTGGTGCCGGTGCTCCTCGCCATGCTCCCGTCGGGCAGCTGAACCTCAGCCAGTGTTCCTCCACAAGGGAAGGCCGAGGGAGTTTTCCACTTACGGAAACGCCCTTCTTACCGCAGAAAGTCAGACAGGGAAGAGTCGGAAGCAGCCGGCAACACCGCCTGGCACGGAGAAAGGAAACACCATGAATGTCCAAACAATCACCAGCCCCGCCCCATCCCCGGACCGCCGCCGGGGCGGCGAAAGAGGCAGGCCCGATCGCGACCCCCGGATGGCCCCGGCCGGCGCCGAGCAGGCGGAGATCCGGGGCAGCCGATCCCTGGGCGAAGATCAAGGCTTCGCAGGTGTTGTCGAGCTGTTCCCGGGCTCGTCGCGACTCGGCGATGCTCCCCGGCCCAAACGCGGGGTCCGCGGCATGGCATCGGAGCTGGGGATGGCCACTGCAGAGTACGCGATCGCAACGCTGGCCGCCGTCGGCTTCGCCGGTGTCCTGGTGGTCCTGCTCCGGAGCGAGGAAGTCAGGAGCTTCCTTCTGAACCTCATCCGCACGGCACTCGCCCTGCCATGAGCCCGCGCCCCGGCCACGTGCAGGCGGGCCCGCTGTTTCGCGGCGTGGCGGCCAAGGCCCGTCGGCCAAGGAAACAGCGGCTCCGCGGTCCGGGGAAGGACCGAGGAGCCGTCACGGCCGAGTTCGCGGTGGCCCTGCCCGCGGTACTCCTCCTTCTCGCCATGCTGCTGGCCGGGGCCGCAGCGGGGATCACCCAGCTGCGGATCGAGGAAGCCGCCAGGGCAGGCGCACGGGCCCTGGCCCGCGGCGAGGGAACCGCCATCGTGGAAGGCATCGCCCGGCGCTTGGCCGGGGACACCGCCACGGCTGCCGTTTCGACGCAAGGGGAATGGCTGGATGTGACTGTGTCCGCCCGGGTCGGCGGTCCGTTCGGGGCCGTGATTCCGTGGACGCTCACAGCGAGGGCCTCCGCCCGCACCGAGGTGCCCGACCGGACTGCAGCTTCGCGCCCGCGCATCCCCGGCCTTGAGGGAAGGGTGGATTTCCTCGTCCTCGGCGGGGATCACCGCGCCGCTGACCGGCGGGGCGGCGACCAGCGAGGCGACGACGGCGGGTGGCCGGGGGCCGGCGGTCCCGCACGGCTGCGCTTCGGCGGGGCCGTGGCATGACGAGCGGTCCACCCGACACGGGGGCAGGGCCCTCTGACGGGCACGGCGACCGGGACGCAGGCCGGGACAGCGGCCGGCACTCTGGCAGGTGCTCTCCGGAGCGGGGTTCCGGGACAATTCTCGCCGCCGGCCTGGGTCTCCTCGTCATCGGTCTCTTGACCGCCGTACTCCTCCTGGCCCAGGCCGGGGTGCACGCTCAAAGGGCTGCGGCGGCTGCCGACCTGGCAGCGCTGGCAGCGGCGGACGCGGCACGGGGCCTCAAACCGGGGGATCCCTGCACAGTGGCGGCGGAGACTGCCCTCCAGAACAACGCCTCGCTGACCTCCTGCCTGCTTGTCGGCGGAGGCATAGTGGAGGTGCGCACCCGGCTGATGCAGGGGACGTTCTTCGGGAGCGCCACCGGCCGTTCCCGGGCTGGACCGCCACCATAACCGGAGGCCTGGGTCACCCAAGCCCTCCGCCAGCGCCCCCAAATCAGGGAAGTGTTGCCTCTCCTGGTACTCCTACACCGCATCCTTGAGTAGCACATCGAGGAGGGTCACGGCGGCGTCCTTGTCCAAGGGGTTGTTCTTGTTCCCGCACTTGGGGGACTGGACACAGGAGGGGCAGCCGCTCTCACACTCGCAGGCTTTGATCGCATCGCGAGTGGCGGTCAGCCAGACGCGGGCCTTCTCGTAGCCGCGTTCGGCGAAGCCGGCCCCGCCTGGATGGCCGTCGTACACGAAGATGGTCGGCACCCCGGTGTCGGCGTGGAGCGCGGTGGAGACGCCGCCGATGTCCCAGCGGTCGCTGGACGCGACAAGGGGAAGGAGACCGATCGCGGCGTGCTCTGCGGCGTGCAGCGCACCGGGGAACTGGGCTTCGATCAGGCCGGCGTTCCGGAGCGTGCGGCCGTGCACCACAAACCAGACCGCCTTGGTGAAAAGGTCCCGGGCGCCCAGCTCAAGCGGTTCCTCGCCGAGCACCTCATTGGAAACCAAGGCTTTTCGTTGGAAGGAGACCACTTGGGTCGTCACTTTCACTTCACCGAAGTAGACCGAAATGTCGCCCCACTCCATGGTGCGCAACGTCTGCAGCACCTCAATCTGGGTTACATCCCGGGCCGTGGTGTAGTAATCGGGGTTCGTCCGCCGCACCACCACGCAGTGGTCCTGCTCGTTCAGTTCCTCCACCAAGTAGCTGTCGCCCTGATGGACGTAGATTGCCCCCGTGTGCGCCTGGTAGTGGGTCTGGGGCGAATCCATGGTTCCCAGCAGGGTCCCGGACTCCGCGTCCACAATGCTCACAGGTCCGCCGCCGTCGCTGCGCAGGTTCACCATTCCGGCGGCACTCTCCGGATGCGTCCAGAACCAGCCGGCAGGTCGCCTCCGGAGGTAGCCCTGGGCGACGAGCTGGCCAAGCAGGCCCTCGGCAGTCGGGCCGAACAGGCTGTGCTCCGAGCTCCCGATGGGCAATTCCGCCGCGGCGGCACAGAGGTGGGGTCCCAGCACATAGGGATTGCCGGGGTCGAACACGGTGGCTTCCACTGAGACGTCGAAGATCGCCTCGGGGTGGTTGACCAGATAGGTGTCCAGGGGGTCATCGCTGGCCACGAATGCCGCGATGGCGTCTTGGCCGGCGCGGCCGGCCCGGCCGATCTGCTGGAACAAGGAAGCCCGGGTTCCCGGCCACCCGGCGACGAGCACAGCATCGAGGCCGGAAATGTCGATCCCGAGCTCAAGGGCCGAGGTGCTGGACACTCCCAGGAGCTCTCCGCTGCGCAACGCCTTCTCGAGGGCGCGGCGTTCCTCGGGAAGGTAGCCGGAACGGTAGGCGGCCACGCGGCGGGGAAGGCTAGGATCCACTTCGTCGAGCAGCCTCTTGGTGATGGACGAGATGCTTTCGGCCCCACGGCGGGACTTGATGAAGGCAATGGTCCGGACCCTCGAGGACACCAGGTTGGCCATGATGTCAGCGGTTTCCGCCACGGCAGTCCGCCGGGTCCTGGCCCCGTTTTCGCCTTTGAGTTCGGTCAAGGCAGGTTCCCACAGCGCCACGGTGGTGGCGCCGTGCGGGGAACTGTCGAGGGACACCTCGCGGACCGGAGCCCCGATGAGACGCGAAAAGGAGGTACCCGGGTCCGAAGCAGTGGCTGACGCTGCAATGAAGACAGGTTCAGGAAAGGAGGTGCCCGCCCCGTAGTAGGCGCAGATGCGTCGGAGCCGGCGCATCAGGTTGGCCACATGCGAACCGAATACGCCGCGGTAGCTGTGGGCCTCGTCCACGATCACGTAACGCAGGCGGCGGAAGAAGCGCGCCCACCATTGATGGTTCGGAAGGATCCCGAAATGCAGCATGTCTGGGTTGGCCAGGATGAAATTCGCGTGGTCGCGGATCCAGCGGCGGGCTGAAACGTCGGTGTCGCCGTCGTAGCTTTCGGCCCGGACCGTCGCCAGGCCGAGCGCGCGCAGGGCCGAGAGCTGGTCGGCGGCGAGGGCCTTGGTGGGCGCGAGGTAGAGTGCCACAGCGCCGTCGTCGTGGATCCGTCCGGGTTCCGACAGGACCCGCAGCTCCGAACGGTGGATCGCATCCAAGGCGGGCAGCTGGTACGCGAGGGACTTGCCGGACGCCGTGCCGGTGGCAATTACCACGTGTTCGCCCGCGTGGGCGAGGTCTGCCGCCTCGATCTGGTGCCGGTACGGTTCCTGGATCCCCACTGAACCGTAGGCTTCAACGATGTCCGGGTGCACCCACCCCGGCCACGGTTCGTGGACCGCCTTGCGGGCCGGGATCGTGTGGACATGGCGGAGCTGCTCCGGGTCCGGGCTGCGGCCCAGCAGGGAGATCAGCGATTCGGTGTTGTCCACCAGAACATTCTGTCACCGGCGCCAGGAGGCAGGTTCACGGAGCCTGCCCTCCAAGTAACGGGAGAGGTGGTCAGTCCACCGAGAGGTCGCCGTCCTGGGCGGACGACGTCGACAGCATCAGGACCCCGCTGACGCTCCGCCAGCCGAGGTGGGAGTAGAGCTTCTGGCCGTCCAGGGATGCCAGCAACAGGCCGTTCTCGACGTCGTGCTCGAACGCCTGGGCGGCAAGGGCCTTCATGATGAAGCTGCCCAGGCCGCGGCGCTGGAACGCCGGCTCGGTGACGATCTTGTCGAAGACAGCGGTGGTGCCCACGACGCACACGCGTCCGCTCGCAGCCAGGTCCTCACCGGCACGGACCTCGGCGTAGTGGACGCCGCCGCTCTTGGAGGTTGAGAGTTTCAGGGACTCGTCGGAAAGCCAGGGGTCCTCGGCGTCCTGGGTCTCCATGTCCACGATCATCATGGTCTGGGACGCGGAGGTGATGTGCAGGCGGTGCTCGTTGGCCAGGAAGGTGTAGCGGGCGAGGTCGTTGCTGAGGATGGTCAGGATCCGGGCCGGAGTCTCTGACGTCCTTGCTGCCAGCTCGGCGAATTCCGCATCGGAGGGGTTGTGGGCGAAGTACTCCCAGTCCCCGGTTTTGTCGGCCCGCAGCGCGGCGGGGAACCGGCCTTCCTTGCGCGTTTCATAGCCCCGGCAGCCGGCCCAGCCGGCCACCCAGACCTCCAGCAGATGCGTGATGTCTTCAACCAAGGCGTCTGGACTCATGTAGAGAGACTATTCCCCGGGGGCAGGGGAGCAACAGGGGGAGGCAGTAACAGCTGGGTTAACACTCCGGGCCGAAGTCCGGGCCGCTGGCCGGGGCACCAGCACGCGCCGGACCGCCCGTTTTGCGCTGCCCGGTACCCTTAAATGCGTGGCTTTGAACCGAATTGTGCTCTTTTACGGCTTTACCCCGATCGCGGATCCGGAGGCCGTGCGCCTGTGGCAGCGCGCCCTCTGCGAGAAGCTCGGGCTGACAGGACGCATCCTGATCTCGAAGGACGGAATCAACGCCACGGTCGGCGGCGAGATCGGCAACGTCAAGCAGTACGTGAAGACCACCCGCGAGTACAAAGGCTTCCGCGACATCGACTTCAAATGGTCCGACGGCGGCGCGGACGACTTCCCGCGGCTCAGCGTCAAGGTCCGCGACGAAATCGTCTCCTTCGGTGCACCGGGCGAACTGAAGGTCGACGCCAATGGCGTGGTCGGGGGAGGCATCCACCTCAAGCCCGAGGAACTGCACGCCATGCTGGAGGAGAAGAAGGCCGCAGGCCAGGACGTGAAGTTCTTCGATGGCCGCAACGCGTTCGAGGCACAGATCGGAAAGTTCAAGGACGCGATCGTCCCCGACGTGGCAACCACCCACGACTTCATCAAGGAACTTGAATCCGGAAAATACGATGAGCTCAAGGACCAACCTGTCGTCACCTATTGCACCGGCGGGATCCGCTGTGAAGTCCTCTCCAGCCTCATGGTGAACCGCGGCTTCAAAGAGGTGTACCAGCTGGACGGCGGCATCGTCCGCTACGGCGAAACGTTCAAGGACCAGGGCCTGTGGGAGGGGTCGCTCTACGTCTTCGACAAGCGCATGCACGTGGAGTTCAGCGAGGACGCCAAGACCATCGGAGAATGCGTCCGCTGCGAAGCGCCGACCAACAAGTTCGAGAACTGTTCCAACCCCAGCTGCCGCAACCTCACGCTCTACTGCACCGAGTGCGCGTCAAGCCCGGAAACCCTGCGCTGCCCGCAAGGCTGCGCGGCCTAGATCGCCGCGGGAAACCACTGGGCCAGCTTAGATCCTGGTCACCCGGTAGGCGAAGTTCGCCCGCCTGACGGCGTCGACAGTCACGTCGAGCACGGCTGACTTCGGCAGCTCGACGACGTTCACGCGGGTCACGCCGCAATCCATCGTGAGTTTGATGATCGCCTCTGTGCCGTCGCGGACCGTGTATGAGGCCTGGCGCGCGCCTCGGCACGCCAGCGCGACCGAATACGTTCCCGCCGGAAGCTGGACGGTCCGTTCCGTCCGGGACTCGCCAGAGCCCAGGAAGCCGTAACTGGTGAAGAACGCCTGCCCGATGTTGGCCGGCAGCGCCTGTTGCGCCCACGCCGCCAGGACCTCGCCGGTAACGGTGCGGTCCAGCCCCGGATCCCGCGGCAGCACCGGGTCGGTAATCACCGGGGCGGGGCGTGCGGGCAGTGGCTCCCGGCCGTCGTCGTAGCTGTATTCGCAGCCGGCCAGGCCGGCGGCTGCCAGGCCGCAAGAGAGCACGACGGCGGCAATCGGCCGCCGTCTCCAAGGCACCTTGAGGGCTCGGTACCGGCCCATATTCAGACTTTACGCCGGCACGCGCGGCGCCGTCAGAGGCGGGTTTTCACGGTTTTGCCGGCAACTTCAGGACGTGTACGCCGCCAACTGACTCGATACCGGGCGTGATCCCTTTCAGCCTGATGTTGACTGTTCCCCCGGCGAGTGTATAGACGGTTTCATCGACTTCACCGCAGCGGATTGTGCGGGGCGCTATCGGGCTGCCTTCGTGAATGACGATGAGGAAGGCCTCCCGGTCTCCGGCGCAAGTTGTCCTGAACCGGTAGCGGCCAGCCTCGAGTCGTGAGCTCGCTGCCAACCCGCCGAATGGGGATCCGGGATCAGCGTCGATAGGGGCAATACCGCCCAGTGACTTCGTCCGTGTTGCCGTAGAAACCTTGCCCAAGGAAGCACTGATCTGGTCTATGGCCTTTTGTGCTCGCTTTTCCTTCCCCGGGTCGGGGGTGCTTTCAACGGGAAAGGAGTCGGGCTGCCCAGCGGAAGAGGATCCCGGCGGCGCACTCGGCCGTGGATCGCCTTCCTCCGCATATTCACACGCCGCCAGGGCGCCCAGCAGCGCCACCACCGCGATTGCCCGCCCCCACACAGCCATGGGGAGAGCCTAGCCGACAGTAGCTAGCTGGCCGGGACCAGCTGGTACGCGTAAATAAGGGGAACGTCCACACTGCTCGTGGTGATCTCCACCGTCCCGCCGGAAGGAAGGTCCACCCGCGCGGACTCGTAGCTTCCGTTGCAGGCCGCGCCGGCTTCGGTGATGCCCCGTCCGCCGGCGGACACGGCAAAGAAGGCCTTGCCGCCGCCGTCGCAGGCCACGGTCAAGGTGTAGCCGCCGGCAGGAACCGTGGCCGACTTGACCAGGGGCTCGCGCTTGAGGATCTTCCCTGAATCCTCCAGGACTATGCCGGCAGCCGACGGCAGCACCTTGGCCTTCCAGGCGGGGACGTCGGCGTCCTCCACCGAAGGAGCCGGGGTGCAGGAAGCCAGTGCCAAAGCGGCCGTGAGGCCGAGGGCCGCGCAGCGCAGCGCGCCACGGGCTGTGGAGGGAAGGAAAGCCATGTTTCCACGCTACCCGTTCCCGGGTGTGCCGTTTTCCACATAGCCACCCACCCGGCGGCCGGCGGGTGAAACGCCGCCCTAGACTTTCAAGGTGACCGATTCCGCAACGCATTTCACCGCCGGCAATACTCCTGACGCGCCCCGGAGCGACCTTCCGGAGCTGCTCATTTCCCTCGCCGGGGATCTGCGCGCCGCGGGCTTCACCCTGGACGGCGTGGCGGAGCTCCTTGGAGCCTCCGCCCACGACGCCCTTGGCCGGGACCAGCTCGTCCCGGCGCTGCTCGCCACCGAGCCGCCGGCGCTGGAAGGCAAGCCGGACGCTGCCGCGGCGCTCGCCGTCGTCGTGCGGCTGTGGCTGCTTGCCGTTCCGCAGTCCGCCGAAGACCTCGACGCCGCCCTGCCGGGAACCGGAACGGCCGGGTTGCTGGAGCTGGGCCTTGCGGAGGTGCTCGACGGCGGTGCTGTCGCCGCCAAGGTGGACCTGCGCCCCTACGGCTGGGAGGCAGCGGACGGCCGCACCATTGAACTGTGGGTCTCCAGCGACCTCGCAGCGCACCAGCGGCCGGGAGTCCTGCGGCATGACCACGTGCTCGGGATCGGGCAGGCGTCCACCACCCTGGTCCAGAGCACCATCCGCCGCCCGGCGGCCCGCGCCCTGGACCTCGGCACGGGGTGCGGCATCCAGACGTTCCATCTCCTGGAGCATTGCGGACACGTTACCGCCACGGACATTTCGGAACGGGCACTGGCCTTCACCCGTTTCAACCTGCTCCTCAATGCGGCGGTCCTGGGCCTGGACCCGGACCGGCCGGAGGAGCGTGTCAGCTTGCGCCTCGGATCGCTGCTGGACCCGGTGGCGGGCGAGCAGTTCGACCTTGTCGTATCGAACCCGCCCTTCGTCATTACCCCGCGCAGCAGCGGCGAGGAAGCAGCCGAACAGTTCACCTATCGGGACGGCGGCCTGCCGGGCGACCAGATCGTCTCCACCTTGGTCCGGGCCCTTCCAGAGGTGTTGGTTCCCGGTGGAACAGCCCAGATGCTGGGCAACTGGGAGATCACCACGGGCGCGGGCTGGAGCGAGCGTCCCGCCGCCTGGCTGGACGGTACGGAGACCGAAGCCTGGTTCATCCAGCGGGAGCAGGTTGGCCCGGAAATGTACGCCGAGACCTGGCTGCAGGACGCGTCCGAAGGCCGGGACAAGGAGCTGTATCGCGGGACCTACGCCGCCTACCTGGCGGACTTCGCCTCGCGGGACGTCGCGGCGGTGGGCTTCGGCATGATCTGGCTGCGCCGCCCTGCGGGGCCCACGGGAACCGGCCCGGCGTCGGACGCAGGCCGCCGATTCGAGGAAATTACGTATCCCATCGAACAACCAGTAGGGCCGCACCTGGGCGCCGCCGTCGAACGCGCCGACTGGCTTGCTGGGCACGCCCTGGAGGACGCGTACCTTCTGGTTGCCGAGGACGTCACGGAAGAACGCCACCAGCGGCCGGGGGCCGAGCACCCCGGCGTCATCCTCCTGCGCCAAGGCGCGGGCCTGCGCCGGACCAACCTGCTGAGCACCGAGCTTGCCGGGTTCGTCTCGGCCTGCGACGGCGACCTTTCCGTCCGGCAGCTGATTGGCGCCCTCTCGGCACTGCTCGGCGGCGGCGAGGACTTCGACGACGACGCGTTCCGCGCCGGCCTGCTGTCCGAGGTCGGGAACCTGGTCCGGGACGGTTTCCTGCTCCCGGCCGACCCCGTGGAGCCGGCCGACCAGGTGGACGAATCCGAGCGGGCGGCCCGGATCCTTCACGTGGAGCCGGCCGCCGCACAGGAACCCACAGGGCGGTCCCATGGGTGAGGGACCGGACGCAAAGCGGCTCCCGCTACACTGATCCGGTGAATACAGGGAACGGGGCCAACGCGGAACAGGTCCCCACGAAACGCCGTCGCCGGCCGGAAAAAACGGTCGAAATCACCGACCCCAAGGCCATCCGTGCCCTCGCGCACGCCGCCAGGCTCGAAGTGATTTCCGAGCTGTATGAGTCCCAGCTCAGCCGCACCGCCACCGAGCTCGCGGCCCAGACCGGGCTCACGCCGAGTGCCATGAGCTACCACCTGCGCGCGCTGCAGAAGTGGGGAATCGTCGTGCCCGCCGAGACCACCGGCGACGCCCGGGAGCGCCGCTGGAAGGCGGCGGGAACCGACTTCAACATCGTCTCCGGCAGCAGCGTCGCCAGCCCGGAGCTCGCCGTCGTCGACCTTGAACTCGACGTGTTCCGCCGCAGGGCGCTCGCCTATTCGCGCACCAGGAACGAACAACGGGCCAGGGGCGAGGCGTCAGACTCCTCGGCGGCGATGATCCTGGCCAGCAAACTCCTGTACCTGACCATGGAGCAGCGGGTCGAACTGAACAGCAGGATCGACGAGATCCTGCGCGACTACGAGCTGGAAGACCCTGCCAGCATCCCGTCCGGCGCCGAGCGCATGGCCACCATGTGGTCCCTCATCCCCGACGACCGGAGCCCGGGCTTATCCACCTAGCAAAGGCAGGATTCTGCAAATTGTGGTGAACTAAGCCAATATGGGCACCAGCCCAAGCCATTCTTTTTCCGTAGGAGCACCGTGCCCAGCAAGGCAAAATCAGGCAAGAAACTCGTGATCGTGGAGTCTCCGGCCAAGAGCAAGACCATTGCCAAGTACCTTGGCGAAGGCTTTGTTGTCGAGGCCTCCATCGGCCACATCCGGGACCTCCCGCAGCCTTCGGACCTGCCTGCTGAACTGAAGAAGACCTCGGTGGGCAAGTTCGCCGTCGACATCGAAAACGACTTCAAGCCGTACTACGTGGTGTCCCCGGACAAGAAGAAAAAGGTCGCCGAGCTTAAGGCTCAGCTGAAAGACGCCGACGCGCTCTACCTCGCAACCGATGGGGACCGCGAAGGCGAAGCCATCGCGTGGCACCTGCTGGAAGTGCTCAAGCCCAAGGTCCCCGTCTACCGCATGACCTTCGGCGAAATCACCAAGGAAGCCATCCACCGCGCCATGGACAACCTGCGCGACGTGGACACTGCCCTGGTGGACGCCCAGGAAACCCGGCGCATCCTGGACCGGCTCTACGGTTACGAAATTTCCCCGGTGCTGTGGCGCAAGGTGGCCCGCGGCCTCTCCGCCGGCCGCGTGCAGTCCGTGGTGACCCGCATGGTGGTGGACCGCGAACGCGAACGCATGGCGTTCAAGGCTGCTTCCTACTGGGACCTCACCGGCCAGTTCGGCGCGGACAGCGGTACTGCTTCTTCGTTCAAAGCGAAGCTCGCCGCCGTGGACGGCGCCAAGGTTGCCAGCGGCCGTGACTTCAACGACGACGGCGTCCTCACCTCCGCGAACGCCGTGCACCTTGACGAGCAGCTCGCCGCGTCCCTGGCCGCCGGTCTGGAGAACGCCGCCTTCCAGGTCCGCTCCGTCGACACCAAGCCCTACACGCGCCGCCCCGCCGCGCCGTTCACGACGTCGACACTGCAGCAGGAGGCCGGGCGCAAGCTGCGCTTCTCCTCCAAGAGCACCATGCAGATCGCCCAGCGCCTGTATGAAAACGGCTACATCACCTATATGCGTACCGACTCCTCGGCGCTGAGCGACGAGGCCGTCACCGCTGCCCGCCGCCAGGCCTCCGAACTGTACGGACCGGAATACGTCCCGCAGGGCGCCCGGGTGTACGCCAACAAGGCCGCCAACGCGCAGGAAGCCCACGAGGCCATCCGTCCCGCCGGTGACTCCTTCCGCACCCCGGCCCAGGTTGCCGGACAGCTCAGCGGGGACGAGTTCCGCCTCTACGAGCTGATCTGGAAGCGCACCGTGGCCTCCCAGATGGCCGACGCCAAGGGCTCCACGGCCACCATCCGCCTCGGCGCGATGTCCGCCGACGGGCGCGACGCTGAGTTCTCGGCGTCCGGTACCGTCATCACCTTCCCCGGCTTCCTCGCCGCCTACGAGGAAGGCAAGGACGAAAGCCGCGGCGACGACGAGTCGGATGAAGGCCGCCGCCTGCCGAACGTCGCGAAGGGCGACGCCCTGAAGGCTTCGGAGATTGTCGCCGTCGGGCACGAAACGTCCCCGCCGCCGCGGTACACGGAAGCCTCGCTCACCGCGGAACTGGAAAAGCGCGGCATCGGCCGCCCGTCCACCTACGCGTCCACGATTTCCACCATCCAGGATCGCGGCTATGTCCGGAAGCAGGGCTCGGCCCTGGTGCCGAGCTGGATCGCGTTTTCGGTGATCCGCCTGCTCGAACGGCACTTCACCGACTACGTGGACTACGAATTCACCGCCGACATGGAAGGCGACCTGGACAAGATCGCCAACGGCCAGGCCATCGGTGCCGCGTGGCTCAAGCACTTCTACTACGGTGAGGACAGCGATCCCGGGCTGCTGAGCATCGTCAACAACCTGGGCGAGATCGACGCACGGGACATCAACTCCGTGCCAATCGCCGAGGGCATCACCCTGCGCGTGGGCAAGTTCGGCCCGTACCTGGAAAGCTCCGTGCCCACCGTGGACGCCAAGACCGGCGAGATCGTGGAATCCGCCCGGGCCAACGTCCCAGAAGACCTCGCCCCGGACGAGCTCACCCCGGCCAAGGCCGTGGAGCTCATGGAAACCTCCGCGCCGGAGGAACGCGTGCTCGGCGCCGACCCGCACACCGGCCACACCGTGGTCGCCAAGAACGGCCGCTATGGCGCCTACGTCACCGAAATTATCCCGGAAATGACGGACGAGCAGCTGGCCGCTCTACCGGTCGAGTACTACAAGAACGGCAAGCCGAAGCCGGCGAAGAAGCCCGTGAAGGCCAAGCCGCGCACGGGATCGCTGTTCAAGTCCATGACCGTGGAAACTGTCACGCTGGACGATGCACTGGCCCTGATGAGCCTGCCCCGGGTCCTGGGCGCCGACGCCGAAGGCACCCCGATCACGGTGCAGAACGGGCGCTTCGGGCCGTACCTGAAAAAGGGCACGGACTCCCGGTCGATCGGCAGCGAAGAGGAGATCTTCACGATCACCCTGGAGCAGGCGCTGGAGATCTACTCGCAGCCCAAGCAGCGCGGCGCCCGTGCCGCCGTTCCGCCGCTGGCCGAGTTCGGCCCGGACCCTGTGTCCGAGAAGAACATCGTTGTGAAGGAAGGCCGCTTCGGCCCGTACATCACCGACGGCGTCACGAACATCACCGTGCCGCGCGCCACCCCGCTCGAAGAACTGACCCGTGAAAAAGCCATCGAGTTGCTCGCCGAAAAGCGGGCCAAGGGACCGGTCAAGCGCACCACCACGCGCAAGGCGCCGGCGAAGAAGGCCGCTGCGAAGAAGTAGGCCAAGGAATTCCATAACGCGGCGCGGGCCGGGTGCTGACACTGCACCCGGCCCGCAGCCGTGAAGCCACGAATTTCGACAGCGGGGCCTCGGATGTGATCGGCTAGGTACATGAGTGAGCAGCCGGAAACCATTGACAACAGCCCCCTGAACGACCTTGAGGAGAACCTCGCGAAGGCCGGGAATCCCGATGCCAACCCCGTTGAGGTCATCCTGTCCTTCCTCAACAACGAGGTCTACATCCTCAGCACCGACGCCCTGGACACCCCGGACGCCGCCGTGGAACCGCTCGTCCTGGCCAACGTGGAAGGCCAGCCCGTGCTCGCGGTCTTCAGCCACCCCAGCCGCGTGGACTCGCACTTCCTCGAAGCAGCGCCGAACGTCCTGGCCACGCACGGTTCGGCCATCTTGGACAGCATCGGCGATGAGATCGGACTGGTCATCAACCCGGGCAGCGAGCACGGCTTCGAAATGGGTCCCGAGGGCATCGCCAACGTCCGCCGCGACTTCAAGCGCGAGGGAGAGTAACGCCCGGCTGCGGGCCGTCGCAGTTGCTTCACACGGTTCCAAACGCGGAATAATGTCAGCATGCGTCTTGGCGTCCTAGACATCGGTTCGAACACCGTCCATTTGCTTCTGGTGGATGCCCATCCGGGTGCACGGCCCGTGGCGTTCGCGTCCCACAAGCGGCCCTTGTCCCTGGTCCAGTTCCTGGATCCGGAGGGGAACATCAACGAGGCCGGGCAGCACGAACTGATCGAGTTCGTCCTCGAAGCCTGGGAGTTCGCCGCCAAGCACAAGGCCGAAGACCTGCTGGCCTTCTGTACCTCGGCCATCCGTGAAGCCACCAACGGCCCGGAAGTCCTGGCCCGGGTCAAGCACGAAACCACGGTGACCCTCCAGGAACTCACCGGCGACGAAGAAGCCTCCATGACCTTCTTCGCCGTCCGCCGCTGGTACGGCTGGGGCGCCGGTCCCATCCTGGACCTGGACATCGGCGGCGGCTCCTTCGAAATGGCCTACGGCACGGACGAGCTCCCGGAACTGGCCATGTCCGTGCCGCTGGGCGCGAGCCGCCTCACCCGCGACTGGCTCCACGACGACCCGCCCACGGCCAAGAGTGTCAAGGAGCTGCGGCGCTACATCCGCTCCACCCTGAAACCGGTGGTGCGGGAATTCAAGGAGCTCGGGCGGGCGAACCTCGTGGCCGGGACGTCTAAGACGTTCCGTTCCTTGGCCCGCATCGCCGGTGCCGCCCCCAGCGGCGCCGGCCCGTACATCAAGCGCGAGCTACACGCCACGGACCTCGGCCTGTGGGCGCAGCGGATCTCTGCCATGACCGTCGCGGACCGGCTCTACCTGCCCGGAGTCTCCGAAGCCCGGGCACGGCAGATCCTGGCCGGTGCCCTGGTGGCCGAGACCGCGCTTGAACTCTTCGAGTTCCCCAGCATGGAGATCTGCCCCTGGGCCCTGCGCGAGGGCTTGATCCTCCGCCGGCTCGACCAGCTGGTATTCGACGGCCCGCTGCAGCCGGCACCGCACGTGGGGACCGCCTCCGTTTCAAGGAAAAAAGCAGCGGACGACGGCGGCCCGGCCGTTCCGGTCCCGGCCGCCGCGGCAGGCCGGCAGGTCGGCTGACATGGGCGACGGCGTCGGGCAGGTCAGCGAACCGGAGCGGCACAGCGGTGAACGGAAGATCCCGGTGGCGCTGTCCAGCGCCTCCGTCTATCCGCTGAGTGTCCACGACGCCTTCGCCGTGGCGCAGGACCTTGGCTACGACGGCGTCGAGGTGATGGTCACCAACAACGGCATCAGCCAGGACGCCGCCGCGCTCGAGCAGCTCAGCCAGCGCTACTCCCAGCCGATCGTCTCCATCCACGCGCCCACGCTGCTGCTCACCCAGCAGGTCTGGGGTTCGGCGTGGAACAAGATCGAAATGTCCTGCAGGATGGCCCGGGACCTGGGCTGCAACACCGTAGTGGTCCATCCGCCGTTCCGCTGGCAGTCCAACTACGCGGAGGGTTTCGCCGTCGGCGTCCGGGAAATCGCAGCGCTTTACGAGGTGCACATCGCGGTCGAGAACATGTACCCGTGGCGGGTCCGCGGCCGGGAAGCGCTGGCGTACCTGCCTCATTGGGACCCGGTGGGGCAGGACTACGACGACGTCACCTGGGACTTCTCGCACGCCGCCACAGCGGGGGTCAGCAGCCTGGACGCCGTCCGGGAACTCGGAAGCAAGCTGCGGCACGTCCACCTGACAGACGGCTCCGGCTCCGGAAAGGACGAACACCTCATCCCGGGCCGCGGAACCCAGCAATGCGCCGAGGTGCTGCAGCACCTGGCCGGCAACGGATTCCGGGGAACCATCGTGGCCGAGATTTCCACCCGCAAGGCCAGGGTGGCGGGCGAGCGCGAAGAGTGGCTTGCAGAGACTTTGCAGTTTGCCCGTCAGCACCTCGGCGCGCCGCTTGTGGGGGCCTACGAGGTCTGAGCTCGGGGAGCCAGGCAGCGGACAGCCGCCGGGCCGCGGCCGCCGGCCCGGACTTAAACGAGAAAGCACCGGTGGCTGATCGGGAAAATGGGGGGAAACCCGTTCAACCACCGGTGCTTCTTGGCGGACATCCCCATGCCCGCCTCATCACTCGCACCCTCAATGAGGTAACCACTACGTTACGAAGCAACGTTGGGCGCAAGCTGCAATAACCTTGAGAGTTAGCTGGGAATCCCGGCGCCTTCGGCGGCGGAACGGCGAACTGGCATGATGGAGCCATGACTCGAATCGCATTCCTTGGCTGTGGATCCATGAACGAGGCCATCCTGGGCGGCCTGCTCGCCGCCGGCACTGACCCTTCCGACGTCGTCGCCACCGTGCGCCGCGCGGAACGGGCCGACGAACTGGCCCACCGCCACGGCATCATGGCGATCGCCGGCGCCGAGGAACCGGACAACAACAAGCTGGCCGCCAAGGGCGCCGGAGTAGTCATCCTGGGCGTGAAGCCGGTGGGCATCACCGAACTCGCCCGCGAAATTTCGCCCGTCCTGGCCCCGGACACGATCGTGGTCAGCGTGGCCGCCGCCGTCTCCATCGCGCAGCTGGAAGCCGCCCTTCCCGCAGGCCAGCCGGTCATCCGCACCATGCCGAACACCCCGGCGAAGCTCGGCCGCGGCGTGATTTCCGTGTCGGCCGGCAGCAACGCCACGGCCGAGCAGCAGCAGATCGTCACCCAGTTGCTCTCCGCCGCGGGCACCGTGGTGGAAATCCCGGAAGAACAGGTCGATGCGCTTTCGGCCATCAGCGGCTCGGGCCCGGCGTACGCCTTCTACCTCGCCGAGGCCATGGCGGCCGCCGGCGTCGAACTCGGACTGGACCCGGAACTGTCGCTGCGGATCGCCCGCGAGACAGTGGCCGGGGCCGGCTTCATGCTCGCAGAGCCGGGCGCGGACCCCACCGCCCTGCGCGTGGCCGTGACCAGCCCCAATGGCACCACCGAGCGCGCCATCGCGGCGTTCAACGACGGCGGGATCCCCTCGATCATCGCCGACGGCGCCCGTGCCGCGGCTGCCCGCGCCGCCGAAATCACCCAGCAGCTCGGCTAGCGGCAGGGAGCCTCGGTTAGCCTCCCGGACGTAACTTACGGCCGGGCCGCGAAGCGTTCCAGCAGGTCCACGTGGCCGGAGACGATCAGCATGTCCCGTCCCGAGACCTTGGTGTCAGGGCGGGCGTAGGTGAAATCCTCACCCGGGGACTTCACGCCAACGATGGTCACGCCGTACTTGGAGCGGACCTTGGACTCGTCCAGCGTGAAGCCCACGGTCTCCTTGGGCGGGTACATCTTCACGATCGCGAAGTCGTCGTCGAACTCGATGAAGTCCAGCAGCCGGCCGGATACCAGGTGCGCGGCCCGGACGCCGGCGTCGGCCTCGGGGTAGATCACGTGGTTGGCGCCGATGCGGGTAAGGATCTTGCCATGCGAGGGCGTGATTGCCTTGACCCAGAGGTGCTCGATGCCCAGGTCCACGAGGTTCACCGTGATGAGCACGGAAGATTCGATGGAGGTGCCCACGCCCACCACGGCGGAGCTGAATTCCTGGGCGCCGAGCTGGCGCAGGGCATCGATGTTGGTGGCGTCGGCCTCCACCACGTGGGTGAGCACGGGAGCCCATTTCTGCACGAGGGCCCGGTCCCGTTCGATCGCCAGGACTTCGCGGCCCTGTTTGACCAGCTGTTCGGCGGTTGCGGAGCCGAAGCGGCCCAGGCCGATGACCAGCACGGGGGCGTTGTGCGCCGGACGGTTGGAGGCGCCTGAGGTGTTAGCCAATGATCGGCCTTTCTTCGGGGTAGTGGTACAGCTGGCTGCGCTGGCGTAAGGCGAGCCCGGCGGCCAGGGTGACAGTGCCGACGCGCCCCATGAACATGAGCGCGGTGAGGACATAGACGCCCGCCGGAGGCAGTTCGGCACTGAGGTTCGTGCTGAGCCCCACCGTGGCGAAGGCGGAGATCGTTTCGAAGAGCACCCGGTCAAGGGTTGCCCCGCTGATCTGCAGGAGCAGGAAGGACGAGACCGACACCAAGGTGGCGCCGGCCACGATCACCGAGATGGCGACCCGCATGGTGCCCTGGGGGATGGTGCGGCCGTACACCTTCACGTCGGCGTCGCCGCGGGCCTCCGCGGCAATGGCGAGGAACATGACGGCGATGGTGGTCACCTTGATGCCGCCCGCCGTCGAGGCCGAACCGCCGCCGGCGAACATCAGGGCGTCGGTGAGCAGCATGGTGGTGGACTCCATATGGTTCTGGTCCACCAGGTTGAAACCGCCCGACCTGGTCATGACGGAGGCGAAGAGCGAGTGGGTGATCTTGTCACCCAGGGTCATGTTGGCGATGGTCCGGGCGTTGTCCCACTCCATCAGGGCCCACAGGAACGTGCCGGCCAGCAGCAGGATGAAGGAGACCTGGATGGTCAGCTTCGTGTGCAGGTTCCATTTCCGCCAGTTGAGCCCGTTCTGCTGCAGCACCATCACCACGGGGAAGCCGAGGCTGCCGAGGAAGACGCCGAGCATGAGCGGGATGAGGATCCAGAGATCCGTCTCATAGGGGACGATGCCGTCCGAGTGCGGGGTGAAGCCGGCGTTGTTGAAGGCCGAAATCGAGTAGAACACGCCATGCCATACCGACTGCCCGAAGTCCTCCCCCAGGATCATGAAACGCGGGATCATGGCCAGGGCCAGGGTGCCTTCGATGGCCACGGAGGTAGTGATGACGATCCGCAGCAGGGTACCCACCTCGCCGAGGCGGCCGGCGTTGTTCATGGCTTCCTGGGCGATGAGCTTTCCGCGCACGCCCAGCCGCTTGCTGACCATGAGCGCGAGCAGCGAGGCCAGGGTCAGGGTTCCCAAGCCACCCACGAAGATGCCCACCAGGATCACCAGCTGGCCGAAGAACGTCCAGTGGGTCGCCGTCGAGACCACCGTGAGTCCGGTGACGCAGACCGCAGAGGCGGCGGTGAACATTGCATCATGGAGCGGGGTGACAATGCCGTCCGCGGAAGCGGCGGGCAGCGACAGGAGGCCGGTAAAGAGCAGGATCACCACGGAGAACGCCGTCAGGGCGAGCCGGGCCGGCGACGTGTTGGCGATGTTGTCGATGAAGTCCCGGAGGCCGGTGAAGATCCACAGTCCTCCGCGCTCAGGCTGGTCGGGGTGCCAGCTGGCCGGGCGCGGAGACCTCGACTGGCTCTGGGTCATGGCAGTGCTTTTCGCTTCTTGTTGACGGATCGGCTGTCTTGAGTAGTAAACCACTAATCGCCCGCGGTGGCCGGGCGAACAGGTTAGCCTGTCTTTGATGACTTCCCGGCCAGGCTCCCGTCCGTCCGCGCTGCCAACGACGGTGGCGTGGAGCCCCGCCATGACGGCCTATGATTTCGGTCCCGGCCACCCCATGGCGCCGCAGCGCCTCGAATTGACCGCGCGGCTCGCGGACTCCCTCGGGCTGTTCGAGCTGCCGCACGTCTTACTGCGGGCGCCGGAGGTGGCGTCCGACGTCGAACTCCAGCGGGTGCACAGTGCCGACTATGTTGCCGCGGTGCGGCGCGCCAGCGAGGACCCGAGGGCGTCAGACCCGGAACGCGGGCTGGGAACCGATGACGATCCCGCCTTCGCCGGAATGCACGAGGCCGGTGCTCGCCTGGCCGCCGCTTCGCTGCTCTGCGCCGAAGCCGTCCTATCGGGCGAGGCGGTCCGCGCCGTGAACTTCGGCGGCGGGCTGCACCACGCCTCCCGGGAACGCGCCAGCGGCTTCTGCATCTACAACGATGCGGCCTTGGCCGTGCAGCGCTTGCTCGACGGCGGTGTGGCGAAGATCGCGTATATCGACGTCGACGCCCACCACGGGGACGGCACGCAGAACATCTTCTGGGACGACCCCCGGGTCCTCACCATTTCACTGCACGAATCGGGACTCACCCTGTTCCCCGGGACGGGCTTCGCCAACGAGATCGGCGGCCCGCATGCCCTGGGGTCCGCCGTCAACGTGGCCCTGCCGGCCCACACGGGCGACGCCGGCTGGCTGCGCGCGTTCCACGCGGTGGTGCCGCAACTGGTGGGTGCGTTCGAACCGGAGGTGATCGTCAGCCAGCACGGCTGCGACTCGCACGCCAACGATCCGCTCACGAACCTCAATCTCAGCGTCGACGGCCAGCGCGAGGCCGCCACCGCCGTTGCAGGCCTCGCCGCTCGGTACTGCGGCAACCGCTGGATCGCGACCGGGGGAGGGGGCTACGACATCACCGGGGTGGTCCCGCGGACCTGGTCCCACCTGATCGGAATCGTGGCGCAGAACCCGATTCCGTTGACCGCGCGTGTCCCGGAAGACTGGCTCGAGTACGTCCGCGAGAAGTTCGGCCGCAACGCGCCCGAACGCATGGGGGACGACGTGGACATCTGGTGGCGTTCGTGGGAGGTCGGCTACGACCCCGGCGACGCGGTGGACCGCAGCATCATCGCCACCCGTAAGGAGATCTTTCCGCTGCACGGGCTGGATCCCTGGTTCGACTGAGTTTTCTGGTTCGACTGAGCCCTAAGCCGAAGTCTTCTCCGTCTGGAACACGACACCTGCCGCCCCGACCAGCCAGCCGAGCAGGGACAGCGCGAACGCCCCGATGAGGTCCGTGGAGGCCGCGCCCTTGACCAGCCAGATGATGAGAACCAGCAGGCCCACGGCCATGTAGACCATGATCGCGGCGACGATCCTGCCCGAAAGCCTCGCGGCGACCTCTGCAGGGAAGGAAGCTCCCGGGGAGCCGCCTGGTGCTTCGGACTGCTCGCGTTTGACCTCGGCGATGGTGAAACCCAAGGCCGACGCCGTCAGCGAACCCAGCGAGGTGGCCATGACTCCGGCAGCGGTCACCAAGGCGCCGTTCAGCGCCGGGGCGGTGAGCCCGGCGACCGGCACCCATGTCCCCACCCGCAACAGGACGGCGAGCCACACGAGAACGAACAGGATCAGGAACACTGCCGCGATGATGTTGAACATCTGCCGCCGGAGATAGTCAGTCATGGCCACGCACCCCGCCCCGCTCTGGCCGCGGCTGGATGGCCGCCTGGACCGTGTGATCGTTGTACCACCGACTTTCCCGGACCAAAAGGGGGTGGGGCCGGTCAACGATACGTCGCCTGCTGATTGCCGGGAGTGCTGACGTTCTGCTACTGCAACGGCTGCGCCCCGCGCTGCGAAATAGTTGATGCCTTTTGACGTATATGTCGCTAGGGTTGGAGGCATGGTGACTGACGACGTATTTGCCGTCATTGCTGAGGCTACCCGGCGTGACATCCTGGTTTCCCTCCGCTCTGGGGACAAAGCTGTGGGGGAACTGGTTCAGGAGCTCGACGCCAGCCAACCCACCATTTCCAAGCATTTGAAGGTACTCCGCGAGGCGGACCTCGTCAGCATGCGTGCCCAGGGGCAGAAGCGTTATTACGCCTTGAATCCGAAGCCCCTCGCCGGGATTGCCACCTGGCTGGAAACGTTCGACGTCGGCCCCGCCGCAGGTGCCTCCGCCGCGGCCCCGGGGCAGCCCCGGGAGCACACCGCCGGCGCCAAGCAGCTTGCCCAGCCCGCCGCCGTCGGGACGTCCCAGGTTCCGGCGGGAACCGCCCGGCCCATTAACGCAGCACAGCCGGCACAGGACGTTGTTCCTGTACCGGCTGCGGTGGATGACACCGTTCCCCAGCAGATCGGGCGCACGGTGGGCCGTGCCGCCACGAGGGCCGCTGACCTGCTCGCGAAGCTGCCGGACCTGCCCAACCTGCCGAAGTTTGGCCGGAAAAAGTAGGGTTCGGCCCGAAGAAGCAGCTGCGGTCAGCAGCCTTCGAAGTCGCTGAGCACCCGGACCTTGGCCGCCGAGGCCGACGACGGGTCGAAGGCGTAGCCGATCCATTCCTTGGCCAGCCGCCGGGCCAGTTCAACACCGACAACCCGCTGGCCCATGGTCAGTACCTGGCAATCGTTGGAGAGGATCGAGCGTTCCACGGAGAAGGAATCGTGCGCCGCGGTGGCGCGGATTCCCGGGACCTTGTTCGCCGCGATGGCCACGCCGATGCCGGTGCCGCAGAACAGGATGGCCCGGTCTGCCTTGCCGTCGCGGATCATTTCGCCGGCCGCGATGCCCACGTAGGGGTAGGGCCGGGTGAGGTCCTCGTCCGCGCGGTTGACGCCGATGTCGATCACCTCCGTGATGCGTGGATCGGCCTGGAGGTCGGCAAGGATCCGGTCTTTGTAGTCAACGCCGGCTTCGTCGGCGCCCACGATGATTCGCATGGAATTCTCCTAGTTGCTTGCTGCGGCAGTCACGGGAACTGCCGCGAAGTGGGGCCCGACGGCGGCGAACACCATCGCGAGGGACGTCGCTCCGGGGTCCGGGGTGCCGATGCTCTTCTCGGCCAGCGGACGGGCGCGGCCCTTGAGCGGCCGGAGTCCGGCGGTGGCGGCGGCGGCCTCGGCGGACGCGGCGGCTGCGGCGGACCAGGCTTCGTCGATCGGTGCGCCGGACGCGACGTCCTCCGTGAAAGAAGCAGCGAACGGCAGCAGCGAATCGACCATGGTCTTGTCGCCGATCTCCGCCTTTCCGAGCGTGGTGATGCGGTCGGCAAAGGCGCGGACGGCGCCGGCGAGATCGGCCGCCGTCGGGATGTCCGCGTCACCCAGCCGCTCGCCGAACGCGCGCAGCCCGGCGCCCCAGAGGACACCCGACGTTCCCCCGGCTTTGTCGGCCCAGGCGTCGCCGCCGGCGATCAGCACGGAACCTGCGCCGGCGCCTGCGGAATAGGCGGCAGAGGCGGCGTCCAGTGCTGCGGCGGATCCGCGTACCATGCCGCGGCCGTGGTCGCCGTCGCCGGCAATGGCGTCCATGTCGCCCAGAACCGCCTCGGAAGCACGCAGCACGGCGGCCGTTTCTTCGAGCGCGGCAAGGGCCTGGCCGGCGTATTCGCGGGATTCGGCTGTGGCGGAGTAGTCTGCAGCGCCCACGGCAACCCCATCCTCAACGGCATCGTCAGCAGAAGCGACGTCGAACCCCAGAGAGCCGCGGCGGTATGCCGGGGTCAGCGCGGGAGCCGTCCAGTACTGCTCGAGTTCCTCGTCCAGCCACGTCACCGTCAGGGAAACCCCGGCCATGTCCAGGCTGGTCACCAGTTCGCCCACTTCGGGCATCACCAGCGTGTAGCCGGATTCGCGCAGCAGGGGAGCGACGGTGCGCCAGAGGACGAACAGCTCTTCGTGCTTGGTGGAACCGAGCCCGTTGAGGATGACCGCGATGCGTCCTGCGTGTTCCGCGGGGGCCTCCTCGAGGACGCGGCGCACCAGTTCGGTGCCGAGTTCGACGGCGGAGGGCAGCTCGGTGTCGAACAGTCCCGGTTCGCCGTGGATGCCCAGGCCCAGGCCCATGTGTCCCTCGGGTAGCCGGAACAGCGGCTGGTCCGCACCCGGGAAGGTGCAGCCGCCGAAGGCGGTGCCGATGGTGCGGGTGTGCTCGTTGGCCTTGCGGCCCACCCGGGCCACGGACGCCAAGCCCAAGCCGGCTTCGGCGGCGGCGCCCATGACCTTGAAGACCGTGAAGTCTCCGGCGATGCCTCGGCGTTTTTCGACCTCACCGGTGGAAGCGCTGGCGATGTCATCCGTCACCAAGACGTTCTGGGTGGCGATGCCTTCGGCATTCAACCGTTCGCTGGCCATGCCGAAGTTCAGCACGTCGCCGGCGTAGTTTCCGTAGGTGAACACGACGCCGGCGCCGGAGTTGGCGGCCTTGGCCACCGAGTAGGCCTGCTGCGTGGATGGCGAGGTGAAGATGTTTCCCACCACGACGCCGTCAGCGAAGCCCGGGCCGATGATGCCGGCGAACGCAGGGTAGTGGCCGGAGCCGCCGCCGGTGATGACGGCAACCTTGGGCGTAGCGGGTCGGTTACGGCGGACCGCGCCGCCCTCCACCTGGCGCACGAAATCCGAGTGGGCGTCACAGAAACCCGCGAGGGCTTCGTCGGCAAAGTCGGCTGGATCGTTGAAGATTCTGGTCATGGTGGGTCCTGGTTCTGGTGGTCCGGGTTCTGGGGGTCCGGGCGAGGGGTCGGACTAGTGGATGTGGCTGCCGCCGTTGATGTCGATGGTGGTGCCGGTCAGGTAGGCCGAGTCCTCGGAGGAGAGGAACGTGATGACCGCGGCGACTTCTTCGGTGGTGGCGTTGCGGCCCAGCGGGATGCCGGCGTTGATGGCGTCCTCCTGCTCCTGGGTGCTGCCTAGGCGGATGTTGGTGTCCACGGCGCCGGGGGTGATGGCGTTGACGGTCACGCCGGTCTCGCCGATTTCACGGGCCAGGGCCTTGGTGAAGCCGAGGATGGCTGCCTTGGCTGCGGAGTAGGGGACTTTGCCGAAGACGCCGCCGCCACGCTGCGCGGACACGGAGGACATGTTGACGATGCGGCCCCAGCCGTTGGCGATCATGTCCGGCAGGAACGCCTTGGTGACCAAGTAGGTGCCTGTGGCGTTGACGTCCATGACCTTGTGCCACAGCTCGAGCGTGGTCTCCAGGAACGGGATGGGGGAGGTGATGCCGGCGATGTTCGCCAGGGCGCCGACAACCGGCAGGTTTCCGGCGGCAACCTCGGCGGCAACGGCGGCCTGCGCCTTGGCCACGGAGGCTTCGTTGGCGACGTTGATTTCGTAGCCGAAGGCGGGGACGTTGAATTCGTTGCCGATTTCGGCGGCAACCTTGGCGGACTTCTCGCCGTCGAGGTCCAGGATGACGACGCCCCAGCCCTGGGCGGCGTAGCGGCGGGCCGTGGTCAGGCCGATGCCGCGCTCGGAAGTGGCTCCGGTGAGGACGGCGGTGCGCTGGATGGTGGACATGATGCTCCTTGAATGGGGGTTGTGCAGGTATCAGATGAGGTCTGTGATGTAGCTGCCTGCCTTGGCGGTGGCAGCCGGGCGCTCGCTGTGGGTGACGTCGCGCGTTTCAAGCTCGAGCGAGAAGTGGCCGCTGTAGCCGGCGTCCCGCAGCTTGGACAGGCCGGCCGCGAAGTCGGCCTGGCCGTTGCCGATGCTGAGGTTGATGTTCCCCGGCCCGGCCTCGGTGGCGGGAACCGCATCCCGCAGGTGGACGTGCGTGATGCGGTCCGCGAAGCGGTCAACGAAGTCCACCGGGTCGCCGCCGGAGGCAACGATGTGGCTGAAGTCCATGACGATTCCGACGTCGGAACCGGCCAGGCGGTCCGCGAGCAGTTGCGCGCGATCCGTGTTCCAGCAGAGCCGGAAGTAGTGCAGGGATTCGGTCCAGAGCTCGACGCCGAACTCCTTGGCCCGGTTGGCCGCGTGGATCAGTTGGGCCGCGACGGCGTCGATGTCTTCCTCGACGCTCCTGACCGGCTCATGGTCGATCGCGCCGCAGGGCAGCACGAGCGCTTTCGCGCCGGTCTTGGCGGCCAGGCTGAGCAGCAGCCCGAGGTGACGTTCGCGCGCTTCTTGCGCACCGGCGTCGAGCACTGCGTTCAGGTCCCCGACGTCACCGTTCACCGAACGGACGCGCAGCCCGGAAGCCTGCACGACGGCGGCAACCTCCTCGACTGCCTCCGCGTCCAGGACGTAGGGCACGTGGTCGCAGACGCCCGGGAGGGCGCCAAGATCGATTTCCTCGAAGCCGAGGCCGCCCATGGTCTGCAGGGCCTCGGCCAGGTCCTGGTGGCGGAAGCTGATGGAGGAACAGCCCAGTCGTTGGTGGAACATCGTCGTTGATTCCTTGGATTCTCGGGAGCCGCATCGTGGCGAGGCCTGCGTGATGGAAATTACTTTAGAGGGGCTAACTGTTAACAGTCAACCCTCAAGGTTGACTGTTGACATTGAAAGTGCGACGGGTCACACTTGGCGTATTATGTTGACTGTCGACAGTGGGGTTGCCGTTGAAGCGCCGCACTCTTCGAAAGGGAAAGAACACCATGAGCAATGAAGCTCTGAGCATGCGGGGTCCGGTCCACGGAACCAAGGAAGCGAAGCGCGTTGCCGTCGGCTCAGGCGTCGGCGCCGTCATCGAGACCTACGACTTCATCGGTTTCGGCACCGCCGCCGCGCTGTACTTCGGTACGGCATTCTTCCCGGGCGCCGATCCGGTGACGGGAACGCTTTTCTCCTTCGCAACCCTCGGCGTCGGCTTCGCGGCCCGTCCGTTGGGTGGCATCATCGGCGGCCATCTGGGCGACAAGCTCGGCCGCAAGCCCGTGCTGGTGGCCTCGCTGATCCTCATGGGCCTGGCCACCTTCGTCATCGGCCTGCTGCCCACCTACGCGCAGGTGGGCTTGCTTGCCCCGACGCTCCTGGTGATTGTCCGCATCATCCAGGGCCTCGCTTTCGGTGCCGAATGGGGCGGCGCCATCCTGATGAGCTACGAGCACGCCCCGTGGAAGAAGAAGGGCCAGTTCACCGGCATTGTGCAAGCCGGTTTCCCGGTGGGCCTCCTGCTGGCCAACCTCGTCTTCCTGAGCAGCGTGGGCCTGGGCAGCGAATGGGCCTGGCGTGTGCCGTTCCTTGCCAGCATCGTGCTGGTGGTGGTCGGCCTCATCATCCGTTCCAAGGTTCCGGAGTCCCCGGTCTTCGAGGACGTCAAGAAGAACGGTGACATCGTGAAGTCGCCGGTGGCTGAGGTCATCAAGACCGACTGGCGGAACATCCTGCGCGGCATCGGCCTGCGCATTGCCGAAACCGCCGGCTACGCCGTGTCCGTGACGTACATGATTTCCTACCTGCACAGCACCAAGATGGCTGACAAGACCCAGACCCTCGTGGCCCTCTGCATCGCTGCCGCGATCGGTATCGTCGCCACCTACTCCTGGGGCAAACTGACGGACAGGGTGGGCCGCCGCACCGTCTACGTCTGGTCCACCGCGTTCGCCGTGGTGTTCGGGATTCCGATGTTCCTGCTGGTCAACACCGGACTGTTCCTCCTGATCATCGCCACGATCGTGGTTGCCTACGCCGTCTGCCAGAACTCGCTGGCCGGTGCCCAGGGCGCATGGTTCCCCGAGCTGTTCCAGGCCAAGACCCGCTCCTCGGGTGCGTCCCTCGCCTACCAGATCTCGGCCATGGTCTCCGGCTTCACCCCCTTCATCACCACCCTGCTGTTCGTCAGCTTCGGCTGGGTGGGCCCCGCCGCCCTGTTCAGCATCTACGGCGCCATCGGCCTGTGGGCGGCCCTCGCGACCAAGGAAACCTGGGGCCCCCGCGAGCGTGCCCTCGCCGAAGAAGCCGCCAGCAAAACGCCGGACACCGTAACGGCCTGACACCCACAGCAGCCGGGCACGTCCCCGCGGGACGCACCCGGCTTCGGAAGGACATCCAGTGACTCTTTCATCAACCGAAGCAGCGCCCGCGGCAGCTTCACATGCGGTTCCGGGCGCCGAACGCGTTGACCGCATCCGTGCGGCCGCGCAGCGGATCCGGCACCACGCCCTGAACATGGGCGAGGTCCAGGGCCAGGGCTATGTCGGCCAGGCCCTGGGGGCGGCGGACATGCTCGCCGCGGTCTACGGCGACCAGCTCACGTTCCGCGCCGAGGACCCGCACTGGGAAGGCCGCGACCGCTTCCTGCTTTCCACCGGCCACTACGCCATCGGGCACTACGCCGCCCTGGCCGAAGCCGGGATCGTGCCGGTTTCCGAGCTTGAAACGTATGGCTCCGACGATTCGCGCCTGCCGATGTCGGGCATGTCCACCTACACCCCGGGCATGGAAATCTCCGGCGGTTCCCTGGGGCACGGCCTGACGATCGCCGTCGGCATGGCCCTCGGCCTGCGCGCCCAAGGCTCCGGCAGCCGCATCATCAACTTCCTCTCCGACGGCGAACTGGATGAAGGGTCCACCTGGGAGGCCGCCATGGGCGCCCACCACCACCAGCTCGGAAACCTGACCGCCTTGGTGGACATCAACGCACTCCAGGCCGACGGCGCAACGGACACGGTGCTGCGCACGGAACCGGTCACCGAGAAGTGGGAAGCCTTCGGCTGGTACACCCAGCGGGTGGACGGGAACGACGTCGGTGCGCTGCTGGCGGCGTTCGACAACATCGCCGCTGTGGCGGGTCCGGTGGGCCGGCCGTCGGTGATCCTCTGCGACACCAAGGTGGGCCGGGGCGTTCCGCTGCTGGAAACCCGCGAAAAGGCGCACTTCATGCGCATCGAAGAACACGAATGGCAGATCTGCCGCGAGCAGCTGACCGAAGGATACGAAGGGACGGCTTCAGCATGAGCACCACCGTTTCCACCGCCAAGCCGAAGCTGAAGACCTCGGCGATGATCGCCTCCTTCGCCGACCCCGGCCAGAAGACCACCCCGGCCCCGTTCGGCCACGCCTTGGTCAAAGCCGCTCAGGAAAACGACAAGATCGTGGGCCTGACCGCCGACCTGGGTAAGTACACGGACATGCACATCTTCGCAAAGGCCTTCCCGGAGCGCTTCTTCCAGATGGGCATGGCCGAACAGCTCCTCCTCGGCGCGGCCGCGGGCATGGCCGAAACCGGTCTCGTCCCGTTCGCGTCCACCTACTCCGTGTTCGCCGCCCGCCGCGCCTACGACTTCCTCTGCCTGGACATCGCCGAGCCGAACCTGAACGTGAACATCGTCGGCGGCCTGCCCGGCCTGACCACGGGCTACGGGCCCAGCCACCAGGCCACCGAGGACATGGCCATATTCCGCGGCATGCCCAACCTGACCATCGTGGATCCCTGCGATTCGGTGGACATCGAGCAGGCTGTTCCGCAGCTTGCCGCTTCGGAAGGACCCACCTACCTGCGCCTGCTGCGCGGCAACGTTCCCACCGTGCTCGACGAGTACGACTACACCTTCGAACTCGGCAAGGCCAAGGTGCTGCGCGGCGGCAACGACGTTGTGTTCGTCTCCTCCGGGCTGATGACCATGCGCGCCCTGCAGGCAGCCGACGCCCTCGCCAAGCACAACGTGGACGTGGCCGTGGTGCACGCGCCCACCATCAAGCCCTTCGACGCCGAAACGGTCCTGGCCGAGCTGAACACGGACCGCCTGGCCGTCACGCTCGAAAACCACACCGTGGTGGGCGGACTGTTCGAAACAGTTGCGTCCGCCGTCGTCACCGCCGGGCTCGGCACCCGGGTGGTTCCCATCGCACTGCCGGACCAGTTCCTCGACGCCGGCGCCCTGCCGACGCTGCACGAGCGCTACGGACTGTCCGTGGACAAGATCGTGGCCAAGGTCCTCGCCGAACTGGGCTGAGTCCGCGCACGTAATGGAAGTGCGGAGCCGTGCGGGAACGGCTCCGCACTTCTGTCGTAGTATCAACAGTTAAACGCCGACTGTAAGCAGTCGACCATTGACATCGAGGAAGTCATGGCCATAACAGCATCCCTGCTCGGGCTCGAGAAAATGAGCCTGCGGGAACAAGCACTGATCGCCCTGCGGCGGGCCATCACCACGGGTGAACTCGAGCCGGGCCGGCACCTCGTGGAGACCGAACTTTCCGAGATGCTGCAGATCAGCCGTGGGACCCTCCGTGAAGCCCTGCGCCAGCTGCAGCAGGAGGGGCTGGTGGCGCTGGGCGCCCGCGGCCGACTTTCAGTGCGCCACCTCGACGTCAAGGAAATCCGCGACATCTTTTCCGTCCGCGGGGTGCTGGAGTCGCTGGCGGCACGGACCCTTTGCGAGCTTCCCGACAAGGAGGCTGCCCTCGCGGAGCTGCGTGCCGCCGTCGTGCAGATGGAAAAGGCCGCCAAATCCTCGCTCGAGGAACGGATCGAATCCGACCTCGACTTCCACCGCACGCTCTGCCGGCTGTCCGGCAACGAGACGCTCCTGCATTCCTGGGAATCCCTGGAAGGCTCCATCCGGATGTCCATCATGTACGCCGGGCTTGAAAAAGCCGTGAAGAACATGAGCGTCGGCCGGCACCACGACATTGTTGCCGCCATCGAAACCGGCAACGCGGCGAAAGCCCGCGAGACCCTCATCGACCACATGAGCGGTGCCGCGGAGAACTTGGTCGCCTAGCCGCCCCGAGCAACCCAACTGACTCGCAGTTAAGGCCGTTTTCCGCCCCGAAAACGGCCTTAACTGCGAGCTACTTGGGCGGAGGATTGAAGCTCAGGCCTTCAGCAGCCGCACGTGCTCCGGGGTCAGCTCCGAAATCTTCGTGACGCCCAGCAGCGCCATGGTCCGGGCCATGTCCTTCTCGAGGATCGCGATGGTCCGGTCCACGCCGGCCCGCCCGCCGGCCATGAGCCCGTAGAGGTACGCCCGGCCGATCAGGGCGAAGTCCGCCCCCAGTGCCAGGGCCGCAATGATGTCCGCGCCGCCCATGATGCCGGTGTCCAGGATGACCGCGGCCTCCGGGTTCCGTTCCTTGACCGCGGCGGATACTTCGGGCAGCAGGTACAGCGGGATCGGCGCGCGGTCCAGCTGGCGGCCGCCGTGGTTCGAGACCACCAGGCCGTCGGCCCCGTGGTCCACCACCTTCACGGCATCCTCCACGGTCTGGATGCCCTTGACAACCAACTTGCCCTTCCAGGTTTCGCGCAGCCAGTCCAGGTCGTCGAAGGTCAGAGTGGGGTCGAACATCGAGTTGATCAGGTCCGCCACCGTGCCCGTGTAACGGGAGAGAGAGGCGAAGGTCAGCGGTTCGTGGGTGAGGAAGTTGAACCACCACGCCGGCCGGTAGGAGGCATCGAGCACGGTCTTCAACGTCAGGGCCGGCGGGATCGTCATGCCGTTGCGGACATCCCGGAGCCGTGCCCCGGCGACGGCGGTGTCCACGGTGACCATCAGGGTGTCGTTTCCGGCCGCGGCGGCACGTTCGATCAGTTCCAGCGACCGCTCCCGGTCCGTCCACAGGTAGAGCTGGAACCAGTTGCGTCCGCCCGGCGCCGCGGCCGCAACGTCCTCGATCGAGGCCGTGCCCATGGTGGAGAGGGTGTACGGAATGCCGGCGGCCTCGGCGGCCTGGGATCCGGCGTATTCGCCCTCGGACTGCATCATCCGCGTGAATCCCGTAGGGGCGATGCCGAAGGGGAGGCGGGCCGGCTTGCCGAGGATGTCCGTGCTGAGGTCAATGCTGGAGACGTCGCGCAGGATGCCCGGCCGGAACTCGACATCCTGGAAAGCCTGGCGCGCCCGGCGCAGCGTGATTTCGGCTTCGGCCGCCCCGTCCGTGTAGTCGAAGGGCGCCTGCGGGGTGCGGCGCTTGGCGATGTCCCGCAACTCCCAGACGGTAGAGGCGCGCTTGAGGCGGGCGGCGTTGCTGAACTCCGGCTTCTTGAACTTCATCAGCGGAGCCAGGTCCGAATACTTGGGGATCCGGCGCTTGAGGGCCGGCGGAATCACGACGGCGCTGCGGCCGTTCTCTGCGGCGGTGCTCGTGTTCGCTGGGGCTGTGCCGTTGGCTGGCTGGGCGGTCTGCGTCATGGTGGTCTCCGGACTTGGCAGTGTGGTTGGACCACAGTCTATTCGAAGTGGTCGGACCACATCAAGTAGAATTCCGGCATGCGAACCCACGAACTCGTGCTCGGCTGGATCGAAAAGCAGTTCTCCGACGGCAAACTGCTGCTCGGCGGCCGCCTGCCTGCCGAGCGTGCCCTTGCCGAACAACTCCAGGTGTCCCGGACGTCGGTGCGCGAAGCGATCCGGATCCTGGAGGCCATGGGCGTGGTGAGGGCCGCCGTCGGTTCCGGTAAGGACGCCGGGACGGTGGTCATCGCGGAACCCGCCACGGCGCTCGGCTCCGCGCTGCGCTTGCACACGGCTACCCGGCACCTTCCCGTGGCCGACATCGTGGAGACCCGGGTGCTGCTGGAGTCGTGGGCGGTTTCGAGGGCCCGCCCCGAAGCGCCGGCCGTCGCCGAGGCCGCCGGCCTCCTCGACGAGATGGATGCCGGACCGGGTACCGAGGAGTTCCTGGCTTTGGATGTCCGCTTCCACCTCGCCCTGGCCGCGGCCGCGGGAAATGTGGTGGTGAGCGCCATGATGGCGTCCCTGCGCGAGGCGATCGAGGGCTATGCCGCCGAACTGACCAAGAATCTGCCCGACTGGGACGCCACCGCGGCCCGTCTCCGGGCCGAGCACCGCGCCATCCTCGATGCCGTGAACACCGGCGACGGCGGCCGCGCGGCCAGGCTTGTCGCCGCCCACATCGAGGGCTACTACCGCGAAGCCGGACTTCCTGCCTCTGGCTGAGGGACGCAGGCATTCCCTCGCAGCTCCGGGCTTCCTATCATCGAAGCCAAGGACAGGAGGCGGCCATGCGCATCGCATTGTGGGCTGACATGGAGGGCATGTCACGGATCCGGGACCACCACGAGTGCTGGCCCGCCTTCGAAGAGTATTGGACGGCCGGGCGGCGGGACTTCACGGACGAGGTGATCGCAGCGGCCACTGGATTGATCGACGGCGGACGCAACCAGGTGTTCGTCGTCAACGCCCACGGGCTCGGCTGGCCGAACATCCTCTGGGAGGACCTTCCCGATGGCGCAGCCCAAGCCGACAACGATGCCTTTTCGGGCGGCTTCGACGCCGCCTTCCATGTGGGCTTCCACGCCCGCGCAGGCACGCCCGGCGGATTCATGAGCCACACCATGGTGCCCGGACTCAAGGTCGCGGCCGACGGCGCGCTCCTCACCGAGTCCCACATCTGGGCGTGGCTTGACGGCATCCCGCTCCTGGGCGTCGCCGGTGACGCCGCCCTCGGCAAGCAGCTGGATGGCTTCCTTGCCGGGACGCCGTTCCTCGCGGTCAAGCGGGCCATCAGCCGGGGCGAAGCCGAGCCCGAACGCGCGGAGCGCACTGCGAGCTTCGACGCGATCACAGACTTCGCCCGGACCGTATCCCGGGATCCCCTCAAACCGATCCCGCTTCCGGAGGAGTTTACGTTCTCGGTGGCGTTGGACCCCGAACTGGCCGGGCTCGTGGACGGGGTGCATGGCCTCAGCCGGAGCGCGCCAGGGGTGCTGAGCAAGGTTGCCGCCGATTTTGCCCGCGACGCATACCCTGCGCTGCAGGCGGCGATGGGCGCGTCACTGACCCCGTTCTTCGAGGCCCAGGAAGGGCTCGACCTTGGCAGTGAGGCAGCCCTTCGGATGCAGGACCCGGCGGCCTTGGCGCGTTGCCGGAACTTCATGGATGACTGGGCTGCCGCGAACGAGACCGCCTGGCCGCAGTGATGCAGCCCGCGCAGTGATGCAGCCCGCGCAGTGATGCAGCCGGCGCGGTGATGCAACCGGGGGAGGGACGGCACGGGATCAGGCCTTCGGCGGCGCGGTGCTTCCGCGGATTTCCAGGTGCGGCTCGAAGTGGTCGGTGGGGGACTCGGCGGTGGACTGCGTGATGTGTTCGCGCATCCGTCGCCAGGCAAGGCTGCCCAGCTGGGCGATCGGGACGGCCGCCGTGGTCAAGCCCGGCATGGTGTAGCGGGCGAACGGCATGTCGTCGTAGCCCGTGATCGACAGGTCTTCCGGCACCCGGATGCCTCGTTCGCTCAGGCCGTGCAGCAGGCCCATGGCCGCAACATCGTTGAACACGAGGATCCCGGTGGCCCCGCAGGAGGCGACGGCATCGCTCGCTTCATTTCCGGCGTCGTAGGTGTTTCCCCCGGGGATGACCTGCAACTCCACCTCGGGGTAATCCTGGACGAACTTCTCCAGCCCGCGCAGCCGCTGCACGTTCGAAGCGCTCCGCTCCGGGCCCGTCAGATAGGCGATCTTGCGGTGGCCCAGTTCCACGAGGTGGGCGCCGAGCTTCTGGATCCCGTGACCGTAGTCCACCACCAGGCTCGGCGTGGATGATGCCTCGGTGGTGCGGTTGATCAGCACCAGCGGATGCAAGGTGGGGGCGAGCTCTTCGAGTTCCGCCTGGCTCATGCGCGGGGCGCAGAGTACGACGCCGTCGCAGCGCCGCCGTGCCTCGCTGGCAAGGATCGCTTCCTCGCTGGAGACCTCGGAGGAGTCCGCGATCAGCACACGGTAGCCGTCGCGCGCGGCGGCGATGCTGACATCCCGCAGGATGGACTGGAACGTGGGGTTCGAGAGGTCCGGAACCACGATGCCGATGGTTTCGGTCTTGCCAAGGGCCAGGCTGCGGCCCACGGGATTCGGCTTGTACTTCAACTCGGCCGCGGCAGCCTGGACCCGCTGGGCGATGGAGGCGTTGACTGTGGTGTTGCCGTTCATGACGCGCGAAACCGTGGCATGCGAAACGCCGGCCTTTGCGGCCACGTCACCGATTCCGACGCGCCGCCTGCTCCGATCTGCCATGGCTTCCTTCGTGATGCTGCCTGTTCCTGATGCCGCCGGTCCGCCGGAGCCGGCTGCCGGTCAGTTCTCCTGGCGCTGAGTCTAGCGACTTTTGGGAAACGTTTTCTCTCAATGTCCTTCCATTGCGAAAGGTGTCCCGCCCGGACGCAGTGAACGGGGTACCGGGCGCAGGGAAACGGGCCTATCCTTGAGCCGTCGGCCGTACCCGGCCGCAGCCGGTCAGCGGAAATGCTGGGCTTTCCGTGTCTATTCGTCGGGAAAGAAGGACGCCGTGTTCACTGCCCAGCCCGGAAACGCCTTACGCCGTGCCCTGGCCCTTGGGGCTCTCTTGCTGTTGATGTTCTCGCTTGCCGCCGCACCGGCGCGCGCGGCGGATACCCGGGCCGCCGTCGATGTCACCGTCAACGGCAATTTCCAGCTTGTCTTCCCTGGACAGTCGGCCCAGGTGGTGGGCCAGGTGCTTCCGGCCTATCCCACGCAGCTGGTTCCCACCGGAACGGTGACCCTGCTGCCGGAGGACACAGATACGCCGCTTGACACCTCCGGTCTGAGCAACGACATCCTGCCCGGACTGTTCGTGCTCATCGCGCCGCCCCTCGACCTTGGTACGCATTATTTCCGCGCAGCGTATTCGGGCGATGTGAACTTCGCCCCGCAAACCGTCCGCTTCCCCATCGTGGTCATCAGCGGTCCGGAGACGATGACCTCCCTGGCATTGAGCCCGTCCGGTGGCTCCATCGAAGGCGAAACTGTGACCATGACGGCCCAGGTTTCCGCCTTGGATGGCCCTCTCACCGGGACTCCGCTCGGCGAGGTCACGTTTACGGTCGACGGCGTCGACGTTGCCACGGTGACAGTCGGCACCGGCTGGGTGGCCACTTTCAGCACCTCGGCCCTGACCGTGGGTACACATTCGATCTCGGCGGCGTACCAGCAGCTGGCGGGGGACTATTTCGGGTCTGTCTCGTCCGTCATTTCCTACACAGTGTCGGCGCCGCCCACGGCCGAAGTCCGCACGCAGTTCCGGGTGAGCGTGCACGGCACCGTTGCGGCCGGCGAACCCGTGACCGCACGCGCAGTGATCGAATCCCGCCTCGCCCACGGGCCGGTCCCGACGGGTTGGGTGCAGTTCTATGACGGCAACACGCCGGTGGGGACGCCCGCGGAGCTGGCTGCAGGAAGCGCCGTGTTTGTCTATCAGCAGCTGGTCCCCGGGAAGCATGTGCTCCAGGCAAAATACCTCGGCTCAAGCATCTACCTCCCGGCCTTGACCCCGTCGCGGACGGTGACTGTTACGTGATGAGACCCGGACGGGTTTTGCAGCGCGGGCGCTTTCCTGGCTATGGTGTGTCCATGACTAAGCGTTGGTATGCGTATTTTTCGTTGGCTCTGGAGGGGCCCGCGTCTAACTGACACGCATCCAACTAACCTTCAGAGCCAACAGGGCAGAGATCATTCTCTGCCCTTCGCCATATCCGGCGGGTTCTGATGAGGGCCCGCTCCGCCCCCCCGGAACAGGACCCACAAAAATGACCAGCATTGCCGAAAACCCCGCCGCTCTCGACGCCAGCCAGGAATCCCGCTCCGGCGCCGACATCCAGCCGGGCCGCTCGACGTCGAACCTGCGGGTCAGCCGCTTCGAACCGCTGCCCGCACCGCAGGAAGTCATCGCGGAACTGCCACTCGGCGCGAAGGCCGCGGCCGTCGTCGAACGCGGCCGTGACGAAATCCGGGCGATCATGGACGGCGTCGATGACCGCCTGCTGGTGATCGTCGGTCCCTGCTCCATCCACGACCCCAAGGCCGGCCTTGAATACGCCCGCCGGCTGGTCAGCCAGGCCGAAAAGCACAAGGAAGACCTCCTCGTGGTCATGCGGGCCTACTTCGAAAAGCCGCGCACCACGGTGGGCTGGAAGGGCCTCATCAACGATCCGCACCTGGACGGCAGCCACGACATCGCCTCCGGCCTGCGCACCGCCCGCGGCTTCCTCCAGCAGGTCACCGAGCTCGGGCTGCCCACGGCCACGGAATTCCTCGAGCCGATCAGCCCGCAGTACATGGCTGACCTGGTTGCCTGGGGCGCCATCGGCGCCCGCACCACCGAAAGCCAGATCCACCGCCAGCTCGCTTCCGGCCTGTCCATGCCGATCGGCTTCAAGAACGGCACCGACGGCGACCTCCAGGTGGCCATCGACGCCTGCGGTGCAGCCGCAGCCCAGCAAGCGTTCCTCGGCATCGACGGTGACGGCCGCGCCGCCCTTGTGGCGACCGCCGGGAACCCCGACACCCATGTGATCCTGCGCGGCGGACGCAAGGGCCCCAACTACTCTGCGGATGATGTTGCCGAAGCGTCCGAAAAGCTGTCCGGCAAGGGCCTGAACCCGCGACTGATCGTCGATGCGAGCCACGCAAACAGCGGCAAGAGCCACCACCGCCAGGCCGAGGTCGCGCTGGAAATCGGCGCCCAGCTGGAGGCTGATCCTGCCTCGCCGGTTGCCGGCGTCATGCTGGAAAGCTTCCTGGTGGGCGGCGCCCAGAACCTCGACGTCGCGCTTCAGCTGGCGGGGGAGCAGGAACTGGTCTACGGCCAGAGCGTCACCGACGCCTGCATGGAATGGGACGTCACCGCATCCGTGCTCGAGCAGCTCGCAGCATCCTCCCGGAAGCGCCGCGATGCCTCCGCCATGTGACCACGAATGTAGTGTCCGGGACTTTCACATTGGCCTCAGCAGCCTCTAAAGTATCTAGCACATGGTTGTGATGGCTCAGCATCGGAACGCCGCAGTCATGCGCGCTGGGGTTGTCCTTGTCAGCTGAGAGCAAAGGAATATGGAGAATGTCCGCAGAGACCAACTTCTCGAATGCGCGATTCATGACCGTGGCCGAAGTGGCCGAGGTTCTCCGGGTTTCCAAAATGACCGTGTACCGCCTGGTCCACTCCGGCGAATTGCCGGCCGTCCGATTTGGCCGGTCATTCCGGGTCCCCGAAGAAGCCGTTGCCCAGTACCTCAAGGGTGCCGTGGTGGATGGCCGCTCGGAGAGCGCCTAGCCTTTTTGTCCACGGGTCCCACCGGGCCCACGGTCATTGGGTGCCCCTGTGAGGCGGTACCCTGTTAAGGAACGTTTTACGTCACTGTAAGAATCCGTCTGTTGCGGGGCCTTCACCGGTCCCGTCCGGCAGGCGGGAACTTCTCTTATTTGTAAGGAACTTTCGTGGGTTCAGTTATCAAGAAGCGCCGCAAGCGTATGGCCAAGAAGAAGCACCGCAAGTTGCTTCGTAAGACCCGCCACCAGCGTCGCAATAAGAAGTAGAAATACTTCGCAGTGCGTGAATGCCCGTTGCCTTTCGAGGTGGCGGGCATTTTTGCGTTAAGAAGGCGCGGGCTGGACCAGCAGGTGGTCCCCGCAGGGCGTCAGACCCGGGGGCCGCGGAATTTGCTGAAGCCGCGCCACAGGCCGTAGATCGCGCCGCCAACGGTGGCGGCCTTCAGGCCCAGGGTGGCTGCGCGGCGGCCCGAACGGAAGTCGTACACGGGCCAGTTGTTTTCGCGGGCGTGGCGGCGCAGGGCGGCGTCGGGGTTGATGCACACCGGATGGCCCACCAGGGTGAGCAGCGGGATGTCGTTGTGGGAATCGCTGTACGCCCAGCAGCGCTGCAGGTCCAGGCCTTCCTCGTCCGCCACCTGCTGGACGGCAACAGCCTTCGCCGGACCATGCAGGATGTCGCCTACGAGCCGGCCGGTGTAGGCGCCGTCTTCGATTTCGCCGACGGTGCCTAGCGCACCGGTCAGGCCGAGCCGGGTGGCGATCACCTTTGCCACCTCGACCGGCGTCGCGGTCACCAGCCAGACCTTGCGGCCGACCCTAAGGTGCTGCTCTGCCAGCGCTTTCGTTCCGGGCCAGATCCTCGACTCGATCATCTCGTCGTATACTTCTTCGCCCAGGTCCTGGACCTCTGAGACCTTGATTCCGGCGGCCAGGGTCAGCGCTGAATCGCGGACCGCATGCACATCGTCCATGTTCTCGCCGCGGAGGACGAACTTGAACTGCTTCCACGCGAAGCCCGCAGCCTGGGACAAGGTGAAGGCCTTGCGTTCGTACATTTTCCGGGCAACATGGAAGAGGCTCGCGCCCCGCATCAAGGTGTTGTCGACGTCGAAGAATGCGGCTTCGCCGTGTTGCTGCTTCACAGCCGGCGCGGTGGCCACAGCGGCGGTCTTCTCGTCGGGCATGCCATGAGTCTAATCAATTGCCCCGCCCGGCGCCGTGCCGCGCCGTTCGCGTGAACCCCGCGCCGTGCGCGCTTCGACGGCGTCCCGCGGCTCGGGCTACCGTTGGAACATGCCGATTCCTGACGTCGTCCTTCTCACCAAACCCGACTGCCACCTTTGCGCTGCGGCGCGGGACGCCGTCGAACGCGTTGCTTCCGGGCTGGGGCTGCCATGGCGGGAAACGTCCATCGAAGGCGACCCCGAACTGCGCGAGCGTTACGCCGAAGAGATCCCGGTGGTGCTGGTGGACGGCATCCAGCGGGATTTCTGGAAGATCGACGAAGTGCGGCTTACCAGGGTGCTGCAGAAGGCAATTGCGTCCTGAACGCGACTCCGGCGGCTTTGTTGACTCAGGGAGGCCCGCAATAGAGTGGGACAACGAAGCAACACAATGGAGACGACCGTGACTGCGCTGGAACCATCCGCCGAGCCCGCGCCGGGCGAGCAGGATTCTGCTGCCAAGCAGATCCCGCCTGCAGCTGTGGCCCGGATGACGCTCTACCTGCGCGCCCTCAATTCCCTCCTCGGAGAAGGGAAGGAGCGGGTCTCCTCCGAAGCGCTGGCCGAGGCCTCGGGCGTCAGCTCCTCCACCTTGCGCAAGGACCTGTCCTATGTAGGCTCTTACGGGACGCGGGGCGTGGGCTACGAAGTCCAGTACCTCAGCCGCCACATCGCCGCCGCGCTGGGGCTCACCCACGACTGGAAAGTGGCGATTGTCGGGGCCGGAAACCTCGGCAAGGCACTGGCCAGGTACGGCGGTTTCCAGTCGCGCGGCTTCGACGTGGTGGCCATCCTCGACGCGGATCCCATGGTGGTCGGCAATGAAGTCGGCTGGCTTCGTGTCACCGACGCCGCGAACCTCGAGCAGGTGCTGCAGCGCACCGGCACCAACATGGTGGTCCTGGCCCTGCCGGCCGCCGTGGCACAGGATGTATGCGACCGCGTGATCAAGGCCGGGATCCGCAGCATCCTCAGCTTCGCTCCGGTGCTTTTGCAGGTCCCGCCGCACGTCAACCTGCGGAAGGTGGACATGGCCACCGAACTGCAGATCCTCGCCTATCACGCACAAAGGGCGCAGACCCCGGGCCGAGCCGTCTGATAACTGCCGGACGGCGGCCGGGACTGCGCCCGTTTGTTGCGTTATGTTTCCCCGCAGGCGGCTAGCGGCCGTACGGACCCTGTCCGTACGGGTTCGCGAACGGCTGCGACTTGCGGAAGTACGGAGCGGACCCCGGCAGGTAGAGCAGCACGATCGCAGCCACACCGATCAGGATGGAGATCGTGCCGAGGCTGATCTGGGTCAGGCCCAGCAGCGAGATCGCGGCGAAGATGGTTCCGAGGATCCGGGCCCAGTTCTTACCCCTGCGGACATTGAATGCCACCAGGGCATAGAGGCCCGCGAAGATCACCGAGAAGACAACCAACGTGGTGGCCACTATCCCGCGGAAGCTCTCCAGATCGATGCCGGGGTTGCTGCGTCCCTGGGCCCGCATGGCTTCTTCCACCACGTTGGCGAAATCGGGCGAATTGACCGTGGCAAGGATAAGTGGAATCCCGATCAGGGTCAGCACACCGGCAGCGAGGATGAGCCAGAACGAGATGTTGACCAGCGTGGGAACACCTGACGTTGTGGCCGGCTGCTGGCTGGGCCACGCGCCCTGTCCGTAAGGGGACTGTCCGTAAGGAGACTGCCCGTAGGGGGATTGGCTATACGGTGACTGGCCGGACTGCTGGCCACCTTGGTTGAACTGGCCGCCCTGGCCGCCGTACTGCGGAGCGGACGGCTGCTGACCGTACTGTCCACCCTGGCCGTACTGCGTGCCCCCGCCGTACTGACCACCCTGGCCATACTGCGGGGCCTGGCCGAATTGCGGCGGTGTCGGCTGGCCGAACTGGGGTGCGTCCTGGCCGTACTGCGGCGCCGACGGCTGTTGTCCGTACTGCGGTGCACCCTGCCCATACTGGGGCTCTGCCGGCTGCCCGTATTTCGGCGGTTCAGGTGTGCCCTGCTGGGAATCGCCGTTTTCACCGGAGTTGGTGGGCGGGTATGGAGGGTTGCTCATGGCATTCCTTTGCATGGTCGACTGCGGGTTCGGCTGCCGGGCCAGCAAATACCCCTGCCCCCAGCTTTGCTATGTCCACCGTACCCCGGCACCGGGCCGTGGAGCCTGATTCCCCGCCGATTTCCGGCAACGGAAAGGCCGCGGCGTCCGGGTGGACGCCGCGGCCTTCGGCCGAGCCCTGTGACTATGAGGGGCGGGCTACACGAAATGCTTCTGCGACTCCGGGAGCCACATGAAGACAGCTGCGGCCACAGCAACAGCTGAGCCGATGAACGAAAGATTGCCGGTAAGCATTTGGCTGAAGAGCCCGATGACAGCCAAGGCACCCAACACCGTCAAGACAATCCGGGCCCAACGCGCGCCTTCCTTCAGGCGGATGGCACAAAAAACATAGAATGCGGCGAACACCAGTCCAATGATCAGGCCCGTGACAGCGGCACCGACAAATATCCCGCCGAACTGGCCGGCGATGATGGCGATGTTGACGATACCGAGCACCACACCGAGTGCGGCAGCACCAATCCACAGCCAGTAGGAGACTTTCAGTTGCTGTGGGACGCCCGTGGTGTCCTGGAAGCGTTGGGCGATGTTGTTGAAGTCGAGGCCGAAAGCATTACGCGGCGGGGCTGCGTAGCCGAGGCCGGCAGGCGGAGCATTGTTCGCTCCCGTGGTGGGCATGCCGTAGCCGGGAGGCGGTGCCTGATACCCGGGTGCCTGATACCCGGGTGCCTGATATCCGGGCGCCTGGTAACCCGGTGCCTGGTAGCTGGGTGGTTGCGGTGCACCCTGCGGGGGCTGGTAGCCGGCGGGAGGAACATCGCCGGAGGGCGGGGGCTGTGAGCCTGGCTGTTGAGGAACTTCGTTTGGGTTACTCATGGCATCACTGTAGACCTGAGGTTGAAGGTTTCCTAGGAAATTTTCGGCGAATTCCCGGCCTCCGCGCGGCCTCGTGCTGAATACTCCAGCGGGTGGATCCACGGCATGGATGCCCGTCAGAAGGGCGGCAACGGAAAGCGGCGCTGCCCGGCAGTAGCGGTAATCCGCATACGTTCGGGGAAGCGCCGCTTCCGAGGACTGCACCCTTAGGCAGCGGGTGCGATGAAGGCCAGCTCGAGGTTGATGACAACCTTGTCGCTGACGAGCACACCGCCTGCTTCCAGCACTGCGTTCCAGGTCAGGCCGAATTCCTTGCGGCTGATGGTGGTTTCGCCGGACAGGCCTGCACGGGTGTTGCCGAAGGGGTCCACTGCGACGCCGTTGAATTCGGTCTCGATCGCTACCTCCTTGGTGACGCCCTTGATGGTGAGGTCGCCCACCAGGTCGAAGCTGTCGCCGTTGGCCTTGATGTGGCGGGACACAAAGTTGATCTCCGGGAACTTCTCGACGTCGAAGAAGTCCTCGCCCTTGACGTGGCCGTCGCGGTTGACGTCGCCCGAGTCGAAGCTACCGGTCTGGATGGTGGCGTTGACCTTGGAATCGGCCAGGTGCTCGGCGAGTTCCAGGGTTGCTTCGGCTTCGGTGAACTGGCCGCGGACCTTGCTGATGCCTGCGTGGCGGACGGTGAAGCCGATTTCGCTGTGCGAGTTGTCGAGGGTCCAGGTACCGGTGGTGACGTTGGAGGGGAGGGTCATGGCGTGCTCCTTGGAGTAGGTGTGGGTGGAAATCTCCGGTCGGAGGACAGTTACTTGAACCATCAACCGATCTTGCATCCAGTATAAACATGCAAATGCATCTTTTATTCCATCTTCGGGGAACATTTTTTCCGGAACTTGAGTTCTACGTGGCGTAGAAGATTTCTGATTGCCCATCCTCTTTGAGAAACTGGTAAACATGCCCCAAGCAACTGTCCATCTGCTCCGCCATGGCGAGGTATATAACCCCGACGGCGTCCTGTATGGCAGACTGCCCGAATTCCACCTGTCCGAGCGCGGACAGGCGATGGCGCGCATGCTCGCCGAGCACTTCGAAGCGCGCGCCGCGTCCGGGGCAAAAATCGTCCACTTGGTGGCCTCACCGCTCACCCGTGCCCAGGAAACCGCCCAGCCGAGCTCGGACTCCCTGGGCCTTCCGATTCACACGGATCCCCGGATCATCGAGGCCGAGAACCACTTCGAGGGACTGCGCGCGAAGCCCTCGGAGTTCCTGAAGCCCAAGCACTGGTACCAGTTCCGGAATCCCCTGCGTCCGTCCTGGGGCGAGCCGTACACCCAGCAGGTCGCGCGGATGCGCGCCGCCATCGAGGACGCCCGGCAGCGCGCCGTCGAACTCGGGGGAGACGGTGCCGAAGCGATCCTGGTGAGCCACCAGTTGCCCATCTACGCCACCCGCCGCAGCGCCGAAGGGCGCCGGTTGTGGCACGACCCGCGCAAGCGCGAATGCACGCTGACGTCCCTGACGTCCTTGGTGTTCGACGCCGACGGTGCCCTCGTGCGGGTCGACTACAGCGAGCCCGCGGCAGCCCTGCTTCCGGGCGCCGCGAGCACTCCCGGAGCATGACAATGGAAAAGCACAGCAACACCTCCCGCCGAGGCTTCCTCGCCACCGGAGGAGCGGCCCTCGCGGCACTGGCCGTCGGCCTCTCGGCCTGCGCGCCGCAGGAAGACAACCTCGCCAAGCAGGCGAACGTGGGCGACAACAAGAACTACATCGCCGGCGACGGCTCCGTCACCGAGTTCGCCAAGGCCGAGCGCTCGGCCCCGGTGCAGATCGACGGAACCCTGTTCGACGGCACCGCGGTGAAGGCCGCAGACCTCCTTGGCAAGGTGACCGTTCTGAACTTCTGGTTCGCCGCCTGCGCCCCCTGCCGGGTCGAGGCGCCGATCCTCGAAGGCCTGCACCAGGACTTCAAGGCCAAGGGCGTGCAGTTCTTCGGCGTGAACCTGCGCGATGAAAAAGCCACCGCCGAGGCCTTTGAAAAGACCTTCAACCTGACGTACCCCAGCTTCAACGACAAGAACGGGTCCGTCCTGCTCTCCGTTTCCGGCCTGGTTCCGCCGAACGCCGTTCCCACCACGCTCGTCCTGGACAAGCAGGGCCGGGTTGCCTCCCGCGTCCTGGGCGAAATCGAGAAGGGCACCCTGAAGGCCCTCATCAGCGCCGCGGCAGCCGAGTAGGCGGCCGGACGAACGTGAACAGCCCCTTCGCCGAGACCATCCTCAACGGTTCCCTCCTCCTGGCCATCCCTGTGGCCCTGCTGGCGGGACTCGTGTCCTTCCTTTCGCCGTGCGTGCTGCCCCTCGTGCCCGGGTACCTGGGCTACGTCACCGGGCTCACCGGCGTCGACCTCCAGAAGCAGAGGCGCGGACGCATGCTGGCCGGAATCGGGCTGTTCGTGCTCGGCTTCTCCGTGATCTTCGTCCTGCTCGGCGGCGCATTCGGCCAGCTCGGCACGCTGCTTTCCGGCCCGCAGAACGGCTGGATCACCCGGATCCTGGGTGTCCTGGTGATCATCATGGGCGTCGTCTTCATGGGCGGCTTCAGCTGGCTGCAGCGTGACGCCAAGATCCATGCGAAGCCCCCGGCAGGCCTGTGGGGTGCCCCGTTGCTCGGCATCACCTTCGGCCTCGGCTGGGCGCCCTGCATCGGACCGACCTATTCGGCCGTGCAGTTGCTGAGCCTGTCCGGTGGCTCTTCCGCCGCCAAGGGCGCCTTCCTTGCCTTCGTGTACAGCCTGGGCCTGGGCGTCCCGTTCCTGCTGATCGCCCTCGCCGTGCGCAAGGGTGCCGGCATCATGTCCTTCTTCCGCAAGCACCGCCTGGCGATCCAGCGGGCCGGCGGGGCCATCCTGATCCTCCTCGGGATCCTGATGGCCAGCGGAGTGTGGGGTGCCTGGGTGACCGGGCTGCAGTACTGGTTCCAGACCGATGTGAAGTTGCCAATTTGATGAGCGAGCCCGTGGAAGCGAAGAACAAGACCAAGACCATCGAGGACGCCAAGGCCGGGGCGGCGCTGCCCGCGCTCGGACTCAAAGGCATGCTCCGCTGGGCCTGGACCCAGCTGACCAGCATGCGCACTGCGCTGTTCCTGCTGCTCCTGCTGGCGGTGGCCGCGGTCCCGGGCTCGCTGTTCCCGCAGCGCCCGGCCAACCCCGCCGTCGTCACGCAGTACATCAAGGACCACCCGGACTACGGCAAGATCCTGGACGCCGTCCAGCTCTACGACGTCTACTCCTCGGCCTGGTTCTCGGCCATCTACCTCCTGCTGTTCATCTCCCTGATCGGTTGCGTGACCCCGCGCGCCATCGCGCACTACAAGGCGATGCGCTCCCAGCCGCCGCGGACCCCCCAGCGCCTGTCCCGCCTCCCCGAGTACGGCACCTTGGTGGTCCCCGCCGACGCCGGGATCCCGGCGTCGCGCGCCATCACCGATGCCGCCGCGCTGCTCAAGAAGCGCGGCTACCGCGTGGAAGTCAGGGACGCCGACGGCGAACGGCCATCCCTCGGCGCCGAACGCGGCCTCTTCAAGGAAGTGGGAAACCTCGTCTTCCACACCTCGCTGATCGGCGTGCTGGTGTCCGTGGCGATCGGCGGGCTGTTCGGCTACAGCGGCCAGCGCATCCTGGTGGAAGGCGACACCTTCGTGAACACCTTGGTGGGCTACGACCAGTTCAGCCCCGGCACCAACTTCCAGAGCAACTGGCTGCAGCCGTACTCCATCCAGCTGGACAAGTTCGACGTGAAGTTCGACCGTGAATCGCCGGCCCATTTCGGCCAGCCGATCGACTTCACCGCCCAGGTGACCACCAAGGAAAACCCGGGCGCACCGGCCCAAAAGCAGGTCCTGAAGGTCAACGACCCCGTGACCCTGGGCGGCACCAGCATCTACCTCACCGGCAACGGCTACGCACCGGTCATCACGGTCCGCGACGGCAAAGGAAACGTTGCGCTGCAGGGGCCCGTGGTGGCCAAGCTGCAGGGTGAGAACTACTACTCTTCGGTGGTCATCAAGGTTCCCGACGCCAAGCCGGACCAGCTGGGCTTTGCCGGCTTCTTCCTCCCCACAGCGTTCGTCACCGAACAGGGCGTCTCCTTCAGCGGCGACCCGGAACTCATCAACCCGCAGCTCAGCCTGAACTCGTACTACGGCGACCTCGGCCTGGACAAGGGCACCCCGCAGAACGTGTTCGAGCTCGACGTCAAGAGCCTCACCCAGCTCAACGGCCGTAATCTCCCCACCAAGGGCATCACCCTGGTTCCCGGCAAGACCTACACCCTGCCGGACGGCAAGGGCAGCATCAGCTTCGACGGCGTCAAGAAGTACGTGGGCGTCGACATCCACCACAACCCCGGCCAGGTAAGCGCGCTGTTCTTCGCATTGCTCGCCGTTGCCGGCCTGGTGGTCTCCCTCTACCTGAACCGGCGCCGTGTGTGGGTCCGCACCGGGACCCACGACGACGGACGCACCATGGTGGAGTACGGCCTGCTGGCCCGTGGCGAAGACCACCGCCTGGCCGGCGAATCCGCCGCGATCCGTGAATTGCTGCAGCGCGAATGGCAGCTGGCCGCGGACGCCCCCGAAACCTCCGACACCGTCGCCTCGACAAACACTAAGGACCAGTAATGTTGTTCTCCATCAACGAGACCATGGGCCAGTACAGCGAGCTCTTCATGCTGCTGGCCGCAGGCACGTACACGGTGGCGTTCGTCGCCTTCGCCTGGGACCTGGCCAAGAGCAGCAAGACGCTGCGCGCCGTCGACCTGAAGGCTGCGGCTGCCGCCAAGGTGCCGGTCGCCGTCGGCAGCGCCGGTTCCGAAACCCTCCCGGCGGCTGAGTCCGCGGGTGCCCGCACCGCCGGCTCCGACATGCGCTACGCCGCCGAGCGCCGGGCACCCGCCCGCGTCGCGGTGGCGCTGTCCATCCTCGGCGTCCTGATCCACGCCGCCGGCGTGGTCACCCGTGCCCTTGGCGCAGGCCGCGTGCCTTGGGGCAACATGTACGAATTCCTCACCACCGGCGCGTTCGTTGCCGTGGCCGTCTTCCTGGTGGCGCTGATCCGCCGCGACCTGCGCTTCCTGGGCACCTTCGTGATCGGCCTGGCCGTGATCATGCTTGTGGCCGCATCCGTGGCCTACTGGACTCCCGTGGGGCACCTGGTTCCCGCGCTGCAGAGCTACTGGCTGGTGATCCACGTCTCCATCGCGGTACTGTCATCGGCGCTCTTCACGCTGACTTTCGCCATGTCCGCGCTGCAGCTGGTCCAGTCGCACCGGCAGAAGACCCTCGCGGCCGGCGGCGTCGACAAGCTTGGCTTCATGCGCCTGGTTCCGGACGCCCTGAGCCTGGAGAACCTGTCCTACCGGATCAACACCGTGGCCTTCGTGGGCTGGACCTTCACCCTGATGTTCGGCGCGATCTGGGCCGAGAAGGCCTGGGGCCGCTTCTGGGGCTGGGACACCAAGGAAGTCTGGACCTTCGTGATCTGGGTGGTCTACGCAGGCTACCTGCACGCCCGCGCCACCCGCGGCTGGACCGGCACCCGTGCCGCTTGGCTGTCGATCGTGGGTTACCTGTGCGTGATCTTCAACTTCACGATCGTGAACCAGTTCTTCAACGGACTGCACTCGTACTCGGGCCTGAGCTAGGTTTTGCTGTGGCGGGCCGGGCGCAACGGCGCCCGCCCCACAGCCGGTGACTGCCGGCTAGGCATCGCCGTCGGACGTCGATTCGCCCCTGAGCTTGCGTTCCCGTTCCTCAAGCTCCCTCTGGAGCTTCTTCAGCCGTTCCGCCTCGCTTTGGTTGCGGCGCCGGATTTCCAGGTTGCGCAGGAACTCCGGGTCGTCGTCGGGAGCCGTCGGGTGGACGGGGAAGGCTTGCTGGGCGGCCCGGCCGCCATACGGACGTCCGAAGATGAACCACAGGATTGCCCCCAAAACCGGAAGCACCACCATCACCACGATCCACGCCGGCTTGGAAATACCCCGGACGTAACGGCCGTCCGTGCGAATCACATCCACCAGGCCGTACACGAAGACCAACAGGACGAGGATGACTGCAATGACGCGGGGCATACCTTCAGTCTAGCTACCGCGCAAGGGCCCGTACCGCCGTCGACGACGGCCTGGGGGCATCCGAACGGTAAACTTGATTCGTGGCTTTCCTCAAGTACTCCCTGATCCGTCTGGCACTGTTCGTGCCGTTGTTCGTGCTGTTCCTTTTCCTGCAGACCGGTGCCTTCCTGGCAGTGGTTTTCGCCGGCCTGATCGCCTTCGCGATCAGCTACCTTTTCTTCCAGAACCAGCGCGACGCCGCCACGGCAGCCATGCGTGAACGCTTCTCCGGGCGGGCCAAGCCGCTGCGTTCGGCCGGCGAAGTCGCCGACGCCGACGCGGAGGACCGCCTGGTGGACGAGCACCCGGAAGTCCGGGTCGAGAACGACCGGCGCCCCAAGGACGTCTGAGCTTAAAACGGAAAATCCCCGGCCAACAGCCTGCCCCGCCGAAGACGGTGGCGGCGTGTAACCGGGGATTTCTCGCGTCCGGGCCGGGGCGTCGCGGCGGAGCCTGCCCTGGAAGCCTCTGCCCTGGAAACCTTTGCCCTAGAAACCTTTGCTCAGTATGAGGCCGAGCGAGAACAGCAGGCTGTAGCCGAGGTTGATCAGGCCGGTCTGCTTGAGCACAGGGATGAGGTTCTTGCGCTTGCCGTTGACCATGAGCCATGCCGGCGTCAGGCAGGCCGGGACCAGGAGCAGCACAATCAGCATCCATGGTTTGGTGGGCGCGAGGACCACTACCAGGAGCAATGCGAGGGCCAGCATCAGCACGTAGCTTTCGCGGGCGTGCCGGTCGCCCAGCCGCACAGCCAGGGTCTTCTTGCCGGCGATGGTGTCCGTGGGGATGTCGCGGACGTTGTTGGCCATGAGGAGTGCACAGGCAATCAGACCGGTGCCGATGGCGCCGATGACCGCGGGTAGGCTGACCTGCCCGGCCTGGGTGTAGGTGGTGCCGAGAGTGGCCACGAGGCCGAAGAACACGAAAACGAACACGTCGCCGAGGCCCATGTAGCCGTAGGGGTTCTTGCCGCCCGTGTAGCCCCACGCTGAAAGCACACAGCCGATGCCTACCAGGATCAGCCACCAGGCTTGGGTGATGATCACCAGGACCAGGCCCACCAGCATGGCGAGGCCGAACGCGGCGAAGGCGGCCCACTTCACGTCCCGGGCGCGTGCGGCCCCGGATCCCACTAGCCGCAGCGGACCAACGCGGTCCTCGTCGGTTCCGCGGATGCCGTCGGAATAGTCATTGGCGTAGTTGACGCCGATCTGCAGCAGCAGGGCCACCAACGCCGCAAGGATCGCGTTGAACAGGCGGAACGACTGCAGTTCGTAGGCGGCCGCGGTGCCGATGAGCACCGGGGCGATCGCTGCCGGCAGGGTGCGCGGCCGGGCGCCTTGGATCCATTGTGCAGCTGTTGCCACGTGTTGTACCTCGTGTTGTTTCGCGGTGGGGCCGGGCGGGACCGGCGGTGGATGCGGTGAACTTGTCTATTCTGCCTGATGCTGTTCGCTGAGCAGTGCGCCCATGGCGAGCCGGTCCGGTTTCCCGTTGGACAGCATCAGCAGCGCGGGCGCGGTGATGACCGTCTTTGGCGCCAAGGCTCCAAGGGCCGAACGGCCGGCGGCGAGCAATTCGTCCGCACCGGCCGCGGCAGGCTCGCCGACCGCAAGATAGGCGGCCACGGCCTGGCCCCATTCCGCGGACGGCACGCCGGCGACGTAGGCCGCGCTGACGCCGTCGAGCTTTTCCAGCTCAGCCTGCACATGCGCGGCGGAGACCTTGACGCCGCCGGTGATGATGACGTCGTCGGCCCGGCCCAGGACGGTCAGCTTGCCTTCAGGGGAGAGCTCGCCGAGGTCCCCGGTGCGGTACCAGCGGTCGCCGTCCTCCTCGAAGAAGTCGGCTGCCTCGGGGGCGTCCAAATAACCGGCGGCGAGGGTGCTGCCACCCAGCAGGATCCGGCCGTCGCCGTCGATCCGGACTTCGACGCCGTCCAGCGGCTCGCCGTCGTAGACGCAGCCGCCGCAGGTCTCGGCCGAGCCGTAGGTGGTCACCACGTGCAGGCCGGCGTCGTGCGCTGCCTCGAGCAAGCCCGCGGGGGCGGGAGCGCCGCCGAGCAGGATCGCGTTGAAGCGCCGCAGCACCGCGAGGGTGCCGGCGGACGGGTCATCGAGGAGCCGCTGCAGCTGGGTGGGCACGAGGGAAGTGAAGCGGATGGTGTCCGTCAGTTCCAGGGCCGCGGCGGTGAAGCCTTCCGGAGTGAACCCGGCGCTGAGGTCCATCGCCCAGGGCCGGGTGCCGGCGAACAGGGACCGGACCAGCACCTGGATGCCCGCCACGTACTGCAACGGCAGTGCCAGCAGCCACTGGCCTTCACCGCGCAATGCAATCGCGGTGGCCATGGAGGAGGCGGCGAGGGCGTCGATGGTGAGAACGGTGGCCTTCGGCGCGCCGGTGGAGCCCGAGGTGCGCACCACCACGGCCGCGTCCTCGAAGCCGGGGGTCTCCACGGTGACGGCCCGGGCGGTTCCGTCAGGGTCCGTGACGATCTCGACGGCGGAAGCGTCGCCTTGCAGGGCGGCCGCGAGGGCCTTCAGGATGTCATCCACAGCCGGGCTCCTAGAAGTAGTAGGGGAAGGCGGACCAGTCCGGATCCCGTTTCTGCAGGAACGCTTCCTTGCCCTCCACGGCTTCGTCCGTCATGTACGCGAGCCGGGTGGCTTCACCGGCGAAGACCTGCTGGCCGGCCAGTCCGTCGTCGGCCAGGTTGAAGGCGAACTTGAGCATGCGGATGGCCTGCGGCGATTGGCGGGCGATGTCCGCGGCGTACTCCAGGGCCACCTCTTCGAGGCGCTCGTGGTCCACGGCCTCGTTCACGGCGCCCATCCGGACCATGTCTTCCGCGGAATACTCGCGGGCCAGGAAGAAGATTTCGCGGGCCGCCTTCTGGCCGACCTGGCGGGCGAGCAGCGCCGAGCCGTATCCGGCGTCGAAACTTCCTACCGTGGCGTCCGTCTGCTTGAACTTGCCGTACTCGCGGGAGGCGATGGTGAGGTCCGAGACGACGTGCAGCGAGTGCCCGCCGCCCGCCGCCCAGCCGTTGACGACGGCGATGACCACCTTGGGCATGGTGCGCATGAGCCGCTGGACTTCCAGGATGTGCAGCCGCCCGGCCCGGGCGGGGTCGATGGTTTCCTGGGTCTCGCCGTCGGCATAGCGGTAACCGTCACGCCCGCGGATCCGCTGGTCACCGCCCGAGCAGAAGGAGTGCCCGCCGTCCTTGGGGGAGGGGCCGTTGCCAGTGAGCAGCACGGTGGCGACATCCGGGGTCATCCGGGCGTGGTCCATGGCACGGTACAGCTCATCCACGGTGCCGGGGCGGAAGGCGTTGCGGACTTCAGGCCGGTTGAAGGCGATGCGGACGGTGGGCAGGTCCCGGATGACGGTGCCGGCTTCGTCGCGCTCCACCTGCCGGTGGTAGGTCATGTCCTGGAAGTCGTCGAATCCGGAAACCGTGCGCCAGCGCGCGGGGTCGAAGACGTCGGATACCTTGGCGGGGAAGTCGTTGCTCACCCTGACGAGTTTAGTTACCGGCTCAGCTGATGCAGAACTCGTTTCCCTCCGGGTCCGCCATGGTGTGCCACTCGTGCGGGCCCTGGTTGGCCGTCCACAGGTGCCGGGCGCCGCGCGCCTCCAATTCGGCCCGGACCTTGTCCTTGTCACGGCCGTCCAGGCGGACGTCCCAGTGCACCCGGTTCTTGACGGTCTTTTCCTCCGGGACCACCTGGAACAGGAACCGTTTGCCGGTGGCCTTGTCCTGGTCTTCGGACGGAATGATGGCAGCGCCGGTTTTCCACACCAGCTTGCCCTTGTGGGTGGTGGTTTCGTCCTCCGTGGCGAAGCCCTGCTCGACCATCGAACGGATGAAGGCCTCGTCCTGGGATTCCACGACCCAGTCGAGTGTCTCGGCCCACCAATCGGCGAGCATGTGCGGATCCTTGCAGTCGACTACGACCTGGAAGTTCAGTGCCATGGCATGAAACTACGACGACGGCGGGCGGCAGGGTAGTGCCTTGCGGACACTTCCGGTCCGGGTTGCCCAACTGCGAGCTAGTCGGAGCGGCTCAGGCGCCGAAGAACTGCGGCGGGAGCGCATAGATCAGCAGCACGGCCAGGAGGTTCTTGCCGGCATGGACCAGGAAGGAGAACATGAGGTTTTTCCCGGTCCAGACATACACCGCGACCAGGACGGCGCCCATTCCCAGATAGGGAACCATGGCCTGGACCGAGAGGCCTTCATCGCCGACGACGTGGATGCCAGCAAACAGCACCGCGGAGACGGCGCAGCAGATCCAGATGTTGACGCGGCCGGACAGCTTGCCGATCAGCAGGTGGCGGAAAATGTACTCCTCCACGAACGGCCCCACGAGCACCAGCAGAGGAACGATCAGCCAGGCCGGAACCCCCTGCATGAGGGACTGGATTCCGAGCTGGTTCTCAGAAGCGCGTGCCTGCCCGGTTGCCGTGACCAGGATGGCCGTGACGACCAGCATGGCGACAACAGACAGGGGCACCATGGCCATCGTGAACCAGGGACGGGTGGCCAGGATCCGCAGGTCACGGGCGACCACGCCATGGGCGGCCAGGAGGGCGAATATGCCCACCGAGGCATAGAAGGCGAGGTTGACCGCATAGGAGGCCGCAGCCTGCGTGGCCAGGAGGCTCTGCAGCAACGGGGCCAACAGGGCGCCGGCGAAGGCGGCGAAAAGCATCAGTCCGAGATAGAGTCCGGCCGCCACAGCGTCGAGGCCGTTGAACGCGTACAACCTTCCCGGCGGTGGAATCTTGCCCATATGACCAGCGTAATCCCCGCTGCCTCCCTGACCTCCGCTTCGCTACGGCCAGGGAACCCGGGAAGCGTGGGCCCATCCGCTGTGGGCCCACCCGGGCTTAGCTGAACAGGTCCTTGTACGTGCCCATGATGATCCGGTCGCCCGGGGTCGATTTCTTCATGTAGTCCAGCACCGCCCAGTCATCCAGGGAGATGCAACCGGCGGTGGGGACCTTGTTCATATGCAGGAATATGGCGAAGCCGGCGTTCTGGACGATATTGGGTCGGTTGTAGTTGATGACCACGCCCTGACGGTAGTCGTGGGTGGCGCGGGTGGCGAAGTACCACATGTTCTCATCCCACCCCACCCAGGACGAGGACTCGAAGTACTTGTTGTAGGTGGGGGTCCATGGGTTGCCGCCCCAGCGGGACCGGGGGTTCAGCGTCCGGTAGGCGAGCTTGGTTCCGGGGTTGCCCAGGCCGAAGGCCTCGGTGACGCTGAAGGATCCGGTCGGTGAGAACAGGTACCGCGTGGGTCCGGACGGAACTCCTGGTGGCTTGAAGCCCGATGCGCCGACGTAGCTGTCCGTCTTCCAATCGGGGACGTAGGTTCCCGCGAGCTTCTTGCAGAAGATGCTCGTCGACCTGGATACGTTGTAGTCCCTGGCGACGGTAAAGAGCACCCGGTTGGCGCCGAAGGCGGAGTAGTTGGACTTCCCGTTGTTCAGCTTCTGGCATTCGGTGCCCTTGGAATAGATGCGGGTTCCCGCGTGGCCTTCCCAGCCGATGAAGCCGCCTTGGAAGTTCTGGATGCACTTGCCGTCGGCGCATTTCTCGTTCGAGAGCGGGTAGAGCATGGGCCCGCGGTTGGCTCCCGCGGCAGCGTACTGGCCGCCGATCGCACCCCGGACCACCCACACGCCGCCGCCTGGCGACCAGTAGATGTTCCCGCCCTGGAAGCGTTGGAGGCAGCCGCTGGCAGGCTGTCCGCAGATCTCACTGGTCACCGGATAGCCCATGACGCTGTCCTGCCCGCCCACCGACCTCCACCTGGTCTGGATGGCGCCGCGGACAAAGCGCGGCCCTGTGGCAGGGGACCAGTAAATGGTTCCCCGTGTGAATACCTGGAAGCATCCGCCGTTCCGCAGCCCGCAGCTTTCGTTCGACAGCGCCATGCCGAGGCCGGCGCTCGAACCCAGGGCGGCCCAGAAGCCGCCGATTGCCCCGCGCGACCAGACCCGGAAAACCGCGCTCCCGTTCCACGCCAGGACGATTCCACTTGAGAACTTCTGGATGCTGCCGCCGGGCACGGTGGTTTCGTCGCTCACCGGGGAGCCGAAAGCCGCAAGGCCGCCGCCCGAGAAAAACGCGGGACCTGTGTGGCCCGCCGTCGAAAGAACCGCGTGCGCGCCGTCCGCGCTGGTCCAGTAGATCAATCCGCCCTCGAACTTTTGCTGGCACAGGGCGTCGGCACAGTACTCCTTGGAGCTCGGGGCGCCAAGGGCGCCGCCGGCTCCGCCGAGTCCGAGCCATTTTTCGCCGATCGCCCCGCTCGCGGTGAAGGCCGGTTCGGCAGGTTCCGAGAGCGTGGACGGGGCAGGGGGTTCCGACGGCGTCGGGTCCTCGAGCGGCGCGGGCGGATCCGCGTCTGGGGACGGGGCGGGAGGCGCCGGCGCTTCCGAACCGGATCCCGTTGCGGTCGGGCTGGCATCGTTCGAGGGACTGGCACCACCCGAAGGGCTGGCCTCACCGCTTGGGAGCACTTCGCTGCTCGGAGACGGCCCCGCGCCCGGGCCAGGGACTTCCTCCGCGGTGGCCGGAGCCGCCGCGAACGGAACCGCCGCAAGGCCCAGCAGGAGAGAGGCCGTCACTAATGACAATTTCGCCTGGAGTCCGGTATTCACTGTGTTCCCCCGTTCACTGTGATGCACTACTTCAATGCGCGTCCTCGGCCGAGACGACCGGTTCGCAGGTGCCGGCCCCGCCGGTGGTGCGTGCGAAATTCCTGGCCAGGACGTCAGCCGACATTCCTGGCTGGACGGTTTGCGTGATCAGGGCATGGCCCTGGAGTGCTGCGCCGACGGTGACGGCGATTGCCACGGTGTAGGTCTTCGCGGATCCCGTGCCGTTGACCAGGGTTCCCTTGAAGGTCCAGGACCCGTCGGCTGCCGCCGTACAGCTCTGGTTCCGCAGGGCGTCGATCGCATTCAGGGACGTGGAGACGTCGCCGGGCTCCGGCGACGACGGCGGTGCGGCGGTCTGGTCCGTTGCCGGAGTGCTTGGGCTGGCGGACCCGCCCGGACTACCGGACGTTCCCGTAACTGATCCCGACGACGGTGCCGGGCTTGTGCCTTGAGTGGCAGGTGGTGCGCCCCCGCTGGAGCAACCGGCAAGGGCAAGCAACAATACGGCGAGCAGCAGCAGCCTTCTGTTTCGCATGTTTCCCCCCAGATCCAGTGCGAAGGCAGGTGCGGCGTCACTTCGTCCACCTGCCAGGGTGTCTCTGTCGATGCTACAGACAGGCTAGCGGCTGGGAAGGCAGGCAGGAAGGAGTTTCGGGCAGTGCTGGAGGCGGCTTGTAGCCCGCGTCACGAGTGGTGCGTTTCACACTGTAAGATGGGGTTGCTGGATTCGCCCTTCGATGATTCGCTCTGTAACCCGCAGAAGTGAGCAGGATTCCGGCCAATGAGCCGAATCACGTGCAGTAAAGGGCGCTGGTACCTCCCCAACCCACAAGGAACAACTGTGACGCAAAGTACCCCCACAGACCTTAAGAACCCCACCGGCCAGGCAACCGCCGTCGACCCGTCCCTCAGCGCCGAGGGCTACAGCAAGACCCTGAGCCGCCGCCACGTCACCATGATCGCGATGGGTGGCGCCATCGGCGTCGGCCTCTTCATGGGCGCCGGCGGGCGCCTGGCCTCCACGGGCCCGGCCCTGATCTTCTCCTACGCCATCGCCGGCGTGATCGCCTACCTGCTCATGCGGGCCCTGGGCGAACTCATCATGTACCGCCAGACCTCCGGCTCCTTCGTCAGCTACGCGGGTGAACTCTTCGGCAAGAAGGGTGCCTACCTGTCCGGTTGGATGTACTTCATCAACTGGGCCATGACGGGCATTGCCGAGCTGATCGCGATCGGCCTGTACTTCCAGTTCTTCTTCCCGAACGTTCCCGTGGAACTGTCCGCCATCGCCGCGCTGGTGCTGCTGGTGGCCGTGAACCTGTTCAGCGTGAAGGCTTTCGGCGAGTTCGAATTCTGGGCTTCCTGCCTCAAGGTTGCCGCGATCCTGATCTTCCTGGCAGTGGGCACCTTCATGGTGGTCACCAATGCGCAGGTCGGCACCGGCCACGCCTCCCCGGCCAACCTTTTCGCTGCCGACGGCGGCATGTTCCCCAAGGGCGGCCTGGTGATGATCCTGGTCCTGAACGCCGTGATCTTCGCCTACAACGCGATCGAACTGGTGGGCATCACCGCTGGCGAGATGCAGAACCCGGAACGCGAAGTGCCCAAGGCGATCCGCGCCGTCGTGGTCCGCATCGTGGTCTTCTACGTCGGTTCCGTGACCCTGCTCGCCATGCTCCTGCCGTCCGACCAGTACAAGGCCGGCACCTCCCCGTTCGTCACCGTCTTCGGCCAGATGGGCCTGGGCTGGATGGGCGACGTCATGAACATGATCGTCATCACCGCGGCCCTGTCTTCGTGCAACTCCGGCCTGTACTCGATCGGCCGCATCTTCCGCACCATGGCCAACAACGGCCACGCCCCGCAGTGGCTCACCAAGATGTCCTCCCGCCACGTCCCGTACGCCGCCATCCTGGCGATCGGCGTCGTGTACCTCGTGGGCATTCTGCTGAACATCTGGCTGGGCGGCTCGCACGCCTTCGATCTTGCGCTGAACACCGCCTCGATCGGCGTCATCTTCACCTGGGGCTCCATCTTCGCCAGCCAGATCATGCTGCGGAAGAAGAAGGGCCTGGTCTCCAGCCTCCCGATGCCCGGTTCGCCGTGGACCAGCTGGGTGGGCCTGGTGGCGCTGCTGGCCATCACGGTGCTGATCGGCATGGACACGATGACGGACAAGGCCACGGGCGAGGTCTTCTACCTGGGCGCCTGGACCCTGGGCACCGTGCCGTTCTTCGCCGTCGTGCTCTGGCTCGGCTGGCAGAAGGTCAAGAACAACGAACCCAAGAGCGAACTGTTCAGCTGACCCGCAGTTCGCCCCCAACTGACTCGCAGTTAAAGCCGTTTTGAGCTGTCAAAACGGCCACAACTGCGAGTCAGTTGCTGTTTGGAGGATGCTTGCGCCCGGGCGGATTGGTGTTACGCGGGTTCTGTCGGTCTAGGGTCGAGCCATGAGCGCTAAAGCAGCCAAGGTCATTGCCCCCAGGATCACCCCCGTTCGGCTGGATGACCTGACGGAGTTCGGCGAACCGGGCGACGCCCCGGACTTCCACCGCGGCGAAAGGTACGACGGCGTCCGGTTCAGCCAGGTGCGGGCCGACGGCGAGGACCTCGGCGGCGCTGATTTCCTCGAGTGCGAGTTCGACCGCGCTTCCTTCAACGAAACACAGCTGCGCGGCGCGACGTTCCGCGACTGCATCCTCACCGAGCCCTACGCGCCCGTGCTCACCGCCGCGCGCAGTTCCTGGCGCGACGTCGAAATCAGCAACCCGCGCTGGGGGTCCGCGGAACTGTACGAGGGCAGCTGGCAGTCGGTGCGGATCGACGGCGGCAAGCTGGACTTCCTGAACCTGCGCGGCGCCAAGCTCCAGGACGTCCAGATGAGCGGCTGCATTATCAATGAACTGGACCTGGGCTCCTGCATGGCGAACCGGGTGGCGTTCAAGGACTGCACCATCGGCACGCTCGATGTCACAGGCGCCAAGCTGAAGGACGTGGACCTGCGCGGCAGCGAATTCCGGGCGGTCAACGGATTGGGCGGGATTTCCGGCGTCGTGATCGACGACTACCAGCTCAGCCTGCTGGCTCCGCTGCTGGCCGGGCACCTGGGTATCCGCGTCCTGTAGCACCTTCCTGTTGACCCGGGACGGGCACAGTGTAATCTTTATAGAACGAACGGTCGGTAAATTATTCGCCGGCCCTGCTCCGTGAAGGATGTGCTCATGGTCGAGGCTTTTCTTGTTGGCGGCGTCCGAACGCCCGTGGGCCGCTACGGCGGTTCGCTTTCCGCAGTCCGTCCCGACGACCTTGCGGGGCTGGTGGTGGGCGAGGCAGTGGCGAGGGCCGGCGTCGACCCCGACTCGATCGACGAGGTGATCCTCGGCAACGCCAACGGAGCCGGCGAGGAAAACCGCAACGTCGCACGCATGGCCACCCTCCTGGCGGGCCTTCCGCTCCACATCCCCGGCATCACGGTCAACCGCCTGTGCGCGTCCGGCATGAGCGCCATCATCATGGCCAGCCAGATGATCAAGGCGGGCGCAGCCGACATCGTGGTGGCCGGCGGCGTCGAATCCATGAGCCGCGCCCCCTGGGTCCAGGAGAAGCCGGCCACCGCCTTCGCCAAGCCCGGGCAGATCTTCGATACCTCCATCGGCTGGCGTTTCGCCAACCCCCGTTTCACCAAGGGCGAGCTTTCCCGGGACGGCAAGATGACCTACTCGATGCCCGAAACGGCCGAGGAAGTCGGCCGCTTGGACGGCATCTCCCGGGAAGACGCCGACGCCTTCGCGGTCGCTTCCCACGAACGTGCCCTGGCCGCTATCGTCGCCGGCCGCTTCAAGGAGGAAATTGTCCCGGTGACGGTGAAGACCCGGAAGGGCGAGACCGTCGTCGACACTGATGAAGGTCCCCGCGAGGGAACCACCATGGAGGTCCTGGCCGGGCTGCGGCCGGTCGTTCCAGGCGGTTCCATCGTGACGGCGGGCAACTCTTCGAGCCTCAACGACGGCGCCTCCGCGATCATCGTCGCTTCCGAGGCGGCCATCCGGAAGTACGGACTCACCCCGCGCGCCCGCGTCATCGACGGCGGTGCTGCCGGCTGTGAACCGGAGATCATGGGTATCGGCCCGGTGCCGGCCACCCGGAAGATCCTCGACCGCAGCGGCCTCGGCGTCGCCGACCTCGGCGCTGTGGAACTCAACGAAGCCTTCGCCACGCAGTCCCTTGCCAGCATGCGGCGCCTGGGGTTGGATACCGGGATCGTGAACAACGACGGCGGCGCGATCGCCCTGGGGCACCCGCTCGGTTCCAGCGGCTCCCGGATCGCGATCACGCTGCTGGGCCGGATGGAACGCGAATTGTCCGGGGCAGGCCGTAGGATCGGCCTCGCGACGATGTGCATCGGCGTCGGGCAAGGTTCGGCACTTCTGCTGGAAGGCGTGTAATGGCTCTGGATTCTTCAATGGACGGAAACTTGCTGGACCCCGCGGGATTCAGCACCCTGCTGATCGAAGAACAGGACGACCGGCTGACGGTCCTGCTGAACCGGCCGGAGGTGCGCAACGCCATCGACCAGCAGATGGTCGACGAACTCCACAGGGTCTGTGAATACCTCGAGCGCGGGCCGAAGATCCTGATCATCGCCGGCAGCGAAGGCGTGTTCGCCTCCGGTGCGGACATCGGCCAGCTGCGGGACCGCCGTCGCGACGACGCCCTGCGCGGCATCAACTCCACCATCTTCGCCCGCATCGCCCGCCTGCCCATGCCCGTGATCGCCGCGATCGACGGCTACTGCCTGGGCGGCGGCGCCGAACTTGCCTACGCCGCCGACTTCCGGATCGGCACCCCGGCTGTCCGGATCGGCAACCCGGAAACCGGGCTCGGCATCATGGCCGCGGCCGGAGCCACCTGGCGGCTGAAGGAACTCGTCGGGGAACCCCTCGCCAAGGAAATCCTGCTGGCCGGGGCCGTGCTCCGTGCCGAGGAGGCGCTGCGCATCAACCTCATCACGGGCATCTACGAAGCCCCCGTGCTGATGGAGGCCGCGCACAAACTCGCCGACCGCATCGCCCGCCAGGATCCCCTGGCCGTGCGCATCACCAAGTCCGTGTTCCACGCGCCCGAAGGGGCACACCCGGTGATCGATACCCTTGCCCAGGGCATCCTCTTCGAATCGAAGGCCAAGTTCGACCGCATGCAGGACTTCCTGGACAAAAAGATGGCCGACCGCCGCGCGGCCAAGCCTCCACAGGACGGCTTCCCCGCTGGAGCCGAGACAGACAGCACCCTCGAGACCCAGGACAGGACCACCACATGAGCACCGTTGCCGCTATCCCGCACGTCGTAGGAGTCCTGGGCGGCGGCCGGATGGGCGCGGGCATCGCGCACGCCTTCCTGGTCAAGGGCGCCACCGTGATCGTGGTGGAGCGCGACGCCGAGGCCGCCGCCGGTGCCCACGCCCGGGTGTCCGACGCCGTTGCCAAGTCCGCCGCGCGCGGCACCCTCGGGGAAACCTCCGAGGAAGCGCTGGCCCGCTTCAGCACGTCGACGGACTACGATTCGTTCATCCACTGCGGGCTGGTGGTGGAGGCAGTGCCTGAGGACTTCGAGCTCAAGGTGGCCGCCCTGAAGGCCGTGGAGACGCACCTCTCGGCGGACGCCTTCCTGGCCTCGAACACTTCGTCCCTGTCCGTATCGGAGCTGGCATCGGAGCTGCACCGCCCCGCCAACTTCCTGGGCCTGCACTTCTTCAATCCGGTGCCCGCGTCCACCCTGATCGAGGTGGTCCTGGCCAAGCAGACTTCTCCGGACCTCGCCGCCGCAGCGAAAGGCTGGGTGGGGGCACTCGGCAAGACCGCCGTCGTCGTCAATGACGCACCCGGGTTCGCGTCGTCACGGCTGGGCGTGGCGATCGCGCTGGAGGCGATGCGCATGGTGGAGGAAGGTGTGGCTTCGGCCGAGGACATCGACGCCGCGATGGTGCTGGGCTACAAGCATCCCACCGGGCCGCTGAAAACCACCGACATCGTGGGCCTGGACGTGCGGCTGGGCATTGCCGAATACCTGCACTCCACCCTGGGGGAGCGCTTCGCCCCGCCGCAGATCCTGCGCGACAAGGTAGCCCGCGGGGAACTCGGGCGCAAAACCGGTAAAGGCTTCTTCGACTGGAACGACTGAGCCGGAATGACAAAAGCCCGCAGCGGCCTGACTGCCGCTGCGGACTCTGAATCTGGCTTCCTTTACTTCTTCAGGGCGGCGTTCACGGCCGTGCGGTAACCGTTGTTGTAGCCGGCGGCGTTCGGGTGGAAGTTGTCCGGGTTCAGGAGATTTCCGTCGAAGTTGATCCACGGCTTGTCCGAACCGATGCCGTGGTCCAGGAACCGCTGGGTCACGTCCACGAAGCGGCCTCCTGCTGCCCGGGTGCCTGCGGCAATGGCCGCGTTCAGCGCGTCGGCCATGGAGTTGAAGGTGGCGGCGAGCAGTTGCTGCTGGGGCGGCATGGTGCTGGTGACCGTGAAGAGCCTCGGGTAGCCAGTGACGACGATGTCGGCCGAGGGTGCGAGGGAGCGCAGGTACGCGACGAGCCCGGCAATCTTGGCGGGAAGCTGCGTCAGTTGTACCTGCGTGTTCGCCACCGCGCCGGCACAGGCTGCGCTGACGGGATCCGGGACGCACGCCGCGGTCACGGCCCCGGTGCCGACGTCGTTTCCGCCCACGGTGAGGGAAATTTCGGACGCACTGCCCAGCAGGGCGGCGTTGTTCGTGGCAACGGCCGCGACGTCGCTGGTTGCCGCGCCGAAGCAGCCCAGGTTAGTGCCGCCCAGCAGGGTGGGGTATGCGGCGGCCGACTGCAGGCACGGCGGTGCCTCCGGGCCGCCTCCGGTGCCGGCGGCATATGAATCGCCGAGGCCCACATAGGCTACGGCCTGTTTGGCCGTGGTGCCCGCTGCCTGGGCCGGGGCGCCGGACAAGCTGAATGCCAGGAAGGTGGCGGTGAGGGATGCCGCCAGGGTGAAGGCGCGGGATCGGGTATGGTGCGGTTTCATCGGATTTTCCCCTTGGTCTCGACGGAACGGCGTCTCAAAGAGGGCGCTGTGTGTGCGACCCTACTCCCGCGCCGGCAACCCGTCACGAGTAATCGGTACTCGTCTGGACCGGCAATGCCGCCCGCCGGGGACCAAGCTAGGCTGGGGCCGTGATGACGATTGCGCCCGTGACCCTCAGCGGCAGGCTGGTCACGCTGGAACCCCTCAGCCGTGAACACCACGACGGCCTGGTGGAAGCCGCCAAGGACGGCGAGCTGTGGAAGCTCTGGTACACCTCGATACCTGCACCGGAGGCCATGGCCGCTGAGATCGACCGCCGCCTGTCCCTCCAGGAACGCGGTTCCATGCTGCCCTTCGCCACGCGCCTGAACGGCAGCGGCCGCCTGGTCGGCATGACCACCTACATGAACATCGACCACGCCACCCCGCGCCTCGAAATCGGCTCCACCTGGAACGCGGCCTCCGCCCAGGGCAGCGGCAGCAACCCGGAATCGAAGCTGCTCCTTCTGCGGCACGCTTTTGAAACGCTCGGCTGCCCTGCCGTCGAATTCCGCACGCACTGGCTGAACCATCAGTCGCGGGAAGCGATCGCCCGGCTCGGCGCCAAGCAGGACGGCGTGTTGCGGAACCACTCGCGCACGGCGGACGGCGTGCTGCGGGACACGGTGGTCTTCTCGATCCTGGAACACGAATGGCCGGCCGTGCGCACCAACCTCGAGTTCAGGGTCGCGAAACACGGCTGAGCTGAAGCACGGATCAGACCTTCTGCCAGTGGCTCTCCGCCGCCGCGCTCGCCTCCACCGCGGCCAGCACCTTCTGCACCTGCAGCGCGTCGGCGAACGACGGCGCGGGCTGCTGCCCGTGGGCGATGGCCGTCACGAAGTCCACCACCTGGTGGGTGAAACCGTGCTCGTAGCCGAGGCCGTGCCCGGTGGGCCACCAGTTCCCGACGTACGGGTGCGACGGTTCGGTGACGATGATCCGGCGGAACCCGGCGTCGGGCCCGGAGGCGCCGTCGTAGAAGGACAGCACGTTCATGTCCTCGAAGTCGAAGGCCACTGACGCGAGGGTCCCGTTGAGCTCCAGGCGCATCGCGTTCTTGCGGCCCAAGGCGAAGCGCGTGGCCTCGAAAACCCCGATCGGGCCGCTGCCGGAACCGCCGCCGCTGCCGGAACCGCCGCCAAAGCGGGCGGTGAAAATTGCGGCGTCGTCCACGGTGACCGGCCCGCGCGGACCGTCCGTGCCGCCGTGGCCGCCGAGGCCCACGAAGTCCCCGCCGACGGGACGCTCCGTCACGAACGTTTCCATGAGGGCCGAAACCCCCGTGATATTCGAACCGGCGATCCACTGGGCGGCATCGATGCTGTGGGCGCCGATATCGCCGAGTGAACCGGAGCCGGACTTGTCCTTGTCCAGCCGCCATGTCAGGGGTGCATCGGCGTCGGACAGCCAGTCCTGCAGGTATTGGGCACGGACGTGGCGGATGGTTCCGAGCCGGCCCTCCTCCACCATGCGCTTGGCGAGCGCCAGGGCGGGGGTGCGCCGGTACGTGAACCCGCACATCGAATACACGCCGCGCGCGGCAGCCGCGGTGGCGACGGCAGCCATCTTCTCCGCCTCCTCCACAGTGTTCGCCAGCGGTTTCTCGCACAGCACATGCTTGCCCGCTTCGAGGGCGGCGATGGCGATCCCGGCGTGGGTGTTGCCTGGGGAGCAGATGTCGACGACGTCGATATCGTCCCGCTCGATCAGCCTCCGCCAGTCGGTTTCCACGGAGTCCCAGCCGAGTTTCGTAGCCGCCGCCCGTGCCGCTGACTCATTCCGGCCCGCCAGCGCCGTCAGCTCCGGGGCCAGCGGGAGGTCGAAAAAGCGCGGCGCGGTGCGCCAGGCGTGGGAATGGGCGGCCCCCATGAAGGAGTAGCCGACCATTCCCACCCGGAGGTGCCCGCTCACGGCGCCGGCTCCTCTCCCGCGAGGACGGCCCGCACCGACGTCCACGACTTGAGGACCTCCAGCACGGCCGGATCCCGCTCATCGAGGATCGCCTGCCGGTAGGAGTCTTCGAGCAGGGCATCCACGGAGACCCGGGAGCCGGTGGCGGCGCTCTGGATCGCGGCTTCCACCATGGCCAGGCTCATGATGTTCCGGTGTACCTGGCCCATGGGCGTGCTTCCGGTGCGGACCGCTGAAACGAAGTCCCGCAGGGATCCGGCGATTTCCTGGCCCGGATCGTCCGCGGAATCCAAGGAATCCGCGGCCGCGGGCAGTGAGGAGACAGGTTCGCCGTCCCCGTCCCAGAGGACCGTCCCGTGTTCGCCGCTGATCCGCCACGACGCGTTCCACGAGGTTTCATGGCCGGGGCTGCACCAGCTCCCGTTGAAGACGAAGCGTTCGCCGCCGGCCATCTCGAAGACGGCCGTGGCTCCCGCGTCGCCGCGGTACCAGCTCCACGACGGATTGTATTCCTCGCAGGTCACGGACACAGGATCGGAATCCAGCAGGAAACGGGCCATGTCGAACTGGTGGATGGCCATGTCCAGAAGCAACGGGTGGTCCATGGCATCCCGGAAGCCGCCGAATTGCGGGGCCTTGTAGAACTCGGCGGACAGGATGCCGAGCGGACCCAGCCACGACGCCAGGTGCTTGGCGGCGAAGAGGTGCCGGTTGTAGCGGCGGGACTGGCTGACCATGAACAGCTGGCCGTGGAGTTCGGCGGCGGCGGCCAGCGAGAGCCCTTGTGCCACGGTGGACGCCACGGGCTTTTCGCCGAGGACCGGCAGCCCGGCCGCCAGCGCCTCCGCGGTCACCGGATGGTGCGCGGCAGGAACGGTGACGTTGATGACCGCCTGGGCTCCGACGTCGGACGCGAGGGCTGCTGTCCGGGCACCGACCGGGAGCTCCGGCCGGCCGAGGGAGGCCGCCGCCTCAGCGGCAGTCGACAGGTCCAGGTCGACGATTCCGGCCAGTTCCACCAGCGGCGACTCTTCCACGGTCCGCAGCCAGGCGCGGCCCATGCCGCCGGCGCCGACGACGACGACGCGAAGCGGGGTGCCGTCGTCGGGAATCGTTGCGAACGGGGTACTCATGCGTTGGCTCCCTGGTAGCTCTTGCCGTTGAAGAAGTCGTCGGTTTCGTAGCGCAGCAGCTCGGGGACGGCGCGTTCCGGACGGTCGGTGACGGCCCATTCGACGGCGTTGGAGATGACGCGGCGGACGTCCTTGTGGTGGTAGACCGGGTAATCCTGGTCGCCGGGGCTGAAGAAGAAGATCTTGCCGTGGCCGCGGCGGAAGGTGCAGCCGGAACGGAAGACTTCGCCGCCGCTGAAGGAGCTGATGAACACGAGCTCCTCGGGTGTGGGGATGTCGAAGAATTCGCCGTACATTTCCTGCTGGTCGATGACGATGGGGTGCGGCACGCCCTTGGCGATCGGGTGTGTCGGGTCCACCGTCCACACGAGTTCGCGGTCCTGCTCGGAGCGCCAGCGCAGTGTGCACGTGGTGCCCATGAGCTTGGTGAAGATCTTGGACCAGTGCCCGGAGTGCAGCACGATCAGGCCCATGCCGGACAGGACGTGCCGGTGGACGCGCTCCACGATGTCGTCGTCGACGTCCGCGTGAGACATGTGCCCCCACCACGTGAGGACGTCGGTGTTGGCGAGGACCTCTTCGGTGAGGCCGTGCTCCGGTTCGTCCAGGGTGGCGGTGCGGATCACGACGCCGGAGCCCAGGTTCTCCTCGATGCCCGCCTTGACGGCGCCGTGCATTCCTTCGGGATAGAGCCGGGCCACCAGTTCGTCCCGCTTTTCGTGGCGGTTTTCGCTCCACACCGTGACGTTGATGGGCTTGGTTTCAGACATGGTTGTTCTCCTTGCAGGGGTGGGGCGGTCTACTTGACCGCGCCGCCGGTGGTGCCGGCAGCGATGTATTTCTGGGCCGCGACCAAGAGGACGATGGCCGGGATGGAGGCGAGGACCGCCGTCGCCATGACCGAACTCCAGTCGCTCACGTAGGCGCCGATGTACTGGAAGATGCCCAGGGTCACGGGCCGCACGGCCTCGGTGGTGGTCAGGGTGAGGGCGAACAGGAAGTCGCTCCAGGCGAACAGGAACGTGAACAGGCCTGCGGTGATCAGCGAGTTCCGGCTCAGCGGAATCACGATCGAGCAGAACGCCCGGATGTGTCCTGCCCCGTCCACGCGCGCCGCCTCGATGACCGAGGCCGGCATGCCGTTCATGAAGGCCCTGATGATCAGGATCGCGAACGGAATGCCGTGGGCGGAGTCCGCCAGGATCAGCCCCGGGATGGAGTTGAGCAGGCCGAGATCGTTGTACGCCGTGTACAGCGCGTTGGCGACCACGATTCCGGGGATCATCTGGCTGATCAGGATGGCGAAGAGCACCACTCCGGCGCCGCGGACCTTGAAGTAGGCCAGGGCGTACGCCGCGGGAGCCGCGATGGCCAGGCTCAGCACCACGCTGCCCAGGGAGATGATGAGGCTGGTGCCCAGGTTGCCGGCCTGCTCGCTGATGGCCGTGGCATAGCCGGTGAAGTCCGGCGTGAGCGGGATCCAGGAGGTCTCCAAGGTGGTGCCGTTGGGCTGCAGGGAGGCGTTGACCATCCAGTAGACCGGGAACAGCATGACGGCCAGGAAGAGGATGGCCAGCGCTGTGTACCCCCAGTGCTTGCGGGAGGGAACGTTGGCTCCGGCGCGGGGAGCGCTCGCGGGCGCCGAACGGCGGGCGGTGATTTTCGTCGTCGTCATGGTTTCCTCACTCATCCACTGCGCGTCGGCTGGCCCGCAGGTACAGGACCGCGAACACCAGGGAAATGATCACCAGCACGTTGCCCAGGGCCGCGCCTTCGCCGAACTTGAACTCGTGGAAGGACAGCTCGTAGGACTGGGTGGCGATGGTCTGGGTTGAGTTGGCAGGCCCGCCGTTGGTCAGGCCAAGGATGATATCCAGCACCTTCAGCGTGTAGACCACGCCGAGCACCAACACCACGCTGACCACCGGACGGAGCATGGGCCACGTAATGTGCCGGAACGCCTTCCAGCCCGTGGCGCCGTCCAGGGATCCGGCCTCGTAGAGTTCGTCCGGGATTTCCTGGAGGCCGCCGTACAGGATGGTCAGGTTGAACGGGATGCCGATCCAGATGTTCACGCCCACCACCGCGATCAGCGCCAGGGACGTGCTGGTCAGCCATGGAACCCCGGTGTGGATGACGCCCAGCTCGCCCAGGAATCGGTTGAGAGCGCCGCTGTCCTTGTCCAGGATCCACCGCCACACGGCGCTGGAGACGATCAGGGGCAGCAGCCACGGGAGCAGGAGCAGCGAGCGGAGGATGCCGTTGAGGGGGAACTTGCGCTGGAAGAAGACGGCCAGCGCCAGGCCGATCACGAACTGGCCCAGAATGGATCCCAGCGTGAACAGTGCCGTGTTCAGCAACGAGGTGGAGAACAACGACGACGACAGGACTGTCACGTAGTTGGCCAACCCCACCCACGGGGCTTCCCCGGTGAAGAAGGTGGCGGTGGTGTAGTCCTGGAAGCTCATGACGAGGTTCTTCACCACGGGGTAGCCGAAGAACAGCGCCATGTAGATCACGGCAGGAACCAGAAACAGCCATTGGAAGATGCGCTCACGGCGTGCACGGGTGCCCCGCCGCGGTGCGAGGGTGACGCCGGCCGGGGCTTTGCCGGCGCGGGAATTGCCGGAGCCGGTTTTGCCGGAGCCGGATTTGCCGGCCCGCGAGGCAGTGCGCGATGCGTCTGTTGTCAGTGACATGGCAGCCTGCCTACTGGCCCTGGGCCTGCTTCAGGGCATCCGCCGGGGACGCCTTGCCCGTCAGCGCGGTCTGGATGGCCGTGTAGATCTTGGTTGCCTGTGCAGGCCACCCCTCGCCGAGCTCTCCGGTGCGCGCCCGGGCGGTCTTGATGAGTTCCGTGAAGGTGGCGAGCTTGGGGTTCTCGACCGCGAACTTGTCGGCCAGGGTGGTCTTGGAAGGGATGGTGTTCCGGGCCTTGGCCATGGACAGCTGCTTCTCGTCACTGTTCATGCAGGCGACGATCTCCGCAGCTTTCGCCTGGCGGGCCTTGTTGCCGGTCTGGGGAACGGTCCAGACTTCGCCGCCCAAGGGTGCCACGGCGGTCTGGCCGGCTTCCCGGACGGGGATTTTCACGACGCCGTAGTGGAGGGACGGCTGCTTGTCGAGGGCCGGGATCTGCCACGGGCCGTTGACCATCATGGCCGCCTTCCCGGCAAGGAACTGGTCCTTCACGTCGGCCTGGGTCCAGTTGAGCGCGGAAGAGGACACGGATCCGTCCTTGACCAGATCGGTCCAGAGCTCGAGGGCCTGGGCGGTTTCGGCGCTGTCGATGTTCTTCTCGTCGCCGCCGTTGGACCACATCACCGGGAGGAACTGCCAGGTGCCTTCATAGGTGGGGTTGGCGTTGAAGGCCAGGCCGTACTGCTCGCCGGCGGTCAGCTTGGCGGCGGCTGCCTTCAGTTCGTCCCAGGTGGTGGGCGGGGTGACCCCGGCCTTGGTGAGGATGTCCTTGTTGTAGAACAGGGCGATCGTGTTGACGGTGGGGGCCAGGCCGTAGACCTTGTCCTTGTAGGTGCCCGCGCTGAGCACGCCTTCGGCGAAGTTCTCGGTGCTGACCTTGAAGTCGGACAGCGGCGCCAGGGCTCCGGTGGCGGCGATCTGCTGCAGGTCCGGGTTGTCGAGCATGAGGACGTCCGGCAGGGTCTTGGAGGAGGACTGCTGGAGCACCTTGGAAATCAGCGACTTGCCCGGAACGGTTTCGCGCTTGATGGTGACGCCGGCTTGGGTGCCGCATGAGGTCAGGGCGTCGCCGATGAACGACTTGTCGGGCTCGTTGTTGTAGTAATCCATCACGGAGATCTCGGTGACCTTTTCGGAGGAGGAGGCCCCCGGGGTGGCGCCGCAGGCTGAGATGAACAACGGCAAGCCAAAAAGAGTGGCGGCGGCCAGGGCGAGGGGACGGGTTGTCCTGCGTGCTGACTTCATTGTCTGTTCCTTTGTGGTGGGGTGGTGGATGATCGATTCATCGATGCGTATCGACGATGCGTATCGATAATGTCAAACGAAGAAGCGGTTGCGGAAGGGGTGGGTGTTATGCGCCGTGGGGTGGACGGAGCGTACTGGAACGGTGCGTGATGACCGTGGGCACCAGCTCCAGGGATTCGTGTGGTCCCTGGTTGCCGGCTTCGAGGAGTTCGCAGATGATCTTGACCGCCCGGCGCGATACTTCGGCGTGGCGGAGGTCGATGGTGGAAAGCGGTATGGGCTGGAGTTCGGCAAGCGTGGGGGAAGCGCTGCCGATGACGGAAACGTCTTTGCCGGGTGTCAGGCCGCGGCTTGCCAGGGCCCTCCGAAGAACGTCCTGGACGGTGCCGTCCGGGACGATGAACGCGGGTGTGCCCGTGGTTTCGGCCAAGGCCTTGTCCACGGAGTCCGCGATGACGTCCCTGTCCGTTCCGCCAGGGAGGTGCAGTACTTTCACGCCGAGGTCATTCGCGGCCTTGTCGGTGCCGCGCATGAAACGGTCAACGTAGTTCACGTGGCGGTTCACGACTTCCGGCTGCCAGTCGATCACCGAGACCACGGAATGCCCTGCGGCGGCAAGATCGCGCACGCCCTGTTCGCCGGCCATCTCGAAGTCGGCGTCAATGCAGACGAGTCCTGAAGGATCCCGGGGGATACCGATCAGCACCACCGGCACCTTGAGGCTGCGGGCCACCGGAAGGCGTTCGTCGTCGCCCTCCACCTGCATGAGGATGAGCCCGTCGCAGATCTGCTGGCCCACCACCCGCCGCAGCCCGGGGGCGCCTTCGTCCTCCGTGACCAGCAGGATGTCGTGATCGTACTGACGGGCGGTGCTGGCGATCACGGAGACGAATTCCATGATCGAGGCCATGTGCAGTTCGGGAATGAACGGAATCACCAGACCGATCACATGGGTGCGCCGGCCGGCCAGGGCCCGCGCGCCCGCATTGGGCTGGTAGGTGAGCTGCTCGATGGCAGCCTCCACCTTCTTCCGGGTCTTCTCCGAAATCGGACGCTTGCCGCTAAGGACGTAGGACACGGTGCTCTGGGCGACGCCGGCTGCCTGGGCTACATCTTTGCTGGTGGGCATTGCCAGACCTCCTTTTGTCGTTGCCGGTAGCTGTTGCCCCGTGGCCATTATGCCCCGAGCGGGACCGAGCCTTGCGTGCGAATGAGCCTTGGAAGCAGATCGTCGATGCGTATCGTCGATACGCATCGAAAGACAGTATGACACGCGTCACGTCGGCGGCACAAGACTCCCTTCGGCTTTTCCGCCGGCTGTGCTTAGCTGGCAGGTATGGATGGGAGTGCTGCGGCATCGCTCCGCGGAAGCGTCGGCTGGGACGGTGCCGTGAATGCCTGGCATATCGCCGGGGACGTCTACCGGATGGGCCGGCGTGAATGGCTCACGCCGGGCGGCTGGGAGCAGATGTACGACGACGGCGTCCGCACTGTGATCGACCTGCGGAGTCCGCGTGAGCGGCAGCGCCGGGACACCGACCCGGAAGTTCCTGCGGAACTGCTGCGGCGCTTCGACGTAGTCCAGTGCCCCACTGAAGACCCCGACGCCGAGGAATTCGGTGAGCTGTTCGGCCCGTACTTGAAGGATCCGGCCCACTACGGCCACTACCTGCGGCTCTTCTCCGGCAGGCTCGCCGCCGTGTTCACGACGATCGCCGCGGCCCGCGGGAAAGTCGTGGTGCACTGCTCGGCGGGCCGGGACCGCAGCGGAATCGTCGCCGTCATGCTCCAACTCCTCGCCGGTGCCGGCGAGGAGGAAATCGTGCGCGGCTACCGGCAGGGGATGCGCGGCATCAACGAACGCCACCGCACCCACGGGGTGCCGCACGTCCACGAACGCTACTTGGATGACGCCAGCCTCGATGCCGTGCTTGAAACACGTGAGGCCAGCCTGCTCGAGTTTGTCCGCGGACTGGATGTCCCGGGCTTCCTCTTGGCCAACGGGCTCACCGCCGCTGATATCGAAGCGGTCCGCACCAAGCTGAAGCCGGAGCCGGGCGTGAAGCCAGGCGCCGGTGTGGGGTCGGCGGCCGAGGAATCCCGGCCGGACCATTAACAGCGGCCGGGGCCGTCATGTATTCTTGGAAATGATTACCGAACGGCCGGTCAGTAATTTTGGCCGAGGCAGGTTCCGCCGTTCGGTTCCGTTCATGCCCATGCCTTGGAAGGACCCGTCGACGATGACCAGTACCGCAGTCGCTCCGGATGTAACGGCCGTGCAGACCGTTCCCAGCTTCGTCCAGGGAGCCTGGTGGGCGCCCGCTTCCGCGCCGGATGGCGTCCCCGTCCGCGACGCGAGCACCGGCGAGCTGCTGGCAAAGGTGAGTACCGAAGGCTTGGACCTGGCCGCCGTCGTCGACTACGGCCGCACAGTGGGCCAGCGCGAGCTGGGGAAGCTCACCTTCCACCAGCGCGCCCTGAAGCTCAAGGAACTCGCCCAGTACCTCAACGGCCGCCGCGAAGAGTTCTATGAGGTCTCGTACAAGACCGGCGCCACCAAGATCGATTCGATGATCGACATCGACGGCGGCATCGGCGTCCTCTTCACCTTCGGTTCGAAGGGCCGCCGCGAACTGCCCAACTCGCAGGTGGTGGTGGACGGGCCCATGGAGGTGCTGTCCAAGGACGGCTCCTTCGCCGGCGAACACATCTACACCCGCATTCCCGGTGTCGCCGCCCAGATCAACGCCTTCAACTTCCCGGTCTGGGGCATGCTCGAAAAGTTTGCGCCCGCGTTCCTGGCCGGCGTGCCCACCATCGCCAAGCCCGCCACGCCGTCGGGCTACCTCGCGGCCGCCGTCGTGCGGGCGATCGTCGAATCCGGCATCCTCCCCGAAGGCTCGCTGCAGCTTGTGTCCGGCCCGGTCCGCACCCTGCTGGACGAGCTCGACTACCGCGACCTCATGGCGTTCACGGGCTCGGCCTCCACGGCCAACTCGCTGAAGTCGCACCCCAACGTCGTTACGGGCGGTGTGCGCTTCACCTCCGAAACCGACTCCCTAAACGCTGCCATCCTCGGCCCGGACGCCGTTCCAGGCACCCCCGAGTTCGACGCCTTCGTCAAGTCCGTGGTCACCGAGATGACCGTCAAGGCCGGCCAGAAGTGCACCTCGATCCGCCGCACCATCGTCCCGGAGGCTCTCGTGTCCGACGTCGTGGCTGCCGTCGGTGCCCGCATCAACGAACGCGTCGTGCTCGGCGACCCGCGTGCCGAGGGTGTCACCATGGGCGCCCTCGCCTCGCTCGAACAGCTCGCCGACGTCCGCGCCGCCGTGCAGTCCATGCTCGACGCCGGTGGCGAGCTCGCGTACGGAACGCTCGATTCGCCGTCGGTCACCCGCGCCGACGGCACCGTGGGCGCGGTGGAAGGCGGCGCGTTCATGTCGCCGCTGCTGCTGAGCTGGGCTGACGCCGACGCGCAGGAAGTCCACGCCAGGGAAGCCTTCGGCCCCGTGTCCTCGGTGATCGGCTACCGCGACCTGGACGACGCCGTGCGGCTCGCCGCCCTAGGCAGCGGCTCACTGGTGGCCACCGTCTGCACCAATGATCGCGACGTTGCCCGGACCCTCGTGACCTGCATTGCCGCGCACCACGGCCGAGTGCTCATGCTCAACCGCGAGGACGCCCGAACCTCCACGGGCCACGGCTCGCCCGTGCCGCACCTGGTCCACGGCGGCCCGGGACGCGCCGGCGGCGGCGAGGAACTGGGCGGCATCCGCTCCGTGCTGCACCACATGCAGCGCACCGCCATCCAGGGCTCGCCCAACATGCTGACCGCCGTCACCGGCGTCTGGCACAGTGGAGCGGACCGGAACTTCACGCTGGAAAGCGAAGGCGTGCACCCCTTCCGCAAGTCCTTGGCCGAGCTGCGGATCGGTGACGCCTTCCGCTCCGAGCTGCGCCAGGTGACCCTGGAGGACATCACCGCCTTCGCCAACAGCACCGGGGACACTTTCTATGCGCACACCAACGAGGAAGCCGCCGCGGCCAACCCCTTCTTCCCGGGCATCGTGGCGCACGGCTACCTGCAGTTGAGCTGGGCGGCCGGGCTTTTCGTGGAACCGGCCCCGGGCCCAGTGCTGGCCAACTACGGCCTGGAGAACCTGCGCTTCACCACGCCGCTGGCCGCGGGGGATTCCTTCCGGGTGGTCCTCACGGCCAAGAAGATCACGCCGCGTGAAACCGACGAATACGGCGAAGTGGCCTGGGACGCCGTCCTGAGTAACCAGAACGACGAAACCGTAGCCACCTACGACGTGCTGACGCTCGTGGCCAAGTAGGGCCTCGCGAAACCGAAGAACCCCACCAAGAGCAGGAGGCCTGTGATCATCAGCCCCCTGCCTTGGCGGGGGCTTCTCATGGGCTTGCCGACGGGCGGCAGCCAGTCCGGGACTTTGTCTGTCCAGCTCACAGTTCTTTTGTACACCTCCGGGCGTAAAATCTTGCCCGTAGGAGGTGGCGATCATGATTCTTGCCCTCAACACAGCCACAACCATCCTGCCTGTCGATGACCCAGCCCGCGCCCGCAGCTTCTATGCTGAAAAACTCGGACTCCCGCACCGCGGCATGACGTGGGATGGAAACGATCTGTTCGGCCTGGAGGGTGGCCATATGCTGCAGCTGATGCCGGTCCATGACCGCGTGCATTCGGAGCACACCACCCTGAGCTTCGAAGTCCGCGACATCGAGCGTGCCGTCGACGAGATGGAGGCCAAGGGCGTCCGGTTCCAGGATTACGACGAGCCGGAGTTGAAAACCGACCACCACATCTGCAGCACGGACGACGAGCGCTGCGCCTGGTTCATGGACACCGAGCACAACATCCTGTGCATCCACGAGCCGTTGGGCGTCGCCGAAAAGGTGGGCTCGTACGACGTGGAGTACCAGGTCTAGGCAGCTGGCCTGTCCAGCCGTTTGCCCGCCGTGCCTACTGCGCACGGCGGGCAAACTTGTCACAGCTGGCGCATGCGCCGGTTCGGGGCCTGGCTCAGTGGACGCTGTCCACCTGGTCGGGAATCACGCCGCCGTCCGGCCGGGTGATAGGTTCCTTGCCGTTTTCCGGCGTGGTGAAGCCCTTGGTGGAGCAGGGGTAGGGTTCGCTGCGCTGCGGCTTGGGGTCAATGAACATCGGCGTGATGAGCCACTTTCCTCCCTCATTGTCGTAGGCGCGGCACATCAGTTCCGTGTTGTTCCGGTTGACCACCAGGCGTGCCTCCGTCGCGTCACCGACAAACGTCACATCAGTGCCTGAATCCCCGGCCGCAAGGATTTGCCGCCGCTCCGCAGGGAGCTGCTCGAAGGCGGCCGCGCCCTTCACGCCGAAGATCTCCTGGTTTGCCCAGCAGCGCTTTCCGTCCTTGTATGTCATCACCGAATCCGCGCTGTCGGGCACGCCGCCACAACCCAACAAGTGTGTGGTCTGCACTCCGTCCCGGTAGACGCTGCGGACGCCGACGACGTGACCGGCGTCGATGCCGACCTCGCCGGACCAAGCCTTCACCACGGGTTCGGGTGAGGCGGACACCACCCACGGCACAATCCCGTGCGCCTGAAGGGTGCCGATGAGGTCCTTGATCTGCGGGTAGATCCGGATGTAGCCGTCCACCTGCTGTGTTCCGACCTTTTGTTTGGCGCCCACCGGGGCTGCCAGGTTCTCCTGCTTCATCGCCGTGGCGAACCGGCCGAGTTCTTCTTCGCTGTAGCCTGCGGACAACGCTGTCCCCCAGGCGTACGCTCCGGTGAGGCGGCGGGCATTGAAGCCTTCGAAGGCTTCCTCGCCGGAACGGGTCTTTTCATCAAGGATGGCCAGGATTTCATCTGCGCAGGCGGTGTTCTTCTGGGTATCCAACGGCTTCCCGGCGGGAGTTGCAGTACCACAGGCGGCGCTGAGGGCCTTGGCCGCGGCGTCGGTGAGGTAGCGGTTGGTGGTTTTCCAGTCCTTATTTTCCGGCTGCAGGACCTTGTTGTTGCGAAGCATCCAGAAGTTGGTGCCATAGCCGATGTCGTTCTTGACCACTGTGTTGTCCCAGTCGAAGATCGCCACAGGTGCAGTGCCGCCCTTGAACGTTCCGGTGCACGTGCTGTGTGCGTCGATGGCGGCTTGAAGCTTCTCCCGGACGCCCTGCGGCCATGCGAGGTTCGCGTCCAGCTGCCGGCAAGAAGCCGACGCCGTTGTGCTCCTTTCCGGCGCCGTGCCGGCGGCCGTTGCCGCGCAGGACGTGATTGCTAGGAGGCCAGCCAATGCCGCGGCGGCTGCGGTGAAGCGGGTACCACGAGTCATGCGATATTCCCTTCTGTTTCGGTACGAAAACAGACCATAGCAACGGGAAGATCGGTTGTATATAGTGCAACATGGCGCGCATTATGCACTTGGAGGGGCGGGGCCCCTTAAGCCGGGCTCCCTAGACCGAAGCGTGCAGGCCGTCGAAGGCCATGGTGATGACGTCGTCGGCCAGGCGTTCAGGCGAGAGCGAACCGCCCGGCTTGTACCACTCCACAATCGAGTTGATCGTGCCGAAGAGGAGCCGGGTGACCGTGCGCGGATCGATGTCCTGGCGCAGTGAGCCTTCCTCGCGGGCATCGGAAATCAGCGCCGCGACCTTGTGGTCGAAGGCGCGGCGCCGCTCGAGGGCGTTGCGTTCGATCTCGGTGTTGCCGCGCAGGCGCAGCAGCAGGGTGACGAAGGGGAGTCGTTCCACGAGGACCGAGATGGTCTGCCGCAGCACGAACTCCAGCCGGGCGTCGGCGGCCCCGGATGTGGCCTCGGGCTGTTCCAGGATCGCTTCCAGCCCGCCCAGTGCGTGGTCGAGGGCGAGCTTGAGCAGCTCGCCCTTCGACGGCACGTGGTGGTAGATCGCAGACTTGGAGATGCCGAGGTTCTCAGCCAGGATGCCCATCGAGGTGGCATCGTAGCCGTGGCGGTTGAAGACGTCGACGGCGATGCGCAGCACCGACTGCTGGTCGTACCCCGGCCGCCCGCGCTTGCTTGCTGTTGCTGTTTCCTTCGGCATGTCCGCTATTTTCCCATGTCCGGTTCCCCTGACCGCCTAGATTGCGCCCGGTGGCGCGCAGTTCGCTGTGTGGCTTGGTGCCGCTTAGCCCTTGGGCCGCAGATCGTAGATCCGGCGCAGCTTGCCGTTCGAGCGTTCCAGCGAGCCTGGCTCGACGACGTCGATCACGCACGAAGAACCCACATGGATCTTGATCTGCTCGCGCAAGGCGTGGCCCGCCGTCGTGCCGCCCTCAGCGGAAACGCCCTCGCGGCGCTCGATCTTCACTGTGAGGGTGTCCATGCGCTTGCCCTCGGGGCGGGTGATTTCGAGCTGGAAGTGCGGGCTCAGCTCCGGGATGCGCAGCGCGATTTCCTCGATCTGGGAGGGGAACAGGTTCACGCCGCGCAGGATGATCATGTCGTCGCTGCGGCCGGTGATGCGGCCCATGCGGCGGTGCGCGGGGCGCGCGGTGCCCGGCAGCAGGCGGGTGAGGTCCTTGGTGCGGTAGCGGATGATCGGCAGCGCTTCCTTGGTGAGCGAGGTGAAGACCAGTTCGCCCGGTTCGCCGTCGCCCAGCACGGAGGCCGTGCCGCGCTCAGGGTCGAAGGGGTCGATGATTTCGGGGCGGAAGTGGTCCTCCCAGATGTGCGAGCCGTCCTGGGTCTCCACGGCCTCGCCCGCGACGCCCGGGCCCATGACCTCGGAGAGCCCGTAGATGTCGCAAGCCTTGATATTCATGGTGGTTTCGAGTTCGTGGCGCATTTCCTCGGTCCACGGCTCGGCGCCCAGCACCGCGTACTTGAGGGAGGTGGAGGCCGGGTCGATGCCCATGTGGGCCATGGCATCCGCGATGGTAAGCAGATAGGTGGGCGTGGCGAGGATGGCGTCCGGCTGGAAGTCCTGGATGAGCTGGATCTGGCGTTCGGTCTGCCCGCCGGACATCGGGATCACGGTGCAGCCCAACGCCTCGGCGCCGGCGTGGGCGCCCAGGCCGCCGGTGAAGAGGCCGTAGCCGTAAGCGTTGTGGACCTTCATGCCGGGACGCACGCCGGAGGCACGAAGCGAGCGGGCCACGAGCTTTGCCCAGTCGGCGAGGTCCGTCTTCGTGTAGCCCACCACGGTGGGGCGGCCGGTGGTGCCGGAGCTGGCGTGCACGCGGGCCACCTCGTTCTGCGGTACGGCGAACATGCCGAACGGGTACTCCAGGCGCAGGTCTTCCTTGGTGGTGTACGGGAACTTGCCCAGGTCGCCCAATTCGCGCAGGTCCGAAGGGTGGACGCCGGCGTCGTCGAACTTGCGCTTGTACAGCGGCACGCGCTCGTAGGCGTAGGCCACGGTGTGCTGCAGGCGGCTGAGCTGGAGGGCCTCGAGCTCGTCGCGGGACATGGTTTCCTCGCGGTCCAGCGGGGCGTCCTGCTGTGTGGCGTTGAGGGTGGTGCTGTTCTGGGTCATGTCTGCCTACTTCTTGGAGATGGTGCGGCTGCGGCCACGGAACTCGGCGATGAGTTCGCCGTAGCCTACGGGGTCATCGGAGCTGGGGTCCGTGGACGGACTGCCGAGGGCGCCAGGGTCCGCGGCGAAGATCTGCACGTCGTACAGGCCGCTGCGGCCGGTGTGCGCCCGGCGGTTCGCGACGGCGGTGATTACCTGGCCCTTGAACGAGGGCTGCAGGAAGTTGATGTCGACGCCGGAAGCCACCGTGATGTTTCGGGCTTGCGACGGCGTGGGGCTGGCGGGGTTGCACGCCAGTGCGAAGGCGGTGTCACCGAAGGCGAAGATCATTCCGCCGTGGGCCATGCCGAAGCCGTTGAGCATTTCCTTGCGCAGGGTCATCCGGATGGTCGCGTGGCCGTCGTCGAGCCGGATGACCTCGAGTCCCATCCATTCGGAGGCGTAGTCGTCCTTGAGCAGATGGTGCTGCACTGCACCGTGTCCCTGAACTGCATCGGAAAGCGCGGTCTCAACCATGCGTCATTGCCTCCAGTTTTATTTACCGAATGTTCATTAGGTAATCCCAGATCCGCGGAAGTGTCAAGGGCCACAACGGCCGGGACGGGGGTGGAGGGGTAGCCTCGGAGGATGCCAAGCATCGATTTGCCCATCCGCACCGGGCGGCTGCTGCTGCGCCGCTTCGACGCCGGGGACCTTGAGCGTTTCCACGCCTACCAGTCCCTGCCGGAGACGGCGAGGTTCCTGCTCCGGCCCGAACTGAGCCTCACGCAGGCCATGGAAGCCCTAGGCCGCTACGCCAACTTCACCTTCGAGAAGGAAGGGGACTGGGTCTGCCTTGCCATCGAGCGTGCGGACCAGCCCGGACTCCTCGGCGAGGTGGTCCTGAAATGGCTGCCCGGCACGGGACAGGCGGAGATCGGCTGGATCATGGCACCGGAAGGACGCGGGCACGGCTACGCCACCGAAGCCGCCGAGGCGGTGCTCCGGCTGGGTTTCGAGACGCTGATGTTCCACAGGATCGACGCCAAGCTGGATGCCCTCAACAAGGGTTCGGCCGGGATCTGCGAACGGCTTGGCATGCGGCTGGAAGCGACCCTCGTGGACAACTGGCATTACAAGGGCCAATGGTCCACGGAGCTGATCTACGCGATGCTCGACTCCGAATGGCGCCGGCGCACGTCGATTGCTCCGTAACTGCGTTCTAGGCCGCCAAGACGGCAGTTACGGAGCAATCGACAGGGGTGGAACTACTTCAGCCCGGCTCCCGGCAGCAGTTCCGTGGCGCCGAGCGAATCGGCCAGGAAGGCGTAATCCCAGGCCCGTTCGCGCCACTGCACGTACCGTCCGGACGCGCCGCCGTGCCCGCCGTCCATCTCGATTTTCATCACCACGGGCGCGGAGCCGGTGGTGGTTTCGCGCAGCGCCTGCACCCACTTGGCCGGCTCCACGTAGAGCACACGGGTGTCGTTGAAGGACGTCACCGCAGCGATCTTCGGGTACGCCACGGCCCGGATGTTCTCGTACGGCGTGTACGACTTCATATAGGCGTAGGCCTCGGGATCGGTGATGGGGTTGCCCCACTCCTCCCACTCCAGTGCGGACAGCGGAAGATCGGGGTCCAGGATGCTGGTCAGCGCGTCTACGAACGGCACCTGCGCCACCACGGCCGCGTACTTTTCCGGTGCCAGGTTGGCCACGGCGCCCATCAGCAGGCCACCGGCGGAGCCGCCCATGGCGGCGATCCGGCCCGGTGCCGCCCAGCCCGATTCCGCCAGCCAGTCGGTGGCGGCCACGAAGTCCGTGAACGTGTTCTTCTTGCTGAGCTTCTTGCCGTCCTCGTACCAGTGCCGGCCAAGTTCGCCGCCACCACGGACATGCGCGTCCACGAAAACGATGCCGCGGTCGAGCAGGGACAGCCTGGACACGACAAAGACGGGATCCATGCTGACTTCGTAGGAGCCGTACCCGTAGACCAGGCCGGGGGCGGTGCCGTCCGGGCGAACCGAACGGTGCCGCAGCACGGACAGCGGCACCCGGGTGCCGTCGTCGGCGGTTGCCCATTCCCGGGTGGCGACATAGTCGGCTGGGTCGTAGCCGCCCAGTACGGGGCTCTCCTTGCGCAGCAGCAGCTCGCCCCGCGGCTGCTCCGCAGTGGGCAGGACGAAGTCGTACACCCGCGACGGCGTGAAGAAGGAGGTGTACCCGAGGCGGACCACCGGGGCCTCGTAGTCAGAACCGGAGACGCCCGCGGTGTACAACTCCTCTTCGAACGGAGGCTCCACCGCGGCGGCCTGGTCCGGGGTGCCGAGGCCGGCGAGCGGGATCACCTGGACCCGCTCGATGGTGTCCTGCCGCACCGAGACCAGCAGGTGGGTGGCGGTGACGCCGGCGCCGTTGACCCGGACGTCGTCGGAATGCCCGACGACGGTGCGCCAGTTTTGTTCGGCGAGTGGCTTGGCGAATTCGGCCGGGTCCGCCACGGAGACCATCGAGTTGATGGCGTCCTTGTTGTGCGTGAGCAGGATGGTCTCCGACTTGGTGCCGGCCGCGTCGGCCAGCAGGAACGGCTCGGCCTCATACAGCAGGTGCTCGTCGCGGGAAATCACGGTGGACAGGCCGGCGTCGTAATCGTCAAAGCGCAGCAGGCGCGTCTCGCTGAACTCGGAGCAGCCGATGCTGAGCACCAGGTGGCGGCGGTCCGAGGACAGCTCAAAGCCGAGCCACATGGCCGGGTCGTCCTCTTGGTACAGCACCTCGTCCTGCTCCACGGGGGTGCCGAGCACGTGGGCCTTGACCTGGTAGGGCCGCCACGACTCGTCCACCACCGTGTAGAAGAGGCGGCCGCCGTCGGGGGAGAAGGCCAGGCCGTAGAAGGCGTTCTCGATCACGTCAGGGAGGAGTTCACCGCTGCGCAGGTCCTTGACGCGGACAGTGAAGCGTTCGTCGCCGGCGTTGTCCACGGCGTAGGCGTAGAGGTTCCCGTCGATGGTCACCGCGGTGCCGCCCACGGAGAAGAACGGCTTGCCCTCGGCTTCGGCGTTGCCGTCCAGCAGGATTTCCTCGCCGGGGAGTTCGACGCCGGGCTCGACGGCGGGCGGGGTCCAGTCAGCCACCGGATCGCCGGAGTCCTGCGCCTGCACGCGGCACTGGATGCCGTACTCCTTGCCCTCCACCGAGCGGGTGTAGTACCACCAGCCGTCCTTGCGGCCCGGTACCGAAAGGTCGGTTTCCAGGGTGCGGCCCTTGATCTCCTGGAAGATGGCCTCGCGCAGCGGTTCCTGGTGGGCCGTCACGGCTTCTTGGTAGGCGTTCTCGGCCTTGAGGTGCTCCACGACTTCGGGGGACTCCTTGTCCCGCAGCCATTCGTAGTTGTCCACGAAGACGTCTCCGTGGTGCTCCCGGATGAACGGGACCTTCTTGGCGACAGGCGGCACGGCCGTGGTGTTCAACGAAGTCTGGGTCATGGACTCAATATATAGAGCAGGGCGGGCAATGCGGCCGGCGTTCGCTACCGGGGGAGCGGGCTATTTGGCGACCTGGCCAAGCCGGTCCTTGGCGAGGGCATCCGCGACCTGGGCGATGCCGTTGTAGTCCGGCACCACGATCGACTGGCCGTCCGCCGAGGTGCCGGTTCCCGCCGTCGGGAGGGTCATGAAGGAGGCGGTCCGCGGGTCGATGCCGCGCAGCGCATAGGCCACGCCTGCGAGCTTCATGACGTCGAGTCCGTTGTCGAGGATCAGCTTGGGGGCCACCTTCGTGATGAAGGCCAGGGTCTTTCCGGCGTCCTTGAGGATCCCGGAGTTGCGCAGCTTGGCCATGACCGCGCGGATGAATTCCTGCTGGTTCCGTACGCGTTGGTAGTCGCCGTCCGCGAACGCGTGGCGCTCGCGGACGAATTCCAGCGACTCCTGGCCGTTCAGGTGGTTGACGCCCTTGGTGAAGTGGTGCTGGGTGTCCACCGCGGCGGTGAAATCGGCGGGAGAGTTCACGTCGATGCCGCCCAGTCCGTCCACGATGTCCCGGAAGGTGTTGAAATCCACCATCACGGAGTACGTGATTTTGGTGTGCAGCAGGCCCTCGATGGTCTTCTCCACCAGGGCGGTGCCGCCGAACTGCAGGCTCGCGTTGATCTTGGAGCCGCCGTAGCCGGGGATGTCCACCCAGAGGTCGCGCATGATCGAGATGCCGTAGACCTTCTTCCGGTCGCCCGGGATGTGCATCAGCATCATGGTGTCGGAGCGCTGGTCCACCTGCCCCCCGGTGGCGGCCGCCTGCTTGGCGGCTTCCTTGGCGTTGCCGCGGATGTCGCTGCCGATCACCAGGATGTTGACCGGTCCGGAGGGCAGGCCGGGCAAGGCCAGCGGCGGTGTCGGCCGGTCCGCCTTGAGCAGGGATCCGGGCGGCACTGTGATGCCAGGCTCCGACCCGTGGCTCGACGGCGCTGCGGCCGGTGGCGCGGGCCGGTTGACGCTCACGAGGATGCCCGCGGCCACCGTGCCGAGCACCAGCACCGCAGCAAGCGCGGCGACAATTGCCCTGCGACCATGCAGGAGGCTTTTCAGGAATTCGGCGCTGAGCCATTTCTCCATGTCCGGAAACTATCACCGGCGGCGGCCAAAACGGGCGTGTCGCGGGATGCAATTTGGCAACGGAAGTTCCGCAGCGAAACGGCCCGGCGCCGGTCCGCTACGCCTCCGGGGTCAGCGTCTTCCGGAACAGTACCGTGCCGTTGGCGTTGCGCAGGCTCGCGTTGAAGGTGCCGTCGGCGCCCAGTTCCACGTGCCCGAAGTACTGGTTCTCGCCGTCGCGCGGGGATTCACCGGCGAAGCGGCCGGCCTTGGAGAAGACCACCTCGGGGCCGAAGGTGCCGTCCATCGCGTTGGGACCGAAGGAACCGGCGTTGATGGGCCCGGCCACGAACTCCCAGAACGGATCGAAGTCGGTGAACGCGGCCCGCTCGGGGGAGTAGTGGTGCGCGGCGCAGTAGTGCACGTCCGCCGTCAGCCACACGGTGTTCTTCACGCCGTGGCGCTTGAAGGCGCTGAGCACGCCGGCGATCTCCAGTTCCCGTCCAAGCGGCGCCCCGTCTTCCCGGTTGGACAGGCTTTCCTGGTTCACGGGGCCGTCCGGAACGATGATGCCCAGCGGCAGGTCGGCGGCGATGACTTTCCACGTAGCGGTGGAGTTCCGGACTTCGCGGATCAGCCAGTCCGCTTGTTCCTGGCCCAGGATGCGGGTGGCGTAGGGTTCCTTCCCGTCCGTGTTGGGGGACTTGTAGGTGCGCATGTCCAGGCAGAAGACGTCCAGCTGCGGTCCGCGGGAGATCTTCCGGTAGATGCGAGCGGGCTGGTAGCTGCCGCCGTCGAACGTTCCCGGACGCCAGAGCGCGGCGCTGTCCGCGATCGGCATGTTCTCCTGCCAGGCCTGGCGGCCGCGCGCGGCGAGGACGTTGACGTTCCGCTCGGTGTAGCGGGGGTCGTCGATGATCTGCCCCGGGTACCAGTTGTTGTGGGTTTCGTGGTCGTCCCACTGGGCGATCACCGGGACGTCCGCGAACATGGCGCGCATGTTCGCGTCCATCGAGTTGTAGCGGTGCCGGCCGCGGAATTCCTTGAGGGTTTCGGCCACCTTGGAGACTTCCTCGGTGACGATGTTGTGCCACACTTGCCCGTCCTTTTCGGTGACGGAGGCGGAGATGGGGCCGTCGGCGTAGATGGTGTCGCCGGAATGGATGAAGAAGTCCGGGCAGGTCTGGTGCATGGCCTGGTAGCCGCGCATCCCGCCGATGTCCTGGTTGATGCCCCAGCCCTGGCCGGCGGTGTCGCCGGTCCAGACGAAGCTTTGCGTGCCCGACGACGGCGCGCCGCCTGCCGCCGTTCCCGCACCGCCGCCGCCCTGAGTGCTGCCGCCCGTGCTTCCGCCGGCGCCCGGCGCCGTGCGGAAGGTGCCCTGCTGCGTCTCGCTGATGGCGCCACCGTCGTCCTCGAATCCGAGGGTGTAGGCGAAGCGGGTGCCGGCCGGCAGGCGGTCCGCGTGGATCTTGGCGGTGAAGTCGCTGGCCTCGGTGGCCCACGACCCGCGCAGCACCCGGGTGAGGGCGAGGCGGCCGCGCAGGACGGTGCCGGCGTCGTCCACGGCACGCAGGGTGGCAGTGATCCGGCCCTGCCCGGAAGCGCGGGACCAAAGCACGGCCGAGGACGAGGTTGCGTCCCCGCTGGCGATGCCGCTGGGCAGTGTGAGGCGCTTGCGGACGAGGGGGACGCCGGCCGGGGCGGCCTGGGCGGGCGCGGAGCCGGCGGCGGTGATGCCACCGGAAACGGCGAGGGCGGCGAGGGACGTCTTGAGGAGGGAACGGCGGGGGAAATCAGTCATGCAGCCACTGTGGCCGCTGCCGGTGAACAAGGGGTGAGTCCGGGGTTAAGGTTCCGGGCCGTTCGAAATGCTTGACGCCGCTCGCAGCTTCCGCATATTCTGAACGAACGGTCGGTAAATATATAGGAGCAACCATGGCATCACAGAACCTGCAGTCTGTGCCCGCTGAGCTGTCCCCCGAAGAACAGGAACGGGAACGCGCGGGTCAGGCGTACTTTGACCGGATCATCGCGGAAGACTCGCGCATCGAGCCCCGCGACTGGATGCCGGAGGCGTACCGCAGGACGCTGCTGCGCCAGGTATCCCAGCACGCGCATTCGGAAATCATCGGCATGCAGCCCGAGGCCAACTGGATCACCCGTGCCCCCAGCCTGAAGCGCAAGGCGATCCTCATGGCCAAGGTGCAGGACGAAGCCGGCCACGGGCTCTACCTGTACTCGGCCGCGGAAACCCTGGGCCAGAGCCGCGACAAGATGATGCAGGACCTCATCGACGGCAAGGCCCGCTACTCCTCGATCTTCAACTACCCGGCGGTGACCTGGGCGGACATGGGCGCGATCGGCTGGCTCGTGGACGGCGCCGCGATCTGCAACCAGGTGCCCCTGTGCCGGGCCTCCTACGGACCCTACGGACGCGCCATGGTGCGCATCTGCAAGGAAGAATCGTTCCACCAGCGCCAGGGCTTCGAGATCCTGCTCGAACTGTCCAACGGCACCCCCGCCCAGAAGCAGATGGCCCAGGACGCCGTGAACCGCTGGTACGCCCCGGCCCTCATGATGTTCGGCCCGCCGGACGACGATTCGCCCAACTCCAAGCAGTCCATGGCCTGGAACATCAAGCGCTTCAGCAACGATGAACTCCGCAGCCGTTTCGTCGGCATGATGGTGGAGCAGGTCAGGGTCCTCGGCCTGACCCTGCCGGACGAGAACGTCCGTTTCAACGAAGAGACGAAGAAGTGGGAACACGGCCCGCTGGACTGGAACGAATTCAAGGACGTCCTGGCCGGCAAGGGCCCCTGCAACTCGCAGCGCATCGAACGCCGCCGCCAGGCACACGAAGACGGCGCCTGGGTCCGCGAAGCCGCCGCAGCCTACGCCGCCAAGCAAGCACAAAAGGAGCACGCAGCGTGACAACCGAGTCCCACTCCAAGGAAACCCCCTGGCCCCTCTGGGAAGTGTTCGTGCGCTCCAGCCGCGGCCTCTCCCACGTGCACGCCGGTTCGCTGCACGCGCCCGATGCCGTCATGGCCCTGCGCAATGCCCGCGACCTCTACACCCGCCGCAACGAAGGCGTGTCAATCTGGGTCGTCCCGGCCGACGCGATCTCGTCCAGCGACCCGGACTCGAAGGGCTCCTTCTTCGAATCCCCGCAAGGCAAGGACTACCGCCACGCCACCTACTACACCAAGAGCGAAGGCGTGAAACACCTGTGACGAGCGAACACACCACCGACTTCACCCTCGAAGGCCACGGCGACATTTCCGTGGGCGTCAGCGGAGCGGGCGCCTCCGGCGACGGCTCGGCAAGCGCCACCCGCATCACCCCCGGCAACGCCCTGCGCCCCGAGGACATCGCCCTCGAAGTACGCCGCGGCACCGCGATGCCCGCGGAAGACGTGGCCGAGTACGCCCTGCGCCTGGGCGACGACGCCCTGATCCTGGCCCAGCGCCTGGGACACTGGATCTCCCGCGCGCCCGAGCTCGAAGAGGACATCGCCCTGGGTAACATCGGCTTGGACCAGCTGGGTCACGCCCGCTCCTTCCTCACCTATGCGGGGGCCTACTGGGACAAGAGCGAAGACGATCTGGCGTACTTCCGCCGCGAGCCGGAATTCCGTTCGGCACACCTCTTCGAACAGCCCAACGGGGACTTTGCCGTGACCATCGCGCGGCAGTTCATCGTGAGCTACTACCAGTTCGAGCTCTACAAGCGCCTCACGGGGTCCGCCGACGCCACCATTGCCGCGATCGCCGCGAAGGCCCTCAAAGAGGTGGACTATCACCGCGACCACAGCGCCCAGTGGGTGCTGCGCCTGGCCGGCGGCACCGACGAATCCCGGCGCCGGATCATCCAGGGCTTCCGGCTGCTCTGGCCGTACGTCGACGAGCTCTTCGAAGACGACGAGCTCACGGCGCGCCTGGCCGACGCCGGCACGGGCGTGCAGCCCTCCACCCTGCGCGACGACTTCGACCGCCTCACGGGCGAAGTGCTGGCCGAAGCCGAACTCGCCGGCGAATACGACGACGGCGGCCTGGGACTGGACCGCATCCCGCAGTCCCTGGGCGGCGGCCGGCGCGGCAAGCACTCCGAACACCTCGGCTACGTGCTCGCCGAGATGCAGGTCCTCGCCCGCGAACATCCCGGAGCAAGCTGGTGACAAGCGTGGACACCGTCGTGACAGCCGAGCGCACTGCCGCCGAAAAGGAAGCCTGGGCGCTCGCCGCCACGGTCTGCGACCCCGAGATCCCGGTGCTCACCATCGAGGACCTCGGCATCCTCCGCGCCGTGCGTGTGCTGGATGGCGCCGTCGACGGCGGTGCCGGCCGGCCCGCCGTCGAACTCACCATCACGCCCACCTACTCCGGTTGCCCGGCGATGGACGCGATCCGCGACGACCTGAAGTCCGCGTTCGCCACGGCGGGCTACGCGGACGTCCGCGTGAACCTGGTGCTGGCACCGGCCTGGACCACGGACTGGATGACGGAATCCGGCAAGGCGAAGCTCCAGCAGTACGGCATCGCCCCGCCGTCGGGCAATTCCCGGGCGGGCGGCCACTCCGGCCCCGTCCGGCTGAGCTTGGCGGTGAAGTGCCCGCAGTGCTCGTCGCTGAACACCAAGGAACTGACCCGCTTCGGCTCCACGTCCTGCAAGGCGCTGTACGTCTGCCAGGACTGCAAGGAACCGTTCGACTACTTCAAAGTGCTGTAACGAAAAAGGTAGCCAGATGACCACCGAAACCCCCACGGCCAGCCGCCGTCGCGCGTCCTTCCACAGCCTCGCCGTCTCCGAGGTGCGGCGCCTGACCGAGGACGCCATCGAAGTCACCTTCGCCGTCCCGGCAGAGCTGGCGGGACAGTACGATTACCTGCCTGGCCAGTACGTGGCCTTGCGGACAACGCTCCCGGATGAATCAGGCGAGCCCCACGAGGTCCGCCGGAGCTACTCGATCTGCGCGGAGCCGCGCAGCTTCGAGGACGGCAGCAGCGAAATCCGGGTGGCGATCAAGAAGGACCTCGGCGGCACTTTCTCCACGTGGGCCAACGCCGAGCTCGCGGCCGGGGACACCCTTGACGTGATGAGCCCGCAGGGCGCGTTCATCTCCAAGCACGGCAAGGACGGCTCCACCGTGCAGCACAACGTCATGAACTCCATGAACAATCCGCAGGAGATGGCAGGCGAGCTCGCCGGCAATGCCGGCTCCTTCGTGGCCATCGCCGCCGGCTCCGGCATCACCCCGGTGATCGCGATCGCGCGCACGCTCCTGGCTGCCAACCCGGACACCCGTTTCGACCTCATCTACGCCAACAAGGCCGCCATGGACGTCATGTTCCTCGAGGAACTGGCCGACCTTAAGGACAAGTACCCGTCCCGCCTGGCCCTGCACCACGTGCTGTCCCGCGAGCAGCGGATCGCGCCCCTGATGACCGGCCGGATCGACTCCGAAAAGCTGCAGGCCCTGCTGTCCTCCGCCATCCACGCCGAGGACATCGACGAATGGTTCCTCTGCGGCCCGTTCGAACTGGTCCAGCTGTGCCGCGACACCCTGGCCGCCCGCGGCGTGAAGCCGGAGAACGTGCGCTTCGAACTGTTCACCACCGGCCGTCCGGACCGTCCCGAAGGCAACGCCGGCCGGCCCGTCATCGCCGACGAATCCGAGGACACCTACAAGATCACCTTCAAACTGGACGGCCTCAGCGGCGAGGTGGCCAGCCCCACGCACGCCCGCGAATCCATCCTCAACGCCGCGCTGCGGGTCCGCCCGGACGTGCCTTTCGCCTGCGCCGGCGGCGTGTGCGGCACCTGCCGCGCCAAAGTGGTAAGCGGCACCGTCACCATGGACGAAAACTACGCGCTGGAGCAGGATGAGCTGGACAAGGGCTACGTCCTCACCTGCCAGTCCCACCCAACCAGCGAGAGCGTCACCCTCGACTTCGACGTCTAAGCCTTCAGACAGCCCCTCCGACAGCCAAGGAACCCAAGCATGATTGAGCTCTCCATCGCCGGCGGGATCGCCGAGATCGTCCTGAACGCGCCCCAGAAGCTGAACTCCCTCAACGAGGAGGCGCTCGCCGAACTGGACAAGGCGTACGACGACGCCGCTGCCGCCGCCGGCCGCGGGGAGGTGCGGGCGCTGCTCCTGCGGGGAGAGGGCCGCGCCTTCTGCGCGGGCCGCGACATCTCCCAGGTGACTCCCGAGAGCGACGACGCCCAGGCCTACCTCGGCGGGCTGGTGGAGCCCTTGCTCAAGAAGATGGCGGCCTTCCCGGCACCCACTTTCGCGGCGGCGCACGGGGCCTGCCTCGGCGTCGGGCTCGGGCTGCTGCTGGCCACGGACGTAGTGTACGTGGCGGAGAACGCCAAGTTCGGCTCGCCTTTCGCCAAGCTCGGCGCCACCTTGGACTCCGGCGGCCACTGGTACTTCACCGAGCGGCTGGGCATGCACCGCACCCTGGACCTGATCTACACCGCCGACCTCATGAGCGGCAGCGAAGCCGTGGCCCAGGGCCTGTTCAGCCGGGCGATGCCGGACGATTCGCTCCTGTCCGTGACCCGCGCCATCGTGGAGCGGGTGGCGGTTGGAGCAACCGGGGCATTCAACGCCAGCAAGGAACTCGTGGCGCACATCCGCGACCAGCGCCTGGGGCTCTGGGCATCGATGGCCGAGGAGAACACCGAGCAGGCCCGGCTGTGCAAGAGCGAAGACTACGCCGAAGGCTTCCGCGCCTTCCAGGAGAAACGGGCCCCGGTCTTCAAGGGCTAGGGCGTCAAGGGCTGAGGCTTCAAGGGCCACGGACGGCGAAGGCTCCGGGATTCCCTTGGGGAATTACCCGGAGCCTTGCTGTGCGTGGAGGGGTTGCCTCCCTCGCGGATGGACTCAGCAGGTGAGTGCCACAGGGCTTGTCAGACCGTTCGGGTCGGACTTCGAGCAGCTGAAGATCACCGTTCCGACAGGCTGTTCAATCACCAGCGAAATCGACGTCACCGTCACCACGGGGTTCACGCCCGCCCAGTTGCTGTTCGGGCATCCGGCCTGGGCGGCAGTCACAGTGCCGGGAGCCGAGAGCACAGCTGGATTGGTGTTGAGGGTGAGGTTGCCGTTCTTGATTGCCGAGCTGTCAATCAGGGTCGGTGCGACGGCCGGACCGATCAGGACCTTGTTCTGTCCGGGTGCGACGTTTCCACCTTGGTTCTTGCACTGATAGACGGCGAAGCCGGACACGCTGACCGTGGCCAGGAGGTCGTCGTTTCCGAGTCCGGCGATCACAGCCCTACAGGTCGTGGTGGCTGTTGATCCGCTGATGCTCACGGTACAGACGGGATCCCCGCCCTTTTTGAAGTGCGGGCTGCTCGCTTGGGCTGCCGACACCCCCGCCGCGAAGACGAGCAGGAACGCTGCGAAAAGCATGACGAGTTTCTTGAGGAGCTTGTTCATTGCAATGCCTCTTTGGGAAATACTGTTTTGCCGCCTACAGGTGGCGATTTCGGGCGGACAGCAACCGCTGCGCTGTTGTCCGACCTCAGTCCTATGCCCCAGTCTCACGGGCCTTCCGGGCGCGTTGCCGAAACGTGCCCCAGCGCGGCACCGGCGTCCGGTCAGGCCCCGATGCCGGTTCAAGGCTACGCCGTGGCAATTGGTCCCGGAAGACACCGCACCTGCGGAAATTTGCCCCCGCGCGCCGCCGCTCCGCATACGCATGCCGTCCCCTTTCCACGTGCCGCTCCGCCGCCGGAGTAGTGGTTTCGGACGGGGTGTTGGTGGGGGGTCGATGTGGGGCGGGGAAGGGAGATCGTCCGCCTCCTCGAGAGCAACAAATAGGGGATGGACCGCGTGACTTCGATCGAGCCCGACATCGCTGCTGCCGTCACCACAACGTCACCACAACGTCACCCTCAGGAACATTGGCCGGGCCGTGCGCCCTAAAAACTGTCGTAGCTCGGTGATGTGATGGGTTCATGGAGAAGACCAGCAGCCTGCGTGAGGGGACGCCGCAATCTGACGCGGCGTTCGACCCGTTGGCTGTGTTGGATGGAATGGTCTCCACGCTTGGATCGTTGGAGTCGGCAATCGCGAGCCTGCAGGCGTTGCGGGAGTACACGCTGGCCTTGGCGTCCCGGCTGGCGGACGTGATGAACGACGACGGCGGTGGCCCGCGGCCCGGCTCCGGTACCGTTCGGTGGGACGCGCCGGAGTTGGCGCAGCGCGCGGCGGCGGCCGAGATCGCGACCGCCACCCGCGCCAACGACCGCACGATCCAGCGGCAAATGGGCCAGGCGGCGGAGCTGCTGGATCGTTTTCCGGCCACGTTCGCGGCCTTTGCACACGGCCGGATCAGCCTCGCGCACGCCAGGGTGATCCAGGACGCCGGAGCTGGGCTGGATGATCCTGATGCGTTGGCACGGTACGAGGCCGTCGTGGCGCCCTGTGCCGAGAAACAGGCGCCAGGCCGGGTGCGCCGTCTGGCCGTCCGGGAGGCAGAGAAAGCCCAGCCGAAAACCCTCGCCGGCCGGCATGAACGGGCGGTTGCGCAGCGGCATGTCCGGGTCACGCCCTTGCCTGACGGGATGGCCGAACTCGCCGCCGTCCTGCCTGCAGCTGTGGCGTACGGCATCCACGACCGGCTCACCCGGATGGCCCAAGTTCATGCCCAAGCACATGCCGAAGCCGGATCCGAAGACGGCCCCGCGGCGCCGGGCCGGAGCCTTGAAGGGCACCGAAACACCGACCAACTCCGCGCCGACCTCCTGGCGGAGCTGCCGTTGCGCGGCGCCCCTACCGGGCACGACACCCCGGACGGTCTCCTCGCGGCGATCACGGCACGGGTGGACGTCACGGTTCCTGTGCTGACCCTGATTGACGGCGAAGCAGCCCGTGCTGCAGGCACCGCCGACACGGACAACGCAGCCGCAAACAATGCCGCCCCTGACCGCGCGGAACAAGTTCCGGCCGAGCTGGACGGTCGCCATCCCATCGACCCTGCCACCGCCAGAATCCTCGCCGGGCAGGCCACCGCGTGGAACAGGGTCCTGACCGACCCGGCCACGGGAGCGGTGCTTGCCGTGGACCGCTACCGGCCCGGCGAGGACCTCAAACGGCTATTTGCGGCACGGGACACCAGGTGTCGTTTCCCTGGGTGCGGGATCAAAGCCCGCGAGCTGGACCTCGACCACACACACGATGCGGCCCTGGCGGGGCAACGGACGTAGGCAACCTCGCCGGGCTCTGCCGGCGCCACCACATGCTCAAGCACCATTCACGGTGGAAGGTCCGGCAATCCGGGGCAGGGGTTCTGGAATGGGCCAGCCCCACGGGCCGGCGCCACACGGACCACCCGCCCATACCCGCGACGACCACCGTCGGTACCGGCAACAAGCCGCCGCCATTTTGAACCGAACCGCCTTATCGAACTGGGCTGCGCCAGCCGTTCGGGTGCGCCGCTGTGAAGGGGATGGGCCGGCGGAGGTAAAGGAACGGCTGCCGGGCGATCTTTCACCGCAGGGCCAACCTCCCTGCCCAGCCACGGCCAGGATTGCGGGCTCGCAACTGGTCATCTGCGGCGCCACGGGTCACATCGTGCTGTGGGAATGCCCGGAACGCATCGCCGAAGACGTGGCGGTGTTCCTCGGACAGGGCCCGGGCGAATCGACCCCCGGCCCGGAAGGCAGGTCAGCCTCCGGCAAGCAGTCCTGAAACGTACTCCTTGAGCCGCCCGGCCGCCGGCGGCGGGAAGAAACCTGCAGCTTCGATCCCGGCGAGGTCCAAGGTGCTGTCCGCCGGTCTCGGAGCAATCGGCCGGGACGCCGCCTGCTTGTCCTTGAAGTACTCGGCGCTGGATACCCCGGCGACGTCGCTGCGGGGCCGGCCGCAGAGCTCGAAGACGTCCGCGGCGATGTCCGCCCAGCTTTGCGCGGGGCCGCTGTTGGAAAGGTTGTAGCTGCCGTACGCTGCCTTCGAATCGAGCAGGTGCCGGATCCCGGCGGCGAGGTCTTCGGCGAAGGTGAGCCTGCCGGTCTGGTCGTTGACCACGCTGGGTTTGACCCCCCGGTCCGCGAGGGCAGCCATGGTGCGGACGAAGTTCTTCCCGTCGCCCACCACCCAGCTGCTGCGCACCAGGTAATGCCGCGGGACCACGCCGACGGCGGCCTCGCCCGCGGCCTTCGACTGCCCGTACACGCCCAGCGGCGCCCACGGATCTCCATCTGCGTGCGGCCCCGCCACCCCGTCGAAGACGTAGTCGCTGGAGACGTGCACCAGGGTGAGCCGGTGCTCGACGGCGGTGCGCGCCAGCCGCACCACGGCTGCGGCGTTGATAGCCCAGGCCGAGCGTCTCCCCTCGGGCGTCTCGGCGTCGTCGACGGCGGTGAACGCGGCAGCGTTGATGACCGCCTCGTAGTCGCGCCAGTCCCGCGAAGTGAAGGCGTCCGGGGACGCAAGGTCGAAGCTGTCCCGGGCGGCGAACTCGACGGCCGGATCGCCGTCGTACGCGGCCCGCAACGCCCTGCCCAGCTGGCCGTCCGCGCCGAGCACCAGTGTCCGACGCGGCGGGACCGGCACCACTCCGGCCAGCCGCGGGTGCGTGCGGTCCTTCTCCGAAACCTCGGCGGACTCCAGCGGGCGGGGCCAGGGGACGGCCACGGTTTCGTCGGCCAGGTTCAGGAGTGTGTACTTCGCCTCCGGCGACCAGTGCTCGTTGACCAGGTAGGAGTACACCGTGTTGTCCTCCAGGGTCTGGAAAGCGTTGCCCACCCCGCGCGGCACGAACACGGCCGTGCCCGGATCCAGCTCCGCGGTGAACAGCCGGCCGAACCCCGGCCCTTCGCGCAGGTCCACCCAGGCGCCGAACGCCCGGCCCGCTACGACCGAGACGAACTTGTCCCACGGCTCGGCGTGGATGCCGCGCGTGGTGCCGGCCGTGGCGTTGAACGAGACGTTGTTCTGGACGGGCCCGAAGTCCGGCAGCCCCAGGCTCGTCATGGCCTGGCGCTGCCAGTTCTCCTTGAACCAGCCCCGGTTGTCGCCGTGTACGGGAAGCTCCACGAGCAGCAGGCCGGGGATCGTCGTCTCCCGGACCGCCAACCCGCTCACGCGGTTCCCTCCGCGCCCTGCGCCTGCAGGCGCCGCGCCTGCTCGAGGTAGCGGGCCTCGGCTGCCTCCTTCTGCGGACGCCACCAGTCCTGGTTGTCGCGGTACCAAGCGATCGTGGCGTCCAGCCCTGCGGCGAAGTCCGAATACGACGGCGTCCAGCCCAGTTCCGCGCGCAGCTTGGAAGAATCGATGGCGTAGCGGAGGTCGTGGCCGGGCCGGTCGGGCACGTGGTCGTAGGCGCCCGGGTCCTCGCCCATGCGCTCGAGCACCAGTTCCACCACGTCCTTGTTGGACCGTTCGCCGTCGGCGCCCACCAGGTAGGTTTCGCCGATCCTGCCGTTCGCCAGGATGGCGAGCACTGCGGAGGAGTGGTCGTCCACATGGATCCAGTCCCGCACGTTCTGCCCCGCGCCGTAGAGCTTGGGCCGCACGCCGTCCAGTACGTTGGTGATCTGGCGGGGGATGAACTTTTCCACGTGCTGGTACGGGCCATAGTTGTTGGAGCAGTTGCTGATGGTGGCCCGCAGCCCGAAGGAGCGCACCCACGCCCGGACCAGGAGGTCGGAGGCAGCCTTCGTGGAGGAGTACGGGCTGGACGGGTTGTACGGGGTGGCCTCGGTGAACCGTTCCGGAGCGCGCAGCGGGAGGTCGCCGTAGACCTCGTCGGTGGAGATGTGGTGGAAGCGGGTCCCGTGCCGGCGGGCGGCCTCGATCAGGGTGTACGTGCCAGTCACGTTGGTGTCCAGGAACGGCCGCGGCTCGTGGAGGGAGTTGTCGTTGTGGGATTCGGCGGCGAAGTGGACTACAGCGTCAACCGCCGCTATCAGCCCGTCCACCACGCCGGCGTCGGCGATGTCCCCGTGCACGAAGCGAAACCGCTGCGGCGGCAGCCCGGCGAGCGATTCCAGATGCCCGGCATAGGTCAGGGCGTCCAGGACCGTGATCTCGTAAGCCGTGTGCGCCAAGGCGTAACGGACGAAGTTGGACCCGATGAATCCGGCCCCGCCCGTGACGAGGATCTTCTCCATGGATCCATACTCTAGCCTTGCGGAAGCAATGCCGGGAGGACATGATGTGGCGTATGCGCGGGATCATCCTCGCCGGGGGCACGGGTTCAAGGCTTCACCCGATTACTCTCGGGATCAGCAAGCAGTTGGTGCCGGTGTACGACAAGCCGATGATCTACTATCCGCTGTCCACCCTCATGCTTGCCGGGATCCGCGACATCCTGGTGATCACCACCCCACGGGACGCCGGACAGTTCCAGCAATTGCTGGGCGACGGCTCCCAGTTCGGCATCAGCCTCAGCTACGTGGAGCAGCCCTCACCGGACGGCCTGGCCCAGGCGTTCATCCTGGGGGAGCAGCACATCGGCAGTGATTCCGTGGCCCTGGTGCTGGGTGACAACATTTTCTACGGGCCCGGCATGGGCCAGCAGTTGGAGCGGTTCACGGACATCGACGGCGGTGCCGTCTTCGCGTATTGGGTGCAGAACGCGGGAGCGTACGGCGTGATCGAGTTCGACGACGCCGGCCAGGCCATCTCGCTCGAGGAAAAGCCGGCGAACCCGAAGAGCAATTACGCGGTTCCCGGGCTTTACTTCTACGACAACGACGTCATCGACATCGCCAAGGGGCTGCGCCCCTCGGACCGCGGCGAACTGGAAATCACCGACATCAACCTCACGTACCTCAAGAATGGGAAGCTGCACGTCGAGGTGCTTCCGCGCGGCACGGCCTGGCTCGACACCGGAACCTTCGCCGACCTGAACGATGCCTCCAGCTTTGTGCGCACCGTGGAGAACCGGCAGGGCTTCAAGATCGGCGCCCCCGAGGAAATCGCGTGGCGCCAGGGCTACATTTCCGCCGATGAACTCCGCCACCGCGCCGAAGAACTGATGAAGAGCGGCTACGGAAGGTACTTGCTGGGGCTGCTGGAGTCCTAGGACTTGGGAGCAGCCGCGGGATCGTCCGTCATGGTGACGCTGCCGGTGTTTTCGCTCCACAGCAGGTCTTCGTCATCCACACTGGCCGGGCATGCCTGTGTCAATTCCATCAGGCCGTCCGATCCGGGCATTGAGCGCAGGGCAATCCTGAACACCAGGTCGACGTCCTTCCTGTTCTTGAAGCGGAGTTCCGCTTCCTGTAGTTCAATGACGGCGCCGTCGCCGTTGCGCAGCTTCGCGTAGACCGAGCCGGAATCATCGACAACTTCGACGTTGCCGGCCGCCTGGGCCCTGACACCGGCAATCTCTTGCGCCATGGACGATGCGGTGGCACCCTCGTCCTTGGTCTCATCAGTGGGCGGGAGGATTGCCTGGTGCGTGGTGAAGAGGCAGTTGTTCGCGGAGTTGCGATAGATGATGGTGCCGCCCTTGATGTCCTGGGTCTGCCAGTCGTCCGACTTTTGGATGGACCATACCGGTGGGGACGTGAAATCGCTTTCGTCGAACAGGTAGACACTGTCTCCGCCTGCGGAAGGCGCCGGGTCTTCGGAAGCCGCCGGGTCTTCGGGACCAGGGCTTGCCGAGGCGCTGGGCGGCAGGCAGCCGGCGGTGCCGCTGCCGCACGGGACAGGCCCGGGTCTGAGGGCCCCGGCCAGGCTGTTGGCCAGCACGACGCCGCCGACACCCAGCAGCGCCACGGCCGCTACGCCGCCACCGATCCAACCCCAGAGCGGTACGCTACGCTTAGGCGCGGCGGCGTTGGCCTGGGCGTATTGCTGGCCTTGGGAATACGGTGGCAGCTGATATGGAGCGCCCTGCTCCTGGCCCGGCTGTGGCACATGCGGGGGCTGCAGTGCATAGTGTGCCTGGCCCGGAGCCGCAGGCGGAGGCGGCGGAACCGGACGGGAATTGCTGTTGGACCCGGGCTGTTCCGGTGATCCGGGTTGCTGGTTGTTGCTCACGAGAGTTCCCCCAAAATGATGTGGCGTTGACTTAGCCACTCTGCCCTGGACCCCGCCAATCCGCGATGGGGAGGAGTCCCCGTTGCAACGGACGGGTCCGCCGAGGAAAGACCATCAGGCCATGGTCACCGCGTATCCACGTCCTCGAACACCAGGAACGTCTGGGTGTCGATGACTCCCGGCATGGATTGCAGCTGGTCGAAGATCACCCGCCGCAGGTGCACGTTGTCCGTGGCGCGCACCAACAGGATCACGTCGAAGCTGCCGCCCACCAGGGCGATGTGCTGGACCTCGGGAATGGCCCGGAGCTGCTCGCGCAGGGTCCGCCAGGAATGCTGCTGCACCTTCAGGGTCACGTACGCCGAAGACTTCAGCCCCGCCTTGACCGGATCCACCACGGCCGTGAACTTGGTGATGACCCCTTCGCCGGTGAGCCGCCCGATGCGGGAGTAGGCGTGGGCGCGGCTGATGTGCACGTTTCCAGCCACCTGGGTAACGGACATCCGGCCGTCGCGGGTGAGTTCGGCGATGATGTCCCGGTCCACATCATCCAGGGAGACTTCCAGCGGCACCTCCGTCGCGGGTGGCAATGACGCCTCCGCCCGTTCCTGTTCCGTTTCGGCCATGGTGACTCCATTCAGGGCGCAGGAACCCCCGCGCAATTCGTCCATATGCGGCCGGTAACCCAGCTCACATTCTGCAATTCGTCTTCCAGAGTAGCCACTTTCCGAAATGGCTTCCATGATTTGGGCCAGCGCTGGATACGAATCTTCGCCGAGGACCATACTTGAGGCAAATAGTGAAAAGGACGGACCAATGACGATCTCCGCAAGCCAGGAGTCCACGGCGGACCAGGCATCCGAGGTGCAGCGCAAATTCGGCATCAGCGTCGAGGACTACATGCTCCCTGCCCGCCGCCAGATCCAGATGGTGGCCCCGGACGGCACGCTCAAGCCGCACGCCGAACAAGGCACCGAACCCGGCCACGAATATCCCATCCCGGGCGACGCCGAGCTCATCGCCGCCTACGAACGCCTCGTCGTCGGGCGCCGCGTCAACGACCAGAACTCTGCGCTGGTCCGCCAGGGCCGCATGGCCGTCTACCCCTCCAGCCACGGCCAGGAAGCCTGCCAGGTGGCCGCAGCCATGTGCCTGTCCGACGGCGACTGGCTGTTCCCCACCTACCGCGACGCCGTCGCCGTCATGGCCAAGGGTGTGGACCCGGTGCAGGCGATGACCATCTTCCGCGGCGACTGGCACGGCGGCTACGACCCCCAGGAACACAAGGTGGGCATCCAGTGCACCCCGCTGACCACCCAGTTGCTGCACGCCGTCGGCGTGGCCCACGCCGCCAAGCTGCGCGGCGAGGACACCGTGGTGCTGGCGATGTGCGGCGACGGCGCCACCAGCGAAGGCGACTTCCACGAGGCCCTGAACTTCGCCGCCGTCTTCCACCTGCCCGTGGTCTTCTTCGTCCAGAACAACAAGTACGCCATCTCCGTGCCGCTGAGCCACCAGTCCGTGGCGCCCTCGCTCGCCCACAAGGCCGTGGGCTACGGCATGGCCGGCGAACGCGTGGACGGCAACGATCTCGTGGCCCTGCTGGCCGTGCTGGACCGCGCCGTCAAGCTGGCCCGCGAAGGTTCCGGCCCGCTGTTGGTCGAAGCCAACACCTACCGCATGCAGGCCCACACCAACGCCGACGACGACACCCGCTACCGGGACAACGCCGAGGTCAGCGAATGGAAGGCCAAGGACCCGCTCAGCCGCATGGACACTTACCTGCGCAGCCGCGGACTGCTCGACGACGACGGCGCCGCCCGGATCGCCGAGCACGCCGAAGCGGTCGCCACCCAGTTGCGTGATGGCTTGGGTGAGGACGTTCCGGTGGAGCCCCAGAACCTTTTCCGCTACGTCTTCTCCGCCCCCACCCCGCAGCTGCGCGAACAATCCGCGCTGCTGGCCGACGAACTCGCCCGCGAAGAGGCCGGCAAGGCCGCACAGAAGGAGGCCGGAAAGTGAGCCCCACCATCACCACCTCGTCCGAGGCGAACGGCAACGTCAGCGCAGCCACCGCCCGCGCAGCGGCCAGTGCAGCCGCGGCCGCCGAAGCCCGCGGGCCGCAGAGCATCACCATGGCCAAGGCACTCAACACGGCCATGGCCGACGCCATGCGAGACGACTCCTCCGTGCTGGTCTTCGGCGAGGACGTCGGCCGCCTGGGCGGCGTCTTCCGCATCACCGACGGCCTCATGGACACCTTCGGCGAACAACGCTGCTTCGACACCCCGCTGGCCGAGTCCGGGATCGTGGGCATGGCCGTAGGCATGGCCATGAACGGCATGCGCCCCGTCATCGAAATGCAGTTCGACGCCTTCGCCTACCCGGCCTTCGAGCAGATCGTCAGCCACGTGGCCAAGATGCACAACCGCACCCGCGGCGCGCTCAAGCTCCCCATGGTCATCCGCGTGCCCTACGCCGGCGGGATCGGCGGCGTGGAGCACCACTGCGACTCCTCCGAGTCCTACTACGCCCACACGGCCGGCCTGAAGGTCTTCACCCCGGCCACCGTGGCCGACGGCTACCGGATGCTGCGCGAAGCGATCGACTCCGATGACCCGGTCATGTTCATGGAGCCCAAGAAGCTCTACTGGTCCAAGGACCAGGTGGACCTCGAGGCCCTGGCCGCCGAACACACCGCCAACCGCGCCGCAGGATCCAGCAGCGAGGGACGCGCCGCCGTCGCCCGTTCCGGGACGGACGCCACCCTGATCGCCTACGGACCCTCCGTCCCCACGGCGCTCGCCGCCGCCGCGGCGGCCGCGGAAGAGGGCCGCTCGCTCGAGGTGATCGACGTGCGCACGATCGTGCCGTTCGACGACGACACCGTCACCGCCTCCGTGCGCAAGACCGGCCGCGCCGTGGTGATCGCCGAAGCGCATGGCTTCGCGTCCGTGGCTTCCGAAATCGTGGCCAGGGTCCAGGAACGCTGCTTCCACCAGCTCGCCGCGCCCATCCGCCGCGTCACCGGCTTCGACGTGCCATATCCCGCCCCGAAGCTGGAGCACTACTACCTGCCAAGCGTCGACCGCATCCTCGACGCCGTCGACGACCTGCAATGGGAGAACTGACCATGAGCGCCGAACTGCAAGTCTTCCGCCTCCCGGACCTCGGCGAAGGCCTCACCGAAGCCGAACTCCTTAGCTGGCTCGTGTCCGTGGGCGACGAAATCCGTGTCGACCAGCCCATCGCCGAAGTCGAAACCGCCAAGTCCGTGGTCGAGGTGCCGTCGCCTTACGCCGGCACAGTGGCTGTGCTGCACGGCGAACCCGGCCAGACGCTCGACGTCGGGAAACCGCTGATTTCTGTTGCTCCGGTTGGGGCTTCTAGTCCTGGGTCCGCTGCAGCGGATGTTGTGGGTACCGGCGCCTCCGCAGGCGATGCCGCCCCCGCCCCTTCGCCGGACAGCATCCGTCCTGCGGACGATGCTGCCGGCTCAGGCAGGCCCGATGCCACTCCCGGGGCGGCATCGCCTGCTCCGGCTTCGGCGGGAACCTCACCGGCGGCGGCATCATCCGCTCCGGCTGGCGTTGTTAGCCCGCCGTCCGCTGTTGCTGCCTCGCCTTCCGCTTCCCCTGCTGCCGCCGAAACCTACAGGACCGAGGAGCGGGCGGGGTCCGGGAATGTGCTTATTGGTTACGGGACGTCCGGCGGGGGAGAGGCTCGGCGGACCCGGCCGCGGAAGGTTCCTGCCGCCGTCGTGGTTCCTGCCGCTGCTCCTGCGGGGTCGTCGCGGGTTCCTGGGAAGCTTTCTGCCGTGATTTCGCCGTTGGTGCGGAAGATGGCGCGGGACCATGGGGTTTCCTTGGATGCCGTTCCGGGGTCCGGGGAGAGCGGGCTCATCCTGCGGCGCGATGTGGAGGCTGCAATCGCGGAGCCGCGGAAGGCTGCTCCGGGGTCCGCCGCGGAAGCTCCCGCCGGTTCGTTGGACGCCCGGACCGGGTTGCCGGTGGCGTCGCGCTCGGCGGTCCGCGGGGTGCGCAAGGCCGTGGCCGCGAACATGGCCCGCAGCCGCTCCGAAATCCCCGAAGCCACGGTGTGGGTGGATGTGGATGCGACTGCGCTGTTGGAGCTGCGGGCCGGGTTGAAGAAGGCCGGCGAGCAGCACGCCCCGGGCCTGTTGGCGTTCATCGCGCGCTTCGTCACCGCCGGGCTGAAGAAGTACCCGGAGCTGAACACGCGCTTCGAGACCTCGCCGGACGGAAGCCAGGAGATCGTCGCCTTCGGCGGGATCAACCTCGGCTTCGCCGCCCAGACCGACCGCGGGCTGGTCGTTCCATCCGTGCGGGGCGCGGAGAAGCTCAGCGCCCGCGAACTGGACGCCGAGATCCGCCGCCTCACCGCCGTCGCGCGCGACGGCAAGGCCACCCCGGCGGAACTGGGCAGCGGCACCTTCACACTGAACAACTACGGCGTATTCGGCGTGGACGGATCCGCCGCGATCATCAACTACCCCGAAGTGGCGATGCTGGGCCTCGGCCGGATCATCGACAAGCCGTGGGTGGTCGACGGCCAGTTGGCGGTCCGGAAGGTCACCGAGCTGACCCTCGCCTTCGACCACCGGGTGTGCGACGGCGAAACCGCGGCCGGCTTCCTCCGTTACGTCGCGGACGCCATCGAGAACCCGGGAGCTGTGCTCTCGGACCTCTAGGACCGGGACCCGGCCACGCCTACTGCAGCTTGAGCAGGTTGTGCGTGGCCGGGCCTTCCAGGAGCTTGCCCGAGGCTGAATAGCGCGAACCGTGCAGCGGGCAATCCCAGGACTTTTCGGCGTCGTTCCAGTGCAGGATGCCGCCCAGGTGCGCGCAGTGCGCGGACAGGCGGCAGGTGACCCCGTCCACGGTGCACACCGCGGCGGGCTTGCCATGGAACAGCCCGGTGACGCCGGTGCCCTCGGCAGGCGTTGTCTCGTCCGTGATTTCGGGCTTCTTCTTCAGCTCGGCGTTGTCGCGCACGTTCTGCAGCTGGGTGTCCACGTTGAAGGACACCGCCGACGTCGTTCCCCGAGGCCCGGTGGTGCGGTAGTGGATGGTGCGTGCCCAGGGGTTCTGCGGGCTGCCCGTGATGTCGGAGACGATGTCCAGGGCGGCGGCCACGCCGTTGGTCATGCCCCATTTGTTGTAGCCGGTACCGAAGAGGATCCGGCCGCGTCCCCGGGGAAATTTGCCGAAGAACGGCATGAGGTTGATCGCCTGGTAATCCTGAGCGGACCACGTGTGCGTCACCTCGGCGCCGGGGTAGTGGACTTTCGCCCACGCCACGAGTTGATCGAGGTTGGCCTTGGGCGACGGCGCCCGCCCGCCCGGGTGCCCGAAACCGCCCACCAGCAAGAGCCGGCCGTCGGGAGCGCCGGCGTTGGAGCCGCCGCCGTCGGACGTCCCGCTAGCGGACGCTCCCGGATAGTCGCGGATCGAGCGGGTGGGTGGTTCGGCCGAGAGGTACATTCCCGGCGGCGGGGTGAGCCCGTCCGGTAGCCGCAGCGCGGCGGCGTAGGAGCGGTTGGGCCGGAGCTTGGCGAAGTAGAGTCCGCGGTTCAGCACCGGGGTGCCTGTGGCCAGGACGACGGTTCCGGCGCGGACGTCGCCGCGCCGCGTGACCACCGTGAGGGGATTGCCCGCGCGGACGTTCATGAGCCGCACACCTTCGACGATGGTCCCGCCGGCCGCCCGGACGTCCGCAGCCAGCGCCGTCAGGACATCCATCGGGTTGAACTGCGCCTGGCGCGGAAGGCGCAGGGCGCTTTCGACGTCGAAAGGAAGCCCCGTCTCGCGGGTCGCCTCCACCTCAAGCCCGGCCGCCAGGGACACCTCCAGTTCGGTGCGCAGCTTCTCCGCCCCCGCAGACGTGGTGGCGAAAGTGTAGGCGTCGCGGTACTGGAACGGCACGCCCCGCCCCTCGAGGTAGCCCAGCAGCCACTCCTGGGCAGCGCGGTTCGCGTCCACATAGGCGTGGACCTGCCGGATGGAATACATGCTGCGCAGCCCGGACAGCACCGTGCCCTGCAGCAGGCTCAGCTTGGCAGTGGTGTTTCCCGTGGCCGCAGCCCCGATATGGCGCCCTTCAAGCACCAGGACCGTAGAACCCGCCTGGGCAAGCATCACGGCGGTGGCTAGGCCGGTGATGCCCGCGCCAGCAACCACCACGTCGTAACTGCCCCCCGGGGTGAACTGATCGCTGTCGATCCTGGTGCTGTTCTGAAGCCACAAGGAATCCATGGCAGAAGCCCCTTCCGCCGGCCCGGGGCAACCACGCCTGGGGTGGTCCGTCGGCGGCCCGGCACACCTTCAGGGAACCAGAACGGGCAGTCCGAAACAAGGGTGCGCAGGCCGCCGTCGGGAGCGTACCGTGTCCCGGCGGACGCGGCTTGGCGCGGCGCAATCCTTGCCGGATCCGCCGACCGCGCGTGGGTAGAATCGAGGCCAGAACACCGCCGGAACGCACCTGGATACGGAGACGAAATGTCAGCTTGGCTCGAAGTAGGCGCGGACAACTATGTGCTGGAAACCCCTGGGCGATTGCTTAACACGGGCCTGGTGGTGGGCCAGGAGCGCGCCATGGTGATCGATACCGGGAGTGGACCCCGGCAGGGCCGCGAAATCCTGGCCGCCGTGCGGGAAAAGACGGAGCTGCCGCTGGTGGTGGTCAACACCCACGCCCACTACGACCACTTCTTCGGCAACGCGGTGTTCGCCGACGCAGGGGTCACCGAGTTCTGGGCGCACGTCAACTGTGCTGCGACGATCGACGACGACGCCGACCACCAGCGCCGCCTGGTAGCGGACATCGAGCCGGAAATGGCCGCCGGGAGCGGCGACGCGGTGGAGATCGTCATTCCGAACGCCATCGTCAAGGACCAGCCCGTGCTGGTGGACCTGGGCGGACTGACCGCCACCTTGTTCTACCTGGGCCGCGGCCACACCGACGGGGACCTCCTCGTGGGCACCCCGAGCACCCTTTTCACCGGAGACCTTGTGGAACAGGGCGCCCACCCGTCCTTCGAGGATTCCTATCCGGAAGAATGGGCGGACGCCCTGCGGCACATCTCGGCCCTGCGCCACCGCTACGAGTTCCTGATCCCCGGCCACGGGAAGCCCTGCAGCGACCTCTTCGTCAAGACCCTCGCCGACACCATGACCACCGCGGTGCGCCAGGCCCTGCAGTCCATCCGGGACATGCCCACCGATGCCACCAAGGCGATCCCGGTGCTGCCGTACGGTCCGGAACAGTCGCGCTGGTTCATCAAGCGGCTCCAGGAAACACAGGCGTAGGGCCTCCTTGCGGAGACCCCAGGCCTTGTTCGGCTTGGGCCGGGAGCGCGGCTACGCGTGTTCCTGGTCGAAGCGTTCCATGTCCCGGCTCAGCCCTTCGTAGACTGCGGGCCGACGCGACTTCAGCCACGCCGCCGTGCCCACGCCCGCGACCACCGCGAGCAGCAGCAGCCAAGGCAGGGCGCCGATCGCAGGATTGTCTGAACCGGCAAGTGCCGGGAAGTTTGCGACCGCCAGGCCGGTGATCAGGGCCAGCCCCACCGCTCCGAGGCCGGGAGCGACGAGCGTCCGCCAGAGCCGCGGGTCCCGCTGGCGCCGGAAATGCACGACGACGGCCACCGCGGCGAGGAGCTGCAGGCTCAGGATGCCGAGGGTTCCGAAGCCCGTCATGGACGCCGTGAGTGCCGTGATCGGATCGAGGTTGGCGATCCAGAAGATGAAGGCGATGCCGGTGCCAAAGGCGAGCTGGGCCATGCTGGCGTTCTGCGGGGCGCCGCTGCCCGGACGGGTCCGGCCGAGGGCTGCCGGCAGGACGCCGACCCGACCGAAGGCGTAGATGTACCGGGACGCGGAGTTGTGCAGCGCCAAGAGTGCCGCGAAGAGCGAGACGAGAAGCAGCACCATCATGGCCTTGGTGAGGAAGTCACCCAGGTACTCGGTGGAAATCGTGAAGACGAGGTCACCGGTGGCCAGGTGTTCCACGGCCTTTCCCTGGGCCTGTTCCACGCCGAGCGCGCTGACGATCGCCCAGCTGGTGAAGGCCGCGAAGGCGCCGATGAAGAGGATGGACAGGTAGGTGGCCTTCGGGATCGTGCGTCGTGGATCCTTCGCCTCCTCGCCGAACAGGCCGGTGGCTTCAAAGCCCACAAAGCAGTTGGCGGCGAACAGCAGGCCGAGGCCGAGCGAACCGGAGAACACGAACTCGGGCGAGAACGCTGCGGGCACGAAACCGTGGCGGAACAGCACCGAGAAGTCCAGGACCAGCAGGATCGACACTTCCAGCACCAGGCAGACCCCCAGGACCTTGGCGCTGACATCGATGCCGCGGCGGCTGAGCAGGAAGACGGCAGCAACGGAAACCAGGCTCCACATGAACCAGGGAAGGTCCAGTCCGGTGAGGTCCTTGACCACTGTTGCTGTGAAGAAACCGGAAGTTCCGATGGCGCCGGCAACGAAGCAGTTGTAGCCGAGCATGGCAATGAAACCGGCGGCGAGGCCGAAGGGCCGGCCCATGCCGCGCACTACGAAGGCGTAGAAGCCGCCGGCGCTGACCAGGGTGCGGGCCATCTGGGCATACCCCACCGCGAAGAGCAGCAGGATGGCGGTGGCGATGAGGAAGGAACCGGGCATGCCGCCGCCGTTGCCCACGGCAATGCCGATGGTTGCGATCACGATGATGCCGGTCAGCGGGGCGACAGCGGCGAGGACGAGGAACACGATGCCGCCGACGCCGAGCGCATCGCGCCGCAGCTCCTGCCGCGGTGCCGTCAGGGTGGGCTGCCCAAGGGACTGTGGTGAAGGTCTCATGCAGTGAGTATGGTCCGCGGAAGCGGGCCGCGACTTGTTGCTGCGTGTGTTCGCTTTGTCACACAGCGCAGGGTGCGCCGGGCACCGGAAGCAGCCTTGACCTGCAACGTTGTCAGCTGGCCCTTAGACTTAGCGTTTGATGCATTTCAATCGAGCTCCGCAGCGTACGCCGTTGCGGGTCCGGGGGGACGACACCATGGCGGATTCCGTGCAGAACGACAACGACCCAGCCACTGCTACCGAAGGGCAGCCAGAGTTCCGCAGCCGCCGCGACCGCCGGCGTGCCCAGGACGATGCCCGGACAGGAACCATGCCCATCGTCTCCGCAGACCCGTCGGACCAAGGGACCGCTTCGGGCGGCCTCATCCAGAGCAGCTCCTGGGCCGCGGCGGCCGCCGCGGCCGATGCCACTGACGCGGAAAGCGGCCCCGAGGAGGGCACCACCGCGGATGGAAACCCAACCCCCGCGGCGGATGCCGCCGTCGTCGACGATCCGGGAATGGAAACCGCCGCCGAAGGGAGCCGTTCGGCGGAACGTACGGCCCTGCGTTCGGCGCCGATGCCCGACTTCATCAGCTCCCCGGGCTCCTTCGTGAAGGAACAGAAGCCCCGGCCTGTGGGCGGCTTCCGCGGAGCCCTCTACCGGCTCACCGGCGGCGCTTGGAACCTGGGCCCCAGCGCCAAGCAGCGCCAGGAAGACGAACTGGCGCGCCGGATCTCACGGCAGCTGCAGGGCAGCTTCAACACCGCGATCCTGAGCCTCAAGGGCGGCATCGGCAAGACCTCCACCACGGTGGGCGTCGGCCTGACCCTCGCCGAATACCGCGGCGACCCGCCGTGCGCCATCGACGCCAACCCCGACTCCGGCGACCTCGTGGAACGGGCACTCGGCGAGGGCATCTACCAGCGCTCCACCCCGCGCACCATCACCGACCTGCTCGGCAACCTGGAGAGCATCGACTCCCTGACCGGGCTGTCCCGCTACATGCACCACGCCGGACGCCTGCACCTGATTGCGGGGGAGCAGGACCCGGAGGTGTCGGACTCCCTCACGGCGGCGGAATACCTGAAGATCCGTCAGCTGATTTCCAGTTACTACTCCGTGGCCCTGACCGACTGCGGCACCGGCGTCACCCACAACGCCATGAAGGGCATCCTGCAATCCGCGGACAACCTCATCATCGCCGCCGGGTATGCGGTGAGCGGCGCCAAGCGGGCCCGCAGCACCCTGCACTGGCTCGCCAGCCACGGCTACGAGGAGCTGGCACGCAACGCGATCGTAGTCATCACGGACAAGGACGAAGTGTCCACCCGGGTGGACAAGAGCGCCATCGAAGAACACCTTTCCGGGATCTGCCGACAACTGATTGCCGTGCCGCACGACAGGGGAGTGGCCGACGGCGACCTCGTCACCTTGGACGTGTTGCGGCCCGAGACGCGCCGGGCGTACAAGGAGATCGCCGCCGCGATCGTTGACGGCTATGTTTAGCGGACGATGACAGGCAAGACATGGTGCTCGATACGGTGACCCTGAGGGTGGCCCTTGGCGTGGTCACGCTCACCCTGTTCCTGTTGTTCTATTCGTCGTTCCGCCGCACCCGCTCGCGCTACAGCGGGTGGTGGTCGGTGGCGCTCCTGTTCTTCCTCACGGGCAACCTCGCCTTGCTGCTGAACGGCACACCCCACCAGGTCTGGTCCAACCCCACGGGGAACGTGCTGCTGGTGACCGGGGCCTTCAGCGTGTGGGCCGGCTCCCGTTCGCTGCGGCTGCTGAACACGCCCCGCTGGCAATTCGCCGCCGGCCCCGCGTTCACGGCCGTGGCCTCCCTGCTGGACAGCCCGGTCTCGAACACCTGGTCCGGCGGCCTGGCCTACCTCGGCATGATGACGGTGGGCATTGCCTTGGCCTCGCGCGAGCTGTGGCTGATGAAGCCCGGGGCGTCCCAGGTCCACCGGACCATCGCCGTCGCCGCCGGAATCATGGCCGCGTACTACTGCTGCCGCTGGGTGGTGTACCTCGTGGACGGACCGATCGGGCCCGTCTTCCGGACGTACTTCAACCCCGCGATGACCAGCCTGATCACCCTGGTGCTGCTGGTCTCCGTCTCCTACAGCATGACGGCGCTGAGCAACGAACAGCTCATCAACGGGCTCAGCGAACGCGCCACGCGGGACGGCCTGACCGGACTCCTCAATCGCTCCGCGTTCATGGAGCTTGCCGCCGAGGAAATCCACCGCGCCAAGGCCAAGGGCTCCGTGGCCGCCCTGATCCTGGCGGACCTCGACCACTTCAAGACCCTCAACGACGTCCATGGCCACACCGCCGGCGACGCCGCCCTCAAGGCCTTCGCCTCGGCCTGCCTGTCGTCCGTCCGCTCCACGGACCTCGTGGCACGGTACGGCGGTGAGGAGTTCGTGATCCTCCTGCCGGGTGCCAACCTCGAGAGCGCGAAGATCATCGCCAGTGCAATCAGCCGCCGGCTCACGGACTCGGACTCCGAGTTCGCCCTGCCGACCGTGAGCTACGGCGTCGCCCTCAGCACCGGCGTGGGCGCGGACCTGGCCGGCATGATCTCGTCGGCCGACTCTGCGCTCTACGAGGCCAAGGCCCTCGGCAGGAACCGCGTGGTCTGCGCAGGCCAGCCGGGCTAGTGCACCGGACCGGGCCCTGGCGCCGCCCTAGGATGGAGGGGATGAGCACCACCAAAACCTCCACTGCCTTTTCGCTCCGCAGCATAGCCCTCCCCGCCTTCGGGCCCACCGTGCTGTTCTGCCTCGGCGAAGGCTCCGTACTGCCGGTGGTTGCGCTGTCCGCCCGGGACCTGGGCGCCTCCGCTGCCCTGTCGGCCCTGCTGGTCACCCTCATCGGTGTGGGGTCCTGGCTCTTCAACATCCCGGCGTCGCTCATCACCATCCGCTTCGGGGAGCGCTGGGCCATCACGGGCGCAGGCGCCATCGGCGCCCTGGCCCTGGTGGCCGCCGCCCTCGCCCCGCGGCTACCGCAGGGCCTGTGGCTGCTGGCCGTGGCGATGACCGTCGTCGGGATGGCCACAAGCGTCTTCAACCTGGCCCGCCAGAAGTACCTCACCGAAGCCGTGCCGGTGGAATTCCGCGCCCGGGCGCTCTCCACGCTGGGCGGCAGCACCCGCATCGGGGTGTTCATCGGCCCGTTCGTGGGGGCCGCGGCCATGCAGTTCCTCGGCATCGCCGGTGCCTACTGGGTGGGCGCAGTGGCGATGGCGGCCGCCGCGATCCTGTCCCTGACCATCCCGGACCTCGTTCACGCTGCCGACGGACCCGACGGCGCCAAGGCGTCGAAGGGACCTGAACCCACGCTGCGCAGCGTCGCGTCCGCCCACGCCAAGGTGCTGTTCGCAGTGGGCACCGGCGTGCTGCTGCTGGCTGCACTGCGCGCCTCGCGGCAGGTCGTCATCCCGCTGTGGGCCGACCACCTGGGCCTGGACGCCACCCACGCCTCGCTGATCTACGGCGTGTCCGGCGCTATCGACATGCTCGTGTTCTACCCCGCCGGCAAGCTCATGGACCGCAAGGGCAGGTTGTGGGTCGCCCTGCCGTCCACCCTGATCATGGGCATTTCCCTGTTCCTGATCCCGCTGTCCGGCGGATTCGTGGGCCTGGGCCTCGCGGCCATGCTGATCGGATTCGGCAATGGCATCAGCTCCGGGCTGGTCATGACGCTGGGCGCCGATTTCTCCCCCGAACGCGGCCGGGGCCAGTTCTTGGGCCTGTGGCGGTTCATCGCCGACGCCGGAAGCACCGGCGGGCCGATGCTGCTCTCCGCGATGACGGCGGCCGTGTCCCTGGCCGCGGGGATCTGGTCGTGCGGGGTGCTCGGCTTGGCCGCCGTGGCGGTGTTCGCCGTCGCCCTTCCGAAACTGAAACACCGCCGGAACTACTAGGCACGGCGGCTGGCGGAACTACCAGGACTCAGCGTCGCTGGCGCGCGGCCTGGCCGAACAGCCAGGTGGCGGCCACGGTCCCCAGATACCCCGTGATCACGATCAGCGAGACGCCGGCCCAGAAGTAGTTGGTGGTGCTTTCCTCCTGCGCCAGGCCGGGAATGCCGAGCCCGTACGGCGCGATCCTGGCCAGTGAATAGATGGCGACACCGGCCGACAGTAGCCCGGCAAGTACAGAAAGCGTCAGCCAGAGCCGGGAGGACGCCCAGTGCTCGGCGTGGCCTCCCCACACGTTCCAGCGGTTGCCGGTGCGCATCACCAGCCAGCCGGCGGGCAGCATCACGGCGCCGGTCACCAGGAAGGCAGCGACGACGTCGGCCGGCCGGTGCCACTGGTTCACCAGGGTGGAGACCCCAGCGGCCACCGCGAACGTGCCGCCGAGGAAGCCCGCCAGCGGCCGCCAGCGCGGCGACACCACCAGGAACACCGCGGCCGCAGCCGAGGCCGCCAGCGTGGTGTGCCCGGAGGGCAGGGAGTTCAGCTCGAGGGTCTGGACCCCCGTGTACGGCCGGTCCGGGAACGAGTCCTTCAGCAGCTGGGTGGCGAGGTTCGCGACGGCGCAGGCGGCCACGGCGATTCCCGCCGCCTTCCAGCGCCGCCGTGCCAGGGTGACGAACAGGACCACGACGGCGGCGATCGCCAGGGAGATGCCCGGCAGCAAGTCCAGGAAGCGGGTGGTGGCGCGGCCGGCAGGTCCGTGGAGGTCCCCGGCTTCGACGAGGGCGGATTCGTCGATGTACTGGCCGGTGGTGGTCTGGACGAAGAAGTAGTAGCTGGCCGCGAGGCCGGCGGCGCAGGCCAAAGTGGCGAGGACGAAGAGCAGTCCGCTGCCCTTGGCCGCCGGACGCCCGCCGACGTCTCCGCTGCTTTCCGCCTGCCGGCCGTTGTCCCGCCGGCGGCCGGTTTCCCCCTGACCGCCGGCTTTCTGCTGAGCGTGCCGGAGGCTGCTGTCCCTTCGAAAGATCATCCCTTTCAGGGTGCCACACCGGGCCCGGCAGGACACATCGTAATTGCTGGACGGAAGCTGGGCGCCGGTGAGGAAGTGGCAATCGCCCTGTGACTCTTGACACGTGTTAGGTCGAGGATTTACAGTTCCTAACACGTGTTAGGAAGGAATCAGACATGCAAGGAAGCACTGGGAAGCTGCGTGAAATCTCACGCAGGACTGCCCTTGGCGCCTTGGGTGCGGGAATCGTCGGGACAACCGTGGCGTCGTGGCCGCGGTTGACCGGTACGGACATCCCGGGCCGCGGCGACAACAGCCTCAGCATTGCCATCATGGGTACCGCCGCGGACGCCGCTGCCCGCCAGAAGGTGGTCGATGCATTCGCAAAGGTCCACCCGGACATCAAGGTGAAGGTCCAGGCCATCCAGGCCGTGGACTGGAAGGACTTCTTCACGAAGATCCTCACCATGGTGGCTGCCGGAACGCCGCCGGACGTGGTGTACGTGGCCACGGAGGGCGCCCAGCTGTTCGCCGAGAAGCTGGCGCACCCGCTGGACGAGTACCTGCGCCGGGACGCGGCACACATGAAGGAGTACTTCGAGGACGTCCACCCCAGCCTGGTGGAAGCCTTCATGTACAAGGGCAGCCTGTTCCAGCTCCCCATCGACTGGAACGCCGCCAACATGTACTACAACACCAAGGCCCTGCAGCAGGCAGGCCTGGAGCGGCCGGCGGACGACTGGAACCACCTGGACTTCCGCAACACCCTGGCCGCCATGCGCAAGGCCCGGCCCACGGATTTCACCCCGTACTACTGGACCAACCGGCTCTTCGGCGGCGTCGTTCCGTGGCTCTACGCCAACGACACCAGCTTCCTGAAGGAAACCAAGTCCAGCGGCGGCCGGTGGCTGTGGGACAGCTTCTACGCCAACGATCCCACCCGCGGCATGCGCTCGGGCGGGTACCAGTGGCTGGAACCCAACGCGAACGACCCGAAGGTCTTCGAATCCTTTGACTTCCTGCGCGGCCTGGTCAAGGACGGCCTGGGCGTCCGCCCGGAAGAAGGCGGCGGCAACTCGCTGGTGGGCCTCTTCGCCTCCAACCGGATCGGCACCACGCCGGCAGGCGGTTACTGGGTCCAGGGCCTGAGCGAGGCCGGCATGAAGCAGGACGACTACGACGTCCAGTTCTTCCCGAGATGGCGCACCCAGCGGCACCAGTTCGGCACCGCCGGCTACGCGATCATGAAGACCGCCAAGGACAAGGACGCCGCCTGGGAATGGGTGAAGTTCAGCTCCAGCCTGGAGGCCATGCAGATCGTGTTCCCCACGCCGAACACCACCCCGGCCCGGCGTTCCATGGTCAACGAGCAGCTCTACGCGGGCAAGGGCCCGCGGCACTGGAAGGTCTTCTACGACACCCTCGACCGGTTCCCCAGCACCGGTCCCATTCCCGCCCCGCCCCAGCAGGCCGCCGTCGAGACGGCCCTGATGAAGAACGTGTCCCTGGCCGTCAGCGGTGACGAACGCCAGCTGAAGTCGGCACTCGACTCGCTGCAGAGGGACCTCGAATTCGCCTTGAGGAGGCAGCCATGAGCACCGCAAGCGACACGCGCGTGCGCACCAAAGCCGTGCGCGGAAAGGCGCAGCGCGGCGCCAGCGCCGGCCAGCCCGGCAAAACACGCCGCTCCGGCCGCGAACGCCAGCCCTGGCTGCCCTGGGTCTTCCTGGCCCCCACCATCGTGGGCATGGGCATCTTCACCGTGCTGCCCATCATCGCCTCGGTTGCCCTGGCCTTCTTCCGCTGGGACATCATTTCGGCGCCGAGCTTCGTGGGTTTCGACAACTTCGCCGAAGTGGTCCAGGACCCCACGGTCCGGGTGTCGTTCCTGAACACCATCCTCTTCGTGGTGGTGGCCGTGGCCCTGCAGCTGGGCCTGGCCCTCGGGCTGGCCATCATGGTCCAGGAAAAGCTCCCGGCCTGGCTGCGGGTCTTCTTCCGCAGCGCCTTCTTCTTCCCGCTGATCCTCTCCGCCGCCTCGGTGTCGATCTTCATGCGGTACCTCTTCAACGAACAGTTCGGCGTGGTCAACTGGCTGCTGTCCCTCGTGGGCATCCCCGCGGTCCCCTGGCTGACGACGCCGGGCGGCTCGGCCGCCGTCGTGATCCTGGTGTACGTGTGGCAGAACTTCGGCTTCTCCTTCCTGCTGTTCATCGGCGGCCTGGCGTCCATCCCGGTGGAAACGTATGAAGCCGCATCGCTGGACGGCGCCACGGGTTGGCGCAAGCACGTCCACGTCACTCTCCCGCTGCTCAGCCCCACCACCCTGGTGGCCTCGGTGATGGCGATCATCAACGCCCTTCAGGTCTTCGACCAGCCCTTCGTGCTCACCCGCGGCGGCCCAGGAGACTCCACCCGCACGGCCGTGATGGTGATTTTCGAGTCCGCGTTCCAGCGGCTCGAGTTCGGCCAGGCCTCGGCGATCGGCGTGATCCTCACCCTGATCATCATGGCCATCACCGCCGCGCAGTTCCGGCTCAGCAAACGATTCGTCTTCTACCAGTGAGGCCCGCCATGACCACCACCATCACGCGCCCCGCCGCTGAGCGGGTTGTCCACCGCAGGAAGCGCGACTGGTCCGTCGCCGGCCGCATCGTGCTCCTCTCCCTCGCCGCCGTGCTGGTCCTCGGACCCGTGCTGTGGACCCTGTCCACTTCCCTGCGGCCGCCGGCGGAGTCGTTCCAGCTGCCGCCGTCGTTCCTGCCCTTGAACCCGGACTTCGTCTCCTATGGGCAGGTCTTCAAGCAGCTGAACATCGTGGCCCTCGTCATCAACAGCGCCCTCGTCACCGGGCTGATCGCCGTCGGGCAGATGATCACCGCGGCCCTGGCCGGCTACGCCTTCGCGAACCTGAAGTTCCGCGGCCGGGGAGCGTTGTTCTCGATCGTGCTGGCAACCATGATGGTCCCCGCACAGGTCACGATCGTCCCCGTGTTCATGCTCATCCGCGGCGTGGGGCTTTCGGACACGCTGATGGCCCTGATCCTCCCGGCGATCCCGACGGCGTTCGGCACCTTCCTGATGCGTCAATACTTCATGGGGTTGCCGGCCGACCTCGCCGAGGCCGCCGCGATCGACGGCGCTTCCCCGTGGCGGACGTTCCGTTCGGTGTACGCACCGCTGGCGATGCCGGGCCTGTCCATCGTGGGCATCCTGGCGTTCAACTTCCACTGGAACGAATTCTTCCGGCCGCTCATCATGACCATCTCGGAGCAGAACTTCACGCTCCCGCTGGGCCTGGTCTCACTGCAGGGCAACCTCGGCACCGGAAGCATCTCCGTGGTGCTCGCCGGCGTGGTGCTCTCCATGATCCCGGCCCTGGTGGTCTTCATGTTCGGCCAGCGCGCCCTCCGGGACGGCCTCACCGCCGGCACCGGCAAGTAACACAAGAAACAGAAAAGGAATCCCTTCATGAGCAACCCGGACCTGGCCGCAGCCGTCACCGCGGCCGGCCACGCCGACAGCCCTGCGGACCCTGCGTTTCCGCGCCTGCACCCCCGCCCGGCGCAGGGCTGGATCAACGACCCCAACGGCATCAGCTACATCAACGGCCGGTACCACGTGTTCTTCCAGTACAACCCGGACTCCGCCCGGCACCACCGGATCTGCTGGGGCCACGTCAGCTCCGCGGACCTGCTGCGCTGGGACGAGCACCCGGTGGCGCTGCGGCCCCAGGACGGCGGGCCGGACGACTTCGGCTGCTGGACCGGTGTGGTGACCGACGACGGCGGCGTGCCCACCGCAGCGTACTCGGGGGTCCGTTCCGGTGAGGGTGCCTCGCAGGTGGTCATTGCCCGCGGTTCGGCGGACCTGGTGGACTGGGCCCAGGACGGGCACGTTGCGGTCTCGATGCCGGAGGATCCGCAGGTCACAGCCGTGCGGGACCCGTTCATCTTCCGCTTCGAGGGCCGGCGCTACGCGATCCAGGGGGCCGGCTTGGCTGACGGCCGCGCCGCGCTGCTGCTCTACCGCGTGGACAGCATGGACCGTTGGGAATACCAGGGCATCTGGCTGACCACGGACAACCCTGCCGGCGCGGGCCATGACGTGAACCGGGCCGAGATCTGGGAATGCCCGCAGCTGGTGCGCATCCCGGACGGCCGGGGCGGCTCCGCCTGGGTGGCGATGTTCTCGCTCTGGCAGAAGGACGACGACCACGAACACGCCCTCGGCGTGGGCCACCTGATCGGCACCATGGCGGCGGACGAGGCGACAGGCCTCCCCGTTTTCACCCCGCACAGCGCCGGCAAATCGGACTTCGGCCGGGACTTCTACGCTCCGCAGGTCACCCAGCTCGATGACACATCGGACGGGACCCCGCGTGCGCTGTTGTGGGGCTGGGCCAACGAGGGGCCGGGCCGGGACGGGCGGCGGGGCCGCAGCCAGGAAGAGATCGACGCCGCCGGCTGGTCCGGCGTCCTGACCCACCCGCGCGTGCTGTCCCTTGCTGACGGCGTGCTTGCGGTGGCTCCTGCACCGGAGATCGACGGCTACCGGACCGCACGGCTGGCGGGCGCCGCCGTCGGGCACGTCCTTCTGCCACCGCTCGCGGAGGCCCGGATCAGTGCGGACGCTTCGTTCGGCGGAGGCGAGGTGCGGCTGGTGCTGGGAGATGACCAGGCTGTCTTCAGCGGACCGCTGGCAGCGGGCGAGGAACTGCGGGTCTTCATCGATGCATCCCTCGTGGAGGTGTACCGCAGCGGCTCCGTGGCCACGACCCTCCGCGCCTACCCGGCCCGCGGCGAGGAGTGGCGGCTGGAGCTTCCCGCCGGTGCCTCGGCCGAGGTGTGGGAGCTGGCTGGCGCATAGTCGCCGCCCCACCCAACGCCCGCCCCACCCAACTGACTGGCAGTTAAGGCCGTTTTGAGCCCTCAAAACGGCCTTAACTGCGAGCTACTTGGGGGGCTAACCGAGGGAGAGGACCGGACCCGTGGACTCCCGGATCACCAGGCGGCAGGGGACCATCGTTTCGAAGGTGCCGGCATCGCCGTCCGGCGCCTCCTCGACCGTGCCTTCAACGGCGTCCAACAACATCGTCATCGCCGCGGCGCCCATGTCACGCAGCGGCAGGGCCATGGTGGTCAGGGCCGGGACCATCGTGTTCGCGATCCGGAACTCGTCGTCGTAGCCCATGATCGACAGGTCCCGCGGGACGCTGAGGCCCAGGCGGGCGGCAGCCAGCACGACGCCGACGGCGAGCCGGTCGTTCGCGCACATGATCGCCGTCGGGCGTTCGGCCGGGGACACGCCGTCGAGCAGTTTCATGGCGCCGTGGAACCCGGTGTCGATGTCCCAGCCGGCCAGGAACACGCGGTCCGCCCGGACTGGCAGACCCGCCGTGGCGAAGGCCTCCCGGAAGCCCTGCACACGCAACGGCGCCGCGGGGGAGCTTTGCACGCCGGCGAGGAAGGCGATGTCGCGGTGGCCCAGGCCCAGCAGGTGCTCCGCGGACTCCCGGCCGCCGGACACCTCGTCCGGAATGACGTGGTGCAGGCGGGGGACCGGGTTGCTGTCGATGCAGTTGGCCAGGATCGACGGCACCCGGAGCATTCCCTGGGGCACGTCGAGCGGTTTGAGGCCCACGGTCACGTACATGAGCCCGTCCACCTGCCGGTCCAGCAGCGTCTCCACCGCGCTGGCGTCCCGGGAAGAATCGAGTTCGGTGTCCATCACCACGGTGACGAAGCCGCGGCTGCGGGCGACGTCGTCGGCGCCGCCGATGATGTTGCCGTCGAAGGGGCTGGTGACCACCTCGTCCGAGACGATGCCGATCACGCGCGTGCGCTGGTTCCGCAGGCTCAAGGCGATGGGGTTGGGGGAGTAGTTCAGCTCCGCGGCAGCCTGCCGGATCCGGTCCTGGCTTTCCTTGGCCACGTTGCCGTCCCCGCGGCCGTTGAGCACCAGGGACACGGCGCTGCGGGAGACGCCCGCGCGTTTGGCGACGTCGAGCGCGGTTGCCTTGCGATGCATCCCAACTCCTTCACACTGGGTTTTCCCTTGCAGTCTACCTAACGCGTGTGAGGGGAGGAGGGCATTTGTCCCGCGGGCTGAGGGGGCGACGGGCTGCCGCCGGGCTACCGAAGAGGGGAGCCCGGGATCGAAGACATCAGCTGCGCCATGATCATCGAGACCTTGATGCCGGCCACGACGGTGCCCAGCGCGAAGGTTCCGATCAGCGCCCACACCGGGGCCAGGCCACGCCCGGCGGCCACCCCGTGCACGATCACCGAGCGACCGATGACATAGACGGCCGGGCTGAGGAAGCACCAGGCCCAGTGGAAGGGACGCACCACGCCGTCCTGGCTGAGCTTCTGCCAGTCGAGGTACGCCAACAGCACCGAAACCCCGTAGAACAGGAAGCTCGAAATGCTGATCGCGAAGTACCACGGCGTGAACATCGACGTGGGGTCCACCACCTGCCGGGAACCCAGGGTGCGGAAGTGGATTTCGGGATTCCATGCCAGCAGGAAGATCACGGACAGCAGCGGCAACAGCACCACGCCCCAGATGTACGGGTTGAGCACCGGCTTCCTGCTGTCGAGTTTCGGCCGCTCAGCCGGTGCGCCGCCCAGGTACGGCGGCACGCTTCCGGGGGTGGACCACGGCGGGGGTCCTTGGACGGGCTGCAACGGTGGCACGCTGCCCGGCGGCACGTTGCCCGGCGGCACGTTGCTCGATGGCACGCTGCCCGGTGGCACGTTGCCCGGCGGCGACGCCGGCGTACTTCCGGGCTGCTGAGGGGAGTAGTGGCTTGTCCAGGCCACGCCGTCCCACCAGCGCGACCGTCGCGGGTCCGCAGGGTCGGGGTACCAGCCGGGAGGAGGGGTGGAACCGGTGCCGGGGTGCGTCATGGTGAGCTCCCAAAAGTGTGCTTGTCCACTGAGAATAACCCTCTCGGGGCGTTCGTGCGCCCCCTCGTGGGAGCGGGTTGTGCGCTATGGGGCATCCCGCAAGCCCGCTCCCTGCCGAAACCGCCTGCATGGCTGTAGCCTTGGCCTGCCGGGTGCCGGCGGCAGGCTCTATGCCCCGGATACAGTGGCAGCATGCCTGAAAGCGCTGCCGGACACACCACGCCGCTGCCCGCCCTTGACGAACTCCTGGCCACCGCCCGCGTGGTGAGCCTGCCCATGCGGGTGAAGTTCCGCGGGATCCTGGAGCGCGAAACGCTGCTGCTCGAGGGCCCGGCCGGCTGGGGCGAATTCTGTCCCTTCCCCGAGTACGGCGACGCCGAGGCCGCCCGCTGGCTCGCCGCCGCCGTCGAGGCCGCCTGGACCGGCTTCCCCGAACCGCTCCGCCACAGTATCCCCGTCAACGCCACGGTCCCCGCCGTGGACGCCGCCCGGGTGCCCGAGGTGCTCGCCCGCTTCGGCCGCGTGGACGCCGTCAAGGTCAAGGTCGCGGAGCGCGGCCAGGACCTGGCCGAGGATATTGCCCGGGTCGAGGCCGTCCGGGACGCATTGCCGGACGCTGCGGTCCGGGTGGACGCGAACGGCGGCTGGGACGTGCCGCAGGCGGTGGAGGCACTGGGCCGGCTCGCCGCCGTCGGGCTCGAATACGCGGAACAGCCAGTGCCGGACATCGCCGGGCTCGCCGAGGTCCGCCGGCGCTTCGCCCGAAATGGCACGCCTGTGCTGATTGCCGCCGACGAATCCGTGCGCAAGGAGGACGACCCCCTCAAGGTCGCCCGGGCCGGCGCGGCGGACCTGATCGTCGTGAAGGTGGCGCCGCTGGGCGGAGTCCGCCGCGCCCTGGAGATCGTGGCGCAGGCCGGGCTGCCCGCCGTCGTCAGCTCAGCCCTGGACACCTCGGTGGGAATCCGCGCGGGCCTGGCGCTCGCCGCCTCCCTGCCTGAACTGCCGTACGCGTGCGGGCTGGGGACCGTCCGGCTGTTCGAATCGGACATCACCCAGGATCCGCTGGTGCCCGACGACGGCGCCATCGCCGTGCGCGACGCGGTGGCCGACGCCGGGCTGCTGGAGCGGTACGCGGCACCCGCGGACCGCCGCGGCTGGTGGCTGGAGCGGCTCCGCCGGGTGCACGGCGTGCTGGCTGCCGCCGCCGGATCCGGGACCGCTGAATCCGGGGCGGAGAGCTAGTTCACCGGAACTTAACCAGAGCGTCCTCTCAGATTCCCCTTGCGCTGAAAGGGTGGCCGGGACCCAGCTACGATCCGGAGGCCATCCCATGTCTGACAAGCCCACCCGCAACTTCCCGTTCCTGCCGATGCTCGGCCACACCAAGGGCAAGCGCAGCCCGGTGACCTGTGCGCTCAAGTGCGACAACGCCTGCTCCGGCGAGGTCTGCAACACCAGCTCCAACTCCTACTTCCGCGACATCGCCTCCGCCGCCATGTCCCGCCGCGCCGCCCTGGGCCTGGGCGCCGCCGGTGCGCTCGCCGTCGTCTTCGGCGGAAACCTCGCCACTGCCGGCCAGGCAGAAGCGGCCGGCACCGGTCTGTCCGCTGCCGCCACGGCCGGCCTTAAGGACTCGAAGCTGAGCTTCACCGCGATCAAGCCGGTGGACTACACCGTTGACGCCTTCACCGTTCCGGACGGCTTCACCTGGCGCCCGGTGATCCGCTGGGGCGACCCGCTGTTCAACGACTCCCCGGAGTTCGACCTGGAGAACCAGAGCGCCGCCGCCCAGGCCCGCCAGTTCGGCTACAACAACGACTACACGGACATCCTGCCGGTGCCGGGCTCCAAGGACCGCCGTGCCCTGCTGTTCACCAACCACGAATACACCAACGAGAACATCATGTTCCCGGCCACCCTGGCGGCTGCGGAAGCCCGTGCCATCGGCCGCGCCGGGCACGGCCTGAGCGTCGTGGAGCTGGAACGCAAGAACAAGAACAAGCCGTGGAACTACGTCAAGGGCGGTCCGCTGAACCGCCGCTACCTCACGGACACGGTCTACGAGCTGACCGGCCCCGCCGCCGGCACCGAACTGGTCAAGACCATCGATGACCCGTCCGGCCGCAAGATCAAGGGAACCCTGGGCAACTGCTCGGGCGGCACCACACCGTGGGGCACCATCCTCTCCGGCGAAGAGAACTTCAACGGCTACTTCGTCTCCGCCGGCACCAGCGACAGCGACAAGCGCTATGGCATCACCTCCAAGCCCACCGCCCGCCAGTGGGAACTGGACGAGCCGCGCTTCGACACCCGCAACGGCGGCTACGCCAACGAGACCAACCGCTTCGGCTGGATCGTGGAAGTGGACCCCTTCGACCCCACCTCCACCCCGAAGAAGCACTCTGCCATGGGCCGCTTCAAGCACGAGGGCGCCAACGTGATCGTGGCCGAATCCGGGCACGTGGTGGCATACATGGGCGATGACGAGCGCTTCGACTACCTGTACAAGTTCGTCTCCAAGGACACCTACCGTCCGGGTTCAACGGCCGCCGACCGCCGCCATAACATGACCCTGCTGTCCGAAGGCAATCTCTACGTCGCCAAGTTCACCGGCAACTCGCCGCTGGCCGAAATCACCGGCACCGGCGTGCTCCCGTCCGACGGCGCGTTCGACGGCTCCGGCGAATGGCTGCCGCTCGTGGTCGACGGCGCCTCCGCCGTTCCCGGGATGACCGTCGCCGAGGTCCTCGTCTACACCCGCCTCGCCGCGGACAAGGTGGGCCCCACCAAGATGGACCGCTGCGAAGACGTCCAGCCGAGCCTGCAGAGCGGCAAGATCTACGTGGCCTGCACCAACAACTCGGACCGCGGCAAGCCGGGCAAGGAAGGCGCCACCGAGGTCAACCCGCGCACCCAGAACCGCGACGGCCACATCGTCGAAATCACCGAAAACGGCGGCCAGACGTCCACCAAGTTCAACTGGACCCTGTTGCTGGTGGCGGGCGACCCGGCGAAGAACGGCTCGACCTACTTCTCCGGATTCCCGGCCGACAAGGTTTCGCCGATTTCCTGCCCGGACAACGTGGCCTTCGACTCCGTGGGCAACCTGTGGATTTCCACCGACGGCGCACCGTCCACCATCGGCTACAACGACGGCCTCTTCAAGGTCACCCTTGAGGGGCCGGAACGCGGCAAGGTGGAGCAGTTCCTCTCCGTGCCGCGCGACGCCGAAACCTGCGGCCCGGTCATCCACGACGAGGAACGCACGGTCTTCGTCTCCGTGCAGCACCCGGGCGAGGAAGGCACCTTCGCAGCGCCGCACTCCTACTTCCCGGACTACGTGCCCGCAGGCGCCACACCGAAGCCCGGCCAGGTCCGCGCCCCGCGTCCGTCCGTGGTCCAGGTCTACCGCGCGGTCTGACCGCCACCCGCACTACCCTGCACCACCCGCCAACGCGGGGTCAGGTACGGCCCGTCGGACGCTCCGGCATGGGCCGTAGCTGACCCCGCGTGGCGGCATCCACCGGCGAAATAGACTTGGGTCCGTGACTTCCCAAGACTCCTTGACCTCGCTCGCCGCTGCACGGATCGCCGTCGCCACCCTGCTCGACGCCGGGGTGCGGCACGTAGTGGTGTCGCCCGGTTCGCGCTCGGCACCCATGGCCTACGCGCTGGCCGAGGCCGAAGCCGCCGGCCGGGTCACGCTGCTGGTCCGGATCGACGAACGCTCGGCCGGATTCACGGCGCTGGGGCTGACTCTGTCCACCGGCACTCCCGCGGCCGTCCTCACCACCTCCGGGACCGCCGTCGGGAACCTGCTGCCGGCCGTCATGGAAGCCAACCACGCCGCCGTGCCGCTCGTAGTCCTCTCCGCGGACCGGCCGGCCGAACTGCACGGCACCGGGGCGAACCAGACTACTCTCCAGCTGGACCTCTTCGGCGAACACGTCCGTTTCGCCGTCGACGTTCCCGCCGGGGACGACCCCCAGCGCGCGGTCCGCACCGCCCTGCACGCCGCCAGCGGCGCCCTCGAAGGGACCCCGCCGGGGCCGGTGCAGCTGAACCTCGCCTTCCGCGAGCCCCTGGTGCCCGGGCCCGGGGAGGCGATGCCGGGGCGCGAGGGCCGCGGCATTTTCCATTACGACGCCGGTCCGGAAGTTCTCGAGCTGCCGGTGGCTTCCGAAGAGCTGCCCGGGCGGCGCACTGTGGTCCTCGCCGGGCACGACGCCGGCGCCGTCGCCGAAGCGTTTGCCCGCTCCCACGGCCTGCCCCTGCTCGCCGAACCCTCGTCCAACGCCCGCTTCGGCCCCAACGCCGTGGGTCCGTACCGGCTGCTGCTGGAGCACTTCTCCGGGGATTCGGCCCTGCCGATCGAACGCGTCGTGGTGTTCGGCCGCCCCACCCTCTCCCGCCCGGTGGCCGCCCTGCTGGCCCGTGCCGAGGTGGAGACGGCCCTGTACGAGCCCGTTCCCGTGGCCTGGTACGAACACGGCCGGCGCCGCGAAACACCCATCGAAACCCTCGCGGCGCTCGGCGACTTCGCCGGCCGCGGCGCCGCCGGATGGATCGACGCCTGGCTGCTCGCCGGCGCGGCCGCACAGCACGCGCTGGACGGCGTCCTCTCTGCGGAGGCCTTGCCTACCGGGCCCGCCGTGGCCGCGACCGTCTGGGAGCACGCCCGCGGCCGGCTGGTGCTGGGTTCATCGAACGGCATCCGCGACGTGGACCTCGCCGGGCAGCCGCAGCCCGCGCCGCTGGCCACTGTGGACGCCAACCGCGGCCTCGCGGGGATCGACGGCACCATCGCCACCGCCACCGGGATCGCCCTCGGTTCGGGCCGCGAAACCACCCTCCTGCTCGGCGATGTCACCTTCCTGCACGACGCCGGCAGCCTCCTGCTCGGCAGCGGCGAAACGCAACCGGACCTGCGCATCGTGGTCCTCAACGACTCCGGTGGGGCGATCTTCGGGCTTTTGGAACACGGGGCTTTCCTCGAACACGGCGGCGTGGAGGCGGACGGCGGCTACGGCACCGCCGTCGAGCGCCTCTTCGGCACCCCGCACTCGGCGGACATCCGCTCGTTGGCCGCCGCGTACGGCGTCGGGTACTCGCTGGCGGGCACGACGGCGGAACTCGCCGCCGCGCTCACCGCACCGCTGAAGGGCCGCAGCATAGTGGAGGTCCGCACCGACCGTTCCGGCCTCCGCGCACTCCATGGGCGCATCAAGGCCGCGGTGGGGGAGGCCGTAGGGAAGGTCCTGGCCACGGTGTAGGGGGCGGGGCCCTGTGAGTTTCGACGCGTTTCGTTCCCAGCGCTACGGGAATTCCGGTGTCGCGGGGAAGGAACCCTGTCGCCGGGAAGGAAGCGCATCGCCCGGAGGAACCGTGGCGCGGCGACCAGCCGAGGCCGCGGGCGGCGTTCGCCTCGACGCGTGGCATCGAGCACAATAGCCCCATGGCTAACAGCAATGCCCGGCTTCCGCGGCTCGAGGACGTGGCGGAGCGCGCAGGCGTGTCCCACCAGACCGTCTCCCGGGTGATCAACAACCACCCCAACGTCAGCAAGGCCACGCGCGAGCGGGTTGAGGCTGCTATCGCCGAACTCGGCTACCGGCGGAACACGGCGGCCCGGAGCCTGGTGACCAGGCGTTCGCAGACCATCGGCGTCCTGGGCAGCGAACTTTCGCAGTACGGCCCGGCGAACACCCTCCTCGGGGTGGAACAGGCCGCGCGCGATGCCGGCTACTTCGTGAGCATCGCGGCGTTGCGGACCGTGAGCCGCGAGGCGATCTTTGACGCGATCCAGCACTTCCTGGACCAATCCGTGGACGGCATCGTGGTGATCGTGCCCCACGCGGAAACCTTGCTCGCCTTGGAAGAACAGGCGCCGGGGGTGCCGGTGGTTGCGGTGGGTGCCTCGGGCAGCGGATCCGTCAGCGGGGCGATGGTGGACCAGAAACGCGGCACCGAGCTTGCCGTCGCGCACCTGATCGAGTTGGGCCACCGCCGGATCGGCCACATTGCCGGCCCCCAGGACTGGATCGACGGCGCCGCCCGCGCGGAAGGCTGGAGCGCGGCCTTGCGGGCTGCCGGACTGGCCGACGACCTCCTGCTGGAAGGTGACTGGAGCGCCGGCAGCGGCTACGAAATCGGGCGGAAACTCGCTGCGGAGCGGTCCGCCACAGCGATTTTTGTCGGCAACGACCAGATGTCCCTGGGCCTCCTCCGGGCCTTCAACGAGGCAGGGGTCCGGGTGCCGGAAGACGTCTCCGTGGTGGGCTTCGACGACCAGCCGGAGTCGGGCTACTTCAGCCCGCCGCTCACCACGGTCCGCCAGGATTTCGAGGAGCTTGGCCGGCGCTGCATGGACCTGATGCTGGCCGCCCTGGCGAAGGGCGAGACCGCCACCACCGTGGTGGCGCCGGAACTCGTGATCCGGCGGAGCACCGCAGCCCTGGCCTGACGCCAACGTCACCGCCCTCCCGTTCGAGCCGCTCCCTGACCGACAGGCCTTTGACGCAGGCTACGTGACGCAGGCTACTTGACGGATGAATTTGTTAGCGCTCACAATGGTGTCAGTCCGCGAAGCAGCGGGCGGCATTTCTTGGAGGATTCATGGACGTCACTGCAGGCGGCAGCGAAAACTATGTCATCGGGGTGGACTACGGCACCCTGTCCGGCCGGGCCGTTGTGGTGCGGGTCCGGGACGGCAAGGAACTCGGCAGCGGGGTGTTCGATTACCCGCATGCGGTGGTCACCGATGCGCTTCCCGCGGACGTAGCGGGCGACGGCGCTGCCCGGCTTCCCGGCGAATGGGCGCTGCAGGTGCCGGACGACTACCGGGAGGTGCTTCGGCGGGCAGTCCCCGCCGCAATCGCCGACGCTGGGATCGACCCGGCCGCCGTCGTCGGGATCGCCACGGACTTCACGGCCTGCACCATGGTGCCCGTCAAGGCAGACGGCACGCCGCTGAACGAGGTGCAGGGCTTCGCGAACCGTCCGCACGCCTACGTGAAGCTGTGGCGGCATCACGCAGCGCAGGGCCAGGCCGACCGGATCAATACGCTGGCTGCCGAGCTGGGCGAATCGTGGCTGCCCCGGTACGGCGGGCTGATCTCGTCCGAGTGGGAGTTCGCCAAGGGGCTGCAACTGCTGGAGGAGGACCCCGAGGCCTACGCGGAAATGGACCACTGGGTGGAAGCCGCTGACTGGATCGTCTGGCAGCTCTGCGGAAACTACGTCCGCAACGCCTGCACCGCCGGGTACAAGGGCATCTACCAGGACGGTCGCTACCCGTCCGAAGGCTTCCTCGCCGCCCTGAACCCGCAGTTCAGGGACTTCGTCAGCACCAAGCTGGACCACACCATCGGCCGCTTGGGCGACGCCGCCGGCTACCTGACCGCCGAAGCGGCCGCCTGGACCGGGCTGCCGGAGGGCATCGCCGTCGCCGTCGGCAACGTGGACGCGCACGTCACCGCCCCGGCCGCGAAGGCCGTGGAGCCGGGCCAGCTCGTGGCCATCATGGGCACCTCCACCTGCCACGTCATGAACGGCGCCGAGCTCCATGAGGTGCCGGGCATGTGCGGCGTGGTGGATGGCGGCATCGTCGACGGGCTCTGGGGCTACGAGGCCGGCCAGTCCGGCGTGGGCGACATCTTCGGCTGGTTCACCAAGTACGGCGTCCCGCCGGAATACCACCAGGCCGCCGCCGGCGCAGGGCAGGGCATCCACGAATACCTGACGGAGCTGGCGTCCGGGCAGGCGATCGGCGAGCACGGGCTGATCGCACTCGACTGGCATTCCGGCAACCGTTCCGTGCTGGTGGACCACGAACTCTCCGGCGTGGTGCTCGGGCAGACCCTGGCCACCCGGCCGGAGGACATTTACCGGGCCCTGCTCGAGGCCACGGCGTTCGGCACCCGAACCATCGTCGAGGCCTTCCGCGATTCCGGCGTCCCGGTCAAGGAGTTCATCGTGGCCGGCGGCCTGCTGAAAAACCGGCTCCTGATGCAGATCTACTCGGACGTCACCGGCCTCCAGCTCTCGACCATCGGCTCATCCCAGGGTCCGGCGCTGGGTTCGGCCATCCACGCCGCCGTCGCTGCCGGGAAATACCCGGACATCCGGGCCGCGGCCGCCGCCATGGGCGCCGCACCGGGTGCCGTCTACACGCCCATCCCGGAAAACGTCGCGGCCTACGAAGAACTATTCCGGGAATACCGGACCCTCCACGACTATTTCGGCAGGGGCACCAACGCGGTCATGCACCGGCTCAAGGCCATCCAACGCACGGCCCGGGAGGCACGTACCCCCGCCTTGGAAGGAGCCAACGCATGAGCCCGCTGCTGGAAACCATTACCCGCATCCGCCGCGAGGTCTGCGAACTGCACGCGGAACTGACCCGTTACCAACTGGTGGTCTGGACCGCCGGAAACGTTTCCGGACGGATCCCCGGCCATGAACTTATGGTCATCAAGCCCTCCGGGGTGTCCTACGACGAGCTGAAGCCGGAACTGATGGTGGTCACCGACCTTCACGGGACTCCGGTGGACGGCGACGGAACCCTGGAGTGGGGCAACCCGCGGCTTTCCCCGTCGTCGGACACCGCCGCGCACGCCTACGTCTACCGGAACATGCCCGACGTCGGCGGTGTGGTGCACACCCACTCCACCTACGCCACTGCCTGGGCTGCGCGCGGCGAGGAGATCCCGTGTGTGCTGACCATGATGGGTGACGAGTTCGGTGGGAGCATTCCCGTGGGTCCTTTCGCCTTGATCGGTGACGATTCGATCGGCCAAGGCATCGTGGCAACGCTCAAGAACTCCAACTCCCCGGCGGTGCTCATGCAGAACCACGGCCCGTTCACCATCGGCAAGGACGCACGGTCCGCCGTCAAGGCCGCCGTCATGTGCGAGGAAGTGGCCCGCACGGTCCATGTCTCCCGGCAGCTCGGCGAACCGCTGGCCATCGACCCGGCCCAGATCGCGTTGCTCCATGACCGCTACCAGAACGTTTACGGCCGCTAGGCCCCTCCCGCACACCGCCACCGCTACCCCCGGCTTTTCAAAAGGAGACACCAATGTCCAGCGCCAACAACACTTCCCTCGAGCACTACGAGGTCTGGTTCCTTACCGGCAGCCAGCACCTCTACGGCGAGGACGTGCTGAAGCAGGTGGCGGCCCAGTCGCAGGAGATTGCTGCCACGCTGAACGAGTCCTCCGAAGTCCCGGTCAAGCTCGTCTGGAAGCCCGTGCTGACGGACTCGGACGCAATCCGCCGCACCGCGCTGGAAGCCAACTCGGACGACTCGGTGATCGGCGTGACGGCGTGGATGCACACCTTCAGCCCGGCCAAGATGTGGATTCAGGGCCTGGACCTGCTCCGCAAGCCGCTCCTGCACCTGCACACCCAGGCCAACGTGGAGCTGCCGTGGGCCGACATCGACTTCGACTTCATGAACCTGAACCAGGCCGCGCACGGCGACCGGGAATTCGGCTACATCCAGTCCCGCCTGGGCGTTCCGCGCAAGACCGTCGTGGGCCACGTGTCCAACCCGGAGGTGGCCCGCCAGGTAGGCGTCTGGCAGCGCGCATCGGCCGGGTGGGCCGCCGTCCGGACCCTGAAGCTGACTCGCTTCGGCGACAACATGCGCAACGTCGCCGTCACCGAGGGCGACAAGACCGAGGCGGAACTGCGCTTCGGCGTCTCGGTCAACACCTGGTCCGTCAACGAGCTCGCCGACGCCGTGCACGGCGCCGCGGAGTCCGACGTCGACACTTTGGTCGCGGAGTACGAGCGCCTCTATGAGGTGGTCCCCGAGCTGCAACAGGGCGGTGCCCGCCATGAGTCCCTGCGCTACAGCGCCCGGATCGAGCTCGGGTTGCGCAGCTTCCTCGAGGCCAACGGCTCCGCCGCGTTCACCACCTCTTTCGAGGACCTGGGCGAGCTGCGCCAGCTGCCAGGCATGGCCGTCCAGCGGCTGATGGCCGACGGCTACGGCTTCGGTGCCGAAGGCGACTGGAAGACCGCCATCCTGGTCCGCGCGGCCAAGGTCATGGGCGCCGGCCTGCGTGGCGGTGCATCCCTGATGGAGGACTACACCTACCACCTCACCCCGGGCCAGGAGAAGATCCTGGGCGCGCATATGCTGGAGGTCTGCCCCTCGCTGACCGCGAAGAAGCCGCGCGTCGAGATCCACCCCCTAGGCATCGGCGGCAAGGAGGACCCGGTACGCATGGTGTTCGACACTGATGCCGGCGCCGGCGTCGTCGTCGCATTGTCCGACATGCGCGACCGCTTCCGCCTCGTGGCGAACGCCGTCGACGTCGTCGACCTCGACCAGCCGCTGCCGAACCTTCCGGTGGCCCGCGCGCTCTGGTCACCGAAGCCCGACTTCGCCACCTCCGCCGCCGCGTGGCTCACCGCCGGCGCGGCCCACCACACGGTATTGTCCACGCAGGTGGGCCTGGACGTGTTCGAGGACTTCGCCGAGATCGCGCAGACCGAGCTGCTCACCATCGACGAGGGCACCACCATCAAACAGTTCAAGAAGGAACTGGCCTGGAACGCCGCATACTACAAGCTGGCCGGCGGCCTGTGAACGAAGATAGGGCTGTGAACGAATACCGCATCAGCTCGGGGGAGTACAGCGCCGTCATCACGGCACGGGCCGCGGCCCTGCGCGAACTCCGGCACCGGGAACGGGACCTGGTGGTTCCCTTTCCGGCCGGCGGTCCCATTCCCGACTTCCGCGGCATCATCGCCGCGCCTTGGCCCAATCGGATCGCCGACGGCAGGTACATCTTCGACGGCGTCGAGTACCAGGTCCCGCTTAATGAACCCGGCCGCGGCTGCGCCCTCCACGGTTTCGTGTTCGGGCTCGACTGGACTCTGGAGACGCGTGATGAATCAGCGGTCACCCTTTCCTGCTCACCGGAGCCGACGGCGGGTTACCCGCACGCGCTGCGGATCGCCGTCGAGTACCGGCTGACCGAAGCCGGGCTGCGCATTGGCGTCACCGCGGCCAACATGGGCGGCACGGCCGCGCCGTACGGCGTCTGCCCGCACCCGTATCTGGTGGCAGGGCCGTCGCCCCTGGATCAGTGGATCCTGGAAATCCCTGCCGGGGCGTTCCTGGAAGTCACCCCGGACCGCCTGCTGCCCACGGAAACGCGCAGCGTGGAAGGCCACGCCTTCGATTTCCGCTCACCGCGCGCCATCGGCGCCACCGCGATCGACCACGCCTTCACGCAACTAGCCTTCGACGACGGCGGCCAGGCGAGTGTGCTGGTCCGGGACCCCGGCGGCACCGGCGTCGGAATGTCCTGGGACCGCAGCTGCCGCTGGCTGCAGATCCACACCGCGGACAAGGAACCCCCGGCGGCGAACCGCCTCGGCCTGGCCGTGGAACCCATGAGCTGCCCGCCGGACGCCTTCAACAGCGGAACGGATCTCGTGCGGCTCGAGGCGGGTGCCACGCACAGCACGGCGTGGACCATCTTCGCAGTGTGATCCGCAGTGTGACCGACGGACCGAACCCCAAAGCCGCGCCACGCCCTCCCGTCATGGAGGACGTGGCGCGCCTGGCCGGGGTATCCCACCAGACAGTTTCGCGGGTCCTCAACGCCCACCCGCATGTCAGCGATTTCACCCGCGCGCGCGTGGAGCGTGCCATTGCCGAACTCGGCTACCGCAGGAACACGGCCGCCCGCAGCCTCGTCACCCGCCGCTCCCAGGCCATCGGAGTCCTTGGCGCCGGAATGGGCTTCTACGGCCCGGCCAACACCCTCCTCGGCGTCCAGCAGGCCGCCCGTGAACACGGCTATTCGGTGAGCATGGCAAGCCTCAGCAGCGTGACGCCGTCGGGGATCAGGGACGCCCTCGAACACTTCATGGTGCAGCCGGTGGACGGCATCGTGGTGATCGCGCCGCACGAAACCATGCTCGCCGCCCTGCGCACCATCGCCGTACCAGTCCCGCTCGTCTCGGTGGGGTTCGGCGCGGACGAACGCCTGGGCGACGTCGCGGTGGACCAGGCGGCCGGCGCCGCGCTCGCGGTGCAGCATCTGCTGGACCTTGGCCACACCTCGATCGCCCACATCTCCGGACCGCCGGACTGGATTGACGCCGCGGCCCGCGCCGAGGGCTGGCGCCGCACCCTCGATTCCACAGGATTCATGCCCGGCCCGCTCGTCCAAGGCGACTGGAGCGCCGGAAGCGGCTACCGCGCCGCCCTGGAGCTGGCGGACTGGACGCAGGTCACTGCCGTGTTCGCCGCTAACGACCAGATGGCCCTCGGAGCATTGCGCGCCTTCAATGAGGCCGGCCTGCGCGTCCCGGAGGACATCAGCGTGGTGGGCTTCGACGACCAGCCGGAGGCAGCCTACTTCGTCCCGCCGCTGACCACGGTCAACCAGGGCTTCGAGGAACTCGGCGCCCGCTGCATCAGCGTGTTGCTGGCCGAGATGGCCCACGGAACCTCGCGGGCCGCCTCCGTGCTGAACCCCGAACTCGTGGTGCGGGGCTCCACGGCGGCGCCCGGATAGCCCCGGCCACATCGTCACGCGAACCGCCGTCGGGCCTAATGCCTTAAATGCCAAACCCCTCCCGCGGTCCATAACCGCGGGAGGGGTTTGACGCTGTATGTCAGCCGGAGTCAGCGGATCACTTCACGAGTCATACCGAACGGGACCTGGTCGGAGAGTTCGGCCGTGTAGTTTCCCGGCCGATGGCGCGTGACCAAGATGCCGTGCGTGCCCGTGAGCATCGCCAGTTCCTGGAGGTCCTTCACGGCGGCTTCGAGATGCTCGTCCAGGGCGTGCCGGTTCGTGACATGGATGTCGATGGAATCGAGTTGCGTGGTCATGCGGAGGCCTTTCTGCTGGCTTCGGGCTGTATGGGCAGGCGGTTTGTCAGGCGTTGCCTGAGTCCCGGGTGCCGGCCGCCACGGGTGTGGCCGGTTCGGCCGGTGCCTGGGCCGGCGCCTTCGTTTCTGAAGGTGCCTTGGATTCGGTGGCGGGCGGAGTGGTCCGGAACTTGAAGCGCTTGGCGATCGAGGAGCCGCCGCCGGCGCGGTTCTTGTTGAAGATGTCGAAGCCGACAGCGAGCAGGAGCACCAGGCCCTTGATCAGCTGCTGGTAGTCGGTGCCGAGGCCCAGGATGGACATGCCGTTGTTGAGCACGCCCATGATCAGGCCGCCGATCATGGCCCCTGCCACGGTGCCGATCCCGCCCTGCACCGCTGCACCGCCGATGAACGCCGCGGCGATCGAGTCCAGTTCGAAGCCGGTGCCGCCGGCGGGCTGCGCGGAGTTCAGCCGCGCGGCGAAGATCAGGCCCGCCAAGGCAGCCAGGACACCCATGTTCACGAAGAGCCGGAAGGTCACCGCCTTGGTCTTGATGCCGGAGAGCTGCGCGGCGTGCAGGTTGCCGCCGATGGCGTAGGTGTGCCGGCCGAAGATGCTGTTGTTCATGAGCGCGGAGTAGACGATGACCAGGACCGCGAGGACGATCAGCACGATCGGGGTGCCGCGGTAGCTGGCGAGCAGGAACGTGATGACGAGCATCAGCAGGGCGATGAACACGGTCTTGGTGGCGAACCAGGCCATGGGCTCGTTCTCCAGGTTGAAGCGGCGGCGCACGCGGCGTTCCTTGATCGACTGGAAGAGCAGAGCCGCAGTGCCGCCGACGCCGAGGATCACGGTGAGCCATTCGAGCACGGAGGTGCCGCCGGAAATGTCGGGCAGGAAGCCGCCGCCGAGGGCGCGGAGTTCGTCCGGGAACGGCGTGATCTGCTGGTTCTTCAGGGTGATCAGGGTCAGGCCGCGGAAGATGAGCATGCCTGCCAGCGTGACGATGAAGGCCGGGATGCCGACGTAGGCGATCCAGTAACCCTGCCACGCGCCAACCAGGGCGCCGACGAGGAGACAGGCCGGGATGGCCGCCCACCAGGGCCAGCCCCAGTGGACGATCATCACGCCGGCGACGGCGCCGATGAACCCGGCGATGGAGCCGACGGAGAGGTCGATGTGGCCGGCGATGATGACCATGACCATGCCGATGGCCAGGATAAGGATGTAGCTGTTTTGGACGACGAGGTTGGTGACATTCTGCGGCTCCAGCAGGATCCCGTCGGTGAGGGCCTGGAACAGCAGGACGATCAGGATCAGGGCGACGAAGATGCCGACCTGGCGGAGGCGGCTTGCCAGGAAGCCGAGGGATTCTCGTAGGGCGGACATGTTCGTTATTCCTTCTCTTGGGTCATGTAGTGCATAAGTGTTTCCTGGGAGGCTTCGGCGATCGGGACTTCACCCGTGATGTGGCCGGCGGACAGGGTGTAAATCCGGTCGCAGATCCCCAGGAGTTCGGGGAGCTCGGAGGAGATCACGATGACGGCTTTGCCCTGGGCGGCGAGCCCGGCGATGATCGTGTAGATCTCGTACTTGGCGCCGACGTCGATGCCGCGGGTGGGTTCGTCCAGGATCAGCACGTCGGGGTCGGAGAACATCCATTTGCTCAGGACCACCTTTTGCTGGTTGCCGCCGGAGAGTTTCCCGGTGATGGCCGCGACGGACGGGGCCTTGATGTTCATGCTCTTCCGGTAGCTGTTGGCCACCGTGGCTTCCTCGTTCTTGTCCACCCAGCCGCGCTTGGCCAGCTTGGGCAGGGCGGCCATGGAGATGTTCCGCTTGATGTCCTCGATGAGGTTCAGCCCGTAGTGCTTGCGGTCCTCGGTGGCGTAGGCGATGCCGTGCCGGATGGCGTCTGGGACGGTGGAGGTGTTGATTTCCTTGCCGTACTTGAACACCTTTCCGGAGACGGCCTTGCCGTAGCTCCGGCCGAAGACGCTCATGGCCAGTTCGGTGCGGCCGGCGCCCATGAGGCCGGCGAGCCCCACCACTTCGCCCTGGCGGACGTTGAGGCTGGCGTTGTGGACTACGGTGCGGGTGTGGTCCTGCGGGTGCTGGACAGTCCAGTCTTCGATGCGCAGGACTTCCTCGCCGATCTGCGGTTTCCGCTCGGGGTAGAGGCTGTCCAGGTCCCGGCCCACCATGCCGCGGATGATGCGTTCCTGGGTAATCTGGCCCTGGTCCACGCGCTGGGTCTCGATGGACTTGCCGTCCCGGATGATGGTGACGGCGTCCGCCACCTTGCGGATTTCGTTGAGTTTGTGGCTGATGATGATGCTGGTGACGCCCTGGCCCTTCAGATGCAGGATCAGGTCCAGCAGGTGGTCCGAGTCCTCGTCGTTCAGGGCAGCGGTAGGCTCGTCCAGGATCAGCAGCTTCACTTCCTTGGACAGCGCCTTTGCGATTTCGACGAGCTGCTGTTTGCCGACGCTGATGTGCTGGATCGGGGTCACGGGGTTTTCGCTCAGGCCGACGCGGGCCAGCAGCTTGGCTGCTTCGAGGTTGGTCTTGCGCCAGTCCACCCAGCCGCGCGAGGCGAGTTCGTTGCCCAGGAAGATGTTTTCCGCGATGGACAGGTACGGGCTGAGGGCCAGCTCCTGGTGGATGATCACGATGCCGCGCTTCTCGCTGTCACTGATGGACGCGAAGTCGCACGGTTCGTTCTCGAAGAGGATGTCCCCCTCGAAGGTGTTGTGGGCGTAGACGCCGGAGAGCACCTTCATCAGAGTGGACTTGCCTGCCCCGTTTTCGCCGCAGATCGCGTGGACCTCGCCGCGGTTCACATCCAGGGTGACATCCTGGAGGGCCTTGACGCCGGGGAAGGTCTTGGTGATCCCGCGCATCTGAAGAATGGGTACGTTCATTGGTTATTTCCCGCTGATCTCGTCAATGAGCTGATCTGTTTCGGTGGGTCGTTCCATTGGGGGTGCGGGGGCGCCTGCTGCTGCAGGCGCCCCCGCCGTGCTGTTACTGGAGGGTGCTGCTACTTGAGGTCGGCGCCGGTGTAGTAACCGGAGTCGATGAGTTCCTGCTTGTAGTTGTCCTTGGTGACGATCACGGACTTCAGCAGGAAGGCCGGGACAACCTTGACCTTGTTGTTGTAGGTCTTGGAGTCGTTGATCTCAGGCTCCTGGCCCTTCAGGGCGGCGTCCACCATCTTCACGGCCTGCTCGCCGAGCTTGCGGGTGTCCTTGAAAATCGTCGAGTACTGCTCGCCGGCGACGATGGACTTCACCGAGCCCTTTTCCGCGTCCTGGCCGGTCACCACCGGCAGGGCGCCCTTGGAGTAGCCTCCGGTGCTCGTCAGCGCCGAGATGATGCCGATGGACAGGCCATCGTAAGGTGACAGCACGCCGTCGAGCTTCTTGCCTGAACCGTACGCGGCGGTGAGGATGTCTTCCATCCGCTTCTGGGCGGTTGCCGCCTGCCAGCGCAGGATGGCGGCCTGCTCAAACTTGGTCTGGCCGCTGGGCACCTTCAGGGTGCCGGCATCCAGGTATGGCTTCAGGGTGTCCATGGCGCCGGTCCAGAAGAAGTTGGCGTTGTTGTCATCCGGGCTGCCGGCGAAGAGCTCCACGTTGAACGGGCCCTTGCCCGCGACCTTCTTGCCGGCGGCATCCACCAGGCCCAAGCCGGTCAGCAGGGATGTTGCCTGCTGGACGCCCACCTCGTAGTTGTCAAAGGTGGTGTAGAAGTCAACGTTGGGGGTGCCGTTGATCAGCCGGTCATAGGCGATGACCTTGACGTTCTGCTCCTTGGCCTTTGCCAGCACGTCCGTCAGGGTGGTGCCGTCGATCGCGGCGATGATCAGGGACTTCGCGCCCTTGGTCAGCATGTTCTCGATCTGGGAAACCTGGGTGGGGATGTCGTCGTTGGCGTACTGAAGGTCCGTCTTGTACCCGAGCTTGGCGAGGGATTCGGAGACGTTCTTGCCGTCCGCGATCCAGCGTTCCGACGTCTGGGTCGGCATGGAGATTCCGACCAGGGCACCGGCAGCGTCGGCGCTGCTGGTGCTGGTGGCGGCACCGGGGCGGCTGCCGCAGCCGGTGGCCCCCACCGTAACAGCCAGGACGACGGCGACGGCGCCCAGCAGTTTCTTGATTCTCACGTTATTCTCCTTCCGCGGCCTGGTGGGGCCGCGAATCGGTGCTTGAGCGGAAAGCGTAAGTACTTCCCGCCGGCGCCGGCCACTTTGTCCGGCTTACCGAGGCCGTTCCGCAGGACCGGCGCCGGAGGCTGTCGTCACCGGAGTTGGGGACTCCGGTTGCTCCAACATTTACTGTTAGCGCTAACAATCGAGAATCATGTTATCCCCCGATTTGCTGTGAAGCAAGACACAGATTGATGACGACGGCACACCCTGCACTCAACAAAGATGCAGGGCCGGCGGACAACCCGCCGGCCCTGCATCAGGCAGCCACTGCATCACCAGTGTCCCGCGCACCCCGACCACGGAACGCGCAGGCGACGCTAGGAACGCACGAGGAACGTTGCCGCGGCCCGCTCGTTCTTGCCCACCTTGGCCAGCGCCAGGGTGCCGTCTCGGAGCATCAGGTAGGAGCCGGGTATGTCCACCGACTCGAAGGATGCGCCGGCAGCATCGGAAAGACCGACCCGCCGCAGGAAGGCCGACGACGATCCCTCCGTGGTGGCGATCGTCACCGAAGCTCCCTGGATCCGGAGGTAGCGGCCCTTGGCCAGGACCGGCTCGATGACCACCGAGTTCTTCTTGGCGTAGCCGGGCGCAAGGCGGAACTGGGAGGCACCCAGCGCGGGGGCGGAGGCTGCGGTGACGGTGACGCCGTCGTGGGCAAGGAAAGTGCCGGGCGCCGACGCCGGCTCCAGCCGCACGGGCAGCTCGCCGTCGCCGACCGGGACGCCGAAGTCCGGGGTCCCGTCCGCGTGCCAGTGCAGCTGCTGGACCCGGGCATGCCGGTTGGGGTCGTAGAGCGGGTCGCCCACGATGGTGCGGTAGGACCGGGCATGGTAGACAAGCACGTCGTTGCCGCCCTCGTCCACGGTGAAGGAGTTGTGCCCCGGGCCGTACTGTTTGGAGCCCTCGTTGGTGGTGAACACCGGCGACGGCGTTTTCGTCCAGGAGGCGGCGCTCAGCAGGTCCGCGGAAGCATCCGCCGTCAGCAGGCCCATGCAGTAGTTGGCGTCCGTGGCGCTCGCGGAGAAGGTGACGAAGATGCGGCCGTTCCGCTTGAGCACCGCCGGGCCTTCGTTCACCTTGTAGCCGCGGGTCTCCCAGTCCAAGGTCGGGACGGCAATGCGGACCGGCGTGCTGGAGAGCGTGGACGGCGAGGACATGGAAGCGATGTACAGGCTCGAATTCACACCGGTGTCGCTCTGGGCCCAGAGGAGGTAGCGCGTGCCGCCATGCTCGAAGGTGGTGGCGTCCAGGGAGAAGGTGTCCGCATGGGTGTACACGCGGACGGGCGGCTCCCAGACGGCGGCGGTCGGGTCCGCGGCGTCCGTGGAAATCACGTAGATGCGGACCCGGAAGACGTCGTTGCTGTCGCCGGCGGCGAAGTAGACGTGCCACTTGCCATCGAAGTGGTGCAGTTCCGGGGCCCAGATGTGCCCGCCCATGGTGCCGGACGCCGGGCGGGTCCAGACCACCGTTTCCGTTGCGGCGCCCAGCCCGGAGATGGTGGGGGAGGACCGCAGCGCGATCCGGTTGTACTCGGGCACGGACCCCGTGAAGTAATACTTCCCGTCCGTGTGCTTCATGAGCCACGGGTCGGCCCGCTTCGGTACGACAGGGTTGATGACAGGGGTTTCCTGTGCGGGCGCCGCGGCGGCGCCGGGGGCGAGCAGAAGGCTGCCCGCACCCGTTCCCGCGAACGCGGCGGCGGCTGCTGCGGCGCTCCCCGAACCGAGGAGCAGGCGGCGGGACAAGTGGCGGTTCATATCCATGGGGTGGTCCTTTCGGCGGGCATCGGCCAGCGGTGGCGGTGGTGCAGGGTCAGGTGGTTTTCCTGGTGAAGAGGCGTTGCAGCAGGATGAAGGCCAGCAGGAGGGCGCCGATGACGATCTTCGTCCACCAGGAGCTGAGCGTTCCGTCGTAGGCGATGAAGGTCTGGACGATGCCGAGGACCAGCACCCCCACCACCGAGCCCAGGACGTATCCCGTGCCGCCGGTCAGGAGGGTTCCGCCGATCACCACGGCGGCGATCGCATCGAGTTCCATCCCCTGGGCGGCGAGGCTGTACCCGGACAGGCTGTAGAAGGAGAAGAGGATGCCGGCCACTGCCGAGCAGAAGCCGCTCAGCGCATAGACGAGAATCTTGGTGGTGCGGACGGGCAGGCCCATCAGCATGGCCGAGTTCTCATTGCCGCCGATTGCATAGACGGTCCGGCCGAAGCGGGTGTGGTGCAGCACGAAGAATGCTGCCGCAACGATGGCCAGGGCAAGCACCACGCCGGGGGAGACGAATAGCTCGCCGGGCAACGGGATCTGGGCCTGGGCCATCCCGGTGAAGAAGCCTTCGGTCACCGGAATCGAATCGAGGCTGATGACGTAGCAGAGGCCGCGGGCGAGGAACATGCCGGCCAGGGTCACGATGAACGGCTGGATCTCGAAGTAGTGGATGATCAGGCCCATCGCGAGCCCGAGAGTGCTGCCGATCAGCAGCACCAGCACGATCACCGCGGCCGGGTTCCAGCCCTGCTGCAGCAGGGTGGCGGCCACCATCATGGAGAGCGCGACGACGGCCCCCACCGAAAGGTCGATCCCGCCGGTGAGGATCACGAAGGTCATGCCGACGGCAAGGACGATCAGGAAGGTGTTGTCGATGAACAGGTTCAGGAACACCTGGCCGGACAGGAAACTCGGGTACATCCCCGCGCCCACGGCGAACATGGCGAGGAAGAGTCCGAGCGTGGCGAAGGTGGGGGCGTAGCGGGCGTTCCCGCGCAGCCGCCTGCGCGGTGCGGAGCCCTTCTTGACAGCGAAGGGTGCGAGCGTTGAGTTCGGGGACATCAGAGAGCCACCTCTTCCTTGGCGGGTTCCAGGGCGGCGGGCCGGGCGGGGGTCTTGAAGCGGGCGAAGAGCTTCCTGGCCTTGGGGGCCTGGAGCAGGCAGACGGTGATGACCACCAGCGCCTTGAAGACCAGGGTCACCTCCGGCGGGATCCCAAGGGTGTAGACCGTGGTGGTCAGGGTCTGGATGATGAAGGCGCCCACCACGGTGCCGGTGAGCGTGTACCGCCCGCCGGCCAGCGAGGTGCCGCCGATCACCACGGCCAGGATGGCATCCATCTCGATGTAGAGGCCGGCGTTGTTGGCGTCCGCCGCCGTGACGTTGGAGCTGATCATGAGTCCGGCGAAGGCAGCGCAGACCGCGCTGAAGACGTAGACGATCCACACGATGTTCCGCGACCGCAACCCGGCAAGGCGGCTGGCGACGGGGTTGATGCCCACGGCTTCGATGAGGGTGCCAAGCGCCGTGCGCCGGGTCAGGCCGGCGGCCAATGCGAAGACGGCGGCCGTGATCAGGATCGAGACCGGCAGCGTGAACAAGTAGCCGGCGCCGATCGCCTTGTAGCCGTCGTTCGTGACCGAGATGATCTGGCCGCCGGTGATGAGCTGCGCGATGCCGCGGCCCGCCGTCATCAGCACCAGGGTGGCGATGATCGGCTGGACGCCAATGGTGGCCACCAGGAATCCGTTCCAGGCGCCCACCGAGAGGCCGGCGACGACGGCGATGAGGACCGCTGTGAGTGCCGTTGCGGGAGACCCGGGTTCCGGGGATGCGGCGATGTAGGCGCAGGATGCCGCTCCGGCGATGGCCACCACGGCACCCACGGAGAGGTCGATGCCCCGGGTGGCGATCACCAGGGTCATGCCGAGGGCGATGAGGATGGTGGGTGCGCCGTTGCGCATGATGTCGATCAGGCTGCCGTACAGGTGCCCGTCTTGCATCCTCAGGCCCAGGAAATCGGGGCGGAAGAGCTGGTTGAGCAGCAGCAGCGCGGCGAGCGCGATGACCGGCCAGGCGAGGCGGTGTTTGAGCAGGGATGTCATTGGGTACCTCCGGCGATGACCGCCATGACGTCTTCCACGCAGACGCCGTCGTTGTTGATTTCGGCGACCTTTTCGTGGTCCTTGATGACCGCGATCCGGTCGCTGACGCGAAGGACTTCCTCGAGTTCGGAGGAGATGAAAAGGACGGACATGCCGCCGGCGGCCAGCCGGTTCACGAGCTTCTGGATCTGCGTCTTCGCGCCGATGTCGATCCCGCGGGTGGGTTCGTCGAGGATGAGGAGTTCCGGATGGGTGACCAGCCAGCGGGCAAGGAGCACCTTCTGCTGGTTGCCGCCGCTGAGGTTCTTGATCAGGGCATCGGGGTTGGCCGGCCTGATGTCCAGGGCTTCGATGTATTCGGCCACCAGTTCGTCCTGGGTCCGGCGGGGGATGCGCCGGGCCCAGCCTTTGCTGGCCTGCATGGCCAGCACCAGGTTGTCGCGGACCGAAAGGTCCCCGATCAGCCCTTCCTCTTTGCGGTCTTCCGAACAGAAGGCGATGCGCTGGTCGATGGCGGCGCGCGGGGAGCGGATCTTGTGTTCGGTTCCCTTGATCCTGAGGCGGCCCTCGTCGGCCTTGTCGGCGCCGAAGAGCAGCCGGGCGATCTCGGTGCGGCCGGCGCCGAGGAGTCCGGCCAGGCCCAGGACCTCGCCCGGGTGGATCGCGAGGTCCACGTTCACCACTGAGCCCTTGCGGCCGATGCCCTCGGTTTCCAGGAAAGGCGTGCTGTCGTCGCCGGAGCGGGTGCGGGTGCGGGCGGGTGACTCGTCCAGTTCGGCAAGGGCCTCGAGCTCCTTGCCGATCATCTTGGAGATCAGGCTCATGCGGGACAGCTCGCGGGTGAGGTATTCGCCCACGAGCTTTCCGTTCCTGAGCACGGTCATGCGGTCCGAGATCTCGTAGACCTGCTCCAGGAAATGCGAAACGAAAAGGATGGCCACCCCGTTGTCGCGCAGTTGGCGGATGACGCCGAAGAGCTGGGCCACCTCGCCCGCGTCCAGGCTCGACGTCGGCTCGTCGAGGATCAGCACCTTGGCGTTGACCTCCACGGAGCGGGCGATGGCGATCAGCTGCTGGACGGCGATGGAGTGGCTGGACAGCAGGGAGCCGGGATCGACGTGTTCCAGGTGAAGCTCCGCGAGGACCTCGCGTGCACGGCTCCGGACACCCTTCCAATCGATCGAGCCCCGGCGCCGGGGTTCGCGACCCAGCAGGATGTTTTCCTCGACGCTGAGGTTGGGGCAGAGGTTGACTTCCTGGTAGACGGTGCTGATGCCGGCGGCCTGGGATTCCGCCGGCGCGGAGAAGCGCTTGTTTTCTCCGAGCACCGTGATGGTTCCGGAGTCGATCGTGTACACCCCCGTCAGGGCCTTGATCAGGGTCGACTTTCCGGCGCCGTTCTCGCCCATCAGGGCGTGGACCTCGCCTTGGTAGAGCCGGAAGCCGACGCCGTCGAGCGCCTTCACCCCCGGGAAGCCGATGGAAATATCGGTCATCTCGACGACCGGAACGATTTCGTTCATCCTCTTGTCTTTTCTGTGCTGGGTCTGTGTGCGGCCGGTGGACGGTACGACGGCGGCGGTGGGCCGCCGTCGTACGGTTCTTCCGGGAGCGCCGGGACCGGGTACGGGCCTAGTAAGGGCGCGTGGCCAGGGCCTGCTTGGCCTGGTCCTGGGTGAAGGTGGTTTCCTGGGTGACGACCCGTTCGGGCACGCTCTCGCCGGCCACGACCTTCTTGGCCAGGTCCATGAGCTGGTCGCCGAGCATCGGGCTGCATTCGACGATGTAGTTGATCTTGCCGTTGCTCAGGGCGGTCATGCCGTCCTTGACGGCGTCGATGGTGATGATCTTTATGTCCTTGCCGGGCACCTTGCCTGCCGCTTCGATGGCTTCGATGGCGCCGAGGCCTTCGTCATCGTTGTGGGCAAACACGACGTCGATGTCGGCGTTGTTCTTCAGGAACGCTTCCATGACCTGCTTGCCGCCGCTGCGGGTGAAGTCGCCGCTCTGGGACGCGATGATCTTCAGCTTCGGATCGGCCTTGATGGCATCCTGGAAGCCTTCCTTGCGGTCGTTGGCCGGGGCGGAGCCGGTGGTGCCCTGGATTTCGACGATGTTGACCGTATCGCTGGCGGACTTGGAATCCTGCACCAGCCATTCGCCGGCCTTCTTGCCTTCTTCCACGAAGTCGGAGCCGAGGAAGGTCTTGTACAGGGACTTGTCCGCAGAGTCCACGGCGCGGTCGGTGAGGATCACCGGGATCTTGGCGTTCTTGGCTTCCTTCAGGACGGTGTCCCAGCCCGATTCCACCACCGGCGAGAAGGCGATGACGTCCACCTTCTGCTGGATGTAGGAGCGGATGGCCTTGATCTGGTTTTCCTGTTTCTGCTGGGCGTCGGAGAACTTCAGGTCGACGCCGGCCTTCTTGGCCGAGTCCTGGACAGACTTGGTGTTGGCTGTGCGCCAGCCGCTTTCGGCGCCGACCTGGGCGAAGCCCATGGTGATCTTGCCGGAGCCGGAGGTACCGGCAGGGCCGCCGGCGCCGGCGGTTCCGCCGCAGGCAGTGAGGGTCAGCAGGGATGCGGCAGCCACCGCAAGCAGGGATTTCTTGAACAAAACATTCCTCCCGGAGGCGTAGGTACATGCAGGCGGGAGAAACTCATACACCGCCATTGCTGCAAGTGAGCTGATGCGCTCTGCGAAATATTGTGAACGCTAACAATTTCGTCGTCAAGTAGCTTGTGTCACAAATCCGGGCCGCCGCGGAATGGGTTCCCGGCTTTTGAAAACCCCCTTTACAAGTGGTGTCACAATGCCGAATACTCGTTTCCGGCGGCCGGGTTGTTAGCGTTCACAACCGAGCGGTGCCGCCCCGAATCCTGTGCCGCAGTCCCGGCGGACCATTCAATGGAGAAAGGCCCTTTCCCATGTCACACAAAGCAAGCACCCCCGCCAGGCGGGCGTGTACCATGGTGCTCGCCGGCTCCCTGGCAGCAGCCGTGCTGGCCGTCGCGCCGGCCATCGGCGCCAGCGCCGAGCCCACCGAGAACCGGACCATCACCGTCAACGCCGCGCAAAGCGGCCCCGCCATTGATCCGGCAATGTACGGAATTTTCTACGAGGACATCAACCAGGGCGCCGACGGCGGCATCTACGCCGAACTCGTGCAAAACCGCTCCTTCGAATTCAACTCCGCCGACAACCGCAGCTACACGCCCATGACCGCGTGGGAGACGCTTCGGCGCGGCGGCGACGGAACGGTCGCCGTCGTCGACGACGACAACCGCCTGAACGGGAACAACCGGAACTACCTGCGCATCGACGCCACCAGTGCGGGCGCGGGCAGCGGGGCCGGCGTCGGCGTCCGCAACAGCGGATGGAACGCCGGGCAAAAGCTCGAAGCGCACAAGAAATACGACTACTCGGTGTGGGCGCGAACCACGAACCCCGCCGGATCCACCCTCGCGGTGACGCTCGAAACGCCGGAAGGGACGCGGCTCGACCTGGCCACGGTCAAGGTCAAGGGCGACCGCTGGGCGAAGTACACGGTGACCCTCTCGCCCAAGAGCTCCACCGACGCCGGCCGCCTCGCCACGGTTGTCCAAGGCACCGGCACCGTCCGCCTCGACATGGTGTCCCTGTTCCCGCAGGACACCTGGAACGGCAGGCACAACGGGCTACGCAAGGACCTCGCCGAAAAGATCGCGGCCCTCAAGCCGGGCTTCCTGCGCTTCCCGGGCGGCTGCATCGTCAACACCGGCAACTACGACAGCTACTCGGCACCCAACTACACCCGCGCCCGCACGTACCAGTGGAAGGAAACCATCGGGCCGGTGGAGCAGCGCCCGGCCAACCGGAACTTCTGGGGCTACAACCAGACATACGGTCTGGGCTACATGGAGTACTTCCAGTGGGCCGAGGACATGGGCGCCATCCCCGTGCCCGTCGTGCCCGTGGGCGTGACCGGCTGCGGCGACAACAAGCAGGCCCCGGACCAGGCCACCTTGGACCGCTACATCCAGGACACCCTGGACCTGATCGAGTTCGCCAACGGCGACGCCAGCACCACCTGGGGCGCCAAGCGGATCGCCTACGGCCACCCGGCACCCTACAAGCTGGACAGGATCAGCCTCGGCAACGAGGAGTACAAGCCCGAATTCAAGGCGTACTTCACCCAGTTCTATAACGCCGTCCGCAAGGCACACCCCGAAATCAAGATCATCGGCAACACGGGCCCGTTCAGCCAGGGCCCGGAATTCGACGACCTCGCCAAGTTCAACGCCACTACCGGCGTGGACCTGGTGGACGAGCACTATTACAACGAACCGTCTTGGTTCCTGAACAACAACCACCGCTACGACTCCTACAGCCGCGACAGCTACAAGGTGTTCCTCGGGGAATACGCCTCCAAGGGCAACAAGCCGGACAACGCCCTGGCCGAAGCGTCCTACATGACCGGCCTGGAACGGAACGCCGATGTGGTCAAGATGGCGTCCTACGCCCCGCTGATCGCCAACGAGGCCAACACCCAGTGGAGCCCGGACATGATGTTCTTCGACGGGACCACGGTGCGGACCACTCCCAACTACGAAGTCCAGAAGCTGTTCATGAACAACACCGGCAACGCCGTCGTTCCCAGCACGCAGCTCAACCCCGCGTCCACGGTGGTCCCGATCGCCGGCAAGGTGGGCCTGTCCACCTGGGCCACCTCCGCCAAGTACGACGACGTCAAGGTCACCGGCGCGGACGGCAGCACCCTGTTCAGCGACGACTTCTCCGGTACCGCCGCGGCCTGGACCGGCAACGGCACGGGCTCCTGGTCCATCCAGAACGGTGCCTACGTTCAGTCCAGCACCACGGCCCAGAACACCATGGTCACCGCCGGGAACGCGGCCTGGAACAACTACACCTTCAGCACCAAGGCCACCAAGCTGGCCGGCTCGGAAGGCTTCCTCGTCGCCTTCGGCGTCAAGGACACCGGGAACTACTTCTGGTGGAACCTGGGTGGCTGGAACAACACGAAGTCCGTCGTCGAGAAGGCCGTCAACGGCGGCAAGACCAACGTCCTGGAAAAGAACACCACCATCCAGACCGGCCACGAATACGACATCCGGATCGAGGTCACCGGACGCACGGCCAAGCTCTACCTGGACAACGTCCTGTGGGGCACGGTGGACGACACCCAGGCCGATCCCGTCTATTCCGTGGTCACCAAGGACGCCGCCTCCGGCGACACCATCGTGAAGGTGGTCAACACCTCCACCGAGAAGACCCCGGTGGACATCAAGGTCGACGGTGCCGCCAGCATCGGCAGCACAGCGGCGGTGACCACGCTGGCCCAGACCGCTGACGGCCAGAGCCTGGCACCGGCATCGAGCGCCTTCAACGGTGCCGGCACGGCATTCACCTACGCGTTCGAGCCCAAGTCGGTCACCTTCATCCGGCTCGCCACAGGCTCCAGCAAATAAATTGGCAGCGGCCTTCGGGCCGCCCGAACGAAAGAGTCTCCATGCTCCCCATCCACCCACGGGCCCGGACCGGCCCGGCGCTGACGACGGCGGCCGCACTGGCCGCGTCCGCAGCCCTGGCGCTCGGCGGGCTGGTCGCCGCCGCGCCCGCGCATGCCGCCGTCGACGACGGACTGGTCCTCAAATACAACCTCACCGACACCGCCGCCGGGACGGTGGCCCAGGATAGCTCCGGCAACGGCCGCAACGGCGTCATCAGCGGTGACGCCACCGCGCTGGGCAGCGAAGGGCTGCAACTGGGCGGCAGCAACGGCTACGTCAAGCTGCCGAACGACGTCATGCGTGGCCTCGACTCCATCACGGTTTCCACGGACGTGAAGATCGCCGCCGACCAGAGCTCGCCCTACTTCATCTGGGGCCTGGGCAACACCACCAACGGCACCGGCAACGGCTACCTCTTCACCACAGGCAACGCCTATCGGACGTCCATCGCCACCGGCAACTGGTCCACCGAGCAGACCCTCAGCGCCAACCGTGACCTCGCCCGCGGCGCCTGGAAGACCATCACCTACACCCTCAGCGGCGGAACCGCCGTCCTCTACGAGGACGGCACCGAAGTCGCCCGGAAGACCGGCGTCACCATCACGCCGGGCAGCATCGGGGCAGGGACGACGACGGCGAACTACCTCGGGCGTTCCGTCTACAGCGGCGACAAGTACCTCAAAGGCCAGGTCCGCGACTTCCGCATTTACAACCGCGCCCTCTCGGCCGACGAGGTCCGAGAACTCGGCTACGTCTCCCCGGAGCAGCGGGTGGCCCTGGACCTGCAGGAGCTGTCGCTCGGCGATACCAGCGCCGTGACAGCGGACCTCACACTGCCAACCAGCGGCCCCAACGGCTCCTCGTACAACTGGTCCTCGTCCAACCCGGCCGTCGTTTCCGCCGACGGCACGGTGACTCGGCCGGCCTACCGCAGCGGAAACGCCGCCGTGACCCTGACGGCCACGGCCACCTCGGGCGCGGCATCGGCGTCGAGGTCCTTCGACGTCACGGTGCTCGAGGACATCAGCGACGACCAGAAGGTCAGCGAGGCTTCCGCCGCCCTGACCGTGTGGGACGCCGACGCGATCCGCGGGAACATCACCCTCCCCACGGCGGGACTGCACGGCACCAAGGTGGAATGGAAGTCGGGTGACGACGCCGTCATCACCTCCACGGGCGAAGTCACCCGGCCCGCGTACGGCAGCAAGTCCGCCGTCCTCAACCTGCAGGCCACCGTGGGCCTCGGCAAGGCGAAGGCCAAGAAGAAGTTCCGCGTCACCGTGCTGCCGTTGCCCAAGGCCGAGGCGAAGGAAGGCTATGCTTTCGCGTACTTCACCGGAAACGACCTCGCCGGCGAGAACATCTACCTGGCTGCCAGCCGCGGCAATGACGCCCTGAAATGGGACGAACTGAACGGCGGCAAGCCCGTGCTCAACTCGAGCCTCGGCACCAAGGGCCTGCGTGACCCCTTCGTCATCCGTTCGCCCGAGGGCGACAAGTTCTACCTGATCGCCACCGACCTCTCGATCGGCAGCGGCACCAGCTGGGACGCATCCCAGCGCCAGGGCAGCCGGTACATCGAGGTGTGGGAATCGACGGACCTCGTGAACTGGTCCGCGCAGCGGCACGTGAAGGTTTCCCCGGACACCGCCGGGAACACCTGGGCACCTGAGGCCCACTACGACGCCAAGATCGGCGCGTACGTCGTGTACTGGGCCTCCAAGATCTATGCCGACAACGACCCGAACCACAGCGGCGGCACCTACAACAAGATGATGTACGCCACCACGCGGGACTTCCGCACCTTCACCGAGGCCAAGGTCTGGAACGATCCCGGCAACTCGGTGATCGACTCCACAGTCATCGAGGAGAACGGCAGCTACTACCGCTTCACCAAGGACGAGGGCCAGGTCTCGGGCTGCCTGGACATCATGCAGGAGAAGTCGGACGACCTCCTGGCGGTGGACCTGCCGGGTACCAACCCGCGCAACTGGTCCCTGATGGGCAACTGCATCGGCAAGAAGGCCGGCACCGGCGGAGTTGAAGGGCCCACCGTCTTCAAGTCGAACGCGGGGGACAAGTACTACCTGTTCGTCGATGAGTTCGGCGGCCGCGGCTACATCCCGCTGGAAAGCAGCAGCCTCGAAAACCCGGACTGGAAGCTGTCCACGAACTACGAGTTGCCCCGGGCTCCGCGCCACGGCACCGTCCTGCCGGTCACCAAGACCGAACTGGACCGCCTGCACAGCCAGCTCGGCTGAGCAGGCAACGGCAACAACGAAGGGCCCCGGCATCTGCCGGAGCCCTTCGTTGCGGCGCGTGCTTCAGAGGACGCGGCTGAGGAATTCCTTGGTGCGGGCATGCTGGGGGTTGGCGATGATTTCGCGCGGATCGCCCGATTCCACCACCACACCTCCATCCATGAAGGTCAAGGTGTCGCCAACTTCGCGGGCGAAGCCGATCTCGTGGGTCACCACGATCATGGTCATGCCGGATTTGGCCAGGTCCTTCATCACGTTGAGCACATCGCCCACGAGCTCCGGGTCCAGCGCGGAGGTCGGCTCATCGAAGAGCATGAGGGCCGGTTCCATGGCCAGGGCGCGGGCGATCGCGACGCGCTGTTGCTGGCCGCCGGAGAGCTGGGCCGGGTAGTGGTTGGCCCGTTCGGCCAGGCCTACCCGGTCCAGGAGTTCCAGGGCCTGGGTCCGGGCGTGTTCCTTGCTCTTGCCTTTGACCTGCATGGGCGCTTCCATGACGTTTTGCAGGGCGGTTTTGTGGGGGAAGAGGTTGAAGCGTTGGAACACCATGCCGATTTCCCGGCGCTGGGCTGCGATGTCCTTCTTCTTCAGGTCGTGGAGCCGGCCGTTGACCTCGCGGTAGCCGATCAGCTGGCCGTCCACGGAGATGCGGCCGGCACTGATGGTCTCGAGCAGGTTGACGCAGCGGAGCATGGTCGACTTGCCCGAGCCGGAGGGGCCGATCACGACGGAGACTTCGCCCTCGTTCACGGTCATGTCGATCCCGCGCAGGACGTGGTGGTCGCCGTAGTACTTGTGGAGGCCTTCGATGCGCACCAGCGGGGTGGCCGTGGCGGTGGTCATTTTGCCTCCTCTTCGGGGAAGTCCATTTTCAGGTCGGGTTCGGCCTCCGCGCTGGGTGCGACGGCTGCGGCGGCTTTGGCCGCGGCGGGGTTGATCATGGCGGGGGCGCCTTGGTTGGCGTCCACGCCCTTGCCGTAGTAAGCCTCGATGTAGTGCTGGCCGACCATGAGCAGGCTGGTGATCACCAGGTACCAGATGGCCGCCACGATCAGCAGCGGCACGGGCAGGTAAATGCGGTTGGCCAGGGCGTTGGTGGCGAAGGTCAGATCCAGGGTGAAGGGCACGGCCAGGACCAGGGAGGTGGTCTTGAGCATGCCGATGGTTTCGTTGCCGGTGGGCGGGACGATGATGCGCATGGCCTGGGGCAGGACGATCCGCCACATGATCTTCGCGCCGCTCATGCCCAGGGCTTCGGCGGCTTCGGTCTGGCCCTTGTCCACGGACTTCAGGCCGGCACGGAAGATCTCGGCCAGGTACGCCGATTCGTTCAGGCCCAGGCCCAGGATGGCCGCGACCAGGGCGGTGATGATGGTGGAGGTGTCGATGCTGAACAGCTCCGGGCCGAACGGGACTCCGGCGCTGATCTTGGGGTAGAGGACCGCGACCAGGCCCCAGAAGAGCAACTGAGTGTAGACCGGGGTGCCGCGGAAGAACCAGACCCAGACCCAGCTTGACCAGCGGAAGATCGGGTTGTCCGACTGCCGCATGACGGCCAGCAGGATGGCCAGGACGATCGCAATGGCCATCGATGCCACGGTCAGCAGCAGGGTCCAGCCCACGCCCTGGACGACCTTGACGTCCAGGATGTACGTGCCGACGATGTCCCAACGGAAGTTGGGATTGGTGATAACGCTCTGCAGCGCCAGGACGATCACCCCGACGATGACCACTGCGCTGGCCCAACGGCCGGGATGCCGGACCGGCACCGCGTCATTCAGCACGGGAGCCCCGTGCCCTTCATTATGGAGATTCATTGCTCCGCCTGGAGTGTTGCGGGTGGCAGGAAGGCTCAAGAGCCGACCGCCGGATTGACCTCGGACTTGGTGAGGGCGCCCTCGGAGTTGCCCCAGCTTTCGAGGATCTTCTGGTAGGAGCCGTCGGCCATGAGCTTGGTGACGGTCTTCTGGATGAGGTCCGCCAAGGCGGTGTCAGCCTTGGCCACTGCGATGCCCTGCGGGGCGGAGTCGTAGACTTCGCCGATCTTCTCAAGCTGGCCGTTCGTCTGGGACAGGGCGTAGCCGATGATCGGGGAGTCCGCGGCCATGGCGTCGATGCTGCCGTTGACCAGGCGGGTGGTGACGTCCGTCTGGTTCTTGAGCGTCACAATGTCGATTGCCTTCTTGCCGTCGGCGAGGCACTTCTTGTTGCGGTTGGACAGATCCGGATCTTCCTGGACGGTGCCGGTCTGCACGCCGATGGACTTACCGCAGACGTCATCGAGGGAGAAGCCCTTGGGGTTGCCCTTCTTCACGGCCCAGCCGGTGCCGGCGTTGAAGTAGCTGACCATGTTGACGGCGCCGAGGCGCTGCTTGTTGATGGTGAAGGAAGAGATGCCGAGATCGTACTTCGGGCCGAGGGCCGGGAGGATGCCGGTGAACTCCGCCGTCTGGACCTGGACCTTCAGACCCAGGGTCGCACCGATGGCCTTGGCGATGTCCACGTCGTAGCCGACCGGGGTCTGGCCGTCCGTGCCGAGGAATTCGGCGGGAGCGTAGCTGGTGTCGGAGCCTACGGTCAGGGTTCCCTTGGACTTGATCGCGGCGGGAACCATTGCGGCAAGCGCGTCGTCCTTGGCGACAGTGGTGGGGTCGAAACTGGCCGTCGCGCTTCCCGAGGGAGCAGGCGTGCCCTGGTTGCCGGTTTCGGAAGCGTTGGTGCAGGCCGAGAGCGCGAGGGCTCCGACAGCAAGGAGAGTTGCCGCTTTGACCTTGGAACTGCCAAGGAACGAACGGGAGATCTGCATTTCTTTACCTTTTGTTGCAGGGGATGCGAACCAAAATCGGTCTTTAGTGTAGCTCCGAACGTGAGATGTTCGTCACAGGAAACTAAGTTTCACTATTGGATAACCAACTCGGCGAAAAATCAAGCCTATCCGCGAGGGCAAAGTCTGTAATCCCAGATTCCGCGGGCAATCGTGCCCAGGCAAGGCAGCCGCCCCGGCAGGGCACGGCTCAGTTCTGGATGCCGAGGGATTCAAGCATCGGGCGGAACTTCGCCCAGGTTTCGGCAAGCTCGGTTTCCGGAACCGAGCCCTCCACTATCCCGCAGCCGGCGAACATCCGCACCGAGGTGGGGGATTCGATCACAGCCCCGCGCAGGGCGATGCCCCATTCCCCGTTGCCCGCGGCATCCAGCCAGCCCACGGGCCCGGCGTACGGTCCGCGGTCCATGTGCTCGAGGCGCCGGATCAATGCGCCGGCAACGGTGGTCGGCGTGCCGCAGACCGCGGCGGTGGGGTGCAGGGCGTTGATCAGGGCCAGGCACGTGGGGACGTGCCCTTCGATGTCGGCGAGCTCGGCCTTCACGTCCGAGGCGAGGTGCCACACGTTCGGCAGTTCCAGGATGAACGGCTCGCTGTGCGCGTTCATGGCCTCGGAGAAGGGTGCCAGCTGGGTGGTGAGCGACTGGATGGCGATCTCGTGTTCGTGCCGCTGCTTCTCCGAACCGGCCAGCACTCGTTCCGCGTATTCCATGGGGGAACCGTCCACGCCCTCGGCATCGCGCCGGTCCAGGGTTCCCGCCAGGACCCGGGCCTGGGCCGTGCGGCCCTCCACCTGGATCAGCATTTCCGGCGTCGCGCCCACCAAACCGTCCACACCGTAGGTCCAGCACTCCCGGTAGTTGCGCGTCAGCTCGCGCAGCACGCCCGCGGCCCGCACGCCATCGGGCAGGGTGGCCACGACGTCGCGCGCCAGCACCAGCTTCTCGAGCTTCCCGGCGCGGATTTCGGCAACGCCGTCCGCCACTGCCTGCTTCCAGTCCTCCTCGCTCAGGGAACCGCTCTTCAAAGTAAAGGGCCGCCCGACGGCGGTGCTGCCGCCGTCGGGCGTCTCGAGTCCGGTATCCGGGACATCCAGCCAACCGGCCAGGGCGGCGCGCGCGCCCGCTTCGGTGAGTTCGACGTCGTCGAAGGTCAACTGGGTGAGCCAGGAGCGCCCGTCGCGGATGCCCACCACGATCTCGGGCAGGATCAGCCGCGATTCGAAGGGCGACGTCTTGGAGAAGGCGAAGGTTCCGAACGCGAGGGGGCCCGTGCCGGGAATGCCCACATGGTCGGTGATCTCGGCTTCGATCACCATGTGCCGCCACCAGATGTCGGCTTCGAGGAAGCGTTCGGGGCCGCTGCCGGTGAAGCGGGTGAGCTCGCCGAAGGCCACCAGTCCGTCCTCTCGGCGTGTCCAGCAGAGGGCGTCGTCCCGCACCAGAAACGACGGCAGCCCCCCGGCAATGGCGTCTTCATTGAGGGGGACTGTCAAGGTGCGGAGCGTGCTCGTCATGATGGAACAACAGTACTCCGGGGATTGTCTGAGACAATTGCACGGTGAACCGAGCATCCTTGGAAAAGCGTCCGGACGAAGTTGCGACGATGTTTGACGATGTCGCCCCCAAATACGATGTCGTGAATGATGTCCTGTCCATGGGGCAGACCCGGCGCTGGCGGCGGGTGGTCGTCGAAGCCGTGGATGTCAGGAGGGGCCAGCGGGTGCTCGACCTCGCGGCCGGCACCGGAACCTCCAGCGAGCCGTATGCGGATGCGGGCATTGACGTCGTGGCCTGCGATTTCTCCCTCGGGATGCTCAAGGTAGGCAAGCGCCGCCGCCCGGACATCAACTTCGTGGCCGGTGACGCCACCAACCTTCCCTTCGCGGACAACTCCTTCGATGCGTGCACCATTTCCTTCGGGCTGCGCAACGTGAACGAACCGCACAAGGCGCTGGCGGAAATGCTGCGCGTGACCAAGCCGGGCGGACGCCTGGTGATCGCCGAATTCTCCGCCCCCGTTGTGCCGCTGTGGCGCACCATGTACACCGAATACCTGATGCGGGCGCTGCCGGCGATCGCCACCAAGGTTTCCTCCAACCCGGACGCTTACGTCTATCTGGCGGAATCCATCCGCGCCTGGCCGGACCAGGACCACCTGGCCGCGTGGCTGCAGGAGGCCGGCTGGCAGGACGTCACGTACCGCAACCTCAGCGGCGGCATCGTGGCCGTGCACCGCGCCCAGAAGCCGGCCGCCGGCCACACGGACAGCGTTCCCGTGGCCAAGCTGCGCCGCCAGCTCAAGCCGCGCCGCGCCTCCTAGTTTCCGGTTCTTCCCGCAGTTTTATCCAAGGACGTTGTGAACGTACTGATAGTTGGCGCCGGACCCGCCGGGTCCACCGCCGCGTATTACCTTGCCCGCGCCGGCGTGGATGTGACCGTGCTGGAGAAGACCAGCTTCCCGCGGGAAAAGGTCTGCGGTGACGGCCTCACCCCGCGTGCAGTCCGGGAAATCCAGAAGCTCGGCCTGCCGCACGCCGAGGCGGACGGTTGGCGCCGCAACAAGGGCCTGCGACTCATCGCGGGCGGGCGCGCTATCGAACTTCCCTGGCCTGAGGTTTCCGATTTCCCCGGCTACGGACTGATCCGGACCCGGCTGGGCTTCGACGAGGAACTGGCCCGGCACGCCCGGGCCGCGGGCGCAGTCGTGTTGGAACGGCATGGCGTGACTGAAGCGTTGCGCTCCGAGGACGGCCGCGTCATCGGCGCACGGGCCGCGATCCTCGACGAGTCCGGACGCAAGACGGGCGAAACGCGCGACTTCCATGCCGACGTCGTCCTCGCTGCCGACGGCAACTCCACCCGGACCGCCGTCTCGCTCGGCATGCACAAGCGCGACGACCGTCCGCTAGGCGTCGCCGTCCGCACCTACTTCACCTCGCCCCGCACGGACGACGACTGGATGGAAGGCTGGTTGGAGCTCCCCGGTAAACCAGTTAGGCCCGGTAAGTCCGGCAAGCCGCTGCCCGGCTACGGCTGGGTGTTCGGGGTCGGCGACGGTACCTCCAACGTGGGCCTGGGCATCCTGAACTCCTCGAAAGAATTCGGCAAGCTCGACTACAAGCAGGTCCTGCGCGAATGGACCGCAGGCATGCCCGCCGAATGGGGCTTCACCCCGGAGAACCAGGTGGGGGAGATCCGCGGCGCCGCGCTGCCCATGGGCTTCAACCGCACCCCGCACTACTCGCCCGGGCTCCTGCTGCTGGGCGACGCCGGCGGCATGGTGTCCCCCTTTAACGGCGAAGGCATCTCCTATGCCATGGAGTCCGCACGCTTCGCGGCGGAGTTCATCATCGACGCCTCCTCGCGTTCTTCGGCCGCCGGCGGAACGTACGACGCCGACGCGCACCTTGCGCGGTACGCAGACTACGTGCGGGAACAGTGGGGATCGCACTTCACCCTGGGCCGGGCGTTCGCCGCGCTGATCGGCAAGCCCGCCGTCATGAAGCTCGCGCTGCGGACCGGCATGCCGCTGCCGCTGCTCATGCGCTTCGTGGTCCGCATGCTGGCCAACCTCACCGATTCCTCCGCCAAGGGCTTGGAGGACCGAGTGATCCGAGTCCTCGAAGCCTTGGTGCCGGCCACGTCGAACATGACTCCTGCCGCCGCCTCGGCTTCTGCAACGCCGCGCGGCGGCACCGAATCAGCGGTTTCCGCTGCGAAAAGTTAGGGTTAAGCCTGTGACTCACTCTGCCGAACACAGCTGGACGCATGCCGGGCATGGACTGCCCGACACTGCGGAACCCGCTCCCAACACCACAGCGATCGCCACGGGGCTGCAGCTCCCCGCCGGATTCGCCGCCATTGCAGCCGACGCCGAGCTGGGCCCTGCCATCACCACCAACCTCGCCCGCGTGGAAAAGCAGCTGCGCGAGGCCATCGCCAACTCGGATCCCCTGGCGGACGCAACGTCGCGTCACCTGGTGGAAGCCGGCGGCAAGCGTATCCGGCCGCTGCTTACCCTGCTGTGCGCGCACCTGGGCGACGCGTCCCGGTCCGAAGTGGTGCAGGCCGCCGTCGTCGTCGAGCTGACCCATCTGGCCACGCTCTACCACGACGACGTGATGGACTCGGCTCCCTTCCGCCGCGGCGCACCCACCGCCCATGAGGTGTGGGGCAACTCCGTGGCCATCCTTACCGGCGACCTCATCTTCGCCCGCGCTTCGATACTGGTCTCCGAACTCGGTTCCCGTGCCCTCGGCATCCAGGCCCGCACCTTCGAACGCCTGTGCCTGGGCCAGCTGCACGAGACCGTCGGCCCGCGTGAAGACGAAGACGCCGTGGCGCACTACCTGTCCGTCATCGCCGACAAGACCGGTTCCCTGGTGGCCGCCTCCGGCCAGCTCGGCGCCATCTTCGCAGGGGCCGACGAGGCGTTCGAGGACGTCCTGGTGGAATACGGCGAGAAGGTGGGTGTGGCCTTCCAACTGGCCGACGACGTCATCGACGTCACCGGCGTCAAGGTCAAGTCCGGCAAGTCCCCGGGCACCGACCTGCGTGAAGGCGTGCCGACACTGCCCGTGCTGCTGCTCCGCAAGGCCGCAGCGGACGGCGACCAGTCCGCCGTCGAACTCCTCACGTTGGTGGACGGCGACCTGTCCTCGGACGAGGCCCTGGCCGAAGCCGTTGCCGGGCTGCGCGCGCACCCTGTCACAGCCGAGTCCTGGGTGATTGCCCGCCAGTGGGCGGCCGAAGCCGTTGCCGCCCTTGCGCCGCTGCCCGAGGGCGTGGTGAAGGATTCCCTCACCAACTTCGCGCACGCCGTGGTGGAGCGCAGCAGCTAGATTCCCTGCTTCCGCACCCAACTGACTGGCAGTTAAGGCCGTTTTGAGCACTCATAGCGGCCTTAACTGCCAGTCAGTTGGGTGTTCCCGCTTGGTGGCTTAAACGGAATGACCCCGGTTCCCCGCAACGCTACGAGTCAAGCGTTGCGCGAAACCGGGGACATAATTTCCGTTCGCATCAGACCCACCGGAGGCATTTAGTGAATCCGTGAAACAGCTTATGACAACTTTGTCATAAACGCAACCTTGATGGTCAACGCATATTTTGAAGCCGGTGTAGGCGGGGGCGGCTGTTGTGGCGACGCGGTCCCGACCCTGTTTGACACCGAAAGGGCGGCGCCGGACCGGGCGAGCGGCGTGTCGCGGCCCTGTCCGATTCAAAGAAGGTCAGGGCGGCAGTGAGTTACCCACATACGGCGCTGCACCACTTCGCCGAAAGGGCCCCGGATGGTGAAGTCGCTGCATGGATCTTGTTCAGTTCGTCCGAATGCGAGGGGGAGTGGTCAGGACCGCGCAATTGAGAAGGGCCGGGTTTTCCAGGTCCTCACAAGACAAATGCGTTGAAGCCGGAACGCTCGTTCTGGTTCGCCGGGGTGTCTATGCCCTGGAGGCTGCAGACGAGGCCATCCTTGCCGCGGTGCAGGCCAACGCGAGGCTGACGTGCATGTCTGCGGCGGGTTTCTACCGACTTTGGCAGCTTCGGGTGTCTGCCGCGGGCTCTGAAGTGGGAAGACTGCATTTGAGCTGCGGCAACGGGACTCCCAAAGAGAATGTGGTGGACCACTCGAACTGCACGCACCCTGCCCATCCCTACCTACCGGTGGCGGGGCTTGCCGACGTGCTCCTCCATGCCCTGCGGTGCCTGCCCGAGCTCGAAGCCTTGGTAATGGTGCAGTCGGCGGTCAGCCAAGGGAGGATCACCGTGGACTTCTTGAGGCGGAAGCTCCCCGGAAACCGGAACGGAACCGCCCGTGCCGTACTTGATCTCGTGATTCCGCGGGCGGATTCCTTGTTGGAGATTCTGGCCCATACCCATTTCGTCCGGGCCGGGCTCAAAGTCCGCATGCATGTAGAGGTGCCGGGTGTGGGCGAAGTCGACGGCCTGATCGAAGATTGCCTGGCGGTCGAATTCGACGGCGGCAGCCACATGGAGCCGCGGCAGGTCAAGAAGGACCAGCGGCGGAACAACGCAGCCATCAAGGCAGGGTTATTGCCTCTGCGGTATTACTACGACGACGTCGTGCACCACCCCGAGCGAATGGTCGCGCAGGTGCTCGCAGTCCTCCGGCTGAGGGAGTCGGGAACGTTTGCACCCGCCGCGACCGTCACGGGGCGGTTCCTTCCTGACCTTGTATGACGCAGCAAGGGCCGCGACGCGCCGTGGGAATGGCGCGCCGCGGCCCTGCCGGGTTCAAAGAACGTTAGGAAGGCTGCGCCGACGTCGCCCGAAGAGCAGCCCCTGGCTCCGAAGAGCAGGCCCTAAACCCTAGTCCTCTTCGCTGAAGGCCCAGTCGAACATGTCGAAGACGAACTCGGAGAACGTCCCGTCCTCGCTCTTCCACTGCCCGCGGACGTTGTTCCGGCGCCACACGATGGGGTCCGGGACGTTGAGCTCGGACACACGGAAGCCCCAGGTGAAGCGTTCCTCTTCGTCTTCGAGGAACATAAGGAAGCCTTCGTCGTCCACTTCGAGTTCCTCGGGGTCCCAGAAGTAGTGGTAGGCCTCCATGAGGTCTTCGCAGCCGCCGAGGGCGAGGTAGAACTCGCGCAGCACCAGCGGGATGGTGAAGGTGTGGGCGGAAAGCGCCTCGTCCAGTTCGGCGGCAGTGAGGCCGTCCTCTTCCTGCCATTCGTCCTCGAGATACTTCGGAACAAGCGCACGGAACTTCTCGAGGAACATGTCAGTCATGGCTTCCATCCTAGCCAATCAGGGACGCCGGAATTTCTTCCGTTCTCGCACCCGGACCTTGGTGCCGTGGGCCGTCCGGTACCAGCCGCGCACCGCCAGCGGCACCCGCCAGCTCCAGCGCCACGCAGCCACACGGAACAGGAACACGGCCGCCGCCACGAGGGCCGCAGTGGTGCCGTTGAAGGTGCCGCTGTGCCACAGCCACGCGGTCAGCCCGGCTCCCAGGAAGGCTGGCAGCGCATAGAGATCGCGGTCGTTGAAAAGCGAGGGGACTTCGTTGGCAGTGATGTCGCGCAGCACGCCGCCGCCCACCGCCGTCGTCACGCCCAGCAGGACGGCGGCCAGCGGGTTCATCCCGGCCACCAGGGCCTTGACGGTGCCGGTGATGCAGAACAGCGCCAGCCCGCCGGCGTCGAACAGGGTGAGCAGGGACGTGAAGCGCTGGACGCTGAAGAACAGGAAGTACACCAGCCCCGCGGCGAGCACGGGCGGCAGCACATACACGGGGTTGCTGAAAGCCGCGGGCACCCCGCCGCCGATGATGATGTCCCGGATCACCCCGCCGCCCAGCGCCACGAGGCTGGCGAGGAGCAGCGAACCGATGATGTCGAACTGCTTCCGGGCGGCCAGCAGGGAGCCGGAGACGGCGAAGAAGAACACACCCGCCAGATCCAGCCACACCAGGGCCTGGTCGAAGCTGAACACGCGCGGATCTCCTCGTCGGTCGTGGATTGTCATCATGGCGGGCAAGTACTGACCCAACGTTACGCTGGGGGCATGAGCAAACCCGTCCTGATCGCCTGCGCCCACGGAACCCGCAACGCCGACGGCCAGGCGGCCATCCGCCAGGTCCTCGCCGAGATCGAGGCTCTGCGCCCGGGGCTGCAGGTGGTCGAGGCCTACGTGGACGTCCAGGAACCGGAACTGTCCGGTGTGGTGGCGGACCTGCCGGAGGGGACGGCCGCCGTCGTCGTCCCCCTGCTCCTGGGCACCGGCTACCACGTCAAGGTCGACATCCCCAAGGCGATCAAGGCCCGCCCGGAGGTCACCGCGGCGCCGCCGCTGGGCCCGGATCCGCGGCTGGCGGAACTGCTCGCCGAGCGCCTCCGCGAGGCCGGGCTGCGCGAGGACGACGGCGTGCTGCTCGCCGCTGCGGGATCCTCGCTGCCGGACGGCTCCGTCGATTCCGAGGAGCAGGCGCGGCTGCTCGCCGGACTGCTGCCGAACAAGGTGCGCGTCGCCTATGGTGCCAGTGCCGAACCAAACGTGCCCGACGGCGTCGCGGCCCTGCGTGCCGAGCTCGCGGCTGACGGGGGAGCGGGCCGCGTGGTGGTGTCCTCCTACCTGCTCGCCACCGGGTACTTCCACGACCAGCTGTTCAAGGCGGAGGCCGACATTGTGACGGCGCCGGTGCTGCCTTCCCCGGTGCTCGCGGAGATCGCGCTGGAACGCTACGACGCCGCCGTGGCCAAACTCGGATAAGGCGCCCGGCGGCCGGCTGTGGCGGCAGCAGGCCGGCCGCGCCATTGCAAGGCCTGCGGCGTGTTCGTGACGAAATGTTTCCCTAGGTGACTCTTCGTTTCCCGCGTCATTGTTGGTCAATTACGGGCCCACCTACAGTCGATGCATGACTGATACAGCTCTAGCCGGAGCGTCTGCGGACGAGGCTGCCCCCAAGCGTCCCGCGCGCCCGTCCCGTCCTGCCGCAAAGCCCCATGGCCAGTGGAAGGTTGACGGCACCACGCCGCTCAACGCCAACGAAACCTGGAAGCAGGAAGACAACGGGCTGAACGTCCGCGAGCGTATCGAGTCCGTCTACTCCAAGCACGGCTTCGACTCGATCGACGGCACCGACCTGCACGGCCGCTTCCGCTGGTGGGGCCTCTACACCCAGCGCAAACCCGGGATCGACGGCGGCAAGACCGCCACGCTCGAACCGCACGAGCTCGAAGACAAGTACTTCATGCTGCGCGTGCGCATCGACGGCGGTGCCCTCACCACCGAGCAGCTGCGCGTCATCGGCGAAATCTCGGTGGAGTTTGCCCGTGACTCCGCGGACCTCACGGACCGCCAGAACGTCCAGCTGCACTGGATCCGGGTGGAGGACGTCCCGGAAATCTGGCGCCGCCTCGAAGCCGTGGGCCTGTCCACCACCGAAGCCTGCGGCGACGTGCCCCGCGTCATCCTCGGCTCGCCGGTGGCCGGCATCGCCAAGGACGAGATCATCGACCCCACCCCGCTGATTCACGAGCTGTCCGAGCGCTTCATCGGCGACCCGGAACTGGCCAACCTGCCGCGCAAGTACAAGACCGCCATCACCGGCCACCCGTCCCAGGACGTGGTGCACGAGATCAACGACTTCGCCCTGGTGGGCGTGGTGCACCCCGAGCTCGGTGCCGGCTACGACCTCTGGGTGGGCGGCGGCTTGTCCACCAACCCCCGCCTCGCCGAGCGTCTGGGCGTGTTCGTCTCCGCCGACGTTGCCGCCGAGGTCTGGCTGGGCGTCACCAGCATTTTCCGCGACTACGGCTACCGCCGCATGCGCACCAAGGCCCGCTTGAAGTTCCTCATGAACGACTGGGGCCCGGCCAAGTTCCGCGAAGTCCTCGAAGACGAATACCTCGGCTTCAAGCTTCCGGACGGACCCGCCGCGCCCAAGCCTTCCAGCCCCGGCGACCACGTGGGCATCCACGAGCAGAAGGACGGCAAGTTCTTCATCGGTGTCACCCCCACGGTGGGCCGGGTTTCCGGTTCGATCCTGGTGAAGCTCGCCGACACCCTGGAAGCCCACGGCTCCCGCCGCCTGCGCACCACCCCGCACCAGAAGCTTGTGGTGCTGGATGTGGAGAAGGACCAGGTGGAACCGCTGGTGGCCGAACTGGACACCCTGGGCCTCTCCGCCCGCCCGTCGCTGTTCCGCCGCGGCACCATCGCCTGCACCGGCATCGAGTTCTGCAAGCTGGCCATCGTGGAAACCAAGGCCACGGCTGCCACTGCGATCGCCGAGCTGGAGACCCGCCTGGCGGACCTCGTGGAGAGCAAGCAGCTTCCGCAGGCACTGACCCTGCACATCAACGGCTGCCCCAACTCGTGCGCCCGCATCCAGACGGCCGACATCGGCCTGAAGGGCATGATGCTGCCGACTCCCGACGGCGACCCGACCCCCGGCTTCCAGGTGCACCTGGGCGGCGGGCTGGCCAACAACGACCGCGCCGAGGCAGGCCTCGGCCGCACCGTCCGCGGCCTGAAGGTCACCGCCGAGGACCTGCCCGACTACGTCGAGCGCGTCGTCCGGAAGTTCGTGGCCGTGGGTGCCGAGGGCCAGACCTTCGCCGAATGGGCACACTCTGCCGATGAAGGAGACCTCCAGTGACAGTAGCCACCAAGCGCACCGTCGAAGACCTCAAGGCACTGGCCGAAACCGGCGCCGAGGAACTGGGCTGGAACGCCCCGGCCCAGGACATCATCGCCTGGGTGGCACGCAACTTCGAGCTGCCCGCCGTCGCCGTCGCCTGCTCCATGGCCGACGCCGTCCTCCCGGCCCTCGTGGCGGACCAGATCCCCGGCGTCGAGGTGCTGTTCCTGGAGACCGGCTACCACTTCCCGGAGACCTACGCCACGCGTGACGAGGTCGCCGCGAACCTGCGCGTGAACGTGGTGGACGTCCTTCCGGAGAACACCGTGGAACAGCAGGACCGGCTCCTGGGCAAGGACCTCTTCGCCCGCGACGCTGCCCAGTGCTGCGCCCTCCGCAAGGTCCAGCCGCTGCGCCGCTCGCTGGCAGGCTACGAGGTTTGGTTCACCGGCGTCCGCCGCGACGAGGGCCCCACCCGGACCAACACCCCGGTTGTCACCTGGGACGAGTCCTTCGGCCTGGTCAAGGTGAACCCGATGGTCGACTGGACCTTTGACGAACTGGTCCAGTACTCCGAGGACAACATCCTCCCCGTCAACCCCCTCCTGAGCCAGGGCTACCCGTCCATCGGATGCCAGCCCTGCACCCGGAAGGTGGCCCCGGGCGAAGACCCCCGCGCCGGCCGCTGGTCAGGATCCGACAAGACAGAATGCGGACTACACACATGAGCACTTACACAACCGAGGAGCCCACGCAGGTGACCGACGCCGCAGTTTCCACGTCGACGCGACTGTCCTCCCTGGACACGCTCGAGTCCGAGGCCATCCACATCATCCGCGAGGTGGTTGCCGAGTTCGAGAAGCCCGCGCTGCTGTTCTCCGGCGGCAAGGACTCCGTGGTCATGCTGCACCTGGCCACCAAGGCCTTCTGGCCCGGCAAGGTGCCGTTCCCGGTGCTGCATGTGGACACCGGCCACAACTTCCCGGAGGTCATCGACTTCCGTGACCGCACCGTGGAGCGACTGGGCCTGAAGCTCGTGGTCGGCTCCGTGCAGGAATTCATCGACCGCGGCGAACTTGCCGAACGCGCCGACGGCACCCGCAACCCGCTTCAGACCGTGCCGCTGCTGGATGCCATCCAGCGCAACAAGTTCGACGCCGTCTTCGGTGGCGGCCGCCGTGACGAGGACAAGGCCCGCGCCAAGGAGCGCATCCTGTCCCTGCGCGACGAGTTCGGCCAGTGGGACCCGCGCAACCAGCGCCCCGAGCTGTGGAACCTCTACAACGGCCGCCACACCGTGGGCCAGCACGTCCGTGCGTTCCCGATCAGCAACTGGACCGAGCTGGACATCTGGCGCTACATCGAGCGTGAGAACATCGAGCTCCCCAGCCTGTACTACGCCCACGAGCGCGAGGTCTTCGCCCGCGACGGCATGTGGCGTGCTGTGGGCGAGGTGTCCTTGCCGCTGCCGCACGAAGAGGTCATCACCAAGACCGTCCGTTACCGTACGGTGGGCGACATGTCCTGCACCGGTGCGGTCGAGTCCGACGCTTACACCGTGGCCGACGTCGTTGTCGAAGTCGCCGCCTCCACCCTCACCGAACGTGGCGCCACCCGCGCAGATGACCGCATCTCCGAGGCCGCCATGGAAGACCGCAAGAAGGACGGCTACTTCTGATGAGCACCGAAACCGCACTGATTGAAAGCGGCCTGCGCGAATCCACGCTGTTCCGCTTCGCCACCGCCGGGTCCGTCGACGACGGCAAGTCCACCCTGGTGGGCCGGCTCCTGCACGACTCCAAGGCGATCCTCGCCGACCAGCTCGACGCCGTCGCCCGCACCTCTGCGGACCGTGGGTTTGGCGGGGACAAGGGCGGGATCGACCTCGCCCTGCTGACCGACGGCCTGCGCGCCGAGCGGGAACAGGGCATCACCATCGACGTCGCGTACCGCTACTTCGCCACCGACCGCCGCAGCTTCATCCTGGCGGACTGCCCGGGCCACGTGCAGTACACCAAGAACACGGTGACCGGCGCGTCCACCGCGGATGCCGTCGTCGTGCTCATCGACGCCCGCAAGGGTGTCCTGGAGCAGACCCGCCGCCACCTGTCCGTGCTGCAGCTGCTGCGCGTCGCCCACGTGATCGTGGCCGTGAACAAGATCGACCTGGTCGATTTCAGCGAGGACGTCTTCCGCGCCATCGAGACTGATGTGCAGAAGGTTGCCCGCGACCTGGGCATCGGCGCCGACGGCATCAGCGATGTCCTGGTGGTCCCGGTGTCCGCGCTCGACGGCGACAACGTGGTGGACCGATCGGACCGCACCCCCTGGTACACCGGCCCCGCCCTGCTTGAGGTGCTGGAGACGCTGCCGGCCGCGGATGAGCTGGAAAGCCACCTGGAAAGCTTCCGCTTCCCGGTGCAGCTGGTCATCCGCCCGCAGGGCGCCCTGGCGCCGGACGCCGTGGCCGGCGGGCTCGACGTCGAAGCGTACCGCGACTACCGTGCCTACGCCGGGCAGATCACCGAGGGTTCGGTGAAGGTGGGCGACCAGGTCACCGTGCTGAGCCCGGGCCACGAACCCCGGAACACCACCGTCACCGGCATCGACTTCGCCGGCCAGGAACTCCAGGAAGCCGCGGCCCCGCAGTCCGTGGCGATCCGCCTGGCCGAGGAGATCGACATCGCCCGCGGTGACACGATCGCCGCCGCCGGCACGGTCGCGGACAGCACGGCGGACCTGTACGCCTCTTTGGCCTGGCTGTCGCCGAAGCCGCTGCGCGAAGGTGCCAAGGTGCTGGTGAAGCACGGCACCCGTACCGTCCAGGCCCTGGTGCGCAACGTCAGCGGCAAGCTGGACCTTGGCACCTTCAAGGTCGAGGAAACTTCCACACTGGAGCTCAACGACATCGGACACGCCCAGCTCCGCCTGGCCGCGCCGCTGCCGGTGGAGAACTACCTGCGCCACCGCCGCACCGGTGCGTTCCTGGTGATCGACCCGCTCGACGGCAACACCCTGGCCGCCGGCCTGGTGAAGGACCACCCGGGGGACCACGAAGACGAGCGCTACGTCATCTGAGGTCTGCGTCTCCTAAAGGCGCAGCCTGAAACCGCAGTTTGTTCGCGGAGCCGGAACCACAAGGTCCGGAGCCGTGAACAAGCTGCGGTTTTTTCATCCTTGACCCCGTAAACATCCGATGTTTATGCTCATTCAATGCATCCCGGTTCAGCGCCTCCCATCAAAGCCACCCCCGCACAACTCGCCTGGCAGGCGGACCGGATGGGCGTCTTCTTCCACTTCGGCATCAACACCTTCCACGGCAAGGAATGGAGCGACGGGACCCTGCCGGCGTCGTCCTTCAACCCCGCGGAGCTGGACGCCGGACAGTGGGTCCGCACCGCCCGGGAGGCCGGCGCCAAGTACGTCGTGCTCACCGCGAAGCACCACGACGGTTTCTGCCTTTGGCCCACCGCCCTGACGGACTACTCGGTGGCGTCGTCCCCATGGAAGGACGGCAGGGGCGACGTCGTGGCCGAGGTGGCCGAGGCGTGCCGGAGGTACGGCATGAAGCTGGGCCTCTACCTCTCGCCCTGGGACCGCAACGCCGAGTGCTACGCCGACTCGAAGGCCTACGACGAGTTCTACCTCGGCCAGCTGCGCGAACTCTGCAGCAACTACGGGGAGCTGCACGAGTTGTGGTTCGACGGTGCCGGCTCCGAAGGCCACGAATACGACTGGGCCCGCATCGCCGCCTTGATCGAGGAGCTGCAGCCGAACGCGATGGTGTTCAACATGGGCCAGCCGACCATCCGCTGGGTGGGCAACGAGGACGGCCTGGCTGCCGACCCGGTGGAGTACGTCGTGGAGCAGACCGATTTCTCCAACTACACCGTGGTCACCACCAAGCTGGAGGAGGCCCTGTACCTGCCGCCCGAATGCGACGTCTCAATCCGCCGCGGCTGGTTCTGGCAGCCGGACGAGGAACCCAAGACCCTCGAGCACCTCCTGGCCATCTACTACCGCTCGGTGGGCCTGGGCGCGAACCTGCTCCTGAACCTGCCGCCGGACACCCGTGGCCTCCTTCCCGAGGAGGACGTTGAGCGCGTGCGGGAATTCGGTGCCGAGATCCGCCGCCGCTTCGGCGCACCCCTGCCGGGGTCGCTCCGGGAGCTGGGGCAGGGGCGCTGGTCGGTCGACTTCGGACGGCCGGTCACCATCGACCACCTGCTGCTCGGGGAGGACCTCAGTGAAGGCCAGCGGGTGCGCGGCCACCGGATCCTCAAGGACGACGGCGGCCTGCTCGCCTCCGGCGGTACTGTCGGTTCCCAGCGCATCCACGCTTTCCCGGCTGTCACGGTGCAGCGGCTCACCCTTGAGCTGGACTCCGGGGACGGTCACGACGGCGCCCGGTTGGCCGCCGTCGACGGCTTCAGCACCGGTGCCGAAAACGTGCCGGAGATCGCCTACCTGGCCCCCACCACTTACCCCGAGGACCACTGATGACCCGGCACGCCTTCGTTCCCCAGCCGAACTCCGTGCTCGAACGGCCCGGCAGCACCGCCATCCCGGCAACCATCACCGTGGATTCCTTCCTCCCCTTGGGGAAGTGGCTCAGCCGCTCCTTGGAGGACTGGCTGGACACCAGCCTGGCCCCCGCCGATTCCCGGGCCGGCGCTTGGCTGACCGTGCTGGAGGATCCGGCGCTCGCCGCGGGTGCCTACCGCTTGACAGTCGACGGCGGCGTGCGGATCGCCGCGGCCGGCCGTGAGGGAGTCGTCAACGCTACCCAGACCCTGCGCCAACTGGCGGGAGCCCGGGCCTTCGCGCCTGCCCCGCTCCCGGGCACCGGGGTGGAACTGGCGAACGTGGCCATCGAGGACGCACCGCTATTCGGCTTCCGCGGAGTACAACTGGATGTGGCCCGGCATTTCATGCCCAAGAACGAGTTGCTGCGCTTCATCGACCTAGCCGCGGCGCACAAGCTCAACGCCCTCCACCTGCACCTCACGGACGACCAGGGCTGGCGGATCGACATCCCGGCCTTTCCCCGGCTAAAGGAGATTTCCTCCTGGCGTTCGGACACCATGCTCTATTGGACCGAGGACGGCCGTTTCATGAGCGGGCGCCCGCACGGCGGCTGCTACAGCCTGGACAACCTTCGCGAAGCCGTGGCCTTTGCCAAGGAACGCGGCGTCACGATCATTCCGGAAATCGACCTGCCCGGGCACTCCGTCGCGGCGATCGCCGCCTACCCGCGGCTCGGCGTAGACGCCCCCGAGGTGGAAGTCTGGGGCGGCTGGGGTGTCAACGACTGCATCCTGGACCCCTCCGACTACACCCTGGACTTCTTCCGGACGGTGCTGGACACCGTGATGGATGTCTTCGACGCTCCCATCATCCACCTGGGCGGGGACGAGGTTCCCTACGAGCGCTGGCACGCCTCGGAATCGGTGAAGCTGCGGGCCGAGGAGCTCGGCCTGGAATCGGTCGAATTGCTGCACGGCTGGTTCCTGGGCCAGCTCGCCGCGCACGTGGAGGGGCGGGGCCGGCGGGCAGGCGTGTGGCACGAAGCCGTCAGCTCCACCCTGCCCAGGACCGCCGTCGTCAACGGCTGGGGCGGCCTGGACACCGTGATCGACAGCCTCGCCGCAGGCTACGACACCACGATTTCCTGCATGTCGCACCTCTACCTGGACTTCCGGGAAAACGACGATCCCCGCGAACCGAGCGGCTGCCGGCCCCTGCTCTCCATGGAGAAGCTCTACGGCTTCGAGCCTCTCGCCCCGGAGGTGCTGGCCGCCGCAGAAGCCGGCGGATCCACCATCACCGGCATCCAGGCCCAGGTGTGGACCGAGTACCTGGACACCCAGGACATCCGCGATTACAACACCTACCCCCGGCTCAGCGCCTTCGCCGAGGTGGCCTGGAGCGAACAGCGGGACTACCCGGACTTCATCGGGCGCCTGGAGTCCGGCCACCTCGACAGGCTGGCAGCTGCCGGGGTGGATTTCCGTCCTTTGGGCGGGCCGCATCCCTGGCAGGAACGGCCGGATATCCGGGCGATCGCCGGGAGGTAACACAAACCGGTATGTGACGCCGGATGAAGTTGCGTGACCCCGGGTTTCCACGCCGTTGAACGGCAAACAGGCCAGTCCCTACTGTGAATCCATGACCATGACGGACTGGTCCTTGCACGCCTTCCCTAGGCGATGTTGCGGGACCTGAATTTCAGCCCCGCCCGCAACAGCTTCAAAGGAACCCCAATGTCACAAACCCCCGGCTCTCCGCAGCCCGCACCCGGCACCCGGAATCCCGGCACCATCCGCATCGTTGCCGGTGAGAGCAACAAGCCCAGGGCCGGTCGCGGCCTGAAGGTGGGCATCGCCGTCGGGCTGGCATTGCTGATCGGGGCCGGTGCGGCGGTGGCGTCCGTGGTCGCCAAGAGCAACGAGGCCCCCGCCGTGGCGGCCCCGTCCCCGGCGGCGGAACTGCGGCTGGGCTATTTCGGCAACGTCACCCACGCCCCGGCCCTGGTAGGGGTCAGCAAGGGCTTCATCGCCAAGGAGCTCGGTGCCACGAAGCTGAGCACCCAGGTCTTCAACGCCGGCCCGGCCGCGATCGAGGCCCTGAACGCCGGCGCGATCGATGCCACCTACATCGGCCCGAACCCGGCGATCAATTCCTTCGTCAAGAGCAATGGGCAGTCCATCCGGATCATCGCCGGTGCCGCCGCCGGTGGCGCGCAGCTGGTCGTCAAGCCCGGCATCAAGACCGCCGCGGACCTCAAGGGCAAGACCCTGGCGTCCCCGCAGCTGGGCGGCACCCAGGACGTGGCGCTGCGGGCCTGGCTGGGCAAGCAGGGCTACAAGACCTCCACGGACGGCAGCGGGGAGGTGAACATCAACCCGACCGAGAACGCCCAGACCCTGAAATTGTTCCAGGACGGCAAGATCGACGGCGCCTGGGTCCCCGAGCCCTGGGCCTCCCGCCTGGTCCTGCAGGCCGGCGGGAAGGTCCTGGTCGACGAGAAGGACCTGTGGGCCAAGGGCGAGTTCGTCACCACGGTGCTGATCGTGAACAAGACCTTCGCCGCCGAGCACCCCGAGACCGTCAAGGCCCTGCTCAAGGGCCACACCGAGTCCGTGGACTGGCTCAACACCGCCCCGGCCGCGGAGAAGGCCTCCGCGATCAACGCCGCCCTGAAGGACAGCGCCGGCAAGGCCCTGGCCCCGGACGTGATCGCCCGGTCCCTGCAGAACATCACCTTCACCACCGACCCCCTGGCCGGAACGTTCACCAAGCTCCTCCAGGACGGCGTGGACGCCGGCACCACCAAACAGGCCGACCTCAACGGCATCTTCGACCTCCGCACCCTGAACGAGGTCACCGGCAAGAAGACCTCCGCCGCCGGCCTCGGCCAGGACTAACACCACCAACCCCGGCTTCCCCGGCCAGCACGGCCCGGGAAGCCATACCTCGTAAGAACGCAAGCAACGCAAAGGACGGGAACATGCCAGTCGTACTGGAACATCTGGGTAAACGCTTCGGCGACGGCGCCCCGGTGCTGGACGACGTCAACGCCACAATCGCGAAGGGCGAGTTCGTCGCCCTCCTCGGTGCGTCCGGCTGCGGCAAGTCCACCCTGCTGAACATCCTCGCCGGACTGGAACAGCCGACGTCGGGCGCGTTGGAAGTGCCGGCCGACGGCGCCGCCTTCATGTTCCAGGACTCCGCACTGTTCCCGTGGCTGACCGCCCGCGGCAACATCGAACTCGCCCTGCAGCTCGCCGACAAGAACTCCGGCAAGCGCAGCAGCAAGGCCGAACGCAGCGCCCGCGCCACCGAGCTGCTCGAACTCGTGCACCTCGGCGGGGCAGGGGACAAGCGCCCCCACGAGCTGTCCGGCGGCATGCGCCAGCGCGTAGCCTTGGCCCGCTCGCTGGCACAGGACCGGCAGCTGCTGCTCATGGACGAACCCTTCGCCGCGCTGGACGCCATCACCCGCGACCTCCTGCACGATGAACTGGAACGGATCTGGAAGGAAACCGGCCGCACCATCGTGTTCGTGACCCACAACGTGCGCGAAGCCGTGCGCCTGGGACAGCGCGTCCTGCTCCTGTCTTCCCGCCCGGGCCGCGTGGTCGCGGAATGGGACGTCACGGAGGAGCACCGCACGGACGCCGGCAGCGCCGGGGAACTCACCGCCACCATTACCCGCCGCCTGCGCGAGGAGATCCGCCGCCATGCCAACTGAACAGGACGTCCTGACTGTGACTGAACCCAGTGAGCACATCACCTCGCCCCTCATCAAGGGCAACCCGGAGGATCTGCGCGACCTCGAAGCCGGCCTGGACAAGCTCCAATCGGACGTCCAGCGCAAGGCGGGCATCGACTGGAGCCGCGTGCTGCTGCCCATCGCCGCCTTGGTGGTGCTGGTCCTGGTCTGGCAGTTCTACGTCTCGCTTGGCCTGAAGCGCCGCGACCAGGTGCCCGGCCCGCTCGACGTGCTCAGCCAGATGGGTGTGCTCTGGTCCGAAGGCAAGGTCCAGGAATCGGTGTGGACCTCGCTGCAGCGCGGCCTGCTCGGCTTCCTCATCAGCGTTGTCATCGCCACTCCGGTAGGCCTGCTGTTGGCCCAGGCTGCGCCGCTGCGCCGTGCCTTCGGACCGCTGATTTCCGGCCTGCAGGTGCTGCCGTCCGTGGCCTGGGTTCCGGCGTCGATCATCTGGTTCGGCCTGAGCGATGCCACCGTGTACTTCGTGGTGTTCATGGGCGCCATCCCGTCCATCATCAACGGCCTGATCTCCGGCGTGGACCAGATCCCGCCGCAGTTCCGCAGCGTGGGCAAGGTCCTTGGCGCAAGCCGGCTCCAGATGGCGCTGCAGATCATCCTGCCCGCGGCCCTGCCCGGCTACATCGGCGGCCTCAAGCAGGGCTGGGCCTTCTCCTGGCGCTCCCTGATGGCGGCCGAAATCATCGCCACCGGCGGCACCATCGGCTTCGGCCTCGGCTCCCTGCTCGACCAGGGCCGCCTGCTGTCCGACATGGCCATCGTGATGTCCGCGATCCTGCTGATCCTCGCCGTCGGCATCCTGATCGAGCTGCTCGTCTTCGGGCCGATCGAGAAGCGCCTCCTGCAGCGCCGCGGCCTGCTGGCCGGCGGGACGCGCTGAGCACCCTCCCCTGAAACGCGAGCTTCCGGGCCCGACGGCGACCTTCCGCCGTCGGGCTCCTGCGTTGCGCTTGGCGGGTACACCGCGGCAGGAATTAGCCGGCACCCGCGCGTGTTGACGCGGACATGACACCGCACCCCAAGCGCATCGGCTTCCTTTCCTTCGGACATTGGGGCCGCGCCCAGGGTTCCCTGGTGCAGACCGGCCGGGACGCCCTGCTGCAGGGCATCGAGCTTGCGGTGGCCGCCGAGGAGATCGGCATCGACGGCGCGTTCTTCCGCGTCCACCATTTCGCCCGGCAGCAGGCCGCCCCGTTCCCCTTGCTTTCTGCCATCGCGGCCCGGACCAGCCGGATCGAAATGGGCACCGGCGTCATCGACATGCGCTACGAAAACCCGTTGTACATGGCAGAAGAGGCCGCGGCCACAGATTTGATCAGCGGCGGCAGGCTTCAGCTCGGCATCAGCCGCGGCTCACCCGAGCCCGCCCTCAATGGCGCGGCCGCCTTCGGTTACGTCCCGGCCGACGGCGAGGACCCGGCGGCCATGGCCCGGCGTCACACGGAGCTGTTCAGGCACGCAATCGCGGGCCGCGGAGTTGCGCAAGCCGACCCGGCCTACGCTGGCGGCGGCACCGGCATGCTTCCCGTCCAGCCCACCTCGCCCGGGCTGCCCGAGCGCATCTGGTGGGGCGCCGGAACACGGAAGACTGCCGTGTGGGCGGCCGAGCAGGGCATGAACCTGATGAGTTCAACCCTGCTGACCGAGGACACCGGTGTGCCCTTCGACCAGCTGCAGGCCGAACAGATCCACCTCTACCGGGAAGCCTGGGCCGCCGCCGGTCATGCGTTCGTGCCGCGTGTTTCCGTCAGCCGCAGCGTGCTGCCCGTGGTCGACGACGAGGACCGGCACTACTTCGGGCTCCGCGCCCAGGTGGACGGCCGCGACCAAGTGGGGATGCTGGACGGCGCCCTGTCCCGGTTCGGCCGGAGCTACATCGGCGAACCCGACGCGCTGGCCGAGGAGCTCGCCAGGGACGCCGCGGTGCAGGCCGCCGACACCCTCATGCTCACGGTTCCCAACCAGCTCGGCGTCGACTACAACGCCAAGCTGCTGGCGAATGTCGCGAAGCACATCGCGCCGGCGCTGGGGTGGGCTGCCCGGTAAAACAACAGACTCCCGCCGCTCAGGTACCCTGACAGCAGTGACATTTTGTTTTTCTCTGTGACCCAGAGCCTCTGCAGCGCTTCCAGTTCGCTCCCTAGCGGAGCGGTGATTCCGTGCGCCATAGGCGGGAACTCCCCATGGAGTTCCCCTCGCCGCCGGCCCGACACCGAACCCACCACTGGAAAACCCCATGAACTTCATCTCCGCGAAGCCATCTTCGCCTGCCTTCGACCGGCAATCACTGCGGCCTGACTGCCGGAACTGTTTCGCCCTCTGCTGTACCGCCTTCGGCTTCACGCGTTCCGCGGACTTCGCCCTCGACAAGCCCGCCGGCACACCCTGCCGGAACCTCGCGGCCGACTTCTCCTGCACCATCCACGCCAGCCTGCGCCCGCGGGGCTTCCGTGGCTGCACGGTGTTCGATTGCTTCGGAGCCGGCCAGAACGTATCCCAGACGTTTTTCTCCGGAAAGAGCTGGCGGGACGATCCCGGCACCAAGGACGAAATGTTTGCCGCGTTCACGGCGGCCCGCCAACTTCACGAGATGCTCTGGCATCTCGCCGAAGCTCAGAAGCGGACCTTCGATCCCGACGCCGCCCACAGTGCGGCCAAGCTCCGGAACACCATCGGGGATGCGCTTGGTGGCGGGTTGCCGGAGCTGCTTGCCCTCGATATCCAGGCCCTCCACTCGCAGGTGCGGGCAACCCTGATGGATGTCAGCGAGGAAGTGCGGGCCTCCTACTTTGCTGCCGGCGCATACCACCTGGACCCGTCGTCGATGGCGGGCGCGGAGCTGGCTCCCGGCGCGGACCTGATGGGCAGGAACCTCGCGTCACGCCGCTTGTGCGGGGCGGATCTCCGCGGCGCCTACCTCATTGCTGCGGACCTGCGGGGCAGTGACCTGTCGGGGGTGGACCTGCTCGGCGCCGACCTCAGGGACGCCCGCCTTGAGGGTGCCGGGCTGTCCAAAGCCCTGTACCTGACGCAAATGCAGCTCAATGCCGCCAAGGGGAACCGCGCAACGGTCCTGCCGCCCGATCTGGACATGCCCCCGCACTGGGACGCGAAATGACCGGCAGTAACAATGTGACGCAGGATTACCTAGCGTTAACCGGTGTTTCCGGGCCTTTGAAGCATGTTACGGCCCGGCCCTACAGTCTTTGCATGGCAATACAGGACATCTATCCCACGGCACTGCGCCTGCTCGGCCGCCCGGTGCTGGTGGTGGGCGGCGGCCCCGTTGCCGCGCGCCGCGCCAAGGGATTGCTCGACGCCGGGGCCGAAGTTACGGTCGTCGCCCCCGTTGCCTCACCCGCGCTCCGCGAACTCGCCGACGCCGGCCTGCTCGCCTGGGAGGCGCGCGACTACCGCTCGTCCGATGTCGACGGCGTGTGGTTCGTGCAGACCGCCACCGGCGTTGCCGAGGTGGACGCCCAGGTTGCCGCCGACGCCGAGGCGCAGCGCATCTGGTGCGTCAATGCCTCCGACCACGAATCCTCCGCCGCCTGGACCCCCGCCGTCGCCGTCGTGGATGACGTCAAGATCGCCGTCAACGCCGGGGGAGACCCGCGCCGCGCGATGGCGCTGCGCGACGCGGTCGCCACCGCCCTGGAAACCGGCGACCTGCCTCTGCGCCGCAAGCGCGCACACACGGGAAGCGTCGCCCTCGTTGGCGGCGGTCCCGGCGACACCGGCCTCATCACCGTCCGCGGCCGCCGGCTCCTGGCCCAGGCCGACGTCGTCGTCGCAGACCGCCTCGGCCCGCGGGACCTGCTGGGCGAACTGGCCCCCGAAGTCCGCATCATCGAGGTCGGCAAGACCCCCGGCCACCACCCGGTCCCGCAGATCGACATCAACCGCATCCTCGTCGAGGAAGCCCTCGCCGGCCACCGGGTGGTCCGGCTCAAGGGCGGCGACCCGTACGTGCTTGGCCGCGGCGGCGAGGAAGCCGAATTCTGCCGCCAGAACGGCGTCGAGGTCGAGGTGGTTCCCGGCGTCACGTCCGCCATCTCCGTCCCGGCAGCAGCCGGCATCCCGGTGACCCACCGCGGCCTGGCCAAGGGCTTCAGCGTTGTGACCGGCCACGAGGAACTCGCCGAGGTTCCCGCCCGCCCGGACCACACTGTGATCCTGCTCATGGGCGTGGCCAAACTCCGCGAATCCACCGCCGCCCTCGCGGCCTCCGGAATGCCCCTGGACACGCCGGTGGGTATCGTAGAGAACGGCTATATGCCCGAACAGCGCGTCACCATCGGCACCCTGGCAAGCATCGCCGGCCAGGCCGAAGCCAGCGGTGTGGCCAATCCCGCAGTGGTGGTGATCGGCGACGTCGTGCGTGTCAGCCCCTTCGCCCCCGCACACTTCAAGACCGCCGATTACAGCACTTTGACTCCGAACACACCCCGGGCAGCAGCCCTCTGACCCAACTGACTCGCACTTAAGGCCGTTATGAGCCCCCAAAACGGCCACAAATGCGAGCTAGTTGGGCGAGACCGAGAAGAAGGAACACAGCCGTGTCATCAAGCACCACCGTAGGATCCATCGAGCGCCCGCTGCGCGTTGCCGTCATCGGCTCCGGCCCGGCCGGCGTCTACGCCGCGGACATCCTCACCAAGAGCGAGGCCGTCAAGAGCGGCGAGCTGAACGTCAGCATCGACCTCTTCGACCGCTACCCGGCGCCCTACGGCCTCATCCGCTACGGCGTGGCCCCGGACCATCCCCGCATCAAGGGCATCGTGAACGCCCTGCACAAGGTGCTGGACCGTGGTGACATCCGCTTCTTCGGCAACGTCGACTACGGCACGGACCTCTCCATCGAGGACCTCCGCAAGCACTACGACGCCGTCATCTTCGCCACCGGCGCCATCAAGGACGCCGACCTGAACATCCCCGGCATCGAACTGGACGGCTCCTACGGCGGCGCCGACTTCGTGTCCTGGTACGACGGGCACCCGGACGTCTCCCGCGAATGGCCGCTGGAGGCGAAGGAAATCGCCGTGCTCGGCAACGGCAACGTGGCCCTCGACGTCGCCCGCGTCCTCTCTAAGCACGCAGACGACCTCCTCGTGACCGAAATCCCGGACAACGTCTACGCCGGCCTGAAGAACTCCCCGGTCACCGACGTGCACGTCTTCGGCCGCCGCGGCCCGGCCCAGGTGAAGTTCACCCCGCTGGAACTGCGCGAGCTCTCGCACTCCAAGGACGTGGACATCATCCTCTACGCCGAGGACTTCGAGTTCGACGAGGAATCCGACCGCCTCATCCAGAGCAACAACCAGGTCAAGACCATGGTGGGCACCCTCACCAACTGGATCGCCGAGCAGCCCGAGGACCTTTCCGAGCTCAAGGCTTCCCGCCGACTGCACCTGCACTTCCTGCACAGCCCGGTGGAGATCGTGGACTCCGCCGAGACCCCGGGCAAGGTGGCCGGCATCAAGTTCGAGCGCACCGAACTGGACGGCACCGGCAACGCCCGCGGCACCGGCGAGTTCATCGACTACCCGGTCCAGGCCGTCTACCGCGCCATCGGCTACTTCGGTTCGGCCCTGCCGGACGTCGAGTTCGACCACAAGAAGGGCGTCGTGACCAACGACGGCGGCCGCGTCCTGGACGCCGACGGCCAGCACGTCCCCGGCCTGTACGCCACCGGCTGGATCAAGCGCGGCCCGGTCGGCCTCATCGGCCACACCAAGGGCGACGCCCTCGAGACCGTCACGTACCTCCTCGAAGACCGCGGCAACCTGCCGTTCGCCGAGGCTCCCGAGGCGGCCGCCGTCGTCGAACTGCTTGACGCCCGCGGTGTGAAGTACACCAGCTGGGAAGGCTGGCTGGCACTGGACGCCCACGAGCTCGCCCTCGGCGCCGCGGCCACCGAGGCAGGCACTTCGCACGGTGTCGAGGTCCAGCGCGAACGCGTCAAGGTTGTCCCGCGCGAGGAGATGGTGGACATCTCCCGCGACGGCGTCGCCGCCAACGTCTAAGCCAGACAGAACGCGGGGTCAGGTAGCGCCCATTCCGGTCCGCCGGATGGGCCCTGCGTGACCCCGCGTTGCTTTAACCTGAGGTATGGACGTCGTCGTCATCGAAACGACCCCGCTCGGGGACCGCAGTTACCTTGTCCATGACGGCGCGGTGGGCCTGGTCATCGACCCCCAGCGCGATACCGACCGCATCGAGGCCGCCGCACGCGCCGCCGGCGTGGCCATCACCCACGTCGCCGAAACCCACATCCACAACGACTACGTTTCCGGCGGGCTGGTCCTCTCCGAAAAGCACCGGGCCCGCTACCTGGTCAACACTGCCGATGCCGTCGCCTTCGACCGCGAACCCGTCAAGGACGGCCAACTCGTCCGCGTGGGCCGCCTCGCCGTGACGGTCCTTGCCACCCCGGGACACACCCATACGCACCTGGCCTATGTGGTGAAGGAAGCGGACGGGCCCGACGCCGGACGCCGGGCCGTCTTTTCCGGCGGCAGCCTGTTGTACGGTTCGGTCGGCCGCACGGATCTTGTAGCGGAGGCCGACACCGCGGGTCTCGCCCACGATCAGTACGCCTCGGTGCGCAGGCTCGCGGAAGTCGCGGGTCCGGACGCGGAGCTTTATCCGACCCACGGCTTCGGTTCCTTCTGCTCCACCGGTCCGGCGAGCAGGCAGGACGCCTCCACCATCGCCGAGCAGCTCGCGTCCAACCACGCCCTGACCGACCCGGACGAGGACCACTTCGTTGCCGGGCTGCTCGCCGCAGTGTCGGCCTACCCCTCCTACTACGCGCACATGCGTCCGATCAACGAGGCAGGGCCCGGGCCGGCGTCGCTGGCTATCCCGGACAACGTCGATCCGGGGGAGCTCCGGCGCAGGCTCGAAGCGGGCGAATGGGTGGTGGACCTGCGGAACCGGGTGGCGTTCGCGGCCAGCCACCTGCTGGGCAGCGCCAGCTTCGAATACGGCAGCGGATCCAGCTTCACCAGCTACCTCGGTTGGGTCCTGCCGTGGCAGCAGCCGCTGACGCTGGTGGGTTCCCGGGACGACGTCGAACGGGCCATCCGCGATCTCGCACGGATCGGCATCGACTCCCCGGACGCCGCCGTCGGCGAGGACCCCGGGGCCCTGGCCCCGGGCGTCCCGCTGGCCAGCTATCCGCGGACGGACTGGGCGGGATTCGTCCGGGACCGCGCGGCGGGGGACACGCTGCTGGACGTCCGCCGTACCGACGAGTTCGCCGCTTCGCATGTACCGGGCGCCCTGAACGTGCCTTTGCATGAGGTCCTTCCCCGCATCACCGAGCTGCCGGAAGGCCGCACGTGGGTGTACTGCAGCTCGGGTTACCGGGCCGGCGTCGCGGCCAGCCTGCTGCACCGCGAGGGGCACGAGGTGGTGCTCATCGATGCCCGGTTCCGCGACGCCCCGGGCACGGTCAGCGGCTGACCCGCCGGTTGTTGAGCCAGCCTATTGGCCCAGCCACTCCGCGCAGGAGTCCAGGTTCCGGTTGACGCTGTCGACGGCGGCCGCGGCGTCCCGTGCCTCGAGTGCGTCCACGAGTTCCTCATGGCCGGCGCCGGGCACGCCGTTGAACCCGGCACGCTGGCGCTGGATGAGCAGGTCGGCGTGGAGGGCGCCGCTGAAGCTGGCGTAGAGCTCATGCAGCAAGGGATTGCCCGAGGCCTTCGCCACCAGGTCGTGGAACGCCCAGTCGGACTTCGCCCAGGTGTCGACATCTCCGGCCTCCCACGCTCCGCGCCAGGTGCGCAGCAGGGAGCGCATTGCCTCGATGTCCACGGCCGTGGCATTGCTTGCCGCCAGGCGCGCGGCCTGGGTGTCCATGGCGAGCCGGACCTCCAGGACATGCTGCGGAGTGTGCTCCTTGTACATGCGCCGCGCCGCTCCGGACATCTCGCTCGTGGCCCGGACGTAGGTGCCGTCGCCCCGGCGGACCTCCAGCATGCCGCCGTGGGCCAGCGCCTTGATCGCTTCGCGCAGGGTACCGCGGGAGACCGAGAGCTGGGCCATCAGTTCCGGCTCGGCGGGAATCCGTTCCTCCAGCGGCCATTCGCCGGACTGGATCATGGCCCGGAGGCGGGCGGTCACCTCTTCGGCGAGGACGGGGCGGTGCACAGGGCTCAGGCTCATGAGACGCTCTTCCGTGCGGCCAGGGGCAGGACGCCCTTGGCGGTCATCAGGTGGCAGGAAACCATCAGGGCCAGGGACGCCACGATGAGCAGGCCCAGGGGCAGCGTCCAGCCGCCGCTCGCGCTGTGCAGCAGCCCGACGCCGAACGGTCCAACCGCCGCGATCAAGTAGCCCAGCGACTGGGCCACCGTGGAAAGCGCGGTGGTTTCCGCCGTCGAGCGTCCGCTACGGCTGATCACCATCAGCACGAGCGGGAAGATGCCCAGGCCGAAGCCGGTCAGTACGGCCGGAACGGCGGCCCAGGTCACCGGGAGCAACAGCATCGCTACGATGCCGGCGAGGGTGGCGGTGCTGGCCAGGTAGAAGGCGGGGCGCAGCATGCCCGGGCGGGAGCCGAAGGCGAGCAGCGCCATCCCGGCGAAGACGGACACGATCTGCATCAGGCCGAACTGCAGCCCGCTTTCGGTGGCACCGAGTCCGCGGTTGGTCAGCAGGTAGGCGAACCAGCTCATCACGCCGTAGGCAAGGAACCCCTGGAAGGTGAACACCGCGGTGATCAGCAGGCCGTGCCGGGTGCGCAGCATGGGCCACATGGACACGCGCCCGGCGTCCTTGCGGGCGGCCTTGCGGTGGGTGTGCACCACCATGGGGAGGAAGCCGAGGAGGGCGGCGACGCCCAGGATCCCCCACGCGGCCAGGCCAAGCGATGGCGAGCCGAGCTGCTGCGCCATCGGAACGCTCACAGAGGCGGCGATGGTGGCGCCGCCGGACATCGTGAACGTGTACAGGCCGGTCATCATGGGGGTCTTCGCGGCGTAGTGCTCGCGGATGAACACCGGCATGGCCACGTTGCACACGGCAAGCCCGCACATGGCCAGTACTGTCCCGGCCAGCAAGGCGCCCGTGGTGGGGACGCCGCGCACCAGCAGCCCGCCGGCCAGCAGCGCGAGGGAGAGCATGATGGCCTTCTCGACGCCGGTCTTCCGGACCAGCCAAGGCGTGGCCATCCCGGCGAAGGCGAAGCACAGCAGCGGGATGGTTGGAAGGATGGAGGCGACCACCGGACCGTAGCCCAGCACCGCCTGCAGCTCGTGGAAGAGCGAGGCAGCACTGGTGATTCCTGCGCGCAGGTTCAGGCCGATCAGGGCAACCGCCACGACGCCGGCGGCGACGACGAGCTTGCGTTTTGGCAGGGCGGACGGGGGCAGGGTCTGGGAAGGTATCGAGGTCGCCATGCCCTAAAGGTTAGACGTTTGACGTTTTCGATGCCGACTTTTGTGGCGAACCTCTCCCGGCGGGGGGGTGAACGCATGCCCAGAACATTCGCAGGACTGGCGCTAGCGGCGGCTGTTCCAGATCAGCGGGGCCCGGCGGATCCAGGCGTTGTTCTCGATGGTGTCGAGGAGGAAGCGAGCGACCTCGGATCGGCTGACAGTTGGGCCGTGCTTCTCCTGCCCGGCTTCTGCGGCGTGGAGTGGGCCCACAGGGGGCTTGTTGGTCAGGGCGGTGGCGCGGACGAGGGTCCAGTCGACGTCGGAGTCACGGACTAGCCGTTCGACGCCGTTGTGGTCGTCGTACCCGTTCTTGATGTTGGAGACGTTCACCAAGGCCTTGAAGATCGGGTTCACCACGCGCCATGAGTTCCCGACCCCGAGCGCGGAGGTGATCACGATCCGGCGCAGACCGTGTTCTGCCATCACGGTGAGGGTGGCGCGGGCTGCGTCGGTCATGAAGGACGCCGGGCTGACGGGCTTGGCCCAGGGGTTGTCCGAGGCGCGCGCGTTGTTGAGCGCGACCACGACGGCGTCGGTTCCCTCCGCCGCGGCGCGTATGTCGTCGATGTTTGCCGGCGTCCCGGGGACGAGCTCAACGCCAGGGCGCGCGGGTATGACGTCGGGGTTGCGCACGAGTGCGCGGACCCGGACGCCCCGTCGGGAGGCCTGTTCGAGGATGTGCTGGCCGAGGCGGCCGCTGCCGCCGAGCACGAGCAGTCTGGACATGGGTTCCTTTCAATGGTTACCGTGGGTGCGGTAACGGTTGCTTCGTTGGGTAATGGGGTTGGTCATGGCGGCTGAGCGGACGCTCGCGGGGCCCTGCACGGCGTGGCCGCAGGACAGTGCCTTCATTCGTGAGGTGCTCGACCGCATCGGCGATAAGTGGACGGTGCTGGTGATCAGTACGCTGGGTGCCGGACCGCTGCGCTACTCCGACCTGCAGGCCAGCGTCCCTGGCATCTCGCAGCGGATGCTCACCCTGACCTTGAAGGAGTTGGAGAGGGACGGCTTGCTGACGCGGACCGCCTTCCCCGAGGTCCCGCCGCGGGTGGTCTACGAGCTCACCGATCTGGGCAGGTCGCTTCACGAGGCGGTCTTGTCATTGGCCGGGTGGGCGGCTGGTCATCACGGCGAGATCGCCGCGCACCGCCGGGCTCATGAAGAAAGCGGTGTTGGCCGAGCCAAGACCAACCAGCTGCTCAGGAAGCACTGACCTGGTCGTTGACCGGGGTGCTCGCCGGCCGGGTGTCTTCGGGCAGGTGACAGACACCGGTTTCGGGATCACACCACCCCGCCGGTTCTGAGGCAACGACCTGCAGGGGGAGGGACGGTGTGGTCATCGCGCACCCATGGGCGTAGTCAGTGGGGCCACCTGCTCGAGGATCTGTTCGTAGACCGCGACGGACTGCGCCCCCGGCGCTGCGACCCGTCGGTCGAAGACCACGAAGGGGACGCCGCCCAGGCCCAGTTCCTGGCCCTCGCGCCGATCTGAGTGTGCGGCCTCGGCGTAATCCTGGCCCGCGATGACCTCCAGCACGCGGTCGACAGCCAGGCCCACCGTCTCGGCGGCCTGGGCGAGCGCATCGGGGTCGAACGGGTTCAGCTCGCCGGCGAAGAAGCGGTCCTGGACGTGGGAGAAGAACTCCAGGCCGCGGCCTTGCTCGTTGGCGTAGTGCAGCACCCGGTGGAAGTCGAACGTGTTCGCGTTCAACCGCTCCAGCGAGAAAGCGAGCCCTTCGTGTTGGGCGATTCCCTGGATCCTCCGTTCGGCTGCCAGCACCGCCTCGGCGTTGCCTCCGTGGGACCGGGTGAAGGCGCTCTCGATCGACTCCGGCTCACTCGGCGCGTCCGGGTTCAGCTCGAAGGAACGCAGCTTGATCTGGAACCGGTCTGCGTCGGATCGCCGGTCGATCGCCCGCTGCAGCCGGTGCTTGCCGATGTAGCACCATGGGCAGCCCAGATCGGTCCACAGTTCGATCACCACCGGCGCACCACCGCCCGCAAGCAGTTGCCGGTTCATGCCGCCACTCCGCGGCCGAGCAGCCTGCCCTGCGCACGGGCGCTCTTGTGCGCGGCGACGCGGAGGTCGGCCGCCAAGTCTCCTGCCAGCGCCTCAGCCAGCGCGACCGCCTCCCGCTGTTCCGGCGACCGCTCCTCCTGCGCGACGTTACCCGCAGCGACCGCGGCCGCCCGAATGCTTGTATCGATCCTCAGCAACGACATGAACCTCTCCTCTTCCGGCTTACGAACAATTTGTTCGTAACACCATGATGAATGCGTCGGAGAAGGCTTACAAAAGGCACTTTGCTGTGCGCAGCACCCTCGACATCCGTCGCCCGGTCACCGCTCCACGACGGTTGGCGTACACACTGGGGGTCGGTGATGCCTTGGTGGTAGGGGCCAGGCGCCGAGTCGGCTACCGCGGCTGGCGGGCGCCGAGGCGCTGCACGGCCAGGGCCAGCCACAGCTGCACCCGGTCCGGGGTCTGCGAGGGGTCGTAGCCGCTCAGCTCCGTGATCTGCGCCAGGCGGTACCGCACCGTGTTGCGGTGCAGCGTCAGGGCCTCGGCCACCGCGGCCACCGAGCCGTTGTGGTTCAGATAGCTCTCCAAGGTGGCCACGAGTTCGGAACCGTGCGCGGCGTCGAACTTCTGCAGGGGAGTGAGCGCCTCCGCGGCCATATCCGCGAGGGGAACGTCCTCGCTGGCCAGCAGCAGGGAGGTGAGGCTGAGCCGTTCGGGCTCGTTGACGGGCAGGCCGTGGGCCACGGCGTCGCGGGCCTCAAAGTAGCTCCAGCGCACGCCGTTGGGCTTGGTGTACGCGCCGCCGATCCCGATCAGCGCGTGGATCCCGGCCTCCAGCAAGTGCTCGCTGAGGTCCTTGGCCAGCGCGCTCGCGGAGGTGCCGTCGTCGGGCACTACCGTCACGAGGTCCTTCCCGACGACGGCGCTCACCGCCCCGTCGAGCGACTGCGGCAGCGAGGTGCTGCCGAGCTGCTTGTGGTGGGCCGCCGACACTGCCAGCAGCACCACGTTCTTGCGGGTGCTGTTGATCCCGACGCCGGCCAGGCGGCGTGCCGCCTCTATCGTGTCCAGCGTTCCGTGTATGACGTCGTCCAGCACCTGCCCTGCCAGCGCCCGCTGGCTCTGGCGCTGCTTGACCATGTTGTTCAGCTCGACGCTGATGAGGTTCTGCGCGTAGCCGATGATGCCGGTATCGCCGAAGGGGTTCCGCAACCAGAGCGTGCAGGCGTCCCGGCGGCCCGTGGGAATGGGGTAGGAAGACCAGTCTTCGGCCGTGGGCGCCGGAGCGCCCGCGGCGCTGTTGTACAGCTGGGCGCTGAACTGGGTGAGTGCGACGTCGGTGCGCAGCATGCTGCCCAGCTGCTTGAGGAGTTCGCCGAGTCCGCCACCGGTGAGTAGTGCCCTGGCCAGGATCTGGTGGCCGGCGATGAGCCGTTCGAGTTTGGAGTAGTGGTCGGCGGACTGGGAATCGGCCACCAGTTTGCCGATGGCGATGAACGGGGTCTCGTAGGGTACTTCCACGAGCGGCAAACCCCAGCGGTTGGCTTCCGCGACCAGTGCCGGCGGGACGGTTTCGTGGCTCAGGCCTGTGCCGAAGCCGATGCCGACAGCCCCGGCGCGCTGCACCTGGCGCACGAAGCGGCGCTGTTCCGTGGCGCCGTTGAGCCGCAGTCCGGTGGTGAGGATGAGTTCGCCGCCGTTGAGGAAACGCTGCGGATCCTCCAGCTCAGTCACGGCCACCCAGCGGATGTCCGAGTTCCAGGTGGTCTCCGCCAGCCCTGCTTTCCGGAGGTTCAGGGACTGGACGGACAGCAGCGTGGAGAGGGACATTGCCATGGACAAAGGATAGCCCGGCGCTGGTCATTCGCACTAAGAGCGTCTGCGCCAGGTGTGCAGCTGGCTATTCCTAACTGCGAACCGCTGGCTTAGGCTCGAATGTGCTGTAAACAACACTTGGTTGTAGACGGCGCCGTGCTGCCAACAACACCTAGACACCGAAAGAGGGTTGTACACCGTGGTCCAAACCTTGAAGAACTTCATCAACGGGGAGTTCGTCACGCCTGCAGGCACCGAGCTGCTGGACGTCGTGAACCCGACGAACGGCGAAGTGGTCGCGCAGTCGCCCATTTCGGTGTCCGCGGATATCGACGCCGCCATGAATGCGGCCAAGGAAGCATTCACCACGTGGAAGCACGTGACCCCGGGCCAGCGTCAGCTCCTGCTCCTCAAGCTCGCCGACGCCGTCGAGGCCAACAGCGACGAGCTCGTTGAAGCCCAGCACCGCAACACCGGCCAGGTGCGCTCCCTGATCGCCTCCGAGGAAGTCGCCGCGGGCGCGGACCAGCTCCGCTTCTTCGCCGGCGCCGCACGCCTCCTCGAAGGCAAGTCCGCCGGCGAGTACTTCGAGGGCCACACCTCCTACGTGCGCCGCGAGCCGATCGGCGTCGTGGCCCAGGTGGCTCCGTGGAACTACCCCTTCCTGATGGCCATCTGGAAGCTCGGCCCGGCACTCGCTGCGGGCAACACCGTGGTCCTCAAGCCTTCGGACACCACCCCCGAATCCACCCTGGTGCTGGCGCGCCTGATCGGCGAGATCTTCCCCGCCGGCGTGGTCAACGTGGTCCTCGGCAACGCCGCCACCGGCAGCCTGATGACCGAGCACAAGGTCCCCGGACTGGTGTCTATCACCGGTTCCGTGCGTGCCGGCATCGCGGTCGCCGCGAGCGCGGCGAAGGGCCTCAAGCGCGCCCACCTGGAGCTCGGCGGCAAGGCCCCGGCCATCGTCTTCAAGGACGCCGACATCAAGAAGAGCGCCGCAGCGATCGCCGAGTTCGCCTTCTTCAACGCCGGCCAGGACTGCACGGCCATCACACGCGTGCTTGTAGAAGACACAGTCCACGACGAAGTGGTGTCGGCCATGGTCGAACACACCAAGACCCTGCAGACCGGTTCGCAGAACGACGAAGACAACTACTTCGGCCCGCTCAACAACGTGAACCACTTCAAGGCAGTCAGCTCCGTGGTGGAGTCCCTGCCGGCGCACTGCAAGATCGAAACCGGCGGCCACCGCGCGGGCGACAAGGGCTTCTTCTTCGAGCCCACCATCATCACCGGCGCCCACCAGGACGACGACATCGTCCAGAAGGAAACCTTCGGCCCGGTCATCACCGTCCAGAAGTTCACCACCGAGGCCGAGGCCGTCGAGCTGGCCAACGACGTCGAATACGCCCTGGCCTCCAGCGTCTGGACCACCGACCACGGCACCGCCATGCGCGTCAGCCGCGACCTGGACTTCGGCGCGGTGTGGATCAACACCCACATCCTGCTGACCGCTGAAATGCCGCACGGCGGCTTCAAGCAGTCCGGCTACGGCAAGGACCTCTCCATGTACGGCGTCGAAGACTACACGCGCATCAAGCACGTCATGTCCTCCCTCGACGCCTGAACAACCGAGTCTTTTCGAGATTCAGCAAAGAAAGAAAACTGCAATGACTGCAACCGCACCTGAGCTCACCTACCGCCTCGAGCAGAAGCGCAACATCAACGGCGCCTTCCCGGGCCCGAAGTCCCAGGAACTGGCCGCCCGCCGTTCCGCCGTCGTCGCTGCCGGCGTCGCCTCCGGCGTCCCGGTCTACGTTGAGGACGCCGACGGCGGCATCATCCGCGACGTCGACGGCAACTCCTTCATCGACCTCGGCTCCGGCATCGCAGTGACGAGCGTCGGCGCCTCCGATCCCGCCGTCGTCGCCGCCGTCCAGGAAGCCACCGCGCACTTCACCCACACCTGCTTCATGGTGACCCCCTACGAGGGCTACGTCGCTGTCGCCGAGCAGCTGAACCGCCTCACCCCGGGTGACCACGAGAAGCGCACCGTGCTGTTCAACTCCGGCGCCGAAGCCGTGGAAAACGCCGTCAAGGTTGCCCGCCTGGCCACCGGCCGCGACGCCGTGGTCGCCTTCGACCACGCCTACCACGGCCGCACCAACCTGACCATGGCGCTGACCGCCAAGGCCATGCCGTACAAGACCAACTTCGGCCCGTTCGCGCCCGAGGTCTACCGCATGCCGATGAGCTACCCATTCCGCGAGGAAAACCCGGAGATCACCGGCGCCGAGGCCGCCAAGCGCGCCATCCTTGCCATCGAGAAGCAGATCGGCGGCGACCAGGTTGCCGCGATCATCATCGAGCCCATCCAGGGCGAGGGCGGCTTCATCGTCCCGGCCGTTGGCTTCCTCCCGGCGCTGGCCGCCTGGGCCAAGGAAAAGGGCATCGTCTTCATTGCCGACGAGGTCCAGTCCGGTTTCTGCCGCACCGGTGAATGGTTCGCAGTGAACCACGAAGGCGTTGTTCCGGACATCATCACCATGGCCAAGGGCATCGCCGGCGGCATGCCGCTGTCCGCGATCACCGGCCGCGCCGACCTGCTCGACGCCGTCCACCCGGGCGGCCTCGGCGGCACCTACGGCGGCAACCCGGTGGCCTGCGCCGCAGCCCTGGCTGCCATCGGCACCATGGAGCAGTTCGACCTTAACGCCCGCGCCCGCCACATCGAAGAACTCGCCCTCGGCAAGCTCAACGAACTGGCAGCTGAAGTTTCCGTGGTGGGCGACGTCCGCGGCCGCGGCGCCATGCTCGCCATCGAGCTGGTCCAGCCGGGCTCCAAGGAACCGAACCCGGAACTGACCAAGGCCGTTGCCGCCGCCTGCCTCGCCGAGGGTGTCATCATCCTCACCTGCGGCACCTACGGCAACGTCATCCGCCTGCTGCCGGCGCTGGTCATCAGCGACGACGTGCTGCTGGACGGCCTCGACGTGCTGGCCAAGGCCATCAAGGCCCACGCCTAAACATTAATCCTCCAGACGGACAAAGACGTCTGGCCTCGCAAAAGAGCGGACACAGCGATCCTGTGTCCGCTCTTTGCGTTTAAGCCCCCGTTGGTGCCTGCCGCTTAGCGGGACAGCACCACCCGCTTCGAATGCCCGTGCCCGTCGAGGGCGAACTCCAGGGTCAGCGGCGAGGTTCCCACCAGCGTGACCCCCGGATCGGAGTCGACGACGGCGGAGGCGGCCACGCCGTCGAGCGTCACCCGGGCGAGCGGCTGGGTACGGCTCGGGTCCGAGAGCGCCACCGTCACCTTCCCTGCTTCCTCGCGGACCGCCAGGGAGCACGGGCCGCTGCTGGTGACGCCCTCGCCGGGCTGGCCCGCCGTGGTGGCAGCGAAGAAGTTCGCGAACAGCAGTCCCTGGCCGCCGTCCCGGATCATCTGGGCGGCGGCGTTGTTGGCCAGCACCGTGATGGTGGGCTCGTCGGATTCGGTGAAGGTCACCTGGTGCCCGGAGCCGGGCAGGGCGATGTACGCGTAGCCGCCGCCCTGCGGGTCCGTGCCGTGGTGGTGGGTGATGGTGACGTAGTCCCGGGTCTTGGGCTCGTCGTTGCCGCCGGTGTCCGAACCGGAGTTGATGGTCTTCCAGTCGCCGGTGCGCCGGATGACCTGCACGTCGATGTCTCCGCTGACGTTCTCCCCGGGCAGGAAGACGTAGCCGCCGTGCCCCATGATGTGGACGTTGCGCCTGACCTTGACGGCGGCGCTGCCCGCGGCCAGGACACGGTTCCGGTTGTCCGTGCGGAGCTCCGGAACGCTGCCGGGGGCGAAGGAGCGGTTGTCCACGGTGGTGAAGACCTCGTAGCCGGAGGCCGACGTGATCCCGGCGCCGAGGCACACCACCTTGTCGTCAAGGAAGAACCAGGACTTCCGGGCGCTGAGGGTCTTGTTGAAGTTCAAGTGGTCCATTCCCTGGATGCCCCAGCGGCCGTCCAGGTCCATGCCGCCGGCGAAGGCCTGGAACGCCCGGGGGATGCCCGTGCCGTTTGCAGCACCGCTTTGCCGGGGCTCCGCCGTCACGGTGGTTCCCGGCAGCCGGTAGGGGTCCACGGTGGGCCAGAAGTCGGCGCTGTACTGGTCCGGGGCCGCCGGGATGTAGTAAAAGGTGAGGCCGTCGCCCTGGTACCAGCCCAGGTTGTTTTCGAAGTTCCCCCACTCGTAGCGGCCGATCCGTTTCGAGGAAATGTTCACCACCGAGCTGAACCCGGGCCGGTGGTGGACCAGCCGGTCCTGGTCGCCGAACGCCTTCGTGTAAACGGGGGCAGGAGCGGCGACGACGGCGGAGTCCGCGAGCGCGGACGTCACCAGCAGGGACTTGGCGATGCTCTGGCCGGGCAACCCGTACAGGGTGAGGCCGGCGCGCTGCAGCCAGCCCTTGACGAGCGAGAGGTAGCGGCCGCGGTACGGCTCGCCCGCGCCCGGGGCCAGCAGGAGGATGGCCGTCAGCGCGCCGGCGCCGTCCACGTAGTCGGGGTTCTTCTGCCGGGACACGGCCCGGCCGCGCACGGCGTCCATCATCCGGCCGTTCCAGATGAACGGGGCGTAGGCGGATTCCACGGCGTCCAGGACCACGGACTTCTTCGGATCCGTCACGTCCCAGCCGCTGCCGCCCAGCAGGCCGAGGATCTCGGCGATGCCGCCCAGCGTCACCACACCGTAGGTCCCCACGTAGGGCAGGTAGGTGTGCTGGACGAAGGAGCCGTCGGTATAGAAGCCGTCGCCGCTGGTGACGTAGCCGAACACGCTGTTCCGGCCGCCGCCCACGGCGTCGCTCAAGGCGTCGCGGGCCAGGGAGATCTCGTCGGGGCGGCCGTCCAGCATGCCGCGCAGGGCGCAGGAGAGGGCCTTGTCCGTGCGGTTGGCGCCGGTCTCGGCGAAGCTCGTGCCGCGGCCGCGCCAGTTGGGGTCCGGGGTGAAGTAGCGTGCGGCGGCCATCAGCGCGGTCCGCAGTTCCGCGGGAACCACATCATGCAGGAGGACCAGGATGTCGGCAGCCTTGCGCGGCACCCCGATTTCCCAGAACCACCAGTTGCCGGCGGCGCGCATGCCGGCCTTGTAGGCCGTGGTGCTCAGGTAGGACAGGGCGGAGACCAGGTCCGCGGCGAGGGCAGCGTCGCCGTGCTGTTCCGAACCGGCCGTGCTGCACGCGAGTGCGAGATCGTAGAGGCGGTTGAAGCTCACGCCCATGTTGCCCGTGGCATCGGCGGCACTGCCGATCCCGGTCAGCGGGAGGTCTGCCCAAAGGCCCGAGGTGCCGCTGGGTGTGACCATGGACGTCCACGTGGCCGTGGCACTCCCGCTCATGGCGTTCAGCGCTTCCGCAAGTTCCGGGACCGTGGCGGCGGTGCCGTCACCCGCCAGCATCACGCGGCGGCGGGCGATGAGGTCGGCCAGCGGGTTTTCGCTTGCGGCGGCGGCGGCGGTCGGTGCGGTGCCGGCAAACACGGCTGCGGCTCCCGCCACGGTGAGGAGGGTACGGCGGTCGAATTGAAGCGCGTTCAGTTCAAAAGGGGACTGTTTGAAGGGGGACAAGCGTGCCTCCGGGTCGTGGGGGATGGGTGATCGAAGTCACGCTATGTCCGGAATCTGCCCACCCTCAATGCAAATGAACAAAAGTGCTCACGGTTCACGACGGGTATCCTTGGCGATCGGCGACACTGGGCAGCCAGCGGCGGAAACCGTAGAGTTCACCCTACGGAACTGCCGTTGCTGAGCTGCCCAAAGAGGGGTAATTACATGCGATACGTCGTTGGTTATTCATCCAAGGAGCGCGGCGCGGACGCCGTTGCCCTTGCCGCCTCGCTCGCCCGGGCGCAGGACGCGTCACTGGACATCGTCCACGTGGTGGATCCGCACACCCCCTACGCCGGGCTCTATCCCGAGGGGTCCGCCGAAACCCCCTCCGAACAGGCCATCCTCAGCGCCGAACGGGACAGCCTGGCATTGGTTCCCGACGGCGTCGAGGCCGCCTTCCGGCCCGTTCCCGCCGAATCGTTCCCTGCCGGACTGATCGAGGCGGCCGGCGACGACGCGGGACTGATCGTTGTGGGCGCGGCCAGCAACGGACTGTTCAAGCGTTTCACCGTGGGAAGCGTGGCGAACGCCCTCCTGCACGCCTCGCCGGTGCCGGTCGCCCTCGCGCCGCGCGGCTACAACCGCACCGGGCCGGTCACCCGCTTCACCCTGGCCACCGGGCGGCGGGCCGGCGCGGATGCCGCGATCGGCACCGCCATCGGCGCGGCCAACAGGCGCGGCGTGCCGCTGCGACTGGTGTCCCTTGTGACCCTCGACGCCGGCTCGGACGACAGCGGTGAAGCCACCAACGCCGCCCACCGGCATGCCAACACCGTCCTCAGCGACGCCGCACATCGCCTGCCGGAAGGGCATGACGTGAGTGTCGCCGTCGCGCATGGACGGAACATCGAAGAAGCCATCGACAGCTTGGAATGGCAGGAAGGCGAAGTGCTAATCATCGGGTCCTCGCGCCTGGGCGAGAAGAACAAGTTGTTCATCGGCAGCACCGCGAACAAGATCCTCCGCGCACTGCCCGTGCCGATGGTAGTGGTTCCACGCGACTACGAACGCGTGGATTCCATGCCGATCTAGGCGTTCCGCGCCTGACCGGCGTCCTGTGCCTGCTTGAGGTGTGCCTGCTTGCGGAAGGCGGCATTCTTGCGCGCGTTGCGGAACATGTCCGCCGTCAGCAGCGCCAGGGCGAACCACACGATGCTGAAACCGATCCACCGCTCCGTGGTCATGGTCTCGTGCAGCACCGCGAGGGCCACGAGGAACTGCAGCAGCGGAGCGAAGTACTGCAGCATGCCGATCGTGGTCAGCGGCAGCCTGCTGGCCGAGGCTCCGAAGAACACCAGCGGCACGGCGGTCACCACGCCGGAGGCAAGCAGCAACCAGAAATGGCCGGGCCCGTTGCCGGCCAGCGTGGCATTTCCCGTCAGGCCCAGGACGAGCATGGTGGTTGCGGCGAACGGGGCCAGGACCACCGTTTCCACGGTGAGGCTCGTGACGGCGTTCAGGCGCGGGCCTACCCGCTTCTTCACGAAGCCGTACAGGCCGAAGCTGAACGCCAGCACCAAGGCGATCCACGGCAGCTTGCCGTAGGAGAACGTCAGGACGCCGACGGCGGCGAAACCAGTCCCGACGGCGGCCCACTGCAGCGGGCGGAGGGTTTCCTTCAGGACGAAGACGCCCAGGAGGACCGAGACGAGCGGGTTGATGAAGTAGCCGAGGGAGGCCTCGACGGCGTGGCCGTTGGTGACGCCGTAGGTGTAGGTAAGCCAGTTGACTGCGATGAGCATTGCCGCCACCACGAGGGGCAGGAAGATGGTGCGGTCCTTGAAGGCCCTGGCCAGCTGGCCCCAGCTGCGGGTGACGGTGATCAGCAGCGCGCAGAACAGCAGCGACCAGACCACCCGATTCGCCACGATTTCCACCGCGCCGGCCGGCTGGAGCAGGAGGAAGTACAGGGGCAACAGCCCCCACAGCCCGTAGGCGCCGACGCCGTAGAGGATGCCCGTCGTCGTCTCGCTGCGTGGTGCCTTCCCGGTGCGGCCTGCTGCAGGGGCGCCGGCGGCCGGCGCATCCGGGACGGCCGTTGCGGCGGCTTCCGCGGGAGCATTGGCGGGCAGGGAGGCTGGAGCGTGTTCGGGCATAGGCACAGAACCAATAACATCACGTCCTGGCGGGCTATTCCTGAACGGCCGGTCGGAAGGTTGTCCGGGGCCCCGGTCTTCGCGGCTGCGCCCGCGTGTCACGGAGCTTCGCGTACAGGCTTCGCCGGACAGGGGAGAACTAGACTGGGGATCTGCCCGCCACTGCGGCAGGGGTTTCGTCTGACGGAGGGTCCACGGTGTCCAACTCGGAAAACAGCTCCACTCGTCCACTGCGCGTCGCCATCATCGGTGCGGGCCCGGCCGGCGTCTACGCCGCGGACATCCTGAGCAAATCCAGCGAGGTCAAGGACGGACACCTCGAAGTCAGCATCGACCTCTTCGAGGCGTATCCGGCTCCGTACGGGCTGATCCGCTACGGCGTGGCCCCGGATCATCCGCGCATCAAGGGCATCGTGAACGCCCTGCACAAGGTGCTTGACCGCGGTGACATCCGGTTCTTCGGCAACGTGACCTACGGCCGGGACCTTACCCTGCACGACTTCCGTTCCTTCTACGACGCCGTCATCTTCTCCACCGGCGCCATCAAGGACGCCGACCTGGCCATCCCCGGCATCGAGCTCGAGGGTTCCTACGGCGGCGCCGACTTCGTGTCCTGGTACGACGGGCACCCGGATGTTTCCCGCGAATGGCCGCTGGAGGCGAAGGAAATCGCGGTCATCGGCAACGGCAACGTGGCCCTGGATGTGGCACGCATGCTGTCCAAGCACGCGGACGACCTCCTGGTCACCGAAATCCCGGACAACGTCTACGCCGGCCTGAAGAACTCCCCGGTGACCGACGTGCACGTCTTCGGCCGCCGCGGCCCGGCCCAGGTGAAGTTCACGCCGCTGGAACTGCGCGAATTGTCCCACTGCAACGACGTGGACATCGTCCTGTACCCGGAGGACTTCGAGTTCGACGAAGCCTCGGACGAGGCCATCCGCAGCAACAACCAGATCAAGACCATGGTGAACACGCTCACCAACTGGCTGGTGGAGGAGCACACCGAATCGGAGCAGCCATCCTCCCGGCGCCTGCACCTGCACTTCCTGCACAGCCCGGTGGAGATCGTTTCGGAGAACGGCTCCGGCAAGGTGTCCGGGATCAAATTCGAACGGATGCAACTGGACGGCACAGGCAACGTCAAGGGCACCGGCGAGTTCGTCGACTATCCGGTACAGGCGGTGTACCGCGCCATCGGCTACCACGGTTCGGCGCTGGACGAGCTGGAGTACGACGCCCGCCGCGGCGTCATTCCGAACGACGGCGGACGCGTCCTGGGTGCCGACGGCAAGCCCGTGCCCGGCGTCTACACCACCGGCTGGATCAAGCGCGGCCCGGTGGGCCTGATCGGCCACACCAAAGGCGACGCGCTGGAGACCATCGGTTTCCTGCTGGAGGACCGTCTCTCCCTGCCGCCGGCCGAAACCCCGGACCCCCAGGCCATCGTGGACCTCCTCGAGGAACGCGGCATCGAATACACCACATGGGAAGGCTGGAACAAGCTCGATGCGCACGAAGTAGCCCTGGGCGCGGCGTGGACCGTGGGGAACCCGGCCGCCGGCGTCGTCCGCGAACGCATCAAGGTGGTCCCGCGCGAGGACATGATCGGGATCTCCCGCGCCTGAGGCTTTCCGGCTAAGCTTTCCGGACGGGCTTTCCAGCCGGTGCAGCACCTGCCAGTGGGAGATCGATGAAGAACCCCGCCCCATACGCAGCCCACGGGAACGAACACCATGGGTTGGTGCAGCGCCACGCCCGGACGGCGCACGAGCACCTGGCCGCCGGCAGTTTTTCCCTTCCCGAAGACGGCGCACTGCCGGGCCTCCGCCCGCTGATCAGGGAATCGTGGCAGCGCTCCGTCGCACTGCACGCCAACCCTGACACCGCCGCGGCGCCCCTGGCCATGGACACGGACGAACTTGAGGACTACCGCAGCGGGCACCCGCTCGCCGCGGTCATGCCGGTGATCCGCAGGCTGTTGATCCAGCCCGGCCAGGACAGCGGCCTGGTGGTTGCCGTGGGCGACGGCCTCGGCCGGCTGCTCTGGGTGGACGGCGACCCGGCCCTCCGGCGCCGCGCGGAAAGCATGTTGTTCGTCGCCGGCGCCGACTGGTCCGAAGCGTCCGTGGGAACCAGCGCTCCCGGCACGGCCCTGGCCCTGCGGCGCAGCATCCAGATCTCCGGCGCGGAACACTACACGCGTGCCGTCCACCCGTGGAGCTGCACGGCCGTTCCCTTCCATGACCCGGACACCGGCGCGCTGCTCGGCGTCGTGGACATCACCGGCACGGAAGCCGCGGTCGCGCCCCACACCTTGTCCTTGGTGGAGGCGACGGTCGCGGCGGCGCAGGCCCACCTCCGGATCGAGCGGCTGCAGCAGGCACGGGACACCGTCCCCGCGAGGACGCCGCACGCGGGCGGCCGGCAGGCGGCGCGGAAGGACCCGGACCCGCTGTACCGCAACAGCCTCCAGCTCCTCGGCCGTGAACAGGCCCTGCTCAGCATCGCAGGCCGGACGGTCCAGCTCTCCGGCCGCCACAGCGAGATCCTTGCCCTGCTGAGCATGCACCCGGACGGGCTCAGCGCGGACGAACTGTGCGCCCTGCTCTACCCCGGCGACGGTTCCCCGGTCACCCTCCGGGCAGAGATGGTGCGGCTGCGCAAGGTGCTGCAGGAGCTGAGCCCGGACGCCGTGCCCGGTTCACGCCCGTACCGGCTCCCCGTCGAACTCTTCCCGGACTCCGGCCAGGTCCTCGGCTGCTTGCAGCGCGGGGCCCACCGGATCGCCCTGGAAATCTACCGCGGCGCGGTGCTGCCACGTTCGGAGGCGCCCGGCGTGGTCGAGCTCCGGCAGCGCGTCTCCAGTCTCCTGCGCGAGGCTGTCCTCACCGACGGCAGTGCGGACTCGCTCCTCAAATACGCGGCCCTGCCGGAAGCAGCGGACGACGCCGGGGTGCGGCTTGCCGCCCTCAAGCTGCTGCCGCCGCGCTCACCCAGGCGGGCCGCCGTCGTCGCCGAACTGGAGCGGATCGACAGCGAACTGTCGGCCTGACGGCTCGGGCGCCGGGCACTACGGCACAGCCCGGCTTTCAGGGAACGCCGGGTTTCGGACCATATCGTGGAGCCGGACCCGACGAAAGAAGCTCCCCCGTGCTCAACAAACGTGTGCTGAACCAACGTGTGCTGACCAAGCGCCTCGCTGTTGCCCTGACCGCCACCGGAATCCTCGTAGGAGCGAGCGCTTGCGCGGCCCCCGCTCAATCCGCGAATTCCTCGGCTTCTCCGGAGCCCTCCGCAGCGTCCTCCACCGGGAGCGCAGCCGGGAGCGCGGGCGCGGGCTGGGAACTCGACCCGGCGGGTGCAGACCAAAGGATCAGGGCCGCCGGCCTGGACATCCTGAAAGCCGAAGGCGCAGCCGAGCACTACCACGCCCACCTGGACGTTCTCGTCAACGGCAAGGCCATTGCCGTACCGGGCGGGATCGGCTTCAGCGTCGGAAGCGACGGACAGCCGAACGGGATCTCCGCACTGCACACGCACGACAGCTCCGGAGTCGTCCACATCGAAGCGCCGACCGCCGGGGCGAAATACACCATCGGCCAGGTCCTCAAAGAATGGGGAGTCTTGGACGGCAAAGACGCCACGGGGGCGCCGCACGGCGGAACGGCCGGCTGGACGGCCTACGTCAACGGGGCGAAGCAGGGTGGTTCCGTGAGCGACGTCGTCCTCAAGTCCCGCGACGAGGTGGTGCTCTCGTACGGGACCGCGCCGTCCACGATTCCCGGCTCGTACGCGTTCCCGCAGGGCCTCTGAGCCTTCTCCCGCAGGACCTTTGACCGTTGCAACCTGCTTGCAACCTTCCCGCTCCTACGCTCGAGGCAATGGCGAAAGCCACCATCATGCGCAGCAAAGGAGCTAGCAATGACTGTTTACGCACAGCCGGGGGCAGACGGTTCAAAGGTCACGTTCAAGGACCGCTACGAGAACTGGATCGGCGGCGAGTGGGTGGCCCCGGTCAAGGGGCAGTACTTCGAAAACATCACCCCGGTGACCGGCAAGGCGTTCTGCGAGGTGGCCCGCGGCACGGCGGAAGACATCGAACTGGCCCTGGATGCCGCCCACAAGGCCGCACCCTCATGGGGCAAGACCTCCGCCACGGAACGTGCGTCCGTCCTGAACAGGATCGCGGACCGCATTGACGAGAATGTCGAACTGCTGGCCGTGGCCGAGACCTGGGACAACGGCAAGCCGGTCCGGGAGACCCTGAACGCGGACATCCCGCTTGCCGCTGACCACTTCCGGTATTTCGCTGCCGCCATCCGTGCGCAGGAGGGCCACCTCTCCCAACTCGACGACGACACCACCGCCTTCCACTTCCACGAGCCTCTCGGCGTGGTGGGCCAGATCATCCCGTGGAACTTCCCGATCCTCATGGCCGTCTGGAAGCTAGCCCCGGCCTTGGCCGCCGGCAACACGGTGGTGCTCAAGCCGGCGGAGCAGACGCCGGCGTCCATCCTGGTCCTGGTCGAACTCCTCGCCGACCTGCTTCCCGCCGGAGTCGTGAACGTCGTCAACGGCTTCGGCGTGGAGGCCGGCAAGCCGCTGGCGTCCAGTCCCCGGATCCGCAAGATCGCCTTCACCGGCGAGACCACCACAGGACGGCTCATCAGCCAGTACGCGGCCAACAACCTGATCCCGGTCACCCTGGAACTCGGCGGCAAGAGCCCCAACATCTTCTTCGAGGACGTGGCCGCCCAGAACGACGCCTTCTACGACAAGGCCCAGGAAGGCTTCACCCTCTTCGCCTTCAACCAGGGCGAAGTCTGCACCTGCCCCTCGCGTGCCCTGGTGCAGGACGGCATCTACGATTCGTTCATGGCCGACGCCGTGGCCCGCACCAACAGGATCATCCAGGGCAACCCGCTGGACACCGAAACCCAGATCGGCGCCCAGGCCTCCAACGACCAACTGGAGAAGATCCTGTCCTACATCGACATCGGCAAGCAGGAAGGCGCCAAGGTCCTCACCGGCGGTGCCCGGGCCGAGCTTCCCGGGGACCTGGCCGGCGGCTACTACGTGCAGCCCACCATTTTCGAAGGCCACAACCGGATGCGGATCTTCCAGGAGGAGATCTTCGGCCCGGTGGTTTCCGTGACCCGGTTCAGCGACTACGACGACGCCATCGGCATCGCCAACGACACCCTCTACGGCCTCGGCGCCGGCGTCTGGTCTCGCAACGGCAACGTCGCCTACCGGGCCGGGCGGGAAATCCAGGCCGGACGCGTGTGGGTGAACAACTACCACGCCTACCCGGCCGGAGCGGCGTTCGGCGGCTACAAGTCCTCCGGCATCGGGCGCGAAAACCACGCGATGATGCTCGAGCACTACCAGCAGACCAAGAACCTGCTGGTCAGCTACGACGAAAACAAGCTGGGCTTCTTCTAAGCCATGGCACAGGCATATGAGGCCGCCGTGACGCTGCCCGGGGAGGACTTCTCCCGGGTGGCGCTCACGGCGGCGGCCCTTGACCTGGTCCGCCGGCTTCGCCGGCAACACGGACCCCTGATGTTCCACCAGTCCGGAGGCTGCTGCGACGGGTCCTCGCCCATGTGCTACCCCGCGGGGGAGTTCATCACCGGGGATTCCGATGTGCTGCTGGGCGTCTTCGAGATCGACGGCGGCGAGAACGGTCCGCGAGGCGCGGACGGCCTCGACGACGGCGGCCCGGCCGGCACGGCAGTGCCGTCCGCGGACCGTTGGTCGCTGGAATTCTGGATGTCCCGCGAACAGTTTTCCTACTGGTCGCACACCCACCTGACGGTTGATGTGGTGGACGGCCGGGGCAGCGGATTTTCGGTGGAGGCGCCCGAAGGCAAACGCTTCCTGATCCGGTCGAAACTCATGGATTGGCCGGTACCCGGGGCGTAGCGTGACCCGGCGATTTGACCGGATCCCCGCCCCTGCCGACTAGACTGGGCTGTTCCGAATCCGCGAACTTTGAGGGGAATCATGTCCAACGTCGGCGTGAACGGACCACCAGCAACTGAATCAGCCATCGGGGGAGGCGCCGCAAAACGGCGCGGTCGCAGGGCCGCCGTCGTCGTCGGGACAGGCAAGGAGACCGCCCGGTTCCGTGCCACCGCTGCCATCGGGGTCCCGGTGCTGGCCGTCACGGCGGCGGCAGGAATCGCCCTCGCAGCCCAGGCCGGCGCCTTCGACGGGCTCACCGGGACGACGGGCCCGGCCGCGGCTGACGGCTCCAGGCGCGCGGCGGACGCGGACCATTCTTCCGCCCTCCCCGAACCGGCTGCCTCGGGAAAGGCCGGGGACTCCCGGACCGGCAAACCGGCAACGAAGAAAGCCGCGGCGAAAGCCAGCAGCCAGTCCAAAGCCGGCCACGCCCAAGCAGCCGCGCCCGCCGGAGCCGTCCCGCTCGCCGGGGAGGCCGCGCCGTGGCAGCCGGCTCCGGCCGAGGGTGGAGCCGACGGCGGCGCGTCGACAGGTTACCCGCCGCCCAGCCCTGCACCGGTGAGTCTTGCACCGGCCGGCCCTGCATCCGACAGCGGACAATCAGGAGCCGCCGAATCGGGCGGAAGCGATGCGCAGCAAGTTGAGTCCGGAAGCACTGAGTCCGCCGGCTCCGGAACCTCTCCGGCGCCTGCACCAAGCACCGCCTCCGCTCCTGCGCCGAGTACCTCGACGACACCCACAACGAGCACATCAACGGAGCCCGCCACCCTGCCCTCCCTGATCACCTCCGTGCTTGGAGCGGCCCCTGGCACCAAGGTGCTCGTCGTCGGGGGCAGCCTGCTCGGCAAATGATCCGGGGGTGTCCGCAAGCGCGACACGCCGGGGTTGTCTCACTATGCGGGACAAAAGTGGAGGTCCACTGTATGGACACTACAGTTGACGAGTCTGTTTCACGTACCCGTCAAGATTGTGGACCTACTATGAACCTCTTCCGGACCAAGTCGATCGAGCAGTCCATTGCGGACGCCGATGAACCCGGACGCAAACTCAAGCGCTCCCTCAGCACCTGGGACCTGATGATCATGGGCGTCGCCGTTGCCGTCGGCGCCGGTATCTTCTCGGTCGGCGCCAAGGCTGCGGCAAACTTCGCAGGTCCCGCCGTGACCCTCTCCTTCGCGGTTGCCGCGGTCACCTGCGCGCTCGCCATCATGTGCTACGCGGAATTCGCCACCGCCATTCCGGTGGCGGGCTCGGCTTACGTCTTCACCTACGCCACCATGGGTGAGATCCTGGCCTGGATCATCGGCTGGAACCTGATCCTCGAACTCTTCACGGCCGCGGCGGTGATCGCCAAGTACTGGGGCATCTACCTCAGCAAGGTGTTCGGCCTCATGGGCGTCGACATGCCGCCCGCGCTCAGCATCGGCGGGGTGGACCTGTACTGGGGCGCCTTCCTCATCGTCGCTGTCTTCACGGTGCTGCTGGTCCTCGGAACCAAGCTTTCGGCCCGCGTGGGCAACATCTTCACCCTGATCAAGATCGGCGTGGTGCTCTTCGTCATCGTCGTCGGATTCACCTATGTGAAGGTCGCCAACTACACGCCCTTCGTACCGGACTCCGTCCCCACGGCAGCCAGCGACGGTGCCAACGTGCTCAAGCAGTCCTTCTTCGGCTTCCTCACCGGGGCCGTTCCCGCCCAGTACGGCACGCTGGGCATCTTCGCCGGCGCAGCGCTGGTGTTCTTCGCCTTCATCGGCTTCGACGTGGTGGCAACCTCGGCCGAAGAGGTCAAGAACCCGCAGAAGACCCTGCCGCGCGGCATCTTCGGCGGCCTCGCCCTGGTGACCCTCCTCTACATCCTCGTCTCCCTGGCGCTGACCGGCATGGTTCCCTACACCCAGCTCGCCGAGGCCAAGAGCCCTACGCTCACCACGGCGTTCGAAGCCGTCGGCAACACGGACGCCGCCAAGGTCATCGCCTTCGGCTCCCTCATCGGCCTCACCACCGTGATCATGGTGCTCCTCATGGGCCTCGCCCGCGTGGTCCTGGCCATGAGCCGCGACGGCCTGCTCCCGCGCGCCCTGTCCCGGACGAGCGACAAGCACGCAACCCCGGCGCGCCTCCAGATCATCTGCGGCACCGCCGTCGCCCTCGTGGCAGGCCTGACGAACGTCGACCTGCTTGAGGAAATGATCAACATCGGCACGCTGTCCGCGTTCGTGATGGTGAGCCTGGGCATCCTGGTGCTGCGCAGGAAGCGTCCGGACCTGAAGCCGGCCTTCCGCGTCCCGTTCGGCAAGGTGCTCCCGATCGTCTCGGCGATCCTCTGCCTGTACCTGATGACCAACCTCGCGGTGGAGACGTGGATCTTCTTCGCCATCTGGCTGGTCATCGGCATCGCGATCTACTTCTCCTACGGCCAGCGGCACTCCCGGCTCAACGAGAAGTTCGCCGAGGCCCGCAGCGCGGTATCCGGGAACGGTGCAGTGTCCGGGAACGGTGCAGTGTCCGGCAGCAGCGCGGTATCCGGTCACGCAGCCACCCGCGGCGACGAGGACGACCTCAGCAAGGTCTGACCCGCAGAAACGAATACCGCACGATGGCCGCCTGGACCTCCGGTTCCGGGCGGCCATCGCCGTCCCCGGATCACGGGGCGGCGTGCTTGGTGACCCAGTCCACCAGGGGCCGCAGCACCTCCCAGCGGCTTGCGATCTCCTCGGCCGCTGCGGGGGTAGAGAGCCAGGCCGGCTCGCCGAGTTCGAGTCCGGCGGACAAGGACTTGTGCTTCAACAGCTCTGCCCGCGGATGATCTTTGTCGAAGCCGCGGGGTACTGTCTTCAGCTTCTCGCCGCCAAGGGAATACCCCGCTTCGGTGACTTGCGAGACGATCCCTTCCAGTTCTTCCCCGCTGGCAGGGGCGGCCACCGACTCACGGAATCGGGCCAGTTGTGCGGGGGTATAGGTGTGGCAGCCGCCACCCAAGGTGAGGCCGTCCGCGGCCAGGTGGAGGTAGAAGCCCAGCCCTTCCTGCTCCGCTGCGAAGGCGCCCTGGGCGGTCTTGTACGGCGACTTGTCCTGGGAGAAGCGGACGTCGCGGTACGGGCGGAAAATCTTGGCCGGCCCGAACTGCGGCTCCAACTGTTCAAGGAGCGCGGTGAGCGGGTCCTTCACCGCGGCGTCGTAGGTGTCCTTGTGCTCCAGCCACCACTCGCGGTTGTTGTTCTGTTCAAGTTCGGCATAGAAGCTGAAAGCTTCGCGCGGAATGCCCTGAAATGTGTTCATGCAAGGAATCCTAGGGACCGCCCGCCGTGCAGCACAGGGGCGGCGACCGCTATGTGGAGAAGGCGGCTATGTGGAGAACTCCGCCATGTGGAGGGCCCTTAAAGACAAGCACCCCGCCACGGATGAATCGTGGCGGGGTGCTTGCTGCGGTGCCGGTCAGGCCCGGCGCCGTGGACTACTTCTTCAGGTCGAAGCGGTCGTTGTCCATGACCTTGGCCCAGGCCTTGGCGAAGTCGGTAACGAACTTCTCCTGTGCGTCGTCGGAGGCGTAAACCTCGGCGATGGCGCGCAGTTCGGAGTTGGCACCGAAGACCAGGTCCACGCGGCTGCCGGTCCAGCGGCCGTCAGTGGTGGTGTAGGTCTTCTCTTCGGCGTCCGGGGTCCACTCGAGGCCGAGTTCGAGCAGGTTGACGAAGAAGTCGTTGCTCAGGGTGCCCGGGCGGTCGGTGAAGACGCCGTGCTGGGAACCGTCCCAGTTGTTGCCGAGGACGCGGAGGCCGCCGACCAGGACGGTCAGTTCCGGTGCGGACACGTTCAGCAGGTTCGCGCGGTCGATCAGCAGGTATTCGCTGGGCAGGTTCAGGAAGCCGCTGTCGTAGTTGCGGAAACCGTCGGCAACCGGCTCGAGCCAGGCGAACTGCTCGGTGCTGGTCTGCTCCTGGGTGGCATCCACGCGGCCCGGGGTGAACGGGACGGTGATGTCGTGGCCGGCGGCCAGGGCTGCCTGCTCCACGCCCACGCCACCGGCGAGGACGACGACGTCGGCGAAGGAAACCTTGACCTCGGAGGAGGCGTTGAAGTCGGCGACAATCTCTTCGAGCTTGGCGATGACCGGCTTCAGCTTCTCCGGCTGGTTCACGGACCAGCTGACCTGCGGCTCAAGTCGGATGCGGCCGCCGTTGGCGCCACCGCGCTTGTCCGAACCGCGGAAGGACGCTGCGGCCTTCCATGCGGTGGAAACCAGGTCCTCGACGGACAGGCCCGAAGCGGCGATCTTCTCCTTGAGGACGGCGATCTCGGCTGCACCGATGGTCTGGGCCGGGGCCGCGGGCAGCGGGTCCTGCCAGATCAGGTCCTCGGCCGGAACTTCCTTGCCGAGGTAGCGGACCTTCGGGCCCATGTCACGGTGGGTCAGCTTGAACCAGGCGCGGCCGAAGGCGTCTGCCAGTGCGTCAAGGTCATCCTTGAAGCGGCGGGAGATGGCTTCGTAGGCCGGGTCGGTGCGCAGGGCGAGGTCGCTGGTGAGCATGCGCGGTTCGCGGGTGCCGGAGCCGGCGTGGGCTTCGGGAACCAGGTCGGCGCCGCCGTTGTCCTTCGGACGCCACTGCTTGGCGCCGGCCGGGGACTCCATGAGCTCCCACTCGTAGGCGAAGAGGATGTGCAGGAACTCGTTGTCCCAGCGGGTGGGGTGGTAGGTCCAGGTGACCTCGAGGCCGGAGCTGACGGTGTCAGCGCCGTGGCCGGCGCCGTAGCCGTTCTTCCAGCCGAAGCCCTGGGCTTCCAGCGGAGCGGCTTCCGGGTCGGCGCCGATCCTGTCGTCCTTGTGGGCACCGTGGGTCTTGCCGAAGGTGTGGCCACCGACGATCAGGGCGACGGTTTCCTCGTCGTTCATGCCCATGCGGCGGAAGGTTTCGCGGATGTCGCGGGCCGAGGCCAGCGGGTCCGGGTTGCCGTTGGGGCCTTCCGGGTTGACGTAGATCAGGCCCATCTGGACTGCGGCCAGCGGCGCCTGGAGTTCACGGTCGCCGGTGTAGCGCTCGTCGTCGAGCCACACCTTCTCCGGGCCCCAGTACACGTCGTCGTCGGCTTCCCAGACGTCCGGGCGGCCACCGGCGAAGCCGAAGGTCTTGAAGCCCATGGTCTCCAGGGCCACGTTGCCGGCCAGGATCATCAGGTCGGCCCAGGAGATGGACTGGCCGTACTTCTTCTTGACCGGCCACAGCAGGCGGCGGGCCTTGTCCAGGCTGACGTTGTCCGGCCAGGAGTTCAGGGGAGCGAAGCGCTGCTGGCCCGCGCCGCCGCCACCGCGGCCGTCGTGCGAGCGGTAGGTGCCGGCAGAGTGCCAGGCCATGCGGATCATGAAGGGGCCGTAGTGACCGAAGTCGGCGGGCCACCATTCCTTGGAGTCGGTCATGACGTCGGCCAGGTCGGCCTTCACAGCGTCAAGGTCAAGGTTCTTGAAGGCCTCGGTGTAGTTGAAGCCGGAGTCGAGCGGGTTCGACACAACCGGGTTCTTCGCCAGGATCTTCAGGTTGAGCTTGTTCGGCCACCACTCGTTGTTCGGGGCGCCCTTGGTGGGGTGTACGCGGCCGCCATGCGCTACGGGGCACTTGGCAATGGTGCTCTCAGACACAATTTTCCTTCCGGGGTTTGGTTTACAGAGTTAGTCCAGTCGGGCCGAAGCCGTCCGGTCGCGGTGCGGCCAGCGGCTACGGCGTCGGCTGAAGTTCTTTGGCCTGACAGTCCTGGCAGATTCCCTGGTACAGGACGTCCGCGATCTGGATGGTCATCGGCTTTGAGTGTTCATCCCAATGCGGTGTCAGGCAAGGCGCGTGGCCAACGGCGCAATCGACGTCCTCCACCCGGCCGCATATGGTGCAGACGGCGTGATGGTGGTTGTCGCCCACCCGGGTCTCGTACAGAGCAGGGGAGTGCGGGGGCTCGAAGCGGCGCACCATCTCAAGTTCGGTGAGGTCGCTCAGCACCACGTAGACCGACTGTGCCGTCAGTTCCGGGAGTTCCTTCCGCGCGGCGGCGAGGATTCCCTCCGCCGGCGAATGGGGATTGCGTTCGACGGCGGCCAGGACGGCTAGCCGTTGCTTGGTGACACGGCGGCCGTGGGCATGCAGGGCCGCCGCCCATGCCTGCTGTTCGGCCGTGTGATCTGTCATGCACCCATTGAAACACTTATTTTGAGAAGATCACAATAAGGCGCGGCTAATTTCCGGCAAATCTTCCAGGGATTCCAAAGGATTGCGTTCTTCGCCCGCGGAACGGCCCAGCGCGTGGAGCTCAAGCCGGGCTGAGGGGCCCGCCGACTCGGTCAGGACGCAGCTGTACCCCGCGACGCCGTTCCCGGTGGGCAGCTCCTCCAAGGCGGTTGCCAGGGAAAGGAGCGACGACGGCGGCAGCCCGGAAACGGCGTCGACGCCCGGTTCCGGGACCAGGACCCGGTGGTGGGCGGCCTCGCCCGGGCCAGGCACCCAGGCGATCCGGCGGGAGTCCGGGCCGGGGGCGTCGGGGGCGTCAGCCGCTTGCGCCGCCGCGGCGCGCTGCAGGGCGGAGCGCAGCGAGGCATCCAGCTCATCGAAGGGACCGGCCGCCCGACGGCGGTGCGCCGGCAGCGCGAGCTGCGTGCCCGGCGTCGTGGTTTCCCCGGCCCAGCGCGCGAAGAGGTGGAAACCGGGCGTGGAGGATTCGGCGGCGGGTTCGCCGATCGCGGAGCCGAGCGGGTGCCAGCGGAACGGGAACATGATGGTGCAGAGGCTGCTGTGGAGCACCTCGTGCAGGGCGGTGCGGGCTGCGGAGTAGCAGTGCAGCCAGTCGGCGGCCGACTCTTCGGTGAAGGCGGTTGCGGGGTCGCTGAGGCGCACCATGACGTGGCCTTCCGTGAGCGGAGTCCGCGGGCGCGCCACTTCCCACATGCTCGAACGGAAGAGCAGCCGCCGTGCGATGGGCATGCCATCTCCTTTCCCCCGACTCCGGAGCCTAGCAAGTGACGGCGCTATCCGGGAGTCGGCTACGCAATTCTGGATAGGGTAGGGCAGTGGCAAGACTTCTGGCAGATATCACCCCGCTTCGCGAAAGTCCGGCGTTCCGTCGGCTCTGGCTGGGATCTTCCGTTGCCGCCGTCGGCTCCCAGCTCACCCTCGTCGCGGTCAGCCTGGAGGTGTACCGCGTCACCCAGCAGAGCCTTTATGTCGGCTTGTTGAGCATTTTTGCCCTCGTGCCGCTGGTGGTTGCCGGGCTCTTCGGCGGCGCCGTGGCGGACGCGTTCGACCGCAGGAAAGTGGCCATCGCGGCGTCCCTGGTGCTGTGGATGAGCACGGCTGGGCTTGCCCTGCAGGCCTGGCTGGAGCTGGACAACGTCTGGATCCTCTACTTGCTGGTGGCCGTGCAAAGCGGTGCGCAGGGCATCAACGCCCCGGCGCGCAGCGCCATCATTCCGCTGCTGGTCCGCAAGGAACTCCTGCCGGCGGCCAACGCCCTGAGCATGCTCACCATGGGGCTGTCCATGACGGCGGGGCCGCTGCTGGCGGGCGTGCTGGTGGCCACCATCGGCTTCGGCTGGACGTACACCATCGACGTCCTGAGTTTCACCTTCGCCCTCTGGGGCCTGTTCAGGCTGCCTGCCCTGCCTCCGTCCGACGGCGCCGGCCGGCCCGGCCTGCGTTCCGTGGTGGAGGGCTTCCGCTTCCTCGGCACCCGGCCCAACGTCCGCATGACCTTCGTGATCGACCTGATCGCCATGATCTGCGCGCAGCCGCGGGCCCTCATGCCCGCCATAGCGGCCACCATGCTCGGCGGCGGGGAAACCACCGTGGGCGTGCTGCTGGCGGCGACGGCGGTGGGTGCCTTCTTCGCAGGGCTCTTCTCCGGGCCGCTCGGCCGGGTCCGCCGGCAGGGCAGCGCGGTGGTCTGGTCTGTAGCGGGCTGGGGTTTCTCGATCGGTTCCTTCGGCCTGGTGGTGGTCCTGGCAGGCAGTTCCGGCCGGGGCGGCGTTACCTGGTGGCTGATTCCGGCCGCCCTGTGCTGTGTGTTGGCCGGCGTCTCCGATTCCGTCAGCGCCGTCTTCAGAACCACCATCCTGCAGTCGGCAACGCCGGACCACCTGCGGGGCAGGCTGCAGGGAGTCTTCATCGTGGTGGTGGCGGGCGGGCCCAGGATCGGGGACATGCTGGCCGGCGGCGTCACCAAGGTGCTCAGCGAGGGCTGGGTGCTGCTCCTCGGCGGGGCGCTCTGCATCCTGGTGTCATCGCTTGTGGCCCGGCAGCAAAAGGGATTCCTGCAGTACGACGCCCACCACCCGCTGCCCTGACCGCCGTGCCCGGGGGAGGGTCGACGGCAGCGGAACGTCCGCGCCGCCGTCGGCGTTATACGGAACAGAAGACCAATCCTTCAACGCAAGAAAGCAGTGACGTGCACAATCATCGCAACGGACTGAAGACCGCAGCCCTTTTCGGCGTCCTCTGGGCGGTGCTGCTGGGCCTTGGCGCGGTGATCGGCGTCGGGACCCGCAGTTCGGCGCCCATCGTGATCATGGCGCTGATCGGCGTCGGAACCACCGCGTACGGCTACTGGAACAGCGACAAGATCGCCCTCCGCTCCATGCAGGCCTACCCCGTGACGGAAGCGGAGGCGCCCGGGCTGTACCAGATCGTCCGGGAACTGTCCGTGCGCGCCAACCAGCCGATGCCGCGGATCTACATCTCGCCCACCATGACGCCAAACGCCTTCGCCACCGGCCGGAACCCGAAGAACGCCGCCGTCTGCTGCACCGAAGGGATCCTGCACATGCTTGATGCCCGCGAGCTTCGGGGCGTCCTCGGCCACGAGCTCATGCACGTCTACAACCGGGACATCCTGACCTCCTCGGTGGCCGCCGCCGTCGCGGGCGTCATCACCTCGGTGGGGCAGATGCTCCTGTTTTTCGGCGGCGGTGACCGCCGGAACGCGAACCCGATCGCGATGATCGCGCTCGCGCTCCTGGCGCCGCTGGCCGCGTCCCTGATCCAGCTCGCGATTTCCCGCACCCGGGAGTACGACGCCGACGAGGACGGTGCGCAGCTCACCGGCGATCCGCTGGCGCTCGCCTCGGCCCTGCGCAAGATCGATTCGGGGGTTGCACAGGTGCCGTTGCCGCAGGACCAGCGCCTGGTGAACACTTCGCACCTCATGATCGCCAACCCGTTCCGCGGTGGCGCCATGACCAAGCTGTTCGCTACCCACCCGCCGATGCGCGAGCGCATCGAACGGCTTGAGCGGATGGCAGGGCGGCCGTAAGGGCACGCCCGCCCGGCTGTCTGGCTAGCTGCCCGTCCAGCACCGCAGGGTGCTGTTGAGCAGGCCCACCAGCACGCACAGCCACCAGCAGCCCTGCGAAATGCCCAGGGCAACCGTCAGGTGCTTGCGCAGGCGCGCCGCCATGGCCGAGAAGAGGGTTCCCGGCGGCAGCGCGTGCTGATTCCAGCCGCCGGGTGTCGCGGATGTCGCGGCGGCCGAGGAGCCACAGTTTATGACCGGCTTGCCCGCCGGTGTTTCTTGTCCCGGTGTTTCTTGTCCAGGTGTTTCTTGTGGTGGTGTTTCTTGAGCCGGTGTGTCCGTGCCGCCGCTGGGTTCAACGACGGCTGCTTTCACTCGAAGAGGCCCTCTCCGATGAAGCCGCCCGGCTTGGTGCCCGGCGGCACCGCGAACAGGCCGGAGCCGGTGTGCTTGAGGTATTCGAGGGCCAGGGTGTCGCCCTTGGCCATCGCCATCTGCATCGGCACGTAGTGGGTGCGGGGATCCTTGACGAAGGCGATGAAGAACAGGCCCGCGTCCAGGTGTCCCAGGCCGTCAGAGCCGTCCGTGTAGTTGTAGCCGCGGCGCAGCATCCGCACGCCGTCGTTCTGGCTCGGGTGGGCCAGCCGGACGTGCGAGTCCATCGGCATGAGCGGTTGGCCGTCCTTGCCCTTGATGGCGAAGTCCGGGGCCGTGAACTCTTCGCCGCCCGACAGCGGGGCGCCAGTACGCTTGGTGCGGCCGATCAGGCCCTCCTGCTCGCGCAGCGAGGTCCGGTCCCAGATCTCGATGTGCATCCGGATCCGGCGCGCCACGAGGTAGCTGCCCCCGGCCATCCAGGCCTCGCCCTGGCGTGCTCCGCCCGTGGCCCAGATGTGCTGCCCGAGCAGTTCCGTGTCCTCGGCCTTGGGGTTGTTGGTGCCGTCCTTGAAACCGAAAAGGTTGCGGGGCGTCACCTGGGAGCGGCTGGTGGAGGAGGTGCGGCCGAAGCCGAGCTGCGACCAGCGGACCCGCACCTTGCCGAAGCCGATCCTGGCCAGGTTGCGGATGGCGTGCACGGCCACCTGGGGATCGTCGGCGCAGGCCTGGACCACCAGGTCGCCGCCGCTGCGGGCCGGATCCAGGTCGTCGCCGGGGAAGTGTGGCAGGTCGATCAAGGCATCAGGGCGGCGTCCGGCCAGGCCGAAGCGGGCCTTGCCGTCCTTTTCGAACAGGCCGGCGCCGAAGCCGAACGTCAGGGTCAGCTTCCCGGCGTCGAGGTCCAGTGCTTCGCCGGTGTCTTCCGGCGGTGCGTCGTACGGGCCGTCGACGGCGCCCGTGGCACCGGTGGCGTGCCCGGCGGTCATGGCTTCCGCGGCAGCCGTCCAGTCCTTGAGCAGCTGGATGAGGTCCTCGCGGTCGTCGGTGGTGACGTCGAAGGCGGCCATGTGGAGGCGGTCCTGTGCCGGAGTGGTGATACCGGCCTGGTGCTCGCCGTGGAAGGGAATCAACGTGGGGCGCGGTTCCGACGGGGCGGCCGACGCCACGGCGTCGTGCCCGAGAAAACCGGCGGCCATGCCAGCGACGGCTCCGGCACCGCCGATCCCGGCGAGGGACAGCAGCCCCCGGCGGGAGAAGCGGCCGGGCGCGGCGCCAGTGACGGCGTCGGGCGCTTCCCCGGTGTGTCCGAAGGGGCAGCCGCTCACAGGACAACCGCCGCGGTGAGCTTGGAGAGCGGTTCGCCGAGGGAGTCGACGTGGGCGGCAAGCTGCTGGATTTGCTCCTTGCTGAGCTTGTCGTAGTAGGTGAAGCTGTCGCCCTTGGCGTGCTTGTCGAGCTCGGCCTGGAGGGCGGAGAACCTTGTTTCGAGCGTCTTGGACAGGGCGGCGTCCTTCTTCTCGAGGACCGGCTTGAGGCTTTCGAAGGCGATGCGGGCGCCGTCCACGTTGGCCTGGAAGTCCCAGAGATCGGTGTGGGACCAGATCTCCTCTTCACCGGTGACCTTGCCGGTGGCGACCTCATCGAGGAGTTCCTTGGCGCCGTTGCCGAGCTTGTCCGCGGTGATCTCCACGTTGCGGGTGCGCTTGCCGAGCTCTTCAGTGTCGGCCACGAGCTGCTTGGCGATCGCCGAACGTTCGGCAGCGGTCAGAGCGGTGTAGCCGGCCGGCGGGAACAGGTCCTTTTCGGCGCGGTGCCAGCCGGTCCACTTCTGGCCCGGTTCGAGGTCCGCCTCGCGGGCGTCGAGTTTGGGGTCGAGGTCGCCGAAGGACTCGGCCACCGGCTCGATGCGCTCCCAATGCATACGGGTGGCTGCGTAGAGCTGGCGGGCCGTGGCGGCGTCTCCCGCGGCGTAGGCTGCGGCGAAGTCCTTGGTGCCGGCCACGAGCTGCTCGGTCTGGTGCTTGACGTAGGCTGCGTACTGCTGGGTGCCGGCGTCGAGGAGCTTCTTCAGGTCCGCGTCAGCCGTGGACTTGCTTCCGGACTCCTTGACCTCGAACGCGGCGCGGATTCCGTCCCCCTGCATTCCGGGCTTGCAAGCAGTGGTGTACTTGCCGGCCGGGACGGTGACTACCAGGTTGCGGCTCAGGCCGGGGCCGATGTTCTCCGCTTCGCCGATGATCCGCAGGCCGTCCTCTGCCAGCAGGTAGAACTCGGTGACCTCGCTGCCTTCGTTCTTCACAGCGAAGGTCAGGCTGCCGCTGGCGGCGCTGTCAGCCGATACCTTGCATTCGTCCTTCGTGCTGCTGACCTGGATGACACCGTCGACGGCGTCGGCCGGCTTCTGCTGGACCGCGCAGGCGGACATGGACAGGGGAAGAGCGGTGGCTGCTGCGAGGACGGTGATGGCCTTGCGGGCAGAGCCAAACGAACGGAACTTGGGCAGGGAGCCGGGCATGGGGGATTCCTTTTGGGGAGTGCGGGCGGGGTGGGGGCGTGTTTGTATGGCGGATCTTCCCGCGTCATTGCGGGGAAGTTGGTCGCTGGAGCACGTTATTTAGGTTTACCTAAATGAGAACAGTACAAGGTCTCGCGGAATACGCAAATATTTCATGTGCTAATTACGATGGGGTGTGGGATGCGGGCGGAAGCAGGGGGTGGGAAGGTCCCGGAGTCAAGGACTACCCTTGGCTGAAACTGCACGGGCAAGAGGATTGGAGGAACCGTGGGCGGCCTCATCGACGGCATACTGGGCGTCAGCCCGGCGCTCGCTTACACCCTGGTCGCCCTGCTCGTGTTCGCCGAGGACGCGCTGTTCATCGGTTTCGTCATCCCGGGCGAAACAGCGGCGGTGCTCGGCGGCGTGGTTGCCAGCAGGGGTCAGGTGCAGTTGTGGCTCGTCATGGTCCTGGTGGTACTGGCAGCGGTTGCCGGGGACTCCGTGGGGTACGAAGTCGGCAAGCACGCCGCTCCCGGATTGCTAAAGACCGGGGTCCTGAAGCGCCGCCGCGAGAAGCTGGACAAAGCGCAGGACTTCCTGCGCCGGCGTGGCGGGTTGGCCGTTTTCCTCGGCCGCTTCATCGCCTTCTTCCGGGCCGTGATGCCTGCACTGGCAGGAATTTCGCGCATGCACTACCCGCGCTTCCTGGCGTTCAATGCAGCCGGCGGACTGTGTTGGGGAGTGGGCTTCGTGCTGCTCGGCTACCTGGCCGGCAACTCGTACGAGGCCGTCGCAAAGACCATCGGCAGGGACGTCACCGCCGTCGTCGTCGTAATCGCGATAGCCGCCGTTGTGATCTGGCGCGTCCGTTCAGCGCGGCGGAAGGAACCGCACCGGAACGAGCCGCCTCGGAACGAGCAGCGTCGGAACGAGCAGGGGCCGCAGGATCAAAGCTGATCCTGCGGCCCCTGGCTGCTTTCGGTGATGACCGCGGCTAGCTGCGGAAGTTCACGAACTGCAGGTCGGCTTCCTCGAAGTTCTTCAGGATGGCCATGGTTGCCTGCAGGTCATCGCGGGACTTGGAGGTGACGCGGAGTTCGTCGCCCTGGATCTGGGACTTGACCGACTTGGGGGCCTCGTCGCGGATGATCTTGTTGATCTTCTTGGCGATGTCCTGGGCGATGCCTTCCTTGATGGAGCACTCCAGGCGGAACTCCTTGCCGGAGGGGTAGGGCTCGCCCTCGTCGAGGGACTTCAGGGAGATGCCGCGCTTGATCAGCTTGGACTGGAAGACGTCCAGGACGGCCTTGACGCGTTCCTCCGAGTTGGCCTTCATGAGGATCTTTTCGCCGCTGAAGTCGATCTCGGCGCCGACGCCCTTGAAGTCGTACCGCTGGGCGATTTCCTTCTGGGACTGGTTGAGCGCGTTGGCGACTTCCTGCTTGTCTACCTTGCTGACGACGTCGAATGTGGATTCGCCTGCCATGACTCTCCTTGGGAATGGGGTGGGTGGATTGCGTCCCCGCGGTACCGCCGCGGGCGCTCTTGTCTGCCAACCAGCCTAGTACCTGCAGTGTGGAAGGCGCAGCCCGAAACCGCTTGTTGGCGGGCCTCACGTTTCACAGTTCGCTCACAGCACATGCACTGGCGGAACCGAGGGCCCGGCATGAGAGTTGTACCCGTTGGAGGAATCAACCCTTGGAGGAAACCCCCATGAGCAAGAACGCCGTCCGCTACGTCACCCGCTCTGCCACCGCTGCCGCGACCACCATCGGCGTCGCCGCCGCGGCCGCGGGCACCGCCGTCGCTGCTGCCGCCGTCGCCGCATCTGTGGTGCTGAGCCCGATGCCCGACGCCGCCACCCGGATGGAGGGCGTGCATGCGGATCTGCAGCGGGCGGTGGAGCTGCGGCAGCTCACTGCCGAGCAGGCGGTGCGTTTCGAGGCGAAGCTGGCCGGCCGGATCCTCGGCGCCGCCTGATGTCGCTGACGGCCCCGAAAACCGCGGATTTCCGGGCTTCCGGCTCCCGATTCGATTCTTCGGCAGAAGTTCTGTAAGGTTGTCTTGCTCGCGGTTACGGAGACGGAAACGGATCTGTTGCTGTGAGTGATCTTCTTTTGAAGTTCGGCAGATTACCCGAGCGGCCAAAGGGGGCTGACTGTAAATCAGCTGGCACTGCCTACGGGGGTTCGAATCCCTCATCTGCCACAAAATGAAGGACCCCGCCTGACCTGCGAAATGCAAGGGAGGCGGGGTTTTTTGTATCTGGCCGCGGGTGGCTCAGACCTGGGATTTCTTCGGGTGCCAGACCGCAGTAGCCTTGTCGGCACCCGGATGCGGGCCTTGCGGATCCCCGGAGTCCGTGACGTGGGATGCACCCGACCACCGATACTCTCCGTCAGGGTGGATCTCGGGAAAATCCGATTCCTCGGCCTCGCTCGCTTCCTTGTCTCGGGGCCCGCCCTTATAGGTAAACGGCTTAGTCATGGCAACGAGGCTAGGGGCGGGTGACGGAAATAGCCAGAGCGCCGGGCGAACTGTGCATCCCACCCTGCCACGGGTGAATCTTCCCGCGATAATGGGCGCATGTGCGGACGCTTCGTGATGACTTACTCGGCTGCGGACATTCAGGACTTCTTCCTTGTCAGCGAGGTGGTTGACCCTGATGTGGCGGCAAGCTGGAACGTTGCCCCGACGGATCCGATCCCATTGATCGTGGACCGACGCGGCGGTGAAGGTGAGGAACCGTCGCGGAAGTTGGTTACGGCCCGCTGGGGTCTTGTGCCGTCGTGGGCAAAGGACACGAAGGGCGCGGCCCGGCTGATCAACGCACGCATGGAAACCATCACGGAGAAGCCATCCTTTCGGGCGGCCGCAGCGGCGAGGCGCGGGCTCATCGCCAGCGATGGGTACTACGAATGGGAGAAGGCCCCGGGAGGGAAGGTCCCGACATACCTGCACGGGGCCGAGCAGGAGCCGCTGGCGTTCGCGGCGTTGTTTGAGAACTGGCCCGACCCGGCACTGCCTGAGGGCCACCCGGAGAAATGGCTGCGCACGGCAACAATCATCACCACCGCAGCCTCCGATGCCCTTGGCCACATCCACGACCGGACGCCGCTCATTGTCCCGTCGGACATGTGGGCGGACTGGCTCGACCCGGAAACCACGAAAGAAGCCGACGTCCGCGCCCTCCTGGACTCCATGCCTGAACCGCACCTGGTCCCGCGCGTCGTCAGCGACAAGGTGAACTACGTCAGAAACAACGGACCCGAGCTCATCGAAGCGGCCACCTAGCACCGCTTCCGGGGGTCGCTCCTTCATCCGCTGCTAAGCGATCCAGGGGGCCGTGAAGTTCCTGACGCGTGAGCCGTCGAGGTCGGCGAGGGAGACGCCGACAAATGCGGTTGCTGCCTCGGACGTCTGGTTGCGGAACCTGAAGTCCTGGGTTGTCGCGATGTCGGCGATCGCATTGCCGGCGCTTTCGGGCGTCTGGGCTTTGGCGAATGCGCCGCTGGTGCGGTTGATGTAGGCGTCGAGCAAATGACCGTATGCACCAACTTCACTGGGACGTTCGACGTTGCTGACAAACTGGCTGGCGACCGCTGCCGGTTCAATGACGCCGACCTGGACGCCAAAGTGCCCGGTCACTGCGGCGAGGGACTGCATGAATCCTTCGACGGCGAACTTCGCCCCGCAGTAGGCGTCCGCGAAGGGCTGTCCCACGGTACCGCCGACGCTGGTGACAGTCAGGATCCTTCCATGCCTGCGTTCACGCATCCCTGGCAGGACAAGCTTGGCCAGGTTCACCGGGGCGAGGTAGTTCACGTCCAGCTGGGCCTGGATCTGGTCCAAGCTGAGCTGCTCGGCCGTCCCTACGCAGCCCTGGCCGGCATTGTTGATCAAGATGTCGATGCGTCCGTAGGCCTCCACCAGCTGGTCCACCAGCCGCGACGCGGCCTCATGGTCAACGACGTCCAGCGCGCGGACGTCCAGTTCGACGCCGGCCTGACGGGCGGCGTCGAGCAGTTCGGTGGCGCGGCTTGTGTCCCGCATCGTGGCAATAACCTGGCATCCCCGCCGGGCCAGTTCGACGGCGGCATAGAGCCCCATTCCGGAAGACGTACCTGTAATAAGGGCAATATCGCTCATGAGAGTGAGCATAGTGGTGGCGTCAGGCTACGAGAATGCTGCAGGGGAGGAAGTCCGGCTTGGGACCCGCAATCCCTTGGGGCCACCGGCCAAAGCATGAATAATGCACTCCATGACCAGCAAGGACACTGGTGCGGCGGACGCCGCCTTTGAACTGCCCGAAGCCATGACCGGCCGGGCAAGCCCTGCAAAGGCGGCGGTCGGCGACAAGCCGGTCATTGCCTACATCGCCAGCCTTCCGCAGCCGCAGCGCGGCATCGCGGAATCGATTGACGCGCTGGCGGCCAGGACGCTGCCCGGGCTCCAGCGTTCGGTGAAATGGGGCATGGCGTACTACGGCGTCGGCGACGGCTGGTGCTTCAGCTGCGGCGGTTTCGCCGGCCACGTGAAACTCATGTTCATTAACGGCGTCACCCTTGACCCTGTCCCTCCGGTGACGCCGGTGGGGATGGGCAAAGCGACGCGAGGCGTCGAGCTCGAATCCGTAGAGGACATCGACGAACACCAGATCGCGGAATGGATGAAGCAGGTCACGTCCGTGCCGGGGGTTGGCGGCAAGAAGCACTGACCCCGCCCGGCCCCTAGTTCCGCTCCGGGCCATTAGCCTCCCGAAGAACCCGCAGCTCCGCGATCTCGCGGCGCAGCGCGCTCACTTCGTCCAGCAGCTCCGCCAGTTCATTGCGCAGGGGCTCCTCGGACGCCGTCACCGCGGCCTCGGTGTTCTGTTCGATGCGTTGCACCAGCCACGAGGCGATCGACGCGGTGACCACACCGATCACAGCGATCCCGCTCATCATCAGGGCGGCGGCAACCACCCGGCCCAGGGGCGTCACCGGATACAAGTCGCCGTATCCCACCGTGGTGATCGTGGTGATGGCCCACCACGCGGCGTCGCCAAGGTTGACGATCTTCGCGTCCTGGGCGTTCTGTTCCACGTTCAGCACCGCAAGGGCGCCCACCAGGACCAGCATCGCCGCCGAGCCGGCCACGTAGGTGGCCACCCGTCCGCGCAGCGTGCCGCCCACGGTCCGGTGCAGCACGGACAGCACCGTGACCAGGCGGAGCAGCCGCAGCGGCCGGAAGAAGGGCAGAGCCGCGATCAGGAGTTCGTGGAGGTTCCAGATGAACCAGCGCCAGCGCTCGGGCGAAAGCCAGAGGTTGATGAGGTAGTCCACCACGAAAACAGCCCAGGTGGTCCACATGACCACTTCGAACGGCGTGGCCGCGTCTCCCTCCAAGCGGCTGATCACCTGCCAGGCATAGGCCGTTAGGAAAACGACGGCGGTGGCCATGAGCGGCCACTCGGCCAGCTCCCGGTAGCGTGCTTGCGTCATACCGGAATCCTAGGGCCACTCCGGCAGGCCCGGTTCCCGCAGAAAACCATGGCCCACGGATGTTACCGGCGAGTAGCATGGTGGCATGCACCTGCTTTTGCGAACCCTCCTGCTGCTGTTCAGATCCTCCCGGCGGAGGCGCTTGAGCGTGTGGGACGAGTCCTCCCTTGGGCTGAGGGTCCTGCCCACTGACATCGACATCGCGCTGCACGTCAACAACGGCATGTACTTCTCGCTGATGGACCTGGGCCGTTTCGACCTCATGGTGCGCTCCGGCATCTGGGAGAGGATGCGCCGCCGCGGCTGGACCCCCGTGGTTTCCGGCGAAACCATCGCCTTCCGCAAATCCCTCCAGCTCTGGCAGCGCTACACCATCGAGACCCGGATCATCGGCCTCGATTCCAAGGCGATCTATTTCGAGCAGCGCATGGTGGCAGACGGCGAAATCCATGCCCGTGCGCATATCGCCACCCGGCTCGTATGCAAGGGCAGGCCCGTCAGCCAGGAGGACATCCTGGCCGAATTCGGCGCCCCGCCGGCGGCACTGGTCCTGCCGGATTGGATCCACGAATGGCGGGAGAACAACGCCCTCCCAGGCGCCCGCAAGCCCGCGCCGCACTTCTGGTCCTGAAGCCGAGGCTGATACCAGGACCGACGCCGACCTCCCGCCTCAGCTGCCGACGTCGCGCCGCTGCAGCGCGATTGAGCTGAGCAGCACCAGCCCCGCTGAGATCCCCCAGAGCCAGCCCGCCGACGCCCAGTCGGCACCGTTCGCGACCGGTGAGTTCCCGTAGGCCCAGTGGTACGGCGAGAAATTGAGGAGCCAGTCGAGGTCCGGGCTTTGCCGCCCGACCGCGTTGAAGACGTACCCCAGCACGCCGACGGCGGCGCCGGCCGCCAGCCCGTAGGACTTGCGCCCGCTCAACGCACCCACAAACAAGGCGGCCGTGCCGCTCAGCAGGGCGAGGCCGGCGAACTCGACGGCGGCGCCGAACAGGTGCATGGAATCGATCGAGAGGTGCGCCGAATCGTTCAGCGCCAGGATCAGGACGAAGACCAGGACGGCCAACAGCACCACCCGCAGCACTATGGCGAGGGCCCGCTCAAACACCAGCTGGACGCGGGTGACGCCGTGCGCAAGGGTGAGCTCGAGCTGGCCCGATTCCTCGTCACCGCCCACCGCGGCCGCACCCCAGGACACGGTGGCGATGGTCATGAGCAGGAAGCCGATCAGCCCGAACACCGTGGCCTGGGTATAGCCGGGGCCGGAGGCGATCTGGTCGTAATTCAAGGCCTTGGTCATCTCCGGCGGCAAGGCGTTGATCATCTGCTGCATCTGCGTGCTTCCGCCGATGGACGGGTAGATGGGCAGGTAGAGCGCGATCGCCGCGCCGAGCCCTGCCGCCCAGCCCAGGGTGGAGCGCCAGGAATCGACGAAGGCCCGCCTGAACAGCGGCATGGGACTACGCATGGCTGCTTCCTTCCTCCTGCGGTTCGCGCCGGCGGGACCCGTTGCCCCGCCGGCCATTGCCGTTGTTGCCGTACAGCCGCAGTACCGATTCCTCCAGGTCCGGTTCCTCCAGGACGAGGTCGGTCAGCTGCAGCCCGGCGAGCGCCTGCACCAGCGGCCCGATGCTGCCTTCCAGCACCGCCGTCAGTTCGACGCCGCCGCCCGCGGTGAGCACCTCGACGCCGCCGACGCCGGGCACCCGGCCCAGCAGCGCACCGGCGTCGTCCGCTGTGATGCCGTTCGCCGCGAACCGCAGGTGCCGCACGGCACTTTCGCGCAGGGCGTCGACCGTGGCGACGGTGACGATCCGGCCGTCCCGCAGGATGGCGACTTCGTCCGCAGCCTGCTGAACCTCGCTGAGCACATGGGAGCTGAGGAACACGGTCTGGCCGCGGTCGCGGGCTTCCTGGACCATGGCCAGGAACTCCTGCTGGACCAGGGGATCGAGGCCGCTGGTGGGTTCGTCCAGGACCAGGAGCTCGGGTTCGTGCATGAAAGCCTGGATGAGGCCGAGTTTCTGCTTGTTGCCCTTGGACAGCTTGCGGGTGTGCCGGTCCAGGTCCAGGTTGAGGCGTTCGGCGAGTTCGTCGATCCGGCCGCGCCGCACGGGCCCGCTCACCGCTTCGTAGTGGTCCAGGAGCCGCCGGCCGGTGACCCGCGCCTCGAGCGTGAGCTCGCCGGGCAGGTATCCGATGCGCCGGCGCAGGCCCGGACCGCCGTGGCGGGGGTCCTGGCCCAGTACCCGCAGGGTTCCTGCGCTGGGCCGGATGATGTCCAGCAGGCAGCGCATGGTGGTGGTCTTGCCGGCACCGTTCGGGCCGATGACGCCGAACACCGTCCCGGCCTGCACCTGGAAGTCGATCCCGTGCAGGACCTCACGGGACCCGAAGCTCTTCCGCAGCCCCTCGACCGTGATTGCCGATTCCATGGTTTCCCCTTTCCTTCAGCCTGACGTTCCGGTGCTGCCGGCCGGGGCTTGGAGCGCCGTGCGGGCAGCATCGAGGAAGCTTGTGTCCGTGTAGAAGCCGTGGGTGTACAGGTCCAGGGCCGGGACGGTGAGCGAACGCAGCATGTCCGGTCCGAGTTCGCTGGTGCCGAGGACCCGGGCGACTTGCTTGCCGAGCACCAGCATGGCGAGGCTGTTGCTGGCCACCACGACGGCGGTGGCATCAATGTCCTCGAAGGACCGGATGGTGCCGGCGGAGATCCCGGCCTCGATGATCGCCTTGGTCTGTTGCACGATCGCGGCGAAGAAGGCATGGCCGGCCTCCGAGTCGTCGCCCAGGGACTGCCGGATGTAGGCGATTTCCGTGGCGTACTGGCCGGGATCGGCCAGGTACTCCTGGATCTGCCGGCCGGCGGATTCGGGATGCGCCTTGCGGAGGCCCTGTTGTCCGGTTTCGGCGATGACGTGCTGGTCGCAGGCGTCGCGTAGGGCGTCCTTGCTGCCGAAATGGTGGATCACCAAGCCGGGGCTCACGCCCGATTCGGCGGCGACCCCACGGATGGTGGTGCGCGCGAACCCGTCCCTGCCGAACAGGACGATGGCCGCGTCCCGGATGCGGGCGCGGGTGCTGAGATCCTCAGCTGCTAAACGCATGTTTAATATGCTAAACAGGTGTTCAATCGCAGGCAAGAGGCCGACGTCGGGCTTTTATTCCCGCTTCGCCGGGGAGCGAACAGGGGCGACGCGGAGGCCCGACTCGCGTACGGTGGAAGCATGGCTACAGTTGACATCACTGGTGAACAGTTCGCAGCAACCATCGAGGGCAACGACATTGTCCTGGTCGATTTCTGGGCCGAATGGTGCGGACCTTGCCGCCAGTTCGCGCCCACGTTCAAGGCCGCCTCGGAGAAGCACCCGGATGTTTTCTTCGCCAAGGTGGACACCGAGGCCGAGCAGCAGCTTGCCGCCGAGGCCGGGATTTCCTCCATCCCCACGCTCATGGCCTTCCGCGAAAAGGTGCTGGTGTTCTCCCAGCCCGGCGCGCTGAACGGGCCGCAGCTGGAGCAGGTCATCGAGGCCGTCAAAGGCCTGGACATGGAAGAGGTCCACGCGCACGTGGCGAAGATGCGCGCCGAAAACTCCTAAGTACTTAAGCGCGAATGGCTGCCCGGAAACGGGCAGCCATTCGCGCGTTAAGGCTGAAAGCTAGAGTCGCTCGACCTTGACCGGCTCGGCCAGCAGGGCGCTGAGGGACTCGTTGAGGTCCTGGACCGCGATGCCCTTGGAGTGCTTGTCCAGGTCTTCTTCGGACGCCCACTGTTCGGTGAGGACGAGCTTCTCCTCGGTGGCCTCAGTCAGTTCGTAGCGGATGCAGCCCGGTTCGTTAACGACCTCGTCGATCGCGATGTCCAGTGCGAGCTTCACACGGAAGAATTCGCCGTCGTTGGGGATGAAGGTTGCCTGCAGGTCAATGGGTGCACTCATGGCCATCACCTTACCGGCAGGGCAGCCCCACCCTGGAAAGATTTCGCCGCCCGCCCACGCCTCTCAATCCAATGCGGGGTCACTTACGGCCCATGTTTGCGCCCGACACGGGCCGTAAGTGACCCCGCGTTGCTGTGTCCGGAAGCAGGCCTGTGGATAACTCCTTCAACGGGTCTTCTTGCGGGCAAACTTGCGTACATGGTCCGTATCAGTCCGCTGCCGGAGGAACTCAGCAGCCGCCCCTTCACGGTCTATGAATCCCGTGCTTTTGGCGTCGCTCCGAAGCGGCTCCGTGCCAGGGATGTGTCCGACGGCGGACGGCTGATCCATCTGCCTTCCGGCCGGGAGTTTGCGCTTGCCGAACGCGCGCGGGTCCTTGCTGTGGCAACCCCGGGTGCTTGGGTATCCCACGAAAGCGCGGCCCTGCTGACACACTTAGGACTTCCGCCGTGGTTGGGCAACGGCGAGACTGTCCACCTCAGCAAGCCGCACGGGCTTCCCCGGGTGCGCCGGGCGGGAGTGACCGGTCACCGGGTGCACGTCCTCGTAGGTGAAGTCACCGAACTGGACGGAATCCCGGTGTCCTCCCCGTCCCGGACCTGGCTCGATATGGCCCATCAGTTGCCGCTGCCGTACGTGGTTGCGATGGGAGACCAGCTGATCCGGATGCCCCGCCCAGGACTTGAAGACAGGTCGGAACCGTATGCGAACAAGGAAGGACTGCGTCTCATGGTCCGGCAGCATCCGAACATGAAAGGCGTGGCGAAGGCCCGGCTTGCCTTGGAGGAGATGCGGGTGGGCGCGGACTCGTTTCCCGAGACGTTCCTGCGGCTCGGAATCATGGATGCCGGCTTGCCCGAACCCGAGCTGCAGCTGCGACTCGATCCGCACAACCCGTGGTCCCCGTCCGCTGACCTGGGGTACCGGCGCTTCCGGATTGCCGTGCAGTACGACGGCGCCCCGCACCTGACACGGGAAAGGCAAACGCTCGACAACCGGCGCGACGAGGCCTTCACCAACGCAGGCTGGTCGTACTTCAAGGCCAACGCCAACGACCTCGCCGAGGGATTCGCCGGCCTCATCCTCCGGATCAAGAGAGCGAAACTCCGCTCCGCTTGAAAGCCAACGACTCAAGCCAACGCGGGGTCATTTACGGCCCATGTTCGCGCCCGACATGGGCCGTAAGTGACCCCGCGTTGCTCGTTAAGAGGGGAGCTTCAGTGCCGGCGGTGGTCCTGGATGGTTATCCGCGGTCCGAACGCCGGCTTCCGGAACCCGCTGAGCCCCAGCATCCGCACCACCCGTTGCCGGTGTCCGCGCCACGGCTCCATAAGGGCGAGCATGCCGGCGTCGTCCGTTTTCTTCCCGGTAAGGGCATAGCCCACAAAGGACGCCAGGTGGTAGTCGCCCACCGCGATCGAGTCCGGGCAGCCGTGCGTGCGTTGCAGCACCTCGGCGGCCGTCCAGATGCCGATGCCCGTTATGGTCTGCAGCTTCGCTCCGGCTTCGGCAGCGTCCAACAACGCCAGTCGTTCCAGGCCCGCCGCCGAACGCAGCGCCCGCATCACCGTGGCCGAACGCTGCGGGCCGACGCCCGCCTTGTGCCATTCCCACGACGGGATGCCCAGCCATTGCGCCGCGGTGGGGGCGACAAGAAGGCCCGACGGCGCGTGACGGCCCGCGTCTGGAGCCGGGCTTCCGTAGCGGTACATGAGGTAGCGGTAGCCGCGGCGGGCCTCAATGGTGGTGACCTTCTGCTCCAGGATGGTGGGCACCAATGAGTCGACCACCCGTCCGGTGGCGGGCAGGCGCAGGCCGGGGTTCCGGCGTCGGGCTTCGACCACAAGGCGGGGGAGGCCGGCGTGGAAGGCGGGCTCGTCGAAAGCGGACCAGTCGTCGTCGCTGCCCAGCAGCCGCGGCACCCGGGCGATCGCGGATTCCGCGCCCGGCCCCCACGCCTGGGCATCCACAAAGCCCTCCGGACCGGAGACGGCGGTGAGCCGCAGGGTAGCGGGGCCGTCCGGCGTCGTGAACGCCATCCAGAGCCCGTCCGGGCAGTTGGCGAAGGACGGATCGCCGTTGCCGCGCATGAGGATTCCCAGGCTCTGCAGGAGGTTGAACGGACCGCCGGGATGCCAGCGCACGGAGGCGTCCGCCGCGGCCGCGGCGGCGGCAGGGGCACTGGCGATCGTCATGAATCCATCGTCCCACGGGCCGCCGACAATGCTTTCCCGCCGGGCCTTACGCCCTGCCGCCGGCGCGGTTAGACTCCCGGTGTGGCGCGGGCGCCCGTGCCTTTCCCGAGACGTACCAGGAGAACGCAATGGGTGGAATTGTACATTTCGAAATTCCCGCAGAAGACTCCGAGCGGGCCAACAACTTCTACCAGGGGGCGTTCGGCTGGACGCTCAATTACCTGCCTGAGCTGGATTACACCATCGCTCTCACCACCCCTTCGGACGAACAAACCGGAATGCCCACCTCGCCGGGCGCGATCAACGGTGCGTTGTTCACCCGCTCGGCGGAACTCCAGACCCCCGTCCTTACCGTGGACGTCGAGGACATCGACGCCGCCCTGGCGCAGATCGAGTCCGTCGGCGGATCGGTCCACAAGGGCAAGGACGCCGTCCCGGGCATGGGCTGGTACGCCTACTTCAAGGACACCGAGGGCAACGTCCTCGGCCTTTGGCAGACGGACGAAGCCGCGGGGAAGTGACCCCACTGCAAACAGCCCCAAGGAAGCCCGGGCAGGTCCACGCCCGGGCTTCCTTGCCGAGGCGGTAACTTTGTATCCATGAAGTACGCCGAGTCCGTTCTGGACCTCATTGGCAATACGCCGCTCATCAAGCTCAATCACGTCACCGAGGGCATTAAGGCCACCGTCCTGGTGAAGCTCGAGTACATCAACCCCGGCGGGTCCATCAAGGACCGGATCGCGGTGAAGATGATCGAGGAAGCCGAGCGCTCCGGCAAACTCCAGCCGGGCGGCACCATCGTGGAGCCCACCTCCGGCAACACCGGCGTCGGCCTGGCGCTGGTGGCGCAGCAAAAGGGCTATAAGTGCATCTTCGTGGTCCCGGACAAGGTGGGCGAGGACAAGCGCGCCGTGCTGCAGGCCTACGGCGCCGAAGTAGTGGTGACGCCGACGTCCGTGGCCCCGGACAGCCCGCAAAGCTACTACGGCGTCTCGGACCGCCTCGTCACGGAGATCCCCGGTGCGTACAAGCCCGACCAGTTCTCCAACCCGGCCGCCCCGGGCAGCCACTATGAAACCACCGGGCCGGAAATCTGGCGCGACACGGACGGCTTGGTCACCCACGTGGTGATCGGCGCCGGCACCGGTGGCACCATCACCGGCACCGGGCGCTTCCTCAAGGAAATCTCCGCCGACCGCCCCGAGGCCGACGGCGGCCGGGTCAAGGTGATCGGCGCGGATCCCGAAGGCTCGGTGTACTCGGGCGGGACCGGCCGGCCGTACTTCGTCGAAGGCGTCGGCGAAGACATGTGGCCGGACAACTACGACAAGACCGTTCCGGACGACGTCATCGCGGTCAGCGACGGCGACTCCTTCGCCATGACCCGGCGCCTGGCCCGCGAAGAAGGGCTGCTGGTCGGCGGCTCCTCGGGCATGGCCGTAGTAGCCGGGCTCAAGGTGGCCAAGGATCTTCCCGAGGACGCCGTCGTCGTCGTGATCCTGCCGGACTCCGGCCGCGGCTACCTGGCCAAGATCTTCAACGACCAGTGGATGCGCTCCTACGGCTTCCTGTCCGGCGGCGAAGAAGCCTCCGTGGGCGAGGTCCTGAAGTCCAAGACCGGCGAGCTGCCGGACCTGGTCCACATCCACCCCAATGAGTCCGTGCGCGATGTCATCAACATCATGAACGAATTCGGCGTCTCCCACATCCCGGTCCTGTCGGCCGAACCGCCGGTGGTGATGGGCGAGGTGCTCGGCGCCGTGGACGAGCGCTCGCTGACCTCCAAGCTGTTCCGCGGCGAGGCGAAGCTGACGGACAAGATCTCCGAACACATGGGCGAACGGCTGCCCGTGATCGGTTCGCTGGAGACGATCTCCGCCGCCCGCGAACTGCTCTCCGACGTGGACACCGTGATGGTGACCTTCGTCGGCGCCCCGGTGGGGATCCTGACCCGCCACGACCTGCTCGCCTACCTGAGCCACTGATTTCCCACGCTTTCCCCGAACCAGGAGGACTACCCATGTCTGCCCAAGAAGCAGGTTTCAACACCCGTGCCGTCCACGCCGGCCAGGACTTCGAGCCCCGTACCGGCGCCGTGGTGCCGCCGCTGCACTTCAGCTCCACGTACGCCCAGGACGGCATCGGCGGCCTCCGCGACGGCTACGAGTACGGCCGCGGCGGCAACCCCACCCGCGACGCGCTGCAGGAACAGCTCGCCGCGCTCGAGGGCGGCAGCCACGCCTTCAGCTTCGGCTCCGGCCTCGCCGCCGAAGACTCCCTCATCCGCGCCATCGCCCGCCCCGGGGACCACATTGTGCTCGGCAATGACGCCTACGGCGGAAGCTACCGGCTCATCAACCGGGTGCTGGGCGAGTGGGGCATCGGCAACACCCCGGTGGACATGTCCGACCTCGACGCCGTCGCCGCCGCCGTCGCGGCGAACAACACCCGGATCGTGTGGGTGGAGACCCCGTCCAACCCGATGATGCGGATCACCGACATCGCGGCCCTCGCCGCCGTCGCGCACGACGCCGGAGCCCTCCTGGTGGTCGACAACACCTTCGCGTCCCCGTACCTGCAGAACCCGCTCGCCCTGGGTGCCGACGTGGTGGTCCACTCCACCACGAAGTACATCGGCGGGCACTCCGATGTGGTGGGCGGCGCCGTCGTCGTCGACGATGCGGAACTGGCCGAAAAGATCGGCTTCGTGCAGTTCGCAGTGGGCGCGGTGTCCGGACCGATGGACGCGTTCCTGACCACCCGCGGCCTGAAGACCCTCGGCGTGCGCATGGACCGCCACAGCGAAAACGCCCAGGCCGTGGCCGAATGGCTGCTGGAGCGCCCGGAGGTGGAGGCCGTGCTGTACCCGGGGCTGCCCGGCGACCCGGGGCACGAGCTCGCCAAGAAGCAGATGAAGAAGTTCGGCGGCATGGTCTCCGTGCAGTTCAAGGGCGGCGAGGCCGCGGCCCGAAAGGTGGCCGAGTCCACGCGTGTGTTTACGCTGGCCGAGTCCCTGGGCGGCATCGAGTCCCTCATGAACTACCCCTCGGAGATGACCCATGCCTCTGTGAAGGGCACCGAACTGGCCGTGCCGGTCAACCTGCTCCGCCTGTCCTGCGGCATCGAGGATGTGGAGGACCTGATCGCGGACCTCGAGCAGGCCTTCGCCGCGATCAACGGCTAGGGATGGGGTCCGCTTCGACCGGCACGCCGTCTCCCGCCACTGCGCCTGAATCCGCGCCGACCATTCCCGCGCAAGCGGGCCGCGGCTGGGTCCTGACCGCCGTCGCCGGGGTGATCTTGGCAGCCGCCGTCTGGTTCCTCTACAAGGACTACCGGCCGTTCCTGAACGACTTCGAGGTCTACTACTACGGCGGTAACCGGGTTCTGGAAAGCGGGGACGCCCTCTACGCTCCTCGCGACGGCCTGCCGTTCACCTACCCGCCGTTTGCCGCCCTGCTGTTCGCCGGGCTGGCGACGGCGGGCTTCGGTGCCGGCAGCATGGTCTTCATCCTCTCGGCGCTCCTGGGTGCCGCCGTCGTCGCCGGCTGGCTCTCGCGCCACTACTTCGGCATGAAGACCTGGCGTGCGGCGTTTGCCGACTATCGCTTCAGGACCACCGCCGCGCTGGGGACGGGGGCCATCCTGCTCCTCGGGCCCTGGCGCGACACCTTCGTGTTCGGCCAGATCAACATCATCCTGATGGGCGTCATCCTGGCCGACTTCGCCTTGTACGGGAAAGTCAGGGCGGGGCAGATCCGCTGGCCCGCCGGCCTGCTGCTGGGCCTCGCCGCCGGGGTGAAGCTCACGCCCTTGGTCTTCGGGCTGTATTTCCTGGTGCGGCGGGACTTCAAGGCGCTCGGCTGGATGGCGGCCGGGTTCTTTGGGTCCATTGCTGCTGCCTGGGTAATCCTGCCGGAGGCGTCCCTGGCCTTCTGGACGAAGATCCTGCCGGACACCGGAAGGATCGGGCAGCCGGAGTTCGTGGACAACCTCTCCGTGAAGGGCATGCTGCTCCACTTCGGCCTGCCGGATTCCACGCCCACCAGCCTTGCTTGGGCGGCGCTTTCGCTCGCGCTGGTGGTTCTCGCCGCCCTGGTGGTCAAGTGGGCGGTCGACGTCGACGAGAACTTCATCGCCGTCTCGGCCACCGCCGTCCTCATGCTGCTGATCAGCCCGGTGTCGTGGTCGCACCACTGGGTCTGGGTGGCGGTTGCCCTGCCCGGCATGGCGTTCGCGATGCACCGCGTGCCGTCGCGGCAGGGAAGGATGCGCCTGGCCGGCTGGGTGATCGTGGCCTGCTCCACCGTTGCCTTCTACCTCACCCCGAAGAACCTCGCCGTGCTGGCCGGCGCCAGGGAATGGGGCAAGGGTGTGGAGACGCAGTTCCAGCTGGCGGTGTCCAGCCTTGGCGTGCTGTGCGGCATCGCCCTGCTGGTGTACTGGGCCCTCGCGTACCGCCCGGCACGGGCCGCAATCGGCGCTCCGGTCACTGAGGCCGCACGCTCGTCCTGACCCTCTTTGCTTTGCGGGACGGCCGCGGCATCCCGGAATCACCGGGGTGCCGCGGCCGTCCTGTCCCAAAGAAGGTCAGGAACGCCTAGCCGGAGATGCCCGGCTTGCCGTTTTCCTCGCAGCCGGTGAGACGGCGCCGGAAGGCGGCGTCACCGTTGGCGGTCACCTCGATGTCGTACCAGCCTTTCAGGGTTTCCCATTCCAGGACCTTCGAGCCCCCGGGCTTGAGCTTCACCGTGGCACTGAGCTCCTTGTACTGCAGGGACCTGAGACGCAGCGTCACCGCAGCGGATCCGCTGTTGCGCAGCTCCAGCACCACGTCGCTGCCTTCGCGTGAAACAAGGGAAACGTCGACGCCGGCCGCGGCACCCGCCGTCGAGCCCTTCAGTTCGTACTGGTAGCGGTTGGGCCCGGTGACGATCAGGTCGAAGCTACCCGACGGCGCCGGGACAGTGACGACGTTGGCGCCCTTCACGTCCGCGTGCAGCGGTTCGGCGAGCTCGCCCGCGTAGCCGTACACGGCGAAGTGCGCGGAGCGGGTGCCGCCGTTGCGCAGCGACAGGGCGACGCCGTCGGCGGTCACGGAAGCGGAGGCCGCCGGGCGGTAGGGGAGCGGACGTGCCGGCCGGGTGCCCTCTTCCTGGATCGGCGCCACCTGCACGGCAGGCGGAACCGGGCGCCACCGGCTGATCTTCGCCGGAACGGGACCCGGGTGGTCCAGCACGGGCGGGGTTCCCGCTGTGGCGAAGTTGAAGACACCCGTGAGGTCGCCGCAGACTTCGCGGCGCCAGGCAGAGATGTTGGGTTCCTGCACGCCGGTCCAGACCTCCAGGAAGCGAAGCACCGAGGTGTGGTCGAAGACTTCGGAGCTGACAAAACCGCCGATCGTCCACGGCGAGACGACGGTCATCGGTACTCGCGGGCCGAGGCCGATGGGACGGGCGGTGGTCCAGTCGCTGGATTCGCCGGCGGCCGGGCGGGGCTGCACGGGCGGCGGGACGTGGTCGAAGTAGCCGTCGTTCTCGTCGAAGTTGAGGAAGATCGCGGTGCTGTCCCAGGTTTCCTGGTTGCTGGCCACGATGTCCAGGAGCCGGTAGACGAAGTTGGCGCTGCCCACCGGGGTGGAGGAACTGGGATGCTCGGAGTCGGCCGCGGAGGGGACCAGCCAGCTGACCTTCGGCAGGGTGCCGCCGTCGATGTCCGCGGCGAGCCGCGTCAGGAGGGTGTCCGGGCGGCCGCGGCGCATGGCTTTGTCGAAGAGGAGCTTTTCGGAGTCCGTGAGCAGCTCGCGGCCGGCCTCGAGCTGGGCGAGGAGCCGGTTCTGCTCCGCCGGGGCCTTGCCGTGGAGCGAGTCGTAGAACTCCTCCGTGGTGCGCAGGTCCCCGTCGACGGCGGCCAGCATCTTGTGGCCGATCTCCTTGAAGGTGTGGAAGTACTCCACGGCATTGTCAGTGAAGTTGTCCCAGTCCTGGTAGATCTGCCAGGACACGCCGGCCTGTTCCAGCCGTTCGGGGTAGGTGGTCCAGTCGTACCCCGCGTGGTCGTAGCCGTAGGCCGCGTTGGTGACGGCGCGCTGCGCGGACCCGGGCTCGGTGCCCGTGGTGCCGCTCCACAGGTAGTTGCGGTTGGGGTTGGTGGAACCGTTGACAGAGCAGTGGTAGGCGTCGCAGATGGTGAAGGTGTCCGCGAGTTCGTACTGCAGCGGGATGTCCGTGCGCTCGTAGAAGGTCATGGTGGAAGCGCTCTTGGCGGGGATCCACTGGTCGCACCAGCCGTTGTTCCAGGCGGTGGTGGTGCCGGTAAAGGAATGGTCCAGGGCACCCAGGTACTGGATGTCTGAATCCGGACGGCCGGCAAGTTCAGCGGCCTTGCGGAGCGAGAACGGCAGCACTGTCTCGCCGGTGGCGCGGGGCTGTTCGAACATCGACTTGCCGTTGGTCAGCCGGGTGATGGACTTGTCGCCGTAACCGCGGACGCCGCGCAGGGAGCCGAAGTAGTGGTCGAAGGAACGGTTTTCCTGCATGAGGATGATGACGTGCTTGATGGACTGCAGGTTGCCCGGGGGAACGGGCTTGGCCATGGCGGCCTGGACGGAGGGCGGCAGCAGGGAGCCCGCGGCAGCGAGCGCCGTCGCTGCTGCCGTGGCGCCCAGGAAGCCGCGGCGGGAGAAACCCTTCGCGGTGGTGTCGGCCGCGGTGCCCGCTTCGGAGGTTGAACGTTTCATCATTTCAGGATCATGCGTTGCCATAATCGGGATTGCCTTTCGTCGATAGGGTCCGGCCCCACCAAGGTAGACGCTCCGGGTGAATCCTTGGTGTATTTCGCGTACATCGGCCGGCCACCGTGCGGTCACCGGAGGGTTGCGCCGGAATAGCCGTAGCTTTCTGACAACTTAGCTTTCTTGAAGAAAGCCAGCTACGATCGAGCCATGCCTCTTCGTTCCGACTGGTCAGCGCGCACGTGCAGCCTTGCCCGCGGCCTGGATGTGCTCGGCGATCCGTGGGGGAGTCTGGTCCTGCGGGAGATCTTCTTCGGCAACGGCCGCTTCGACGCCATCAAGCAGCGGCTCGGCTGCGCGGACACCGTCCTCAGCAAGCGCCTCGGCTGGCTGCTGGAGGCCGGGCTGCTGGCACAGCGACCCTACCAGGACGGAGCCCGCACCCGGCAGGAGTACGTGCTCACCACCAAGGGCGAGGACGCCCTGCCGGTGCTCAACGCCATCATCATCTGGGCCGAAAAGCACTTGGACGCGCCGGACGAAGTCTCCCACATGCGGGTCATCCACGCCGGCTGCGGGCAGCAGACCTCCTCGGCGGATACCTGCAGCCATTGCGGTGTGCCGCTGACCGCGGCGAACACCAGTTGGCACAGCCTCAAGCGAAGCGGCGCGCCGCTGCCGCTCGCCGTCGCCCCCGTGGGGTCAGCCCCCGCCGGGACGGCCCCGAACGAAACAGCCAACGAAACGGAGATCCCCGCATGACCGCTCCCGACGTCACCGAGGTCCCCACCAGCAAGACCCGGCGCCGCCTGCACCCCGCGTGGTTCGTGGCCGCCGTCGCGTTCCTCGCCCTGGTGGGAGCCGCCGGCTTCCGGGCGGCACCCGGCGTGCTCATGGTGCCGCTGCAGGCCGAGTTCGGCTGGTCCACCACGGTCCTGTCCCTGGCCGTCAGCCTCAACCTGGTGCTGTTCGGGCTCACTGCGCCATTCGCGGCCGCCCTCATGGAACGCTTCGGCATCCGTACCGTGACCTCGATTGCCCTGTGCCTGATCGGCCTCGGCTCGGCCCTGACGGTGTTCGTGAACCAGTCCTGGCAGATCCTGCTCACTTGGGGGCTGCTGATCGGCCTCGGCACCGGATCCATGGCCCTTGTCTTCGCCGCGACCATCGCGAACACCTGGTTCGCCAAACGCCGGGGCCTCGTGATCGGCATCCTCACCGCCGGCAGCGCGGCCGGGCAGTTGGTGTTCCTGCCGTTCATCGCCGCCCTTGCCCAGAACCCCGGCTGGCGCGGCGCCTCGCTGCTCATCGCGGCAGGCGCGCTTGCCGTCGTCCCGCTGGTGCTGCGCTGGCTGCGGAACTCTCCTGCCGACGTCGGCGCCCGCCCCTACGGCGCCGAAGACGCCGATGCCGAACAGTCGGCGACGACGGCGGCGGCGGGCGATTCCGCGAACGCCGCCGTCCGCGCCCTGCAGGTCCTGAAGCGGGCAAGCAAGGTGCGCACTTTCTGGGGCCTCGCCGCCGGCTTCGCGATCTGCGGGGCGACGACGAACGGCCTGATCGGCACTCACTTCATCCCCTCGGCACATGACCACGGCATGCCGGAGACGACGGCGGCCGGCCTGCTCGCCGTGGTCGGGATCTTCGACATCGTAGGCACCATCGCCTCGGGCTGGCTGACGGACCGCTTCAACCCGAAGGTCCTCCTGGCCGTTTACTACCAGTTCCGCGGGATCGGACTGCTGGTGCTGCCGGTGCTGCTGGGCTCCACGGTGGAACCGAGCATGATCGTGTTCGTGGTGGTCTACGGCCTGGACTGGGTGGCCACGGTGCCGCCCACCGCCGCGATCTGCCGGCGGGTGTTCGGCGCGGACGGATCAGTGGTGTTCGGCTGGGTGTTCGCTGCCCACCAGCTGGGCGCAGCCGCCGCCGCGGTGCTGGCCGGCTTCGTCCGCGACGCCACCGGGCATTACACCTACGCCTGGATCGGTGCCGCCGCCATGTGCACCGTGGCCGCCGTCATCAGCGCCACCATCCGCAAGGATGCCGTACACAAGGAACCGTCGCCGGTCACCGCCTGATCGCGTCGCCTTCGGCTCGCTTCGCCGTGAAGTAGGCCCGGGTGGAGGGCAGGAAACGGCAGACGACGGCGAGCACCACGCCCAGGAGCAGCAGCACCACGCCGCTGACGAAGGCGCCGCCCACCCCGAAGATCCGGGTGTCGCCGTACTCCGGATCCCACATCTGCACGGCCGAAACGAAGAACGCCGCGCCCAGCATCACGGCGCCCAGCAGCGGCAGGATCCCGCGGAACCACAGGTTGCGGGCGGAGTCCCGGAGCGTGCCCCGGAAATACCACACGCAGGCGAAGCCGCTGAGGGCGTAGTAGAAGGCAACGAACAGGCTGATCGAACTGATCGAATCGGCCAGCAGGTTCTCGCTGAGGAAGGTCATGGCGATGTAGTACACGGCGGCGGCGGCACCCATGAGCTGGGTGGAGAAGCCGGGGGTCTGGAAGCGCGGGTGGACCTTCCCGAAGCGCGGCGGCAGCGCGCCGTGGACCCCCATGGAGAGGGTGCCGCGGGCGGTGGGCAGGATGGTGGTCTGGGTGGAGGACAGCACCGAGGCCAGGACAGCGACGACGATCAGCCAGCCCCACGGACCCAGCACCACGTCTTTCATGGCCAGGAACACGTCGGATTCGTTCTCGCTGTTGCCCAGGCCGATCCCTTCGGCGCCGGAACCCGCGTACATCATCACCAGCAGGGCCACCGACACGTAGATCGCCACCAGGACGAACGCCGAAATCACCGCCCCGCGGCCGGGGGTCTTCGCGGGGTTCTCCGTCTCCTCATTCAGCGCCAGGCAGGTGTCCCAGCCCCAGTAGATGAAGAGCGCGAGCAAGGAACCGTGCACCACCGCGGCGGGGTCCGTGAAGGCGCCCGCGGGGTTGAACCATTCGAAGGTGAAGGGCGTGCTGTTGCTGGCCCCGCCGTTGGCGATACCGATCATGAGCGCCACGGCGAAGATGCCCAGCGAAATGTACTGCACGTAGGTCAGGGTGCGCTGGACATGTTCACCGAGCCGGATGCCGCGGTGGTTGACGAAGGTCATCAAGGCAATGAACGCCACGCCGGTGCCGGTCACCAGCCAGGTGTTTCCGGCCAAGGATCCGTCGCCCACCAGGAGCCACAGGTATTGCCCGGCCACCTGGGCGAGGTTCGCCAGGACCACTGTGCCGGCCAAGGCCACGCCCCATCCGCCCAGCCAGCCGGCCCAGGGGCCGAAGGCCTTCCGGGCCCACACGAAGGTGGTGCCGCAGTCCGGCATCGCACTGTTCAGCTCGCGGAAGGCGTACGCGATGAACAGGACCGGGATGAAGCCGAGAACCAGGATCAGGGGCGTGTAGTCCCCGTTGACGGCGACGATCAGCCCCAGCGTTGCCGCGAGCGAGTAAACCGGTGCCGTCGAGGCCAGGCCCAGCATCACCGAGTCGCCCAGGTCCAGGATCCCGGCACGCAGCCCCTTGCCGGGGACGGCGCCGCCGGGCAGCGGCTGGCCGGACGACGTCGAGGTTTCCATGCTCACAGGGCGGCTCCGTTGGCTGAGGCGGTGGACGCGATGGTCGGCGCCGGCGCGTCGATGGTGTTGGGCACGAAGCGGCAGAAGTAGTCAGTGACAGGGCCGTCCGATTCACGGATCCCGCAGCCCACCGATTCCCCGTCCACCACCCACAGGCCCAGCACGGGGTGGTTGCCGTCGAAGTCCGGCAGCTGCTGGTACTGCTGGAAGCACCAGCCTTCGCGGCCGTACTTGCCGGGCTGGTCGATGTCGACGCCGGGGGCATGGATCCGGATGTTGTCGCCTTCGCGTCCGTGCAGGGGTTTCGCCACCCACTCCTTGAGCGGGCCGGGGTCGCCCAGGTAGGCCGGCAGGAGGTTCGGATGGTCCGGGTAAAGGTGCCACAGGGCCGCGAGCAGCGCCTTGTTGGAGAGCAGCATCTTCCACGCCGGCTCCACCCAGCGCGGATTGTGGGCGCGCTGCAGCAGGCGGTGGCCGAAGGGTTCCTTCATCATCAGCTCCCACGGGTACAGCTTGAACATGGTGCTGATCATGAAGTTGTCCAGGTCCACGAAGCGGTTCAGGTTCGGGTCCCAGCCGATGTCCGACATGTTGATGCCGATGGTGGTCCAGCCGCCCTGGCTGGCGACGTCCCGCATGTAGGCCGCCGTCATCCAGTCCTCGCCGGATTCCTCGGCCTCCGAATGCGCCACGTGCAGGGTGCTCATGCCGGTGCGGTATTGCAGCTTCTTCCACTGGCGGATCAGTGCCTCGTGGATGCCGTTCCACTGGTCCTTCTCCGGGAAGACGTCCTGCAGCCAGAACCATTGCGCTACGGACGCCTCGATCAGCCCGGTGGGAGTGTCGGCGTTGTACTCGAGCATTTTGGCAGGTCCGCCGGCGCCGTCGTAGATGAAGTCGAAGCGGCCGTAGATGTCCATGTCCCCGGCCTGCAGCGATTCGGCCGCGAGTTCCAGGGCCTGCTGGCCGATGCCGATCCCGCCCATTGCCCCGGTGGCCAGGAATTTCGCCGCCTCCAGGCACATGAGGTGCATGTCCTCGGCGGTCTTCTCGAGGGTTTCCACCTCGTCCATGGTGAATTCGTAGTACGCCGATTCGTTCCAGTACTCGATCTTCCGGCCGTCGGGCATGGTGGTGGTGGAGAACACCAGGCCCTGTTCCTCGATCTTCTGCTTCCAGTCCGGGCGCGGCGCGACAGTCAGTCTTTTCATCGTCAGCCGCCCGAAGTCCCGCCCTTGGAGCTTCCGCCGAAGCCGCCGCGGCTCACCGTGCCGCCCTTGGTGCTGTACCCGGTGGAGGCCTTCGCGCCGCTGGGCACGGTCCGGGTGAAGTCCGGGTAGGCGCTGCGGTTCTGGCCCACGGCCGGGACGCTGGAGCCGCGCGAGTAGAAGTACAAGGCGTAGATGCCCGAGCTGCGGCCCTCGGAGCTTCCGCAGTTGGTGTCGTCCACGCGCTCGCCGGTCTGGTCGTTGAAGCACACCTGCGCGTAGTCGGCGTCGTTCTCCTGGCTCGCCACGATCGCCGTGATCGTGCCGGCAAGCAGCGCCGTCACGCCCAGCCCCACCACTACCGTGCGCCGCTGGGAGCGCTTCTTCCGGTGCTGTGCGTCCGCGGCCCGCTTCGCACGCTCCCGCGCGAAGGGGTCGACGACGGCGGGCGGCTCCTGCGGGGACCCTTCCGGCCCTGCGCCGGGCTGCTGCAGCTCCGGCCGCAGTTCGGGCTGCGGAACCTGCCAGGGCGGCGGTTTGGGCCGGCCGCCGCCGGCGCCCTTGCCGGAATCTCCGTCCGGGCCGCCGGCGTCCGCCGGACTGCTGTTCGGGTCCATACTTCGTTATCCCCCCGGATTGCTTGACGGCGCGGAAAACCCGGCCCGATTTGCTGATGAAAGCCTAGTCCCCGCCGGCTCCCAAATCTCGCTTCGCTCGCTTCGGGGCCCTCGCCGGCGGGGGCCCACCCACCGGCTCCCTCGTCTCGCTTCGCTCGCTTCGGGGCCCTCGCCGACGGGGGCCCACCCGCCGGCTCCCAAATCTCGCTTCGCTCGCTTCGGGGCCCTCGCCGGCGGGGGCCCATCTGGAACCCGGCCGCGGCATGGGGAACTCTGCCGGGGAGCCGCCGCCGGGACCGATCAGCCACCACCCGCAGCAGTGCCAGAATTGGGGCATGGCCGCAGCTGACGCATTGAACGGAGCCGACCCCGCGAAGGGCACGGCGCTTCCCGCGCAGCCCGCCGTGCCGGGCATCGGCCGCGGCCGGATCGTAGCCGGCCTGGCGCTCGCCGTCGTGTTGCCGCCCGCCGTCGAACTCCTTGTTACGGCGGCGGGCTACCGGAACTTCGCCATGATCATGCTCCTGCAGCTCGCGGTGGCCGCCGCAGTGGCCGCGGTCGGCGGGCTGTGGCCGGCCGTCGTGGCGGCGGTCCTGGGCAGTTCGCTGCTCAACTATTTCTCGGCTGAACCCGTGGGCTCCTTCTCGATCGCCGATCCCTCCACCTTGTTCATCCTGGTCGTGTTCCTGGCCGTGGCCTGCGGCATCGGCCTGGCGGTGGGCCTGGCCACCCGTCGGGCCCAGGAAGCCGCGCACGCCGGGGCCGAGGCGCGGGCACTGAATGAGCTTGCCCTCAGGATCCTCCGCTCGGACGGCAGCCTGGAATCGTTCCTCGACAAGATCCGAGCCAAGCTCGGCATGGAAGCCGTCACCCTGCTGGAGTCCGCCCCGCCCGACGGCCCGGCAAACATGCCGGCCACGGCCCGGCGAGTGGAACCGCGCTGGCATGTGCTGGCCACCTCGGGCCCGCAGCCGCCGGTGGGCCACGCCGCGGCCGACCATGCCGCCGTCGTGGACGCCAACTACACCCTCCTGCTGCGCGGCGGACCGCTGTCCGGCCAGCACAAACGCATGCTGGCGGCCTTCGGCGCCTACGTGGTGGCGGTGCGCGAACGCCAGCAGCTGGTGCGCAGCCGGCAGGACAACCTCCGCCTCACGGAGGGCAACACCATGCGCACCTCCATCCTGCGGGCGGTGTCGCACGACCTGCGCACTCCGTTGGCCGGGATCAAGCTGGCCGTCAGCAGCCTCCGCCAGGAGGCGGTCAGCTTCAGCGCCGAGGACGAACGCGAACTGCTGGCCACCATCGAGGACTACACGGACAGGCTCGGCCACCTCGTGGACAACCTGCTGGACATGTCCCGCATCACCGCCGACGCCGTGACCCCGCACCTGCGCGGACTGGCGTGGGAGCAGGTGCTGCCGGACGCACTGCGCGGGGTGCCCGAGGAGCGGATCCGCAACGAAATCGCCGCCAACCTGCCCCCGGTGGAGGCCGATGCCGGCATGCTGGAACGCGTGGTGGCCAACCTGGTGGAGAACGCGGTGAAGTACGCGCCGGGGTCCGACGTCGTGCTGCGGGCGCGCACCGCGGGGGTCGCCGTCGGCGGGCGGCCGGGCAGCGAGCTGCGGGTGACGGACCACGGCGGGGGAGTACCGCCGTCGGACATCCTGGCGCTGTTCCTGCCGTTCCAACGGCTTGACGACGCCGGCTCCGCAAAGGACGGCCGCAGCGGAATCGGACTGGGACTCGCCGTCGCGAAGGGCTTCACCGAAGCGATGGGAGGCACGTTGACTGCGGAGCCGACGCCGGGCGGCGGGCTGACCATGGTGGTCACCTTGCCGCTGTGGGAAGGGGAACGGCTGTGAACCTCGTGCTGATCGTCGAGGACGAGGCGCAGATCGCGCGGGCCATGCAGATCAACCTGCACGCCCACGGCTACCAGGCGCTGACCGTCGGCAACGGCGCCGACGCCCTCAAGGCCGCCACCCGGCAGCCGGTGGACATCGTGGTGCTGGACCTCGGGCTGCCGGACATGGACGGCGTGGACGTGATCCGCGGAATCCGCGGCTGGAGCAACATGCCCATCATCGTGCTGTCCGCCCGGCACGGTTCGGAGGACAAGGTTGAAGCGCTCGACGCCGGCGCGGACGACTACGTGACCAAGCCGTTCGGCCTCGATGAGCTGCTCGCCCGGCTGCGGGCGGCCTCCCGCCGGGCCGGGCCGCGGGACGAAGCGCCCACCCTGGAAACGGCCGACTTCGTGGTGGACCTGGCCGGCAAGAAGATCCTCAAGGACGGCGGGGAGGTGCGGCTGACCCCCACCGAATGGAGCATCCTCGAACTGTTGGTCCGCAACGCCGGAAAACTGGTCAGCCAGCAGCAGATCCTCACCCAGGTGTGGGGCCAGGCCTACGCCAAGGAAACCCAGTACCTGCGCGTGTACATCGCCCAACTCCGCCGCAAGCTTGAGCGCGACCCCTCCGCGCCCCGGCACCTGCACACCGAGGCGGGCATGGGTTACCGGTTCGATCCGTAGCGGCCAGCCTGTTCTGCAAGCTGGCGCTAGGCTGGTCCCATGGACACCGCATCGTTGATCGCCGTCTGCCGGGTACACCAGCTTCTGGCCGATCCGGAGGGCAGCGTTGGCGTCACCGCCATCGACAAACGCCCCGTCGACGGACCCGTGAAGGTCCACAAGCTCGGCGTGCACGGCGACGTCCAGGCCAGCCGCGTGCACCACGGCGGCGAGGACCAGGCCCTCTACGCCTATTCGCAGGAGGACGCCGACTTCTGGGCTGAGAGGCTTGAACGGGAACTGCCGCCGGGCATCTTCGGCGAGAACCTGCGCGTACGCGGGATCGAAACCACCGGTGCGGTGATCGGCGAACGCTGGAAGATCGGCCTGGATCTCGAAGTCGAGGTGACCTCGCCGCGCGTGCCATGCGCCACTTTCCAGCGCGTCATGGACGAACCGCAGTGGGTCAAGCGCTTCACCGAAGCCGGGAAGGTGGGCTGCTACCTGCGCGTGGTGAAGACGGGCAGCATCTCAGCCGGCGACCACATCCACCGGCTCTTCGTGCCCAAGCACGGCATCACGGTGGGGAAGTGGTTCAGCGATCCCACCGTGGAGGACGTCCAGACGCTGCTCGACGCCGAAGCAGACGGCGAGATCCGGCTCCAGCCGGAGTACCATGACGAGTTCGAAAAGGTCCTGCGCCGGGCCGGCGTCACCGGCTGACGCCGCCCACCCGAACCGCCCCGTGAGGGGCGATCTGTGGGCAAGCTCACCGCCGCCGTCGACGACTGTGTCCCCGGCGCACTACGCTGTGCCCTACAATTGAACTATCCCCCACTCCGGAAATCCCTTTTTCCTGCCCAATTCTTGAGGCAGGACTGGTCAGTGTTGGGGCCCGCGGAATTGAAGCGGGCATTTTCATAGGGAGAGCCGGGCGAAGAAAACGCTGTACAGACTGCTGGGATAGCAGCCAAGAGATGCAGCGCGAAGTCCTGCCATGGGATTGCGACAGCGCCGGACTTCTTTGCGTACGGCCGTGCCCCACAGGTTCTGCCGTGTGCGACGAGTACTGCGGCCAAGCCCAACCGGGCCGCGCCGACTGGCCACCTATGGATGAGGAAATCTTCCCCTATGCCCGAAAACCCGAACGAAACGCTCGACGCCGACACCACCGAGACCGTCGAAACCGCACCTGAGGCGTCCGCCGCCGAAGCCGCGGAAGCTCCTGAAGCTCCTGCCGAAGCCGCCGCTCCCGCCTCCGCCCCCGCGGAAGAGGAAGAGGAAGGCGTCCGCTTCACCGACCTCGGCCTCGACGGCCGCGTGCTCGCCGCCCTGCAGGACGTCGGCTACGAGAAGCCGTCTCCCATCCAGGCCGCCACCATCCCGCTGCTGCTCGAGGGCCGCGACGTCGTGGGCCTCGCCCAGACCGGTACCGGCAAGACCGCCGCGTTCGCCGTCCCGGCGCTGTCCCGCCTGGCCGAGCTGCATGACCTCAACGGCCCTTCCCGCAAGACCCAGGCCCTGGTCCTGGCTCCCACCCGCGAGCTGGCCCTCCAGGTTGCCGAGGCCTTCACCTCCTACGCCAAGCACATGGAAGACTTCACCGTCCTCCCGGTCTACGGCGGTTCCGCCTACGGTCCGCAGCTGGCCGGCCTGCGCCGCGGTGCACAGGTTGTTGTCGGTACCCCCGGCCGCGTGATCGACCACATCGCCAAGGGTTCCCTGGACCTTTCCGAACTCCAGTACCTGGTGCTGGACGAAGCCGACGAGATGCTCCGCATGGGCTTCGCGGACGACGTCGAGCAGATCTTCCAGGAGACCCCGGAGTCCCGCCAGGTTGCCCTGTTCTCGGCCACCATGCCGAGCCAGATCCGCCGCATGTCCAAGCAGTACCTGAACAACCCGGCCGAGATCTCCGTGAAGTCCAAGACCTCTACGGGCACCAACATCCGCCAGCGCTACGTGCAGGTCATGGGCCCGCACAAGCTGGACGCCATGACTCGCATCCTCGAGGTCGAAGAGTTCGACGGCGTCATCGCCTTCGTGCGCACCAAGATGGCTACCGAGGACCTCGCCGACAAGTTGAAGGCCCGCGGTTTCCAGGCTGCCGCCATCAACGGCGACATCCCGCAGCAGCAGCGTGAGCGCACGGTGGACGCCCTGAAGGAAGGCCGCATCGACATCCTGGTGGCCACCGACGTCGCCGCCCGCGGCCTCGACGTCGAGCGCATCAGCCACGTGGTCAATTACGACATCCCGCACGACACCGAGTCCTACGTCCACCGCATCGGCCGCACCGGCCGTGCCGGCCGGGCCGGTGACGCGATCCTGTTCATGACGCCCCGCGAGAAGTACCTGCTGCGCGCCATCGAGAAGGCCACTCGCCAGAGCGTGGAACAGATGCACCTGCCCACCGCCGAGACTGTCAACTCGCTGCGCCTGGGCAAGTTCGCCGAGCGCATCACCGAGACGCTCGAGTCCGAGGACGTCGCGTTGTTCCGCGACCTGATCGCGTCCTACGAGGAAGAGCACAACGTTCCGGCAGCAGAGATCGCTGCCGCACTGGCCGTCATGGCGCAGGGCGGGCAGCCGCTGCTGGTCAAGGAACTGCCGGCCGCTCCGGAATTCCAGAAGCGCGAACGCTCCAAGGACGGCTTCGGCTCCCGTGGCCCGACCCGCGCGCTGACCGAGGGCAACGCCACCTACCGGATCGCCGTCGGACGCCGCCAGCGCGTCATGCCGGGCTCCATCGTGGGCGCGATTGCCAACGAAGGCGGCATCTCGTCCTCGCAGATCGGCGGCATCGACATCCGCTCGGACCACTCCCTGGTGGAGCTCCCGGCGGACCTGAGCCCCGAGCAGCTGCGCGCCCTGTCCCGCACCCGGATCGGCGGCGAGCTGATCCACCTCGAGCTGGACAACGGCCGCAGGCCCTCCGGCGACCGCGGCGGCTACCAGGGCAACCGCGGCGGTGACCGTGGGGGCAACTTCAAGGGCAACGGCGGCTTCAAGAAGGAATTCCGCAAGAACGACGGCGAGCGTTCCTCCGCTGACCGCGGCGGCCGTTCCTACAGCGAACGCTCCGAGCGCAGCTTCGGCGACCGCGACCGCGACCGTGGCCAGGCCAGCGACTCCCGCTTCGGCGGCCACGGCAACGGCGCCCGCAAGCCCCGCCACGGTGGCGAAGGCGGACACCGTGATTTCAACCGCAAGGGCAAGTGGTAAATCCCACTGCTGAAGGCTCCGTCCCCTCCGGGACGGAGCCTTCGTCGTCTGGAGCGTGCTTTGCCTGCTTCGTTGCTTTGGCGACGGCCGGTCTGACGACTGCTTGATTGTTGAAGCCGATGACGATGCGGAACCGTTCCATGCGTTCGCTAGCCTCCGGAACCGGGTTCATGGCGTTGACGTTATAGGACGTGCGCTTGACTTAGAAGGGCCACGCAAGCGGTAGCGTGAGCGATGAACTGGTGGGGGAGGGAAGACCAAATGACGTCCTTGCAACTTGCCCTTGCACCGTATTCGACATGGGTCCAGAAGCCGAACGGCGACAACCCGTTCAATCTCGCATGCCGGATCGACCCGGGAGCATCCGCGGAGGAAATCCGACTTGCGTGGCCCCGCGGAGAGGTTGATAAGGACCTTTCGGATCTCTGGACCGCCACACGCGAAGCCTGGCTGTTCGTGGACGTCGAGTATGGCCAATGGGGTCTTCACCTACTGACCGCTAAGGCATGCGCCGATCAAACCGCCGCTCAGCGTGCTCAACGCCCTGATGATTTCGCCGCTGATGACATCGTGTTCGGAGAGTTTCTCGGAGACTCCGAATTGCTCGTCTGTGCCTCGAGGGAGCTTGACGACCGCAGATACTTGATCGCACTCCCGCTCGATCCGAGGAGTGATTGGCCGGCAGCAGGTTCCTCAGTGTCAGCCGTGCTCGATCGCTATCTCGCGAGCGAGGGTGAAAAGTACTGGGAGTCGGGGTAGTACCGGCCGTCCTGACCTTCTTTGACGCACAATGGCCAAGGACACGCCGCAAAATGATCGGCTCCGCCTTCAAAGAGGGTCAGGACGGCGGCGCTTCCGCCGCGTTTCGGGGTCCGCGAAACATCGTTTTGGGTGCTTCGCAAATTGTGTCGGGACCGGTATTTGCCCCCTTCAGCGCCGATTTGGTGTCAGGCCCAATCGTCCGGTAGAGTACTTACTCGTTGCCCCCCTAGCTCAGTGGTAGAGCGCGTTCTTGGTAAGAACGAGGTCACCGGATCGATTCCGGTGGGGGGCTCTGAATGGGAGCCTGTGTCAAGGCGGTTTTGACCGGCTTGACACAGGCTTTCTCATTCGTGGCGGTGTAGCTCAGTTGGTTAGAGCGCACGACTCATAATCGTGAGGTCGGGAGATCGAGCCTCCCCACCGCTACCGAGGAAAGACCCCGCGGACTACGGTCCGCGGGGTCTTTTGTTTTCCTACCTGCTTGAATGGGTAAATGCCCAGGATCACGATCATCGGCGGCCACGGAAAAGTGGCCCTGCAGCTTGCCCGCATCCTCAGTGACGAAGGCCATACCGTCACGTCGCTCATCCGGAACCCCGGCCATGCCGCAGACGTCACCGGGAGCGGAGCCTCTCCCGTGATCCTCGACGTCGAGCAGTCCACGACGGCGGAGCTCGCCGCCGCGCTGGGCGGCAGCGACGCCGTGGTCTGGTCGGCCGGTGCCGGGGGCGGCAACCCGGCCCGCACCTACGCAGTGGACCGCGACGCCGCCATCCGCTCGATGGACGCCGCGGCGCAGGCCGGCGTGAACCGCTACGTGATGGTGTCCTACTTCGGCGCAGGCCCCGGGCACGGCATCCCCGAGAACCACAACTTCTTCCCCTACGCCGAGGCCAAAGCGGCAGCCGACGAGTACCTGCGGGCCAGCAAGCTCGACTGGACGGTCCTCGGCCCCGGCACCCTGACCAACGATCCCGGCACCGGCCTGATCGACGTCAACCCCGCGGATGCTTCATCGGGCACTGGAACGTCACGGTCCAACGTGGCCCTGGTGGCCGCTGCCGTCCTGGAACTGCCGGAGACCATTGGACGGACCATCGAGTTCCGGGACGGCGCCAGGGACGTCGTGGAGGCGCTGACGGGAGACTCCTGACGCATGGATCAGCTCGCACTCATCATAGGACTGCTGCTTGCAACAGTGGCGGCCGTGGGCCTGGGGGACAGGCTGCGTCTGCCGTACCCGGTCCTGATGCTGCTGATCGCAGTGGCACTGACCTTCATCCCGGGCTTCCCCGAGCTTGAGATCGATCCCGAACTGATCCTGCCGATCTTCCTTCCGCCGTTGCTGTTCGCGACGGCCCAGAAGAGCTCCTGGGCGGTCTTCCGAGTGCGCTGGCGGACGCTGCTGCTCATGGCGGTGGCCCTCGTGGTGGTCTCGACGGCGGTTGTCGCCGGGGCGGCGTGGCTCATGGTCCCGGGCATCGGCATCCCCGCTGCGATCGCGCTGGGCGCGATGGTGGCGCCGCCGGACCCGGTGGCGGTCGAGTCCGTGGCCGGCCGGGTGCACATGCCCCGCCGGCTCATCACGGTGCTGCAGAGCGAAGGCCTCTTCAACGATGCCGCGGCCATCGTGATCTTCCAGGCCGCTGTGGCTGCGACCGTCGCCGGGACGCACCTTGGCCCCAACATCGCGTTCGAGTTCATCCTCGGTGCCGCCCTGGCGGTGCTGGTGGGCATCGCGATGGGCTGGTTCGGCAGGCTCATCAACAAACTCGTCACCTCGATGGTGGCCCGCAGCGCCGTCACCCTGGTGATTCCCTTCGCCGCCTACATCCTGGCCGAAGAGATGCACGCCTCCGGTGTGATCGCCGTCGTCGTGACCGCCCTGGAAACCCAGCGCCACGCCCGTCCGCAGGACGCCGCCGAACGGGTCACCCGCACTGCCTTCTGGGACGTTGTGGAACTGCTGGCCACCGGCCTCGCGTTCGGCTTGGTGGGCCTGGAGATCCGGCACGTGATCCGGGACGAAGGGACGGCGGTGTTCGGCATGGTCGGCATGGCTGCCGTGGTCTGCGTCCTGGTGTTCGCGGTGCGTTTCGGCTGGCTCGGCCTGTTGGCGCTGTCCGCCCGCCGCAAGGGCGCCCTGCAGCCCACGTCCTTCAAGGAAGTGCTGATCCTCACCTGGTGCGGCATGCGCGGCCTTGCCACCCTGGCCCTTGCCCTGGCGCTCCCGCTGACCATTTCGGACGGCGCCGAGTTCCCGGCCCGCCATGAAATCCTCGTGATCGCCTGCGCGGTGCTGCTGGCCACCCTCGTGTTGCCGGGCCTGACCCTGCCGTGGCTTATGCGCGTGCTGAAGGCTGCCGAGGACGGCTCGCATGAGGAACATGCCGCGAAGCTGCTGGCCAGCCGTGCCCAGAAGGCCGCGATCGCCGCGCTCAAGGACCACGAGCTCATGAAGGAGCTTCCGGCGGACAAAGTGGCGCTCGTGAAGCAGAAGATGGCCCGGCTGCACGCCGAGCTGCTGGACGGCACCCTCAAGAACGAGAGCCTGGCGGAGAAGCGCCGGCGGGGCCGGGAGCTGGCCATTACGGTCCAGACGATCGCGCTGGACGCCGCCCGCCAGGAAGTGGTCACGGCCCGCGGCGAGCCGGGAACCGATCCCGAGGTCGCCGACCGCGTGCTGCGGCAGCTGGACCTGCGCACGATGGCGATGCCGGAGTAGGGGCTGGTGCTGCTCGACCGCTCGCCGCGATGGCGCTAATAATGTCCGACCCCCTTGCTTGAATGGGTTCATGGACACCAGCACTGCTTAGGGAAGGGACGCCGCAGCCTGATGCGGTGTTCGATCCCTGGGTAGTGCTTGATGGTTTGGTCTCCACCCTGCAGTCAGTGGAGTCGACCATCGCTGCCTTGCATGCCCTGCGGGAGTACACGCTCGCCCTGGCGTCCCGCGTAGTACCGGCCGACTGCACCCCGAAACCACCTGAGCCACCACCGTTCTGAGTGGGTCCTGAGTCTCCTGCTTCAGGAACCTTTCCCCGCGCGCTTGGCCAGTGACGCCGGATAGACGTCAAGGGCGTTTTCCTCCACGTAGTCCAGGGCGTGCCGCACGGCGCCGATCGAGACGATCCCGTCGCCCAGGGCCGAGGCTTCCACGCGCGGGGGAGTGTGGGTGAACTGCGGAAGCTGCTTCTCGATGGCGGGAAGGAGGGCAGCGGCGGAGGACGCGACGGCGCCTGCGAGGACAACAAGCTCGGGGTTGACCAGTGTGCTCAGGGATCCGACCACGCGGGCCATCCGGTGAGCAAGGCGTTCGAGGACCTCCTTCGCGGGTTTGTCGCCGTCCGCGGCCGCCGCAAAGACCATCTCTGCGGTGAGCTCGGAAGGATCGCCGGCGCAGAGCTTGTGCAGCCGGGACCGCGGATGGGCCGCGAGGGCCTCCTGCCCCCAGACGGTCGCGTAGTGGGCGATCCCGCGGGTGTCGCCGACACCGTCCACGTTGTCGAGATAGCCGAGCTCGCCGAAGCCGCCGAGCTGTCCGTGGAGGAGGCGGCCGGATTCGAGGATGCCGGAGCCAAGGCGGTCGCCGGCCAGCATGACGACGAGGTTGTCGACGCCGCGTGCCGTGCCCTGCCAGCGTTCCGCGAGGGTGGCAAGGTTCGCATCGTTCTCGAGGAGCACATGCCAGCCATGGCGCTCGGAGACGATCCCGCGGACATCGAAGGACCGCCAGAATTCCTGTGCGGTGAGGACCTCGCCGTCGCGGCTGACCGGAGCGGCGACTCCCACGGAGACGGCGAGGACCGAGTCCGCTGAGACGCTGGCTTTCTCCAGGGCCTCGGCCGCGATCCGGTCCAGTACATCGGCCCGTTCGCCGGCCGGCACGATATAGGTGCGGAACGGCATGGTGACCTGGGACAGGGCCGTTCCGGCCATGTCCGCCACAATGGCGGTGATCTTGGTGGCGCCGATGTCGATGCCGAGCACGCTGGCCGCGCGGTCGTCGAACCTGAACCTGCGCGCCGGCCTGCCCTTGACGTAGTCGCCGGCGCCCCGCTGGTTCTCCAGCTCCTGCAGCCAGCCGAGCCGGACGAGCTCGTCGCAGATGGAGATGACCGTGGCGCGGGAGAGCCCGGTGGCCGCCATGAGGTCGGTGCCGGTCACAATGCCTGCCCCGCGCATCGCCTTGAGCATTGCGCTCGCATTCACCCTGCGAACGAGCTGCGTCGACGGTGCAGTCTCAACCATCGCCAACCTCCCCGAACCTCGTGGACTCTGCTCCTAAGCGACAGGTCACTCACTCTCTCTAAATTTAGTCCATAAATTTACGCCGGGACATATTCCGGCAAGCGCTTGACCCTGTGGCGCAGCTCACCGCATACTGGCGATAGGTTTTAAATTTACCTCCTATCTAAAATCGCAGCGAAGACAGGCATGCCATGCCGCGCTGCAGTGGCGCGGCCGTTGGCCGCACGACGAAAGGACAAAGGTGTCTGTGAAACTGACGCGCCCAGTACGCGCGGCGGCACTGGGCCTCGCACTGACCCTGCTTGCAGGGCTCCTCTCAGGCTGCGCCGGAGACTCCGGCAGGGAAACGATCCGGTTCACGTTCAGCAAGCGCGAAGCAATCCCCTTCATGACGAAGCTGGTGGCCGACTACAACGCCTCACAGGACAAGACCCGGGTTGTCCTCGACACCTCAGGGGTCGACGTCGTCTCCGCGAGCTTCGTCCGCGGCAATCCGCCGGACATCGCGCTGGCGAACTACAACATGGAGACATCCCGGTTTGTGCAGCGCGGCGCATTGAGCGACCTGTCCGGAACCGGCGCCGCCGCCCGCATCCGTGACGGACTGCAGCCGCTGATGGACCAGTACGGTTCCTATCCGGGCCGGACCAGTGCCCTGCCGTACTCGATCATGGCGTCCTCGGTGATCTACAACAAGGAGATCTTCGCCGCGCATGGCATCGGCATCCCGAAGACCTGGAGCCAGCTGATCGCGGCCTGCGACACGCTGAAGGCCGCCGGAGTGACGCCGTTCTACGCCACCTGGAAGGACGACTGGACCATCGCGCAGGGTTGGTTCGACTACTCGGCGGGCGGCCAGGTCGACACCATCGATTTCTTCAGGAAGCTGGCGGAGGAAGGTGCAGCCGTCGGGCCTGATTCGCGCGCCTCCTTCCAGAAGGATTTCGGCCAGCCGGTCGCGAAGATGCTCAAGCTGGCAAACGGCTACGTCAACAAGGACGCCGCGAGCCGCGCCTACGGCGACGGAAACCTCGCGTTCGCGCAGGGCAAGGCGGCGATGTACCTGCAGGGTCCCTGGGCATTCAGCGAAATCGCCAAGACCGCCCCGGACCTCAAGCTTGGAACCTTCCCCCTGCCGATGACCGAAAGCCCGGACGACCTGCGGGTGCGTGTCAACGTGGACCTCGCGGCGTGGATTCCGGAGGGCTCCAAGCACAAGGAAGCCGCGAAGGGCTTCCTCGACTACCTTTACCGGCCAGAGATCATCGAGGCTTACAACAAGTCCCAGCTTGGCTTCGTGCCGACGAAGGATGCCGGGGGAGACGCCGATCCCCGGATCGAAGGAATGGTCTCCTACTACGACAAGGGCAAGGTCTACCAGGGCCCGTCGGTGCTCGTGCCGAAGACGATCCCGGTCATGAACTACACGCAGGCGCTCGTGTTCGGCGCTGATCCTTCATCAACCCTCCGCACGCTCGACGCGGACTGGGCGCGGCTGGCCTTCCGCCAGTAGCCCGGAATACAGCAGCGCAGAACAAGGGAGCCAAGCTCATGTCCATCACCTCAACCAGGCCGGCGCAGCTCCGCCGCCGGCGGCCGGTCGAACCGGTCTTCTACTTCTTCCTCCTGCCCAGCCTCGTGCTCTTCACCCTGGCGATCACGATTCCCGGCATCATCGGCATCTTCTTCAGTTTCACCGACTCGATCGGGATCGGCGACTGGAAGTTCGTGGGCCTCACCAACTACATCGCGATCTTCAGCGACCCCGCCATCCTGCAGAGCTACCTGTTCACCTTCGGATTCTCGGTGGTCACGGTGCTTGTAGTGAACGTCATCGCCTTCCTCCTTGCGGTGGGCCTGACGTCGCGCATCCGGATGAAGTCGGCGCTGCGGACCGTCTTTGTCATTCCGATGGTGGTCTCCGGCATCATCATCGCCTACGTGTTCAACTTCCTGTTCTCGAATGCCCTGCCCACCGCCGGGGCGGCGTCTGGCATCCCGTGGCTGGAGACCAGCCTGCTTGCCAACCCCGACCTCGCATGGGTTGCCATCGTGCTCGTCACCGCATGGCAGGCCGTTCCTGGATCCCTGCTCATCTACATCGCCGGCCTCGTCGCGATCCCCTCGGACGTCTACGAGGCGGCGGAGATCGACGGCGCAAGCAAGCTCCAGCAGGTTCTGAAGATCACGGTTCCGCTGGTGGCGGGCTACATGGTGATCAACGTGATCCTCGGGTTCAAGGGCTTCCTCAACGCCTACGACATCATCGTCGGGTTGACCAATGGCGGCCCGGGAACGTCGACGCGAAGCATCGCGATGACCGTGATCACGGGCTTCAACGGCGGCGACTACGCCTACCAGATGGCCAACGCGACCATCTTCTTCGTCGTCGCCATCCTCATCTCTCTCCTGCAGCTTTCCCTGACCCGCGGACGGAACGCCCTCTGATGACAACACAAGCCACCCTCGATCCCGAAGCATCATCTGCCACCCCGGCCGCCGCCGTCGGGAAGCCCCGCCGCTCTTTGAAGGCACAGCGTGCAGCGAAGGCAAAGCCGGAGCGCGTGAACTGGTCGGCCACCACCATCCTGGTCCTGTGCGCCATCACCGTGCTCCTTCCGCTGTACGTGACGGTGTCCATGGCGTTCAAGACCCAGGGGCAGGCCGTCGACGGCGATGCTTTCTCGCTGCCGGCACCGTTCAGCCTCGAGGGCTTCGCCGAGGCATGGACGCTGACGAACTTCCCGGTGGGCGCCGCCATGTCCCTGCTCGTCACCGCAGGGACCGTGCTCGCCACGATCGTCCTGGCCGCGTTCGCTTCGTACGCGATTGTGCGGAACTGGGAGCGGCGGCTGTTCAGGTATTCGTTCTTCTACCTCCTGGCAGCGATGTTCATCCCGTTCCCGGTTGTCGCGCTGCCGCAGATCCAGCTCACCGGCCGCTTCGGCCTGGACAATCCGCTCGGCGTGATCCTGCTCGCCACGATGTTCCAGCTGAGCTTCAGCGTGTTGCTCTTCACGGCGTTCCTGCGTTCGATCCCGCTGGAGTTGGAAGAGAGCGCCAGGATCGACGGCGCCACCACCTGGCAGACGTTCTGGAAGCTGATCTTCCCCTTGCTCGCGCCAATGAGCGCCACGGTGGGAATCTTCGCCTTCCTCTACGCCTGGAACGACTTCATGATGCCGTCGCTGATCATCTCCGACCCGGCACTGCAGACACTCCCGGTAAGGCAGAGCCTGTTCCAGACCCAGTTCAGCAACAACTACCACGTGTCCTTCGCGTCCTACCTGATGGCGATGGCACCGGCCATCGTGGCGTACCTGTTCACCCAGCGCTGGGTCATGGCCGGCGTGACCCAGGGCGCCGTCAAGGGCTAAGCCGCAACTGTTGACCTGCCGCGGCATATGGCAGAAACTAGTACAGAAATAAATTTAGCTTCAAAATCAATTGCCGCTCCGCAGGCCCCAGAGCAACCCACACCAGGACCACCCCAAGAAGGGAAAACCTTGTCCACCATCGCCAAACAGGCAGAGCAGCCCGGCTTCGATGCAACGGCGGACGCCAACTGGTGGCGCCAGGCTGCCGTCTACCAGATCTATCCGCGCAGCTTCGCGGACTCGAACGCCGACGGCGTCGGGGACCTGAAAGGCATCACCGGCAAGGTTCAGTATTTGAAGGAACTGGGGGTCGACGCCGTCTGGCTGAGCCCGTTCTATCCCTCGGCGCTCGCCGACGGCGGCTACGACGTGGATGACTACCGCAACGTGGACCCGAAGATCGGCACGCTGGCAGACTTCGACGAGATGGCCACCGCCCTCCACGGGGCGGGCATCAAGGTGATCGTGGACATCGTCCCGAACCACTCCTCCAACCGCCATGCCTGGTTCCAGGAAGCACTCGCCGCACCCAAGGGCTCGCCCGCCCGCGAGCGGTACCACTTCCGGGACGGCAAGGGGGAGATCGGCGACCTGCCGCCGTCGGACTGGGTGGCTGCATTCGGCGGACCGGCCTGGTCACAGGTGGCCGACGGGCAGTGGTACCTGCACACCTTCACCCCGGAACAGCCGGACTTCAACTGGGACAACCCCGAGGTCCGTGAAGACTTCCTGACCACCCTGCGTTTCTGGGCCGACCGCGGCGTGGATGGCTTCCGAGTCGACGTGGCGAACCTGCTCGTCAAGGACCTCCCCGAGGAACTGCCGGGCAGGGCCGAACTCGACCTCATGGACAGCACGTCCGGAACCCACCCGCTGATGGACCGTGACGAGGTCCACGGTATCTACGCGGAATGGCGGAAGGTCTTCAACGAGTACCAGCCGCCGCGCTTCGCCGTAGCCGAGGCCTGGGTGGAATCCGCCGCCCGCCGGGCCAAGTACGCCTCGCCGGAGGGGCTGGGCCAGGCGTTCAGCTTCGACCTGTTGGTGGCGGATTTCGACGCCGGCCAGTTCCGCCGGATCATTGGCGACAACCTGGAGCAGGTGGGCCTCACCGGGTCGACCACTACCTGGGTGTTCTCCAACCACGACGTCACCCGCCACGCCACCCGTTACGGGCTGCCGCCGCTGAACGGCCGCAAGGTGAAGCAGGGGACCGAATGGGTCAAGGCAGGCGGGCCGCGCGAGGAACTGGACATCGACGGCGGCATCCGCCGGGCCAAGGCCGCCACCTTGCTGATGCTGGCACTTCCCGGGGCCGCCTACCTGTACCAGGGCGAGGAACTGGGACTGCACGAGGTGGCGGACATTCCGGCCGGGCAGCGCCAGGACCCCTCGTTCTTCCGCGGCGCCGAATACGACGGCCTGGGCCGGGACGGCTGCCGCGTTCCGCTGCCCTGGGAGCCCACCGGGACGTCCTTCGGCTTCGGCGCAGACGGCTCCCACCTGCCCCAGCCCGCATGGTTCGCCGACTACGCCGCCAGCACCCAGGCCGAGGACGAATCCTCCACCCTGTCCTTCTACCGCCGGGCGCTTGCCCTGCGCAGGGGGCTCCAGGGAGCCGAGGAACTCGCCTGGCACGAATCGGGCGCGGACGTCCTGCACTTCGAGCGGCCCGGCGGCTGGCACGTCGTGGCCAACTTCGGCACCGCCCCCGTGGCGCTGCCGGAAGGCGAAGTCCTCCTGGCAAGCACTGCCGTCCAGGACGGACACCTGCCCGGCGAGGCCACCGCCTGGCTGCGCACCTGAGTCACCTGCGCACCTGAGTCGGCTGCGCGCCTGAGTCACCTGCGCGCCTGAGTCCCTAAAGAACCCACGTACCAACCACCACGAAAAGGAAGACATTTTGTCCACCACCGCCACCAAGGCAAACCGTACCGACGCCGAGCGCATGGCCGACCCGAACTGGTGGCGCCAGGCTTCCGTCTACCAGATCTATCCGCGGAGCTTCGCTGACTCCAACGGTGACGGCCTCGGCGACATCAAGGGCATTACCAGCAAGGTGCCGTACCTGAAGGACCTGGGCATCGAGGCCGTCTGGCTGAGCCCGTTCTACCCCTCGGCCCTGGCCGACGGCGGCTACGACGTGGACGACTACCGCAACGTGGACCCCCGGCTGGGCACCCTGGCGGACTTCGACGCCATGGCCGAGGCCCTGCACGAGGCCGGCATCAAGTTGATCGTGGACATCGTGCCGAACCACTCCTCGGACCGCCACGAATGGTTCAAGGAAGCCCTCGCATCCCCGAAGGGCTCCGCCGCCCGCGAACGCTACATCTTCCGCGACGGCCTCGGCGAAAACGGCGAACTCCCGCCGTCGGACTGGGACTCCGTGTTCGGCGGCCCGGCGTGGGAACGCATCACCGAACCGGACGGCACCCCCGGCCAGTGGTACATGCACATCTTCGCCAAGGAACAGCCGGACTTTAACTGGGACAACCCGGAGGTCCGCGAGGACTTCCTGAAGACCCTGCGCTTCTGGTCCGACCGCGGCGTGGACGGCTTCCGCATCGACGTGGCCCACGCCCTGACCAAGAACCTCGAGGGAACCCTGCCCACCAAGGCCGACCTCAAGGCCAAAGCCCACGGCACCGATGGCTTCATCGACGGCTCGCACCCGTACTGGGACCGCGACGAGGTCCACGAGATCTACGCCGAGTGGCGCAAGCTCTTCAACGAGTACAACCCGCCGCGCACCGCGGTCGCCGAGGCCTGGGTGCACGCGGACCGCCGCGCCCGCTACGCCAGCCCGGAAGGACTGGGCCAGGCTTTCAACTTCGACCTCCTGCAGGCCGATTTCGACGCCACCCAGTTCCGGACGATCGTCACGAAGAACCTTGCCGAGGCCACAGCCTCCGGTGCGTCCTCCACCTGGGTTTTCTCCAACCACGACGTGGTCCGCCACGCCACCCGCTACGGCCTCCCGGCCGCCGTGCCTGCCGAGGACGAGGACGCCGAGATCATGGCGGGCCAGGCCGGCAAGAAGTGGCTGCTCGAGGGCGGCCGCAAGGAAGACGTGGACGCGGAACTCGGCCTGCGCCGCGCCCGCGCCGCGTCACTGCTGATGTTCGCCCTGCCCGGTTCGGCGTACCTGTACCAGGGCGAAGAGCTCGGCCTGCAGGAAGTGGGCAGCGAGATCGCCGATTCCGAACGCCAGGACCCCTCCTTCTTCCGCAACAAGGGCGTGGAGATCGGCCGTGACGGCTGCCGCGTGCCGCTGCCGTGGACCGCCGAGGGATCCTCCTTCGGGTTCGGCGAGGCCGGCTCACACCTGCCCCAGCCCGAGTGGTTCGCCGCGTTCGCCGCGGACGTCCAGGACGGCGTCGAGGGTTCCACCCTGGAGCTGTACCGCAAGGCACTGGCCCTGCGCACCGAACTGCGCTCCGGTGAAAGCCTCGAGTGGATCCCGAACGCCAACCCGGAGGTGCTGCACTTCAGCCGCCCCAACGGCTGGCAGTCGGTGACCAACTTCGGCACGGACGCCGTGGACCTCCCGGAAGGGACCGTCGTCGTCAGCAGCTCGGCTTTGGAAGACGGCAAGCTGCCGGGTGCCACCACCGCGTGGCTGTTCGGCTAGCCTCCCCGCATTGATCACGACGGCGCCCCGCACCTTTGCGTGCGGGGCGCCGTTGCCGCGTGAAGAGTTCTTCAGTGAAAGGGTTGCAGAATGACTGCACAGAGTAATGGCCGGCTGAACAGTGCCAGCCGACTGATATACGGCTGCATGGGCCTGGGCGGGGACTGGGACAGCCCGGACTACGGGCCAGCGGACGTGGACCAGGCCGCCGCGGCGATCGAGGCCGCCCGGGGCATCGGCATCACCCTGTTCGACCACGCAGACATCTACACCCGCGGGAAGGCCGAAGCCGTCTTCGGCGAGGTGCTTGCCGCGAGCCCCGGTCTGCGTGAACACATCCAGCTGCAGAGCAAGTGCGGCATCAGCCTGGCCCAAGGGGGAGTGCCCGGGCATTACAACCTCAGCCGCGAAGCCATCCTGGACCGGGTCACCGCCAGCTTGCGGCGGCTCCGCACCGACTACCTGGACGTCCTGCTCCTGCACCGCCCCGATCCGCTGCTGGAACCGTCCGAGGTGGCGGCCGCCGTCGGGCAGCTCATGGCGGAAGGCAAGGTGCGGGCGCTCGGCGTGTCCAACATGTCCGCGGCGCAGATCGACTACCTGCAGGACGCGCTGGAGACCCCGGTGGTGGCCAACCAGCTGGAGATGAGCCTGCACAAGGCCGCCTGGGTGGAAAGCTCGGTGCTGGTCAACCGGCAGGAAGGCTTCGACGCAGGCTTCCCGCATGGGACCATCGAGCACTGCATCCGCGTGGGGATCGAGCTGCAGGCTTACGGTTCGCTCGCCCAGGGCCGGTACACCGGTGCGGCGTCCGCGTCAGCATCCCCGGAGGAAACCGCGACGGCGGAACTGCTGTCCCGCTTGGCCGAAGAGAAGGGTGCGACGCCCGAAGCCGTGCTCCTGGGCTGGCTCATGAAGCACCCGGCGCGGATCTCGCCGGTGGTGGGCAGCTCCCGGCCGGAGCGGATCGCCGCCTGCGCGGGGGCCGCGGACGTGGCGGCCTCGATGACCCGGATCGAGTGGTACACGCTTTGGTCCACCGCCCGCGGTGCCGCGATGCCGTAACCCCTGTTGCAAAGCGCCCGGCTGTGCCACCCTCGTGCTTGGGGGCTCCAGCAGAGCGGCAATCCGACGGGAGGCGCAGGCCATGCGCAAGGTGATTGTTTCCGAATTCGTTTCGCTTGACGGCGTGGTCGAAGGCCCTGGCGGAGGGGAGCCCGACTACAAGCACGAGGGCTGGACCTTCGACATTGACCCGGACCCCGCCATGTACGAGTACAAGCTCGAGGAACTCATGGAATCCGGAGCGCTCCTGCTTGGCCGGGTGACCTATGAGGGTTTCGCGGCGGCCTGGCCCGAGCGCGACGACGAAGCAGGCTTCGCCAAGAAGTTCAACAGCATGCCCAAGTACGTTGCCTCCACCACCCTGACGGACCCGGCGTGGAACAACAGCCATGTGCTCCAAGGGGACGCGGCCAGTGCCGTTGCCGCCCTTAAGGAGCAAGACGGCGGACCGCTGCTGGTCAACGGCAGCCCCACCCTGCTCCGGGCCCTGTACGCCGCGGACCTGGTGGACGAATACCGGCTTATGGTCTTCCCGGTGATCCTCGGTTCCGGGAAGCGGCTGTTCCCGGACGACGCCGCGGACAAACAGAAGCTCCGGCTCACGAACAGCAGGCCCTATTCGAACGGCATCGTGCTGAACGTGCTGGAACGGATCAGGGAGTAGGCGCCGCTTACCCAACTAGCTCGCAGTTAAGGCCGTTATGAGCGCTCAAAACGGCCTTAACTGCGAGCTAGTTGGGTTGCGGGACCGGTACAGCTACAACAACACATGCGTGCTACTTAGACCGGTGCAACGACGGAATACGTCGACGAATCGCCCTGGATCGACTGGCTGGCCTTGCCGTCGATGCCCACCGGGACCTCACCGGCAATGGTCACGCGGTTAAGCTTGCGGAGCTGCCCGTCGTAGTTGTCCGGGGCGTAGTGCTGGGTGATGCGGTTGTCGAAGAGCACCAGCTGGTTCGGCTCCCAGTTCACGCGCACGATGTTTTCCGGACGGGTCACGTAGGCCTGCAGCAGGCGCAGGATGTCGCGGGACTCGGTGTTGGACAGGCCCACGATCCGCAGCCGCTGCGCGAACCCGCCGATGAAGAGGCCGCGCTCGCCGGTGAGGGGGTGGACCCGCACCACCGGGTGGGCCGTCTCGAACGTGATCCGGGTGAACTCCTTGCGGCGTTCCTCGGCGTTCTCGTGCTCCAGGTTCTTCGGCACCGAGTAGTCGTAGTCGTTGGTGTGGATGGCCCAGAGGGTGTCCGCGAAGCTCCGCAGCTCGTCCGGCAGGTCCTGGTAGGCGCCGGCGGAGGAAGCGATCAGCGTCTCGCCACCGTAGGCGGGCAGGTCGATGCTGCGCAGGGTGGAGGCCTGCGGCGGGTTCACCACGAAGGTCACGTCCGTGTGCCAGTTGTTGGCCGAGCCGTTCTCGCTGTCAACGGGCAGCACATTGGCTTCGCCATCCACGGAGGCCACCGTGGGGTGGGCCGTGGTGAGCGGGCCGAAGTGGCTGGCGAACTTCACCTGGGCTTCGTCGCTGAGGATGTTGGCCTCGCGGAACACCAGTGCCTTGTGCTCGTTGAGGGCCGCGCGGATCTGCGCCACGGTCTCGTCGCTGAGGTCCCCGCTGATGTCCAGGCCCCGGATTTCGGCGCCGATGCGGGAGCCCAGCTTGGCGAACTGGAGCTTGGTTTCGGTAATGGCGGTCATTGTTTCTTTCCTTTGCTATTGCGGTTCATAGGGAAAATCAGGCCCCGACGGCGGTGCGCCAGCGGGAGAAATGCCGCTCCAGGGCGACGAGCAGGAAGTTCACGCCCAGGCCCAGCAAGGAGACGGTGAGGATGCCGGCGTACATGTCCGGGATGAGGAAGCTGCTCTGGGCGTTGACGATCAGGTAGCCCAGGCCGGCCTTGGCGCCCACCATTTCCGCGGCGATCAGCACCAGGATCGACGCCGTGCCGGCCATCCGGATCCCGGTGAAGATGGTGGGCACCGCGGAGGGCAGGATCACCTTCTGGAAGAGCCGGAAGCTGTTCAGGCCCAGGGACTTCGCGGCCCGGATGAGCAGCGGGTCCACGGTCTTCACTCCGGCGATGGTGTTCAGCAGCACCGGGAAGAACGCGGCGTAGGCCACGATCGTCACCTTGGATTCCTCGCCGATGCCCAGCAGCAGGGTGAACACCGGGAGCAGTGCCAGTGCGGCCGTGTTGCGGAACAGCTCCAGCAGCGGGTTCAGCACCGAATTGAGCCGGCCGTACCAGGCGATCAGCAGGCCGAGGGACACACCGGCCACCACGGCGATGCCGAAGCCGGCCACGGAGCGGCCCAGGCTCGCCGCGAGGTGGCCCTGGATGGAGCCGCTCTCGAAGAGCTTCCCCCAGGCCAGCAGCACCTCGTGCAGCGGCGGCAGGAACACCCGGGTGGACGGGGCAGCGAGGTAGAGGGGGCCGAACTCCCAGAGCGTCAGGAACGCCAGGATGCCGGTGGCCTTCCACAGCCAGGATCCGGTACGGAACGCCGCGCCCCGGGCGGCGTAGCCGAGGGTGGCGAGGGCCGCCGTCGCCGGCTTTTCCGGGAGGTCGGACTGCCCGACGGCGGGAGCTGCTTCTGCGGGGGAGGCGCCTGCCGGGCGGTGCGGCTTGGTCAGGGTTGCGCTCATCAGGCGGCGCTCCTTTCGGGGGTTTGTTGCGCTGCCGGCTCGTCCGGCGCCGGTTCGTCTGGCGCAGTGCCGTCCGGCAGGATCTTCCGGTGGCCGGCGTCCTGGGCGAGGCGGACCTCGTCGTGCAGGAGGGTCCACACCTTGTGCCGCTGCTCCACGAAGGCGGGCGTGGAACGGATGTCCTCGTCGCCGTCGCGGTCCGGGATCTCCACGTCCACGATCGCTTTCAGCCGCCCGGGCCGGGCACTGAGCACGGCCACGCGCTGGCCCAGGTACACGGCCTCGTCGATGCCGTGGGTGATGAACACGATCGTCTTGCCGGTGGCCCGCCAGATCCGCAGGAGCTCCTCTTGGAGCTGTTCGCGGGTCTGGGCGTCCAGGGCGGCGAAGGGTTCGTCCATGAGCAGCACGTCCGGCTCGTAGGCCAGGCTCCGGGCGATCGCGACGCGCTGCTTCATGCCGCCGGAGAGCTCGTGAGGAAAGCGGTCCTCGAATCCGGCCAGGCCCACCAGCTTGAGGTACTCGCTGGCCTTGGCGGCGCGTTCGCGGCGGCTGAGCTTGCGGCCGTCCGGCCCCTTGCCCTCGAGACCGATCGACACGTTGGCCGAGGCGGTGCGCCAGGGGAAGAGCGCGTACTGCTGGAAGACCACGGCCCGGTCCTTGCCCGGTCCCGTCACCGGCTGGCCGTCCACCAATACCTCGCCGGAGGTGGGCGTGGACAGGCCAGCCAGGAGGTCCAGCAAGGTGGTCTTGCCGGAGCCGCTGGGCCCCACCAGGGTGAGGAACTCGCCGTCGCGCACGTCCAGGCTCAGGGAGTCGACGGCGGTCAAGGTGGTGGAGGCTGTCCCGGAGCCCTTTCCGGGGTGCTTGCCGGGCCGAACGGTGAACTGCTTGGTGACGTTGCGGAGGCTGATCTTGGCTGTCATCACTTCCCCTTTGCCAGGTCGTTGAACTCGTTCGTGTAGTAGTTGGCAGGAGTGAGGTCCTTGGTGACGATGCCCGAGCTCTTCAGCCATTCGCCCCAGCGGGTGAAGTCCTCGTCCTTGATCCGTCCCGCATCCGGGACGCCGACGCTCTTCCAGTACTGCAGGGCGTCGGTGCTTTCGTTCCGGCCGCGTTCCTTGATGATCCTGGTGAAGCGGGCAATGACGTCCTTGCGGGGAGTGGTGCGTTCCCACTCGATGGCCTTGGCCACGCCGGTGGCGAAGGTCTTGGTGGTGGTGGGGTTCTTGGCGATGAAGTCGTCGCGCAGCACGTAGGGTCCGCCAGCGAAGGTGCCGAAGAACTGGACGTCGCTGAAGACGGAGCGGAGCCCGCCTGCGGCGATGGCCTTGTCCTGCAGCACGCCGCCCAGGGCTCCGGCGTCGACCTGGCCGCGGCGGATCGCCTCTTCGGTGTCGTTCGGCGGCAGCGGGACGAGCTGGACCTGCTTGGCCTCGTCGGCGCTCAGGCCGCTTTTGCGAAGGTAGGTGTTGATCACGGCGTCGGCGTGGGCGCCCAGGGTGTTCACGGCGATTTTCTTGCCGATGAAGTCCCTGGCGGAGCGGATGGGGCTGTCTTCCTTGACGTAGAAGCCGTTGAAGGTCTTCCCGTCCTCGCCGTAGTAGTTGACCACGGCCTTGACGGGGGCGCCGGCCTCGATGAGCTTCACCACGGCACCGGCGAAGGCGCCGCCGAAATCGGTCTGCCCGGTGGCCGCGGACTGGATGTCCTGCGGGCCGCTGGTGGTGTTGCCCACCCACTTGAGCTTGACGTCGCCCAGGTAGCCGAGGTCCTGCGCGAGTTCGGGCAAGGTGACAGAGTTGGCCCAGCCTTGGTAGCGCAGTTCCTTCACCTCGCTGCCGCCCTGGGACTGTGCCGATCCGTCGGGGCCCGCCTCCGCGTTGCCGCCGCAGCCGCTCACCGTCAGCGCAAGTACGACGGCGGCCGCGACGCTCAACAGGGGCTGGTGCAGTTTCATGGGAGCTACTTTCCGGTGAGGGGTTCGGGGAGCCGGCCCGTGTTCGAAGGACCGGTGGGAACGATGTAAGCGCATCCGGGAAGGGACTGGGAAGCCCGTGGGTAACGCCCGGAAACAGCGGGAAACCGGGGGAAATCCGGCGCAACGGCGGGCAATGACGAGCAACCGGACGACGCATTTCTGCGTGCGTCGCGGGGTTAAGGTGCGTGACGTCTTGCGTACCCGCGGCCGGCCACGACGCTGCGGCAATGCGGGTTCGTACAGTCGATTGACATGGGGCAGGGCCGGGCGCATGATTCAGTCACGCGCCCGCGGTCTCCCCAGGGGCGTTGGACGAGGCACCCGGCTGGGGGTTGTCATGCTAGAGCTACCGCCGCGCGTGACGCGCTGGCTGACCGCGACGCTCGTTGTCTCGGCTGCGACTCTGTGGATTGCGATGGCCGAAATCGACCGGCTGGTGGCGGGGATCGTCACCCCGGACGGCCGGAACAGCAGCGTCACCCTCCTCAGCGGCTTCGGCGACTGGGGAGCCCGGGACACGTGGGCCATCTGGGCCGGGCTGGGTCCGGAGAAGCATGGGCAACTGGCGGCCCTCGTCACCTTTCACGCGTCCATCGACTTCGGCTTCGCGCTTCTCTACGGGACCCTGCTTTTCCGCCTGGCAAAGGGCACGGTCCTTCCCAGGATCATCGCTGTGGCCGCCGCCGCCCTGGACGCCACCGAAGGCGTCCTCCTGCTCTTCGCGATCCACGATGCCGGTTCCGTTCCCGTAACGGCGGCCGTGATGGGCGTGGTGACCAACCTGAAATGGCTGACCCTCGCGTTGTTCGTCCTCGGCGTCGTGGCCATGCCTACGCTGCGGGAACGCGTCTGGGGCCGCTTGGTCCGACTGGCGAAGACCATGCAGTTCCACCGGCTGACGGTCACCGCCGTCGCCCTGGTTGCCGTCCTGGCACTGCTGCCGATCCCCGGGGTCAACGACCAGATGCCTGATTCCCAACGGCTGTGGGCGGAAGGCAGCCTGGTGCCCTTCATCGCCAGCTCGCTGGTGGTTCCCCTCATCGCGGCGGGGCTGCAGTACATCGGGCGCCTGCGCTCCATCCTTGCCTGGGAGCTGTGGACGAACGGCTACACCCCGGATCAGCCGCCACGGTGGCGGCTGTGGCTGGTGGGCCCCGCGCTCCTGCTCGCCGGACTGGCCATTCCGGCTGTCTCCGGAATCCCCGTCCTGGTGGGCAACTGGCTGCAGTACTGGGTCTTCCTCGCCGTTCCGCTGGTGCTGCTGGTCATATCCATTCTCCTGAAGTTCATTTCGTTCCTAGGTTCACCCTTCGGGTTCGCCGGCACGTGGGACATGAGCGCTTACCCGGAGGACCGCCGTCGGGCCATGGACGCCTGGTGCGGGGGCGACAACCTGGCGGTACTGCTGATCGCCGTGGCAGGCATGTCGCTGGTGCGGAGCTTCATCGGACCGGCCGCCATGATCCTCGTCGACGTGGATCTCGCGAAGTCGATGCCTTCGGGCTGGCCGCTCTGGGTGGGAGGCCTGCTGCTGTTCGGCGTGGTCCTGGCCGGGGGCGCCTATCCGCTCCGCAGCGTCCTGCTCCATTGGGTTCCCGGACTGTTCGGACCCGATCCGCGTTCCGGTTTCGATCAGTGGCCGTACCTGCAGCGCATCGTGCTGGCCTTTGGAACAGTCCCGTTGCTGCTCCTGCTGTTCGCGCCGGCATACTTCACAGCAATCCTGGGTGTTTCGGCGACGGCGGTGCTCGGCATCGGCTGCTGGGCCCTGGTCTTCGGCGCGGTGGTCGTCTGGGCCCAGCAGCGTCAGCCGCTGGAGATCTTCCATCGGGTGGGATTGCGCGCGAATCCTTTCCTGTCCCTCATGGCCGCGGCGCTCGCCCTCGGCCAGGTCAACGGCGGCGGCGACGCGATGCACGTGCCGCGCACCGACGGCCAGGCGGCCACCATGCAGCGGAGGACGGCCGACGTCGAATTCGGTGAGTGGCTCAAGGCCTCCGCGGCGTGCGACAGGACAGCCGGAAACGGCAAGACCGTGCGCCCCATGCTGCTGGTCGCCGCCGAAGGGGGCGGAATCCGCGCCGCGAGCTGGACCACCAGGGTCTTCGGCGCCCTCACAGGCTCCGAGTGCGGCAAGAGCGCTACCCTCCTGTCCAGCGGCGTCAGCGGCGGATCGCTCGGGCTTGTGCTCGCCACCCGGTACGCGCCGCGTCGCGGTGGCGAAGGGAAGGACCTTTCCGGCGCGGCGCAGGCGGTCGCTGCGCCGGATGCACTCTCCGTCAGCGTCGGCGGCGCACTCGTCTCGGACCTTGTCGCCGGAGGCACCGGCCTGCTGATCCCCAACCGGAGCCGCGGAGACTTCGGCTGGCATGACCGCGCCACCCTGATGGAACGCGAATGGGAGCGCCAGGCGTCGCTCCTGGACGACCCGTTCGACCCGGCCGCCCGCGGGGCAGCCGGCGCCGTGCTGCTCAATTCCACGGTCACCGGTTCCGGGTGCAAGCTGGTCATCAGCCAGCTGAGGCTTGGGTCTTCCGGTGACGCCGGCCCGACGTCGGCCCCGGAATGCCTCTCGGAGGACGGGCCGCCGGTGTCCATCGACTTCCTTGATCAGGCGAACGGCTTTTGCGACACGGACCTCCGTTGGTCCACGGCGGCGATGATCTCGGCCAGGTTCCCCATCATCTCCCCGGCGGGACGGATGCGTTACGGCTCCGGAAAGGACGGCTGCGCACCGCTGGGCTCCTTCCAGGCCATCGACGGCGGCTATGCCGAAGGCTCCGGCCTCGGGACGGTCGCCGACGTCTGGGGAGGCCTGCGGGAAACCGTCCAGGAATACAACAACGAGTCCGGCGCAGGCACGGCCGGGCATCCCTACGTGGTCCCGGTGTTCGTCTACATCCGCAATTCGCCGGGCGTGGACATCGCGGCCAAGGTGCCGGCTCCGGTTGCGGAGCTTGCCGTTCCCCTGGCCGGGCTCAAAGCGAAGGCCAACCAGGTGGAAGCCGGGGCGTGGCTGCAGCGGCTGGGCCAGTCGGCCGACGTCTGCCTGAACACCGAATGCGACGCGGCCAGCAAGGCGGTCCTGGACACCTTGGACGGAGGCCACACGGTGGTGGTCGCCCCGAAGGCCCGCCCGGCGGTCGACCCGCCGCTTGGCTGGACGCTGTCGATGCTGTCGCAGAACCTGCTGGACAAGGCCCTCAAGGACGACGTGGCCCGGACCGAAAGCAGTCCCGGAGAGGAACCCGGCCTCGGAAAGCTCAACGCCGTCCTGGCCGCGGCGCAAGGTGACGGATCCAAGTGAGGCGCCCGCCGCCGTCGGGGGTCATATTCATTTTGTTCATAGTGAAGATCACATAGACGGCCGTTTCTTGGCCATTGCCCCCGCCGGGCGGATACGGTAGATGCATGACGTCCAGCATCACCACCGAATCCGTGCGCCCTACGCGCAGCATTCCCGCCGACATTGCCCGTTCCTGGCTCCTCGTGAACGCCATGAAGACGGAGCTTTTCGACCAGTCGGCCGGCTCGCGCGCTGACGCCATCATCCTGGACATCGAAGACGCCGTTGACCCGTCCCAGAAGGACCACGCGCGGAGCAACGTGGTGAACTGGCTGGCCGGCGGCGGCCAGGCCTGGGTCCGCATCAACGATGCCACCAGCCCGTTCTGGGCCGACGACCTCGCCGGACTCCGCGGCACCCCCGGCCTGCTCGGCGTGATGCTCGCCAAGACCGAGTCCGCGGACCAGGTCACCGAGTCATTCCACCGCATGGACGGAAAGACCCCCGTGATCGCCTTGGTGGAGTCCGCCGTCGGCATCGAGGAAGCCAACCACATCGCCAAGGGCCAGGGCTGCTTCCGCCTCGCCTTCGGTTCCGGTGACTTCCGCCGCGACACCGGCATGGCCGCCACCCCCGAAGCCATGGCATACCCGCGTGCCAAGCTCGTCGTCGCCAGCCGTGTGGGCAACCTGCCGGGCCCCATCGACGGCCCCACGGTCGGTACCAACCACCCGATCCTGCGCGAGCAGACGGGCATCACGGTGACGATGGGCATGACCGGCAAGCTCTGCCTGGCCATCGACCAGACCACCGTCATCAACGAAGTCATCAGCCCCACGCCGTCGGACGTCGCCTGGGCCACCGACTTCATGAACGACTTCGAAGCCAACGGCCGCGTCATCCGTGACGGCTCCGACCTGCCGCGCCTTGGCCGTGCGGAGAAGATCATGAAGCTGGCCGTGGCGTTCGGGGTTCAGCCTTCCTTGTAGCCATGCTGGTGCACGGCGTCGCCTGGGACTGGACACAGGACGGTCCGCCGCCGTGGGCAGGGATGCCCGACGGCGGGTCCCCGGCACTGCGCCTGCGCGCACCGTCCGGGGAGCCGGGAGATGTTCCCTTGGCCGCCGGCAGCGGCCTTGGTTTCCGCGTGCTCAGCGGGCTCTGGTGCCTCGGCCACAGCAAGGTCCGCGGACCGCAGGAACGCCTCCATGTGCCGTGCCCGGACGGGTCGCCGGCCGCACGGGGCAAGCAATGCGGACCATGCTTTGCCCGCGACGACTTCCGGCTGATGCATGATTTCCACCGGGGCGGCTCGGTTCCGGCGGGACTGCGCTCCTACCTGATGCAGCCGCACTGGCTCTACCTCGCCACTTTCGCCGGCGGCGCCACGAAAGTGGGCACCGCCTCGGCCGTGCGCAAATGGCAGCGCCTCGCCGAACAGGGTGCGGTGCGCGCGACGTACGTGGCCCATGCCGAGGACGGCCGCGTGGTGCGCATCCTCGAAGACCTCGTCACCCGGGAACTCGGGACCGTCCAGCTGGTCAGGTCCACCGCGAAGGCGGCGTCCCTGCATGAGCCGCTGGCCGACGTCGAGCTTTCCGCTATCAACAAGCGGGCCGCCGCACGCACGCGCGAGCTCCTGGACGGGCTCGCCCTGGGCGGCTTTTCCACTGTCGAGGAAGAGTGGCAGCGGCCGGCTTTCGCGGCGGAAGCCTGCGGCCTGTCCGGCTCCCGGAGGAGGCACCCGTATCCGCAGGCGTTCGACGGCGGCCACCACGGATTCACGCTCCGCTCCCTGAGCGGCGCCACCGCCTTGGTGTCCCTGCCGGGCGAGGAATCCGGTTTCATCGCCGGTCTTGGTGCCCTCAAGGGCCGCCGGATTGAGTTCGGGAACTACCGCACCGATGTCCCGGCCCTCCAGGACTCATTGTTCTGATCGCCGCGGTTCCCCTTCACCAGCCCTTCCGCGGTGCAGAGGGAGCGCTTATGGGGGTACAAGTTCTCCTCCTGCTGGCCGCAAGCAACCGGGCTATCGTGGGTCCATGGACAGCCTTCCGGACAACCGCGCCGATATCAGGGACTTTCTCGCGAGCCGCCGCGCCAAGCTCCAGCCGGAGCAGCTTGGCCTGCCTGCCGGCACCCGCCGCCGCGTCCCTGGTTTGCGGCGGGAAGAGGTGGCTGTCCTCGCCGGGGTGAGCACGGAGTGGTACACCAGGCTGGAAAAGGGCCACATCAACGGGGTGTCCGAGGACGTCCTTGCAGCCGTTGCCCGGGCGCTGCAGCTGGGCGAGGAAGAGCGCCGCTACCTCTTCGAACTGGCCAAGGCGGCCCGGCCCGCCCACCGCAGGACCTCCCGCCGCCAGGACGCCAACGTCGTGCCCCCGGTTCATTGGCTCCTGGACTCCATGACGATGTCCGCCGCGTTCGTCCGCAACGGCCGGCTCGAAGTCCTGGCCGCCAACCAGCTGGCCCGGGCGCTGCACGCCCCGATGTTCGCCAGCCCCACCACCGACGCCCATGGCCGGGCAAGCTTCGCGCGCTTCCACTTCCTCGATCCCGCCGCCCGCGGTTTCTTCGTCGATTGGGAGGATGGCGCCGCGGCAACGGCCGCACTCCTGCGGGCTGAAGCCGGCCGGGAGCCCAACGACAGGGCCCTGCGCGAGCTCGTGGGCGAGTTGTCCACCACCAGCCCGGAGTTTCGTACCCTATGGGCGGCCCATGACATCCGGTTCCGGCACGACGGCATCAAGCGTCTGCAGCATCCGGTGGCCGGCTACCTGGAACTGACCTACCAGTCCCTGACTCTTTCCGCGGTCCCGGGCGCCGCCCAGGAGCTCGTGGCCTACACCGCCGAACCGGGTACACCCCACGAGGACCATCTCAGGCTCCTCGCCAGCTGGGTTGGCACGCCTCGCTAAACTGGCATGGTGCTGAACGAATTCTGGGCCACGGCCTCTACCACCTACAAGACGCTGGTTTTCAGCGCGATGGGCCTGATCGCCGTCGGGATCATCCTCACCATCATCGGGAACACTACGCAGAACAAGGGCATGGCCTTCGCCTCCCTTGGCGTGATCGGCCTGGGCCTCGTGCTGCACGTCGTGGGCTTGGTGGTGCGGGGGCAGCAGATCCGAAAGACCCTCAGGAAGTAGCCGGTTCAGGAAGCCGCGGCCCGCGCTTCGGCGTTCCGGCGGACGTGGCTCCGGGCGTGCTCGATCGCCGGTTCGAGTTCCGTGAACAGGTGCTTGTGGTGCCGCAGGGAGCGGATGACGCCCACGTTCGTCACCAGGGACAGGTGCTCGGGCTGCACCCCCTTGATGAGCACGGTAATGCCACGTAGTTCGAGCGCGGAAACCACATCCACCAAGGCATGTGCCCCGGTGGCGTCCAGCAGCTTCAGTTGCGACAGCCTGATGACCGCGACCTCGATGTCCCGCACCTGGCTGATCTCCTGCAGCACGCGTTCCGCCGTTCCGAAGAACATGGCGCCGTCCAGGGTGAACACGGCGATGTGTTCGTCGCCGTCGTGCGCGGCGTCAGGGATCGTCTCGCGCCGCACGCCGGCCAGGGACGCCACCTTCCGCAGAGTCAGCACGGCGGTGACGGCCAGTCCGATCTGGATGGCGATGATCAGGTCGAAGGCAACGGTGATGACCGCAGTCACGGCGAACGCCGCGGCATCCGAGCGTGTGGACCGCAGGATCGCGGAAACCGTCCGGCGCGACACCATGCGCGCGGCGGTGACCATGAGGATCCCGCCCAGCGCCGCCAGCGGGATGCGTCCTACGAAGCCGGCGGCGAAGTAGATGGTCGCCAGCAGGACGAGCGCATGGACGACGGCGGCCGCCCGGGTGCGGGCTCCGGACCTGACGTTCACGGCCGTCCGGGCGATCGCACCCGTGGCAGGCATGCCGCCGAAGAACCCGGCGGCGATGGAGGCCAGGCCCTGGCCTGCCAGTTCACGGTCCGGATTATAGGGGCCGGTGGGCCTGCCGTCCGGACCCTTCAGGCCGGTCGCCACGCGGGCGGAGAGCAGGGACTCGATCGATGCCAGCACGGCGACGGCGACGGCGGGCATGAGCAGGCTGCCGAATGCCGCCGGATCGATGGACGGAACCGCGGGAACAGGAAGCGAATGCGGCAGCTCGCCGATGCGGGGGATGTCCAGGCGGAGCAGCTCGGCGGCAGCGGTGGCCAGGACCACGGCGAGGAGGCTCGCGGGAAGCGAGCGGTGGATCCGCGGCACAAGGAGCATGACGGCGGCAACTGCCGCGACGACGGCGAGCGTCTGCAGGACAACGGGCGCCTTCGCCGCCGCCGCAGCCTCCACGGCTGCCAGCAGGGTGTTGTGGCCGGGGATGGCAGCAGTGCCGCTGGCGAGCGGAACCTGCTGGAGGAAGATGATCGCCGCGATACCCAGGGTGAAGCCTTCAACCACCGGCCAGGGGATGAGGGAAACGGCCCGTCCGAGGCGGCTGATTCCCAGCAGGCAGACCAGGATCCCTGCCAGGACGGAGACCACGGCGACAACGCCCGCACCATGGGTGGCCACGATCGGCGCAAGCACCACCACCATGGCTCCGGTGGGACCGGAGACCTGCACATTGGATCCACCCATCACCGCGGCCACGAGTCCCGCAACCACCGCGGTGATGAGGCCGGCCTCGGCGCCCACGCCCGAGCTCACCCCGAAGGCCAGGGCAAGGGGAAGCGCCACGATGCCCACGGTGATCCCGGAAAGCAGGTCCGCCCGCCAGGAGGAACGCAGGCCGGCGTAGTCGGACCGTGCGGGGAGCAGTGCACGCAGTTTCATGATGCGGCTTCCCCGGCGTCGGCGGCTTCCCCGGCTGCCGCGACGTCCGGCAGTTGCTCGGCGAGCTGCAATTGCTCCCGCGAACCGGCAAGGGTGTCCAGGAGGAACGTCCGGGCGATGGCCAGCAGCTCGGCGATCTTCGGATGCGCGAGTGTGTAGTGCACGGCGTTGGCGCTCCGGCTGGAGGTCACCACGCCATGCTTGCGGAGCGTGGCCAGGTGCTGGGACAGGTGGGAGGCCTCAAGGCCGGTTTCGGCCAGCAGGTAACTGACCGGCGCCGTGGAACCGGGCGCAGCGGCGAGCAGCTCCAGCACCCTGATCCGCGCAGGGTGCGCCAGACCCTTGAACAGGTTGGCCTTGATCTCATACAGGGGCGCCTGCGCGGCTGAATACATGGGCTTGCCATCCTTCGATTGATGGAATGATGGATTCATCATATCGCTCCACTGAAGGCTGCACCCGTCTTCACAAGTGCTGGCCCCGTTCCGTTGCCCGATAAGGTTGGAGCCATGACAATCAATCCCGACCTGCAGGGCCGCAGCTACCCTGCCGCAGAGGTGTACGACGTCGGCCGTGAAAAGATCCGGGAGTTCGCCCGGGCGGTCAAGGCCACCCACCCCGCCCATTTCGATGTCGAGGCCGCCAGGGCGCTCGGCCACAGCGATCTCGTGGCACCTCCCACGTTCGCCATCATCGTGGCCCAGCGTGCCGATGCCCAGCTGATCGAGGACCCCGAGGCGGGAATCGACTTCAGCCGCGTGGTCCACGCCGACCAGCGCTTCACCCACCACCGTGCCATCGTTGCCGGTGACCAGCTGCGCGCCGAACTGCACGTCGACGGCGTCCGCGCGATGGGCGGCGGGGCCATGATCACCACCCGCGCCGAAATCTTCACGCTGGGCGATGACCTGCAGCGCACCCCCGTTGCCACCACCACCTCGTCCATCCTGGTCCGCGGAGAGGGACAGTAAGCATGAGCTTGAAATTCGAAGACCTCACCGTCGGCCAGGAAATCGGCAAGCGCAGCATCGACGTCACCCGCCAGGACCTGGTGAAGTATGCAGGCGCCTCCGGTGACTTCAACCCGATCCACTGGAACGAAGCCTTCGCCACCGGCGTGGACCTGCCGGGCGTGATCGCCCACGGCATGTTCACCATGGGTTCGGCCGTGCAGCTGGTGAGTGACTGGGCGGGCGATCCTGCCGCCGTCGTTGATTACCAGACCCGGTTCACCAAACCCGTCCTGGTCACCGACACCACCGGAACCACCGAGCCCGGTGCCGTGATCGAGGTGGCCGGCGTGGTGGGAGCGCTCGACGCCGACGCCGGAACCGCGCGCATCGACCTCACCGTTACGTTCGAGGGACAGAAGGTCCTGATGAAGTCCCAAGCAGTTGTGAAGCTCGCTTGAACACCATCCTTGAACGAGGCGAAGGCGCCACCGCTGCAGACATTGCGCGGTGGCGTTTTGCTGTCATGGCCGCGTACGGTGCCAGCGGCATCGCCGCCGCGTCCTGGGTCTCCCGCCTCCCGGCGGTGCGGAACGGGCTGGAACTCAGCCCGGCCGCCGTCGGGCTCATCCTGCTCTGCCTGACGGCGGCCTCCTTCACCTCCGTGTCCGTCTCCGGGCTGGTGGTGCTGCGGCTCGGCTCGGCCCGGGCGGCGCGGATCGCCTGCGTGTTGAGCGGCAGCGGCCTGTTCCTGCTGGGCCTGGGCACCTCGGTGCTCTCCAGCCTGGTGGTGGCCGCGTGCGGGCTCGCGCTGCTGGGACTGGCCAACGGCTGCTACAACACTGCCCTGAACGTCGAGGGCGCGGCCGTGGAGCGGGCGCTGGGCAAGTTCGTGATGCCCTGGCTGCATGGTTCCTTCAGCCTGGGCACTGTGGCCGGCGCCGCGCTGGGGGCCTGGGCTGCCGCCGCGAAGCTGTCCGTGGCGTGGCACCTGGGCCTGGTGGGCGCCGTCGTGATCGTCGCGGTGCTGACCGCCAGCCTCTCCTTCCGGGCGGACCGCGAAAGCGCCGGCCGGGGCGGCCCGGCCCTGCAACGCAAACCCGTGCGCCCCCGTAAGACGGACGCCTTCGAGGACCCCACCACGGGCCCATTGCCGATCATCAACCCGGCCCTGGCCTCGGAAGCTGCGTCGCTGCACGGCAAGCGCCTGGTCGCCATGGCCTGGCGGGAACGCCGCACGGTGCTGCTCGGGCTGATGGTGCTCGGCCTGGCGCTGTCCGAAGGCGCGGCAGGCGACTGGGCGGCCCTTGCCCTGGCTGACGGCCACGGCCAGAGCGAAGCGGCCGGCGCGGCAGGCTACGGCGTGTTCGTCACCTTCATGACCGTGGGCCGCTTCGCCGGGACTTTCCTGCTGGACCGCTTCGGCAGGGTCGCCGTCATGCGCTGCTGCGCGGCGATTGCCTTCTCGGGGGTGGCGACGTTCGTGTTCGCGCCCGTGCCGGGGATCGCCTTCGTGGGCCTCGGCCTGTGGGGCCTGGGAACATCCCTGGGTTTCCCGGTGGGGATGTCCGCCGCGGCCGACGACCCCGTCCATGCGGCAGCCCGGGTCTCCGTGGCATCGACCATTGCCTATGGCGCTTTCCTCTGTGGTCCGCCCGTGCTGGGCTTCCTCGGCCAGCACTTCAGCATCCTGCACTCACTGCTGGTCGTGCTGCTGTTCCAGGCGTTGAGCTTCCTCCTGGCCCCGGTCCTGCGCAAACGGCAGGCACCGGCCGCAGGCTAGACTCGATTGGTGACCCAGACGCTGCTTTCCGAACTGACCACTGCCGCCGTGGGCGGCCCTGCCGCCCGCTATCTTGAGGCGCGCAGCGAGGCGGAAATCATCGACGCCGTCCGTTCCACCGATGCCGAGGGGGAGAAGCTGCTCATTGTCGGCGGCGGCTCCAACCTGCTGGTGGCCGACGCCGGATACCCCGGAACCGTCCTGAAGATCGCCTCTGAGGGTTTCACGGTCAGCTCCGAAGACACGTGCGGCGGAGTGTCGGTAGTGGTCCAGGCCGGGCACAACTGGGACGCCTTCGTGGAACACGCCGTCCTGCACGCCTGGTCCGGGGTTGAGGCGCTTTCCGGGATCCCCGGGGCAACGGGCGCGACGCCGGTGCAGAACGTGGGTGCCTACGGCGCCGACGTCTCCCAGACCATCGCCTCCGTGCGCACCTGGGACCGCAAAGACAACGCCGTGAAGACGTTCAGCAACTCGGAGCTGAAGTTCGGCTACCGGGATTCGGTCCTCAAGCAGACCACCACCGAGGGATCGCCCCGCTACGTGGTGCTCACTGTCGAATTCCAGCTGCCGCTTGGCCGTATGAGCTCCCCCATCCGCTACGCCGAGCTTGCCCGCTCCTTGGGCGTCGAGCCCGGCCAGCGCGCCTACGCCAACGATGTCCGCCGCGAGGTCCTGCGCCTGCGCGCCTCCAAGGGAATGGTCTTCGACCCCGCGGACCGCGACACCTACTCCACCGGCTCCTTCTTCACGAACCCAGTGGTCCCGGCAGCAGATGCCACGGCCCTTCCGGACGGTGCCCCGCAGTACCCAGGCGGCGCGGACGGACTGGTGAAGCTCTCCGCGGCCTGGCTGATCGAGCATGCCGGTTTCGCGAAGGGTTACGGGCTCGACGCCGGCAGCGTCTCGGGCGGACGTGCGTCGCTGTCGACCAAGCACACGCTGGCCATCACCAACCGCGGCAACGCCAGCGCCGAAGACATGGCGGCGGTCGCGCGCGAGGTGCGCCGCGGCGTCGTCGAACGCTTCGGTATCGAACTGCACCCCGAACCGCTCCTGATCGGGCTGGAACTCTAACGGTCCGGGCGCGGACGCCGCGCCCGGATCCGGTGCGGGCACCGGCCCTTATTGTCCGGTGCCCGCAGTTTCCCGGCCGTCCTAACGAAGCGAGGCAGGGATTCCCAGCGGATCAGTCAAAGCCTCGATGGCCGAGGCGATGCGGAAGGCGCTTGCTTCGTCGAAGGGATGGGCCACGAGCTGGACGCTGGTGGGCACTCCACAGTCGGAAAGACCGCTGGGCAGGGCCATGACCGGGCAGCGGTTTGCCACGTTGAACGGCATCGTCAGGTGCGCCGCCATGTAGATATCGAAATGCCTGCCCTCCAGCGTGATGCCGTCCAGGAAGTTCCCGTCGGCCGGGAGCATTTCGACGCCCTGGGTGGGGGCCAGCAGCGCATCGAAGCCCGCCATGGTCCGGGCGAGTTCCTGCTGGATGGCTGCGTCCTTCGCGAGGGAGTCCACCAGGGTTCCGCGCCCGGCCGCGGCAGCTGCGTCCGAAAGGAACCGCTGTGCGTAAGGCGACAAGGTCGCCGGATCCGTTTCGTTCTGCAGCGCAGCACCCATGATGCTGCCGAAATGGGCGAAGATCGTGTCCAGGACCTGCTCCACGGTCCAGGCCGGTTCCACCACCTCGACCCGTGCCCCGGCGTGGCGCAGGCGCTCGACAAGGACTTCGGTGTTCTTCCGTATGCTCTCCGCGACCGGGAATCCACCAAGCGTGGGACTGTAGGCGATCCGCACTCCGCGCAGGTCACCCGTGGCGCCGGCCTCGACGTGGGGGAGGTAGTCCGTGCCGTGGTCTCCCCAGGAGGAATGGTCGGAAGGATGGCGCCCGGCCATCACCGAATGCAGGAGCGCGACGTCCCGGACGCTGCGGCCCAACGGCCCATCTCCCCGGTACCAGTCAGCGCTGAGGGGAGCGGCCCCGGGAACGCGGCCGTACGGAGCCTTGTAGCCAACCAGCCCGTTGAAACCTGCCGGGATGCGGGTCGAACCGCCGATGTCGCTCGCCGTTGCAAGGGCGCTCATGCCTGCTGCGATGGCGGCTCCGGCACCGCCCGAGGACCCGCCGGGTCCGGCCTGCAGGTTCCAGGGGTTGCGGGTGACGCCCCAGAGTTTTGAATGGGTGACGGAGGCACAGGAGAATTCCGGTGTGGTGGTCCGGGCGTGGACGACGGCGCCGGCAGCCAGCACGCGGTGGACGACGGCGTCATTGGCGCCTGCGATGTTGTCCTGTTTGGAGGCGATCCCGAAGCTGAGGCTCCTGCCTGCGATGGCGTGCTTTTCCTTCGTGACGAGGGGGACGCCGAGCAGCGATGCTGTGTCCCCTCCGGCATGGTAGGCGCGGTCGGCCTCCTGGGCCTGGCTCAGGGCCCAGTCCCGCATTTCCTCCGTCAAGGCGTTGATGCCGAGCTTGTCCGGAGGGTTGACCCGGTCGATTTGTTCGAAGTGTTCGGTCAGGACCTCGGAGGGCTTGAAATCGCCCCCGCGGTAGCCTTCGAGCAGTTCGGATGCGGTGAGGAAGGCAAGGCGCTGGTCCTGGCTTGAGATGGTCATGGGTTTCCTTTCAGTTGGTGATCGTTGCGGGTGTCCGGTCCGCTGTAGCCCGGCCGTGGAGCGGATGGGTTTCAGGAACACCGCCGAAGCGGACAAGCAGGGCGACGGCGGCGGCGTAGACCGCGAGGTAGATTCCGGGGGACACTGCCGAGCCGGTGCTCTGGACCAGCCAGGTGCCGATGATCGGTGCGGTTCCGCCGAGCAGCGCGTATCCGACGTTGTAGCTCACGGCGGCGGAGGTGAAGCGGGTCCTGGTCTGGAAGATCTCCACGAAGACCGTGGAACTGCCGGCGCTATAGAACGCCAGGGGCAGGACATACAGGAGTTGGCCTGCGATCACCAGCCACAGTTGCCCGCTGACGATCATCAGGAACGCGGGCACTGCAATTACGGCCATGGCGGCGGAGCCGATCTGCAGCATGGGGCGGCGGCCGATCCTGTCGCTCAGCAGGCCGGCAAACGGCGAAACCAGTGCGAGGACGACCATGACGGACGCATTGATGGCCAGGGATGCCTCCCGGCTGAGTCCGGCCGAGGTCTGCAGGAAGGTCACAAAGTAGCCCGCCAGGTTGTAGAAGGCCAGCGCGGTCAAACCGCAGATCAGGGTGACCTGTGCCATGCGCCGGCCGTTGCTCCGGAATGCCTCCCGGACGGGGCTGTACTCCTTGGCCGCCGCGGCCTTCAGGACCTTCTGGAATTCCGGGGATTCTTCGGTCCGCCGGCGGATCCAGAAGCCCATGACGGACAGGGGAAGGGCCAGGAGGAAGGGGAGCCGCCAAGCCCATTCCGCGTAGGCGGCAGCGCCGAAGATTCCGTGGATCGCCAGGATCAGGCCGCCGGAGAGGACCCCGGGCAGCGCGGTCGCGCTGAGCGTGATGCACAGCCAAAGGCCGCGCCGTTCGACAGGCGCGTGTTCCAGGACGAAGGCGGGGGCACCGACCGACTCGCCGCCTGCCGAGAAGCCTTGCACGAGCCGGAGCAGCACCAGCGCCACGGGAGCCAGGTATCCAAGCGTTCCGAAGGCTGGCAACAGTCCGATGCCGGCGGTGGCCACACCAATGGCCATGAGGGTGATGAACAGGACCGGCCGTCGCCCGATCCTGTCACCCAGGGCGCCGAAGAACAGGCCGCCGAGCGGACGGACCACGAAGGCCACCCCGAAGGCGGCGAACGTTGCCAAGAGTCCGGCAAAGGCGGATTCCGCGGGGAAGAATTGCTTTGCCAGGATCAGGGCGCTCAGCCCGTAGAGGCTGAAATCGTAAAACTCGATGAACTGGCCAACTGCGCCTCCGGCAAGAACACGCTTCTGCATCGGTGCCGGCGAAGCGGCACGCGGGACGTTTGCCGCTGAAAGATATCGGTTCACTGGGGGCTCCGGGATCGACGGAATATGAGGACCATCACAGTCTGCTTCGGCACCATCACCCTTGACCAATCAATGCTTCTTGACGTTAGTATTTGAAAAATCTATGGAAAGGAGCTGTCAATGAGCGATGACGTCTCACTTGTCCAATTGGAGTATTTCCGCGCGGTTGTCCGGCGGGGGAGCCTGACCAAGGCCGCGGAGGCCCTGAACGTCACCCAGCCCACGCTCTCGGCTGCGGTGGCCCGCCTCGAGGGAACTTACGGCGTTAAACTGCTGGCCCGCATACCTCGTAAAGGGGTGGAGCCGACTCTCGCGGGGCGGCGGCTGATGAAGGCTTTGGAGCCATTGTTGGACACCGCGAGAGGCCTGGGCGGTGTTGCACGGGGAAGCGAAGAACCGTTGGAAGGTGAGCTCTCGGTGGGTGTTTACGCACCTCTCGCCCCGATCTATTCGGCCGCCCTGCTGACGCAAGCCGCCGAGCGCCTTCCCTTGCTCGACATCAGGCTGAGCGAGGGGGATCTCGAAAGCCTTCCCGAGGCCCTGAAGCGCGGGCAGCTGGACCTTGCCATCATGTACGACGACGGCCTGGACACTGCGCTGGGCGTCCATCCGCTTGGGAAGCTCCGCCCCCACGTGGTGGTCGCCGAAGACCACCACCTTGCGCGGTCCGGCCAACAGAGCGTGTCACTGCGTGCCCTGGCCGACGAACCGGCCGTGCTCCTGGCAAGTCCGCATTCCCTCAGCAGGTACACGGACTTCTTCAGGATGGTCGGGGTGACGCCGACGATCCGCCACACCTCCCAGAATTACGAGGTTATCCGCTCCTACGTGGCGGCCGGCCTTGGCTATTCGATCCTGCACCACCAGCACCAGACCCTGGAAACCCATTCGGGCCGTCGGATCGTTCCGCTGCGCATCGAGGAAGAGCTCCCGGAGGCGGCCTTGTGCCTGGTGTCTCCGGAGCCGGCTCCGCTCTCGGCCAAGGCTCAGGCGTTCAAGACGCTGGTGTCAGGCATTGTCGGCACCCTTGCCGGACCGGCTAAGTAACTCTTCCGAGCGAGTCTTCCTCAACAAGAGGAAGGTCAGTCCGCAGTCCACGGCCCCCAGCAGGAAGAGCTGGCTGAACGCGATGCTTTGTGGCGACGGTCCTGTGGCGGAGGCCCAGCCGGCTGCCGCGAAGCCCGCCACCGCAACCAGCATCACGACGGCGGCCAGCAGGAAGCTGCGTGCCTGCTCGTCCGTTCCGCTTCGCCCGGGCTCGTCCTGCTGTCCCCTGCCGGGCTGGGTGCAGATGGCGAGGACGAGGAGCAGGGCGGAGGCTGCGGTGCCGACGAGGCCCGCGAGCTGCACGGCCTGCATGTGAGGGCTGAGCCGGACGCCCGAACCTATCGCGACAATCAGCCCGCAGACGAGCCCGACGCCGGCCAAAGCCCAGGCGAAGACGGCCAGGCGCCGGCTCAGGGGCCGCAGGAGCGTGCCGCTCTCACCGAAAAGCATGCCTCCAGCCTAGGAAAAGCTGCTGGGCGAAGGCTGGAAGTCCGATGGGTAACAGCCCCTAGGATGAGGTCATGGTCTCCGTGAAAAGCCGTGTCTCCGCCAAAACGATGGGCCGCCTGAGGCTTGCAAGCCAAGGACTCCTCGCCCCGGCGCCCGGGGAGCCCGCGGGTTTCGCCTCAGTGGAGGAGTGCGTGCGCCACATGACGGCCATGCAGGCCCAGGACCTCGCCTCGGCCCTGTGGGCGGTGGGGCAAAGGGTTCCCGGCAGCACGGCGTCGGACGTGCGGGCATCCCTCGACTCGGGCACCGTGGTGCGTTCGTGGCCTTTCCGCGGCACCCTGCACCTGGTCCCGGCCCAGGACCTGCGGTGGATGCTGGAGATCACAGGTGGGCGCATGGTCCGGGCTGTGGCCGGCCGCCACCGCGAACTGGCAATCACGCCCGAGGACATCGCCCACTGCCGGGACATCGCCGGAGAACTGCTGGCCTCAGGAAACGGTGCCACCCGGGAGCAGCTCTTCGAAGCCTTCGAGGAAAACGGCCAGATCACCAAGGCCCAGCGCGGCGTCCATTTGCTGTGGAGCCTGTGCCTGCGAGGCTGGTTGGTGCAGGGACCGATGGCGGGTACCAACGGCAAAGCAGCAGGCCAGCAGCGGTTTATGCCGTTTGAGGAATGGATTCCGGAGTCGCGGGAGGTCGACCGGGACGAGGGCATCACCGAGTTGCTGACCCGGTACCTGCGCAGCCACGGCCCGGCCACGCTGGATGACTTCTGCTGGTGGACGCAGATCCCCAAGACCGAAGCGAAGGCCGGGCTTGGCCGGATCAGCGGAGAGCTGGTGGAGCTGGAGTTCGAGGGCACATCGTATTGGACCCCGCCGGAGACCGCTTCCTTGCTCGACGACGGCGTTCCCGGCGCCCGCTCGGTCCTCGCCTTGCCCGGATTCGACCAGTTCCTCCTTGGTTACAAGGACCGCAGCCTGGTCCTGGCCCCGGAGCACGCCGGGAAGGTCGTCCCCGGCGGCAATGGAGTGTTCAAACGCATCATCGTCTCCGGGGGATCGGTGGTGGGCACCTGGGCGAGGAGCGGCACCGGCCGCAGCGCCGCCGTCGTGCCTGAACCCTTCGACGCCGATGGCCTGCCGCCGGCGGCAGTGCGTTCCTTCGAAGTGGAGGCGGCGAAGTACCTGAAATTCATGGCTGGTTAGTGTTTGGCCGGTTAAAGCCGCCGGCCCGCCTGTTCCGTTGCGGGCGGCGACGGAACAGGCGGGCCGGGGACCCGAAGGTGTGGCTTACAGCTTGCCGGTGGCGATGTTCAGCATGCGGCGCAGCGGTTCGGCCGCGCCCCACAGGAGCTGGTCGCCCACGGTGAAGGCGCTGATGTATTCCGGGCCCATTTCGAGCTTGCGGATACGGCCCACCGGGATTTCCAGGGTGCCGGAAGCGGCCACGGGAGTGAGGTCGGCCATGGAGGCTTCCTTGGTGTTCGGAACCACCTTGGCCCACTCGTTGTCCTTGGCCAGGAGGCTTTCGATCTCCGTGACGGACAGGTCCTCGCGCAGTTTGAGGGTCAGGGCCTGGGAGTGGGAGCGCATGGCGCCGATACGGACGCACAGGCCGTCCATGGTTACGTAGTCCTTGCCCTCGGTGCCCTTGCCGGTGCCGAGGATCTTGTTGGTCTCCACGCCGGCCTTCCACTCTTCCTTGGACTGGCCGTTGCCGAGGTCGGCATCAATCCAGGGAATCAGGGAGCCGGCCAGCGGTACGCCGAACTGGGTGGCGTCCACGCCGGTGCGCTGGGTGGCGAGCACTTTGCGGTCGATCTCCAGGATCGCGGAGGCGGGGTCGTCCAGTTCGCTGCTGACCTCGTTGTTGAGGGTGCCGAACTGGTTGAGCAGCTCGCGCATGTGGCGGGCGCCGCCGCCGGAGGCAGCCTGGTAGGTCATGGAGGTGCCCCACTCCACCAGGTTGTTCTTGAACAGCCCGCCCAGGCCCATGAGCATGCAGGAGACGGTGCAGTTGCCGCCGATGAAATCCTTCACGCCGCCGGACAGGCCGGCGTCGATGACGTCGCGGTTGATGGGGTCCAGGACGATGATCGAGTCATCGTTCATGCGCAGCGTGGAGGCGGCGTCGATCCAGAGGCCGTCCCAGCCACGGCTGCGGAGTTCGCCGTGGACCTGCTTGGTGTAGTCGCCGCCCTGGGCGGTGACAATAATGGGCAGCTTGGCCAGCGTCTCAATATCGAACGCGTCCTCGAGCTTGCCTGTGCCGTCAGCGAACGACGGCGCGGCACCTCCTGCGTTCGAGGTGGAGAAGAACACCGGGTTGATGTTGGCGAAGTCGTTCTCTTCCTGCATGCGGTGCATCAGGACTGAGCCGACCATGCCACGCCAACCGACCAGTCCGACGGACGGATTAGCTGCTGTAGTCATTGGACCAGTCTAGACTTTTGCGTCCCTGTGGTCCTGTCGGTTACGTCACGCGGGAAATGTGCGACGGCGGCTTATCCGGTCCCGTCGCTGGGGAACGCGTTGTGGCTGGGGGCGTTGCCGTAAACACGACCCTTTTGCGAGCGGAAGCTGCCGCGGTGCCGGGCCTGGCCGAGTGCCCGGCGTTTTCGGTCCCGCCTGCTCCAGTAGACGGAAAGCGCAGCGATGGCCCCCGCAAGCACGGCGATCCCCCAAAGAAACTCCATGAAGAGAGCCTAGCCCCGCTTAGCCGGCCCGTACGTTACTGCGCAGTGTCGCTTTTTTCCTCCAGCAGGGCGGCCTTGCGTGCCCGCAGGGCAAAGAAGGCACCGAAGGTGAACACCTGCGTGACGACCACCAGCACGATGATCCCCACGATCTTGTTGCCGCCTAGGATCATGGTGAGTCCCACGATCGCGGACACGAGCGCGAGCAAAGGCAGCAGCATGTAGCCGAGCACGAACAGGGTTTCAGGTTTCTTCAGCATTCCTCAGTCTTCCGTCCGGCGCCATGTGGTGATCCGGTACCTGGTGCCGTTCTTCGACTCCAGCCAGCCCTCGGCCGGTTCGGTGGATTCAATTGCCCAGTGCTTGCCGAGCTCGGGCGCGTAGGTGTCCCCGGCTGTCTCGGAGTCAATGACGGTGATGATGGCGTGGTCGGCCAGGTCCATGGACTGGCGGTAGATCTCGCCGCCGCCCACAATCCAGACTTGCGCGTTGCCGGGCGCGAACTGCGACTCCAGCAGTGCCTCATCCAGTGAGGACACGACGACGGCGCCCTCCGCCTCGGGCGTGCCGGCCCAGCCTTCCTGCCGGGTCACCACGATGTTCGTCCGGCCGGGCAGCGGCCGGTACTTTTCGGGGAACGATTCCCAGGTCTTGCGGCCCATGATGACCGGATGTCCCGTCGTCAAAGCACTGAAATGCTTCAGGTCCTCGGGGACGTGCCAGGGCATGGTGCCTTCGCGGCCGATGACGCCCTTGGTGGTCTGTGCCCACACCAGGCCGATCTGCGAGGCCGATTCGCGGCTGTCCTGGGATTCGGCCTTGTGGGAAGGGTGGTCGCTCATACCGCCACCGGTGCCTTGATGGTGGGGTGGTGCCGGTAGCCGGCCACTTCGAAATCCTCGAAGGCGTAGTCGAAGATGCTGTCCGGCTTGCGGGTGAAGCGCAGCTGCGGGTACTCGTACGGTTCGCGGCCGAGCTGCTCCGTGACCTGCTCGAGGTGGTTGTCGTAGATGTGCACGTCGCCGCCGGTCCACACGAAGTCGCCGGGCTCCAGGTCCAGTTGCTGTGCCACCATCATGGTGAGCAGCGCATAGGAAGCGATGTTGAAAGGCACGCCCAGGAACATGTCGGCCGAACGCTGGTAGAGCTGGCAGGACAACTTCCCGTCGGCCACGTAGAACTGGAAGAAGGCGTGGCACGGCGGCAGGGCCATGTCCTTGATTTCGGCTACGTTCCAGGCCGAGACGAGGTGCCGGCGCGAATCGGGATTCTGCGCGAGGCCCTTCATGAGTTCAGCGATCTGGTCCACGTGCCCGCCGTCGGGAGTGGGCCAGCTGCGCCACTGCACGCCGTACACGGGGCCAAGTTCACCCTCGGCGTCCGCCCATTCATCCCAGATACTGACGCCCTGCTCCTGCAGCCACTTCACGTTCGACTCGCCGCGGAGGAACCACAGCAGCTCGAGGGCCAGGGATTTGAAGTGCACCCGCTTGGTGGTGATGAGCGGGAAACCCTCGCTCAGGTCGAAGCGGAGCTGGCGCCCGAAAACACTGCGGGTACCGGTACCGGTGCGGTCCGACTTGTGGGTTCCGTTGGCCAGGACATCGCGAAGAAGGTCTTCGTACGGGGTGGGGATGCTCACGGATCCAGCTTACTTTAGCCGCCCCTTGAGAAGTTGGAGGAGGGTCTCACCATCCAGCCCGGCCTTGCGGCCCGCCTCCACCAAGTGGTCGACGGCGGCGAGGACGTCCGCCGTCGGCGTGTCTGAAGCGCCCCGTGGCGCTGGAGCCGGGCCGAGCACGATAGTCCCGTTCCGCCGTCGGGATTCGATCAGCCCGGCGGTCTCGAGTTCCTTATAGGCGCGCGCCACGGTGCCGGCGGCGATGCCCAGGTCAGCGGCGAGGCTGCGGACGGTTGGCAGCTTGCTGCCGGGTGCCAGCGAGCCGACGGCGATCAGCGAGCTGATCTGGGAACGGATCTGTTCGTAAGGGGGCACCGCCGAACGCAGCTCAAGCGAGATGCCGGTCACGGTGCAGCGCTCCCAACCCGTGGCCCGGCGGCCCGGGGCAGGGCGCCCAACAGGAGCCGCACCGGGGTGACCGCGATGGCGACACCCACGGTGGCAACCAGGGCGCCGGCAGCGATGGCGGCCGGCTCGTCCTGCGGCACGAAGCTCGTGGGTTCCTGGAACAGTGGGTGGAGCGCGTGGCTCAGTACCATCAACAGCAGCCCCGCCTGGACAAAGCAGTAGGCGGCCAGGGTCCGCACGATCCGGTAGGCGGTGATCGCCCGCAGGGCCCCGTCCAGTCCGGCGGTTTCGCCGTGGGCGGGGACGGCGCGCCGGTGGCGGACCGCCCACAGCGCCGCGGCTCCCGCGGCGAGGACTCCGGTGGTGAGCGTTACGGCGGCTGGCCAGTCGGGAGCTTCGTGCAGCATGCCTTGGCCCACGGCGGTGAGGACCAGTACCACGCAAAGCAGCAGCGCGCCGATGATCGCTGCGCTCAGCAGGCCGCGCGAGACCGGCCGGCGCGGCCAGTCGACGGCGGCGCCGCGGCTCCCGTAATTCGCGCCGGTCAGGAATTCGCCTGCCGCGATGGCGAGCAGGAGCAGTGCGGCGGTCCCGGCCACCCATGCGGACATGCCCCAGCTGCCCGCTGCCGACATCGCGGGAATGAAGAACAAGCCGGTGAACAGCGGGAAGGCTGCTATGACGCCGAGCCATACGCCGATCGAGGCCGACAAACGTGCCGCGGGATGGGCGTGGGGATCCTGGCTGATCGGGATTGTGCGTTCCTTGTCGATGGCAGCCACGGACGGCAGTTCCCCAGGCCTCCACCACCACATGGCGAGCAGGACGACGACGTTGGCCGCACCCAGGAAGTTGAACCAGGAGTCGTATTGCTCGCCGGGAGCGGGGCGCGAGGCATAGCCACCGGCAATGGACGCAAGCCCCGAAGCGACAGTCGCTACAGTCCGGAGCAGCCGGTTCATGGCGAGCCTGCGCAGTGCGCGGTTGTCGTCGGCGTCGAGGGTTTCCAGCTGGCGGCGCCGGGCGATCAGCCACAGCACCAGCAGGGTCCCGGCCGCGAGCAGGAGCAACGCCCCGCCGAGCCAGGCGGCGAGCTCGGTGCCGGGAATCCTTCCGGATTGCGCGGCGCGGCTGTAACCTCCTTCGGGAGCTGTGATTGCCTGCACCGGCTCGAAACCCGGGAGTTTGGACACCCACAGGATTGCTCCGGCGGAGAGTACGAAGATGACGGCAACCGTCCAAGCGAGGCCGCGGGGCAGGAAATCACGGATGCGGCGCACGGACAGCTCGGCGTGCCTGCGCGACTGCTTCGGCGCCGGGTAGCTCCACTGTCCGATGGCGTGAACGGCCAGCGTGGCAGCGACCGGCCAGCCGAGCGCGGTCAGGAGATCTTCCGAGCGGGAAGGGTAAGTCCCGGTACCGGGAAGTGATCCGATGATGCCGGCGTTCATCGCGCCCTGGAGGGAACTGGCCATCCAGCCGATGATGCCCACCCACAACGCGTGCTGCGACACCGAGGCGGCGGTGCTCCCTGTGCGCGGTGCCCACACCACGAAGCGTAGGAACAGATAGACGATGGCCGCACCGCCGGCCGGTGCCAGAAACGCCAAGGGCGGCAGATTGAACTCCATGATGACAACCCCCAATTTTGTATCAATGTACTAAGTGTTTGATACAAAGTCGGGGCGAGTCAAGCGGCCGTGCCGGATGCGTGCCGCTGCGCCGGAAAAACGAGTACAAACCACTCGGGTCAACGGAATCGGGTCGGCCTACTCTGGGTTCGTGAGCATGTTTGGCGGCTCTTCTCAAGGCTGCCGCCCGTCGGGCCAACCGTGCCTCGCCGGCAGCACGATGAGCCACAACTGTCTTGAAGCGGTGCCGCCAAGTGCCGCCACTATCCGGCGACATCCCTGAACGCATCCAAGGTGCTGAGGGGTCGGAAGCCCCGGGATCTCCACGGTCCGCCTCCTCCATCGCGATGCGTTCCACCATTGTTGGATCTCCCCTTGGAGAAAGCCATGAAAGAATTTGACGGTGCCGGGAAGGCACCCACACCCATAAGAAGAATGCTGATCGTGCTGTCGGCGCTGCTCGGCCTCTTGGCCGGATCCTTGGCCGCAGCCTTGCCAGCCCAGGCCGAATACGGCAAGTCCGCCGTCTACCAGATCGAATTGTCCGCGAACCTGGTCGGCAAGGACAGCAAGCTGCTCGGCGGAGAAGGCGGCGGCGTGTGGCTGTGGATTGAGCTCAGCAACGACCACACCGGCGACTACACCGGTTCCGACTGCGGTCACGGTGACGGCGGAGGCAGTGCCGCATCCAATAGGGGCGAGGTCACCTGGTGGGATTCCAACGGGTGGATCACCATCAACGGCGTTGTCCTGAACGGACTTGGCGGCTACCCGACGACGATCACGGTGCCGGACACCTACGGCCACTACACCGGATCGATCGGCTCGTACCTGACCCTGCCGTTCCCACCGTCGGTTACCTCGTTGGGATTCTCGCAGTTGCAGGTGGCACCTTGACGTCGGGCTGAAGCCCAGTGAAAGGAAAATGCCCGGCCAGGGAATCCTGGCCGGGCATTTGTCTTCCGGCTCCGGTTCAATCGTCGAAAGGTTTGAACTGCTCGACGGCGACAACCCGCCCGCCGTTGCTCCGCGAAACGTGGCAGACAATCATTTCGCCCGGGGCGAGGTATGGGTCTTCGCCCGGAAGGAGCGCGCTGAGTTCGGCTCCCATGTGGCGGGCCAGCGTCTTCAGGATGGTGGGCAGCGCCGGCCTGTGCGTGCACACGGCAACGGACTGCTGCTTGTCGAACAACACGGAAACCGCATCCCCGGTCTTCTTCGGCTTGCGCTCATGGGCATGCTCGGTCAAGGCCTCCACCAGCTTCACCTTCGCGCCTGCGGCCTTGGCATAAGGGGCGATGGTGGCTACGCAACGCGTCCACGGGCTGCTGACCACCCGCATCGGCTTCCACGCCGTCAGCAGGCGCTGCACGGCGAGGGCTTGGCGCTGGCCGGTGGCTGCGAGGGGGCGGCTGCCCTCGGCCTTGGTCCATGAGGAGCGGGGCTTGGCTTTCGCATGCCGCACCAGGATCAGGGGCCAGGTCTCCAGCTCGCCGTTGGTATGGGCCTTGGCGAGTTCCTTGAGCGGCGCCACGTCGCTCGGATTGCTCAGGTATTGGGCCGCCCGCTCAGGACCCGTCCACATCACGGCGTCCACTTCCTTGCCGTCGGGCTTGATCCCGTTGCCGTTCTGCCCTGTTGAGTTCAGGTGGACAGCCCAGTAGTGGACCACCTTCAAACCGGCACTGACGTGGTAGTGGATCGGCGGCAGCGGGATGCCCAGGGTTGCCTGGACTCCGATCTCCTCGGAAACCTCCCGCACCGCGCATTCCGGGATGGTCTCCCCGGGATCGATCTTGCCCTTGGGCCAGGACCAGTCGTCGTACTTGGGTCGATGGATCAGCAGCACTTCGAGGGCGCCCTTGTTGAGGCGCCACGGGATGGCCCCTGCCGCGGTGACCGCAACTTCCTCGCCGGGATGGTCGGTCTGGTCCGCGATCGGTGTATCGCTCTTCACTGCCGTTGCCTACCGCCGGGACACTGCCCGCTGGCGGGATCGCGACGCCAGGAGCCAGGACTGGATGTCCAGCAGCGGCGTTCCGTCTTCGGCGAGGTGGTGCCGGGTCCAGGCACCCTCGTTGTCCAGGTGCCAGCTCGCGGTTTCAGGATCGAGGTAGCGCTGCAGCAGGTCCAGGACTTCCAGGGTGTCTTCACGGCTGGACAGCTGGACCAGGGCCTCCACGCGGCGGTCCAGGTTGCGGTGCATCATGTCCGCCGAGCCGATGTAGACCACGGGATCGTTTCCGTTGGCGAATGCGAAGACGCGGGAGTGCTCCAGGAAGCGGCCCAGCACGGAGCGGACCGTGATGTTTTCGCTCAGGCCTGGAACGCCGGGGCGGAGCGAACAGATGCCGCGCACCAGCACGTCCACCTTCACCCCGGCCTGCGACGCCCGGTACAGGGAGTCGATGATGGCTTCGTCCACCATGGAGTTGACCTTGATCTGGACCCGGGCGGGGAGGCCGGCGCGGGCGTTGCTGATCTCGGTGTCGATCCTGTCGATCAGCCCGGAGCGGACGGACCGCGGCGCCACCAGGAGCCGCTTGAAGGTGGACTTTGGCGCGTAGCCGGAGAGCTGGTTGAACAGCTTGGACAGGTCCTCGCCCACCTGGTCGTTCGAGGTGAGCAGGCCGAGGTCTTCGTAGTAGCGGGCCGTGCGCGGGTGGTAGTTGCCGGTACCGATGTGGCAGTAGCGGCGCAGCCCGTCCACTTCCTGGCGGACTACGAGCGAAAGCTTGCAGTGCGTCTTGAGGCCCACGATGCCGTACACCACATGCACGCCGGCCTGTTCCAGCTTGCGGGCCCAGGAGATGTTGGCCTGCTCGTCGAAGCGCGCCTTGATCTCGACCAGGGCCAGCACCTGCTTGCCCGCTTCGGCGGCGTCGATCAGGGCGTCCACGATCGGAGAGTCGCCGGAGGTGCGGTACAGGGTCTGCTTGATGGCCTGGACCTTCGGGTCCGCGGCGGCCTGCTCAAGGAAGGCCTGGACCGACGTCGAGAAGGAATCGTAGGGGTGGTGCAGCAGGATGTCCCGGCGGCGCATGGCCGCGAAGACGTTGGCCGCCTTCGACGTTTCCGACTCGTTCAGGTAGCGCGAGGTGTGCGGCACGTGCTTGGGGTAGTGCAGGTCCGCGCGGTCGATTCCCGCGATCACGGACAGGCCGCGCAGGTCCAGCGGGGCCGGAACCGAGTAGACCTCGGACTCCTCAATGCCGAGTTCGCGGATCAGCAGCGCCCGGATGTTCGGGTTGATGTCGGTGGTGACTTCGAGGCGGACGGGCGGGCCGAAACGCCGGCGCAGCAGTTCCTTCTCGAGCGCCTGCAGGAGGTTCTCGGCGTCGTCCTCTTCGACCTCGACGTCCTCGTTGCGGGTGACGCGGAAGCTGTGGTGCTCCACCACTTCCATGCCCGGGAAGAGCTTGTCCAGGTGGACGGCGATGACCTCTTCGAGGGCGATGAAGCGTGCCACGCGGCCGGGGACGGCGCCGGCGCGGGGGCCGTCGATGGAGACGAGCCGGGGGAGCTGGTCCGGCACCTTGACGCGGGCGAACAGTTCCTTGTCACTCACGGGGTTGCGCACGATCACCGCAAGGTTCAGGGACAGGCCGGAAATGTAGGGGAACGGGTGGGCCGGGTCCACGGCCAGCGGGGTGAGGATCGGGAAGACCTTCTCGCTGAACATGGTGCTCAGGCGGTGCTGGGCCTCGTCGTCGAGCTCGTTCCAGTGCATGAGGTGGATGTGCTCGTAGGCCAGGGCGGGCCGGATCTGCTCGGCGAACACCCGCGCGTGGCGTTCCTGCAGCTTGTGCGCGGCCTCGCCGATCTGCTCCAGGACCTCGATGGGGCTCAGGCCTGCTGGGGAGGGCACGGCCAGTCCGGTGGCGATGCGGCGCTTGAGGCCGGCCACCCGGACCATGAAGAACTCATCCAGGTTGGAGGCGAAGATCGACAGGAAGGTGACTCGTTCCAGGAGGAACAGGTCCGGGTCCTCGGCGAGCTCCAGGACGCGGGCGTTGAAGGCAAGCCAGCTCAGTTCCCGGTCGAGGAAGCGGTCCGGCGTGATGTCGCCTTCCGGCTCCAGGGACGGGGCGAATTCGGGAATGTCGATGCGGTCCTGGGTGGCCCTGGCTGCGGGTACCTCGGAGGAGCCGAAACGGGAAGGCAACGTGGAGCCCTTGACCTCAGTCCTGGCCGTTCCTGCCGGTTCCGGATTCATCGGATTCTCCTTCATTCTTCAGCGGGTTTGCTTCAACCCTACAAGTATCTCCGCGATGCGGAATTCCGCATCGCGGAGATACTCCGCGATGCGGAATTCCGCGTGACCGCCCCATGAAGCGGGCACCCGGCGGTACGTTAATTCTTTGTTAACGGCCCGTACAGGACGTCCGCATCCCAGCGGACGAACCCCAGTTTCTGGTATAGCGTCACGGCGGCCGTGTTGTCTGCATCCACGTACAACATGACTGCGTGAAGCTCGTGCTGCTCCAGGTGCCGGATCCCGGCCACCGTCAGCGATTTGCCCAGACCCAGGCCCTGCGCCGCGGGGGTCACGCCCACCACATACACCTCGCCGAGGGGCGGGTGCCCGCCGTGCCCGGGGTGCACCTTGGTCCAGTGGAAGCCGAGGAGTTCGCCTTCGCTGTTTTCGGCCAGCAGGAAACCGGCGGGATCGAACCAGTCCTCGGCCATGCGCGCCTCAAGATCCGCGAGGGTCATGGCGCCCTGTTCGGGGTGGTGCGCGAAAGCCGCCCTGTTGGCCGCCAGCCAGGCGGACTCATCCTGGCCCGGCACGAAGGCCCGGATCGTCACACCGTCCGGAAGGCCGGCGTCGGGCATTTCCGCAGACGACGCCATGAGGCGCATCCGCCGCAGTTCCCGGACCGGATGGTAGGAGAAACGGTCGGCGAGCCGCGCGGCGGCGGCGTGGTCCCCGTGCGACCAGGCACTCAGCCCGCCCAGCCCGCGGGTGTCCTGCAGGTAGGCGAGCAGGCGTCCTGCGACGCCCTGGCAGCGGTAGCTGGGGTGCACCGCCATCTCGAGGACCCCGGTGCCGCCCTTGTCCCCGACGATGACGGCGACGCCCGCCAGGTCCTCGCCGGTGGAAGGATCGCTGTCCTCGTCCGGGGCGTAGAGGGCCAGGGTGCTAAGCGGATATTCCGACGAGCCTGCGCCGCGCAAGAGCACGAGCGTCTGTTCGGACAGCGGGGGGTTGCCGTCGGCCTCTTCGGCGGCTGCGGCCAGGGCCTTGATGTCCCTGAGAAGTTCCGGGTCCGCGGCGCCTTCGAGGGCGAGGACCGGCCATTTTTCCGGATGCGCAAGACTCATGCAGCAAGGCTATACGCCCCGGAGCGGATTTCACCCGCGGCGTCCGTTTTGCCGGAACAGCCCAGGCCATGTAGTGTCTATGTTTCGTCCGGCTCTTCGGAGCGGGCTGCGAGGGGGATCCGCCAGTGGGGCGGCCTCGATACGTTCGACCCGTATGTCCTCCACCACGAAATACAATGAAGGCCCGGACTCAGTCCGGGCCTTCATTGTATTTGCGGGTGTCTTGCCAGCGGCCTCAGCCGCCGGGCTCAGGCGTCCGAAAGCTCGTCGTCCGGCAGCCTGACCAGCGTCAGGCGGTAGCCGACGTTGCGCACCGTGCTGATGAGGTTTTCGTGGTCGGCGCCGAGCTTGGCCCGCAGCCGCCGGATGTGGACGTCCACCGTGCGGGTGCCGCCGTAGTAGTCGTAGCCCCATACCTCGGTCAGCAGCTGCTGCCGGGTGAAGACCCTGCCTGGGTGCTGGGCCAGGTATTTGAGGAGCTCAAATTCCTTGAAGGTCAGGTTCAGCGGCTGCCCGCTCACGCGCGCGGTGTAGCTCGCCTCATCGATCACGACGCCGGCGGCCCGGATTTCGCTCTGGGTTTCCTCTTCTTCGGGTACCGCGCGGGCCATGGCGAGCCGGATGCGGGCCTCGACTTCCGCGGGTCCTGCGGAGTCGAGCACGATGTCGTCCACGGACCAGGCCGAGGACACGGCGGCCATGCCGCCCTCGGTGAGGATCAGCATCAAGGGGGCGCTGAGTCCGGTGGCCTTCAGGAGCTGGGTCAGCGACCGGGCGCCGACGAGGTCCTTGCGGGCATCGAGGAAGACGACGTCGGTGGGGTCGGTGTCGAGCAGGGCAGTCGGTTCTGCCGGCAGGATGTGCACGCGGTGGTTCAACAGTTCCAGTGCCGGCAGGATGTCCACGGACGAGCCGGAGCTGTTCGTCAGGAGCAGGATGTGCGACATAGTTCCTCCAAGGGGCGGGCCGCGCATCATCGGGCGTCTGGACCGGCTTCCACCGGCGTCTGACTGCGTCGTGGAAGCCGGTTACCCCTGAGGGGGACCTTGGGTAAGGACCCGGCAATGCGATCGCTGTTTGACAATTGAGTATACCTGCCAGGCGAATCCAGGACATGGATCAGGGCCGTCTGCGGCAACTTCGGCGACATATTTCGGCCGTATAGGGCAGGATGGGCGAAGGATATTCAACGCCGGGCCCGCCGCCGAACGCAGGCCGCAATGAAGTCAGGAACGCAGTGAAGTCTTGGAACATCGGGGTGGTCGGCCTCGTCATGCTCTCGGTCATCGTCGCCGGATCGTACGCCCCCGACGGGGTGATGGTCGGCGTCGGGATCGTGGCGGCCGCAGTCATCGGCATCGGCTGGCCGCACTTCCTGGCCGTCCCCGCGAAGAAGACCCTCGCCGCGGTCATCGCCCTGAGCGGCATGGGTTCCGCCGTCGCCGCCGCGTACGCCCCGGCGCCCGGCTTCCTCGACTACGTCCCCGCGTTCATCGCCGCCGGCGTCATCGCGGTCTTCATCGTGCAACTGGTCCGCGGCACAGGCCAGGCCCAGCGCCTCGAATCGACCCTGGGGAGCTGCGCAGGGGTCCTGCTCAGCTGCCTCGGCGCCGGCTGGATCGCCGGCGTCCGCTTCAACGGTGTCCAGGAGATGGTGCTGGTGGCGGGCCTCAGCGCGGGCGTGGCGCTGCTGACCGGGCTGCTGCGCTGGCCGGACCGGATCGTGGCCCCGCTGGGCATTGCCGCCGCCGGCCTGGTGGCCCCGCTCGCCGGATTGGTCTTTTCCAACATCTCCGTCGCGGCCGCGGCGGTGGTGGGCGTGGTGATGGGTTCGGTGCTCCTGAGCTTCCGGCGCATGGTCACCCTGCGGCCCGGCCGGCTGAACCTCGCCGCCGTCCTTGGCATGGGGGTCGCGCCCGTCTGGGCCGTCGGTTCACTTTGCTACTTCATCGACAAACTACTCATCTACTAACCGTTAGGATGGCATCATGTCTGTTCTTGCCTTTGAAATCTTCTTCCTCGTCCTGCTCGGCCTGGCCAGCATTTCCATGGCCTGGTTCGCCATTTTCGTCGTTTACCGCCTTTTCCAGGGCCAGAAGTAATAGCCGTATCACTGTCGCGCTGAGGTAGAACTGCCGTGCCCATTGAAATTCCTACGGATCTGACCCCCGAACTCGTCCCCCTGTCCTGGCTCATCGGTGAGTGGGAAGGCCGCGGACGGCTGGGGAGCGGTGAAGAGGATTCCGAACATTTCATCCAGCACGTCTCCTTTACGCACAACGGCCTGCCCTACCTGCAGTACCGTGCCGAAAGCTGGCTCAGTGACGAGCAAGGCACCAAGCTGCGGCCGCTCACCGTGGAAACCGGCTTCTGGGCCCTGGAACGCAAGCTTGTCGACGCCGACGGCGGCCCGGGACTCATTCCTGCGGAGATCGTCCCGGCCCTGAAGACTGCTGACGACGTCGAGGCCTGCCGCAACGCCGACGGCGGCTTCGACCTGTCAGTCACCATCACGCACCCGGGCGGCATCACTGAGCTCTACTACGGCCAGATCAAGGGCCCCCAGATCCAGCTCAGCACCGACATGGTGATGCGCGGCAGCCATTCGAAGGAATACACGGCGGCCACCCGGATCTTCGGCCTGGTGGACGGCAACCTGCTCTGGCGCTGGGATGTCTCCACACCTGGCAAGTCCCTCGAGGCCCACGCGTCGGCGTTCCTTAACAAGGTTTCCTGAGCCAGGTTTCCTGACGGTCCCGCAAGAACCGTTCCCTGTCGGGCTTTTCCCGGGCACCATGGTTCCATGTGCAAGCTGGCCATCCGTCCAGCTCACGCGGCCAAGGGAGCGGACCGATGGATGAACACACGAAACCCGGCGGCTATGCGGGCCTCAAGGCGGTCTTCTTCAACGGGACCCTCAAACCGTCGCCGCAGCTCAGCCACACCGAAGGCCTGATCGCGGTCAGCCGCCGCATCATGGAGAAGCAGGGCGTCAGCACCCGCCTGATCCGTACCGTGGACCACGACATCGCGCCGGGGGTCTACCCGGACATGTGCGAACACGGCTTTGCCACCGACGAATGGCCGGAAATCTACCCTGCCGTCCAGGAAGCCGACATCGTGGTGCTCGCCGGTCCCATCTGGCTGGGCGACAACTCCTCCCAGACCAAGAAGCTCATCGAACGGCTTTACGCGCATTCCGGCGAGCTCAACGCCAAGGGCCAATGGGCGTACTACCCCAAGGTGGGCGGCTGCCTGATCACCGGCAACGAGGACGGCATCAAGCACTGCGCCATGAACGTGCTCTACAGCCTCCAGCACATCGGCTTCACGATTCCGCCCCAGGCCGACGCCGGCTGGATCGGCGCGGTGGGCCCGGGACCGAGCTACCTGGACGAAGGCTCCGGCGGCCCGGAAAGCGACTTCACCAACCGGAACACCACGTTCATGACCTGGAACCTCCTCCACATGGCCCGCCTGCTCAAGGACGCCGGCGGCATCCCCGCCTACGGCAATCTCCCGGCAGAATGGAAGGCCGGAACCCGCTTCGACTTTGAAAACCCGGAATACCGCTAGGCCCAAAGGACTTCTACTGGATATGACTTACACAAGCCCCCTGTTGTCGCGCCCTGGCGCCGTCGAAGGCGGAGGTGCCGATGCCGGAGTCGCCGCCCACTACGGTGAGCCGCTGCGCGAGCAGCGCGCCCTGGCCGCCGGGACCGCCGTCGTCGATCTTTCGCACCGCGGCGTCGTCACGGTCACCGGACCGGACCGGCTCAGCTGGCTGAACACGCTGTCCTCCCAGCAGGTGACCAACCTCCCGCCGCGCGTCTCAAGCGAACTGCTCCTGCTGACCGTCCAGGGCCGGATCGAATTCGACGCGAGGATCGTGGACGACGGCGAAACCGCCTGGCTGCTGGTCGAAGCCGCGGAGGCCGCGCCCCTCGCGGAGTGGCTGACCAAGATGAAGTTCATGCTCCGCGTCGAGGTGGCCGACGTTTCGGCGGAGTGGGCCACGGTGGGCTCCACCAGGCCTGTCGAGGCCTGGGCGGACCGGGTCGTCTGGGAAGATCCGTGGCCGCACGTCGGCGTGGGCGGATACTCGTACAGCACGGTCGCCGAAGACCTGCACCCCGGGCTGGAACGGCCGTGGTTCGAATACCTGATCCCGGCCATCGAACTCGAAAGCGCCGTGGACGGGCTGGCCCTGGCCGGCACCCTGGCCTCGGAGGCACTCCGGATCGCGGCCTGGCGCCCGCGGCTCGGAGCGGAAACCGACGACCGGGTCATCCCGCACGAACTGGACCTCCTGCGCACCTCGGTGCACCTGGCCAAGGGCTGCTACAAGGGCCAGGAAACCATCGCCCGGGTGCACAACCTGGGCCACCCGCCGCGCCGGCTCGTCTTCCTGCAGCTGGACGGTTCCCTGCACACCCTGCCCGTGGCCGGAAGCGACGTGCTCGCCGGCGACCGCAAGGTTGGCACACTGACCTCCGTGGCCCAGCACTATGAGATGGGCGCGGTGGGGCTGGCCCTCGTCAAGCGGTCCGTGGACCCGGCGGAGGTACTGTCCGTGCAGGACGGCGACGAACACTACGCCGCCGCCCAAGAGGTGATTGTCGCACCCGATGCCGGCCAGGTGGTGGGGCGCCAGAGCGGATTCCTGAAGGGACCACACCGATGAGCGAAACCCCCGACATCCAAAGCGCCGCGGACGAGGACGCCGCCATGGCACAGGCTTTGTTCGATGCCGCCCGCGAGGGCGACAACCCTGTGCTGCGCAGCTATCTCGACGCCGGAGCCCCGGCCGGCCTTTGCAACCCCGCCGGTGATTCGCTGCTGATGCTCGCGGCGTACCACGGCCATCCGGAGACCGTGCAACTCCTGCTGCACCACGGGGCGGACGCCTCCGCGCCCAACACCCGCGGCCAGACCCCGCTCGCCGGCGCCGTGTTCAAGGGCTACACGGAGGTCGCCCGGGTGCTGCTCGACGCCGGGGCGGATCCGGACGCCGGGTCCCCGACGGCCCGGGAAGCCGCCCGGATGTTCGCCCGTGCGGAGATTCTGCAACTTCTGGGCTGAGGCCTCCACGCAAGGTCCGGAGTGATGGGATCCACACTCCGGGCGCTTGTGGTTGAATATTCCACGTGGAATAGTCGATGTGGAATAAACTGCCTGCGGTGAGGAGTACGAATGGCACGTTCCCAACTGTCCCCCCTGGGAGTCGCCGCGCTCGCACTCCTGGCTGAAGCACCCATGCACCCGTACGAGATGTACCAACTGCTGATGGCACGCCACGAAGACCGCCTGGTAAAGGTCCGCCCGGGCACGCTCTACCACGCGGTGGGGCGCCTGGAAGCGGACGGCCTGCTCGAGGCCACCGGAACGGACCGCGACGGTCGCCGTCCCGAGCGCACCACCTACCGGATCACGGATGACGGAAAGGCCGCCCTCTCGCAGCGGCTGGCGGGCATGCTCTCCGAGGCCGTCAACGAATTCCCGGTTTTCCCGCACGCCATCGCCGAGGCACACAACCTGCCCGCCGACGTCGTCCTCGAACTCCTCGACACGCGGCTCAAAGCGCTAGAAGAGCAACTCGCGTTCCTGGCGCGGGGCAACGAGGCGGTCATCGCCAAAGGAATCGAGCGCAGGTACTGGGTGGACCTCGAATACCAGCAAGCCATGCTGCGGTGCGAAATGGACTGGATCCGCGGTTTCCAGTCCGAACTCCGCAGCGGGGAACTGCCCTGGCAAACCCCCGCACGAACAATCTAAGGAACCCCATGGAACAAGTAGCCAAACCCTGGCCCGCCCTATGGTCCCTCGTCATCGGATTCTTCATGATCCTGATCGACTCAACCATCGTTTCCGTGGCGAACCCGCGGATCATGGCGGGACTCAACGCCGACATCAACGCCGTCATCTGGGTGACGAGCGCCTACCTCCTGGCCTACGCCGTGCCGCTGCTCATCACCGGGCGGCTCGGTGACCGATTCGGTCCCAAGAACCTCTACCTGTCCGGACTGGTGGTCTTCACGCTCGCCTCGCTCTGGTGCGGGCTCGCCGGCGACGTCGGGATGCTGATTGCCGCCCGCGCCGTCCAAGGCTTCGGGGCAGCCATGATGACCCCGCAGACCATGGCCGTCATCACCCGGATCTTCCCGCCGGACCGCCGCGGTGCGGCCATGGGCCTCTGGGGCGCCACCGCCGGCATGGCCATCCTGGTCGGCCCGATCCTGGGTGGCGTGCTGGTGGACGGCTTGGGCTGGGAGTGGATCTTCTTCGTCAACGTGCCCATTGGCCTGATCGGCTTCCTCGCGGTCACCCGTTTCGTGCCCGCGCTCGGCACGCACAGCCACCGTTTCGACATCCCGGGCGTGCTGCTCTCCGCCGTCGGCATGTTCCTGCTGGTGTTCGGCATCCAGGAAGGCCAGACGTACCACTGGGGCACCGTCGTCGGACCGGTCACCGTCTTGGGCCTGATCATCGCCGGCATCGCGGTCCTGGCGCTCTTCGTGGTGTGGCAATGGATCCTGGAGCGCCGCGGCGGTGAGCCCCTGCTGCCGCTGGGACTGTTCAAGGAACGCAACTTCTCCCTGGGCAACACCACCATCATGGCGGTCGGCTTCACCATCACCGCGTTCCCGCTGCCCACGATCTTCTATTACCAGGTGGTCCGCGGCCTGACCCCCACCCAGTCGGCACTGCTGATGATTCCCATGGCGGTGCTTTCCGGCGCCTTGGCGCCCTTCGTGGGCAAGCTCATCGACCGGATCAACCCCCGCTGGTTCGCCGCGTTCGGCCTGGTGTGCCTCTCCGGGGCGCTCTTCTGGACCGGTGCGCTGCTCAAGCCCGAAACTCCCATCTGGATGTTCCTTCTGCCCAGCGCGCTGCAGGGCGTAGCCAACGGCTTCATCTGGGGACCGGTTTCCAACGCGACCACCCGGAACCTGCCGCCACGCCAGGCCGGTGCCGGATCGGGGGTCTTCAACACCACCCGCCAGATCGGCGCCGTCCTGGGTTCGGCCGCGATCGCCTCGCTGATCCAGGCCCGCCTCGCCGCCGAGTTGCCCGCCGTTCCGGGCGGTGCGCCGGCAGGTGAGGGCCCCATGGGCGGGCAGCTGCCGGAGTTCCTGCACGCGGGATTCTCGACGGCGATGTCCCAGTCCGTGCTGCTTCCGGCCTTCGCGATCCTGCTGGGCGCCGTGGCGGCCCTGCTGTTCGGCAAGCCGAAGGCGGTCCAGGATTGGGGTGCCCCGGCTGCACGGGCCGGCGCAGCGGAAGACGCTAGCGCAGCAGCACGGAAGTGACCGTGCCGCCGTCGGCGAATCCCAGGCTCCTGGCCAGGCCCAGCGCGCCGCGGTTGTCGAGGGCGGCGCGCCACTGCAGGGTCAGGCCGGAGGCAAGGGCCTCATGGGATGCGATCGAGGCGGCGAGCGTTCCCAGGCCCTGGCGGCGCAGGTCCGGCCGGACCAGCACGCCCATGTCCGCCAGGATGCCCTCCCACTCTGCGTAGGCGCCGCAGGCCGCGGGGCTGCCCTCGTTCCCGGGGCCGTCCATCACCGTGAAGCAATGGCCCATGGAGCCGAGCCGGGCCTCATTGGCGTCGTCGGGCGGGCACATTCCTTCAAGCTCAATCGCCTCCGGGTGCCCGTGCGAGACGGTCACTTCCCCGCGAGGCTGGGCGAGGGGCAGGTCGTCCGCGAAAAGCAGGGCCGAGGTGCCCAGGCCGTGGCCGCCGTGCCCGCGGCTCAGGCGAAGCAGGGTGGCGTGTTCGCTGAGTTCCTCGTCGCTGACTTCACCGGCCGCTTCGGTGGCCCAGGCGGGGCCCACGAGGGCTGAGTGGCCGAAAAGGCGGACGAAGGTGATGGAATCCGAGCCGTCGTCCTGCCGGACCAGCCGTTCGCGGCCGGCAGTCGCGGGGGAGAAGCGCACGTGGGCGAAAGCGCCGTCGTCGAATCCTAGATGCCGCGCCCAGGCCAGCAGGACGATATCGGCAGATCCTTCAGCAAATCCCATGCATCGAGTGTAGGCAAAGAGCGGACCGCCCCGGAGGCGTGGGGTTTGGCAGGCGGGGTTCCCGAGATGCAGAACGGGCCCGCGCCGGAAGACGCGGGCCCGTTCTGCGTTCTTATCCGAACAGCACGGTGGTACTACCCGAACAACACTGCGGCTTCGTCGTAGCGGTGCTGCGGGACGGTCTTGAGCTTGCCCAGTGCGGCGTCGAAGCCTACGTGCACGATGTCGGTGCCGTTGAGGGAGACCATGGTGCCCCAGCGGCCTTCGACCACCGAGTCGATGGCCGCCATACCCAAACGGGTAGCCAGCACCCGGTCGAACGCGGACGGGACGCCGCCGCGCTGGATGTGGCCCAGGATCGTGGCACGGGTTTCGATGCCGGTGCGTGCTTCGATCTCCGGGGCCAGCTGGTCGGCGATGCCGCCGAGGCGGGGGCGGCCGAAGGTGTCCAGGCCGCGTTCGGAATGCGGGGAATCCATGTGGTCGGGCACGAAGCCTTCGGCGACCACCACGAGCGGGGCACGGCCGCGGTCGTGGGCTTCCTTGACCCATTCGGTGATCTGGTCGATCGAGATCTTTTGCTCGGGGATGAGGATGGCGTGGGCGCCGGAGGCCATGCCTGCGTGGAGGGCGATCCAGCCGACGTGCCGGCCCATGACCTCGGCGATCATGCAGCGGTGGTGGGATTCGCCGGTGGTGCGGAGCCGGTCGATGGCTTCGGTGGCGATCTGCACTGCGGTGTCGAAGCCGAAGGTGTAGTCGGTGGCGTCGAGGTCGTTGTCCACGGTCTTGGGCACGCCCACGATCTTCAGCCCGGCGTCGGTGAGGCGCTTGGCCGCGGCCAGGGTTCCTTCGCCGCCGATCGCGATCATGGCATTGATTCCGAGCCGGTCCATATGCGCCTTGATGACTTCAGGCCCGCCGCCGTTCTCAAACGGGTTGGTGCGGGAGGTGCCCAGGATGGTGCCGCCCTGCTTGGCGATGCCGCGGACCATGGTGCGGGGGATGTCGATGATGTCGCCCTCTACCACGCCACGCCAGCCGTCGCGGAAACCGACGAACTCTTGGCCGTGGATGGCGATGCCCTTCAGGACTGCACCGCGGATGACGGCATTGAGTCCGGGGCAATCGCCGCCGCTGGTGAGGATTCCAATTTTCATGAGCGCTCAAATCCTGGCTAGGAGGTATACGTGCCGAGCGCCACGCTGAGCTCCCCTAGATTGTAGGCGGCAATGTGGTGTCGGACACAAACCGCGTCCGCGGGTCGGGATGAGTCCCCGGAAACAATCCCGCAATATTCGCCGGTCAGGAGTGGTTGCGTCCGCGTTCCTGGAGGAACGATTCCAGCGGGATGCTTCCGTCCTGTGCCGGGAGCAGCAGCCAGGCCACCACATACACCACGATTGCGGGTCCGGGCAGGAGGCAGAAGAGCAGGAAGGCCACCCGGACGTATGCGACGTCGACGTTCAGCTTTGCCGCGATGCCGCCGCAGACGCCGCCGAGCCAGCGCTGGGGTCCGCGCTTCAGGCCGATGCTGCGGATGATGCTGAAGAATTTGGTCATGGTTCGAGCCTTCCTTGTTGGAGGTGTTTTGTCACGCCCCAGCGGGCGCCGGGGTCGGCGCCCGCTGGGCGGTCGGGGTTTGACTGGTGGTCAGCTGTGGAGGGTTCCGTTTCCGGGATCCCCGTCGCTTTCCCTTGATTTGGCGTTGCGTGAACGTGCCGAGACGAGGCCGCCGATGATCAAAGCGGCTCCGGCTCCGATCATGAGGCCGATCAGGACGTAGTTCCCGTTGAGGGCGATCACGCCCAGCTTGGAGATGATGATCAAGGCCGCGAGGGCCACGATGACCAGGCCCCACACCACCGTGCCGACCCGTGGTCCGGGTTCCGGTCCGGTGCCGTTCCCGTTGCGTCCGTAGAGCGGTCCGGGTTCCTGCGTTGCCATGTCAGTTCCCTTCCTGGATGGTGACGTTGCTGAAGGTGCCGTCCAGTTCGATGACCATGCTCGACCCCGGTTTGCCGCTGTTGAAGAACTGCTGCGCTTCGGACTGGCCAGAGTTGCTGTCGGCTCCCTTGAGGTTTGCGAAGGTCATGTCCGCCTTGACCTCCACGGGCACCGTGTCGGGAATAAGCACCTTGACGTTGCTCGCGGTGATCTTGAGCGGCACCACCAACCCGGTCTCCAAGGGCTCGTCGAGCTTCACCTGCGTCAGGTCGACTGTCCCGTTCGCGCCGGTGACGTCGTAGCCGTTGTGGGCATCCGCGACGGTCAGCGGGGTCCATCGGGCGTTCTGCAAGGCGAGGTGGTCACCGCGGGGAATCACGTTGAAGATACCGCCGATCACCAGCGCCACCACCGCCAGGAAGCCGAGGAACCCGGAGGTCCGGCCACGGAGCCCGGCAACCAGGATGCCCAGCCCGAGCACGGCCGCACCGCTCGCCCAGACCACCGCATTGGCGGCGTCGCCCAGCTGGATGGTGCCGCCGGCGTCGAGCAGTTTGAGGGTGCCGCCCACCAGCAGCGCCGCTCCCGCGGCGACCGCCACCATCGCTGCACCGGGTCCCTGCCGGCGCGGTCCGCGCGGCTGCCCGCCCTTCCAGTGCGGTGCGGTCGGGTCGCCCGGGTATCCGGGTCCGGCCGGGATGCCCGACGTCGGTCCCTCACCCGGGAGCGGGAAACTCGCCGTTGGGGGAGCGGGACTTCCGGCGGCCGGGGCGGCGAATGCCTGCGGGCCGTCGTGCATGCCCGGTGTTCCGGCGAAGGTTCCGCCCTGCGGCGCCGCCGGCGCCGGCCCTGCGTAGTACCGGTTTGCCACGGTGCGTCCGCCGTTCCGGTTCTTGTTCCGTTGGACCAGGAAGTAGACCAGGCAGGCAACCGCGCCCACCCAGAAGAGGGTCCAGAAGAGGCCGGGGAGGCCGTTCCAGCCCCAGCCCCAGACGCCCCGGCCGAGGCCGGGAAGGCCGATGATCGTGGTGACCACGGCACCTGTCATGCCCGCCGTCCAGCGTCCGGCGCCGGCCTCCTGTGCATGGATGCGGCCGTCCGGTTCCGGCAGCAGGGCCCAGGCCACGCCGTAGAGCAGGACGCCGACGCCGGCGAAGATGGCGAGGACCACGAAGATGCCGCGGACAATCAGCGGGTCGATACCGAATCGGTGGGCGATGCCGCTGGCAACGCCGCCGATCCACCGGTCCTGCCCGCGGGAGATTCCCTGGCTGCGGATCCAGTCGAAGAAGTTCTGTGTGGGCCTGGGGCCGGGTTCACCGCTGTGGCCGGCCGCTTCGCCCTGCCCGGGGGTTCCGGGTGCGCTGTTCTGGTTCATACCTCGATCCTGCCGCCCGGACGGGAATGTCCTCTACTGGGGGATACCCTGAACCGTCCCTGAGCGACCCCTGGGATACTCCGGTACAGGGGCTCCCGGACCCCTGATCCGTGCTTGGATGGAGGCATGACAAGCCCTGCCCAACGCCCGCCGCTGTTCCGCAGCGGTGACCGCATGATTGCCGGCGTCTGCAGCGGCCTTGCCGTGCATCTCGGGTGGCCGGTGAAGTACCTGCGGATCGGCATGGTCCTGGCGAGCTTCGCCGGGGGTGCGGGCCTCATGTTCTATGCCTGGCTCTGGGTCCTGGTCCCCACCGCGGACGAAGGCGCCCGCCGGGCAGCCCGCCGGCCGGCGTCGCCCATTGCGCCCGCGGTGAGCGGCCCCCTTTCGGAGGCAAGCGGGCCGGGAGTTGCCGGGGGGCCGACGTCGGCCAGGCCCGCCGCGCCCTGGTTCAGCGGCCGCCGGTTCCAGTACGGCAAGGAACTGCTGCTCGGCGCCGGCCTGATTTTCGTGGCGGGAATCCTCATTGCACGCCAGCTTGGCGTGGACCTGCCCCTAGGCACGCTGATTCCTGCGGCAGCCATCCTCGGCGGTGCCGCCATCGCATGGATGCAGCTGGACGAGACCCGAAGGGCTGGCCTTGTCGACAAGACAAAGGCTGACCAGGCGGGCGGCTGGGTCCGGCTCGCCGCGGGGCTCGCCCTGGTGGTGGCCGGGGTCCTGGTGATGGTCTCCGGATCGGGTTCCTGGGAACAGACCTGGCTGGCCCTGCTGGCTTCGGTGGCCGTGCTCGGCGGAGTGGTCCTGGTGCTGTTGCCGTGGGGCCTGAAGTTCTGGAGGGACCTGGAAACGGAGCGCGCGGGCCGGGTCAGGGAAACCGAGCGGGCGGAGATCGCTGCCCACCTGCACGACTCGGTCCTGCAGACACTGGCCCTGATCCAGCGCCGCGCCGGCTCGGAACAGGACGTTGTCCGCCTGGCCCGTGCGCAGGAGCGGGAACTCCGGGGCTGGCTGTACCGGGACCAGTCCGCCGACTCAGGGCAGCTCGCCGACCGCATCAAGGCGGTCGCCGCCGAGGTGGAGGACACTCACGGGCACGTGGTCGACGTCGTCAGCGTCGGAGATGCCGTCATGAGCGATCGGCACGAGGCGCTGGTCCAGGCCGCCCGTGAAGCCATGCTCAACGCCGCCCGGCATGGCGGCGGAACGGTCTCCGTCTACCTGGAGACCTCGGACACCGGAAGCGAGATCTTCGTCAAGGACCGTGGCCCGGGGTTCGATCCCGACGCGGTTCCGAAGGACCGCCTGGGCGTCCGCGAATCGATCATCGGACGCATGAAACGGCACGGCGGCACGGCCTCGATCAGCAGCGGCCCCTCAGGGACCGAAGTGCGCCTTAGCCTGCCGGCAGCCGGGCCGGACGAACGCAACGGAGAGGGAAGACCATGAATGCTGCAGGCATCTCAGCTGTTGGAGGAAACCAGCGCATGGTCCGCGTGGTGGTGGTCGATGACCATGCCATTTTCCGCTCCGGACTGAAAGCCGACCTCGATTCCCGGATCGACATAGTCGGCGAGGCGGGTTCTGTCGACGAAGCCATCCGGGTCATCGCCGAACAACGGCCCGAAGTGGTCCTGCTGGACGTCCACCTGCCCGGCGGCCTGGGCGGCGGCGGCCGGGAGGTGATCAGCAAGTCTGCGCAGCTGCTGGGGAGCACCAGCTTCCTCGCCCTGAGCGTCTCCGACGCCGCGGAGGATGTGGTGGCCGTCATCCGTGCGGGCGCCCGCGGGTACGTCACCAAGACGATTTCCGGGGCCGAGATTTCCGACGCCGTCATCCGCGTTGCCGACGGCGACGCCGTGTTCTCGCCGCGGCTGGCGGGATTCGTGCTGGACGCCTTCGGCACCTCGCCGGCGGAGATCGCCGACGACGAACTGGACCGCCTGTCCGCCCGCGAACTCGAGGTCATGCGGCTCATCGCCCGCGGCTACAGCTACAAGGAAGTCGCCAAGGAGCTGTTCATTTCCATCAAGACCGTGGAAACCCACGTGTCTGCGGTGTTGCGCAAGCTCCAGCTTTCCAGCCGGCACGAACTGACCAAGTGGGCGGCCGAACGCCGCCTGCTGTGACCCGCAAACCGGCCCTGGAATGACGAATGCCCCCTCCGCGTGACCGGTTCGGTTCAGCGGAGGGGGCATTCGTCATACGGTGCTACTTGGCCTTGCCGAGGAAGTCCTGGAGACGGCGCACGCCTTCGGCGAGGTCATCGTCGCCCAACGCGTAGGAGAGGCGCACATAGCCGGAGGGGCCGAAGGCCTCGCCCGGAACGATCGCCACCTCAACCTCGTCCAGGATCAGGGAGGCCAGCTCGGCGGAGGTCGACGGGCGGACCGGACCGTTCGACGTCGGGAATTCCTTGCCGAGGAGGGCTCGGACGTCGGCGTAGACGTAGAAAGCACCGGTCGGCGTCGGGCATTCGACACCCTCGATGGCGTTCAGGCCCGCCACGATCGCCTTGCGGCGGCGGTCGAAGGCGACCTTCATTTCGTCGACAGCAGTCAGCGGGCCGGAGACGGCGGCGAGGGCTGCGATCTGCATGATGTTCGAGACGTTCGAGGTCGCGTGCGACTGCAGATTGGTGGCGGCCTTGATGACGTCGGCCGGGCCGATCATCCAGCCGACGCGCCAGCCGGTCATGGCGTAGGTCTTGGCGACGCCGTTGAGGATGACCACCTTGTCGCCCAGCTCAGGGGCGGCGGTGGCGATCGACGTGAACGGCACGCCGTCGTAAGTCAGGTGCTCGTAGATCTCGTCAGTGACCACCCACAGGCCCTTGGCAGCGGCCCATTTGCCGATCTCGGCGACCTGCTCCGGGCTGTAGACGGCGCCGGTGGGGTTGGACGGGGAAACGAACAGGAGGATCTTCGTCCGCTCCGTGAGGGCGGCTTCGAGCTGGTCGACGGTGACCAGGTAGCCCTGCTCCGGGCCGGCGAAGACCTCCACCGGCACACCGCCGGCGAGGCGGATGGCTTCGGGGTAGGTGGTCCAGAACGGAGTCGGGATGATGACCTCGTCGCCCGGATCGAGCAGGGTGGCGAAGGCGTTGTAGACGGCCTGCTTGCCGCCGTTGGTCACCAGGACCTGGGAAGGGTCCACCTTGTAGCCGGAATCGCGGAGGGTCTTCTCCGCGATTCCCTTCTTCAGTTCGGGAAGGCCGGCAGCGGGGGAGTAGCGGTGGTTCTTGGGATCGCCGGCGGCCTCGATTGCGGCCTTGACGATGTAGTCCGGGGTGGGGAAATCCGGTTCCCCTGCGCCGAAGCCGATAACGGGACGGCCGGCGGCCTTGAGCGCCTTCGCCTTGGCATCAACGGCAAGGGTGGCGGATTCGGCAATGGCGGAAATTCTCTGTGAAACGCGGGCGGGAGCTGTTCCGGCAGGCATGTGGGACCGTTCTTCGCTGGCAGCGTGAGCTGGATGATGGGAAACGACGTGATCTACTCTATGCTGTTCTGCGGACGCCCTGCGGGCCGGTCAACGAAAGTGACGGCTGCGCCGGGGAACCAGGATCTCCGGACACACCGGAATCGTCCCGGTTCGACTATCGCGAAGTTCTTGCGTAGACTGGTTCACCGGTGTTGGAAAACATCACAATGGTTTGCGCCTCTGGCGTGGCCAAATACATGGATTCGATCCATAGGGTAGTGGCGCAATTGGTAGCGCAGCGGTCTCCAAAACCGCAGGTTGCAGGTTCGAGTCCTGTCTGCCCTGCGCAGGCTGTTCCGGTTTTCAGCCCGGGACAGGCGCGGGAACGGTTCTGATCAGAACCGGGTCAACAACGTTGCATGGATGAGTGAGGACCGGGTGACCGAAACAGCTGCAAGCAGCTCGAAGGGCCGACCTGCCAGGAAGGCCGACGCCGGCTTCTTCGCTCGAATCACCCTCTTTGTCCGCCAGGTCATCGGCGAACTCAAGAAGGTGGTCGCTCCGACCCGTCAGGAACTGATCAACTACACCCTTGTGGTACTGGTTTTCGTGGCCGTCATGATGCTCATCGTCACCCTGCTGGACCTGGCCTTCGGTACCGGAATCAGTTGGGTGTTCGGCGGATCGGGCACCACGGACCGCTAAGCGGATCACTCCGCAAACCGCGCGGAAATCCCCGGATATTCAAGGGATTTTGCAGGGTTTGCGGAATTGAGCCATTTAAATAGGCATGTTAGGCAATGAGGAAGCAGGAGACCAAGTGTCTGAGCAGGAGCTCGAGGTAAACGAGACTGAGCTGGATGGAAGCACGGACGCCGCGGCGGAGGCCGCTGAGACGTCCGAGGCTGAGTCTGCTGCGCCTGAAACCGCCGGAGAAGAGTCCGACGACGACGCCCTTGCCGCGGCTGCTGCAGCCGCACCGGCCGACCCGGCCGAGGAATTCAAGGCCAAGCTGCGCCGCCAGGAGGGTGACTGGTATGTCATCCACTCCTACGCCGGTTACGAAAACCGCGTGAAGGCAAACCTCGAGACCCGCATCCAGACGCTGGACATGGAAGATTACATCTTCGAAATCCAGGTGCCCATGGAGGAAGTCGTTGAGATCAAGAACGCCCAGCGCAAGGTCATCAACCGCGTCCGTATTCCCGGTTACGTCCTCGTCCGCATGGACCTGACGGACGCTTCCTGGGGCGCCGTCCGGCACACCCCGGGTGTCACCGGCTTCGTGGGCAACGCCCACAACCCGGTGCCGCTGCGCCTCGACGAGGTATTCTCCATGCTCGCCCCGGTCTTCGAAGAAGAGCAGGCCGAGAAGGGCAAGCCGGTCAAGCAGAGCGCCGCTCCGGTTGCCGTGGACTTCGAGGTCGGCGAATCGGTCATCGTCAAGGAGGGTCCCTTCGAAACCCTCCCGGCCACGATCTCCGAGATCAAGCCCGAGTCCCAGACCCTCGTGGTGCTGGTTTCGATCTTCGAGCGCGAAACCCCGGTCACCCTGGCGTTCAACCAGGTCACGAAGATCTGATAACCCAAAGATTTCGCCCTGCTTCCGCCTGCTTAGCGGTGGCGGGACGGCCGGCCGCCTCGCCATGGCGGCCAACAACCTGAGGCACGCTCCTGTGTCCCAGGACGCTATTTAGAGAAGGACCCTACATTGGCTCCCAAGAAGAAGGTCACCGGCCTCATCAAGCTGCAGATCCAGGCAGGTGCCGCCAACCCGGCCCCGCCGATCGGTCCTGCGCTTGGCCAGCACGGTGTCAACATCATGGAATTCTGCAAGGCGTACAACGCCGCAACAGAAGCCCAGCGCGGAAACGTCATCCCGGTTGAAATCACGGTCTACGAAGACCGCTCCTTCACCTTCATCACCAAGACCCCGCCGGCTGCAGAGCTCATCAAGAAGGCTGCAGGCGTTGCCAAGGGCTCGTCGACCCCGCACACCGTGAAGGTCGCCAAGCTTACCCAGGCACAGGTCGAGGAAATCGCTTCCACCAAGATGGAAGACCTCAACGCCAACGACATCGCGGCTGCTGCCAAGATCATCGCCGGCACCGCCCGTTCCATGGGCATCACCGTCGAAGGCTAAGCACAAGCCTTCAACCGCCGGGAAACCGGCAATTGAAATCATTGAAATGTTGGAACGCCGGCACAAACATCCGGAAATTCCAACCGTGGCAGGGCCCGGCGCGGTCCGCAGACCACAACTGCACAAGGAGAAACAAGCAGCATGGCAAAGCGCAGCAAAGCATATGAGGCAGCCGTAGCCAAGATCGAGGCCGGCAAGTTCTACGCCCCGTTCGAGGCCATCAGCCTGGCGAAGGAAATCAACCCGTCCAAGTTCGACGCAACGGTTGAGGTTGCCTTCCGCCTCGGCGTTGACCCCCGCAAGGCCGACCAGATGGTCCGCGGCACGGTCAACCTCCCCCACGGCACCGGCAAGACCGCCCGTGTCCTGGTTTTCGCAACCGGTGACAAGGCTGAGGCAGCAATCGCAGCCGGCGCCGACTTCGTTGGTTCCGATGACCTGATCGAAAAGATCGCAGGCGGCTGGACCGACTTCGACGCAGCCGTTGCCACCCCGGACCTCATGGGTAAGGTCGGCCGCCTCGGTAAGGTCCTCGGCCCGCGTAACCTCATGCCGAACCCGAAGACCGGCACGGTTACCCCGGATGTCGCCAAGGCTGTCAACGACATCAAGGGCGGCAAGATCGACTTCCGCGTCGACAAGCACTCGAACCTGCACTTCATCATCGGCAAGGCATCCTTCGACGCCGTCAAGCTGGCCGAGAACTACGCCGCAGCCCTCGAAGAGGTCCTCCGCCTGAAGCCGTCCGCTTCCAAGGGCCGCTACATCCAGAAGGCTACCGTCACCACCACGTTCGGCCCGGGCATCTCCGTGGACCCGAACGTTACCAAGGTCCTGACCGAAGCCTAGGCTTCACCGGTTCCTTTTCAAGAAAGCCGCCCGGCCTGTGCCGGGCGGCTTTATTGCATCCTCGGCCGGGGACCCGCGCGGGTTTAGGCTTAGGCCATGGTCGACGCCTCGGAAGCCACCATCCATGAACTCCATTTGCCGTCCAGCCTGGAGGGCCCGGGGGCCGGAGAGTTCCGTGAATATTGCGAGGCCCTCGACGGGATCCTCCTGGAACACTGGGGCAACCTGGACCTGGCGGCGTCCTTACCGGCACGGCTCACCAGCTGGGCCGACAACGATTACCGCAAGCTCCGCAACTTCTACGTCCGTGCAGACGGAAAGATCGTCGGCAGGGGATTCGTCGAACTCTCCCTGAAGGACAACCTGAGCAGCGCGTGGCTGCGCGTCGACATCTCAGCTCCGTACCGCCGTCGGGGACTTGGCAGCACGATGCTACGGCACCTCGAAGCCGTCGCCCGCGACGAAGGCAGGGCGGTCCTGATGGCGAGCTCGGGGGACCCCGAGCGGCCGGAGCACGGCAGCGAGGTCCTGCCGTCCCCGGCAGGCACGGGGACGGTGCCCAGGAACGCGCCCGGCACGGCGTTCGCGCTCCGTCACGGCTACTCCCTCGCCCAGGCCACGCGCTACAGCACCCTGCGGCTTGACGGCGCCCCCGACTGGGCCGGACTCATGGCTGAGGCCGAAGCTGCATCCTCCGAGTACGAGCTCCTCAGCTGGACGAACAGCTGCCCCGAGGAACTCCTCGACGAATTCGCCGTACTCATGGGCCGGATGAGCACCGACGCTCCCGTAGGCAGCCTGGACTACGAAGCCGAGGCCTGGGACCGGGAGCGCGTGCGTACCTTGGAGCAGGAGACGGCGGAGGAAGGCCAGGACTGCCTCGTGGCTGCCGCGCGGCACCGGACCAGCGGGGTGCTCGGAGGATACACGGCCCTTTATGTAGACCCCCTGAAGCCGTGGCTGGGCGAACAGGACGATACGCTTGTGGCAGCAGGGCACCGTGGCCACCGGCTCGGCATGAGGTTGAAGATCGCCAACCTGCGACGCTTGAAACTGGAATATCCCCGCGTTGAACGAGTGACCACCATGAACGCGGAGGAAAACCGCTACATGTTGGCAATCAATGTGGCACTTGGCTTCGCACCCTCGGGTACCTACGGCGAATGGCAGAAGAGGACTGGATGACAGACAACGTGGAGATCGGACAGCTGTGGATTCCGGATTCGCTGGAAGCGGCCGACGCCAAGGACTTCCTCGAAGCCGTTGAAGTAAGCAGGAAGGTCCGCATGCAGCTGTGGGGGACCGACGACCTCGCCTACACCCCGCTGGAGAAGCTCCTCGAGCTGGGGGACCCGTACGAGCGCCAGGTCATCCTGGTGGCGCGCATCGACGGCCGGATCGTCGGCACGGTTGACATCGCCCTGCCCTTGGCCGACAACCTTGACCTGGCTGAATTCACGCTCGACATCCTCCCCGAATACCAGCGGCGCGGTGCCGGCCGCCGGCTCCTCGAAGCCGCAGAGCAGCTGGCCCGCGCTGAAGGCCGCACTATGGCCATGGTGGACACCAACCACCCTGCGGCGTCCTTGCAGGGCGACGCCGGAGGGCAGCTGGTCCCGGGCAGCGGGCTAGGGTTTGTTCCCTCGGCCAGCCGGGAAGTCGACTTCGCCCAGCGGGCCGGCTACACCCTGCAGCACATAGAGCAGTTCAGCTCCTGCGCCCTTCCCCTCGACACGAAGCTCGTGTCCGAACTCGAAGCGGAAGCGGATGCCGCCAACGGCGGCAGGTACCGCATCCACCACTGGACGGACCGCTGCCCCGACGAGTGGCTCGATGCCGTCGCCGCCTTGGAAAACGCCGCCGGTGAAGCGGTCGACGACGACGCGGCCGCGGTCGAAGAACAGTTGGTGTTCGACGCCGGGATGTTGCGCGAGGCGGAGGACGCCGCCATCGCGCAGGGCCGCCGGACCGTTGTCACCGCCGTCGAGCACGTCGCCAGCGGCCGTATCGTCGGCCTGACCACCATCGGGGTCCTCGCCCAGCGCCAGGATGTCGTGTTCCAGGACGACACCACCGTGCTGCAGGAACACCGCGGGAACAAGCTCGGCCTGCTCATCAAGGTGTCCAACATGCAGCGCCTGAGCGAACAGTTCCCGGACGCCCGGGTGATCTATACGTGGAACGCACCGGAGAACCGTTACCTGCTCACCGTCAACAAGCAGCTTGGATTCACGACGGCGGGGGTCACCGGCCTCTGGCAGAAGGAACTTCCGGCCCGGGCCGGCACCACATCTTCGGAGTGAGCGGGGCCCCGGAGCCGGGCCGATTTGGAATAGAGCGCTGCCGTCCCGTAACCTTGAACTACCAAAGACCGTCGGTTGATGGGAATCCACTTTCCAAGGCAAAGCTGAACAATGCAGCTGCGCCCGGAAGGATCCGCGGATTCCCGGACGAAGGACCCTGACAAGGGCGGCCGGCGCAGGTGAACGAAGCAAGTCTCCGTGGTCATGGACCGCGTCGAGCCAAGCCCCGTGCATCTGCGCGGGGCGTTTTTCGTTGCAGCTCTTCTTGAGCGGGGACCCGGAAGACCGGCACTATTCCCCGGAAGGAGGGTTATGGCAACGCCCAACAAGATCTCCGCAGTAGCTGAGATCACGAACGATTTCAAGGAATCGACCGCCGCTGTCCTGACCGAATACCGCGGGCTCTCTGTTGCACAGCTCAAGCAGCTGCGTGTTTCTCTCGGCCAGGACACCAAGTTCTCGGTCGTCAAGAACACCCTGACCGCCATTGCAGCCAAGGAAGCCGGTGTCGAAGCATTCGACGGCCAGCTTGCAGGCCCCACCGCAATTGCGTTCATCAAGGGTGACGCGGTTGCCGCCGCCAAGAGCCTGACGGACTTTGCCAAGGCCAACAAGCAGCTGATCATCAAGACCGGCTACTTCGAGGGCAAGGCTCTGAACGCAAGCGAAGTTGCCGCCCTGGCAGCTCTCGAGTCCCGTGAGCTGCAGCTCGCCAAGGTTGCCGGTGTCCTCAAGGCTCCTGCTGCCGCTGCTGCACGCATCATCGACGCTCTGCGCATCAAGCTTGAAGAAGAGGGCGGCGCTCCGGCACCGGCCGCTGAAGAAGCTCCGGCTGCTGAAGAAGCACCGGCCGCAGAAGAAGCTGCTGCTCCGGCCGAAGCCGCCGAAGCCGCAAGCGAAGAGAACTAAGTTCTCCCCCCAATCAAAACTCCGGTGCGGCAACGGGCATGGCCCGCGCAGGCACCACCTAAAGGAAGGACGCCAACCATGGCGAAGCTCAGCAACGAAGAGCTCATTGAAGCTTTCAAGGAACTGACCATCATCGAGCTCTCCGAGTTCGTCAAGCTCTTCGAAGAGACCTTCGAAGTTACCGCTGCTGCTGTTGCAGTTGCCGGCCCGGCCGGTGGCGCTGCCGCTGAAGAAGCCGAAGAGAAGACCGAATTCGACGTCATCCTCGAATCCGCTGGCGACAAGAAGATCGCAGTGATCAAGGAAGTCCGCGCCATCACCTCCCTCGGCCTCAAGGAAGCCAAGGACCTGGTTGACGGTGCTCCGAAGGCTGTCCTCGAAGGCGCCAACAAGGAAGCTGCCGAGAAGGCCAAGGCTCAGCTCGAAGAAGCCGGCGCAACCGTTACCCTCAAGTAACTCGCGTTTGCTCAAGGAAGCCCCGTCCGGTTCGCCGGGCGGGGCTTCCTGCGTTTAAGCCCTCAGACGGGCTCGCTGATGTCCGCCACCACCGCATCCAGTGCGGCTGTCAGGGCATCGGCGTCGACGAACGCGCTGTAGCCGTGGGCTCCGGCGCCCATCGAGATCCTCCTGCCTGCAATGCTGGCGTCCGCGTAGACGGGCCATGCGGTGGTGCTGCCCAGGGGTGTGATGGTTCCGCGCTCGTAACCGGTGGCTTCGAGCGCGACGTCGGCGTGCGGCAGCGAGAGCTTGTTGACTCCCAGCAGGGCCCGGAGTTTCGGCCAGGAGATCTGCCGGTCTCCGGGAATCAGGGCGAACAGGAAGCTGCCGTCGCGGTGCTTGACCACCAGCGACTTCACGATGTCGGCAGGGGTGATCCCCAGGATCCCGGCCGCCTCTTCAAGGCTCCGGGCGGCCCGGCGCTCCACAATCTGGACCTCCAGCCCGCGGGCCCGGGCATCGGCGAGGAACCGGTCGGTACCGGTCATGTGACTCAGTCCCTGTAGAGCAGGAGCGCTTCGCCCTGCCCGCCGCCGCCGCAGAGTGACACGGCAGCCTTGCCCGAACCACGCCGCTTGAGTTCGTGGGCCGCGTGCAGGGCAAGCCTGGCGCCGGAGGCCCCGATCGGGTGGCCCAGGGCGATCGCACCGCCGTGGATGTTGCACTTTTCCAGCGGGTAGGATAGTTCCTTCAGCGACTGTACGGCCACCGAGCCGAAGGCTTCGTTGATTTCGATGAAGTCCAGGTCCTCGGCGTCCCAGCCGGCAGTCGCCAGGGCCCGCTTGATGGCGTTCGCGGGTTGCGAATGCAGGGAGTTGTCGGGGCCTGCCACTTGGCCAGGCTTGCCGACGACGGCGAGGTACTCGAGCCCCTTGTCCTCCGCATAGGCGCGGCTGCACAGCACAAGTGCTGAGGCGCCGTCGGACAGGGGAGAGGAGTTGCCCGCGGTGATGGTCCCGTCGCTGGCGAACGCGGGACGGAGCGGAGCGAGGGTGTCCAGCGTCGTGTCCGGGCGGATGCCTTCGTCCTCGGTCACCACCACCGGCTCGCCCTTGCGCTGCTTGACGCTGATGGGTGCGATCTCGCCGTCGAACACGCCTTCCTTGACCGCGACGCCGGCACGGCGGTGGGAGGCCGCGGCCACCTCGTCCTGGGACTTGCGGTCGATGCCGAGGGTGACGTTCCGGGTTTCGGTGGACAGGCCCATCGACTGGCCGTCGAAGGCGTCGGTGAGGCCGTCATGGGCAGCGACGTCCAAGGCCTGGATGGCGCCGTAGGTCCAGCCCTGGCGGGATCCGGGCAGCAGGTGCGGGGCGCGGCTCATGGATTCCTGGCCACCGGCGACCACTACCGTGGCGTCGCCGCTGCGGATCAGGCGGGCGGCGTCGATCACTGCCGTGAGCCCGGAAAGGCAGACCTTGTTGATGGTGACGGCGGGGATGTTCCAGCCGACGCCGGCCGCGATGGCGCTTTGCCGGGCGGGGTTCTGGCCGGCTCCTGCCTGGAGGACCTGACCCATGATGACGGCGTCGACGTCGCCTGCGGCAACCCCGCTGGCCGCGATGGCCGCCGAGATCGCGTGGGCTCCGAGCTCGACGGCGGTGAATCCTGCCAGCTGCCCGTTCAGCCGCCCCTGTGGGGTGCGTGCCGCAGCCAGGATGACAACGTCATTGTTGTCTTTTGCGTTGCTCATTTTCTCTCTTCCGTTCAGGAAACCAGTGAGCCAAGGCTACAACGCATGGTGTGCCTCACAATGTCAACGCCGGGAGAGGGCGGTCCATTCCGTTACCCCGCCAGGAACGCTTGGTAGGTGCCTGCGGCAACCTTGCTTGCAATCGGCGGGGAAGTGGGGTAGACACGTAGGCCGATTTGCCGTATTGTGGATATTTGCGTCTTCCCTGTTAACCTTCAGCCTTCATATAGCGGTGGGCTTTACCTCTCAGCTGCGCCATTGACGTGCCTTTGACCAGGCATATCACGGCCGGCGGAGGCCCGGGTCATATAGCGGAACCGGATTGGTGCCCTGCGGACTTTTTGCCCGTGGGAAACAAAACGGGGGAGATCTGAAAACGCCTGAAGGTCTGTGGAAGGATCCCTCTTGGTCGCCTCGAGCACCTCTAATGTAAATAACGCAGGAACCGCTATCAATGCCGACAGCACCGACGGTGCTACTCGCCGGCTCTCATTCGCAAAGATTCACGAACCGCTTGATGTTCCGAATCTCCTCGCACTGCAGACGGACAGCTTTGACTGGCTCGTCGGAAACGAACGCTGGCAGGCGCGGGTTGCGAAGGCTGTCGAGGAAGGCGACCTGAGCGTCGCCACCACGTCCGGACTCGCCGACATCTTCGAAGAGATCTCCCCGATCGAAGATTTCCAGGGCACCATGTCCCTGAGCTTCTCCGAACCGGAGTTCGCTGACCCCAAGTACACCATGGCCGAGTGCAAGGACCGCGACGCCACCTACTCGGCGCCGCTGTACGTCAAGGCCGAGTTCATGAACAACAACACGGGCGAAATCAAGCAGCAGACCGTGTTCATGGGTGACTTCCCCCTCATGACGGAGAAGGGCACCTTCGTTGTCAACGGCACCGAGCGTGTCGTCGTTTCCCAGCTGGTCCGTTCCCCGGGCGCCTACTTCGAGCGCGCGGCTGACAAGACCAGCGACAAGGACATCTTCACCGCACGCATCATCCCGTCCCGCGGTGCATGGTTCGAGCTCGAGATCGACAAGCGCGACCAGGTCGGCGTCCGCCTCGACCGCAAGCGCAAGCAGTCCGTCACCGTGCTGCTGAAGGCCCTCGGCTGGACCGACGGCCAGATCCTCGAAGAGTTCGGCCAGTACGACTCCATGCGCGCCACGCTGGAGAAGGACACCACCGAGACCCGCGAAGACGCGCTCCTTGACATCTACCGCAAGCTGCGTCCGGGCGAGCCGCCCACAGTCGAAGCTGCCGAGGCCCTGCTGCGCAACCTCTACTTCGAGCCCAAGCGCTACGACCTGGCCAAGGTCGGCCGGTACAAGATCAACCGCAAGCTCGGCATCGACCGCTCCCTTGGCGACAAGGAAGCCTCGGTCCTGCACGTCGAAGACATCGTTGCCATGATCAAGTTCCTCGTCGCGCTGCACGCCGGCGAGAAGACCATCATCGGCAAGCGCGATGGCGAAGACCACGAGATCCGCGTCGAGATCGACGACATCGACCACTTCGGCAACCGCCGCATCCGCGCCGTCGGCGAACTGATCGAGAACCAGGTCCGCACCGGCCTGTCCCGCATGGAACGCGTCGTCCGCGAACGCATGACCACGCAGGACGTCGAGGCCATCACACCGCAGACCCTGATCAACATCCGCCCCGTGGTGGCAGCGATCAAGGAGTTCTTCGGAACCTCCCAGCTGTCCCAGTTCATGGACCAGAACAACCCGCTGTCGGGTCTGACCCACAAGCGCCGTCTCTCGGCCCTTGGCCCGGGTGGTCTGTCCCGTGACCGTGCCGGCATGGAAGTCCGAGACGTCCACCCGTCGCACTACGGGCGTATGTGCCCCATCGAAACCCCTGAAGGCCCGAACATCGGCCTGATCGGTTCGCTGGCGTCCTACGGCCGCATCAACCCGTTCGGCTTCATCGAAACCCCGTACCGTTTGGTTTCCGGCGGTGTCGTGTCCGACGAGGTCCAGTACCTGACGGCCGACGACGAAGCCGAGGTGCTGATCGCCCAGGCAAACGCACCGCTGGACGCGAACAACAAGTTCTCCGAAGAGACCGTACTTGTCCGTGCCCGCGGTGGTGGCGGCGAGCCCGTGCTCGTTCCCGCGGACGACGTCCAGTTCATGGACGTTTCCCCGCGCCAGATGGTGTCCGTGGCTACCGCCCTGATTCCGTTCCTCGAGCACGACGACGCCAACCGCGCCCTCATGGGTGCGAACATGCAGCGCCAGGCCGTGCCGCTGGTCCGTTCCGAGGCCCCGTTCGTGGGCACCGGCATGGAGCGCGCCGCAGCCGTTGACGCCGGCGACGTCGTCATCGCCAAGAAGGCCGGTGTGGTCAGCGAAGTTTCCGCCGACCTCGTGGTCATGCTCAACGACGACGGCACCGAGTCCAGCTACCGGATCAGCAAGTTCGCCCGCTCCAACCAGGGCAACTGCTACAACCACCGGGTCCTGGTCAGCGAAGGCCAGCGCCTGGAGGTCGGCGGCATCATCGCCGACGGCCCGGCAACGGACCAGGGTGAGCTCGCCCTCGGAAAGAACCTCCTCGTGGCATTCATGTCGTGGGAAGGCCACAACTTCGAGGACGCCATCATCCTGTCCCAGCGCATTGTGGCCGAGGACGTCCTGTCCTCCATCCACATCGAGGAACACGAGATCGACGCCCGCGACACCAAGCTTGGTGCCGAGGAAATCACCCGTGACATCCCCAACGTGTCCGAGGAAGTCCTGGCAGGCCTGGACGAGCGCGGCATCATCCACATCGGTGCAGAGGTCGAGGCCGGCGACATCCTGGTCGGCAAGGTCACCCCGAAGGGTGAAACCGAACTGACCCCGGAAGAACGCCTGCTGCGCGCCATCTTCGGCGAGAAGTCCCGCGAAGTCCGCGACACCTCCCTGAAGGTGCCGCACGGCGAGTCCGGTACCGTCATCGGCGTCCGCGTCTTCGACCGCGACAACGACGACGAGCTGCCCCCGGGCGTGAACCAGCTGGTCCGCGTCTACGTCGCTGCCAAGCGCAAGATCACCGACGGTGACAAGCTCGCCGGCCGCCACGGCAACAAGGGTGTCATCTCCAAGATCCTGCCGGTCGAGGACATGCCGTTCCTCGCCGACGGCACCCCGGTGGACATCGTCCTGAACCCGCTGGGTGTTCCGGGTCGTATGAACGTCGGCCAGGTGCTGGAAACGCACCTCGGCTGGGTTGCGAAGACCGGTTGGAAGATCGAAGGCGAGCCGGAGTGGGTCAAGAACCTGCCGAACCTGCCGCGCGAGACCTCCGCCAACCAGACCCTCGCCACCCCGGTGTTCGATGGTGCCCGCGAAGAGGAAATCACCGGCCTGCTGGACTCGACCAATGTGACCCGCGACGGCGACCGCCTGATCGACTCCTCCGGCAAGACCCGTCTGTTTGACGGCCGCTCCGGCGAGCCGTTCCCGGACCCGATCTCCGTCGGCTACATGTACATCCTGAAGCTCCACCACCTGGTGGACGACAAGATCCACGCCCGCTCCACCGGCCCGTACTCCATGATCACCCAGCAGCCGCTCGGTGGTAAGGCGCAGTTCGGTGGCCAGCGCTTCGGTGAAATGGAAGTGTGGGCCCTTGAGGCCTACGGCGCGGCCTACACGCTCCAGGAACTGCTCACGATCAAGTCGGATGACATCCACGGCCGCGTGAAGGTCTACGAAGCCATCGTCAAGGGCGAGAACATCCCCGAGCCTGGCGTTCCGGAATCCTTCAAGGTCTTGATCAAGGAAATGCAGTCGCTGTGCCTGAACGTGGAAGTCCTTTCCACCGACGGTACGACGATCGAAATGCGTGACTCTGATGACGCAGTCTTTACGGCTGCGGAAGAACTGGGCATCGATCTGTCTCGCGCAGAGCCCAGCTCCGTAGAAGAGGTTTAGTGAGCCCGCGACGGCGGCCCACCGCCGCCGTCGCGCTCCTCCTCTTTCCGTAAACCAAGACTTCAGAATTTAGAGAACAAGAGAGAACAGGGACCATATGTCCAGCGAATCCTCCTTCGGCCTCATGCAGATCGGCCTCGCCACCGCGGAAGACATCCGCGGCTGGTCTTACGGCGAGGTTAAGAAGCCGGAAACCATCAACTACCGCACGCTCAAGCCCGAGAAGGACGGCCTCTTCTGCGAGAAGATCTTCGGCCCGTCCCGCGACTGGGAATGCTACTGCGGCAAGTACAAGCGCGTCCGCTTCAAGGGCATCATCTGTGAGCGTTGTGGCGTTGAAGTCACCCGCGCCAAGGTGCGCCGTGAGCGCATGGGCCACATCGAACTGGCCGCGCCTGTCACCCACATCTGGTACTTCAAGGGTGTTCCCTCCCGCTTGGGCTACCTCCTTGACCTCGCGCCGAAGGACCTCGAAAAGGTCATCTACTTCGCCGCGTACATGATCACCAGCGTTGACACCGAGAGCCGCCACGCGGAACTGCCGAACCTCCAGGTCGAGCACGACCTCGAGAAGAAGCAGCTCGTTGACAACCGCGACAGCGACATCGCCACCATCGCACGCGACCTTGAGGACGAGCTTGCCCGCCTCGAGGGCGAAGGCGCCAAGGCCGCCGACAAGAAGAAGGCCCGCGACTCCGCCGACCGCCAGATGGCGAACGTGCGCAAGCGTGCCGACGCCGAGATCGAGCGCCTCGAACAGGTCTGGGACCGCTTCAAGAACCTGAAGGTCGCCGACCTCGAAGGCGACGAGGCCCTGTACCGCGAACTGCGCGACCGTTACGGCATGTACTTCGAAGGCTCCATGGGTGCCGAAGCGATCAAGAAGCGCCTTGAGAACTTCGACATGCAGGCCGAGGCAGAGTCGCTGCGCGACACCATCCAGAACGGCAAGGGCCAGCGCAAGACCCGCGCCCTGAAGCGCCTGAAGGTGGTCAACGCGTTCCTGACCACCAACAACAGCCCGCTCGGCATGGTGCTGGACGCCGTCCCGGTGATCCCGCCGGAACTGCGCCCGATGGTCCAGCTGGACGGTGGCCGCTTCGCGACCTCCGACCTTAACGACCTCTACCGCCGTGTGATCAACCGCAACAACCGACTCAAGCGACTGCTTGACCTCGGTGCGCCGGAGATCATTGTCAACAACGAGAAGCGCATGCTTCAGGAAGCTGTTGACAGCCTCTTCGACAACGGCCGCCGCGGCCGTCCGGTCACGGGTCCGGGCAACCGTCCGCTGAAGTCCCTGAGCGACATGCTCAAGGGCAAGCAGGGCCGTTTCCGCCAGAACCTCCTCGGCAAGCGCGTCGACTACTCCGGCCGTTCGGTCATCGTCGTCGGCCCGCAGCTGAAGCTGCACCAGTGCGGCCTGCCCAAGCAGATGGCCCTGGAGCTCTTCAAGCCGTTCGTGATGAAGCGCCTGGTTGACCTCAACCACGCCCAGAACATCAAGTCGGCCAAGCGCATGGTCGAGCGTTACCGTCCGCAGGTCTGGGACGTGCTGGAAGAGATCATCACCGAACACCCGGTGCTGCTCAACCGTGCACCTACCCTGCACCGCCTCGGTATCCAGGCGTTCGAGCCCCAGCTCGTTGAAGGCAAGGCCATCCAGCTGCACCCGCTGGTCTGTGGCGCCTTCAACGCCGACTTCGACGGCGACCAGATGGCAGTGCACCTGCCGCTGAGCCCCGAAGCCCAGGCTGAGGCCCGCATCCTGATGCTGTCCTCGAACAACATCCTGAAGCCGTCCGACGGCCGCCCCGTGACCCTGCCTTCGCAGGACATGATCATCGGCCTGTACCACCTGACCACCAAGCGGGTTGGTTCGGCCGGTGAAGGCCGCGTGTTCTCCTCGGTTGCGGAAGCCATCATGGCCTACGACGCCCGCGAGCTGCACCTGAACTCCCAGGTGAAGATCCGCCTCGAGAACTTCGTGCCGTACGCAGGCTGGGAAGCTCCGGAAGACTGGGAGCCCGGCCAGCCGGCGCTCGTCCAGACCTCCCTGGGCCAGGTCATCTTCAACCAGACCCTGCCCGAGGACTACCCCTGGGTCGAGGCTGTTGCGGACAAGGGCGAGCTCTCGCGCATCGTCAACGACCTTGCCGAGCGCTACCCGAAGGTCGTCACCGCTGCCACCCTGGACAACCTGAAGGATGCCGGTTTCTACTGGGCAACCCGCTCGGGCGTCACCGTGGCCATCTCCGACATCGAGGTTCCGACGGCCAAGCCGGAAATCCTCGCCGGTTACGAGACCATGGCTGCCAAGATCCAGGGCCAGTACGACAAGGGCCTGATCGACGACGACGAGCGTCGCCAGGAACTGATCGAGATCTGGAACAAGGCAACCAACGAGATCGCACAGGTCATGCGCGACAGCCTGTCGCCGATGAACACCATCAACCGCATGGTGTCCTCCGGTGCACGTGGTAACTGGATGCAGGTCCGCCAGATCGCGGGTATCCGTGGTCTTGTGGCCAACCCGAAGGGCGAGATCATCCCGCGTCCGATCAAGTCCTCCTACCGCGAGGGCCTGTCGGTGCTGGAATACTTCATCGCCACGCACGGTGCCCGTAAGGGTCTTGCCGATACCGCTCTCCGTACCGCCAACTCGGGTTACCTGACCCGTCGTCTGGTGGACGTTTCGCAGGACGTCATCGTCCGCGAAGAGGACTGCGGTACCGAACGCGGTCTCATGACCGCGATCGCCGTGCCGGACTCCAACGGTGAGCTGATCCTGGACGAGAACGTCGAGAACAGCGCGTACGCACGCACCCTGGCTGTCGACGTCGTCGACTCCAAGGGGACGGTACTGGCCCCGGCCGGTACCGACTGCGGCGACGTCGTCATCGGCGAACTGCTGGCTGCCGGCATCACCCAGGTCAAGGTCCGCTCGGTGCTCACCTGTGAGTCCAAGGTCGGTACCTGTGCGCTCTGCTACGGCCGTTCGCTGGCCACCGGCAAGACCGTGGACATCGGCGAGGCCGTCGGCATCATCGCCGCACAGTCCATCGGTGAACCCGGTACCCAGCTGACCATGCGTACCTTCCACACCGGTGGTGCCGTGTCCGCCAGCGGCGGCGACGACATCACCCAGGGTCTGCCCCGTATCCAGGAGCTCTTCGAAGCCCGTACTCCGAAGGGTGTTGCGCCGATCGCTGAAGCGGCCGGCCGCATCTCCATCGAAGAGTCCGAGCGCCAGATGCGCCTGATCATCACCCCGGACGACGGTTCCGAGGAGATCGCCTACCCGGTGCTGCGCCGTTCCCGCCTCCTCATCGAGGACGGCGAGCACGTCAGCGTCGGCCAGAAGCTGATCAACGGTCCGGTGGACCCGAAGCAGGTTCTGCGCATCATGGGTCCGCGTGCCGCCCAGAAGTTCCTGGTGGACGAGGTCCAGGGCGTTTACCGCAGCCAGGGCATCGGCATCCACGACAAGCACGTGGAAGTCATCGTCCGCCAGATGCTGCGCCGCGTGACCGTCATCGAATCCGGCGACTCCGAGCTGCTTCCGGGCGAGCTCGCCGAGCGCTCCCGCTTCGAAGACGAGAACCGTCGCGTGGTGTCCGAGGGCCTTACCCCGGCTTCCGGCCGTCCGGAACTCATGGGTATCACGAAGGCGTCCCTGGCGACCGAGTCCTGGCTGTCGGCCGCTTCCTTCCAGGAGACCACCCGCGTTCTGACGCAGGCGGCCATGGAAGGCAAGAGCGACCCGCTGCTGGGCCTCAAGGAGAACGTCATCATCGGTAAGCTCATCCCGGCCGGTACGGGCCTGCCCCGCTACACCGAGGTCACCGTTGAGCCGACTGAAGAAGCAAAGGCAAGCCTGTTCACAGGCCCCAGCGCCTTCACCGACTTCTCGTACGACGCCCTGGGTGGCGACGGAGCTCCCGAGTTCCACGCCATCCCGCTGGATGACTACGACCTGGGCAACGACTTCCGCTGATCGGAAGCCTGAACCAGGCTGTCAGGCAAGAAAGGAAGCCCCTGCATCCATCGGATGCGGGGGCTTCCCTGCGTCAGCCGCGCGGAACGGGCACGACGGCGGCAGCCTCCTGCCGCCGTCGTACACCGTTTTAAGGCGGCTCGGCAAGCCATGCTAGACTTTTCGTAATTGTTCTGTGTGGCAGTGGATGAAGGCCGCCGCGGCATCATTTTGGTTTTGTTCTCATGATGTCCGGGCGGAGCCTGTTTCCGGGTTGCGGGCAACTTGCGCAACGAATGCCGCACTTTTGCACGCCCACCGGACCTTCGGGGCCGGAAGCTGCGAGAGCAACGCCAAAGCTTCCGCACCCCAGGCTGGCGCCTGGCGCGGAGGCAGAGATCAAATTACGGAGAACACGAAAGTGCCTACGATTAACCAGCTGGTCCGCAAGGGCCGCACGCCGAAGGTCTCCAAGACCAAGGCTCCCGCGCTGAAGGGCAGCCCGATGCGCCGCGGTGTTTGCACCCGCGTTTACACCACCACTCCGAAGAAGCCGAACTCGGCCCTTCGTAAGGTCGCACGTGTGCGCCTGAACGGTGGCGTGGAAGTTACCGCTTACATCCCCGGTGTTGGCCACAACCTGCAGGAGCACTCCATCGTGCTCGTCCGCGGTGGTCGTGTTAAGGACCTCCCGGGTGTCCGCTACAAGATCGTCCGTGGTGCACTCGACACCCAGGGTGTGAAGAACCGCAAGCAGGCCCGCAGCCGCTACGGCGCAAAGATGGAGAAGAAGTAATATGCCTCGCAAGGGTCCGGCCCCCAAGCGGCCGCTCGTTTCCGATCCCGTCTACGGCTCCCCGTTGGTCACCCAGCTGATCAACAAGGTCCTGATCGACGGCAAGAAGTCCACTGCCGAGCGCATTGTCTACGGTGCTCTTGAGGGCGCCCGCGCCAAGACCGGCGGCGACCCCGTTGCCGCTCTGAAGAAGGCCATGGACAACGTCAAGCCTTCCCTCGAGGTCCGCTCCCGCCGTGTCGGTGGCGCCACCTACCAGGTTCCCGTCGAGGTCAAGCCGGGCCGCTCCACCGCCCTGGCTCTGCGTTGGCTGGTGGGCTACTCCAAGGCCCGCCGCGAGAAGACCATGACCGAGCGCCTCCAGAACGAAATCCTGGATGCCTCCAACGGTCTCGGTGCCGCTGTGAAGCGTCGCGAAGACACCCACAAGATGGCCGAGTCCAACAAGGCCTTCGCCCACTACCGCTGGTAATACTTCCGTTCGCCGCCGGCTCTCACCGAGCCGGCGGCGCACGCGTAGTCCATCCGAAAGGGAGACCCCGTGGCACAGGACGTGCTTACCGACCTTAACAAGGTCCGCAACATCGGCATCATGGCGCACATCGATGCCGGTAAAACCACCACTACCGAGCGCATCCTGTTCTACACGGGTGTGAACCACAAGATCGGCGAAACGCACGACGGCGCTTCGACGACCGACTGGATGGAACAGGAAAAGGAACGCGGCATCACCATCACGTCTGCCGCCGTGACCTGCTTCTGGAACAAGAACCAGATCAACATCATCGACACCCCCGGCCACGTTGACTTCACCGTTGAGGTTGAGCGCTCCCTGCGCGTCCTCGACGGCGCTGTTGCCGTCTTCGATGGCAAGGAAGGTGTGGAGCCGCAGTCCGAGACCGTGTGGCGCCAGGCTGACAAGTACAACGTTCCGCGTATCTGCTTCGTCAACAAGATGGACAAGCTCGGTGCGGACTTCTACTTCACCGTGGACACCATCATCTCCCGCCTCGGTGCCAAGCCGCTGGTCATGCAGCTGCCTATCGGTTCCGAGAACGACTTCATCGGCGTCGTCGACCTGCTCGAAATGCGCGCCCTGGTCTGGCCCGGCGATGCCAAGGGTGACGTGACCATGGGTGCCTCCTACGAGGTCCAGGAAATCCCCGCCGACCTGAAGGAAAAGGCCGAGGAATACCGCGCACAGCTCGTCGAAGCTGTTGCCGAGTCTTCCGAAGAGCTTATGGAGAAGTACCTTGAGGGCGAAGAAATCAGCCTCGAGGAACTCAAGGCCGGCATCCGCAAGATGACCGTCAACTCCGAGATCTACCCGGTCTTCTGTGGTTCTGCGTTCAAGAACCGCGGTGTGCAGCCCATGCTCGACGCCGTTGTGGACTTCCTGCCGAACCCGCTCGACGTTCCGGCAATGATCGGCCACAACCCGCGCAACGAGGAAGAGGAACTGGTCCGCAAGCCCAGCGCTGACGAGCCGTTCTCCGCACTCGCGTTCAAGATTGCCGCCCACCCGTTCTTCGGCCAGCTGACCTTCGTCCGCGTGTACTCCGGTCACGTCGAAGCCGGCGCCCAGGTGGTCAACTCCACCAAGGGCAAGAAGGAACGCATCGGCAAGCTGTTCCAGATGCACGCCAACAAGGAAATGCCCGTCGAGGGCGCTACCGCCGGCCACATCTACGCAGCCATCGGTCTGAAGGACACCACCACGGGTGACACCCTGTGCGATCCGCAGAACCAGATCGTCCTCGAGTCCATGAGCTTCCCGGAGCCCGTGATCTCGGTGGCAATCGAGCCGAACTCGAAGGGTGACCAGGAGAAGCTCTCCACGGCCATCCAGAAGCTCTCCGCTGAGGACCCGACCTTCCAGGTCTCCCTCAACGAAGAGACCGGCCAGACCGTCATCGCCGGCATGGGCGAGCTCCACCTGGACATCCTGGTGGACCGCATGCGCCGCGAATTCAAGGTCGAGGCCAACGTCGGCAAGCCGCAGGTTGCGTACCGCGAAACCATCAAGAAGGCTGTCGAGAAGGTCGACTACACCCACAAGAAGCAGACCGGTGGTTCCGGTCAGTTTGCAAAGGTGCAGGTTTCCTTCGAGCCGATGGACACCACCGACGGCGAGTTCTACGAGTTCAAGAATGCCGTCACCGGTGGCCGTATTCCGCGCGAATACATTCCTTCGGTTGACGCTGGTATCCAGGACGCCATGCAGTTCGGTATCCTCGCCGGCTACCCGATGGTGGGCGTGCGTGCAATCCTGATCGACGGCGCTTACCACGACGTCGACTCCTCGGAAATGGCGTTCAAGATCGCCGGTTCCCAGGTGTTCAAGGAAGGTGCCCGCAAGGCCAACCCGGTGCTCCTCGAGCCGCTCATGTCCGTCGAGGTCCGTACTCCTGAGGAGTACATGGGCGATGTCATCGGTGACCTCAACTCCCGTCGTGGCATGATCCAGTCCATGGAAGATGCTGCGGGCGTGAAGGTTGTCCGTGCCAACGTTCCGCTGTCCGAGATGTTCGGTTACATCGGCGACCTGCGTTCCAAGACCCAGGGCCGTGCTGTGTACTCGATGACCTTCGACAGCTACGCGGAGGTCCCGAAGGCTGTTGCCGACGAGATCATCCAGAAGACCCGCGGCGAGTAATCAGCTTCGGAAAAACCAAGGATGCCTGCCGTCAGGCAACGCATCCGATGCAGTGGCCGGATCGTGGTCCAGGCTCCGATCCGGCCCTGCATCAACGGGTCCGGGGACCGATTTTGGCCCGCGGATCCGGAAATTTCACCAAAACCAAAGCCCCCAAGTAGACTTGCTGAAGTTCTGCCGCGAAAAGCGCGGTTGAGGAGCACGTCACTTGAAATCGTTCTAGGAGGAACCTGTGGCAAAGGCAAAGTTCGAGCGGACTAAGCCGCACGTCAACATCGGCACCATCGGTCACGTTGACCACGGTAAGACGACGCTGACTGCCGCCATTTCCAAGGTGCTGTACGACAAGTACCCGACTCTCAACGAGCAGCGCGACTTCGCGTCGATCGACTCTGCTCCGGAAGAGCGCCAGCGTGGTATCACCATCAACATCTCCCACGTTGAGTACCAGACCGAAAAGCGCCACTACGCACACGTGGACGCCCCGGGTCACGCTGACTACATCAAGAACATGATCACCGGTGCTGCCCAGATGGACGGCGCAATCCTCGTGGTTGCCGCTACCGACGGCCCGATGGCTCAGACCCGCGAGCACGTTCTGCTCGCCCGCCAGGTTGGTGTTCCCTACCTGCTGGTCGCGCTGAACAAGTCCGACATGGTTGAGGACGAGGAACTCCTCGACCTCGTCGAAATGGAAGTTCGCGAACTGCTCAGCTCCCAGGGCTTCGACGGCGACGACGCTCCCGTCATCCGCGTTTCCGGCCTGAAGGCCCTGGAAGGCGACCCGGTGTGGGTCAAGTCCGTTGAGGACCTGATGGAAGCTGTCGACGAGTCCGTTCCGGACCCGGTTCGTGACCGCGACAAGCCGTTCCTGATGCCGATCGAAGACGTCTTCACCATCACCGGCCGTGGCACCGTTGTTACGGGCCGCGCCGAGCGTGGCACCCTCGCCATCAACTCCGAAGTTGAGATCGTTGGTATCCGCCCGGTCCAGAAGACCACCGTTACCGGTATCGAGATGTTCCACAAGCAGCTCGACGAAGCATGGGCCGGCGAAAACTGTGGCCTCCTGCTCCGTGGTCTGAAGCGCGACGATGTCGAGCGTGGCCAGGTTGTCGTCAAGCCGGGTTCCATCACCCCGCACACCGACTTCGAGGCCAACGTCTACATCCTTTCCAAGGACGAAGGCGGCCGCCACAACCCGTTCTACTCGAACTACCGCCCGCAGTTCTACTTCCGCACCACCGACGTGACCGGCGTCATCACCCTCCCCGAGGGCACCGAAATGGTCATGCCGGGCGACAACACTGAGATGACCGTTGAGCTCATCCAGCCCATCGCCATGGAAGAGGGCCTCGGCTTCGCAATCCGCGAAGGCGGCCGCACCGTTGGTTCGGGACGTGTTACCAAGATCATCAAGTAGTTTCTGCTTGTAGATCGGTAGGAGGCCCGGCGCGCACCGTCTGGCCAAGCACCTGAAGAGAACCCCGTCGCTTACGCGGCGGGGTTCTCTTTTTGTATGCAAGAACGCTCCGGGCGCGGACTGCCGGGGGAGTGAACCGCCCCGGCAGTGCGGCAAGGGCTGGCCCTTGATACCGTTGCTGCTGGCGAGGGGAGTCATCCGTGGAGTTCCTGATTGTGCTTGCCGTCCTGGCCGCCGTAGGTGGCGGCGTCCTGTGGGCCCGCAAGTATTTCCGCCATGAGATCGATCGGGCGAAGCGGATCCGACGGGCAAACAAGCAGTAGTAGCCCGGGTTCCAGCGGGGGTGTGCCAAATGCGGCAGCGGCCCTAGGCGGTTTGCCCGCGCAGCCGGCTGCGGCGCGCCCGGCTGAGGGACCGGTACCAATAGAAGGATTCCTTGGGCGTCCTTTGCAGGGTTTCGAAGTCCACATGGACCAGGCCGAACCGTTGTGAGAATCCGGCGGCCCATTCGAAATTGTCCAGGAGCGTCCAGACGTAGTAGCCCAGCAGTTCGACGTCGTGGGCAATGCCGCCCGGGCCCGTGGCAGCCAGCACCTGGCCCAGGTGGCCGGCGAGGTATTCGATGCGGTCCTGGTCCCGCAGGGTTCCGGAAACGCGGGCGGGCTCCGGGAAACTGGCACCGCTCTCCGTGATCATCACCGGAGGCAGCGCCTCGCCATAGCGGTCCTTGAGCGAGCGGAGCAGGGTCCCGAGGTGCTCGGGAGCCACCGGCCATCCGAAACCCGTGACCCCGTACTCGGGGAACGGCACCAGGTGGAAGGGCAGCTTGGCCATCATCTCGCTGTCGCCTGCGGGGGTGCTATGGGTGCCGCCGCCGGCCGCGATCCTGACCGGGTAGTAGTAGTTGACACCGTAGAAGTCCAGGGGCTGATGGATAAGCCGCATGTCGTCGTCGGAGGCGTTTGCGAGCACTTTGAACCACGGGCGCACCAGCAGCGGCGGCGTCGGATAGCTTCCGGTCAGGAGCGGGTCGGCGAAGATCCGGTTTACCAGCAGGTCGAAGGTGGTTGCCATCAGCCCGTCCTTGAAGCCCGTGCCTGCCGGGCTGACAGGCGCGTGCATGTTGGCCACGCCGATGCGCCCCAGCGCTCCGGCCGCACGCAGCGCCTGGACCGCGAGGCCGTGGCCTACCAACTGGTGGTGGACCGCAGGGAGCGCGTCGAACAGGAGCCGGCGGCCCGGTGCGTGGACTCCAAGCCCGTAGCCCTGCAGGGCCACCGATACCGGTTCGTTCAGGGTGACCCACTGCGAAATGCGGTCGCCCAGGCGGGCAGCGACGAGGGCGACATAGTCGCCGAAGCGAGCTGCGGTCGCCCGGCTGAGCCACCCGCCGTCGTGCTCCAAAGCCAGGGGAGTATCCCAATGGAAGAGGGTCGCCATGGGGGAGATGCCCGCCGCGAGCAGCTTGTCGGTCAGGCGGTCATAGAAGTCCAGGCCCTGTTCATTCGCTGCACCCCTGCCGTCCGGCTGGATCCGGGACCAGGACAGGGAGAAACGGTAAGAGTCGACGCCGAGCTCCCGCATCAGGGCGATGTCTTCGCCGCTGCGGTTATAGTGGTCGCAAGCGACGGCGGCCGAAGCGCCGTCGCTGATCGTCCCGGGCTTCTCCGCGAACGCGTCCCAGCTGGACGGGCCCCGGCCGTCCACGTCGAGGGAACCCTCGATCTGGAACGCCGCGGTGGCGACTCCGAGGATGAACCCGGCGGGAAACAAGCCTGCAAGATGCTCTACGGTGGGTCCATCCTGGACGGTCATGCCCCCATCATGATCACCGCCGCGGGCGATGGCAACGGGTCCCGGAAGCCCGATTCGCATCTGCCGTCGAATTCCGGCATACTAGATGAGTTGTTCAAGCGCTCCTTCGCGTCCCGATCCGGATAATGCCGGGTGCAGGGTCCAGGCTGGAGCCCAAACATAACCCTGATCCCCCAAGGAATGACGGATTGTTTTGCGTGTAAAGCGCGACACGCCCGACCGCGGGGGTCGGAGCATCGGCGGTTTGAGGAACCCGGAATTTCCGGATTCAAGCCGTGCGGTGGGTGGTGGTAAAGCCTCAATTGCTTCGGCAGCCACGGAACGCAAGTAAACAGGGCAGCCCTAACCCAGGGAAGCACAGACTGAAAGAGAGTCAGGCGACATGGCGGGACAAAAGATCCGCATCCGGCTGAAGTCATATGACCACGAGGTCATTGATGTTTCAGCGCGGAAGATCGTTGAGACGGTCACGCGCGCAGGCGCAACGGTAGTAGGCCCCGTGCCGCTTCCGACGGAGAAGAACGTGTACTGCGTTATCCGCTCTCCCCACAAGTACAAGGACAGCCGTGAGCACTTCGAAATGCGTACTCACAAGCGTCTGATCGACATCATCGACCCCACGCCGAAGGCTGTCGACTCGCTCATGCGTCTCGACCTGCCGGCCGACGTGAACATCGAAATCAAGCTGTAGGGAGGTGCTGAGAGACTATGACCGCAACCCGTAACGTAAAGGGCCTGCTGGGCACGAAGCTCGGCATGACCCAGGTCTGGGACGAGAACAACAAGCTCATCCCGGTAACTGTCGTCCAGGCTGACTCCAACGTCGTCACCCAGCTGCGCAACGCAGAAGCCGACGGCTACGTCGCCGTTCAGATCGGCTACGGCCAGATCGATCCCCGCAAGGTCACCAAGCCGCTGGCTGGTCACTTTGAAAAGGCCGGCGTGACCCCCCGCCGCCACGTCGTCGAACTGCGCACTGCAGATGCCGCGTCTTACGAGCTGGGCCAGGAGCTCTCTGTTGAGCTCTTCGAAGCCGGCCAGAAGATCGACGTCGTCGGCACCAGCAAGGGTAAGGGCTTCGCCGGTGTTATGAAGCGTCACGGCTTCTCCGGTGTCGGTGCTTCCCACGGTGCGCACAAGAACCACCGCAAGCCTGGTTCCATCGGTGGCGCATCCACCCCGAGCCGCGTCTTCAAGGGCCTGAAAATGGCCGGCCGCATGGGCGCCGTACGTCACACCACGCTGAACCTCACCGTTCACGCCGTTGACGTTGAGAAGTCGCTGCTCCTTATCAAGGGTGCCGTCCCCGGTGCCCGCGGCCAGGTCGTACTCGTACGTTCCGCCGTGAAGGGAGCCTAGTTCAATGACTAGCACTGTGAAGGTAGACCTGCCTGCAGAGATCTTCGACGTCCAGACCAACGTGCCGCTGCTGCACCAGGTCGTCGTCGCCCAGCTCGCTGCTGCTCGCCAGGGTACCCACAAGACCAAGACCCGCGCTGAAGTTTCCGGTGCAGGCCGCAAGCCGTTCAAGCAGAAGGGTACCGGCCGCGCCCGTCAGGGTTCGATCCGTGCTCCGCACATGACCGGTGGTGGCATCGTCCACGGCCCGACCCCGCGTGACTACGCCCAGCGCACCCCCAAGAAGATGAAGGCTGCTGCCCTCCGTGGCGCCCTGTCGGACCGCGCCCGCAACGGCCGCATCCACGTCGTCGCTGAACTGGTTGCCGGCACCAAGCCGTCCACCAAGGACGCCCTGGCGACGCTGAAGGCTGTTACCGAGCGCAAGAACCTGCTCGTCGTGATCGAACGCGCCAACGATGTTGCTGCACTGTCCGTGCGCAACCTCGCCGACGTCCACACCCTCTACGTGGACCAGCTGAACACCTACGACGTTCTGGTTTCCGACGATGTGGTCTTCACCAAGGCTGCTTTCGAAGCGTTCGTCGCTGACAAGGCAAAGAACGAGGAGGCCGCCAAGTGAGCGTCACCACCATCAAGGACCCGCGCGACGTCGTCATCGCACCCGTCGTTTCGGAAAAGAGCTACGGCCTGATCGACGAGGGCAAGTACACCTTCCTGGTGGACCCCCGTTCGAACAAGACCGAGATCAAGCTGGCCGTGGAGAAGATTTTCTCCGTCAAGGTCGAATCGATCAACACCATCAACCGTGCCGGTAAGCGCAAGCGCACCAAGTTCGGATGGGGACAGCGCAAGAGCACCAAGCGTGCGATTGTCACCCTGAAGGAAGGCACTATCGACATCTTCGGCGGTCCGCTCGCGTAGCGGAGACCACTTTAACGAGGAAATAAATTATGGGAATCCGTAAATACAAGCCGACTACCCCGGGCCGCCGTGGCTCGAGCGTAGCCGACTTCGCTGAAATCACGCGATCGACTCCGGAAAAGTCGCTGCTGCGTCCGCTGCACAAGACCGGCGGCCGTAACAACACCGGTAAGATCACCACCCGTCACAAGGGTGGTGGACACAAGCGCCAGTACCGTCTGATCGACTTCCGTCGCCACGACAAGGACGGCGTCAACGCCCGCGTTGCCGAAATCGAGTACGATCCGAACCGTACGGCTCGCATCGCCCTCCTGCACTACGTTGATGGCACCAAGCGTTACATCATCGCCCCCAACAAGCTGTCCCAGGGCGACTTCGTTGAGGCCGGTCCGGACGCTGACATCAAGCCGGGCAACAACCTGCCCCTGCGCAACATCCCCGTTGGTACCGTGATCCACGCAGTTGAACTGCGTCCGGGTGGCGGCGCCAAGATGGCCCGCTCCGCCGGTGCCTCGGTGCAGCTTGTTGCCAAGGAAGGCCGTTTCGCCCAGCTGCGTCTGCCCTCCGGTGAAATCCGCAACGTCGACGTGCGCTGCCGCGCAACCGTCGGCGAGGTCGGCAACGCCGAGCAGTCGAACATCAACTGGGGCAAGGCCGGCCGCATGCGCTGGAAGGGCGTTCGCCCGACCGTCCGTGGTGTCGCGATGAACCCGGTTGACCACCCGCACGGTGGTGGTGAAGGTAAGACCTCCGGTGGCCGTCACCCGGTCAACCCCAACGGCAAGCCCGAGGGCCGTACCCGCCGCCCCAACAAAGAGAGCGACAAGCTTATTGTTCGTCGCCGCCGTACTGGCAAGAACAAGCGATAGGAGCCTGGACACATGCCACGCAGCCTGAAAAAAGGTCCTTTCGTTGACCAGCACCTCTTTGTGAAGGTCGCCAGGGAAAACGAAAAGGGCACCAAGAACGTCATCAAGACCTGGTCCCGCCGTTCGATGATCATCCCGGACATGCTGGGTCACACGATCGCCGTTCACGACGGACGCAAGCACATCCCGGTGTTTGTCACTGAGTCGATGGTCGGGCACAAGCTCGGCGAATTCGCTCCCACGCGGACTTTCCGCGGCCATGTCAAGGACGACCGTAAGGGCAAGCGCCGCTAAGGCGCTCGCTCTACGGCTAAGACGAGAGAAGGAAAGCAATGGAAGCCAAGGCTATTGCGCGTCACATCCGCGTAACGCCTATGAAGGCCCGGCGCGTCGTCAACCTTGTTCGTGGCAAGCAAGCGAACGAGGCTCTGGCAATTCTGAAGTTTGCCCAGCAGGCAGCTTCGGAGCCGGTATTCAAGGTAGTTCAGTCGGCAATGGCAAACGCCCGGGTCCTCGCGGACCGCGACGGCGTTGCCTTCGACGAGGGCGACCTCTACATCAGCGAAGCGTTTGTTGACGAGGGCCCGACCATGAAGCGGTTCCAGCCGCGTGCACAGGGTCGCGCCTACCAGATCAAGAAGCGCACGAGCCACATCACCGTGGTAGTCGCTACCCCGGAGAAAGAGGAGGCTCGCTAAGTGGGACAGAAAGTAAACCCGCACGGGTTCCGACTCGGTATCACCACCGATCACGTTTCGCACTGGTTCGCTGACAGCACCAAGAACGGCCAGCGGTACAAGGACTTCGTCCGCGAAGACATCCGCATCCGTCAGCTCATGTCCACGGGCATGGAGCGCGCCGGCATCGCCAAGGTCGAGATCGAGCGCACCCGCGACCGCGTCCGCGTGGACATCCACACGGCACGTCCGGGCATCGTCATCGGCCGCCGCGGCGCCGAGGCTGACCGCATCCGCGGCGAGCTCGAAAAGCTGACCGGCAAGCAGGTCCAGCTGAACATCCTCGAGGTCAAGAACCCGGAGATCGAAGCACAGCTGGTTGCCCAGGGCGTTGCTGAGCAGCTGACTTCCCGCGTGGCATTCCGCCGTGCGATGAAGAAGGCCATGCAGTCCGCACAGCGTGCGGGCGCCAAGGGTATCCGTATCGCTTGCTCCGGTCGACTGGGCGGCGCGGAAATGTCCCGCTCCGAGTTCTACCGCGAAGGCCGTGTGCCGCTGCACACCCTGCGCGCGAACATCGACTACGGCTTCTACGAGGCCAAGACCACCTTCGGCCGCATCGGCGTGAAGGTCTGGATCTACAAGGGCGACGTCACCGCCAAGGAACTGGCTCAGCAGGCAGCTGCTGCTCCGTCCCGTGGCCGTGCCGGCGACCGCCCGGGCCGCCCGGGTGGCGACCGCCGTCGTCGTAACGACCGTCCGGCAGCTGAGGCAGCACCCGCTGCCGTTGAAGCACCGGCCGCTGAAGCTGCTGCTCCGGCAGCAGAAGGAGGACAGGCTTAAATGCTTATCCCACGTCGAGTCAAGCACCGTAAGCAGCACCACCCGGGTCGTTCCGGCGCTGCAACGGGTGGCACCAAGGTCAGCTTCGGTGAGTTCGGTATCCAGGCCCTGAGCCCGGCATACGTGACCAACCGTCAGATCGAATCCGCCCGTATCGCGATGACCCGCCACATCAAGCGTGGCGGTAAGGTCTGGATCAACATCTACCCGGACCGTCCGCTGACGAAGAAGCCGGCCGAAACCCGCATGGGTTCCGGTAAGGGTTCTCCGGAATGGTGGGTCGCAAACGTCAAGCCGGGCCGGGTTCTCTTCGAACTCTCCGGTGTCAATGAAGAGGTAGCTCGCGAGGCCCTGCGCCTGGCAATCCACAAGCTGCCGTTGAAGGCACGCATTGTGCGTCGCGAAGGTGGTGAATAGAAATGGCAGTAGGGTCGAAGGATCTCGCACCCGCACAGCTGGACGGTTTCGACAACGAGCGTCTCGTTGAAGAACTCCGCAAGTCCAAGGAAGAGCTGTTCAACCTGCGTTTCCAGTCCGCCACCGGCCAGCTGGAGAACCACGGTCGTCTGCGCGCGGTAAAGAAGGACATCGCACGTATCTACACCGTTCTCCGTGAGCGCGAGCTGGGCATTCGTGCCGAGGTTGCCGCACCGGTTGTGGAAGCCAAGGAAGAAAAGAAGTCCAAGAAGGCTGCCAAGGCTGAGAAGCCCGAAGCTGAAGCCGGAGAGGACGCCAAGTGAGCGAGAAGGAAACTGTGACGGAAGCAGCAGCCAGCGCCGAACAGCGCGGTTACCGTAAGACGCGTCGCGGCTACGTTGTCTCGGACAAGATGGAAAAGACCATCGTTGTCCAGGTTGAAGACCGCGTGAAGCACGCTCTGTACGGCAAGGTTATTCGCCGCACCTCGAAGATCAAGGCTCACGACGAAGAGAACACCGCCGGCATCGGCGACCTCGTCCTCATCGCCGAGACCCGCCCGCTGTCCGCTACCAAGCGGTGGCGCCTCGTGGAGATCCTCGAAAAGGCCAAGTAAATCCGACGCCGGCCTGCCGGCAAGGATTCACTGGAAGGGTCCGCATTCCGCAAGGGATGCGGGCCCTTCCGCGTTTCTGTACTAGGCGCGAAGCGTGCTAGGATATTGAGTTTGTATGGCGCCATTCGTGCGTCTGCAACCACCTCGTAAACAATCGTGCCATGGCATACTGCCCCCGCGCCGGTTTTCCCGGCAAGGGAAGCTGATGCTTCTGGCATGGGCGTTTAGGCCTGCTCTGGCAAAATCCAGGCAGGTCCAGAGACACCCCGATCAACCGTTCCGCAAGGCTCATTCCGTATGCACGATTTCGGCTTGAGAACCGGCGCGACGCAAGGAGTAGAAATTGATTCAGCAGGAGTCGCGACTGAAGGTCGCCGACAACACGGGTGCTAAGGAAATCCTTACCATTCGCGTTCTCGGTGGTTCCGGCCGTCGCTACGCAGGCATTGGCGACGTCATCGTCGCAACCGTCAAGGACGCTATCCCGGGCGGCAACGTAAAGAAGGGCGACGTCGTCAAGGCCGTCGTCGTTCGCACCAAGAAGGAACGCCGCCGCGCGGACGGTTCCTACATCAAGTTTGACGAGAACGCAGCTGTGATCCTGAAGAACGACGGTGACCCCCGCGGTACCCGTATCTTCGGCCCGGTTGGCCGCGAGCTTCGCGACAAGAAGTTCATGAAGATCGTCTCCCTGGCTCCGGAGGTGCTGTAACCCATGGGTGCAAAGATCAAGAAGGGTGACCTCGTTCAGGTCATCACCGGTGCCAAGCAGGACCGCGGCGGCGACCGTGGCAAGCAGGGCAAGGTTCTTCGCGTATTCCCTGAGGCTAACCGCGTCCTCGTGGAAGGCATCAACCGCGTGACCAAGCACACCAAGGTCGGACAGTCGCAGCGCGGCACCAAGACCGGCGGCATCGAGATCGTTGAGGCTCCGATCCACATCTCGAACGTGGCTCTGGTTGACCCCTCGACCAAGAAGCCGACCCGCGTCGGTTTCCGTGTCGAGACCGTTGAGAAGGACGGCAAGAAGAAGACCGTTCGCATCCGCGTGTCCAAGGCCACCGGGAAGGACATCTAATGACTGAGACTCTCGAGACTCCGGTAAAGATCGTTCCGCGTCTGAAGACCAAGTACGCCGAATCCATCAAGCAGTCCCTGCTTGAGGAATTCAAGTACGAGAACGTGAACCAGGTTCCCCGCCTCGTGAAGGTCGTTGTGAACATGGGTGTTGGAGATGCCGCCAAGGACTCCAAGCTGATCGACGGCGCCGTCCGCGATCTGACCCTGATCACCGGCCAGAAGCCGCAGGTCACCAAGGCCCGTAAGTCCATCGCCCAGTTCAAGCTGCGCGAAGGCATGCCGATCGGTGCGCACGCCACCCTCCGCGGCGACCGCATGTGGGAATTCGTGGACCGTCTGGTCACCCTCGCCCTGCCCCGTATCCGCGACTTCCGCGGCCTCAACGGCAAGCAGTTCGACGGCAACGGCAACTACACCTTCGGTCTGACCGAGCAGGTTATGTTCCACGAGATCGACCAGGACTCCATCGACCGCGTCCGCGGCATGGACATCACGGTTGTCACCACCGCCAAGACCGACGACGAAGGCCGTGCCCTGCTTAAGGCACTCGGCTTCCCGTTCAAATCCGAAGACTAATCAACTACGTAAGAGGTCCGCTGACCTGTCTCCCTAGGGAGAAGAACAGCGGAAACCGCTACGAGGAAGGGCAAGAGCCCAAATGACTATGACAGATCCTGTCGCAGACATGCTTACGCGTCTGCGCAACGCCAACTCGGCATACCACGATTCCGTGACCATGCCGTACAGCAAGCTCAAGGCACGCGTTGCCGACATCCTGAAGGCTGAAGGCTACATCGCTGCCTGGAAGGAAGAGGAAGCTGAAGTTGGCAAGAAGCTGACCATCGACCTCAAGTTCGGTCCGAACCGCGAGCGTTCGATCGCCGGTGTCCGCCGTATTTCCAAGCCGGGTCTGCGCGTTTACGCGAAGTCCACCAACCTGCCCCACGTGCTGGGTGGCCTGGGTATCGCAATCCTGTCCACCTCTTCCGGCCTCCTGACTGACAAGCAGGCCGGCAAGAAGGGCGTGGGCGGCGAAGTCCTCGCGTACGTCTGGTAACGGGAAAGGAAGAGAATAATGTCACGTATTGGACGTCTCCCCATCACCGTTCCCGCCGGCGTCGAAGTCAAGGTTGATGGCTCCGTCATCAGCGTCAAGGGCGCCAAGGGCGAGCTGAGCCACACTGTTGCCAGCCCGATCGAGGTCACCCTGGACGAGAACACCCTGACGGTTACCCGCCCGAACGACGAGCGCACCTCGCGTTCGCTGCACGGCCTGACCCGTACCCTCATCGCCAACATGATCGAGGGCGTTACCAAGGGCTACGAGAAGAAGCTTGAGATCGTCGGTACCGGTTACCGCGTCCAGGCCAAGGGCTCCGACCTTGAGTTCGCTCTGGGTTACAGCCACCCGGTCAACGTTTCCGCTCCGGAAGGTATCACCTTCACCGTGGAAAACCCGACCAAGTTCTCGGTCGCCGGTATCTCCAAGCAGCAGGTCGGCGAGGTTGCTGCCAACATTCGCAAGCTGCGCAAGCCCGACCCCTACAAGGGCAAGGGTGTCCGTTACGCCGGCGAAGTCATCCGCCGCAAGGTCGGAAAGGCTGGTAAGTAAACCATGGCCATTGCAATTAACAAGAAGCGCACGAACAAGAGCAAGGCAGCTGCCCGCAGCCGCCGCCAGCTTCGTATCCGCAAGCGTATCGTCGGTTCGGCTGTCCGCCCCCGCCTGGTGGTCAACCGCTCCGCACGCCACGTATTCGTCCAGGTTGTCGACGACAGCAAGGGTGTCACCGTGGCCTACGCGTCCACTCTGGAAGCCGACCTGCGCGCGTTTGACGGCGACAAGACCGCCAAGGCCAAGCGCGTCGGCGAGCTCGTTGCAGAGCGCGCAAAGGCTGCAGGCATCGAAGCTGTTGTGTTCGACCGCGGTGGTAACAAGTACCACGGCCGCATCGCCGCCGTCGCTGACGGTGCACGCGAAGGTGGGCTGGCACTGTGACCGTTGAGAATAACGAAAAGGACATTCAGGTGACTGAAGCTGCAGCTGCTGAGGCAACTGAGACCGCTGCTGCCACCGACGACCGCCGTGGCGGACGTCGCGGCGGCGAGCGTGGCGACCGTGGCCAGGGCCGCGGCGACCGTGGTGGCCGTGGGGGCCGCGACGGCGGCCGTGAGGCCGAGAAGAGCCAGTTCGTAGAGCGCGTTGTGACCATCAACCGTGTCGCCAAGGTCGTCAAGGGTGGTCGTCGCTTCAGCTTCACCGCCCTCGTCGTCGTCGGTGACGGCAACGGTCTGGTCGGCGTCGGCTACGGCAAGGCCAAGGAAGTTCCCGCCGCCATCGCAAAGGGTGTCGAAGAGGCCAAGAAGTCCTTCTTCCGCGTCCCCCGCGTCGGCAACAGCATCCCGCACCGCGTGCAGGGTGAGGCCGCAGCCGGCGTCGTCATGCTGCGTCCGGCTTCCCCGGGTACCGGTGTTATCGCCGGCGGTCCGGTCCGTGCAGTACTGGAGTGCGTCGGTATCCACGACGTTCTCTCCAAGTCGCTCGGTTCCTCCAACGCCATCAACATCGTTCACGCGACTGTTGACGCCCTGAAGCGCCTGGAAGAGCCCGCTTCCGTGGCAGCCCGCCGTGGCCTGCCGCTGGACGAGGTTGCTCCGGCTGCTCTGGTGCGCGCCCTCCAGAACCAGAAGGCAGGTGCCTAGTCATGGCTAAGAACCTGACTCCCTCCGACGCCAAGTTGGAGATCACCCAGATCAAGGGCGTCATCGGCGCCAAGCAGAACCAGCGCGAGACCCTGCGTTCCCTCGGCCTCAAGCGCATCGGACACACTGTTGTCCGTACCGCTGACGCCGTGACCGTGGGCATGCTCAACACGGTTCCGCACCTCGTGAATGTTGAGGAGGCGAAGTAATGGCCGAGAACAAGACCGCAGAGGCTGCCGAGAAGCAGCACGCACTGAAGGTCCACCACCTGCGTCCCGCCCCGGGTGCCAAGACCGCCAAGACCCGTGTTGGTCGTGGTGAAGGCTCCAAGGGTAAGACCGCCGGTCGCGGTACCAAGGGTACGAAGGCCCGCTACCAGGTCAAGGCTGGCTTTGCCGGCGGCCAGCTGCCGCTGCACATGCGCCTGCCGAAGCTGCGCGGCTTCAAGAACCCGTTCCGGGTCGAGTTCCAGGTTGTGAACCTGGACAAGCTCAACGAGCTGTTCCCGGAAGGCGGTACTGTGACCGTCGAGGCTCTGGTCGAGAAGGGCGCCGTTCGCAAGAACCAGCCCGTGAAGGTGCTGGGCACCGGCGACATCACCGTCAAGGTTGACGTCACCGCCCACGCTTTCTCCGCCAGCGCTGCGGAAAAGATCGGTGCAGCAGGCGGCACCACCACCGCTCTCTAAGGGACTCATCCCGAAGGAGCGGCGGGGTTCCACCCTGTTGTGAAAAGACTCCCGGTGTGCGGGGCTTCGGCCCGGCACACCGGGAGTTTTTCGTTTTAGGGCCTCCCGATTGTTCGCATCGCGCATACAACAGCTAGACTCGGGTGTTGGGTTTCATAGGGCCCACAGTAACCTTTGGACTTTTCTACTCAGGAGGACGCTTGCTTAGCGCATTCGGCCGGGCGTTTCGGACGCCTGATTTGCGACGCAAGTTGTTGTTCACGCTGGGAATCATCACAATCTTCCGCTTGGGTGCATTCATTCCCTCGCCTGGTGTGAGCTACCAGAATGTGCAGCAGTGTTTGCATAGCGGTCAGACACAAGGGAGCCTGTACCAGCTCGTGAACCTGTTCAGCGGCGGTGCGCTGCTGCAGGTGTCCGTCTTCGCGCTGGGCATCATGCCCTACATCACCTCGAGCATCATTGTGCAGCTGCTCCGCGTGGTGATCCCACGGTTCCAGCAGCTGTACGAAGAAGGCGCTTCGGGCCAGGGCAAGCTGACCCAGTACACCCGCTACCTGACGATCGCCCTGGGACTCCTGAACGCCACCACGTTGGTGTCGCTGGCCCGCTCCGGCCAGCTCCTGCCGAACTGCCAGCTGCCGATCATCCCGGACAGCAGCATCATCACCACCATCCTGATCATCATCACGCTGACGGCCGGCACCGGCCTCATCATGTGGATGGGTGAACTGGTGACCGAGAAGGGCGTCGGCAACGGCATGTCCCTGCTTATCTTCACCTCGATCGCGGCCACGTTCCCCACCTCCCTCGGCGCCATCTGGTCGTCCAAGGGTCCGGGCACCTTCTTCACCGTGCTCATCATCGGCCTCGTGACAGTGGCCCTGGTGGTCTTCGTCGAGCAGTCCCAGCGGCGCATTCCGGTGCAGTACGCCAAACGCATGGTCGGCCGCCGGACCGTGGGCGGAACCAGCACCTACATCCCGATCAAGGTGAACATGGCCGGCGTCGTGCCCGTCATCTTCGCTTCCTCCATGCTCTACCTCCCCGGCCTGATTGCGCAGTTCAACCAGCCGAAGGCGGGGGAGCAGCTGGCACCGTGGGTCGAGTGGATCAACAACAACCTGACCCGCGGCGACCACCCCATCTACATGGCGCTCTACTTCGCCATGATCGTTTTCTTCACCTACTTCTATGTCGCCATCACCTTCAATCCCGAAGAAGTGTCCGACAACATGAAGAAGTACGGCGGGTTTATTCCGGGCATCCGGGCGGGCAAACCGACCGCGGACTACCTGCAGTACGTGCTTTCCAGGATCACCCTTCCCGGAGCCTTCTACCTCGGCTTCGTGGCGCTGATCCCGCTGATCGCCCTGGTCCTGATCGGCGCCAACCAGAACTTCCCGTTCGGTGGCACCTCGATCCTGATCATGGTGGGAGTCGGCCTGGAAACCGTCAAGCAGATTGATGCGCAGCTACAACAACGTCACTACGAAGGGCTTTTGCGATGACGAGAATGCTGATCATTGGACCTCCGGGTTCGGGCAAGGGTACCCAGGCTGAGCGGATTTCCGAGCGTCTGGGCGTAGTCGCCATCTCCACCGGCGACATCTTCCGTGCCAACGTCAAGGGCGAAACCCCGCTGGGAATCGAAGCCAAGAAGTACATGGATGCGGGCGATTTCGTCCCGGACGCGGTCACCAACAAGATGGTCCGCGACCGCCTGGGCGAGTCCGACGTCGAGAACGGCTTCCTGCTGGACGGCTACCCGCGCACCACGGCACAGGTCGACTACCTCGATGAGATCCTCGCGGAAGGACAGGAGAAGCTCGACGTAGTGCTTCAGCTGACCGCCGACGACGAGGAACTGGTCAGCCGCCTGCTGGGCCGCGCCAAGGAAACCGGCCGCTCGGACGACAACGAAGCTGTCATCCGCCACCGCCTGGACCTGTACCACGAGCAGACCGAAGCCGTTGTGGCGAAGTATGCCGAGCGCGGCATCCTGACCCAGGTGGACGGCATCGGCGGCATCGACGAGGTCACCAACCGTGTGGTGCTGGCCATCGAAGCTGCCAAGGCTGTCTGAACACGGCGCAACTGACGCGTCCTGAAAGGGTGCGTCCCGTACCATGAGTGCGGGACGCACCCTTTTTGTGTTTCCCGGTCCGGACTGGATATGGGGGAACGGATGGCCGCAGCAGCGCCGGGACGCAGCCGGATCACCGGGGTCGAGGTGTACTTGCCACCCGGACGACTGGACACGGCCGGCGTCGAACGGCGCCTGGGACTGGAGAGCCCCGGCTTCACGGTGCCCCGCGGCCTGATCGCCAGGGTGACCGGCATCCGCAGCCGCAGCATCATGTCCGCCACCGAACAAGCCTCGGACCTCGCCGTCAACGCCGCCGCCAAGGTCCTCGCCGAGCGCGGCCTGCAGCCCTCCGACGTCGACCTGCTGATCTTCGCCTCCGCCAGCCAGGACATGGTGGAACCGGCCACGGCACACATTGTCGCTGCGAAGCTCGGCCTGCACTGCCCGGTGATGGACGTCAAGAACGCCTGCAACAGCTTCCTCAACGGGCTCGAGGTGGCCGATTCCTTCGTCGCGGCCGGCCGCTACGGGCGGGTCCTTGTGGCGGGCGGGGAGTCGCCGTCGCGGGCTGTGCGCTGGGCGGTGCCGGACTTCGCGACGTTCGCGGCGTCCTTCCCGGGGTACACCATGAGCGACGGCGGGTACGCGGCTTTGGTGGAACCTGCGGACGGTTCTGCTGCCGGGGTGCTGGGTTTCGGCTTTTCCGCGAAAAGCACCCATTGGTCGGTGGGCACGCTCGCCGGCGGCGGCTCCGCCTTCCCGCGGGACCTGGAGGCGACGTACTTTTCGATGGACGGGGAGAAACTCAAGGACGCCTTCCTTGACCTCGGCAGCGGCATCCTGCACTCGACCCTGGAACGGCTGGGACTGTCCTGGCAGGACTTCGCGGTGGTTTGCGTGCACCAGGTCAGCGCGCCCTACCGGGAGGTTTTCGCCCGGGGCGCCGGCGTCCCCGACGCCAGGCTCGTGCCCACGGTGGAAGACTACGGGAACCTCGCCTCCGTGACCCTGCCCCTGCAACTGAAGCTTGCCGTGGACAGCGGGCGTTGCGGACCCGGCGACCTCGTGGCCCTGGTGGGCCTGGCGGGTGGCGTGAGCCTGGGCATGGTGGTGGTGCGGCTGTGAGCGGCTTTTCCAGCACCGCCGGCCTTTCCGGCGCCCACAGCCTTTCCAACACGACGGCGGTGCGGCCCCTCAGCATCGCGGTGCCGGTCCTGAATGAAGAGAAGCTGATCCGGCAGACCCTCGATGCGCTGGCCGCCCAGGAACATGGGGACTTCACGGTCGTCGTGGTGGACAACGGTTCCACGGACAACAGCCGGGGGATCGTGACCGGCTTCGCGGCGGAGCACCCCGCGATGGACATCCGGCTGATCCACGAAAACCTGAAGGGCACCGGTGCCGCGGCCGACACCGGGATGCGCTTCGGCGTACAGCACGGGGCCATCTGGCTGGCCCGCACTGATGCGGACTGCCTGGCCGCGCCCGACTGGACCGCACAGATCATGGCGGCCTTCGCCGACGGCCTGGAACTGGTGGCCGGGCAGCTGGTTCCCCGCAAAGACGAGGGGATCACGGCGACGGAACGGCGGATGATGCTGCTCGCCGTCGAAGTGGCCTCCTTCTTCGGCCGGATCCGGCCAGGGAACAAGGGCGATGACTACTTGGGGCCGTACCTGATGCTGCCCGGCTGCAACATGGCGATCACCGCCGACATGTACCACCGTTCCGGCGGCTTCCCCCGGACCCGGATCGAGGAACTCCACGAGGACCGCGCACTGTCCAACCGGGTCCGCAGGCTCACCCGGGCCTACGGCTTGCGCCGCGACGTGGTGGTGTACGGCTCCTCCCGGCGCGTGAAGGCCTGGGGGCTGAAGAACACCCTCGCCTGGTACGCCGACCACCGGTACAAGCCCGCCGTAGTGGACATCCGGTGACGTCCGTGAGGAGCGAGTACCAGAAGAGCCGGGACACGAATGTCCGCGAGCTGGAGCGCTGGGAGCGGCGCGTTCACCTGGGCGCCCATCCGGTGCTGTACCCGCTGATCCGCGGCCTCGGCCACCGGCGCCCGGTGCAGCGGATTCCCGGGCTCGGGATCCTCGTCAGCGAAGCGGGGCTGCTGCGCGAGGTGTTGATGGACAATGAGCGCTTCGTCAAGCAGGGGCCGTCCGCGTCCGGCGGGCTGTGGACTCCGGTGGTGGGACCCAAGGCCCTGCTCAACATGGACGGCCCCGCACACCTGGAAATGCGCCGGCGCCTCGGCGGAGTGTTCACGGCGCACTCGGTGGCCGGCATCGTGGAACCCGCCGCGGCCAGGCTCCGGGAACAGCTCGACCGCGAGCTGCCGGCGGGGCAGCGCGTCGACGTCGTCGGAGCTGTCAAGGAACTGTCGGGCGGCGTGATCGCCAGGATCCTCGGCCTCGCCGAAGACGCCCCGGGCCGCCTGCCCGACCGCGAACTGTACGACCTCGGCTCCTCCATCACCTCGCTGGTCCGGCTGGGCCGCCACCGCCTGACGCCGGCGCAGACCGCCAAGGCCCGTGGCGCCGTCGAACGCCTGGCCGGTCCGGCCCGCACGGCGTACCGCAACGGTGCCCCGGAAACCTTCCCCGGGCGGCTCCGGGCGCTTGGCATGAGCGAGCACGAAACCGTGGGGGTGGTCAGTGCGTTCGTGATCGTGGGCACCGAGACGCTGGTGTCCTTTATCCCGAGGATTGTCGCCGTGCTGTCCGACGCCGGCCGCTTGCCCGCGCTGGCGGCGGACCGCACCGCCCTGCCCGCCGCCGTCAACGAGGGCCTCCGCTTCACGGTGCCGTCGCCGATGATGCTGCGCGACGCCGTCGGCTCCGGGACGCTGGGCGGCGTACGGTTCCGGGCGGGGGACCGGCTCCTGCTCTCCACGGTGCACGCGGCCAAGAGCCTGGGCGGTTTCGACCCGGACCGCACCGTCCCGCCGCACGCCCGGCAGCTCTGGTTCGGCGCCGGCCCGCACTTCTGCATCGGAATGCCCTTGGCGATGGCGCAGATCAACTCCACGCTGGAGACCCTGCTGGACCTCTATACGCAGCAGCCATGGCGGATCGTGTCCCGGCGCGTCAAGCGGCGGGTCCTCATCCCCGGGTACGACACCTTGGAGCTTGCCAATGAGCGATGAGCGCACGGACCTGATCGCCGGGGTCTACGAGTCCGCCCGCCGCTGGCCGGAGCGCCCTGCCATCACGGCACCGGGCAGGAGAGCATTCGGCGGGACAATGCCCGGCCGGACCATCAGCTACGGCGAACTCGTGGCCGGCATCGAATCGACCGCCCTTGCGCTGCGGGACGAGGGCTTCGGGCCAGGGGAGCGGATGCTGTTTTCCGTGCGGCCGGGCCCGGATGCCTTCGTCCTGGCACTGGGCGCGGTCCGGGCGGGCGGGTCGATTGTCTTCATCGATCCGGGGATCGGCCCGGCGCTCTTCAAGGACCGGGCGGAACTCGCGGCACCGCGCTGGGCTGCCTCCGAATCCCTGCTGTATGCGTTGAGCGCCAAGGGACCACTGCGCCCGATCGCCCGCCGTCGCGGGCTCCTGCTTCCAGACTACGGGGCCATGGACGTGCGGCATTTCTATTCCGGTCCCTGGCTGCCGGGTGTGCCGCGCGGGGCACGGCCGGTGAAGGCGCTGGCCCGTTCTGCGGACGTCCCGCCTTCGACGCCCGAGGCCGCACCGGAGCACGAGGCGGTGATCATCTTCACCTCGGGCACCACCGGGCACCCGAAAGGCGTGGTCCACACCCGCGGCTCGCTGGCGGCGGGGTTCGGGCAATTGACGCAGCGCTGCACCTTCGCCGTCGGGGACCGGATCCACTCCGAGCAGCTCATGATGGGCCTGCCCGCGCTGATCGCCGGGGCGCATTGGACCATGCCCGCCTATGGCTTCTCCGCGCAGATCGACCCGCTGCGGCTCGCCGCCGAACTGGGTCCCGTTCCCGGAACGTACGACGGCGCCACCCACCTTTTCCTGGTGCCGTCCCAACTGTCGCCCATCCTGGACGCCGTGGAAGCCGGAGCCGTGACGCTTCCGGACACGCTGCGGACGGTCATGCTCGGCGCCGCCCCGGTCCTGGCACCGTTCCTGGAACGCGCCCTGCGGGTGCTGCCCGGCGTCGACTTCAAACTGATCTACGGCATGACAGAGCTGCTGCCGATCGCGATCGCGGACGCGGCGGAAAAGCTCGCCTTCGCGTCGGGGGCCGAGGCCGGGCTGAGGGCGCCGGACGGCAGCGGCGCGGGCGACTTCCTGGGCGCGCCCCTTCCGGGAGTGCGCATCCGGGTCGCGGCAGACCACGAACTGCTGGCGAGCGGCCCCAACATGTGCCGGGGCTACCTCGGCCAGCCGGACATGGCCGAGCACGCCACCGGTGACCTGGTCCGGCTGGACCACGCCGGCCCGGACGGGAAGCCCCGGCTCGTGATGATCGGGCGCAAGAAAGACATGATCATCCGCGGCAAGACCAACATCTACCCGGCGCTGTACGAGCCGCTGATCGTGAAAGTCCGCGGAGTGGCCGAGGCAGCCATGGTAGGTGTACCGGACGAGACCGGCGACGAGTCGGTGTGGCTTGCCGTCGTCCCGGCGCAGGGGGAAGATCCGGCGAAGGTCAAGGCGCGGCTGCTCCGGGAACTGCCCCGGCTGATCGACGAATCCGCACTGCCCGACCGGATCGAAACCGTGCAGAGACTCCCGGTGGGCGGCCGGCACCGCAAGACCGACCGGACGAGGCTGCGGGAACACTTTGCCGGCGTCGCGGATGCGGCGAAGACAGGAATACGGGCATGAGGATCGCGGTCACCGGAGCCGCAGGTTTCGTCGGCAGTGCCATTGCCCGTGCCGCCGAAGCCCGCGGCTGGGAGGTGGTCCGCTTCGGGCGAAGGCCGGCGCCGGGGATCCTCCGTTGGGACCTCGCCGGCCCGCCGCCGGCGCAGCTGCCGGCGGTGGACGCCGTCGTGCACACCGGGGCGCTGGTGGCGGACTGGGGAGCTGCCCGGCTTTTCCACCAGGTCAACGTCCTGGGCACACGGGCAGTCGCGGAGGCCTTTGCCCGCACGCGGCTGGTGCACCTTTCCAGTTCCAGCGTCTACCCCTGGTGGGAGCCCTGCATCGACCGGGCCGAGGCGGAACCCGCCGCGCGGCACCTCGGCCCCTATGGACGCAGCAAGGCGCTGGCCGACGTCGAGGCCCGCCGCCATCCCGACGCCTTGGTACTGCGCCCGCACGCGGTGTACGGCCCGGGGGACCGGACCCTGCTGCCGCGGCTGCTGTCCAACATCCGCGGCGGAACGCTGTTGAGCGTGGGCCATCCCGGCGTCCGGCACCAGCTCACGCACATCGAAAACCTCACGACGGCGGCGCTCGCCGCCTGTACGTCCGGCGTGCGCGGCGCCGTGAATGTGGCCGACGCCGCCCCGGTGCCGCTCGGCGCCGTGCTGCGTTCCGTGCTCGACGCCACCGGCCATGGAGACGTGGCCGTGAAGTACATCCCGGGTCCGCTGGCCATGGCCCTGGCCGGCTTGTCCGAAGGCGTCGCGACCGCAGTCCGCAGGCCGCCGCGCCTCACCCGCTACGCCGTGAGCCAGCTCGGCATGCAGCGGACATACCGCCTGGACCGGCTTCGCGGAGAGCTTGGAGTGCAGCCGATTTCGACCACGCTCGCCGATGCGGGAAAATGGTTGGCAGAGCCAAGGCACGTGCGCCCTGCATGAGCCGGTGAGAGCAACCCCGAGGAGACCATGGCGTTCGGCCAGCCCCGTATCGAATACAAGTCCAACCAACAGATGCGCAAGATGCACGAGGCCGGGCTGGTGCTGAGCCGTGCCCTCGACGCCGCCGTGGCCGCCGCCAAGCCGGGCGTCAGCACCCGTGAACTGGATGCAGTGTTCGCCGCCGTGCTCAACGACGCCGGCGCCAAGTCCAACTTCCTCGGCTACCACGGCTTCCCGGCCACCATCTGCGCCTCCGTCAACGAGGAAGTGGTCCACGGGATCCCGGGAGACCGCGTGCTGCAGGACGGCGACATCATCTCGATCGACGGCGGCGCGATCGTGGACGGCTGGCACTCCGACTCCGCCCGCACCGTGATCGTGGGCACCGCCGGCCCCGAGGACCAGCGCCTCTCCGACGTCACCGAGGAAGCCATGTGGCGCGGCATCGCCGCCCTTGCCAAGGGCAAGTTCGTGGGCGACATCGGCAACGCGATCGATGATTTCGTCTCCGGGGTGCCCGGCAAGCCGCTGGGCATCCTGGAGGATTACGTAGGCCACGGCATCGGCTCCGAAATGCACATGGCCCCCGACGTGCTGAACTACCGCACCGGCCACCGCGGACCAAAGATCCGCCCGGGCCTGTGCCTGGCGATCGAACCGATGCTGGTGCGCGGCGGAATTGAAACCGCCACCCTCGAGGATGACTGGACTGTTGTCACCACCGACGGCCAGCGTTCCTGCCAGTGGGAGCACTCCGTGGCCGTGCACGAGAAGGGCATCTGGGTCCTGTCCGCGCCCGACGGCGGTGCGGAGCGGCTCGCACAGTTCGGCGTCACCCCGGTGCCGATCCCGGCCTGAGCCCACCACCGGACATGTCCACTCCTGGCTTCCAGGAGTGGACATTTCACTTAAGTGCCAATCCCTTGGCTCCAACGGTGGACATGTCCGTTCGGGGGGGCGAGTGCGCGGGATTGCTGCGAACCGGTTCGACCGGCCTGCTATGCCTCCGTGAGGGCTGATTCCGGATCGTTCAGCTCGTCAACGAGCTTCGAGAGGCGGATGGCGACCAGTTTGCGCAGTTCCTCCCTGACGGCGTCGCATTCCGCTTCGGGTGAGTTCGCCAAGCGCGCGCGGAGCGAGGCCAGCATGTCATCGTTCGTCAGTCCGGTTGCGCAGATGAGGAAGACGTGGCCGAACTTTGCTTCATAGGCGTCCTGGGCCTCGTTCAGGTCCTGGAGGGCTTCGCCGCCCTTGTCCATGCGGGCGGATTCCTGCTTGGCCCACCGCAGCCGCCGGCCGCTGAAGCCGTCGTGCGTGGATCCCAACCGCCTCAACCCGACGTGGGAGGCGACCACGTTGGCGTCGCTCAGGGCCGTGACGGCTGAGCGCGCCTTTGAGACCAGGTCGTCGAAGCCGTTGAATGGGCGTTGACGGTCGAGGTCGATTGCCCAGTCTTCCACGGGAAGGTGGCACAGCTCGGGCAGCACTTTGATGAACTTGTCACGGGGGAGTTCGTTGAGCCGGTTGACTCCGAGCATGGCAATGGGGGTGTTCACAACAGTTTTCCCTTCTGGATCTGAGGCGGGGTCGGCGGCGGGGCAGCGGCGGGGTCAGCGCAGCGGGAAGCTCGAGGGCAGGAGTTCGTTGGTGGAGCGGCGGGCGTGGTCCGAGACGCTCAGCGAGGCGATGTAGAGGTCCAGGAATTCCTGGGCGCGTTCGCGGTAGCTGCTGGTATCGACGGTGACGATTTCGCCGCCGTCGACCACGGTGCGGCCGGCCACCACCACGCGGGTGATGTCGCGGCCGTCCGCGTTCATCACCATGGTGCGGATGGGGTCCCCGAAGGGGCCGATGTGCTGGCCGCCGAGGTCCAGGACGAAGTAGTCGGCCTGCGCCCCGGGGGCGAGGCGGCCAAGGTCGGGGCGGCCCAGCGCTTCGGCGGGGTCCAGCGTGGCGGAACGGAAGAGGTCCGCGGCCTGGGCGCTGGTGCGGCTGCCGGTGGTGGCCTTGGTCATGCCCATGGCCAGGTCCATGGCTCGGATCATGTTCGGCGGGGCGGAGTCCGTGCCCAGCACGATCCGGATGCCGCGCTCGCGGTAGGAGTCGTAGTTGTCCAGCATGCCGCCGTAGTGGGCCATGGGGATGGGGCAGAGCAGGACGCTCGTGCCGGAGTCCGCGAGGAGTGCGAGGTCGTCGCCGCTGCCGAAGGCTTCGGGCATCAGCGGGTGGCCGGGCACGGTCCAGGCATGTGGGATGAAGGTCTTCCCGCCCAGGAAACCGAGGTCCGCGAGGTACGGCAGGGAGCGCTTGCCGGTGCGGGCGATCATGGTTTCGACTTCGAAGAGCCCCTGGGCGGCGTGCAGGCGCACCGGAATGCCCAGTTCGTCGGCGGCCTTGCGGGTCAGGCGCAGCGTCTGCTCGGTCTGGGTTTCGATCCGGGCGGGCACCAGTGCGGTACGGATCAGCCCGTTGGCCCGGCCTTCGTAGTCCTGGGCGAAGCGGATGGCGTCTTCCAGGCCCTCCAGGCCGCGGCGCTCGTCTTCGTGGAGCAGCACACGGGTGCCGTCGGTATATGGCACGGCTGTGCGGTAACTCGGACCGAGGTAGGCGCGGACGCCGAGGGCTTCAACGGCCTCGGCGGTGTCCGCCATGTCCTGGTAGTCCTCGCACCATTCGTGGTAGCTCTCCGCAGCGATCGGCATGAGCGTGGTGATGCCGTTGCGCACCAGCTGGGAGAGCGCGAATTCGCGGCGGAAGCGGGCCTGCTCCCGGGTGAAGACAGCGCCATGATCCTTCAGGTAGGCCTCGGACCAGACCAGGCCCAAGCGGGTCTCCGGGCCGTGCCAGGAATCGAAGATGGCGTGGTCAATGTCGGCCAGGGCGTTGAGGTCGATGAACCCCGGGGAGACGACGGCCTGCCCGGCGTCGATCTCCACATCCACCGTGCCGGAGTAGTTCCGGCCGACGAAGAGGATGGTCCCGTCCTCGTGGACCAGCTCGGCGTCGGGCAGGATGCAATGGTCGCCGTCGGCATAGCCGATCACGAAGGCAGCCTTGATGCGTGTGATCATTTGTTCTCCAAATCGTGTGCCTGGTTGTCCAGGATGGCGCCGGCCACCAGCATGGCCTCCTGTGCGGAGCCGTCCCGGATGGCTTCGAAAAGATCGTCGTGGTTGTCATGCCCTGCGTGGGCGGCCCTGTCGAGGCCGGCGGCGGAGGTCCAGGCGCCGTCGATGTTCGCGGCCAGGGAACCGTAGATCCCGGCCAGGAGCTGGTTGTGCGCGGCGTCCACCACGGCGCGGTGGAAGTCGATGTCGGCTGCCCGGAAACCCTCGTCATCGCGGGCTTCGGCGGCAGTACGACGACGGCGGAGAGCGTCCTCGAGCTTGTCCAGGTCGGCCTTGTCGCGCCGTTGTGCGGCGAGGGCCGCCGCGGGCACGTCAAGGCTGCGCCGCACCTCGACCGCCTCGAAGGGATCGGCGTCCTGGAAGCCCTTGCGGAGGGCGATCTCCTGTTCGTCGACGGCGGCCACATAGGTGCCGTCGCCTTGCCGGGTCACGAGCAGGCCTGCGTGCACCAGCGCACGCAGGGCCTCGCGCAAAGGAGCTCGGCTCAGTCCCAGCGCCCTGCCCAGTTCGGGTTCGGGCGGGATCCGGTCTCCCAGTCCCCACTCGCCCTGCCGAATCCGCTGGCGGATGTCGTCGATTGCCTCATCGACCACACTGCGCCGTCCGTTCACCGCCATGGTGCCCCCTCAGGTTCTAACGTCCACGAAGCGTCTCACATGGTGGTTTGAAAATCCACTCTTTCGTAAGACGTCTTACGAGTGTATCTTATTCGCTATGACCCAGCTCACAGAACAATTTCCTGGCTCGAGGTCTCCTGAAGACAGGGAATTTCCCGCCGTTCGTCTCGGCATCCAATTCACCCGCTACCCCGGAATGGAGCAGCTGCCGCTGCTTGATTCGCTTCGCCAGGCCGTCGACGACGGCTTCACGCTCGTCGTCCTGAACAACATCGCCGCGGAACTTTCGGGCGAAACCGAGGACACGCTCGACGAGGTGGCAGCCGAAGCCCGGCGCGCCGGCGTCGAACTCCAACTCGGACTGGGTTGCGCCGGCCCGGCCGGTGACCCGGCCGCCGTCCGGCAGGAACTGCACACCGTCCTGGCGCGGGGCCTGGACCTCGGCATCACCGAGTTCTTCGTCTACACCCGCTCCGTGCGGGAAGGCCTGGAGGAGCAAGGACGCTTCCTGGACCATGCCGCACAACTCCGGCTGATCCGGGCAAACCTGGAAGCCCTGGCCGCGCAGGCCCGGGACGCGGGGGCCAGGATCAACGTCAAGACCCACGAGGACCTCGCCTCGGGCGAAGTACTGTCCCTGGTGCAGGGCCTCGATCCCGCGGTCTTCAGCATCGGGCTCGACGTCGCCAACCTCGTGGTCCGCGGCGAAGACCCCCAGGCCGTGGCCAGGACCCTCGGCCCCACAACGCGCATGACACACCTGGAGGACCTGGTCCTCTTCGCGGTGCCGCACGGTTACCGGCGCCGGCTGCGCGCCCTCGGCGAAGGCGTCCTCGACTGGGACCTCCTCCTGGGCAGCCTGCTGGCCTCGGGGGTGCGCGACTTCACCCTCGAACAGCACCGCGGAAAGTTCGACACCCCCGTTTTCGACCGTTCCTGGTTCCGCTACGAACCCCACCTCGACGCCCCCGAACTCGGCCAGCTGGCCCGCCTCGGGGCCCTGACGCACGACGGCGTGGCGCGCGGCGACATCCCGCCCCTCACCGACTGGGACGATGACCCCGCCCCTGCCGAACGCCGTCGGCAATTGCTCCACAGCGCCGCAACGTTGCGGCGGATCCTCACAACGATCGGCGGCGGCATTGCTGCCCCGGCCACGATCCTCTCAGGAGAGGAAGGACTCTCATGACAGCAATAGCCGCTCCCCAGGCCGTTGTCCCGGCCAGGCGCCGGCCCTTCACCAGCTTCCTCAAGCGGGACAGGAGGCTCACCCTCGCCCTGTCCCTGCTGGCCGCCCTGGTGGTGCTGACGCTCCTCGGCCCGCTGCTCTGGCGGGTCCAGCCCGAAGCCATCAACCTCGGCGCGGTCCTCCAAAGCCCCAGCTTCGCGCACCCGATGGGCACGGACGACACCGGACGCGATGTGATGTCCCGGTTCCTCGCGGGCGGACAGACCTCGATCCTCGCGGGCCTCACCATCGCCCTCATCGGGGCCATCGTGGGCTGCGTGGCCGCCCTCCTGGCCGGATCCATGCGCGGCTGGGTGGACACCCTGTTTACCTGGCTGACCAACTCGATCCTCTGCTTCCCGGCCATCCTGCTCGCCATGGCCATCGCCATGGCGCTCAAACCGGGGGTCACCGCCGCCGTCATCGGCCTCTCACTGCACTCCTTCCCTTGGTACATGAGGACCCTCCGCGGCGAAGTGATGCGCCTGTACGGCCAGGACTTCATCCGCTCCACCATGGCGATCGGCGCCCACCCCGGCCGGGTCCTGTTCCGGCACGTGCTCCCGCACCTGGTGCCGATCATGATCCTGCAGATGGCTGCCGTATTCGGTGCCGCCGTGCTGTCCTTGGCTGCCCTCGGATACCTCGGACTCGGGGCCCAGCCGCCCACCGCCGAATGGGGCGAAATGATCACCGAAGGCCAGCAGTTCTTCCTCACCGGCCAGTGGTGGATCGCCGGCTTCCCGGGCCTGGGACTGCTCACCGCCGTCACCCTGACCACCGTCATCGCGGACCGGGCCCGTGAGGTCCTGGACCCCCGCGGCGAATTCACCCAGGCGAAGTGAGGCTTGCAATGACCAGCACCCTGCTCAAGCGCCTCGGCGTGGCACTGGCCACGATCTTCGGGGCCTCGATCTTCACCTTCGTCCTGCTCCGCAAGGTCCCTGGCGACCCGGCCCGTGCCATCGCCGGCGACACCGCCACTGAGGAAACCATCGCCGCCCTGCGCAAATCCATGGGCCTGGACGACAACCTCTTCGTCCAGTACGGCAACTACATGGGCTCCCTGCTGCGCGGCGACTTCGGCTTCTCGTACAGCACCGGCAACAGCGTGGGCACGCTCCTGGGGCAGCGGCTTCCCGCCACCCTCGAACTCGGGCTGCTGTCCGTGATCATCGCGATCGTCGCCGCCGTGCTCGCCGCCAGCTTCGCGGTCTACTCACGACGGCGGTGGCCGGACCAGGCGGTCCGTTTCGCCTCCTCCCTGGCCATGGGCTCGCCGCCGTTCTGGATCGCGCTGCTGGCCCTGATGGTCTTCTCCATCCAGCTCGGGATCTTCCCCGGGCCCGAAGGCCGGCTGTCGCCCGGCATGCTCAAGCCGCCGAACATCACCGGGATGTTCACCGTGGACTCCCTCCTGGCCGGGCAATGGGCCACCTTCGCCAACGCAGCGTGGCACCTGCTCCTTCCGGCGACCATCGTGGCCCTGGGTCCCTTCGCGTTCCTCAGCCGGCTCTACCGCAACCAGTTGCGCGGCACCCTGCGGGAAACCTTCGTGGCCGTCTCCCAGAGCCACGGCCTGCGCCGCCTGCCGGTCTTCCGCCGGCACGTTGCACCGCACGGCCTGCTGTCCCTGCTGCCCGCCGCCTCGCTCCTCTTCGCGGACCTCCTCGCCGGAAGCCTGCTGGTGGAGAAGGTGTTCGGCTGGCCCGGCGTCGGCTCCATGACCGCCGATGCCATCATCCAGAAGGACTTCGCGGTGGTCCAGGCCGTGCTCCTCCTGGCGGCCGTCCTCTACGTGGTGGTCAGCCTCCTGGCAGACCTCCTCCTGACCGCAGCCGATCCCCGCACCCGAGTAGGAGCACGCTGATGCAAAGCAACGCACTCTCCCTTCCCGTACCCCGACTGGCGGGCGACGGCGGCCCGGAGCCCGAGCGCAACGACCCCGTGCTCAGCGTCCGTGGCCTGCGGACCGACTTCGTCACCGCCGTCGGAACCGTCCACGCCGTCCGCGACGTCTCCTTCGACCTCCGCAAGGGGCAGCGCCTGGCGATCGTGGGCGAATCCGGCTCAGGCAAGTCCGCCATGGCCATGTCCCTCATGGGCCTCGTGCCTCCGCCCGGCCGCGTGGTGGGCGGCAGCGTCAGGCTCAACGGCAACGAGATCGTGGGCCTGGACGACGCCGGGATTTCGAAGGTCCGCGGCAAGGACATCGGCCTGGTCTTCCAAGACCCCATGGCCGCCCTCGACCCGCTGAAGACCATCGGCAGCCAGTTCGTCGAAACCATCCGGGTCCACCAGGACGTCTCCGTCAGGACGGCCCGCAAGCTGGCCTGCGATCTGCTGGGCGAAGTCGGCGTCAACGACCCCGCCCGCCGGATCGCCGACTACCCGCACCAGTACTCCGGCGGCATGCGCCAACGCGTGCTGATCGCCATGGCCATCGCCAACGACCCCTCCGTGGTGGTCGCCGACGAACCCACCACCGCACTGGACGTCACCACCCAGGCCCAGGTGCTGGACCTGCTGGCCAAGATCTGCGACGAACGCGGCAACGCCCTGGTGATGATCACCCACAACCTGGGCATCGTCGAAGAACTCTGCGACAGCGTCAACGTCATGTACGCCGGGCGCTTCGTCGAATGCACCAGCACGGAAGCGTTGTTCGCCTCCGCGGGCCACCCGTACTCGAAGGCCCTGCTGGACTGCGTCATCGACCCCGCCACCGCGCGGCGCGGCGCCCTGCCGGCCATCCCCGGATCGCCGCCGGACCTCTCGGTGGACGAACCCGGCTGCCCCTTCGCGCCGCGCTGCCCGATCGGCCGGGACCAGGAACGCTGCGCGAACGAAAGGCCGCAGCCGCGCACCCTGTCCAACGGCGCCGTCGTCCGCTGCCATTTCGCCTACGACTCCCAGGGAGAGACAGCATGAGCATCGCAAGCGCCACCCCGCTCCTGCGGGTGGAGAAGCTGAACAAGTCCTATGCCAAAGGCATCGGCAACCGCCACCGCACCCAAATCCTGCGCGACGTCTCCTTCGAACTGCGCCGCGGCCAGACCCTTGGCCTGGTGGGGGAGTCCGGCAGCGGCAAGTCCACCACCGCGGCCTGCGTCATGGGCCTGACGGCGGCGGACAGCGGGCTGATCGAGTTCGACGGCGTCGACCTCACCACATTGTCCAAGGCCGACATGCGCAGGATGCGCCGGCGGATCCAGATGGTCTTCCAGGACCCGAACGGCTCCCTCGACCCGCGCTTCATCGTGGCGGACCTCGTGGAGGAACCGCTCATCGTGCACGGCGTCACCGATTCGGCCGAACGTTCGCGCCGGGTCTCCGAGGTCCTGGACCGCGTGGGCATCAGCGTCAAACAGGCCCAGCGCTACCCCTTTGCGTTCTCCGGCGGCCAGCGCCAGCGCATCGCGATCGCCCGGGCCCTCGTCCTGAACCCGGACCTGGTGGTCCTGGACGAACCCGTCAGCGCCCTGGACGTCTCCATCCAGGCCCAGGTCCTGAACCTGCTCAGCGACCTGCAGGACGAACTCGGCCTGACGTACCTCTTCATCGTCCACGACCTCGCGGTGGCCCGGCTCATGAGCCACAACATCGCCGTCATGAACGCCGGGGAGATCGTGGAGGCAGGCACCTCCGCGGACGTCTTCGACAACACCACCCACCCCTACACCCGTGCCCTGCTGGACGCCGTGCCGGGTGCCCGACGCCGGGCGAAGGCGCTCGCCCCGGCGGGCACGGCCGACGCCATGGAAGGAATGTGACATGTTGACCCTCCCGAAATGGACGGCTGCTGCGAAGTCGGGGCTGATGAAGCGCACGACGGCGGCGCTCGCCGCCGTCGGCCTGCTCGCCCTGTCCGGTGGCCTGGCCGGCTGTGCCCAGCCCGCCGCCTCTTCCGGCGCCGGCGAACGGCCCTTCACCGTGAACTGGGCCGCGTCCCTGACCAACATCGACCCCGCATTCGTGTGCGCGGGCAATGAGAACAGCTTCGCCACCAACTTCTACGCCCGCCTGGTCCGGCTCGACGAGGAGCCGCAGAAGGACGGCACCCTCGTGGCAGTCAACGAGCCTGAACGGGTCAAGGGCGACCTGGCGACGTCGTGGACCGTTTCCCCGGACGGAAAGTCGTACACCTTCAAGTTGCACCCCGGGGCGAAGTTCGCCAACGGCAACCCGCTGGACGCCGAAGCCGTGCGCTACTCGATCATGCGCAACCTCACCATCGGCGGCTGCGGCGCCCTGGGCCTGCAGATCGGTCTGACGGATCCGCCGCTGATCAGCAACGTCGTCGTGGTGGACCCGCAGACGGTGCGCCTGGAACTCTCCCGGGCGTATCCTGCGATCCTGGTGACCCTGGCCCAGAGCCGCGGCTCGATCTATGACCCGAAGGTCATCAAGGAGCACGGCGAAGACCAGAAGGGCGTGCCCAACCAGTGGCTGGCCTCGCACACCGCCAGCAGCAGCGGCCCCTACGTGCTGGACGAGTACGTGGCCAACAACTACGCCGTCCTCACCCGGAACCCGAACTACTACGGCGAACCGGCCAAGGAAGCGCAGCTGCGGGTCAACTTCATCACCTCGATCCCCACGCTGATGCTGCAGGCCCGCCGAGGCGAAGCCGATGTGACCCTGGGCCTGCCGCCCTATGTGGTGCACCAGCTGAGCCAGGAGGACTGCTGCCGGGTCACCAGCGCCCCGGCGTTCGCGCCGGTGACGGTGTCACTGGACAACTCCTCCGGCACCACGGCCAACCCGAAGCTTCGTGAGGCGCTCACCTATGCGGTGCCGTACGAGCAGATCAAGGCGAGCGTGGCCTACGGCTACGCGGACAGCTACTACGGCCCCTTCGTCCCCGGCATCCCGGGCTTCGACGCGCAGCGTTCCGCGCCCCGGCCGCTGGACAAGGACAAAGCCCGCGCCTTGGTCAAGGAATCGGGCCTGGTGGATCCGCAGATCGACCTCATGATCAACCCATCCTCGCCCGGTGTCTCCACGCTCGCGACCATCCTCAAGGCGTCCTGGGAGGACATCGGGGTTCGGGTGAACATCGATTCGCAGACGCCCACGGCGTTCGCCACCAGGTTCAACACCGGCAAGTACCAGTCGGCCCTGCTGTTCGAAACCGGCGGCGTGGTGGCCGCGTACGAACTCCGCAAGAAGATGACCTGCGGCAGCACGTTCAACAACCAGCACATCTGCATCCCCGGAACCCCGGAGCTCATGGACAAGCTCAACGCCGCTTCCGACCTTGATGCGCAGCTGCCGTACATCAACGCGCTGGTGGATGCTTGGCGGGCCAGTTCGCCCACCATCATCCTCTACCGCGCCCAGTTCACGGCCGTGCTCTCGCACTCGGTCAAGCACTTCGAGTTCTCGCCCACGTACTCCTTCTACAACTGGGGCCGCTGACGGCACCCTGCCCGCCCGGGAACCGGTTTGGCCGGTCCCCGCGGCGGGCACCACAAGACTTCCAGAACCAGCTAAAGGACAAGAACAATGCGTATTGGTGTTGATGGCAGCAAGATTCCCCACGAGCCCGAGGACTCCGCCGTCCGGATCCTCGAACGCGCCCACGCGATGGGCATGGAAGGCGTCTACTTCCGCACCGTGATGGACGTTTCGCCCACCCTGGACCGCGGCCTGCTCGCCGAAGTGCGCTCCTGCGCCGATGATCTGGGGCTGTACCTGCAGATGGGCCTGGCCAAGGTCAATCCGTATGCGGCCTCCGAGGCTCCGCAGGTCCGCAGGCTGGGCGACGGCGACTACACCCGCGGCATGATCAAGATGATCGAAGCCGCCCACGAGGCCGCCGGCGTCACCGAGCTGTGGGTGGCCTGCGCCAACTACCAGCGCGGCATGCCCGGCTACTACGTCTTCGACCGCTTCCGCACCGACGCCCCGTGGCCGGACCAGCTGGTGGCGATCGAGAAGTTCCTGCGCCTGCTCGCACCGGTGGCCCGCGACCACGGGGTGCACCTGAACATCGAAACCCACGAGGAGATCACCAGCTACGAGGTGGTGCGGCTGGTGGAATCCGTGGGCCCGGACGTCCTGGGCGTCACGTTCGACACCGCCAACGTGGTGGTGCGCGGCGAGGACCCGGTAGCCGCCGCCCGCCGCGTGGCGCCCTACACCCGCGCCACGCACCTGAGGGACTTCGTGCTGGGGGAGCAGGACGGTGTGTTCGGACGCGTCTTCGCCCCCATTGGCCAGGGCTCCATCGACTGGGACACCGTGCTGGGCATCCTGCACGCGGCCAACCCGGAGCTGCCGCTCTCCATCGAGAACGCCGGCCCCACCCTGCACCTGCCCATCGGCCTGGACGACCCCGAATGGCTGGCCGTGCACCCGGACCTGGCTCCGGCCGAGGTGGCCCGCATCCGCGGGATGGCGGCCGAGTACCAGGCCAAGGTGGACGCCGGGGAGGCACCCTCCCTGACCGAGCTCCGTGCGATCCCGTACGACGGCGAACGCTTCATCCACGAGTCGGCCCAGGTCCTGCGCGCCTCCCTCGCCCGGCTCGGCCTCGCGGAGGGCGTCACCACCCGCTAAACACAAGCGCGAACTGGCAGCAGATGCCCGTAAGACTCCGCGGAGAGGGCACCTGCTGCCAGTTCGCGCGGGGGTGCCTGTTCCGGCCGCCGGGGAGCACAATGGCCTCATGGCATCCAAGATCACCGATGTTCCGGGAATCCGCGTAGGGCACGTCCAGAAGATCGGCGGCGGCTGGCTGTCCGGGGTCACGGTGGTGCTGCCCCCGCCGGGAACGGTGGGTTCGGTGGACGTCCGTGGCGGCGGTCCCGGCACCCACGAGACCGATGCCTTGGACCCCACCACCCTCGTCCCCACGGTGGACGCCGTGGTGCTGACCGGCGGGAGCGCCTACGGCTTGGCCTCGGCGCACGGGGCGCAGCGCTGGTGCGAAGAGCAGGGCCGCGGCTTCGCGGTGCCCGGCGGCGTGGTGCCGATTGTTCCGGCCGCAGCCATCTTCGACCTCGGCCGCGGCGGCGACTTTGCCGCCCGGCCCGGCGCGGACATGGGTTATGAAGCGGCAGCCGCCGCTGCCGCGTCCGGCGAGCAGGCCGACGTCGTGCGCGGCAACACCGGAGCCGGAACCGGGGCGGTGCTCGGCAGGGGCGCCTTCAAGGGCGGGGTTGGTACGGCATCCCTCACGCTCGGCGCCGTCTCGCCAGACGGCGCCGTTGTGGTCGGCGCGATCGCCGTGGTGAACGCGCTCGGCATGCCGGCCGGGGCGGAGATGCCGGCTGCGAAGGGCTCCGCAGGCCTGAACACCACGCTCGCCGTCGTCGCCACCAACGCGGTCCTGGACCCGGCGGAATGCAAGCGGACCGCCGCGGCGGCCCATGCGGGCCTCGCCCGGGCCCTGAACCCGTCCCACACACTGGCCGACGGCGACACTGTCTTCGCGCTGGCGACCGGCGCCGTCGCCCTCGACCGCAGCACCGAACAGGCGCGCCAGGTTTCCCTGATCACCCTGCAAAGCGCGGCCGCCGAGGCGGTGCGGCTGGCCATCCTGGACGGCGTCGCCGCCGCGGAATCCATCACCACGCCGGCAGGGGAGTTCCGCGCGTTTGCCGTCCAAACGGAAGGACGGCAGGGGTGACAGCGCGCTGACCCTGCGCTAGCATGAGCGGATTTAACATTCCGCCTGCTTTGGCGTAGTGTTGTCTGTTGGTTGTCTGCACAGCCGCGCCCATTTACAGAACCGGATTTTCCGGGTCTGCCGGTGGGCAGGCGGGGCAACCGAAAACCCAAAAACGTCCGCAGGGATTCCCTTGGGAAGGACTGCGGCAAACAACAGTTAGCGGAGGATATGGCCAAGAAGGACGGGGTCATTGAGATCGAGGGCGTTGTGACCGAGGCTCTGCCCAACGCGATGTTTCGCGTTGAGCTGACCAACAAGCACATCGTTCTTGCACACATCTCGGGGAAGATGCGCCAGCACTACATCAGGATTCTCCCTGAGGACCGCGTAGTGGTGGAGCTGAGCCCTTACGACCTCACACGTGGTCGCATCGTCTACCGCTACAAGTAAATTGCTGGGCGGCAGGGCATAGCCCGAGCCGTTCCAGCCGACCACCTGCAACACGCAAAGGAACGCCATGAAGGTCAAGCCGAGCGTTAAGCAGATCTGCGACAAGTGCAAAGTGATCCGCCGTAATGGCCGGGTCATGGTGATCTGCGAGAACCCGCGCCACAAGCAGCGCCAGGGCTAATTCCCGCCAGGGAATCAGCGCCCGCAAGGGCAAACCTGGGCTGTGCCCACGCAAGTAAATAAAGGCAGCACAAGCTGCGCTGGGACATTGAGCAACACAGAGCCCGGACAGCGGACCCCCGGTCGGAGGCTGGGGCCACACTGAAAGTGTGGGTGTACTGCCTACGACCTCCGGTTTATTCAAGGAGTACCGCCACTATGGCTCGTCTCGCTGGCGTAGACATTCCCCGCGAAAAGCGGTTGGAAATTGCGCTTACTTACATCTACGGCGTGGGCAAGACCCGTGCAAAGGAAACCCTGGCTGCCACCGGCATCAGCGCTGACGTTCGCGTCAAGGACCTGACTGACGCCGAACTGGTTCAGCTGCGTGACTACATCGAGGGCAACTACAAGGTTGAGGGTGACCTTCGCCGCGAGGTGGCCGCCGACATCCGCCGCAAGGTCGAGATCGGCAGCTACGAAGGCCTGCGTCACCGCAAGGGCCTGCCCGTACGCGGTCAGCGTACGAAGACCAACGCTCGTACCCGCAAGGGCCCGAAGCGTACCGTCGCCGGCAAGAAGAAGGCTGGCCGCTAGAAATAGCGGTTGCCTTCCCCGATAACTTTCTGTAGGAGAAAACATGCCCCCCAAGACTCGTGGAGCGGTCCGTAAGCCGCGTCGCAAGGACAAGAAGAATATTGCGCTCGGCCAGGCGCACATCAAGAGCACCTTCAACAACACCATCGTGTCCATCACGGACCCGACCGGTGCTGTGATCTCCTGGGCTTCCGCCGGTGAGGTTGGCTTCAAGGGCTCCCGTAAGTCCACCCCGTTCGCTGCCCAGATGGCTGCCGAGGCCGCTGCAAAGCGCGCCCAGGAGCACGGCCTGCGCAAGGTCGACGTTTTCGTCAAGGGCCCGGGATCCGGACGCGAAACCGCAATCCGTTCGCTGCAGGCCGCTGGCCTCGAGGTCGGCTCCATCCAGGACGTCACCCCCAGCGCCCACAACGGTTGCCGCCCGCCGAAGCGCCGCCGCGTCTAATTGACTCTGCTGCGGCCGGCCGTGCCGCCGTCGGACAGTCCTGTCCGACGGGCGCGGCCGGCAGCTTCGGAAACAAGCCGATTTCCACCACCTGTGTTGCGTCATATAGCGGATGCTCGCCGAAAGGAAACCTAAGTGCTTATTGCACAGCGCCCCACTCTGTCTGAAGAAGTAGTCTCCGAGAACCGCTCGCGTTTCATCATTGAACCGCTGGAACCGGGCTTCGGCTACACCCTCGGCAACTCCCTCCGCCGTACCCTGCTCTCCTCCATCCCCGGTGCCGCTGTTACCAGCATCCGGATCGATGGCGTGCTGCACGAGTTCACGACGGTTCCGGGTGTCAAGGAAGATGTCACCGAGATCATCCTGAACATCAAGAACCTGTCCGTGTCCTCCGAGCACGACGAGCCGGTTGTCGCGTACCTGCGCAAGCAGGGTCCCGGAGTCGTCACGGCAGCGGACATCGCTCCGCCCGCCGGTGTCGAATTCCACAACCCGGATCTGCACATCGCCACGCTGAACTCGAAGGGCAAGTTCGAACTCGAACTGACCATCGAACGCGGACGCGGCTACGTTTCGGCAGCTCAGAACAAGTCCGGCGACTCCGAGATCGGCCGTATCCCGGTCGACTCGATCTACTCGCCGGTCCTGAAGGTGACTTTCCGCGTGGAAGCCACCCGTGTTGAGCAGCGCACCGACTTCGACAAGCTGATTGTCGACGTCGAGACCAAGCAGGCCATCGCCCCGCGCGATGCCGTCGCTTCCGCAGGCACCACCCTGGTGGAACTGTTCGGTCTGGCCCGCGAGCTGAACACCGCAGCTGAAGGTATTGAGATCGGCCCGTCGCCCACCGACGCAGCCCTGGCTGCCGACATGGCACTGCCGATCGAGGATCTGGACCTCACCGTCCGTTCCTACAACTGCCTCAAGCGTGAGGGCATCCACACCGTGGGTGAACTCGTTGCCCGCTCCGAGGCTGACCTGATGGACATCCGCAACTTCGGTGCCAAGTCCATCGACGAGGTCAAGGCAAAGCTGGTGGAACTGGGCCTGTCCCTGAAGGACTCGCCTCCCGGTTTCGACCTTGCAGCCCGCGCCGCAGCCATCGAAGAGGACGACGCCGCGTTCAGCGACGACGAGCTCTAACACAGATCTTGGCCATCGGGTCCCGGACGGACCAGTACGGCCTTCATTACAGGAGAAATTACTATGCCTACCCCCACTAAGGGTCCGCGCCTCGGAGGCGGTCCGGCTCACGAGCGCCTGATGCTCGCGAACCTGGCAGCATCGCTGTTCGAACACAAGCGCATCACCACCACGGTCACCAAGGCCAAGCGCCTGAAGCCGTACGCAGAGCGCCTGGTCACCTTCGCCAAGCGTGGCGACCTCGCTTCCCGCCGCCGCGTTCTCGGCCTGATCAGCAACAAGGGCATTGTCCACGAGCTGTTCACCGACATCGCCCAGGCTGTGGAGAACCGCGAGGGCGGCTACACCCGCATCACCAAGATCGGCAACCGCAAGGGCGACAACGCTCCCATGGCTGTCATCGAGCTGGTTCTCGAGCCGCTCTCCCCGAAGCAGGCTGTTGTAGCCGAAGCCACCCAGGCTGCCGAGAAGGCTGCTCCGGTTGCTGAGGAAGCCGCCGCTGAAGAGGTCGTCGAGACCGAAGAGGCTCCCGAAGCCGCTGCCGAAGAGGCTCCGGCCGCTGAGGAAGCTGCTGAGGCCGCTGCTGCTGAAGAAGCAGCCGAAGAGGCTGCCAAGGACGAGAAGTAATTCGCTGAATTCTTCCCGATAGACTTGGGTCTATGAACGAACAGGAACCCGCTGCCCCCGTTTCCGGAGGCGGCGGGTTCTTGCGTATCCGGATGGATTTGTCGTACGACGGCGGGCCGTTCAGCGGGTGGGCCGTGCAGCCAGGACTCCGCACAGTGCAGGGCTGTCTGGAGTCTGCACTGGAGCTGGTCATTCGCCGGCCCGTGCGGGTCACCGTAGCCGGACGCACCGACGCCGGCGTGCACGCCCGCGGCCAGGTGGTCCATGTGGACCTCTCGGAGGAGGAATGGTCCCGGCTTTCGCGCGGCGGACTGTACGAGCCGGCCGCCGCCCTGCAGCGGAAGCTGCGCGGTGCGCTCGGCAGGGTCCTGGAGGGGCACCACGGTGCCGGTGGAATTCGCGGAGCCATTGAGATTCACGACGCCGGCCTGGCGCCGTCGGGCTTCGACGCCCGGTTTTCGGCGCTGTGGCGCCGCTACAGCTACCGGATCGCGGACGGCCCATCGCATTGGGATCCGCTGCTGCGCGGACTGACCCTCTGGCACAAGGCTCCGCTCGACGAGGCCCTGATGAACCGCGGCGCGGCCGAACTCCTGGGCCTGCAGGATTTCCGGGCCTATTGCCGGCCCCGGGAAGGAGCGACCACCATCCGGGAGCTCCAGGCCTTCGAATTTGAGCGCGGAGAGGACGGCGTCATCGTCGCCACCGTCCAGGCCGATGCTTTCTGCCACAACATGGTCCGCTCCCTCGTGGGCGGCGCCCTGCGCGTGGGGGAGGGGCTGGAGACGCCCCAGTGGATGCACGACCGCCTCCTGGCCGGCGTCCGCGATGCCAAGTCTGTACTTGCCGCGCCGCATCCCCTGGTCCTCGAACACGTGGCCTATCCGGCCGACGATGAACTGCTGGCCCGAGCCGAGCTGACCCGGGCGAAACGGGAGTAACCCCACACGTTAGAGACCCCCTTCCGGCTCTGGGTACCGGAAGGGGGTCGGGATGACCACTGCGGCTCTGGGTACCGGGTGGTCGGTATAGCGGCACCCCTCGCATTGGGTGCCAAATCGGGTACCTCCCTCCGGCAGGCCCAGCAGTTGCCGGTGGTGGCGTCGAGGTACTCCAGGTGCCTGCCCAGACAGGCGGGCTGGGTGGTTTTGGGTCAGGGCAGGCCGAGGGCGGCTTTCAATCCGCCAGTGAGGTCACCGAAATAGCCGTTCAGGGCGCCCCCGAAGAGTCCAACTCCGAAGACGATGACGAGAGCGACGAAGCCGCTCATCACCGAGTACTCCGTGGCCGTCGCGCCGCGCTCGCTCCCCAGGAACGAGATCAGGCGGTTGTGTATGTTTTTCATGTTTGACGCCTTTCTTTCGATGCTAGGAGAAAGCAGCCATGATGTTCATGGCGGCAGGACCGATCAGGATGATGAAGAGGGTGGGGAAGATGCAGAAGATGAGCGGGAAAAGAATCTTCACAGGGATCTTCATGGCGTGTTCCTCCGCCCGTTGGCGGCGCTTCGTCCGCATCTCGAGCGCTTGCGCCTTAAGGACTTTGGCGATCGCAATGCCGTAGGTGTCGGCTTGGATAACGGCCCGGATGAAGCTTCGGACATCCGGCACATCGATCCGCTCCGACATAGCCCGGTAGGCTTCCTTGCGGCTGCGACCCACTTGGATGTCCTGCAGGGTCCGGATGAATTCGTCCGCCAGCGGACCCGTCCCGTTTGACGCAACACGGGACACCGCGGCCTCGAAACCGAGACCAGCCTGCACCGAAATCAGCATCTGGTCGAGAGAATTCGGAAGGTCGCGCCTGATGGCGTCCCGCCGCTTCTGTGCGTTGGAACGGATCAATAGGTCAGGCACGAAGTACGCGAGCAAAGTGATCGCAATTGCCAGGACAATGCGGCCAGCAGACCGGTCAACCATGAACAGCAGAACACCCATGACTCCGCCAGCGAGTGCGAGCAACGGCTTGACCATCAGCACGCGTGCCAATGGCCATTCCTTGGGCCGGCCAGCACCGGCGAGTTGTCTGTCAAGCCAGGCAACGTAGCCGACTGGCGCAATCCGGCGAGACCACTCGGACAGTCGCTGACTTGGATGGGCTTGCTGCGCGGTGCTTGCCGCCCGTGCTCCCAGGTTCATCCGGATGTTCCTCAGCCCGGCCCGATCACCGGTAAAGGCGAGCCACACCATCCAGGAGACGGGGGCCACGATGGCGAGCATCGCGGCATATGCGAAGGGTTGCATGACGATCCTCCTCAGTACTTCGGCTTGATAAGGCGGCTGAGCCAGAAGGCCCCGAGACTCAGCATGACGGCAGCTGCTGCAATCATCAGGTACCCGGGAACCGTGGACGTAAAGGTGTGTGCGTACCGCGGATTGATGAAAAGCAGGGCGATGAACATCACAATCGGAAGGGAGATGAGGACGATCGCCGACACCCGGCCTTCTGCGCTCAATGCCCGGACTTGGCGGCGGATCCGGTTGCGGTCCCGGATGGTTTCACCGACGTGGTCCAGGACCTCGGCCAGGTCCCCACCCACTTCGCGATGGATCTCGATGGCCTGGGCTATCCAGCCGAAGTCTTCGTTACGAGTCCGGACCACCACCTCATTCATCGAGTCGCGGAGATCCCTTCCGATCCGGGTCTCATTGACGATCCGGCCCAGTTCCTCCGACATGGGTTGCTCGCTTTCCTTGGCCGCCGCATCGACGGCGCGGAGGAGGCTGTGCCCGGCGCGCATGCCGCCCGTCAGCATCTGGAGGGTGTCAGGAACCTGCTCGTCAAATTTCGCCTCCCGCCTGGACGTGAGCACGTTGAGCAGGGCAATCAAGCCGACCACCGCGACAACAGCCAGCAGGAGCGCAAAGAACGGACCTGCGAGCGCAAAGCCGGCGACAGCGGCGAGCACTGCAACAACGCCTGCTAGGAGCACATAGTCGGCAGGCTGCTTCTTCAGCCCGGCTGCGTCGAGCCTCGCCCGTGACAGGTAACTTCCAGAGCGCGGCTGGATCCGGTCTTCGATCGCTCCCAGTGCTGAGTTGGTCACCGTCGTCAAGATGGAATCCCTGTGGGGCATGTCCGGACGGCGGCGCTGCACGTCGATGGTCCGCCTAGACTTCAGAACGACCAAGAAGACCAAGCTCAAAGCGAGGTACACCAGCGCCAGACCTGCCGGCAGGAGAAAGGCGGGACCTGATGTGACGTTCATCGCCGCACTCCTTGGCCAAGTGCACCGAATACCGCCGGTGAAATCGGGATTCCCAGTTCAGCAAAGCGGTCGGTGAACCTGGGCCGTACGCCGGTCGGCATCGGCCTGCCGAGGAAACGCCCGGTGGGGTCGACACCAGCCGAGTAGTCGAAAACGAAGGCGTCTTGGAGCGTGACGATATCGCCTTCCATCCCCTGGACCTCGGTCAGATGGGTGATACGGCGGGTGCCATCGCGGAGGCGAGTGATGTGCACGATCAGGTTTACGGCCGAAGCAACCTGCTCCCGGATGGCCCGCAGCGGCAGGTCCATGCCCGCCATCAGCACCAGTGTTTCCAGGCGGGCGATGGCGTCACGCGGAGAGTTTGCGTGGACTGTGGAAATCGATCCGTCGTGGCCTGTGTTCATGGCCTGCAGCATGTCGAGGGACTCGCCACCACGGACCTCGCCGACAACGATGCGGTCGGGCCGCATGCGCAGGGAGTTCCGTACGAGGTCACGGATGGTGACTTCACCGCGGCCTTCGATGTTCGCAGGCCGGCTCTCCAGCCGCACCACATGTTCCTGCTGGAGCTGGAGCTCGACGGCGTCCTCGATGGTGACGATCCTGTCCTCGGCAGGGATGAAGGAGGAGAGTACGTTCAACAGGGTCGTCTTGCCGGTACCCGTACCGCCGGAAACGATGATGTTCATCCGGGCCAGCACACATGCCCGGAGGAGTTCTGCCATTTCCGGCGTCAGGCTGCCGAACTCGATCAGCTTGTTGACCGTCAGGGCCTCCCGGCCGAACTTGCGGATCGTGAGGGAGGGTCCGTTGACCGCCAAGGGCGGAATGATGGCGTTCACACGGGAGCCGTCGGCGAGGCGCGCGTCCACCAAGGGCGAGGACTCGTCAATGCGGCGGCCGACCCTGGAGACGATCCGTTCGATGACTTTCCGAAGCGCATCGTCAGACGAGAATTTAGCCTCTGTTTTGAAGATCCGCCCGTACCGCTCGACGTAGACGCTGTCGTAGCGGTTGACCATGACTTCCGTGATTTCGGGATCGTCGAGGAAGCGCTGGATCGGTCCGTGCCCAAGGACGTCATCGATAATTTCGGAGGTCAGGCGATGGCGTTCGGCCGTCGTGAGGGGGACCTGCTCGGCGTCGACGACCTGCTTCAGTTCGTCACGGACGTACTGGTGCAGTTCCGCCTCGTCCAGGCTGGAATCCGTCAGCCGGGAGCCCATGCGTTCATACAGGGCGGCGCTGGCGCGTTCCTTCAAGCTGCTCAATGCTCCGCTGGCGAGGACGGTCGAGTGCGTGTCTCCTTCGCTCTGCGAGCTGGCCAAGTTCTCCGAGGCACGGACTTCCTGGATGCGGCTCAAGGTGGGCGCTTCGGACTCCGTCTCCGGGTTTTCCGGGACGGGGGCCGCTCCGCCTGAAGGTTCTTCTCCGTAAAGGCTTTCGAGCCTGCGTGAGAGGTTCACCGGACTACCGCCCTTCTGTGAAGCTGCTTGTGGGTTCGTTCATCCCAATTGGGCTTGAAGCGTTCTACAAGGGAACGTAATCCCTTGGTTGCGGGATCCCGCCTGTTGTCCTGCAGCAGTGGGACGCCCTTGTTCGTGGAGAACGGCAAGGTCTTCGAGCGTGGTATGGCGACATCCACCGGAACCCCGATGGTCGCCTCCACGTCTGTCAGTCCCAGGCCGCTCCGCGGATCGGCCATGTTCAGCACGACGTGCCGGTGTTGTGGCAGCAGCCGCAGCTCGTCCAGGATGTGCAAACCGGTCCGTAAGCCGCGGATGCTCGGAATGTCCATGCCGCAGACCCATACCGCGTCCGTCGCATTTTCCAAGGCTGCCAGGACGTGCTCGCCAAGCCCCGGGGCCGTGTCGATCACGACGTATTGGAACTCGTGCCTTAGCTGCCCCAGGAGATTGCTGACATGTTCGGCCTTGATGCGGTCCATCTCCACCGGGTTGCGGGGAGCGCAGAGCGCATAGATGCTGGCTGGATGGACGCTCAGGTAGGTCTTGAGCACCATGGAGTCCTGGCTCGCCGGCCCGAGCACGGCGTCGGTAATGGTGTGGTCCGGCTCAAGGAGCAGGCCGCTTGCGACGTCCCCGAATTGCAGGTCCAGGTCGACGATGACGACGCCCATCGGGGCGAGGGTGCCGAGCCCCACGGCGAGGTTCGTGGCCACCGTAGTTTTGCCGACGCCGCCCTTGGGCGACATGACCGCGATGACGCGGCCGCCTGACGCCTGGTCCGGGGACTCGATTGCGCTCGGGGCGAGGCCCCGACGCCGTCCTGCCGCCGCGAGGCTGGCACGCTCGACCATGACCCGGATTCCATCGGCCTCGGCGGCGGGGGACAGGATGTCCCTGACGCCGGCACGCATGGCGGCCAGGACCAGTTCCGGAGTCTGCTCGGCCGCGAGGACCACGCTGATTTCCGGAAACTGCAGGTCCAACAGTGATGCGTGCTTGAGGGATTCGGTGACATCCAGGCCGGGGCCGAGGATGAGGACCTCAGGAGGCTCGCCGAGGAGCTGGTTCAGGATGTCCTGCGGGCCTTCCGGAAGGTAGTCCGCCTGGAACCATTGCAGGCTGCCGCTCATACCGGCTGTGGCGGAACGGACCCTTCGCTCGAAGTCAGTGTCCGGTGTGATCAGAATGAAGCGGCTCATCGGAATACCTTGCCGAGAGTCATCACTCCGGAGTTGCCTTGGGTGGCATCGCCCGGTTCTTTGGTGAGGTAGACAGCCCCGAATTCCACTGCGAAGACGATCTTCTCAACGTCGCTCGCCGGGCGGGCGAGGGTCACCAAATAGGTGCCCTGGGTTGAGGAGTTCTTGTTGGCGTTGAGCGCGCCGCCTCCCGTGGATGCCTGCTCCGTCTGACCGGCCGGATCTGCGATGCTGCCTGAACCATCCTGGACGGCGGTGACGAGCACTTTGTGGAGCGACAGTTGGGTCATGTAAGGGAGGGAATCATCCTTCGGTTTGAAGGACAGCAGCACTCCCACGGTATCTCCGGCCTGGAGGTTGCCTCCGACAACACGTTCGATGTCGAGCTTGACAGTGACTTCCTGGAGGCCTGTCGGAACTTCCACCCGGCCGCGGCCAACCTGGGAGCCAGGATCCACCATGCGGGAGGCGAGGACTTGTTCGCCTGGCATGAATTCGATGGATGTTACTTTGTTTCCCAGATCACCGAGGTTCTTGACGCTGTCCGCCGCGATGGCTGACTTAGGAATGGCCTTCTTGATGACGCTGTCGCCAAACTTGTCGGCGGTGGTGCCAGCAGGAATTTCCTTCTGAACGAGGTAAACCTCTTCGGTTTCAGTGTTTGCCAAGGCGCGCCTGTCAGCTCCCTGGACGTAAATAAGAAGCATCACCGTCCCGATGATGGCTACGACAAGCGCAGCGATGCCTCCCAGTAGGCGTGTTTTCACTTTTTTCTCCTGTCGATGCGCGGAAGGGGTGGATCCGGTCCGCTATTTGATGAGTTTCACGATGACGGTGCCGAGGTTTTGCCCAGACCCGGCGCCACCGCCTGCGGCGGCATCGATGGTGACGTACTTGACGAACTGACCGATGATGCAGCGGTCATTGCCTCCGGAGCATGCAAGGTTGGAGTTGCCCGTGGCTGCTGTGGTGTTGCGGTACTCATAGGGACTGCCGTTGCCGAACTTCCATCCAAGGATCCTGAAGGTGGCGTAGCCCATGATGTGATAGAGCGCACCGTTGCCGGTGCCCGTGGTGGTGTCGAAGACCGGGAAAGTAACTTGGACTGTCTTCCCCGCGCTCATGTCGTTGATCCAGCCCTGCAGTATCGTGGAGCACTGTTGCGGTTTATCGTTGCCGGGGTCGGTCCCGACCACGTTGCCCGTCGAGGTCACCGCGTAGCAGTCCGCGTCGGGATCACTCAGCCATCCCCACCCGCCCGGAACAACCTGCCCTGAAGGGTTGGTGCAGGTGGTGCCCGGCTTCCAGGAGATCTTCTGCTTGACTCCGGTGGACACGGCTGAGCTCAGGTCAAAACACTTGTTTGAGAACGCGAGCGGGAACGCACCGCCCGACCCGGGGAAGGTCAAGCCGGCCACGGCCGTGGCGCCCACGGTTGCGGGGGCGACGTTCAGGGCGCTGGCGAACATCTTGTGCAGGAATCCGGCGCCGCTGGTGCCGTCCAGGGTGGAGGTCTTGACGGTAACTTGGTTGGCGACGCTCAGGTCCACGGACTTGACGGTTGAAGCGTTGTCCCGGGCGTTAGAGTCGGCCAGGGACTTGGCCGCGGCGTTCGCCTGGGCTTGGGTGCAACCGCCACCCGCGGCGCAAATCTGCGCGACGGCGATGGCGCCCGCATCGGCGCCGTTCTGCAGTTCGGCGCGTTCGGCGTAGATCTCGCCGACATCCACGGCCATTGCTCCCGCACCCACGAGGACGAGCATCATGACCGCAACCATGACGCCGGCTGCGCCGCGTTCATTTCTTGCTTTTCTGGTTACATGCATCAGCCGCCGCATCGCATGGCCCCCTTTCCGGAAACGTTGAGCGATGGAACAAAGAATCCTGTGAGGGTTGGCGCGCTGTAGGTGACTGTCGCTGTGACGGTGGCGCCGGAACTGCAGGCACCCGAAAGGCTGACATTTCCGGGGGACAGGTTGATGCTCGGAGCGCCCGCAACAGCCGCGGCCTGTGCCTTGCCTGAATCGTTGGTCACGGCCATCGTCCGCGCGGCTTCACGCGCGGCCTGGGTGACAGAAATCTGGAGATTGAAGAAATAGGCGAATTCCACGATGCCGACAATTATTAGCAGGAGGACTGGTGCGACTAGCGCGAATTCCACTGCAACGGCTCCGCGTTCTCCTTTGTGCCTGGTTTTGCTGCGAGTCATTTTATCCCCCAGTGGATTAGGCAGCTTCAAGGGTAAATGCGTACTTGTTTGAGAAATGGCTGTGCCGCGTCCGCGTGGGCGGACGCGGCACATGCGTTGACGCTTGGAGGCTAGTGCTTACCAGCCCTGAACGACGCCGGCCAGGTTCTGGAAGAACTGGTCGAGAGCCGTACCGAACATGCCGACGCCGAACACGATGACCAGTGCGATGAGACCGACCAGCAGGCCGTATTCAGTCGCTGTCGCGCCCTTTTCGGAGGTGAGGCGATCCTTGAGGCCGGCGATGTAAGAGACAACGGAGAGCATAAGAGATGACATTGGAAAATCCTTCCCAGAAAGGTGAATGTTTTTTTGGCCGAATTCCCAGCCGCCCCCATATCCAGCGGTTCGGATTTCGATAGCAAAAGAATTCACCCGGGGGGTGGAAGGTGGCAAGACATGGCTGTACTCGACTTTTATCGGGTCACATTGACGGTTTTTGCACGAGTACTCAGTTTCTATTCCGAGTACTACTTGGAAGCGGGTATAGCCCGCTCGTCAAGTACGCAGGCCCGTCGGCAAGGGACTAGGGGAGGAGTAGCAGTACGCAGATGGCGGCAGCGAACATCGGGGGGCCGTGAGGCGTCTCTTTGGGCGTATTTCCGCGCCCCAGTCGCAACATCAGCACCGTGAACACGCCGCCTACCACGAAGCCCAGCAGCCCCCCGTAGAACACCTGTTGCCAACCCAAGTAGCCCAAGTACAAGCCAAGGGGTGCTGCGAGCTTCACATCGCCCATTCCGAGGCTCCGCGGGGAAATTAATCCGAGAATCAGGTACCCGGCGAAGAGTACGGCGCCGCCGGCAGCTGCCCGGAGCAGTCCCACCCAGTCCGAACTGAGTGCCGCGGAGGCCATGAAGAGGGCCAAACCTGCCGCGAGGAGCCCCAGAACCAAGGGATTCGGAAGCAAATGCAAGGCGATATCAATGCGCGAAAGCTGGACTGCAAGCACCGCCAGGACAAGATAAGCCGGCAATTCGGGAGAAATTCCGAAACGCCACGTAAACAGAACAAATAAAAGTCCGGTGATTGCCGCCGTCGTAAGCCTCACCCAAAGAGGCGGCATGCCGCCGAGCCGCGGCAGCCAGAGCTTGATCGCGAGGTCTGCCAGGAGGCTCAGGCCGGCGCCGACGACTCCCGCAAGGGCAAGCACAACAGGAGCGACGGTCACGGGCACCTCCTCGGACGGCAGCTGGGCAGTTCCCCTCATTCTGACGCTGCACGTCCCTCGGATCCGTCATTTTGACCCTGCAAGTCTCTTGGCGCTATTGTTGATAGTCGTTGTGCGTGTCCTTTCTCGATGACACATGCCCGCTTGGGGATCCAGTTGCAGGATCACACACCCGGGAGGCATTTCGAGGCCTTGGGATGACTGGTTACATAGAGCCCTCACCTCTGTTCCGGTAGCGCATACCTAGTAGGTCCACGCTTGCGCGTGTGGCCTAAAACATGAACGCCAGAACAAGAACGAGGCAAAACCGTGCGTACGTACACCCCGAAGCCCGGCGATATCAACCGCCAGTGGCACGTCATTGACGCCACCGATGTTGTCCTTGGTCGTCTTGCCAGCCAGACCGCAACACTGCTGCGCGGAAAGCACAAGCCGACCTATGCGTCCCACATGGACATGGGCGACTTCGTCATCATCATCAACGCCGAGAAGGTCGCACTGACCGGCGCCAAGCTGGAGCAGAAGCGCGCTTACCGCCACTCCGGCTACCCGGGCGGCCTGACCTCCGTCAACTACGCGGAACTGCTCGAGTCCAACCCGGTTCGCGCCGTGGAAAAGGCCGTCAAGGGCATGCTCCCCAAGAACTCCCTCGCCGCTCAGCAGCTGAGCAAGCTCAAGGTCTACCGTGGCGCTGAGCACCCGCACGCTGCCCAGCAGCCGAAGACTTTCGAAATCACCCAGGTCGCCCAGTAGTCCTGGCCACCAAACAACTTTTTATACAAGGAGAATCGTGGCTCAGAACGAAGAACTGACCAACGAAGCCGTTGAGGCTGAGGAACTGACCAGCTACACCTCTGAAAGCGCACCGGCTGACGCTGCGCCGAAGAAGGAGCGCCCCGCGCTGACCGTTTCCGGTGCAGCTGTTGGCCGCCGCAAGGAAGCCGTTGCACGCGTTCGCGTTGTGCCGGGCTCCGGCAAGTGGACCATCAACGGCCGCGAGCTGGCCAACTACTTCCCGAACAAGCTGCACCAGCAGGAAGTCAACGAACCCTTCAAGATCCTCGAACTTGAAGGCGCCTACGACGTCATCGCCCGCATCCACGGTGGTGGCCCCTCCGGCCAGGCCGGCGCCCTGCGCCTCGGTGTTGCCCGTTCGCTGAACGAGATCGACGTCGAGAACAACCGCCCGACCCTGAAGAAGGCCGGCTTCCTGACTCGTGACGCCCGCGTCATCGAGCGTAAGAAGGCCGGTCTCAAGAAGGCACGTCGCGCCCCGCAGTACTCCAAGCGCTAAATTTGCGCCTACCCAAAGGCCCGGTCGCTTGGCGACCGGGCCTTTGGGCTCCCTCGGCGCAATTCAGCGCTTGGCTCCACAAGCGCTAAATCCGCTTGTGGGCGCCTTTGCGTCCAGCTGGAAGCCCGTTCCGCCGTTTCGGTGGGGCGGGCTTCCGCCGTTAACGCCGATGACGGCGGCGGGGGACACGGAGCGGGTCGGAACTGGGCGGTGCCCGCCTTCGATTAGACTGGGCAGCGATGTCTAGATTATTTGGAACAGATGGCGTGCGCGGTCTCGCGAACGGAACCCTCACCGCCGAGCTGGCTTTGCAGCTCGCCCAGGCTGCCGCCGTCGTACTTGGCCATGACCGCACCCCCGACGGAAAGCGGCCGCGCGCCGTCGTCGCCCGTGACCCGCGGGCGAGCGGCGAGTTCATCGCAGCGTCCGTCGAAGCTGGCCTTGCCAGTTCCGGAATCGACGTGTTCGACGCCGGCGTGCTGCCGACCCCGGCAGCCGCTTACCTGGTGGCGGATCTCGACGCCGATTTCGGCGTCATGATTTCCGCCTCCCATAACCCGGCTCCGGACAACGGGATCAAGTTCTTCGCCCGCGGCGGGCAGAAGCTACCCGACGACGTCGAGAACGCCATCGAGGCGCAGCTCGGCAAGGAGCCCTCCCGCCCGCTGGGCGGCGACGTCGGACGCATCCAGCGCTTCTCCGACGCCGAGGATCGCTACATCGTCCACCTGCTCACCACCCTGCCGCACCGCCTCGACGGCCTGCGCGTGGTCCTCGACTGCGCCCACGGAGCAGCGAGCGGCTGCTCCCCGCAGGTCTTCAAGGATGCCGGCGCCGACGTCATTGTCATCGGCGCCGAGCCGGACGGCCTCAACATCAACGACGGCGTCGGCTCCACGCACCTGGGCCCGCTGAAGGAAGCCGTGCTGAAGTACGGTGCAGACCTCGGTGTTGCCCACGACGGCGACGCCGACCGCTGCCTCGCCGTGGACCACGAAGGCAACGAGGTGGACGGCGACCAGATCATGGCCATCCTCGCCCTGGCGCTCAAGGAATCCGGCAAGCTCAAGGACGACGTCCTTGTGGCAACCGTCATGAGCAACCTCGGCCTCAAGATCGCCCTCCGCAAGGCCGGCATCTCCATCCGCGAAACCGCCGTCGGCGACCGTTACGTCCTCGAGGAAATGCGCGCGGGCAGCTACAGCCTGGGCGGCGAGCAGTCCGGCCACGTGATCTTCTCGGACTACGCCACCACCGGCGACGGCGTGTTGACCGGACTCCAGCTGGCAGCCCAGGTGGCGCGCACCGGACGGTCGCTGAAGGACCTCGCCACGAGCATGACCAAGCTCCCGCAGCTGATGATCAACGTGAAGGGCGTGGACAAGACCCGCGCCGCAACGGACGAGGGCGTGGCCGCTGCCGTCGCCGCGGCCGAACTGGAACTCGGCGAAACGGGCCGCGTGCTGCTGCGCCCCTCGGGCACCGAAGCGCTGGTCCGCGTCATGGTGGAAGCTGCCGACATGGAAACGGCCCGGCGGATCTGCACCGAGCTCGCCGGCGTCGTGGAGGACCGCCTCGGAATTCCGCGCGAACTTCCGGTCTGAGATTAAGCAATTGCGGCTGTGGCCCGTCTCCCAAGGAGGCGGGCCACAGCCGTTTGTTGGTGATGCGGGCAGCGCCCTAGTCGCGGGCAGCCAGGCTGTCCCGGATTTCGGTGAGCAGCGCGACCTGCGGATCGACCTCAGCTTCCGCTTCCTTGATGCCGAGTTTTGCGTTGCGACGCTCGATCAGGTGGTTCATGGGTACGACCACGACGAAGTAGATCGCGCCCGCTACGAGCACGAAATTGATGATGGCAGCTAGGACGCTGCCATAGGCAAAGCCCTCCCAAGTCATGCCGGCAAGGTCCTTGGCGTTGAATATACGGGCAATGAGTGGGGTCAGGAGACCCTTGACGATCGAATCGACCACCGCGTTGAAGGCGGTACCGATGACGACAGCCACGGCAAGGTCGATGACGTTGCCCTGCATGAGAAACTTCTTGAATCCGCTCAACATGGCTCCAAAATAGCGCAGGCTGGTTGACCCATATCGATCTTCGGCGCAAACACCGGGGACGTGTCGTCCGCCGCACCTGCAGGGGTTACGCTGAAAGTCTGTTCTCCTTTGAGCCGGTAGAGGCAGGATCCATGATCAGGGCGAGCCGCACTCATCATCCTCTGGCAGCAGCCGCGCTGGCGTCGGCTCTCGTGATTGCTGCGTGCACGCCGGACAGCGGCGTGACACCCACCTCCACGCTGCCAGGAGCTGGGGACTCCTACTACCCCGGCCTGGGCAATACGGGGTACACGGCCGATCACTACGGGCTCAGCCTGGACATTGACCCCTCGCGTGGATCGCTCTCCGGCACCGCAACGATCGACGCCCACGCTACGGCCGGGCTGGCGCGTTTCTCCTTTGACCTCGTAGGCCTGGATGTGCGCGAGGTAACCGTCGACGGCCAGCCCGCCGAGCAGAGCCGGCAAGGCGACAAGCTCGTCGTCGTCCCCGCCCACCCGCTATCCCCGGGCGATCATTTCACCGTTGGGGTGGTCTATAGCGGCACACCGCAGGCCATTTCCGATCCGAGCGGCAATCGCACGGGAGCCGCGCAGGTGGGCTGGCATCACGACGGCGACGAAGTGTACGTGGCCAGCGAAGTGTCCGGGGCCCGGACCTGGTATCCGGTGAACGACACTCCCCGGAACAAGGCCACGTATTCGTTCAGCATCACGGTTCCCGCCGGCTATACGGCAGTGGCCAACGGGGCACCGCGCGGCGAGACGCAGCACGGTTCCATGACGACGTTCGCTTGGGAATCCACTGAGCCGATGGCCAGCTACCTCGCGGCCGTCGACGTCGGGCGCTTCGACCGGATCACGGCGACCGGGCCGCACGGGCTGCCGATCATGCTTTATGTCCCAGCAGATTTCGCAGCCGCCGCCCGCACACGGTTCGCGCGGCTGCCGGACATGATTGCCTACTTCGAAAGCCTGCTCGGCCGCTACCCGTTCCCCACGGCCGGCGCGGTGGTGGTCCGCCCGGACTTCCGCTGGTCGCTCGAGACGCAGACGCACCCCGTCTACGGGAGCCAGGTGCTGACTATGAACGCCGAGACTGCAGCGGAGGGCATCTCCCACGAACTCGCGCACCAGTGGTTCGGTGACTCCGTCACACCCAGCAACTGGAGCGACATCTGGCTTAACGAGGGCTTCGCGACCTATCTGAGCTGGGTCTGGCTCGAACACGCAGGGCAGCGCGACTACCTCACCGGGCTGATGACGAGCCAATACGGCTACGAGCTCAACGCCCCCGACTACGCCACCCTTCTCAACCACCCCGACTTGCCGCCGGATCAGGTCCTTGCCATTTTGCGCCGCCTGTTCACACCCGACGGCCACCCCGTCCCGGACGACCAGGTCCTCTCCGCCATGGGATTGAATTCGTCCAGCGCGCTGACCTCCGCCAAGGCCCTCGGGCTGCTCGGGGTCAAGCCTGGGTCCGCGGACGCGACGGGCTACCTCGAGGACGCGCAGTCCTCAGCCCCGGTATCCCCGCCCGCATCGGACCTCTTCGCGGGCGGTGTCTACAACCGCGGTGCGATGGCGTTGCAGGCCCTGCGGATCCGGGTGGGCGACGCTACATTCTTCCGGATCCTCCGCACCTACGCAGCGCAGCATCGTTACGGCAACGCCACAACCGACGACTTCATTCACACTGCGGAATCGGTGAGCCAGTCGGATCTGGGGAGCTTCTTCCAGACCTGGCTCAGGGATCCGAAGGCCCCGCCGATGCCGGCACTGCTGCCCTCGCAGTGAGGAAGGCAGCACTCGTTCGGGCGTGCGATACGTTCTCGCGATCTACAAATACGCGGATGCCGCTTCCAGCCCGAAGTACTCCTCGACGGTGGCGATGCCGCGCTTGGCCATGTCCCCGGCCGCCTCGGGTCCGATGTACCGCAGGTGCCAGGGCTCGTAGTAGTAGCCGGTGGTTTCGTGGAGCATCCAGGGGTAGCGGACCACGAAGCCGTACTTGAACGCGTTGGCCTTCACCCACACGGCTGCCGGCTGCTCCGCGAAGCAGGGCTGGAAGCTGCAGGCTCCGCCGCCGTCGCCGATGTCGAAGGCCCACCCTGTCTGGTGTTCCGAGAAGCCCGGGCGCGCCGACGCGGTGTCCGCCGATGCCCGGCCGCGGGTGTTGACATAGCCGTTGTACGTGGCCGTCTGGGTCTGGAAGGAGCGGTAGCCGGACGCCAGGGTCAGGGTGACGCCGGCATTCGCGGCCGCTGCGAAAAGCTTCCCGGCCGCTGCCGCCGTCGTGCTGTTCAGCAGCGCCGACTCGCCGCTGGTGGCGAGCTGCACGGCGGGCTGGACGAGGTCCGGCGGGGCGAACTGCAGCGGCGTGAGCGGGCGGTGCTTGTTGACCACCACCCAGGGGCTGCGCGGATCCGTGAGCGAATGCTGTTTCGCGAGGGACGCCGACGGCGGCAGCGCGCCTTTGCCGGGGGACGCGACCGGCTGTTTGGCGGTGGGGCTGCTTGATACGGAAGGGCTGCCTGCCGCCGTCGGGCTCACCGATGCGGAAGAGCTGCCGGCTGCGGAAGCGCCGCCCGTCACGGCAGACGCTCCATGGGAATCCTCGGGCGTGCAGGCGGTAAGTACAGTCAGGCCCAGTCCCGCGGCGAGGAGCGCCGTGACCGTCCTGCGGTCGGGCGCGGTGTTATGGCACATGCGTGCTAGACCTTTCGGAGGAGCATCCTGCGGATGGTGTGGTCGGCGTCCTTGGTGAGTACCAGTTGCGCGCGGCCGCGGGTGGGCAGGACGTTCTCTTCGAGGTTCGGCTCGTTGATGCGCTTCCAGATGCCGCGGGCCGTCGCCTCGGCTTCGGCGTCGGACAGAGTGGCGTAGCGGTGGAAGTAGGATTCCGGCTGCGCGAAGGCGGTGCCGCGGAGCTTCCTGAACCGGTCGACGTACCACTCCTCTATATAGGAGGTCTTGGCGTCCACGTAGATGGAGAAGTCGAAGAAATCGCTCAGTGCCAGGCCCTGCCGGCCGTCCTGGCGGGGACGAGCGGGGGCCAGGACGTTCAGGCCTTCGACGATGAGGACGTCGGGGCGGCGGACCACCACTTCCTTGTCCGGCACGATGTCGTAGGTGACGTGCGAGTACCAGGGCGCGCGCACTTCCTCAGCGCCGCCCTTGATCTCGCTGACGAAGCGGAGGAGTGCCCGGCGGTCGTAGGACTCCGGGAAACCCTTGCGTTCGAGCAGGTGCCGGCGCTTCAGCTCGGCGAGCGGGTAGAGGAAGCCGTCGGTGGTGATGAGCTCGACGTTCGGGGTGCCCGGCCACCGGCGCAGCATCTCGCGCAGCACACGCGCGATGGTGGACTTCCCGACGGCGACCGAACCGGCCACGCCGATCACGAAGGGCGTGCGCTGGGTCTGTTCGCCCAGGAAGGTGGTGGTGGCTGCATGCAGCTGGTGGGATGCCTCCACATAGAGGTGCAGGAGCCGCGACAAGGGCAGGTAGACCTCGCGGACTTCGTTCATGTCGAGTGGGTCGCCCAGTCCCCGCAGCCGGATGATGTCCTCTTCGTTGAGAGGCTGCTCCATCTGCGCGGCCAGTCGGGACCAGGTCTGCCTGTCCAGCTCCACGAAAGGCGATGAAGTGTCGCCGTTCGCCTCGTTGCGTTGCAATGTCACCTAAGTGATTCTGCCCTTCCCGGACTCCAACACGAAATGCGGGTAGTGCAAGGCTGGTCAGGAACGGGAGATAGAACGGCGGATGAACGGGTAGCCCGCACGCGGCGCGGAGCGGGCTACCCGGACAGGCGTGCCTACTCGGCGTCGTGGTCGGTTTCGAGGACCTGGACGAGGTAATCGAGGGCCTGCTCAGCGCCGTCGCCTTCGGCCCGCAGCACCACCACGTCGCCCTGGGCGGCGCCGAGCGTCATGAGCGACAGGATGCTGGCGGCGTCAAGCGCATCATCGGCGGGATCGCCCTGCATGGCGATGGTGACCTCCACGGGCTGCTCGCCGGCGGCCTCGGCAAACAAGGCGGCGGGGCGGGCGTGCAGGCCGGAGCGGCTGGCGATGGTGGCTGTGCGTTCGGGCATGGGGTTCTCCTTGGGGTAGCTGGTCGAAAGGACTTAGAGGCCGAGCTCTTCAAGCACGGGGAGCTTGGCGCGGACCCAGTCACGGGCCTCGGTGGCGCCCGACGCCGAGAGGGCCAGCCGGGCCAGCTCCTGCGCCTGTTCGAGGGTGACGGTCTTCAGTACTGTGCCGACGGCGGCAAGCGAGCGGGCGGTCATGGACAGCGTCGAGACACCCAGGCCGGCAAGCACGACGGCGAGGGCCGGGTCCGCGGCCGCCTCACCGCAGACGCCGATCGGCTTGTTGTTGCCTTCCGCGGCGGAGCCTTCCACCGTGAGCTGGACCAGCCGGAGCACGGCGGGCTGCCAAGGCGTGTTGAGCTCGGCGAGGGGGCCGAGCTGGCGATCCGCGGCCATGGCGTACTGAGTGAGGTCGTTGGTGCCGAGCGAGGCGAAGCCGACCTCGCGCAGCACGGAGGCTGCGGTCAACGCCGCAGACGGGACCTCCACCATGACGCCGGGGGTCTTCAGCCCCGCCGCCGCGCACAGGGAAGCGAAGCGCGCGGCTTCCGCGGCCGTGGAGATCATGGGCGCCATGACCCATACGTCGGCCTCGGCTTCGGACGCGGCCCGGGCGATCGCCTCGAGCTGGCGTTCGAGGACGCCCGGCGTGGTGAGGTCCGTCCGGTAGCCGCGGACGCCGAGGGCCGGGTTGGGTTCGGTGGCGTCGGTCAGGAACGGCAGGGGCTTGTCCGCGCCCGCGTCGAGGGTGCGCAGGACCACCTTCTTGCCCGGGAATGCATCGAACACGGCCTTGTATGCGGCGGCCTGCTCGTCCACTGAGGGCTCGGTGTCACGTTCCAGGAAACAGAATTCGGTGCGGAACAGGCCCACGCCCTGGGCGCCGAGCCCGGCGGCGGCCACGGCATCCTTGGCTCCGCCCACGTTGGCCAGGAGCGGCACCAGGTGGCCGTCCGCCGTCGTGCCGTTTCCATCAAAGCCGGCCAGTGTGGCCGAGGTTTCCGCCCACGCGGCCGCGGCCGTGCGCTGTTCGTCGGAGGGGCCGACCGCCACGAAGCCGGCTGCGCCGTCGACGTACACCTCGGAGCCGTCTGCCACCTCGTCCACGCCGTGGGCGGCAACCACTGCGGGCAGTCCGAGGGAGCGGGCAATGATCGCCGTGTGCGACTGCGGCCCGCCGCCGGACGTCACCAAGGCCAGGACCTTGGCAGGATCCAGGGTGGCGGTGTCGGCCGGGGCCAGGTCCTCAGCCACGAGGATGAAGGGGGTCTCGGAGGAGGGGATGCCGGGCGCGGGGACGCCGCGCAGTTCGGCGACGATGCGCGAGCGGACGTCCAGCACGTCGGTGGCGCGTTCGGCCATGTACCCACCGAGGTTGTGCAGCATCTCGGCCACGGACGCCGCGGCTTCCCAGATGGCGCGTTCCGGCGAGGAGCCGGCGTTGATGAGCTTGGCGGCCGACTTCAGCAGCATGGTGTCCCTGGCCATGAGTGCGGTGGCTTCCAGGACGGCTTTCCCGTCGCCGCTGGCGGTGTCCGCGCGGGCCTTGAGGCCGTCGTGCACGGACTGTGCTGCGGCCTTCAAGCCGGCGACGGCGGCTTCCGCAGTGATGGCCGGATCCAGGCGCTCGCCCGACGGCGGTTCGGTCACCGCCTTCGGCATCCGGCGGACGGGGCCGACGATGCGGCCCGGGCTGACTCCTACCCCTTGGAAATTCTGCACTGAATCCTCTGTTTCTCTTTGTTGCCCGGATCCGGCGGCGACGGCACCGCGGATCGGCGAAAAATTGCTTGTGAGCCACTTCATATAGCAGCGCTATAGGTGCTAGGGTAGCGGCTATGAGTTTCGATGACCAGCTTCCGCCCAAAGTCCGGCTGCTCCGCGCGGCGGCCGAATTGCTGGCGAATTCGGAAGGGTCAGCGGTCTCAACGCGCCAGATCACCAAGCTGGCAGGGGTCACGGCGCCTACGCTCTACCACCACTTTGGCGACAAAGAAGGCTTGTTCGACGCTGTTGTGTCAGCCGGCTTTGAAGAGTACGTGGCGGGGGAGCGGGACTTTGCCCCCTCGGGGGAACCCTTGGAGGACATCCGGCGCATGTGGGACAACCACGTGGCATTCGGACTTGCCCAGCCCCACCTGTACCTGGTGATGTTCGGCAACATCAGGCCCGAAAGCCGCCCGGCAGTCGTAGCTGACGCCGAGGGGCTCCTCGAAGAAATGCTGAACAAGGCCGCGATCGCCGGCCAGATCAACGTGCCGCCCCGCGAAGCGGCACGAAGCATCCTCGCAGCCAACGTGGGTGTCACTCTCATGCTCATCTCCGAACCGGCGGAAGACCGGAACCTCGAGCTCTCAACGATGACCCGGGATTCCATGATCTTCGCCGTCTCCACGGAAACCGCCCGTGGCGCCGCAGCGGAGGACTCCGGTAAGTCCTCCGTGGTTGTTGCGGCAATCGCCCTGAATGCGGCACTGCAGGCCTCGCATTCGGACCAACTGTCCAGCTCTGAACTGAAGCTCTTCCTTGAGTGGCTTCACCGCATTTCCAGCAGCTAAGGCTGCCTTCTGCATCGACTAACCCGCGTCGTCGCGGGATACGTTAGGAATTCACATGGCAACAGAGACCGTTGCAAAGCCCCGGACCAGCCTGCGCGTTGGCGTCCAAAAGTTCGGAACATTCCTGTCCGGCATGATTATGCCCAACATCGGTGCCTTTATAGCCTGGGGCATCATCACGGCCTTGTTCATCGAAAAGGGCTGGATCCCCGTGCCCGCGCTCGGTGGCTTCGGCACCGACGCCGCGGGAGTTGCCAACGTGGGCCTGGTCGGCCCCATGATCAAGTACCTGCTTCCCCTGCTGATCGGTTACACCGGCGGCAAGATCGTCTACGACATCCGTGGCGGCGTGGTGGGCGCCATTGCCACAATGGGTGTGATCGTCGGCGCCGGCATCCCGATGTTCATCGGCGCGATGATCATGGGTCCGCTCGGCGGCTGGACCATCAAGAAGCTCGACTCCCTCTGGGACGGCAAGATCCGTCCCGGCTTTGAGATGCTGGTGAACAACTTCTCTGCCGGTATCTGGGGAGCACTGCTGGCATTGCTGGGCTTCTACGGCATCTCGCCGCTCGTCACCTGGTTCAGCCAGGGTGCGGGGAATGTGGTCCAGTTCCTCGTTGACCGCAACCTCTTGCCGTTGACCAGCATCTTTATCGAGCCTGCGAAGGTGCTCTTCCTGAACAACGCCATCAACCACGGCGTGCTCACCCCGCTGGGCATCCAGCAATCCCTGGAACAGGGCAAGTCCATCCTGTTCCTGCTCGAAGCCAACCCCGGCCCGGGCCTGGGCCTCCTGCTGGCCTACATGTTCTTCGGCCGCGGCGCTGCCCGTGCGTCCGCTCCGGGTGCTGCGATCATCCACTTCCTCGGCGGCATCCACGAGATTTACTTCCCTTACGTACTCATGAAGCCGGTCCTCATCCTCGCCACGATCGGCGGCGGCATGACGGGCATTGCAACCCTCGCGATCACCAACTCGGGCCTGGTGGCGCCGTCCGCTCCCGGATCGATTTTCGCGGTCCTCTTCCAGACCTCCCGCGACAGCTATGTCGGCGTGATCCTGTCCGTGGTCCTCGCCGCGACTGTCTCCTTCCTGATCGCGTCCCTGATCCTGCGCACCTCGAAGGACAAGGGTGAGGACGACCTCGCAGCAGCCACGTCCCGCATGGAAGCCATGAAGGGCAAGAAGAGCTCCGTGTCCTCCGCCCTGGTGGGTGGCCGCAGCGACGTCGCCGTCCTGACCCGCCCCGTGCAGAACATCGTGTTCGCCTGCGACGCCGGCATGGGCTCCAGCGCCATGGGCGCCTCGGTGCTGCGCAACAAGATCAAGGCGGCAGGCTTCCCGGACGTCAAGGTCACCAACTCGGCCATCGCCAACCTGAGTGACACCTACGATGTGGTGGTCACGCACCAGGACCTCACGGAGCGTGCCCAGCCGAAGACGTCGAGTGCCGTGCACTATTCGGTGGACAACTTCATGAACAGCCCCAAGTACGACGAAATCGTGGAGCTCGTGAAGACCAGCAACACCGAAGGTCCCGCCGCTGCCCACCCGGACGGCGCTGTCGAAGCCGACGAAGCTCCTGTCCAGGGTGCGCACGTCGCGGAGCCGGCTGCCGCCGTCGGTAGCAAGGGTGTGCTACTTCCCGAGAGCGTGATTCTAAACGGCACCGCACGGGACCGCGACACCGCGATCGACGAGGCCGGAAAGCTTCTGCTGGACCGCGGCGCCGTGGACACCACCTACGTCCAGGCCATGCACGAACGCGAGGAATCCGTGTCCACCTACATGGGCAGCTTCCTGGCGATCCCGCACGGGACCAACGACGCCAAGGAGCACATCAAGCACTCGGCAGTGTCAATCGTCCGCTACCCCGAGGGCATCGACTGGGGTGGCAAGCAAGTGAAGTTCGTGGTCGGCGTGGCCGGCCTCAACAATGAACACCTCCACATCCTCGCCTCCATCGCCAAGATCTTCACCAACAAGGCGCAGGTGGCCCAGTTGGAGGAAGCCGGCACGGTCGAGGAAATCCTGGAGCTGTTCGGAAAGGTCAACGCATAGTGAAGGCAGTCCATTTCGGGGCAGGCAACATCGGACGCGGATTCGTGGGGCTGCTGCTGCACGAGGCCGGCTATGAAGTGGTGTTCGCGGACGTCGCGGACGCGCTGATCAGCCAGCTCGCATCCGCGGACAGTTACGCGGTGCACGAGGTCGGCGAGAACCCGGCGGCCAAGACCGTCAGCGGGTTCCGGGCGCTGAACTCGGGCACCCAGGAAGCCGCCGTCGTCGAGGAAATCTCGACGGCGGACGTGGTCACCACGGCGGTCGGCCCGCACATCCTGAAGTTCGTGGCACCGGTGATCGCGCGGGGGCTTGCCGCCCGGAACGTGTCGCTGCCGCCGTTGCAGGTGATGGCGTGCGAGAACGCCATCAACGCCACCGACCTCCTTCGCGAGGAGGTCCGGGCGGCCTGGGACGACTCGGCGGGCGACCTGGACGCCGTCGCGGTTTTCGCCAACACGGCGGTGGACCGCATCGTCCCCAACCAGGCGCCGGGCCAGGGCCTGGACGTCACGGTGGAGACCTTCCATGAGTGGGTCATCGACCGAACTCCGTTCGGAAGCAACGCCCCGGTGATCCCGGGGGCGACCTTCGTGGACGAGCTGGGACCGTACATCGAGCGCAAGCTGTTCACCGTGAACACCGGGCACGCCTCGGCGGCCTACTTCGGCTACCAGGCTGGGCTGGAGAAGATCTCCGATGCCATGGCCGATCCGGCCGTAGCGGCGAAGGTCCGTGCCGTCCTCGACGAAACCAAGGAACTGCTGGTGGCGAAGCACGGTTTTGCCGAGTCCGAGCAGGAAGCGTACGTGCACAAGATCCTGTCGCGCTTCACCAACCCGCATTTGCCGGACACCGTGGTGCGCGTAGGCCGTGCGCCCCTGCGGAAGCTCAGCCGGCACGAGCGATTCGTGGGACCCGCCGCGGAGCTCGCCGAGCGCGGGGTGACGCCGGCCGCCCTGCTGAATGCCATGTCCGCGGCCCTTCGTTTCGACGACGCTTCGGACGCCGAAGCAAAGGAACTGGCTGAGACCTTGGCCACTCTGGACGCCGCCGAAGCCACCCGGAAGATCACCGGCATCGGCGCCGAACACCCGCTGTACGGCGAGCTGCTGCGCCTTGTCAGCGAACGCAAGGCAGAGCTCTAGGCGGCATCCGTCCCCTGCCAGGCACGATGCGGCCGTTCCCGGAAACAACGGGGAGGGCCGCATCGCTGCGTGATCATTACGGGGAGGCGGCGTCACATTCGCCTGACATCCCACCTCCGTTGTTGCCGAGAACAGTTAGGCTTGTGTCCATGTGTGGAATCGTTGGTTATGTTGGTAATTCGTCCCGTCCGGCTGGCGCCGGGCACGGAGCCCTGGACGTCGTCCTCGAAGGCCTGCGCCGCCTGGAGTACCGGGGCTACGACTCGGCAGGCGTGGCGGTTGTCGCCGACGGCGCCATTTCTTCCCGTAAGAAGGCGGGAAAACTTGGCAACCTCCTTGGCGAACTTGAAGCCAAGCCGCTCCCTGACTCCCTGACCGGCATCGGGCACACCCGCTGGGCAACCCACGGCGGTCCAACCGACGGAAACGCCCACCCGCACCTGGCCGACGGCGGGCGCCTGGCCGTGATCCACAACGGCATCATCGAAAACTTCGCGGAACTGAAGCAGGGCCTGCTGGCCAAGGGCGTCGAATTCAGCTCCGAAACCGACACCGAGGTTGCCGCAGCCCTGCTGGGCGACATCTTCCGCAACCAGCTCGGCGGCGACACCTCCAAGGGGTCCCTGACCGAGGCCATGCAGCTTGCCTGCCAGCGCCTCGAGGGCGCCTTCACCCTGCTGGCCGTGCACGCCGACCAGCCCGGCGTCGTCGTCGCGGCACGCCGCAACTCCCCGCTCGTGGTAGGCCTCGGCGAGGGCGAGAACTTCCTCGGCTCCGACGTCTCCGGCTTCATCGACTACACCCGCCGCGCCGTCGAACTCGGCCAGGACCAGATCGTCACCATCACTGCCGAGTCCGTGGAGATCACCGACTTCTTCGGTGCCCCGGCCGAAGGCAAGGAATACAACGTCGACTGGGACCCGGCTTCTGCCGAAAAGGGCGGCTTCAACTCCTTCATGGAGAAGGAAATCCACGATCAGCCCGACGCCGTCGCGCAGACTCTGCTGGGACGCTCGGACCTCAACGGCAAGCTGACCCTGGACGAACTCCGCATCGACCCCGAGCTGCTCAAGCAGGTCGACAAGATCATCGTCCTCGCCTGCGGCACGGCGGCCTACGCCGGCCTCGTGGCCAAGTACGCCATCGAAAACTGGTGCCGCATCCCCACCGAGGTGGAGCTGGCCCACGAGTTCCGCTACCGCGACCCGATCGTGGACGCCAACACGCTGGTGGTCTCCATCAGCCAGTCCGGCGAAACCATGGACACCCTCATGGCCGTCCGCTACGCCCGCGAACAGGGCGCCAAGACGATCTCCATCTGCAACACCAACGGCTCCACCATCCCGCGTGAATCCGACGCCGTGCTCTACACGCACGCCGGCCCGGAAATCGCCGTGGCATCCACCAAGGCCTTCCTGGCGCAGATCACCGCCGCCTACCTGCTCGGCCTGTACCTGGCCCAGCTGCGCGGCAACATCTTCACCGGCCAGATCAAGGACGTCCTCGCGGACCTCTCCAAGATCCCGGCCAAGATCCAGAAGATCCTGGACACCGCAGGCCCGCTGCGCGAGCTCGCCCGCAGCATGAAGGACGAAAAGTCCGTGCTGTTCCTGGGCCGCCACGTCGGCTTCCCGGTGGCTCTCGAAGGCGCGCTGAAGCTCAAGGAAATCGCGTACATCCACGCTGAAGGCTTTGCCGCCGGCGAGCTCAAGCACGGCCCGATCGCCCTGATCGACGAAGGCCAGCCGGTCTTCGTGGTGGTGCCGTCCCCGCGCGGCCGCGACTCCCTGCACTCCAAGGTGGTCAGCAACATCCAGGAAGTCCGTGCCCGTGGTGCCCGGACCCTGGTGATCGCCGAAGAGGGCGACGAGGCCGTGCGCGACTACGCCGAGCACGTCTTCTACGTTCCGGAGACTCCCACGCTGCTCATGCCGCTGCTGACCACGGTCCCGCTGCAGATCTTCGCTGCGGAACTGGCCGGAGCAAAGGGCTACGACGTGGACCAGCCTCGCAACCTCGCCAAGAGCGTGACCGTAGAATAACCGCATGATTGTTGGCATCGGAGTAGACGTCGTAGACATCGAGCGGTTCGAACGGCAGCTGGAACGGACGCCCGGACTGCGGGACCGCCTTTTCGTGCCCGCCGAGCGGGAGCTCCACGTCCGGTCCCTGGCGGCGCGCTTTGCGGCCAAGGAAGCGGTGGCGAAGGTCCTGGGAGCCCCGGCAGGCATGAACTGGCAGGACTGTTGGATCGGCCTGGACGAGAACGGCCCCACCATCAAGGTCCAGGGCACCGTCCTGGCCGTGGCGGATGCGAAGGGTGTCAAAACCTGGCACTTGTCCATGAGCCACGACGGCGGGATCGCCACGGCCATGGTCGTCGCCGAACGCTGACAACAAAACACCCCAATGATCAGCGCCTTCACCGGAACACAAGTCAGGGAAGCGGAACAACCGCTCCTGGACTCCGGTGAGGGCGCTGTTCTCATGCAGCGGGCAGCGTACGGCCTGGCGGCCGCCGTCGTCCGCGAACTGCGCAGCCGCGGCCGCCGCATCTACGGCTCCAAGGTGACCGTGCTGGCGGGCAAGGGCAACAACGGCGGGGACGGCCTGTTCGCCGCGGCCAGGCTCGCCGCCCGCGGAATGCGTACGACGGCGGTGCTCACCGCCGACTCCGCCCACCCCGAGGGGCTGGCCGCCTTCCTTGCCGCCGGGGGCCGCGCCCACCGGCTCGCGGCGGACAACGTCGAGGACCTTGCGGTGCTGGCCGCGGGCGAGGACGTCATCATCGACGCCGTGCTGGGAACCGGCGCCCGCGGCGGATTGCGCGGAGCCGCCGCCGAATTCATGTCCCTGCTCCAGGACCTCAAGCCCGCGCTGGTGGTTGCCTGCGACATCCCGAGCGGCGTGGACGCCGACACCGGCGAAGTGCATTGGCCCGTTCTGCCAGCCGACGTGACGGTGAGCTTCGGCGGGATCAAGGCGGGCCTTTTGGCCGAGCCCGGGGAGAGTTGCGCCGGGCGGGCTGAATTGGTGCGGATCGCGATCGAGGACCGGTTGCCGGATGCCTCGCTCCGCCGGCTGGATGCCGCCGACCTGGCCGCGCTCCTGCCAGCTCCCGGCCGCCGGGACCACAAGTACAGCAGGGGAGTGCTCGGCGTGGTTGCCGGCTCGGAACGCTACCCCGGGGCCGCCATGCTCTCGGTGGAAAGCGCGGCCGTGTCCGGTGCCGGGATGGTGCGATACCTCGGCCCCGAAAGCGTGGCGAGGCAGGTGCTGGCGCGCACGCCCGAAGCGATCGCGGAGGCGGGCAGCCCGGGCCGCGTCCAGGCCTGGCTCCTGGGCCCAGGGCTGCCGGCACCCGAAGCGGAATCCGGAGACGCCGACAGCCGCCAGCTGCAGCGGGCCCGCGACACGCTGGACGCCGCCCTCGCGGCCGGCCAGCCCGCCGTCGTCGACGCCGGAGCCCTCGGCCTGCTGCCGGACCGCTGCCCGGCGCACTGGATCCTCACCCCGCACGCCGGAGAACTGGCGGCGTTCCTCTCGCGGAATGAATCCGCCCGCGGGGAAGCCGCGGTGACGAGGGACGACGTCGAGTCCCGGCCGCTGCACTTCGCCCGCCTGGCCGCCGCGGACAGTGGAGCCACCGTGCTCCTCAAGGGCGCCACGACACTGGTGGCGGCGCCGTCGGGCACGGTTTTCAGCCAGTCGGAAGGAACGCCGTGGCTGGCCACAGCGGGCAGCGGGGACGTGCTGGCCGGGCTGCTCGGTTCGCTCGCAGCGCAATATGCGGAAACCGCCATGGACGACGACGGGCCTTTCGCCGCCCTTGGCATCCCGCCGGAGGACCGCTGGGCTGCTGCCGCGGCCGTGGCCGCAAGCCTGCACGGCCGCGCGGGAAGCCGGGCATCGGAGGGCGGACCGTTGACGGCCCGGGCTGTCCTGCGCGAACTGCCACGGGTGCTCGCCAGCCTGCGTCACGGACGCACCGGATGAGGCGCTTGGGTTACACGGGGCGTGCGCGCCCGTAATGTGGGCGTGGTAGCTTGGCTCATCGCTGCAGCGGCCCCGTCCGCAGGCGGCGGAGGCTTTGTCCCCTAGGCAAGGAGAACCTGTGGAAGTATGGCCCGGAACTGCTTATCCCTTGGGCGCGAGCTTCGATGGGAGCGGCACCAACTTCGCGCTCTTTAGCGAAAACGCGGAAAAGGTGGAGCTGTGCCTAATCGGTGACGACGGCACGGAAGAACGCGTCGAACTGAAGGAAGTGGACGGCTACGTCTGGCATTGCTACCTTCCGGCGGTGCAGCCGGGCCAGAAATACGGTTACCGGGTGCACGGTCCCTACGACCCGCCGGCGGGCCACCGCTTCAACCCCAACAAGCTGCTCCTGGACCCGTACGCCAAGGCCATCCACCGGCAGATCGACTGGGACCCCGCCCTGTTTTCCTACAACATGGGCGATCCCGACTCCCGCAATGACGCGGATTCGGCACCGCACATGATGCTCGGCGTCGTCATCAATCCCTTCTTCGACTGGGCCGGCGACCAGCTGCTCCGGATCCCGTACCACAAGTCCGTCATCTACGAAGCGCACGTCAAGGGCCTCACCCAACTGCACCCCGAGGTTCCCGAAGAGCAACGGGGAACCTACGCCGGCGTCGCGCATCCGGCGGTGATCGCCCACCTGAAGAAGCTCGGCGTGACTGCGCTGGAACTCATGCCTGTGCACCAGTTCACCAACGACGGCATCCTCCAGGACCGGGGCCTGAACAACTACTGGGGCTACAACACCATCGGTTTCTTCGCCCCGCACAACGGCTACAGCTCCAAGGGGGACACCGGCCAGCAGGTCCAGGACTTCAAGGCGATGGTGCGGTCCCTGCACGACGCCGGCATCGAAGTGATCCTGGATGTGGTCTACAACCACACCGCCGAAGGCAACCACCTCGGCCCCACGCTCTCGTTCAAGGGCATCGACAACTCCGCCTACTACCGCCTGGTCGAAGGCGACCTGAAGCACTACATGGACTACACCGGCACCGGGAACTCCCTGAACGTGCGCAGCCCGCATTCGCTGCAGCTGTTGATGGATTCGCTGCGGTACTGGGTGACCGAGATGCACGTGGACGGGTTCCGCTTCGACCTCGCCTCCACCCTGGCACGCGAGTTCTACGACGTCGACAAGCTGTCCTCCTTCTTTGAACTCATCCAGCAGGACCCCGTGGTGTCCCAGGTCAAGCTCATCGCCGAGCCCTGGGACGTCGGCCCCGGCGGTTACCAGGTGGGCAATTTCCCGCCTCAGTGGACGGAATGGAACGGCAAGTACCGGGACACCGTCCGCGATTTCTGGCGCGGTGAGCCCTCCACCCTCGGCGAGTTCGCGTCGCGCCTGACCGGCTCGGCCGACCTGTACGAACATTCCGGCCGCCGGCCCGTGGCTTCCATCAATTTCGTCACCGCGCATGACGGCTTCACCCTGGCCGACCTGGTCTCCTACAACGAGAAACACAACGAGGCCAACGGCGAAAACAACAACGACGGCGAATCGCACAACCGCTCGTGGAACTGCGGCGCCGAAGGCCCCACCGAGGACCCGAAGGTGCTGGCACTGCGGGCCCGGCAGCAGCGCAACTTCATCGCTTCCTTGTTGCTGTCCCAGGGCGTGCCCATGCTGGCCCACGGCGACGAGCTCGGCCGCACCCAGCAGGGCAACAACAATGCCTACTGCCAGGATTCCGAACTGACCTGGATCAACTGGGACAGCGTGGACCAGCCGCTCGTGGAATTCACTGCCGCGGTGTCCGCCCTGCGTGCCAAGCACCCCACCTTCCGGCGCAGCCGCTTCTTCGACGGCCGCCCGGCAGTGCGCGGGGAGGGCGAACGGCTGCCGGACATCGTGTGGCTCGACGTCGACGGAAGCACCATGACGCCGTCGGACTGGGACAGCGGCTTCGGCCGCTCGGTGGGAGTGTTCCTCAACGGGGACGGCATCCGGGGCCGGGACAACCAGGGCCGTCGCATCACCGACGTGAACTTCCTCCTCTATTTCAACGCCCACGACGACGAGGTGGGCTTCCGGGTCCCCTCCGACGAGTACGCGCCCAAATGGGACGTGATCATCGATACGGCCGGCGGTCACGCCGATGAACCCGTCGAGGCCGAATCGCTGCTCGCCGTGGGCGCCAAGGCCCTGGTGGTCCTGCGGGCGCACACCACGCCGGAAAGCGAACCGGACCATTCAGTGGCCGCTTCACTCGCGGCCCTCTCACAGACCACCACCCCGGAGACCGCAGCTCTGACCGCGCCGGCAACGCCGCCGCCGTCCGGCACCGGAAAGGGCGCGGAAAAAACGCCGGCCCCGGAACGCAAACCGGCGCCCATTGTCTCCGCACCGCAAAGCAAGCCCCCGAGGAAGAACTCCACGAAAGGGTAACGATGAAGACACCCGTTTCCACGTACAGGCTCCAGATCCGCCCCGGCTTCACCCTCGGGGATGCAGCAGAGCTCACCGGCTATCTCAGATCGCTCGGCGTGGACTGGGTATATTTGTCGCCCATCCTGACCGCGGAGGAAGGATCCCAGCACGGCTATGACGTCACGGATCCTTCCTCCGTGGACCTCGCCCGCGGGGGAGCGGAGGGCCTGGCGGTCCTGTCCGCCGCGGCCCGGGAGAACGGCCTGGGCGTGCTCGTGGACATCGTGCCCAACCACATGGGGGTGGCCTCGCCCCCGCAGAACGCCTGGTGGTGGTCGCTGCTGAAGGAGGGCCGCTCCTCGCGGTACGCGGAAGCCTTCGACGTCGACTGGGAAGCGGGGGGCGGCAAACTGCGGATCCCTGTCCTGGGCAGCGACGACGACGTGGACGCCCTGGAAATCACCGACGGCGAACTGCGCTACTACGAGCACCGCTTCCCGCTCGCCGAGGGCAGCCACACCCGGGGGGACAGCCCGCGCGAGGTCCACGCACGCCAGCACTATGAGCTGATCGGCTGGCGCCGGGCCGACGCCGAATTGAACTACCGCCGCTTCTTCGCCGTCAGCACCCTCGCCGGCGTCCGGGTCGAGATCCCCTGGGTGTTCGAGGAATCGCACGCCGAGATCACCCGCTGGTTCCGTGACGGACTCGCGGACGGGCTACGCGTGGACCACCCGGACGGGCTCGCCGACCCCGCCGGCTACCTGGCGCGGCTCAAGCAGGCAACGGGCGGCGCCTACGTGCTCGTTGAGAAAATCCTCGAACCGGGCGAGGAGCTGCCGGAAACGTTCGACTGCGAAGGAACCACGGGGTACGACGCGCTCGCCGACGTCGACCGGCTTTTCGTCGATCCCGACGGCGGCCCGCAGCTCGATGCCTTGGACGCCCGCCTGCGCGGCGCCGCCGCCCCGCCCGACTACCAGGAGATGATCCACGGCACCAAGCGGCGCATCACCGACGGCATCCTGCGCTCGGAGATTCTCCGGCTGGCCCGGCTCGTCCCGGAAACCCCGGAGTTCCCGCGAGCGGTGCTCGCCGATGCCTTGGCCGAAACCATCGCGGCGTTCCCCGTCTACCGGACGTACCTTCCGCACGGCAAGGACATCCTGGTGGAGGCGCTGGAGAACGCCGGACGGGCCAGGCCGGAGCTTGAGCGGGCCCTGCAGCACCTGCTTCCCCTGCTCCTGGACACGGGCGGGGAGCTTGGCCGCCGTTTCCAGCAGACCTCCGGCATGGTCATGGCCAAGGGCGTGGAGGACACGGCCTTCTTCCGGTACACCCGGCTGGGCACCCTCACCGAAGTGGGCGCCGATCCCACCGAGCTGGCCGTCGCACCCGCGGAATTCCACCGGCGCATGGCCGGCCGCCAGTCCCGGCTGCCGCTGTCCATGACGACCCTCACCACGCATGACACCAAACGCAGCGAAGACACCCGGGCCCGGATCTCCGTCATCTCGGAAGCCGTCCCGGAATGGGAGGCCTTCCTGGACCGGATGCAGGCACTGGCGCCGATCCCGGACGGCCCCCTCGCGGCGCTCGTCTGGCAGGCCGTCGCCGGGGCCTGGCCGGCCAGCCGCGAACGGCTCCAGGCCTTCGCCCTCAAGGCCGCCCGGGAAGCCGGCAACTCCACGAACTGGACCGACCCGGACGCTGCCTTCGAAGCGGCGCTGGCCGCCGCCGTCGACGCCGCGTTCGACGTGCCGGAGGTCGCCGCCGCCTTGGCCGGCTTCGTTGCCGGGCTGGAACCGTACGGCTGGAGCAACTCGCTCTCGGCCAAGCTTGTGCAGCTGACCATGCCCGGTGTGCCCGACGTCTACCAGGGCACCGAGTTCCGGGACGGATCGCTCACCGACCCGGACAACCGGCGCCCCGTGGACTTCCCTGCCCGGATCGCCGCCTTGGAGCGGCTCGATGGCGGCGCGCGCCCGGCATTCACCGACGAGGACGCGAAGCTGCTGGTCGTTTCCCGGGCACTGCGGCTGCGGCGCGGACGGCCCGAACTGTTCAGCGGCTACCGCCCCCTACCCGTGTCCGGTGCGGCGGCAAGCCATGTCATCGCCTTCGACCGGGGCGACGCAGGTGCCGGGGCCGACGGCGGCGGCGCCGTGACCATCGCGACCCGTTTGCCGAAGCGGCTGGAGCGCGACGGCGGGTGGCGCGACACCGCCGTCGAGCTCCCGACCGACTGCACCGACGAACTGACGGGACGTGCTTTCCCCGCCGGGCCCGCCGCCGTGGGGCAGCTGCTCGCGGACTATCCGGTGGCACTGCTGGTGCCCGCCGTCTGAGCCTTCCAACACTCTTGCTACAGGCCAACCACAACCCACTACAGGGGGAGAACCATGCAGCACCATGCCACCACGCCCGCCCCGTACGACGTGTGGGCGCCCGCCGCGGGCTCCGTGGGCCTCGTGTCCGAGGGCCGGGAGTACAGCATGGAGCGACTTTCGGGTCCCTCCGCCGGCTGGTGGCACGCGCCCGGGTTCACCGGGGGGGACGGTGTGCCTTATGCCTACAAAGTGAACGGAGAAGGGCCGTTCCCGGATCCGCGCTCGCGCCGGCAGCCGGCGGGCGTCCACGAGCCCTCCGCAGGGTTCGATGCCGGGGCACACCAGTGGCGTGACGCCGGCTGGCCCGGCCGGAGACTGAGCGGATCGCTCATCTACGAACTGCACCTCGGAACCTTCACCCCCGAGGGCACGCTCGACGCCGCCGCCGGGAAACTGGACTACCTGGTGGAGCTCGGCGTCGACTTCGTGGAGTTGCTGCCGGTCAACGCGTTCAACGGCACCCACAACTGGGGTTATGACGGCGTGCTCTGGTACGCGGTCCACGAGCAGTACGGCGGGCCGGCCGCGTACCAGGGCTTCGTGGACGCCGCCCACGCGGCCGGGCTGGGCGTCATCCAGGACGTGGTCTACAACCATCTGGGCCCCAGCGGAAACTACCTGCCGAAGTTCGGGCCCTATCTCAAGTCGGGCCCGGGCAACACCTGGGGAGACTCGGTCAACCTGGACGGGCCGGACTCGGACGAGGTGCGCCGCTTCATCCTGGATAACGCGGCCATGTGGCTGGGGGAGTACCACGTGGACGGCCTGCGGCTCGACGCCGTGCACGCCCTGCGCGACGAACGGGCCGTGCACATCCTCGAGGACCTGGCGATCGTGGCGGACGGAATCGAAGCCGAAACCGGGGTGCCCCGGACCCTGATCGCCGAGTCCGACCTGAACAACCCGCGCCTCATCTACCCGCGGCAGGACAACGGCTACGGGCTCGCCGGCCAGTGGAGCGACGACTTCCACCACGTGGTGCACGTGAACCTCACCGGCGAAACCGCCGGGTATTACGCCGATTTCGAATCCCTGGCCGCGCTGGCCAAGGTCCTGCGGCACGGCTTCTTCCACGACGGCAGCTACTCCAGCTTCCGCGCCCGCCACCACGGCCGGCCCATCCGGCAGGACCTGGCCCACCCGTCCGCGCTGGTGGTCTGCAACCAGAACCACGACCAGATCGGCAACCGGGCAGCGGGCGACCGGCTCAGCGCCACCCTTTCCTACGGACGGCTCTCCCTGGCCGCGGTGCTGACCATGACCTCCCCGTTCACGCCCATGCTGTTCATGGGCGAGGAATTCGGCGCCTCGACTCCTTGGCAGTTCTTCACCTCCCACCCCGAGGAGTGGCTGGGCAAGGCCACGGCGGAGGGGCGGCTCAAGGAGTTCGAGCGGATGGGCTGGGACCCGGCATTGGTGCCGAACCCGCAGGACCCGGAAACCTTCCTCCGCTCCAAGCTCAAGTGGGACGAAGCAGCGGAGGGGGACCACGCCCGGCTGCTCACCCTGTACCGTGCCCTGGCGGTGCTGCGGCGCACGACGCCGGAACTCACCGACGGCGGCTTCGAGGCCACCGAGGTGGACTTCAACGAGGACGAACGGTGGCTGGAACTGGTCCGCGGCAGCGTGCGGGTGGTGTGCAACTTCGGTCCCGAGGTGCTGTCCACCGACGTCGACGGCGTGCTGCTGCTCGCCACGGACTCCGCGGTTGCGCTACAGGACGGCACGCTGACCCTCCCTGGCGAGGCGGCCGCCGTCGTGCGGACTGCCTGACGGCATCACCGGAACTTCCGCGCTGTGGTGAGGACCACATGCCGGACAGCCCGGTGCCGCTCCGGGCACCGGTGGCAGGATGGTACGTATGACTTATGTGGCCGCGGACACCCGCTACGACACCATGCCCTACCGCCGCGTCGGACGCAGCGGTCTCAAGCTTCCCGCCATCTCCCTCGGCCTGTGGCACAACTTCGGCGACGACAAGCGCTTCGACGAGCAGCGCGCCATCCTCCGCCGTGCCTTCGACCTGGGTGTGAACCACTTCGACCTCGCCAACAACTACGGTCCGCCGGACGGCTCGGCCGAGACCAACTTCGGCCGCCACCTGAAGGACGACTTCAAGCCGTACCGCGATGAACTGGTCATCTCCACGAAGGCCGGCTACTACATGTGGCCGGGTCCCTACGGCGAATGGGGTTCCCGCAAGTACCTGCTTTCCAGCCTGGACCAGTCCCTGCAGCGGATGGGCCTGGAGTACGTGGACATCTTCTACAGTCACCGGCCGGACCCCGAGACCCCGATGGAAGAGACCATGGGCGCGCTGGACCACGCCGTGCGTTCCGGCAAGGCCCTGTACGCCGGCATCTCCTCCTACACCCCGGAACAGACCCTCGAGGCGGCCCGGATCCTGAAGGAGATGGGTACGCCGCTGCTCATCCACCAGCCCAGCTACTCCATGCTGAACCGCTGGACCGAGAACGGCTCGCCCAACCTGTACGAGGCCCTGGACCAGGTGGGCGCCGGATCCATCGCGTTCTCGCCGCTCGCCCAGGGTCTGCTCACCAACCGCTACCTGCACGGAGTGCCGGCCGATTCCCGCGCCGCCAAGGAGCGCTTCCTGTCCGAAAAGTCCCTCACCGAGGAACGGCTGGACCGGGTCCGCGGCCTGAACGCGATCGCCGAAGGCCGCGGCCAGAGCCTGGCCCAGATGGCCATCGCGTGGATCCTGCGGGAGCAGCCCAAGGGCTCGCCGGTGACCTCGGCACTGGTCGGCGCTTCCAGCGTCGCACAGTTGGAGGACACCCTCATGGCCATCGACAAGCTGGACTTCACGGACGAGGAACTGACCGCGATCGACGAGTTCGCCGTTGAGTCCGATATCAACCGCTGGGCACAGAAGTAGCCTCGCAACAAAAAGGCAGGGCCAGCCGGAACAAAGCTGGCCCTGCCTGTGTTGCGTATAATGCAAATTGCGCCGAATGGCGCCGTGCCGAGGCCGCCGTCGCACTCCATGCCGGCCGGGCCTGGCACCTGAGCTTAGTTCTCGAAGGAGTTCCGTGTCTTCACATCCGATTCGCGTTGCCATCGTCGGTGTCGGCAACTGCGCCGCCTCCCTGGTCCAGGGTGTCCACTATTACCGCGACGCCGACCCGCAGGCGACCATCCCCGGCCTGATGCACGTTGAGTTCGGTCCGTACCACGTGGGCGACGTCCAGTTCGTTGCCGCCTTCGACGTCGATGGCAAGAAGGTCGGACTGGATCTCGCCGATGCCATCGGTGCCAGCGAAAACAACACCATCAAGATCGCCGACGTCCCCGAGACCGGTGTGACCGTGCAGCGCGGCCACACCCTGGACGGCCTGGGCCGCTACTACCGCGAAACCATCGTCGAGTCCCCGGCCGAGCCCGTGGACATCGTCGCCGCCCTGCGCGAGGCCAAGGCCGACGTCATGGTCTGCTACCTGCCGGTGGGTTCCGAAGAAGCCGCCATGTTCTACGCACAGGCCGCCATCGACGCCGGCGTGGCCTTCGTCAACGCCCTGCCGGTCTTCATCGCCGGCACCAAGGAATGGGCCGACAAGTTCACCGCCGCTGGCGTCCCGATCGTCGGCGACGACATCAAGAGCCAGATCGGTGCCACCATCACGCACCGCGTCATGGCCAAGCTCTTCGAAGACCGCGGCGTCACGCTGGACCGCACGTACCAGCTGAACGTCGGCGGCAACATGGACTTCAAGAACATGCTGGAGCGCGACCGCCTGGAGTCCAAGAAGATCTCCAAGACCCAGGCCGTCACCTCCAACGTCCAGGCCGAACTCCACGCCGACGACGTCCACATCGGCCCGTCCGACTACGTCGCTTGGCTGGATGACCGCAAGTGGGCCTTCGTCCGCCTGGAAGGCCGGAACTTCGGTGATGCCCCGGTCTCCTTGGAGTACAAGCTTGAGGTCTGGGACTCCCCGAACTCCGCAGGCGTCATCATCGACGCCATCCGCGCCGCCAAGATCGGCCTTGACCGCGGCATCGGCGGCCCGCTGCTCTCCGCCTCCAGCTACTTCATGAAGTCCCCGCCGGAGCAGTTCAACGACGACCTCGCCCGCGAGAAGGTCGAAGCCTTCATCCGCGGCGACATCGAACGCTAAAGGCTTCCGCGCAAGGCGCTCTCCCGTCACCACGGGGGAGCGCCTTCTGCGTTAAGCGCTGCCTGTCCTAGGCGCTGCCGTCGAAGCGGCGGATGGCGTGGCTGGCCTGGGCGAGGGCCAGCAGCTTGAGCAGCAGTTGGGAATGCATGTGCATCCCGACGGCGGCCGTCAGGATGGCCTGGTCGAGCCCGGCGGCCGCGGCGGTGAGCTGCAGGTCAAGCCCCGCGATCGTGTCCATGGCGCCGCTGTAGGCGTCCAGGATCTCCGTCGAGAGCGGGATGCCGAGGCTCTCCATGAGCGCCAGCTGGGCGTCGAGGGCGCTCCTCGCATCGCTTTGCTCGTCCGGCCAGCCGCGCAGCTGCACGACGGTGTCGCCGGGCCGCGCCTGGGCCGCACCGTCCGCGGCGCGGGACCCGCTGCCGTGCGTGCCGCCGTCGTGCGGTTCGAGCCGCAGCACTACCCGCTGCACCGTCGCCAGCACCTCCAACCGCGGCGCACCGCCGTCGGCCAGCGACACGATGGCGCGGATCTGTTCGATGCCCAGCCCCACGATCTGCCGCAGGGCCTGGATCAGTTCCAGGCGGCGCAGGTGGCTCGCGTCGTAGCGGGCCCGGGTGGCGGTCACCGCCTCGCCGGGCCGGAGGAGTCCTTCGCGCAGGTAGTACTTGATGCTCGCGGCGCTGACTCCGCTGCGGGCGCTGAGTTCGTTCAGCTGCATTGTCCTCCGCCTCCCTCGACCCTCTTCCGCCGCGGCCATTGGATAGCGGATCCGGCCCGGACTATCTTGATGTACAAGCCTAGGATAGTGCTCCTATCCTAAAGGCATGGAGCACTGGAATGTCCTTCTTGTCAGTCATGTGGTGGCCGCGTTGTTTGTCCTGGTGATCGGCCCCGCCCAGATCCTGCGCCGCCGTCGGGACCGGATCCACCGGACCATGGGTTACTTGTGGGTCGCGGCGATGTACTACGTCTGCCTGAGCAGCTTCTGGATCGTCTCGGGCGGCCATTTCTCGTGGCTGCACGGCCTCTCGGCCTTCACCCTGGTCACGGTCACGCTCGGCCTGGTCAGCGCGATCCGCCGGAACATCCCCGCGCATCGCGGCAATATGGTGGGCAGTTACATCGGAACGGCCATCGCCTTCGGCTTTGCCGTTGCCGTTCCGGGCCGGGCGATTCCCGGGCTGCTGGCGACGGACCCCGGCACTGCGGTCTTCGTGGCCCTGGTGGTGGCGGGCGCCGTCGCGGCGGTTTACCTGTCCCTGTTCCGCGGAGGCTTAAACGGAAACGGTCGACGGCGGCCGCTTGCCGCCGTCGACCGTTCGCCTTCCAGCCGGGTCTGAACCGTCCGAAGGGTTTAGCGCCGTCCGGCCTGCAGGCCCGCGCGGGCCATGGCGTCTGCGTAGGAGCGGCCCATTTCGATGAGCCATTCGGTCTGACGTTCCTTGGAGCCGGCGAAGGCACGGCCGTGCAGCGAGCGGGCCTTGTAGACCTTCAGGCCACGGCGCCAAATCAGCTGGTTGTCCGTCTTGAGGAGCATCTGCGCCAGGCGGTTGGCTTCGGTGCCGTGCGCAACGATCGCCGAAGCACGCGGAACGAGCTTCAGGAACGTGATCAACGGCTTGAGGCCGGCGCTGACTTGTTCGGGGGTGAGCTTGCCGTTGGCCTCGCCCGGGGTGAACCACGGGTGGGTGTTCCACGGCATCATCCATTCCGGGCGCAGGCCGAGCTGGAACTGCAGGCCCAGGAGGCGGGTGGCGGCGGTGTCGTCGCCGGCCCAGACCACGCCGCGCGGGGAAGCCTCGCTGGTGTTGGAGAACAGGGTGACGATGCGGCAGTCCTCCACCGAGTGCATCGGGTCCACGTAGGGCACCTCGAAGCCGGGGCGGAGCTTGCGCAGGAATTCCACGTGCTCGTTGACCGGGGCGATGTGCGGGGCGAAGAACGGGCTCTCCGGAACGGCTGGGGCCTCTTCGGCGTGGTCAGCAGCTTCGGTATCGGCGGCTGCAGCGTCCGGCTCGACGACGGTCAGCGTTGCGGTCTTCTCGACGGCAGGAGCCGGCTCTGCAACGGCGGGCGCCGGCTCTGCAGTGGCGGGCGCCGGCTCTGCAGTGGCGGGCGCCGGCTCTGCAGTGGCGGGCGCCTCGGCGGCAACCGTCTCAGCAGTTTCCACCACAGTTTCCACCGCATTTTCCACCGCAGTTTCCACCGCCGGTGCGATGACAGGGGCCACCTGGCGGGTGATTACGGGGCCGGCCTTGGGCATCGACTTGGGAGCGGCCTTCTTCGGCGCGGTTGCCTTCTCGGCAGGCTTTGCAGCGGCAGTCTTGGTTGCAGCGGCAGTCTTGGTGGCAGCTGCAGCCTTGGCGGCCGCCTGCTTAGCGGGAGCCTTCTTGGCCGGGGCGTCGAAGTCGTCGTTATCGTCGTCGTCGAACAGGCCGTCGAAAAGCTTGTCGAGTTCGTCGTAGCCGGAGCCGTAGTCGTCGTCGATGTCGGGACCCTGCCCGAAGCCCTCTTCGTACCGTGAAGCGATGTCGCTGCGGTAGTCCTCGTCGTAGTCCTCGAAATAATCCGGTTCAGCCAAGGCGGTCATGAAGGCAGGGGTCTCCTCGGGTCGGACGGGGGCCGATTCCGGGCGCGTTGGGGCACGTCCGTTCCGGGCCAGTTGATGGGGAGGCTCTCCGGAGTGCCGGTCGAGCTTTTAGATCTTAGCAAGACGTGGGTGGTCTGGCGTTCTTCCTGCGTTCATTTGACCGGGTGTCCGGCGTAGCCTCGGGTCATGGACGGACACGATGCGTCGAAGATCACCTTGCGCAGGCTCTCGGAGGGAGACGAGGACCGGCTCGTCGCGGCCTCTGCGCTGTTCGACGGGCCGGTCACGCCGGAGCTCGCCGACCTCTTCCTGCGCCGGCCCGGCCACCACCTGCTGCTTGCTGAAAACGACGGCGGTGCCGCCGTCGGCTTCGTCAGCGGCGTGGAGACAACCCACCCGGACAAGGGTACGGAGATGTTCCTCTACGAACTCGCTGTGGATGAAGCATGGCGACGCCGGGGAGTGGCTTCGCGGCTGATCGGCGCCCTGGCGGACATTGCCCGTGAGCGGGGCTGCTACGGCATGTGGACCGGTACGGAACACGACAACGAGGCCGCGCTGGCCGCCTACCGGGCCACCGGGGCGGCGCTCGAGCCCGGCACGACCATTGTGGTGTACACCTTCGGGTCCGGCGGGAACGGCGACAAGGACAAGTCCGGAGGTTAACGCCGAAGGGCGGGTGGAGTAACTCCACCCGCCTTCGCTGCGCGCCAGTTGCCTGGCGCTACGCCTCAGACGTGGATGACGAACTGGGCGAGTGCCGCGGCAGCCACGAAGCTTGCCGTAAAGGTCAGGCTTGCGACGATCACGGTCTTCCAGTTCAGCGACTTCAGCGCCTTGACGTCACGGCCGATGTTCATGCCCAGCAGGGCAATCGATCCCAGGCCCACGTACAGGGCGTCCAAGTTGTGGGTCAGCGCAACGATGGTGGAGCTGAACGGCATGAACGGTGCCGTTGCCAGGGTAGCGAGGCCCAGCACCCAGACGCTGGAAGGTACGGCCGGGACGTACTTGGCGAGGACAAATGCCAGAGCCGTGAGGCCGGCGAGGACCACGACGCCGATCACGTCATTGAGGCTCGTGGCCTTGGTTCCCAACGCGTTGAGCAGAATTCCGACGGCGATGCTGGCACCGAATGCGATGAGCCAGGTCTTCTTGCTCGTGCGCACCTCCGGGTCCTGGATGACCGCGGTGACGTCCAGTTCCTTCCGGGCCGAAGCCTTGGCCTTCGCGAGCACATTGCCGGCACGGTCGAGCCGGCGGCCTTCGTCATCGCGGCGGAAGATACGGGACCAGAATTTGTAGAGACGCAGCGACATCGGCAGGGAGACGAAGGCGCCGGCGTAGAAGCCGATGAGGTTGGTCACGAGGTTGGAGAGGGCAGCGAGGGCCATGATCTCCGGAGCCTGCTCCGGGTAAATGATGGACAGCGCCGCGACACCCCCCAGCATCATGGAGCCGGAGCCGAGACCCAGGCCGAGGGCCAGGGCCTTAGCGTCGAAGATGCCCATTCCGCCGAGCAGGCCGGCCAGCAGGGAGATGAAGACCGCACCGAAAACGCTGCCCAGCAGCCACACGGAGAACACACCGCGGTACACGGGGGACTTCACGCCGAAGCGCTGCAGTGCATAGGCCAAGTAGGACTCGCGGTCGATGGCCCAGGTGGCACCAATGGCCATGCGTCCCATGCCGAGGGCGACGGCGACGGGCAGCGCGAGGATGATCGTGCCGAAGATGTGGCCGACTTCCTGGAGCACGATGGCCGGGCCAAGGGTGGTCAGCTTCGACAGGGACGGGCCCACATGGGTGCCGAGGGCGGCCAGGAACATCACGATGCTGACGTTCAGCAGTACCGAGGAAACGGCGCGGCTGGGACCCGAGATCGGCCGGGCCTTCTGGATGCCGGCCACGGCGCCCATCAGGACTGCCCAGAGGACCGGCATGAGCACAATTGCGGCGTTGCCCAGGGGAATCTTGTGGGTTCCGAGCAGGATGGCCACCACGCAGATCGCGGTGGATAGCAGGATCATTGACATCCACTGCCATGCGCTCGGGGTGAAGAGGCTGCTCGCGCGCTCGTCGGCCTTGACGATGCGCTCATCCACCTCCGGAGTGGTTGTGGACTTGGTCTTCATGGGGGTGCATCCTTCGTTGCTGGGGTCGATGCGGCGTCATCGCCACATCATTTGGTATACCAAAAATGGTAAGATGGATCACGAAGCAATGCAAGGCATCTCACAAATTCCGCCTTTCTGGCTGGCGAGTGCTGGCCTCGCCCGGGCCGATTTGCGAGATGTTGACCCGCGCGAGATTCCAACTTGGGATACCGAAGCCTTTTTGATTTGGAGGAACTCATGATCACCCGACTTTCCGCCCGCTACGTCCTGGGCCACGACGGCACACGCCACGTGATGTTCCAGGACGGGCACGTCGTGATGAAGGACAGCGAGGTGATCTATGTCGGCACCGGCTACGACAGGCCCGTCGACGAGCACCGGGACTTCGGGCAGAGCCTGATCGCCCCCGGACTGATCGACCTTGATGCCCTGAGCGACGTCGACCACATGATCTTCGACTCCTGGCCCAGCGATGAGACCGGTCCCGGCATGCAGTGGTCCGAAGACTACTTCCACAACCGCCGCCGTGACGTTTTCACCCCGGAGCAGCGCCAGAACGTGCGCAAGTTCGCGCTGGCCCAGCTGGCCCTGCACGGAGTGACAAGCTATATGCCCATCGCCTCGGAGATCCACAGCGCCTGGGCGGAGACCTTCGAAGAACTCCAGGGCATGACGCAGACCAGCATCGAACTTGGCCTGCGCGGATTCCTGGGACCTGCCTACCGTTCAGGCATCAACGTCACGGACGACAACGGCGAACGGGTGATCCTGTTCGACGAGGACGAAGGGCGCAAAGGCCTCGCCGAGGCCGAACGGTTCCTCGACTACGCCGAGCAGCTGGCGCACCCGCTGGTCACCGGCGTCCTGCTACCGTGCCGCATCGAGACCCTCACAGACGAGCTGATGCGCAAGACCGCCGAACTTGCCGTCGAACGCAACGCCCTGGTCCGACTCCATTGCCTCCAGCAGCCCACCGAAGACGGATTCCTCCTCAAGCTCACGGGACGCACCGTCCTGGAGCAGTTGGTGGACACCGGGTTGCTGAACACGCGGCTCCTCATTCCGCACGGTGTGGTCATCGACGGTACCGATCCGGCCTCACACGCAGAGGGCGGACCGCTGGAGCTGCTGGCCCGCAACGACGTCAGCATCGTCCATTGCCCCCTGACTTCGTTCCACTACTCGGGGATGCTCAAGTCCTTTGATGCGTTCGCGGCTGCCGGCGTCAACATGTGCCTGGGCACCGATTCCTTCCCGCCGGACCTGATCAAGGGCATCGACGTCGGAACCCACCTCGCCCGCATCGCCGAAGGCCGGCGCGACGCCGGCAAGGTGTCGGACTTCTTCGACGCCGCCACGCTCGGTGGTGCCAAGGCCCTCGGACGTGAAGACCTCGGTCGGCTCTGCCCGGGCGCGCAGGCGGACATCATGGTGGCCTCCCTCGGCGACTTCCGCGACGGCCCGGTGGAGGATCCGCTCCGCACGCTCATCCTGAACGGCTCTGCGCGCAACGTCACCGACACCTACGTGGCCGGCCGGCCGGTAGTGGTCGACGGCGCCCTCCCCGGCGTTGACCTGGCCGAACTACGGGCGGAGGGACAGCGGCTCTTCGAGCAGATGGTGGAGGCTTACGGCGAACGCGACTACCGCCGTCGGGATGCCTCAGAGCTCTTCCCACCGGTCTACGCAGCGGTAGCCGATGCCTTGGCAGGCGCGGCCGGGGCGTAGGGGACGCAAGGACCGGGCGGGACACCCGCGGCTGGGGTTGCACGCGAGTGGAATGCGGCTGACGAGGAGGCAACGAGGAACGCGGGTTCACGGGAGTCGGGTTGACGGCAATGCTCGGTGGGGCCGTGTTGGGTCGGGCGGCAGAAGCCCGACGGCGCCGCCTCGCCACCCGGTCCATCCGTACCGCGCAGTGTTCCTTTGGCAGCGTTCATCGCGCCCTTGGGACGTCCGTTCGCCCGGGATTCAGCTCCGTCCGGGATTCAGCTTCGTCGGGGACTCAGCTCCGCCGGGGTCTTAGCTCCGCCCGGGATTCAGCTTCGCCGGGGACTCAGCTTCGCCGGGGTCTTAGAAGGGTGGCGGTTTGGTGCTTGCACACGGGGCATCGCCGGTTACCGGTCCTGACATATGGGTTCCGGGTGCCGGTCCTGGGATTCCGGTGGCTGGCGTGGTGTAGGTTGCCGGGATGGGCGGACGGTCGGTGTATGTCCGGCCGGTGGGGCTGGTCCACTCGAGGTTTCCATTTCCGGTTTGTCGGGTTGTCCATCGTGAGTGGTGTTTGAGCATGTGGTGGCGCCGGCAGAGGCCGGCGAGGTTGCCGGCGTCGGTTGGTCCGCCGAGCGCGGCGTCGTGGGTGTGGTCCAGGTCCAGCTCGCGGGCTTTGATCCCGCAGCCGGGGAAGCGGCACCGTGAATCGCGGGCTGTGAGGAGGCGCTTGAGGTCTTCGCCGGGCCGGTACCTGTCCACGGCTAGGACCGCGCCGGTGATCGGGTCAGTCAGGACCCTGTTCCAGCCGGTGGCTTGTCCGGCGAGGATCCTGGCGGTGGCGGGGTCGATGGGGTGGCGCCCGTCGAGCTCGGCCGGGACCTGTGATGCCGCGGGTTCGGCTGATAGTTTTTCGGCTCCTATGGCCGGGGTGGCGCTGCTGGCGTGATCGTTGGCGGCACCGGGATCGGCTGGTGACCGGGTGGTGGCGGCTGTGGCACGGGCGGTGGTGCCGGATGCGTCGGTACGGAAAGTTCCTGCATCTCCGTCCTCGCCTCCTGCGGCGGAGCCTTCGTGGCCGATGAGGGTCAGCACGGGGACGGTGACGTCCACCCGCGCCGTGATCGCGGCGAGGTGGCCGTCCGGGGTGTCGTGCCCGGCGGGTGCGCCGCAGAGGAGCAGTTCTGACAGGAGGTCGGCACGGAGCTGGTCGGTGCTGCGGGTTGGTCTGGTGGTTCGGGGCTGGCCGGGAGCGCCCCGCGCGGGTTCGGCCTGCGCCGTAGCGAGGTCTGCGTGCGCTTTGGCCATCCGGGTGAGGCGGTCGTGGACTCCATAGGCCACGGCAGCGGGGAGGACGGCGGCGAGTTCGGCCATGCCGTCGGGCAGGGGCGTGACCCAGATCCGGCGTTCCTCGCAGGCGCGCTCGTGCCGGGAGGGCAGGGGCTCGGGCTGGGCTTTCTCGGCTTCCCGGAGGGCGAGGCGCCGCACCCGCCCGGGCGCCTGCTTCTCCGCGCAGGAAACCACCACGGTTTCGTACCGGGCCAAAGCTGCGGGATCATTCAATGCGGTCCCCGCGTCCTGGATGACGCGGGCGTGGGCCAGGCTGATCCGGCCCTGCGCCAGGGCTCCGAACGTGGCCGGAAAGCGGTCCAGCAGCTCGACGGCCTGGCCCATCTGACGCTGGATCGTGCGGTCATTCGCCCGGGTGGCGGTAGCGATCTCGGCCGCCACCGCACGCTGGGCCAGCTCGGCTGAGTCCCACCGCAGGCCCCTGAACCCTGCCGGCACCCCACCGGCGTCGCGAGCGCCGCCGTCGCGCATGTCCTCCGCAGCCATCACGTCCGCCAGCCGCGAGGCGATGGCGAGCGTGTACTCCCGTAACGCCTGCAATCCGGCGATCGCCGACTCCACGGACTCCAGGGTGGAGACCAGCCCGTCCAGCACGTGCAACGGGTCGAACGCCATAGCAGGCTGCGGCGTCTTTCCGTTGAGGCTGGTGGTGATCTCCATGAATCCATCACATCATCGAGCACTGACATTTATTGCCGGTCCATCAGTTGTCCTGGACCATGTGGAATGCGGGCGCGGTGCGTCGCCGGGAGCAGGTGGGGTGGCATGGCTGTGGCGGGGCTGGCGGTCACGCTGGAGTCGTTGAGTGCGTGCCGTGGGGCGGTTGGGACACGACCATGTACGGCAGAGCCGCTGTCGCAGAACCACGGCCGGGCTGCCGCACCCAAGGCCGCTGCCGCACCAGCACGCCCAGCACCCCCGCCGCAGCACCAGGACCGGACCTGAAAGCACCCCAGCCCAACAAGCACCCCAGCCCAACAACTCAGAACAGCCCGACCGCGTTCCCGTCCGCGTCCACGTCCATCCGCATCGCGGCCGGTTCCTTCGGCAGGCCCGGCATCGTCATGACCGCGCCGGTCAGGGCCACAATGAAGCCGGCCCCGGTCTTGGGGATGAGGTCACGGACATGGATGGTGAACCCCTTGGGCGCGCCGAGGACGCTGGCGTCGTCCGTGAAGGAGTACTGGGTCTTGGCCATGCACACGGGCAGGCCTGCCCAGCCGTTCTTGCGGATGTCGGCCAGGCGCTTCTGTGCCGGGACCGAGAACTCGACACCGTCGGCCCCGTAAATCTCCTGCACGATCGTCCGGATCTTGTCCTCCACAGACAGTTCCAGCGGATACAAATGCCGGAACGACGACGGCCCCGCGATCGCAGCGGCGACCTTCGCCGCGAGCTCATCACCGCCGTCGCCCCCGCCGCCGCGGCCCCACACATCGGCGACGGCGGCCTGGACGCCTTCACGCGCGCACCAGTCAAGGAGCCACTCAAGTTCCGCGGCGGTGTCCGTGCCGAAGCGGTTGATGGAAACGACGGGCGCGATCCCGAATTTTTCCACGTTATGCAGGTGCCTGCGCAGGTTCTCGACGCCGGCAGCAAGGGCTTCCGGATTGGCTTCCGTCAGCCGGTCCTTGGGGACGCCGCCATGCATCTTCAGCGCCCGGATGGTCGCGACCACCACGACGGCGGACGGCGCCACGTCCCCGATCCGCGCCTTGATGTCCATGAACTTCTCCGCCCCCAGGTCCGCGCCGAAGCCCGCCTCCGTGACGACGATTTCGGCGAGTTCCCGGGCGGTTTCGGTGGCGATGAGCGAATTGCAGCCGTGGGCGATGTTCGCAAACGGTCCGCCGTGCACCAGCGCCGGCGTCCCGGCAATGGTCTGCACCAGGTTCGGCTTGATGGCGTCCTTCAGCAGGAGCGTGAGGGCACCCTGGACGCCGAGGTCGGCCACAGTGACGGGAGAGCGATCGAAACGGTAACCGAAGGTGATCCGGCCCAGCCGTTCCCGCAGGTCGGCCACGTTCCGTGCCAGGCAGAACACAGCCATGATTTCCGAGGCCACGGTGATGTCGAAACCGTCCTGCCGGGGCACGCCCTGCACCGGCCCGCCAAGCCCGATCACCACCTCTCGCAGGGAACGGTCGTTCATGTCCATGACCCGCTTGAAGGTCATCCGCCGCGGGTCGATGCCCAGCTCGTTGCCCTGGAAGATGTGGTTGTCCACCAGCGCCATCAGGGCGTTGTTCGCCGACGTGATGGCATGAAAGTCGCCGGTGAAGTGCAGGTTGATCTCGTCCATCGGCAGCACCTGCGAATAGCCGCCCCCGGTGGCGCCGCCCTTCATGCCGAGCACCGGGCCCAATGACGGTTCGCGCAGGGCGATCATCACCTTATGGCCGGCCCGGGCCAGGGAGTCAGCCAGGCCCACGGTGGTGGTGGACTTTCCTTCGCCGGCGGGCGTGGGGGACATCGCCGAAACCAGCACCACCTTCCCGGGTGCCTTGCCGGGCTGCGGGGTGAGCTTCGCGGGATCGATCTTGGCCTTGAAACGGCCATAGAGTTCCAAGGCTTCGGGCGGGATCCCGGCATCCGCGGCGATCTCCCCGATCGGTCGGAGCGTCGCGTTCTGGGCAATCTGAAGATCGCTCATGCTTCCAGGAGCCTTGCTTTCAGACATCATTGTCCTTCCGGTCCGGAACGGCCTGCTTTCCAGCTATGCCTGGAATCTACCAGCCGGTCCGGACAGCGCAGCCGACGCCGCGCAGCCTGCCCAGGCACGCCCGGCACAAGCTCCGCCGCAGAAACCTCACACCCCCGGCCGCACCAGCCCGCCCACGGCCGCCTGGTAGCTGTCCAGGCTGCGCAGCGCCGTCCGCTGCCAGCCGAAGTCCTCGGCGTGGGCGGTGGCGGCGCGGCCCATGTCCTGCCGGGTCTGCGGATCGTCATACAGGGCCTCAAGGGCGTCGGCCCAGTCGGCCGGATCATGTCCGTTGACCAGCAGGCCCGTCCGCCCGTGCTGCACCGCCCGGCTCAAACCACCCACCTGCGTCGCCACCACCGGGGTGCCGCACGCCTGTGCTTCCAGGGCCACCAGCCCGAACGATTCGCTGTAGGACGGCATCACCACCACGTCCGCCGAACGGAACCAGCCTGCCAGCTCCGGTGCGTCCACCGGCGGGCGGTGCGTGACGACGTCGTCCAGTCCCGCCTCGCGGATGATGGACCGCAGGTTGAAGTCCTTCGCCCCGCTCAGGGCGCCGAGCACGGTGAGTTCGAGGTCGATGTCCGGGCGCCGGGCCCGCAAGAGCGCGACGGCGGCCAGGAAGACCTGCGGCCCCTTCAGCCGTTGGATGCGGCCGGCGAACAGCAGATGGAAGCTCCCAGGCCGCACCTCCAGGTCGCGCCGGGAGCGGCTCCGGAAGGCGGGCGTGAAGACGGACAGGTCCACACCCGGCGGAGCCACGTCGATCCGGTCGAAATCGGCACCGTAGTGGGACACCAGTTCCTCGGCCTCGGCTGTGGTGTTGGCGACCAGCCGGGCTGCGCCGTCGACGATCCGCTGTTCGCCTTCCTCGCGCCGGCGGGGCTCCGGCCTCTCGCCGGATTCCAGGACCAGGTTCTTCACCTTCGCCATGGTGTGCATCGTATGCACCAGCGGAACGCCCCACATACGGGAGAGTTCCAGCCCTGCCACGCCGGAAACCCAGTAGTGCGAGTGGACGAGGTCGTAGCGTCCGTGCGGTTGCTGCTGCCGGATCCGTTCGACCTGCGCCACCATGTCGTGCAGCAGCTCGGGCAGGTGCTCCTTGGGCAGTTTCCGCTCCGGGCCGGCAACGACGTTGTGCACGCACACGCCGGGCGCCGGATGCTCGACGGCGGGCTGTCCCTCAATGGTGGACCGGGTGAAGATCTCCACCTCGACGCCTTCGTCCGCGAGGGCCGCGGCAAGGTTCCGGATATAGACGTTCATGCCGCCGGCGTCGCCGCTTCCGGGCTGCTCCATGGGAGAGGTGTGGAGGGAAAGGAAGGCCACACGGCGGATCAGGGACACGCCACACCTCCTGCACCGAACACGTTCTGCCGCAGGCGGCGAACCGCGCGCGCCCGACTAAACACCTGCGGAGAAAACACTACTCCTGCCACCCGCGGCGGCGTAGTCTGCCGTGCATGGAGGCGCCGGCAGCACACAAGGACCGGGAACACAACGGCCGGGAACGTTTTGATCCGCTCGCCGCCGTGCGTCCCGCGGGAGCAGCTGACGACGGCGGCTGCGACCTGCTGCTGAGCGGCACCGTCTTCCAGGACATCATTTTCACGGGGCTGGGTCAGCGCCCCGAGCCGGGCACCGAAGTGTGGAGCCAGGGGATGGGCAGCTGCCCGGGCGGGATCGCGAACCAGGCGATTGCCGCGGCGAGGCTCGGGCTGCACACGAGCCTGGCAGCTGCCTTCGGCGACGACGGCTACGGCGAGCTGAACTGGAAGATCCTCGAAAGCCAGGAAGAGGTGGACCTTTCGCTGTCCCGGCGCTTCGAGGGCTGGCCTTCACCCGTCACGGTGTCCCTGTGCGTCGAGCAGGACCGCTCGATGGTCACTCACGGCCTGCCCTCGCCGTTGACCGGCTCCGAACTGATCGGCATTCCGCCCCCGGCGCTCGCCGCCGTCGCCGACCTCGCCGAAGAAGCCGAGCCCTGGGTGCTGGCCGCGCATGGCGCCGGGGTGAAGATCTTCGGCGACGCCGGCTGGGACCCGAGCGGCGCGTGGTCGGGAAAACGCCTCGAACAGCTGGGCCGCTTCCACGCCTTCATGCCCAACCAGCGCGAGGCCATGGCCTTCACGGGAACGGACAATCCGTGGTCCGCGCTGTACATGCTGGCGGAGCGGGTCCCGGTGGCGGTGGTGACCCTGGGCGCGCAGGGTGCCATGGCGGTGGATTCCGAAAGCGGTGAGGAAGAGTGGGTGCCCGCGCTGCCCGTGACGGCCCACGATCCCACAGGGGCCGGGGACTGCTTCGGCGCGGCGTTCATCGTGGGCTGCCTGGCGGGCTGGCCCCTGGGGGACCGGCTGCGTTTCGCCAACCTCTGCGCCTCGCTCTCGGTGCAGGAGCTGGGCGGCTCCTTCTCCGCTCCGGGCTGGGGCGACATCGCCGACTGGTGGCACCGCGCCAACGCCCGGCCCGAGCGCCAGTCCAGCCAGTGGCTCAGGCGTTTCGCCTTCCTCGAGGACATTGTCAGCAGGGTTCCCGAGCGGGCGCTGCGCCGCTCCGCCCTGCGCCCGCCGTCAAGCGCGCTCCCGGGCCAGCATTAGAATCGATGGGTGAGCTACGAAGCATTCGGACGCCCCGACTTTCCCACTCCCTCCGTTTCGGAACGATCCGCCGTCATCGATCTTGAGGCCATCAGGCACAACGTCCGGCAGTTCGTGGCCATTGCGTCCCCGGCCAACGTCATGGCCGTCGTCAAGGCGGACGCCTACGGCCACGGCGCCATCCAGGTGGCCCGCGCAGCCCTCGCCGCCGGTGCCCGCTGGCTCGGCGTCGCCCACATCTCAGAGGCCCTCGCCCTGCGTGCCGCCGGCATCGACGCGCCGCTGCTGGCCTGGCTGCACACCCGGGAGAGCAACTTCGCCGCGGCAGTGGCCGCCGGCGTCGACATCGGGGTGTCGGGCTGGGAACTGGACGCCGTGGTGGCCGCCGCGCGCGAGCAGGAACGCCCGGCCCGCATCCACCTGAAGGTCGATACCGGCCTGGGCCGCAACGGCTGCACCATCGAGGACTGGGACAAACTGCTCGGCACGGCCATGGAACACCAGGACAACGGGCTGCTCCGGGTGGTGGGGATCTTCTCGCACCTGGCCGTGGCGGACGAACCGCACCGCCCCGAAACCGACGAGCAGCTCGCCGTATTCCGCGAGGCCCTCGCGATGGCCGAGGACTCCGGCGTGGACCCCGAGGTCCGGCACATCGCCAACACCCCTGCAGCGTTGTCCCGGCCGGACTCGCACTTCGACCTCGTCCGGGTGGGCCTGGGCCTCTACGGGCTCTCGCCGTTCGACGGCCAGCCTTCGTCCGAGCTTGGCCTGCGCCCCGCGATGACCGTGCGCACCCTGCTCTCCAACTGCAAGCGCGTCCCGGACGGGCAGGGCGTGTCCTACGGACTGCACTACCGCACCACGGGCAAGAGCACCCTGGGCCTGGTTCCCCTCGGCTACGCCGACGGCGTTCCCCGGGTGGCCACCGGCGGCCCCGTACGGATCGGCGGCAACAGCTATCCGGTGGTGGGCCGGATCGCGATGGACCAGATGGTGGTGGACTTCGGCGACGTCGACCCGGAGCAGGCCGCCGCGCTGCCTGGCACCGAGGTGGTCATGTTCGGCGACGGCGCCGACGGCGGCCCGACGGCGGACGACTGGGCCGCCGCGGCCGGCACCATCAACTATGAGATCGTCACCCGCATCAGCCCCCGCGTTCCGCGCAGCTATGTCAACGAGCTCGCCCCGGCCGAAGAGGCCGCGCGGTGAGCCTGGACAATCCGCTCGGCGCGGACAGCGAGCCGCTGTGGGAACGGTCGCTCGGGATCCCGACGGCGGACGGCACCCACGCGCTCGGCGCCGCTTTGGGGCGGGTGCTCGAGGCCGGGGACCTGCTGGTGCTCACCGGTGAACTCGGCGCCGGCAAGACCACGTTCACCCAGGGCCTCGCCGAAGGCCTGGGCGTGCGCGCCGGGGTCATTTCGCCCACGTTCGTGCTGGTGCGCATCCACCCGAACCTGCCCGACGGTCCGCGCCCCGGCGGTCCCGACCTGGTGCACGTGGACGCGTACCGGCTGGAATCGGCGGCCGAGATCGATGACATCGACTTGGAAAACACCATGGATTCGTCCGTGACGGTGGTGGAGTGGGGCCGCGGCCGGGTGGAGCACCTGGCCGAGAGCCGCCTCGACGTCGAACTCCACCGCCCCGTCGGCGGCTCGGTCGCGGGTGAAGCCGCCGCCGTCGGGGCGGCTTCACCCGGCGGGGACTCAGCGGATGACGCCGTCCTGGACTTCGACACCGACGAGGACGACGAACCCCGCACCATAGTGTTCCGCGGTTTTGGTCCCCGCTGGGCCAACGTGCCCGACGTCCTCGCCCCCGCCCTTCACGAGGCTCCCGCCCTTCACGAGGCTCCGGCCGTTTACGAGGCCCCCGCTTTTCCTGAGGAGAACAACTGATGCTGATCCTGGCCATCGACACCTCGGCCGTGGCAAGCGCCGCCCTCATCTCCGACGACGCCATGGAAGGCGTGGTGGATTCCTTCGCCACCGAGGACACCCGCAGCCACGCGGAAGTCCTCGCCCCCGGCATCGAGCAGCTGCTCGCCGGCGCCGGCGTCAGCGGCGCGGACATCGACCTGATCGTCACGGGCGTCGGCCCTGGTCCGTTCACCGGGCTGCGCTCCGGCATCGCCACCGCCCGCACCCTCGCCTTCGCCTGGAACAAGCCGCTCCGCGGGCTCATGAGCCTGGACGCGATCGCCCTCGAAGTCGCCGAATCCACGGGCGCACCCGCCGAATTCCTGGTGGCCACCGACGCCCGCCGCAAGGAGGTTTATTGGGCCCGGTACACCCTGCGTAACGGCCAGCTCCCGGAGCTCGCGGACGGCCCGCACGTCGGTTTCGCCGCCGACTTGCCGGAGCTTCCCGTGTACGGGGCCGGCGCCGGAATCTATGCCGACGTGGTCAAAGCCGACGAAGACTTCAAGGACACCCAGCCCAGCGCGGCATCCCTGGGCCAGTTCGCCCTCGCCCTGCTGGCCGCGGGCCGTGAGCTGCCCGACTCCACCCCGCTCTACCTGCGCGAATCCGACGCCCAGGTACCCGGCCCGAGGAAGCGTGCGCTGTGACAGTACCCGAGGATTTCCTGAACACCGTGGCCATGCCCGACGGCGTGGTGCTGCGGGACATGAACGACGGCGACCTCGCCGCCGTCGAACAGCTGGAACGGCGCCTCTTCCCGGTGGACGCGTGGCCGCTGCAGATGTTCGTCGACGAGCTCGCCCAGCCGGAGACCCGCCGCTACGTGGTAGCTGAATCCGACGGCGGGATCGTGGCCTACGCGGGGCTGATGTGCGTCCAGCCCATCGCCGACATCCAGACCATCGCCGTGGTCCCCGAATTTGAAGGCCGCGGCATCGGCTCCGCCGTGCTCGCCGAACTGATCGCCGAAGCCCGCCGCCGCGGCGCCGACGACGTGCTGCTCGAGGTCCGGGCAGACAACCCGCGCGCCCAGCAGCTCTACCTGCGCTTCGGCTTCGAACAGATCCACATCCGGACCCGCTATTACCGCGACGGCACCGACGCCCTCATCATGCGGCTGCCGCTGGTTGACGGCCTCGCCACCGAAGGCCTCGCCAGCGACGGCCCCGCCACAGAAGGACCCACCGCGTGAACCCCGCACCCGCCAACGAACCCCTCGTCCTCGGGATCGAATCCTCCTGCGACGAAACCGGTGTCGGCATCGTCCGCGGCACCACCCTGCTGAGCAACACCGTGTCTTCCTCCATGGACGAACACGTGCGCTTCGGAGGGGTCATCCCGGAAATCGCCTCCCGCGCCCACCTGGACGCCTTCGTGCCCACGCTGCAGGAATCGCTGCGCACCGCCGGCGTCACCCTGGACGACATCGACGCGATCGCCGTGACCTCCGGCCCCGGACTCGCGGGCGCCCTCATGGTGGGGGTCTGCGCCGCCAAGGCCCTCGCCCTCGCCACCGGCAAGCCGCTGTACGCGATCAACCACCTGGTGGCGCATGTCGGCGTCGGGCTGCTGGACATGTCCGAAAACCGCCTGCCTGAGAATCTCGGTGCCTTGCTGGTGTCCGGCGGACACACAGAGATCCTGCGGATCCGCAGCATCACCGACGACGTCGAGCTGCTGGGTTCGACGATCGACGACGCCGCCGGGGAAGCCTACGACAAGGTCGCCCGGCTCCTGGCGCTCGGCTACCCGGGTGGCCCGGCCATCGACAAGATGGCCCGGACCGGAAACCCGAAGGCGATCCGCTTCCCGCGCGGGCTCAGCCAGCCCAAGTACATGGGCACCGCCGAGGAACCCGGCCCGCACCGCTACGACTGGTCGTTCAGCGGACTCAAGACCGCCGTCGCCCGCTGCGTGGAACAGTTTGAAGCACGCGGCGAGGAGGTCCCGGTGGCGGACATTGCCGCGGCCTTCCAGGAAGCCGTGGTGGACATCATCACCTCGAAGGCCGTGCTGGCCTGCCGCGAGAACGGCATCACCGAACTGCTGCTAGGCGGGGGAGTCGCGGCGAACTCGCGCCTGCGTGAACTGACCGGGCAGCGCTGCCGCTCCGCCGGCATCACGCTCCACGTTCCGCCGCTGCAGCTGTGCACCGACAACGGCGCCATGGTGGCCGCCCTCGGCGCACAGCTGGTGATGGCCGGGATTTCACCGAGCGGCATTGTGTTCGCCCCGGATTCATCACTGCCCGTCACCACGGTGTCGGTGTAAGCGGCGCCTGCCTGATGAGGCGCGCTCAGCCCAGCGTGGCCGCGATCGAGGCGATCCAGGCACGTTGGCCCCGGGTCTCGACGGCGCGCGGGTGGTAGTTCGCGCGGACCCAGTCGGTGGCCTCGTCGGCCGGGAGTCCGGCCATGATGGCCAGGACCGCGATGGCGGTTCCGGTCCGTCCGATCCCGGCGCCGCAGGCGATCTCGACCCGTTCGACGGCGGCCCGCGTGTGCGCTTCCCGCAAGGCGTCGACGGCGTCCCCGGCGGAGTCGGGGAGCCTGAAGTCGCGCCATCGGACCCAACGGTACGGCCAATCGGTCACATGCGGGTCGCTGCCCAGCAGGTAGACAGCGAAATCTGGAGCCGGTGCCTCGCCGCGGGGCCGCCGGACCCCGGTGCCGCGGATGAGGCGGCCGTCCGGGAGCCGCACAACCCCTGGTTCCGTGCCCCAGCTATCCATGCATCAACGGTACGTCGCCACTAGCTTATTTTGCGCCGGTACGCGGCCATCGCGAAGGCGTAGGCCAGGACCAAGAGGCCCAGGCACCAGGCCAGGGCGATCCAAAGGTCATTGCCCACCGGCTGCTGAGCGAACAGGGCCCGGAGGGAGTTCACGATCGAGGTCACCGGTTGGTTCTCTGCGAACCAGGCCACCGGTCCGGGCATCGTGCCGGTGGGCACGAACGCGGAGCTGATGAACGGCAGGAAGATCAGCGGGTAGCTGAACGCGCTCGCGCCGTCGACGGTTTTCGCCGAAAGCCCGGCGATCACGGCCAGCCAAGTGAGGGCCAGCGTGAACAGGACCAGGATGCCGGTGACGGCAAGCCAGGCTCCCACGGATGCCCCGGTGCGGAACCCCATGAGGAGCGCGACCCCCACCACGATCGCCACCGAGGTGAGGTTGGCGACCAGCGAGGTCAGCACATGCGCCCAGAGCACGCTCGAGCGGGCGATCGGCATGGACTGGAAGCGCTCGAAGATGCCGCCCTGCATGTCGAGGAACAGGCGGTACGCCGTGTAGGCGATGCCGGAGGCAATCGTGATCAGCAGGATGCCCGGGAGCATGTAGTTGATGTACGAGCCGCCGGAACCGGTGCTGATCGCACCGCCGAGCACGTACACGAACAGCAGCATCAGCGCCACTGGGGTGACAGCGGTGGTGATGATGGTGTCCGGGCTGCGGAGGATGTGGCGCAGCGAGCGGCCGGTGAGGATGCCGGTATCGCTGAGGACGTGGGTGGTCATCGGGATGCCTCCTTTTCTTCCTTTTCTTCGGCCGGCTCCCCGACGAGCGCCAGGAAGACGTCTTCGAGGGACGGCTGCTTCTCGACGTACTCGACTTCGGCCGGCGGCAACAGCCGCTTGAGCTCCTCGAGCGTGCCGTTCTGGATGATCGTGCCCTTGTGCAGGATCGCGATGCGGTCGGCGAGGTGTTCGGCCTCGTCGAGGTACTGGGTGGTGAGCAGCACGGTCGTGCCGTTCCTGGCGAGTTCCTTGACGGTCTGCCACACCTCGATGCGTGCCTGCGGGTCGAGCCCGGTGGTGGGCTCGTCGAGGAAGATGACCGGCGGGTTCCCGATCAGGCTCATGGCGATGTCGAGCCGGCGCCGCATGCCGCCCGAGTATCCGGCCGCCTTGCGGCCGCCGGCTTCGGTAAGCGAGAAGCGTTCGAGCAGTTCGTCAGCGATCGCACCCGGGTCCGCCAGGTGCCTGAGCTTCGCGACCAGAATCAGGTTCTCCCGGCCCGTGAGGACTTCATCCACGGCGGCGAACTGTCCGGTCAGGCTGATCGATCCGCGGACTTCGGCGGGCTCCGCGTCGACGTCGAAGCCGTGCACGCTCGCGGTTCCGGCGTCGGCTTTCAGCAGTGTCGAGAGGATGCGCACGAGCGTGGTCTTCCCGGCGCCGTTCGAACCGAGCAGGGCGAAGATGCTGCCCCGCTCCACCTCGAAGTCGACGCCGCGCAGCACGTGCAGATCCTTGTAGGACTTCTCCAGGCCGTGGACCCGGATGGCGGTCTCAGTCATGGCCGGCCTCCTTCCTTTTTGCGTTGTCGACCGCCTCGATGAGGCGGGCGCGTTCCTTGTCGATCCAGCGCTTGCCGCCGTACGCCTGGGCGAAGGCCTCGGCGAATTCGACGGGATCCTCGCCGACGATGTCACTCACGGGCGTGCCGTCGACCGCGGCGCGCTCCCAGAGGTCGGCGAAGTCCGCGAACATCTGTACGAGGGTGTCTCCGTCGGTGACGCCGCCGTAGTACATGAGGTACCGGTTGAAGGCGTTCGCCGCGGTGAGGTAGGGCTCAGGCAGCGCATCCAGGCGTGCCTTGGTTTGCTTGTACTGCTTCTTCTGTTCGAGTGAGCCGGTGAGTGCTTCGATCCATTTGCCTGCCATGGCTATTTCTCTCCCTTGGTTCGGTCGGTGCTGTGGAGCTGTTCGATACGTTCTGCGAGGAAGCTCCATGTCCCCCAGAACTCTTCGAGTTCGTGCTTGCCCTGCTCGTTGAGTGAATACACCTTCCGCGGCGGGCCTTTTTCGGACGGCCGCTTCTCGACGTCGACGAGACCCTTTTGCTCGATCCGCACCAGCAGCGCGTACACGGTGCCCTCGGCGATGTCGGTGAATCCCTGGTCCCGGAGCAGGGTGGTGATCTCGTAGCCGTAGGCCGGGTTCCCGGTCAGCAGGGCGAGGACGATGCCCTCAAGCGTGCCCTTGAGCATCTCGGTCATTTGCTTGCCCATTCGGCCATCTCCTAACTACTTGGTGTTACTAACTACTAGTACTCAGTGTTACTAGCTACTAGTACATAGTATCGCTGAGTACTGAAAACGCAAGAGGTGTTGTGGAGCCTGGAGCAGAGATGCCGCGGCGAACATACAATCGGTGCAGATGGGAGCCCTGCAATGATTCGTGGGCATTTGCCGACGGGCAACGCCCGGGAGGGGAATCGAAATGTGGAAGACGTTTGACGGATTTCGGCGTTCCTGTGTTATCAACGACGTGCGGCCAACAGGCCGAGCGGTAGGGCGACTAGCTCGGAGGTGTCCGTGTTGTATGAAGCAGGCAGGTTTCCTGATACGACGTTCGCGATGAACGGGCGTGAAGTGCCGAATCCGTTCGCGCCATGAACGGGCCGTTGATAGACCGTCCCGACCGTATTTTCCAGGTCTGGGGATACAGCGTCAGCCTGGCCCGGCTCCTCCTGCGGAGCACGAAGTCGCCCGATCAGACTGTGACGACGCGGATCGATGTCCTGTTTCAGAACGTCGATGCTATGTACTTGCCAAAAACCCTTATGCAGGGACTTGTAGTCACCGTTGCCGATCCCGAGGCCATGGAGCGGATCATCGATGAAACCGGAGTACTGCCGGATGACGGCTTGAAATTCTTCGACATCGAATGCGGCGGGCGGCGGGGGTTCGTGATCGCTGGGGTGGTTGTCGAGACCGAAGACCAAGGCGAGTTCGACGAGCCGAGCAAGTACTGGCCCCACCCAGGCACGACGCCGGAAGCCGGCCGGGCTTAGCCGGCCCGCATCTGCTGCACGAGGTCCAGGACCACGGCCTGCAGGTCGCCGTCGTGCTCTGCTGCGACCCGGCGCTGGCGCTGGTAGCCGGCGCCGCGAGCAATGATCTTTGCGACGTCGGCCAGTTCCTCTTCGCAGGCGAGCGTCGCCGCGACGGGGGCCAGGCGGTTCAGGGTCTCCTTGAGGTGGTCCGTGACCAGCTGCTCGTTGCCTTCGGCGTCGAGGATGATGATGGCTTCCATGCCGTAGCGGGCGGCCCGCCACTTGTTCTCCTGCACATGCCACGGCGGCATGGTGGGAATGGTGCCCCCGTTGTCCAGGATGGTGGAGAACTCGTGGACCAGGCACTGGGTCAGCGCCGCGATGGCGCCGACCTCCTCGAGGCTGGCCAGGCCGTCGCAGATGCGCATCTCGATCGTGCCGAGGTTCGGGACCGGCCGGATGTCCCAGCGGATCTCGGACAGCGTGTCGATCACCCCGGTGGTGAACATGTCCTGCACATAGGACTCGTATTCGGCCCAGGCCGGGAACTGGAAGGGCAGGCCTGCGGTGGGCAGCTGCTGGAACATCAGGGCGCGCTGCGAGGCGTAGCCGGTGTCTTCGCCGCCCCAGAACGGGCTCGAAGCGGACAATGCCTGGAAGTGCGGGAAATAGTTGACCAGTCCGTCCAGGACGGGGAGGACCTTGTCCCGGCTGTCCAGGCCGACGTGGACGTGCACGCCGTAAATGACCATCTGCCGGCCCCACCACTGGGTACGGTCGATCAGCTTGGCGTAGCGCTCCTTGTCTGTGACGGGCTGGAGCTGCGGCGGGCTGAAGGGGTGGCTGCCGGCGCAGAACAGCTCCACGCCCATCGGGTCGGTGACCTCCCGGACGGCCTTCAGCGAGCGGGACAGATCGTCCTTGGCTTCCCGGACCGTGGTGCAGATTCCAGTGACGAGTTCCACGGTGTTGAGCAGCAGCTCGCGCTTGATGTGGGGATGCTCGTCGTCTTCGTTCAGTTCGGGATGCTGGGCCGCGACGCCGCGGAGGACCTCATTGGCGACCGAGACCAATTCCCCGGTGCGGGCATTGACAAGCGCAAGTTCCCATTCCACTCCCAGGGTCGACTGCCTGGATGAAGCGAAATCAATCTGCACGGAGGTCCCCTCGTAGTGTGTTCGGCCCCATCGGTTCCCAAATCTTGCTGCGCACTCGATTCGGGGCCCTCACCGATGTGGGCCCGGCCGCGCCCGCTGTGGGGCCCTTAGGGGATGGGGCAAGTCTAATCCCGAACGGATGCCGCCTGGTTTTCTCCGCCGCCGGGAGAAACAAATATGTCCTTGCTAATGAGAATGATTTGCATGTAGGCTGGAGCAATGCATCTTTCCGTTCTCAGCTCCCTGGACAGCCGCTGCCGCGAAGCCGCGGCCACCCGGCTCGACCAGGGGCATCCCGGTTCCGTCACCGTCTTCCACGATCTCCTCGACGGCTCCGTCGTCCTCCGCCGGGTCTTCTCCGGCGGGCACCTGCTCGAGCAGGCGGAAACCGTCCTGGAGCACGGCTGCCTCAGCTGCACCGTCCGGCTGGACGTGGTGCCCACGGTGGAGCGGCTCGCCGGCCTCGGGTACGGGCATGCAGTGCTGGCGCTGCCGCCGGGAGTGTCCGTGGAGATGGCCGTGGCCGAGCTCAGGCGGGGCCTGGCGAGCGACGCGGTTATCGACAACGCGGTCCTGGCCCTCGATCCAGTCGAGCTGGAAGACCATATCTGGGACAAGCACACCCTTTTTGAATCGGGATTCACCGCCATGCCGGAGGACTACCGGACCAGCGGCGAATTCCTGGTCGGGGAACTCGCCCACGCGGACACCGTCCTGCTTCATGCCGGGCTCGGCGCAATGTTCGACGGCGATGGGTTCGATGGCGACGGGTTCGACGGCGGTGGCCGCGAAGGGAGCGAGGCCTGGTGTCTGGGCATGGAACTGCTGGGCCAACTGGCGCCGCACGCCGCTGTCGTCGGCCGTTCGGAGGCTTTCCGCCCCGGCTGCTATGACGGCCGGGAGGCGGCAGCCCGGACCCGCCGCGGTTCGGTCCGGGTGCCCCTGGAGAATGACACGGAATGCTTCCGCACGGTCCTCCACAAGGTGGAGCGGCCGCTGCACCCGGGGCGGTTCCGGGCGGCCCTGCCGCAACTGGCCGCAGGTTCCCATTGGATGCGCGGCCGGCTGTGGATCGCCTCCGCGGCCCGGACCCGGATCGCCGTCCAGGGCGTCGGGCCCCGGGTCTGGTTGGAGAGCACCGGGCACTGGCTCGCGGACCAGGGCCGGCTGTCCGGCGGGGAATCCGGAAATGCAGCCGGAATGTCCGACGTCGACGCCGCCCTTGGCTGGCATCAGCGGTTCGGCGACCGCGGCACCGTGCTTGCGGTCACCGGGCGGGGCGAGGATGTCGATGCCGCGGAGATCCGTGGGCTGCTGGACAGCTGCGCCCTTAGTGATGAGGAAATGCTGCAGGATTTCCGCGGTCTGGATGACCCGTTCGAACTCGAAGCCACCCTGTAACAACCGCAAGAAAAGGAGAAACATGAAGGTCAGGAATTCGCTGCGTGCCCTGAAGAAGATCCCGGGCGCCCAGGTGGTGCGGCGCCGCGGGAAAACCTTTGTCATCAACAAACTGAACCCGCGCTTCAAGGCCCGCCAAGGCTGAAAGCGCGCATGGGGGCGGCCGGCCGGTGCTTCGCTAGCGGAGCACCGGCCGCGGTGCGCGCGCACTAGGCTGAGGACCAGAGCCCCTGCTAGTCGAAGGAAGCCCCCATGCCGATCCTCAACAAGGACATGACCCTCTGCATCTCGCTCTCGGCCCGGCCGAGCAACAACGGGACGCGCTTCCACAACTTCCTGTATGAGGAACTCGGCCTGAACTGGATCTACAAGGCCTTCGCGCCCACCGACCTCGGCAACGCCATCTCCGGGGTGCGCGGCCTGGGCATCCGCGGCTGCGCCGTGTCCATGCCGTACAAGGAAGACGTCATCGCCCTCGTGGACAAGATGGACGCCTCGGCCTCGGCCATCGACTCGGTCAATACGATCGTGAACGATTCCGGCGTGCTGACCGCTTACAACACGGACTACACCGCCATCGCCCAGCTGATCGAACGCAACGCGATCAGCCCGGACTCCTCGGTGCTCCTGCGCGGTGCGGGCGGCATGGCCAAGGCCACCGCGGCGGCGTTCCGTGACGCCGGATTCACCAAGGTCACCATTGTGGCCCGCAAGGAAGAATCCGGCCGTGCGCTCGCGGACCTCTACGGTTTCGCCTGGCAGGCCGAACCGGGCGACACCAAAGCGGATGTGATCGTGAACGTCACGCCGATCGGCATGGCCGGCGGTCCCGAGGCGGACGCCCTGTCCTTCCCGGAACCGGCCATCGCCGCGGCGCAGGTGGTGTTCGACGTCGTCGCCCTCCCCGCCGAGACGCCCCTCATCAAGGCTGGCCGCGCCGCCGGCAAGACAGTGATCAGCGGCGCGGAAGTTGCCACCATCCAGGCCCTCGAACAGTTCGTCTTGTACACCGGCATCACGCCCAGCGCCGAGCAGGTTGCCGCGGCCGAAGCCTTCGTGCGGGAGCAGTAGCGGCCCAAGGGGCCGTCAGGCCTCAGCGCGTCAGACCGGTTCGACGACGACGGCGGTCCGTTCGTCCCCGATCCGCGTCAGGACCAGCGTGGCGGCCTTGCCCGCCTTGCCTTTCGCTTTGGACTTTCCGGCACCGCCGGGCAGCAGTTGCTTCCGGAGCTCTTCGGGAGTGATGGAGACGCCGCGCTTCTTGATGTCCAGTGTGGTGATGCCCTGTGCCTTGACCCATGCCTTGAGTGCTTTGACGTTCAGCGGCATGGTCCCGACCACCTTGTAGGCGCGGGCGAACGGCGTGTCCACCAATTTCGGGGCGCAGATGTAGGCGATATGTTCGTCCAGCAGGTGCCCGCCCAGGCGGAGCGCGACGTCGGCCACCAGCCCCGCACGGATCACCGCGCCGTCCGGCTCGTAGAGGTAGCCTTCCACGGGCCCGACGGCGGGGACCGGGCCGCCGTCGAAATCCTCGCCGCTGGTGATCTCGGCCGCGCCGCGCGGGCCGAGCAGGAGGGCGGCACGCCGGATTCCGGGCCGGGCCACTTTGTTGAACCACAGGGTCACCTCGGTGACGTCGCCGGACACCGACACCCACTGCGCCTCGCAACCAGCCGGGACGGACTCGTGCGGCATCCCGGGCCCCATCTTGACCCCGACGGACTTGCCGGACGCGGCCAGGGACTCCACGAAGGACAGCGGCGGGGAGAACTCCTCGGGGTCCCAGATCCGTGTGGTGCCCGACGTCGAGGTGGTGCGTCGGGCGGGATCCAGCCACACGCCGTCGATTCCGTCCAGGGACACCGAGGTGGCGTCCGCATGGACCACCGAGGCGTGCGGGAACGGCATCAGGTTGATCGTGGCGCAGGCGGCCGTGGCTTCGTCCATTTCGACGGCAGTGACGGGGATGTCCAGGGACGCCAGCGCCATCGAATCGGCGCCGAGCCCGCAACCGAGATCCGCCACGTGCGAGGTGCCCGCGGCGGCGAAGCGCTCGGCATGGCGGGCGGCCACCGTGAGGCGCGTCGCCTGCTCCAGGCCCGTCTGGGTGAAAAGCATCTGCCGGGCGAACTCGCCAAACTTCGCCTCCGCCCGGGTCCGCAACCGCGACTGGGTCAAGACGGCGGAGACCAGTTCGGGGGAGTGCCCGGCCTTGCGGAGAGCAGTGTTCAGGGCCAGGGATTCGCTCTCGCGGTACGGACCCAACGAGGCCAGCAGCTCCCAGCCTTCCGTGGTCAGCAAGGGGGCAATCTGGTCTGCGATTGGGTGCTGGGGGGCCGCGGCGTCCGGCGCCTGGGAGCTGTGGGGCATGCCTTCCAGCCTACTTGCCGTCCCTGCGCGGGTTCTCCTCGCGTTCGGTCGGATGCGGGCCGTGGGCGGGCGGCCGCGCGGGCGGACGGCTAGGGTTGATTGCATGGAAGACAGCATCAGCCGCCAGTCCGAAGACCCCACACCGATCCACAGCCCGGGCAGCGGGATCCCTGCCCGGCTCGCCGTCTACGCCCGCCCCGCCCTGATCGCCGGCATCGCCGTCGCGGTCGTCTGCATCGTCCTGCTGGTCATTGTCTTCTTCCTCGATTCCTTCAATGCCGCCGCCTATTCCATGACCGGCAAGAGCGTCCAGGACGCCACGCAGGAGGCCCGGGACATCCGTGAGAGCTACACCGGAGTCCGGATCGGCTCGCTCGTGGTGCTGGTGGTTTCCGCCCTCGTCGCCGCGGTCGGTGGCGTGGTGCTGTACCTGAACCGCGGTGCCGCGCAGGGCGACGACGAGGACAACGGCGAAGACGTGGACTTCGAGGACCTTGCCGGTTAGCGAGCAATTCTGGCACTCACCTTGACCGAGTGCTAACGCTTGCATAGAGTCTGAGTTAGCACTCTCCCATGGAGGGTGCTAACCATGCCGCAGGCACTTGCCGGCACCGCGACGACGGCAAGCCCGCCAAGGCACCCCTGGTTTGATAGTCCACGTACTACCTCACGTAAAGGAGAGATCCGAGTGTCGGTCTCCATTAAGCCTCTCGAGGATCGCATCGTTGTCCGCCCGCTCGAAGCCGAGCAGACCACCGCTTCTGGCCTGGTCATCCCGGACTCCGCCCAGGAAAAGCCGCAGGAAGGCGAAGTTGTCGCAGTAGGCCCCGGCCGCTTCGATGACAACGGCAACCGCGTGCCGGTCGACGTCGCAGTTGGCGACGTCGTCATCTACTCCAAGTACGGCGGAACCGAAGTCAAGACCGGTGGCTCCGAGTACCTTGTGCTGTCCGCCCGCGACGTTCTGGCGATCGTCGTTAAGTAACTCCCTGGACCCCGCACCGCAGGCCGCACCGGAATTTCCGGCCGGCCCGCGGTGCGGGTTTTCCGTCTCGAAAGGACACAACCATGGCAAAGCAGCTTGCGTTCAATGACGCTGCCCGCCGCTCGCTCGAAGCCGGCATCGACAAGCTCGCCAACACTGTCAAGGTGACCCTTGGCCCGCGCGGCCGCAACGTCGTGCTGGACAAGAAGTGGGGCGCCCCCACCATCACCAACGACGGCGTCACGATCGCCCGCGAAGTTGAGCTGGACGACCCTTACGAAAACCTTGGCGCACAGCTGGCCAAGGAAGTCGCCACCAAGACCAACGACGTCGCAGGTGACGGCACCACCACCGCCACCGTGCTCGCCCAGGCACTCGTCAAGGAAGGCCTGCGCAACGTAGCTGCCGGCGCCGCTCCGGGCGAGATCAAGCGCGGCATCGAGGTTGCTGTCGAGGCCGTGGCCGCCCGCCTGCTGGCGAACGCCCGCGAAGTCGAAGGCACCCAGGTTGCCAGCGTTGCCGCCATCTCCGCCCAGAGCGAAGAAGTCGGCGAGCTCCTTGCCGAAGCTTTCGGCAAGGTCGGCAAGGATGGCGTCATCACCATCGAGGAATCCTCCACCACGCAGACCGAGCTGGTCCTCACCGAGGGCATGCAGTTCGACAAGGGCTACCTGTCCCCGTACTTCGTCACCGACGCAGAACGCCAGGAAGCAGTCCTCGAGGACGCCCTCATCCTGATCAACCAGGGCAAGATCTCCTCCCTGCAGGAATTCCTGCCGCTGCTGGAGAAGGCCCTGCAGGCCGCCAAGCCGCTCTTCATCATTGCCGAGGACATCGACGGCGAGGCCCTGTCCACGCTGATCGTGAACCGCATCCGCGGCACCCTGAACGTCGTGGCCGTCAAGGCTCCCGGCTTCGGCGACCGCCGCAAGGCCATGCTGCAGGACATCGCCACCCTCACCGGCGCCCAGGTCGTCTCCCCGGAGCTTGGCCTGAGCCTGGACCAGGTGGGCCTCGAGGTCCTCGGTTCCGCCCGCCGCATCACGGTCACCAAGGACAACACCACCATCGTTGACGGCGCCGGTTCTGCCGAAGACGTTGCCGGCCGTGTTGCCCAGCTCCGTGCCGAGCTGACGCGCACCGATTCCGATTGGGACCGCGAGAAGCTGCAGGAACGTCTGGCCAAGCTGGCCGGCGGCATCGGCGTCATCAAGGTCGGCGCAGCCACCGAGGTCGAACTCAAGGAAAAGAAGCACCGCATCGAGGACGCCGTGTCCTCCACGCGTGCCGCCCTTGAAGAAGGCATCGTCTCCGGCGGCGGTTCGGCACTCATCCACGCCCTCAAGGCACTGGATGACGACCGCCAGGTCAACAAGCTCGAGGGCGACGCGGCTGCCGCCGTCGGCATCGTCCGCCGCGCCCTGACCCAGCCGCTGCGCTGGATCGCCCAGAACGCCGGCTACGACGGCTACGTCGTCGTCGCCAAGGTGTCCGAGCAGGCCGAGAACCACGGCTTCAACGCGAAGTCCGGTGAGTACGAGGACCTGATCGCCGCCGGCGTGATCGACCCCGTCAAGGTCACCCGCTCCGCACTCCGCAACGCCGCTTCCATCGCCGCCCTGGTTCTCACCACCGAGACCCTGGTCGCCGAGAAGCCGGCCGCGGAAGAAGACGCGCACGCAGGCCACAGCCACTAGGGCATTCCCTGGCGCGACTGAAGGCCCGGTTCCCTCTGCGGGGGACCGGGCCTTTGCCGTTTCCTAGGGGCTGGAGTGCTGATTCCTAGCGGTGCGGCCTCGGAGCTCCCGGCTTCGGCCGGACGGCAGGGACCTTCCGGAGGACCCGCCTTGCTTCGCCGCGCCGTTGGGTGAGCTTGAAGAACAGGAGCACCGCCGCAGCGGCCAGGACAATGCCAAGCAGGTTCAGGACAAGCTGCACTGCGGAGCCGGCAGCTTTTCCTGCCTCGCCCAGGACGAGGGCGACGCCGATGTATCCGGCGGCCGGGACCGTGGTCACCGAAATGAACACTCCGATCAGGGCTGACGAACGGCGGCTGGTCAAGGAGAGCATGCCGGCGGCGCCGGCAAGGGCCGCAACGATCAGCGAATACGGTCCCGGATGGTAGATGAATTCGACGGCCTGGCCGTGGTCAAGGACATCCCGCGGGTAGAGGCCGAGCGGGATCGAGATCCACGCCGCAGCAGCAGTGACGAGCATGGCGGCAGGGAAACCGACGGCCAGCGCAACCGTTGCGGCCCGCACCATGGCCCACTTGCGTTCCACTAAACCGAACGCGAGGGCCGCCAAGGGGCCGAACTCCGGACCCACCACCATGGCGCCGACGATCGCGATGGCCGAATTGGTGACGATGCCGATGCCGGCCAACTGGGTCGCAATCACCAGGAATGCCAGGTAGCTCCACGTCAGCCTGGAGTCCTCGCCGGTCTGCAGTGAAACCTCATCCCAGATGACGGCGTCCGAACCGTCACCTGGAACCTCCTGCGATGCCTTGTCTGCGCGTTCCGACAGCACGAGTTCGGGAGTGCTGGCCGAGACGGAGCCGAGTTCGGGGACCCGCAGCCCGTGGAGTTCCTCCATGAGGCTTTCCACGGACTCACGGGCCAGCTGCACCGTGATGACGTCGCCGGCCGGAACCACCGACGAGCCCCTGAAGACCGCAATCTCGGCACTGCCGGCATGGCCCATGCACACGTCCACGACGGTGCCGGACAACGCCGCCGGAACGCAGATGCGAAGCTGGACGATCATCCTGGCCCCCTGTCGGTAAGTGCGCGATTCCTGCCCCCAGCCTAGTGACGGAGCGCTCCACCTGGAGCAATCCACTTTCCTCAGCTTGCTTGTGATTCGCCCCGACAGGTAACGGATTGGTAACATGAGGGGTCAGGGTTACGAACGTTGAGGAATCTGTACAGGTCATGACAATGGGAAACACGGCGCCGAAGGCTGCCTCGAAACAGGGCGGCACGGGGGCGAAAGGCAACTTCCGTCCTGAAGTCCAAGGGCTGCGCGCCCTGGCTGTGCTCATGGTCGCCAGCTACCACATCTGGCTCGGCAGGGTTTCCGGCGGCGTCGACGTCTTCCTTCTGGTTTCCGCGTTCTTCCTCACCCTGTCCTTCACCAGGAAGCTGGAAGAGGGACGCGAATTGCGTCTCCTCGGCCACTGGCTCCACGTCTTCAAACGACTGCTGCCCGCGGTGGTGGTCGTGATCCTCGGCGTCCTGGCCGGAATGTGGATGCTCGTCCCGCAGACGCGCTGGGGCGGCCTGCTCAATGAAGCCTGGGCCACCCTGTTCTACCGCCAGAACTGGCAGCTGGCCGATGCCGCCATCGACTACTACGCGCAGAACCATTCCGGCGCCAGCCCGCTGCAGCACTTCTGGTCCCTGTCCATCCAGGGCCAGGTGTTCGTCCTGTGGCCGCTCGTCTTCGCGGCCGTGGGGGTCGCCGTTCCGCTCCTCCGGAAAGTCCCGTTCAGCGGACCGTTCGCGACCCTCGCGCGGCTGGGCCACCGAGGCCTGCTGGCCATCGTGTTCGCGGCGGTGTTCGCCGTGTCCCTGGCCTACTCGGTGCAGGAGACGGCTAGCAACCAGGCCTTCGCCTACTTCGACACCCGGGCCCGGCTCTGGGAATTCGCGCTCGGTTCGCTCCTGGCGCTCGCGTTGCCGTACCTGAAACCGCGCCGCTGGCTGCGCGTGGTCCTCGGCTGGACCGGCCTGGCCGCAATGCTGTCCTGCGGGCTGCTCCTCGCGGTCGACCGCTCCTTCCCGGGCTTCGTCGCCCTGTGGCCCACCTTGGCCGCGGCCGCCATCATCGTCGCCGGGCAGAGCGGCAGCCGCGCCGGCGCCGACCGTTTCCTCGGCTCAAAGCCCCTTGTCTGGCTGGGTGGCCACTCCTACGCCCTCTACCTCTGGCACTGGCCCCTCCTGGTCTTCACCCTCCTGGCAACCGGCCTGGCCGCCCCGGACCTGTGGCTGGGCCTGGGGATCCTCGCGGTCTCCCTGCTCCTTGCCATCGGCACGAGCCGCTACGTCGAAGCTCCCCTGCGCGAGTGGAAGTGGCCCAAACTGCGCACCTGGCGCACCGCCGTCGTCATCGCCGCATGCGGCACCATGCTCGCCCTGCCGCTGAGCGCCTGGCAGGGCATGATCGCCGCGGACAACGCGGCCATCGCCGCCCAGCCCAAGGAACTGACGCCCGGCGCGGCCGCCCTGAAACCGGAGAACGCCGGCAAGCCCACCCCCGAAGCCCGGATTATCCCGGGACCGTCCGCGATGGACGACGAATGGGCCCACGTGGACGGGCTGTGCACCGGCGCCAACGTGCCCACCGACCCCTTGCTCCAGGGCTGCCTGCAGATCAGCCCCGCCGGCAAACCCACCAAGCTCATCGTGGCGCTGGGCGATTCGCACGCCCAGCAGTACATGGCGGCACTCGGCCCGATTGCCAAGAAGCACGGCTGGGAAATCGTCACCCTGTTCAAGGGCAACTGCCGCTTCGGCGCCGAGACCCCGGACCGCCCGCAGGACTGCAACGACTTCAACAAGGCCAGTGCGGCGTACGTGCTGGAACACAAGCCGGATGCCGTGTTCACGGTGGCGTCCTTGACGCACGTCGAGGCGCCGTTCGAAACCGAAGTCCCCGGCTACCTGGAAGGCATCAAGCCGTTCGCCGATGCCGGCATCGACATCGTGGGCATCCGGGACAACCCCCGCTTTGCCATCAACATGCCCGAATGCGTGCAGAAGAAGGGCCCGGATTCACCGGACTGCAACACCCCGCTGGAGCAGTCCCTGGCCGCATCCTCCCCGCTGGACGATTACCGCGGCAAGGTCAAAGGGCTCTCCCTGATGGACATGAGCGACTTTATCTGCGCCAAGGGCGTCTGCCCCGCGGTGGTCGGGAACGTATACGTGTACAAGGACGAAAACCACCTCACCCGCACCTATGTGGAGACCATGATCCCCATGTTCGAGCGGCGGCTGCTGGCCGCCACCAAATGGAAATAACCGGGCCGGGCAACCGGAGACTGTCCGACGGCGGCAGGCCGCCGGGTGCGCTTGCTCACATTCCAGCCGTGGAATATGGGGATCGTCCGCAAGGTTCTAATATTTACTCAACACCTGCACAGGCCAGTCCCGTAATGACGGGTTGGTCATCTGCTGCAACCCCTACCCTTTAGACCCCACGAAACACGGTAAGAGGCGCACTCATGACCCAGCCCGAACACGATCCCTTTGGCTTTGTAGGCCTGACCTACGACGACGTCCTGCTCCTTCCGGGCCACACTGACGTCATCCCGTCCGACGCAGACACGTCCTCCCGCATCTCCAAGCGGATCGTGGTCCAGACCCCGCTGCTTTCGGCCGCGATGGACACCGTCACCGAGTCCCGCATGGCCATCGCCATGGCCCGCCAGGGCGGCCTCGGCGTGATCCACCGCAACCTCTCCATCGCAGACCAGGCCGACCACGTGGACCGCGTGAAGCGCTCCGAATCCGGCATGATCACCAACCCGCTGGTCATCGGCCCCGAAGCGACCCTGCAGGAACTGGACCAGTTGTGTGCCCGCTACCGGGTTTCCGGCCTGCCGGTCGTCGACGCCGAGAACCGCCTGCTGGGCATCATCACCAACCGCGACACCCGCTTCGTTCCGGAGAGCGAGTACCCGTCGCGCCTGGTCAGCGAAGTCATGACCAAGATGCCCCTGGTCACCGGCCGCGTCGGCATCAGCCGGGAAGAAGCATCCGACCTGCTGGCCAAGAACAAGATCGAGAAGCTCCCGCTCGTCGACGAGCAGGGCCGCCTCCAGGGCCTCATCACCACCAAGGACTTCACCAAGGCGGAGCAGTACCCTCTGGCCACCAAGGACGAGGAAGGCCGCCTGCGCGTCGGTGCCGCCATCGGCTTCTTCGGTGACGGCTGGGAACGCGCCATGACCCTGATCGACGCCGGCGTGGACGCCCTCTTCGTGGACACCGCCAACGGCCACTCGCAGGGCGTGCTGGACATGATTGCCCGCCTGAAGGGCGACAAGGCCGCCGCGCACGTGGACGTCATCGGCGGCCAGGCTGCCACCCGCGAAGGCGCCCAGGCGCTGATCGACGCCGGTGCGGACGGCATCAAGGTGGGCGTGGGCCCCGGCTCCATCTGCACCACCCGCGTGGTTGCCGGCGTCGGCGTCCCGCAGATCACTGCCATCTACGAATCCGCGAAGGCTGCCATCCCGGCAGGCGTCCCGCTGATCGCCGACGGCGGCCTGCAGTACTCGGGCGACATCGGCAAGGCCCTGGTGGCCGGCGCCGACACCGTAATGCTCGGCTCCCTGCTGGCCGGCTGCGACGAGTCCCCGGGCGACCTCATCTTCGTCAACGGCAAGCAGTACAAGAGCTACCGCGGCATGGGCTCCCTCGGTGCCATGCAGTCCCGCGGCAAGAACACCTCGTACTCCAAGGACCGCTACTTCCAGGCCGACGTCTCCGGTGACGACAAGCTCATCCCCGAAGGCATCGAAGGCCGTGTCGCTTACCGCGGTCCGCTGTCCTCCGTGGCCTACCAGCTGGTCGGCGGCCTCCGCCAGACCATGTTCTACACCGGTGCTCCGACCATCCCCGAGCTCAAGGCCCGCGGCAAGTTCGTCCGCATCACGGCCGCGGGCCTGAAGGAATCGCACCCGCACGACATCCAGATGACGGTCGAGGCGCCGAACTACGGTTCCCGCTGACGGACCCGAACTTAGCCGGCTGTTCCCCGTGGAGAAATCCGCGGGGAACAGCCGTTTAATGGGTGCGGCTTAAGCTTGATGCATGTCTGAAATGCCCGCGGAACCGCGGCACCCGGCCTCGGTCCGGCTGAGCAACGCCCCGCCCCGCAGGCTCGCACTCCGGCCGTACGCCCGCGCCGTCGGGCAGGTCCTCAAGGTGAGTTTCCAGGCCTCGCCTGCCGCGGTGATCATGAAGGTGGCCGGTTCGCTCATCTCGGCGCTGCTGCCGCTGGTGACCACCTACTTCGCCTCGCTCACCACCACGGCGCTCGCCGCCGGATATGCGGGGGATCCCGACGCCGGCCCGCGGGCGGTCCTGTACGTCATCGTCACCGCGGCGCTGGGATTGTTCTGGGGCACCTTCAGCAGCCTGGACCGCTACATCCAGCAGTTGATGAGCTTCAAGGTGGGCGCCATCGTGGGCGACCAGATGTACGAGCGCTTCCTGGCCCTCGAATTCTGGCGCTACGACGACAAGGAGACCGTGGACCTCTACGACAGGGCCAAACGCTTCTCGGACTCCTACGCGCGGGTGCTGGACCGGATCGCCGCCATTTTCACCCAGCTGGTCTCCGTGGTGCTGGCCGTCGGGGCGCTGCTGCTGGTCAGCTGGTGGATCGCAGCCATCGTGCTGGTGGCGATCGTGCCCGGCGTGTACCTGCAGTTCAAGCTGTCCCGGGAACAGATCGCCCACTGGAACACCCAGGTGGATTCGCGCCGGCAGCGGCGGATGATCGAAACCAACCTGATCCGCCCGCAGCACATCGCCGAGATGCGCCTGTACGGGATCGTCGGATTCCTCATGGAGCTGCGTTCGCGGCTGCGGGACGCCGACGAGCGGCGCCGCCTGGACTTCCAGAAGCGCTACATCCCCAAGCAGCTGGCCGCGGACGCCCTGCAGTATGGTGCGGAAATCGTGTCCCTGATCTGGGTAGTGGGGCAGATCATCGCCCGGGCGCAGCCGGTGGGGCAGTTCCTTTACGTGCAGCAGATCGTCAGCCGGGCGCTGTCCACGGCCACCAACCTGGTCTCGGCGCTGAGTTCCATTGACGAGGACCTTGCCAACCTGAAGGACTACGAGCTCTTCATGGCCCTCCCGGTGCACTCCGGCGTGGCCCCGGCGCTGGCCGCCGTGCCGCGGACGGTGGAGCTGCGGGACATCCGCTTCAGCTACACCGGAAGCGACATCGAGGTGATCAAAGGCGTCTCCCTCACCATCGAGCAGGGCCAGCATATTGCCATCGTGGGCGAGAACGGTGCAGGAAAGTCGACCCTCATCCGGATCCTGGCGGGACTGTACAGCCCCGACTCGGGGCAGGTGCTGCTCGACGGCGTCGACCTCGCCACTGTCGACGTCAAGAGCTGGCACCGCCACCTCGCCGTGCTCAGCCAGGAGTTCCTCAGGTACGAATTCGCCACGGCCGCGGACAACATCTACTACGGAGACGTCGATGAAGCCCGCGACGACGCCCGGGTCCGGCGTGCCGCGCACGACGCCGAGGCCCTGGATTTCATCACCAAGCTGCCCCACGGCCTGGACAACCACGTGAGCAACTGGATGGAAGATCCCCGGGGACGCAAGGGGAGCGGACTCTCCGGCGGCCAGTGGCAGCGCCTCGCCATGGCCCGGAACTTCTACCGCCGGGCCGCGTTCATGGTGATGGACGAACCCACCTCCGCGATCGACGCCCTCGCCGAGCACCGCATCTTCACCAGGCTTTTCGCCGACCGCAGCAGCACGATCATCGCCATCAGCCACCGCCTGGCGACCATCGAAAAGGCCGACATCGTCTACATGCTCGAAGACGGCCGGATCGTGGAGCAGGGGACCCACAAGGAACTCGTGGCCCTGCGCGGGCGGTACTTCCGGATGTTCGAATCCCAGCTCAGCCTGGACGGAAGCGTCAGGGACGAGTCCTGAGCTTCAGAGGGGGCCGTAGCCGGCGTTGCCGAAGGGGTCGCGCCAGGTGGCCAGGTCAAGTTCCAGTAGCGCGCGGAAGCGGGGATCGTCCGCGGCCTTCCGGCGGAGTGATTCCCGCGAACGGCCCATGATCGTGGCGGGCACGATGACCGCGGCAACGAGCAGCCCCGCCACGAACGCCAGAACCGTGGCCAGCAGCAGCAGCGCCGAGGGGTCCTGCCGGGTGGCTGGGTTCGCAGTAAAGGCGAAGAGTCCCACCAAGGCGGCAAGGACGGACCCCACGAACCACAGTGCGTCGCGCAGGTTTCCCGGGCCCCGGCTGATCAGCAGCCGGCTGGTCCGCGGCAGCCGGTCCCGGGTACGTACGTAGAACACGGCGCAGAGAACGGAGAGCGCCGCGCCGGGAAGAGCGAGCGAGGGAAGCAGGACGGGGGCGTCCGTCCGGACGGCGAGCAGGATCCCCAGGACGATGAGGAGTCCTCCGGCGGCAGTTCCGGCGGCCCAGGCGCCCATGGATGCGCCGCGCGCGTAGGCGATGTCGCGCAGGCGGGAGCGCGCTTTCGGCGGGCTGACGGCGGAGAGTTCTGCGGACAGCCAGTACTCCAGCGGATGGGCGGGCTGGGGGAGAGGCTCCGTGCCTGTCCCGCGGTAGCCAGTCGTCATGGACCCCCCTCGCATGCTCCGGACGTGGTTCCGTTTCAGGCTAGGGGATCGGGCGGCCTGCCGCGATGGGCACCCCAGCCCATGTGGACAGCGGCTCCGGACAGCGGCTCCGGAGAGCGGCTCCGGACAGCCCGACGGCGGTGTCCCCATCCGGGTGGGAACACCGCCGTCGCGCTTTCATGCAGTGGCGGGAGGCTCAGCCGAGCGGCGTCAGGAGACCGCCACCGAAGTGTCGTCCAGCTGGAAGGTGGTGGAGTAGGAGTAGTCCTCGGTGCCCAGGAAGCGCACGGTCACGGCCTTGCCCTTGTAGGCGGACAGGTCCAGGGTGCGTTGCACGTAGCTGCTCCCCTTGTCCTTGTTGGAGTAGGTCGCGAGCGTTGCGGTGGTGGCGCCGTCGATGACCTGGACCTTGAGCGTGTCGTAGGCGGTGGTGGTGCCTTCGTTGCTGAGGATGCGCAGGTAGAAGGACAGGGAGCCGGCGCCGCTGCCGGCGGGTACCGTCACCTTCTGGTCGAGGGTGTAACTGGTGGCCTGACCCCAGCCGTTCAGGGCGGCGTAGCCGGTCCCAGTGCGGGCGGAGGTGCCGCTCTCGAAGGTGTCGGTCTTGTTGGACGTCCAGGACGCGGCGCCCGATTCGAAGCCCGGGTTCAGCAGGACATTGCCCGACGGCGGCGGCGTGGTGCCGCCGAGCAGCGCCAAGGTGGCTGTCGCGTCGGAGAGCCCTGCGCCGCAGCCCAGGGTGCAGCCGGCCGGCATGGGGCGGGTGCCTTGCTTCAGGGTCGATTCGACTTGGGCCGGGGTGAGCGAGGGGTCCGCTGCCTTCATCAGGGCCACGAGGCCCGCGATGTGCGGGCTGGCCATGGAGGTGCCCTGGTACCAGGCATAGCCGGCAGCGGCAGGGGTGGTGGTGCCGGTGTTCAAAGTGGAGAGGATGCCGCCGCCGGTCTGGCGCGCATCGCCGCCCGGGGCGGTGAGGTCCACCGCGCTGCCGTAGTTCGAGTAGTAGGACAGCCCGCCGCTGTTGTTGCTGGCTGCGACGGTCACCACATTGCCGCAGTTGGCAGGCTGCGAGGTGGAGGCGTTGGCGGCCTCGTTACCTGCGGCCACCACCACCGTGGTGCCGCGGCCCACGGCGCTGTTGATGGCGTTCTGGTAGGTGGTGGAGCAGGTGCCCGAGCCGCCGAGGCTCATGTTGATCACCTTGGCGGGGTTGGCGTTGGCCGGGATGCCCGTGACGGTGCCGCCGGAGGCCCAGACGATGGCGTCGGCGATGTCCGAGAGCATCCCGCCGCACTTGCCGAGCACGCGGACGGGGACGACCTTCGCGTCCGGGGCAACGCCGGCCACGCCGGTCGCGTTGCCGGTGACCGCGGCGATCGTACCGGCCACGTGCGTGCCGTGCCAGGAGGAGTTGGAGCTGCTGGTATCGCCGCATTCCCCGCTGGCGTACCAGTCGCCCTGGTCCTGCGGATTGGAGTCGCGGCCGTTGCCGTCGCGGGCGGCCGTGGCGTCGGCGATGAAGTCGTAACCGGGGAGGACGTTGGCGTCAAGGTCCGGGTGGGCGGTGATGCCGGTGTCGATCACGGCCACCACCGAGCCGGAACCGGTGGTGGTGTTCCACGCGCCCTGGATCCGCATGCCGTTCGTTCCCGTGAAGTCCCATTGCTCGCCGTAGCGTGGATCGTTCGGGGCCAGGCTTGCCCGCATCCGTGCGTCCGGCTCCACGTATTCCACGGCGCCGGACGCCGCGAGCCCGGCCATGAACTCCTGGGACTGCCGGGCATCCAGCGGCCGGGAGCTTGCCACCAGCGTGGCGCCTGTGGCCAGGCCGCGGACTTCATGCGGCGTGATGCCAAGATCCTTGGCGGCCTTGCCCCAGGCGTTGGCGCGGGCACCTGCCGTGGCGCCTTGCGCCCCGGCCTTGTACTGCACGATGAACTGCGAATACTGCTCGCCTGCCTGCACGTTCCCGACGGCGGCCGTCCCCGTTACGGGGTCGGCGGTGCCTGGGGTGGTGGCCCCGGCGGGCGCCGTGCCGAAGGACATGAGGCCCGCCAGTACGGCGGCCGATAATACGAGACCGCTGTATTTCCGGCGGCTAGAAAAGGTGTTCTCCATGGTGTTCCCTGTCTCCGGGCGCGAGTGGTCCCGGGCGATGAAAAGTGGAGTTGGCGCATGGGTTTCTGCAACCGAGAGAAATCTATTGGTATTTGTCAATATTTGTAAATAGTTCTTTCACATCTTGTGAAGCCTTGACCCTATCGGTCGAATCGGTTCCGTGAAGGGGGTCCAGTAAAGTAGAGCCCGTGACTTATGAGATTGAGATTGGCCGTGGCAAACGTGGGCGTCGTGCCTACTCCCTGGACGACATTGCGATCGTCCCCAACCGCAGGACCCGCGACCCCAAGGACGTCTCCGTCTCCTGGCAGATCGACGCCTATAAGTTCGAAATGCCGGTGATCGCCGCCCCGATGGACTCGGCCATGTCGCCGGAAACCGCCATCGCGCTGGGCCGCCTCGGCGGCCTCGGCGTCCTGGACCTCGAGGGCCTGTGGACCCGTTACGAGGACCCGCAGTCCGTCCTGGACGAAATCGCCGCGCTCGCCGATGAAACCGCCAGCCCTGCAGTCACCCGGCGCATGCAGGACCTCTACAAGGCACCCATCCAGCCCGAGCTGATCACCAGCCGCCTTGCTGAAATCCGCGCCTCCGGCGTCACGGTGGCCGGCTCCCTGACCCCGCAGCGCACCCAGGAGCACTACAAGACCGTGGTGGCCGCCGGCGTCGACATCTTCGTCATCCGCGGCACCACCGTGTCCGCTGAGCACGTTTCCAAGAACCACGAACCGCTGAACCTCAAGAAGTTCATCTACGAACTCGACGTCCCGGTGATCGTGGGCGGCGCTGCCGGTTACACCCCGGCCCTGCACCTCATGCGCACCGGCGCTGCAGGCGTCCTGGTCGGCTTCGGCGGCGGCGCAACTACCACCACGCGGCGCGCCCTGGGCATCCACTCGCCGCTGGCCTCGGCCATCAGCGACGTCGCCGCGGCCCGCCGCGACTACCTCGACGAGTCCGGCGGCCGCTACGTGCACGTCATCGCCGACGGCGGCATGGGTTCCTCCGGTGACATCGTCAAGGCCATTGCGATGGGCGCCGACGCCGTCATGCTCGGCAGTGCCCTGGCACGCGCCGAGGAAGCACCCGGCAAGGGCTGGCACTGGGGCCAGGAGGCCCACCACCTTGAACTCCCGCGCGGCGACCGCGTCAACGTCGGCACCGTGGGCCCGCTCGAGGAAGTGCTCTTCGGCCCGGGCCACCACACCAACGGCACCTCCAACCTCATCGGTGCGCTGCGCCGTTCGATGGCGACCACCGGCTACTCGGACCTGAAGGAATTCCAGCGGGTCGACGTCGTCGTGTCTCCTTACCTCGGCTAGCCCCGGCGCTGCCGCCCTGCCCAAGCCCTTACTCAGCAAGTAGTAGTCTGGGGGGATCGACGGCTGAACGCGCGATCGGAGGCGTCCAATGGGCAGGGCAGCAGGTGCTTCGCAGGCATCCAACGCACCGGACGGTGCACTGAGTCCGCAGGCGAGGGCCGAATCCATCGAGGTGCTCAAGGGCACCGCCCAGGCCGGTCGGGAGCTGGACATCCTCATCGTCGGTGGCGGCGTCGTCGGCGCCGGCGCCGCCTTGGACGCGGTGACCCGCGGCCTGTCGGTGGGCATCGTGGAGGCCCGGGACTGGGCCTCCGGCACCTCGTCCCGTTCCTCGAAGTTGATCCACGGCGGCCTGCGCTACCTGGAGATGCTCGACTTCGCACTGGTGCAGGAAGCCCTCCAAGAGCGCGGCCTGCTCATCCAGCAGATCGCCCCGCATCTGGTCCGTCCCGTTCCCTTCCTTTACCCGCTCACGCGACGCTTCTGGGAACGGCCCTACGTGGGCGCCGGGATCTTCCTGTACGACACCCTGGGCCTGACCTCCGGCCACAGCCGCGGCGTCCCCATGCACAAGCATTTCTTCCGCCGCGGCACACTCCGCGCGGCGCCGAGCCTGAAGAACGACGCCTTCGTCGGCTCCATCCGCTACTACGACGCGCAGGTGGACGACGCCCGGCTGGTGATCAACGTCGTCCGGACGGCGGCCCGCTACGGTGCGCACGCCGTGAACCGGATGCGCGTGGTCTCGTTCCTGCGGGAGGGCGAGCGGGTGGTCGGGGCAAAGGTGGAAAACCAGGAAGACGGCAGCACCTTCGAAATCCGAGCCAAGCAGGTGGTGAACGCCACCGGCGTCTGGACGGATGAAACGCAGGCCATGGTGACAGACCGCGGCCAGCTCAAGGTCCGCGCGTCCAAGGGTATCCACCTCGTGGTGCCGCGGGACCGCTTCCAGTCCACCGTGGGCCTGATCCTGCGGACCGAAAAATCCGTGCTCTTCGTGATCCCGTGGGGCAGGCACTGGATCATCGGCACCACGGATACCGACTGGAAGCTGGACAAGGCGCATCCCGCGGCCTCGTCCAAGGACATCGACTACGTGCTTGAACACGTCAACAAGGTGCTGAAGCGGCCGTTGACCAGGGAAGACGTCGAAGGTGTCTACGCGGGACTGCGTCCACTGCTGGCGGGCGAGAGTGATTCCACGGCCAAGCTCTCCCGCGAGCACGTGGTGGCGCACCCGGTGCCGGGCCTGGTGGTGGTGGCCGGCGGAAAGTTCACCACCTACCGCGTCATGGCCAAGGACGCCGTGGACGAAGCCACCCGGGCCATGGACGAGCGCGTGCCCGCCAGCTGCACCGAAACCATCCCGCTGCTCGGAGCCGAAGGGTTCAAAGCCGCCTGGAACCGCAGGTCCCGGCTGGCTGAGGAATCCGGCGTGCACGTGGCCCGCGTGGAACACCTGATGAACCGTTACGGCTCCATGGCCACCGACGTCCTGGCCCTGATCCGGGAACTGCCGGAGCTCGCCGAACCCCTCCCGGGCGCCGACGACTACTTGGCCGCCGAGGTCGTGTATGCCACCACCCACGAAGGTGCCAGGCACGTGCATGACGTCCTGACCCGCCGGACCCGCATATCGATCGAGGCGTGGGACAGGGGAGTGTCCGCGGTTCCTGTAGTCGCTAAGCTGATGGGAGAAATCCTCGGCTGGAGCGATGCGCAGCGGGAACGCGAAATCAAGCATTACCTTGCCCGCGTCGAAGCCGAACGGCTCAGCCAGGAGCAGCCCGACGACGAGTCGGCCGACGCTGCCCGCATGGGGGTGGATGACATCGTTCCCTTGCACTGAGCCCGGCGCGGGCACGGCCACGCCCGGGGGCGACGAACACTGAAGGGAATCACTTTGGCGGAAACACTGGACCCGTATGATGCGGACCTGACCACACCGGACCTGGTCATCCTCGAAATGGAAGCCGTGGACAAGCGCGACGCCGCCGCGCAGCTTGCCGAACGCCTCCACGCCCACGGCCGCATCACGGACCTCGACGGCTTCCTGGGCCAGGTCAACGCCCGCGAACACCAGATGGCCACCGGCCTGCCAGGGGGCATCGGCCTGCCGCACGCCCGCAGCGAATTCGTGTCCCGGATCTCCATCGCCGTGGGCGTCACCAAGTTCGGGCACGCCCTCGACTTCGGCGCCGCGGACGGACCGGCCACCCTGGTCCTGCTGATCGCCACCCCGCCCAGCTCCTTCTCGGACCACCTCGAAGTCCTGGCCACCATGGCCCGCTCGCTGTCCAAGGAATCCTTCCGGGAATCGCTGCGGCGCGCACACGATCCCGAAGTCATCGCAGAACTGATCAACTCTAGCCTGGTGTTCTTCGACCACTGAGGGCCTCTTGCCCTAGTGCCCGTTTAGCTGTTCTACAGGCTGACGAAGTACGGTTAAGGGGTGTTGAAAACCGCCCTGAAACCCCGCTGGATCGCAGGGCTTGTCTTTGCGCTCCTGCTTTCCGGGGTGTTCGTACTGCTGAGCCAGTGGCAGTTCGGACGGTCCACCCAGAGCGAAGTCCCTGTCTCTCCGCAGATCGAGCAAACCAAAGCCCTCACCACGGTCCTGCACCCCGGCACCTTCTTCCCGGGCTCCGTCGCGGACCAGATGGTCAGCGCCACCGGCAGCTACGACCCCGCCAAGCAGGTCCTCGTCGAGGGCCGGCTCAAGGACGGCAAGAAGGGATACTGGGTCGTCTCGGCCTTCGCCGTCGACGGCGCACCCGCCCTCCAAGGGGCCGGGGCCTCGTCGAAGACCTGGATCCCGGTGGCCCGCGCCTGGGTGGCGGAACCCGGCCAAGCCGGCCCGCCGCCGTCGGGCACCATTGAGCTGACCGGACGCCTGCTTCCTTCGGAAGCGCCGCTGCCAAACGTCGACGCCGGTGCGGGGCGGGCCACGGCGGTCTCGGTCGCCGAACTCATCAACCTCTGGGATGTGTCCAGCTATCCCGGGTTCGTCGCGGCTAGCGCCGAAAGCAGCGGCGGCAAGGCCGTGGCCCTGCCCGCGGACATGAAGGCCCTGAACATCCCGGCCCAGCCGCCGGCCCAGCAGATCAACTGGCTGAACCTCTTCTACTCCGTGGAGTGGGTGGTCTTCGCCGGGTTCGCGCTCTACATCTGGTGGCGCCTGGTGGCCGACGACCACCGTCGCGACCTCGAAGAGGATGTCCCAGAGGATGAGCCCGAGGACGACGAAACACCAACAGCAAGCGATCCAGAACAAAAGGTGCAGCCATGATTGAGCCGAAACCGGCAGTCCCCTCCAACGAGTCCGGCACATCGCAGTCCCGTGCCTCCCAGGCAGGCGCCTCCGCCGGCCGCCCGGTCGCCAAGAAGCGCCGCTTCGGCGGGACCGAGGCGCAGATCCGCTCGGCGCTGAAGTTCTACAAGCTGATGGCCTACCTCACTGGCATCATGCTTCTGCTGCTGTGCGTCGAACTTGTCGCCCGCTACGTGTTCGGCGTCTCCTTGTACGCCGGCGGCACCGACGCGCTGACCGGCCGGCCCTTCGGCTTCGGCCTCGCAGGTTCCGAACCCAAGGGCGTGATCGGCGGCGTGAACCTGTCGGTGATGGTGCTGATCGTCCACGGCTGGATGTACGTGGTGTACCTGGTCTCGGACTTCCGCCTGTGGTCCCTCATGCGCTGGCCGTTCACCAAGTTCATCCTGCTCGCCCTGGGCGGCGTGGTGCCGCTGATGTCCTTCATCGTGGAGAAGAAGTTCCACGCCGAGGTCGAGGCCGAACTGGCCGCCAACCCGCAGGCGTCCAAGCGCTACTAGGCCCCCCGGCGGGGTCCTGCCGGGGCCTTGGGGTGGTCCCGGGCGGCCTCCGGGAGCCGCTGCCGCCCTTCTCGGTGTGAGATTGCCGACGTACGACCCGTTTTGGGCGGCCGCTGACCGCCCCGGAGATGCACCGGGGCAGCCGGGCAAAGTAGGCTGTTCTGGTGACTACTCCCACCGCGCCCCAGACTTCCCAGAAGCCGGTGCTGGTTGTTGACTACGGTGCCCAGTACGCGCAGCTGATTGCCCGCCGCGTCCGTGAAGCAAACGTGTATTCGGAAATCGTTCCGCACACCTTCACCACCGAGCAGCTCCTGGCCAAGAACCCGGCAGCGATCATCCTTTCCGGCGGCCCCTCCAGCGTTTACGCCGAGGGTGCTCCGAGCGTTGGAGCCGACCTGTTCGAGGCCGGCGTTCCGGTCTTCGGCATCTGCTACGGCTTCCAGGCCATGGCCAACGCTCTGGGTGGCAAGGTAGCCCAGACCGGCCTGCGCGAATACGGTGCCACCGAAGCCACCACCGTGGGCGCCGCACGCTCCATCCTTGAGGGCACGCCCGAGTCCCAGAACACCTGGATGAGCCACGGCGACTCAGTTCACGAGGCGCCCGCCGGCTTCGAAGTCCTGGCGACCACCGCAGGCGCTCCCGTGGCGGCTTTCGCCAACGAGGAAAAGGGCCTCTACGGCGTCCAGTGGCACCCCGAGGTGAAGCACTCCACCAACGGCCAGCAGGTCATGGAGAACTTCCTCTTCAAGGGCGCCAAGCTCGAGCCCAACTGGACCACCGGCAACATCGTCGAAGAGCAGGTCGCGCGGATCCGCGAGCAGATCGGCGACTCCAAGGTCATCTGCGGCCTGTCCGGCGGCGTTGACTCCGCCGTTGCCGCCGCCTTGGTGCAGCGCGCCGTCGGCGACCAGCTCACCTGCGTGTTCGTGGACCACGGCCTCCTGCGCGAGGGCGAGGCCGAACAGGTCGAACGCGACTTCGTTGCCGCCACCGGCGTGAACCTCTACGTGGCCAACGAGCAGGAGCGCTTCCTGAACGCCCTGGCCGGCGTGAGCGATCCCGAAACCAAGCGCAAGATCATCGGCCGGGAGTTCATCCGTGCCTTCGAGGAAGCCGAGCGGGCCATCATTGCCCAGGCCGCTTCCGAGGGCGAGAGCATCAAGTTCCTCGTCCAGGGCACGCTGTACCCGGACGTCGTCGAATCCGGCGGCGGCGAAGGCGCAGCGAACATCAAGAGCCACCACAACGTGGGAGGTCTTCCCGAAGACCTCCAGTTCGAACTCGTCGAACCGCTCCGCGCCCTGTTCAAGGACGAGGTCCGCGCGGTGGGCGCCCAGCTGGGCCTGCCCCAGGAAATCGTCGGCCGCCAGCCCTTCCCGGGCCCGGGCCTCGGCATCCGCATCGTAGGCGAGGTCACCAAGGAGCGCCTGGACCTGCTGCGCAAGGCCGACGCCATCGCCCGCGCGGAGCTGACCGCTGCCGGCCTCGACAACGAGGTGTGGCAGATGCCGGTCGTGCTGCTGGCCGATGTCCGCAGTGTCGGCGTCCAGGGTGACGGCCGCACCTACGGCCACCCGATCGTGCTGCGTCCGGTGTCCTCCGAAGACGCCATGACCGCCGACTGGTCGCGCCTGCCCTACGAGCTGCTGGCCCGGATTTCGAACCGGATTACCAACGAGGTCGACGGCGTCAACCGCGTTGTGCTCGACGTGACCAGCAAGCCGCCGGGAACCATCGAGTGGGAATAAGGTCCTGAGTGGCCGGCCTCTTTCGGGAGGCCGGCCACTTGCCTTTTCCGGCTGAACCACGGGGAATTTGGCTGGCGGCCAGTGTTGCGGTCGCTCAGGCGGGGCCGTTTCCGGCTACCCTCGAAAGTATGCCGATTTGGTCCAAGTCGTCTCAAGCCAGTACAGAAAAGAAGGCAGCGGTGTCTGTAGGTCATAGCCAGGAGGAGAGCTCCGCGGAGCTCAGGAAGTGGCTCTCCGGGCTGAAATCGGTAACTGGCGCTGACACCATGCTGCGCTTCGTGAAGACCCCCGAAGGATCAATCGACCTCAGCAGCGGCCATCCTTCCGGGCTTGCCCAGCTCCTCGCCGGACGCCGCACCCGGCTCTCCACGCTGATCCGCGACCGCCAGCAGTACATTGTCGCCGCACGGGCGGCCCGCAACCTGCGTTCGAAGATCTTCGAACTGTCCAACGACCGCGGCGTCGACGCCGGCTACCTTTCCTGCGGCACCGTCGTCTGGACGTCCGCCGTCGGCGGGAAACCGCAGCGGGTGTCCGCCCCTGTGATGCTGGCCGGCATCTCCCTGACCGCACGCCCCGGCGAGGACGACTACGAACTCCAGCTCACGGAACAGGCAACCATCAACCCGGCCCTGGTCCGGCACCTGAAGACCGTGCACGGCATCGTGTTCGACTCCGCAGCGGTCGGCCGCATGGCATACAACACGGCCCGGCTGGACCCGCTGCCCGTGCTGGACCGGATCGGTACGCTGGTCAAGCCGATCCACGGCGCGGAAGTCTCACCGAACCTCCTTGTGACGACCCTCGCGGACCTCTCCGGCAACCTGGACGACCCGTGGATCAACGAAGGCAACACGATCGTTGCCTCGCTCTCGGAACGAGCCAACGGCGGGGAGGTTGTGCCCGTACCCTTGCAGGCGGGGCGGTTCCCGGGTCTGGACGAACGCGAGCCCGCCGACGAGTTGCTGCTGCTCGACGCCGATACCGACCAGCAGTACGTCATCGATGCCGCCCGCGCCGGAGACTCGCTCGTGGTGAGCACACCTCCGGGCAGCGGCCAGACTCAGACCGCGATCAACACCATCGGCGCCCTGGTCGGGGAAGGCAGGTCCGTCCTGGTGGTGGGGGAGCGGCGCACCAGCCTCAACGCCCTGGCCAGCGGCATGGAAGCACTGGGCCTCGAGTCCCTGCTGTTCCGGCCGGGGAACGGTGTTCCGGCGCAGCAGCTCAAGACGCAGCTGGTGAGCGCCATCATCCGCAACGAAAAGTCCCTTGAACCGCAGCTCGCCAATCTGCACGAAACCCTCGTCGAGCACCGGCACGCACTCATGGACCACGTTGCCTCCCTGCACAATGTCCGCGACCGGTGGGGATGCTCCCCGTACCAGGCAATGCAGTCCCTGGCGGAGCTGACCGCAATCCATCCTGCCCCCGCCACCACGGTCCGCCTGAAGCGCAGCGTCCTGGACAGCATCAAGGACCGCGAGGAACTGGCCGGGCGCCTGCGCCGGGCGGCGGAGCTGGGCAGCTTCAGCAGCGCGGCGGTCAACAGCCCTTGGTACGGAGCCCGCCTGGTCACCCGCAAGGAGACGGAGGAAGCCCAGCAGCTGGTCCGGGCAGCCCACGAACAGCTTCCGGCGCTCCGGGACCGCGTGGTGGCGCTTGCCGAGCACTCCGAGATCAGGCTCGGAGCCACCTTCGCCGAATGGGGCGCCCAGCTGGAGCTCCTGATGGCCGTCCGGGAAAGCCTGGACAAGTTCACCCCCGACATCTTCGACCGGCCCGTCCACGACCTCATCTCCGCGACGGCCTCCTCGGCCTGGCGGCGGGAACGAGGCCTGGAAATGCCGTCCATGCAGCGTTCGCGGCTCCGCCGTGTGGCCAAGGAGTACGTCCGGCCCGGCGTGCACATCGCCGACCTGCACAGCTCCCTCGTCCTGGTCCAGGAACAGCGCAGCCTCTGGGCCACCTACGCGACGAGCCAGCGGCACCCGTCGGTTCCGTCCGGGCTCGCGGAGCTTGGCAGCGCCTACCGGGACCTTGACCGGGAACTTGTCCGGCTGGCCGCGTGCCTCAAGCACACCCGCGACGGCGGCGAGCTCCACGAAACCCCGTACGAAGAGCTCATGGCGCGGCTGGAGTCCCTCGTCGCGGACACCGAGACGCTGGAAACCCTCCCTGAGCGCACGCTTCTCATCGAGAACATGCGCGAGCACGGACTCGGCGAACTGCTCGCCGACCTTGCCGCCCGTGAGGTAGGCCCGGAGTCCGTCGCGGCGGAACTCGACCTGGCCTGGTGGCAGTCCGCACTGGAAGCCATGATCAGCGGCGACGACTACCTGGCCATGTCCGACGGCGAGTCCCTCCGGAAGCTCGAAGCGGAGTACCGGCTGGCGGACCAGGCCCACGTGGCCAGCGGCGCCGCCCGGCTGCGCTGGCAGCTCGCCGAGCGGTGGCGGGCGGGCATCGCCGCACAGCCGCGCCAGGCCGAGCTGCTCAGGAGCCTCATCAAGGACGGCCGGATCACCCTGCAGGCCTTGAGTTCCCAGGCTCCCGATCTGGTGCCGCTTCTGGTGCCCGTCTGGTCGTTGAGCCCGCACCTCTTGACGGGCCTGCTGCCCGTGGCGCAGTCCTTCGACGCCGTCGTGATCCTGGATGCCGCATCGACCTCGCTGCAGGCCGCGCTCCCTGCGATCGCCCGCGCCAAGCAAGTCATCGCCTTCGGCGACCCGAAGACCGCCGTTGCACGGAGCTTCAGCGTGGCGGTGGAACCCAGGATCTCCGGCGCGGCCGGCCAGGAAACCGTCGACAGCGCTTTCGGCGCCCTGGCCGGAGTCCTGCCCACGTGGCAGTTGAACTGGATCTACCGCGCCGTCGACGAAGACCTTGTCCTGCAGCTGAGCAAGAACCACTACGGCGGCGGCCTGCGCCGGCTGCCCGACGGCCAGTCGGTCACCGGGCTGGACCGGTCCGTGCTGGTGGAATACATTCCCGACGGTACCGGCCTGCCCAGTTCGGACCACGAAGGAGTTGAATCGGTGGCTGCCGAGGTCAACCGGGTGGTGGATCTCGTCTTCGAACACGCCAGCCAACGGCCCAGGACGTCCCTGGCCGTGGTGACGGCAAGCCTCCGGCACGCCGCCAGGATCGGCGAGGCCATCCGCCTCCAACTGCCGAACCATCCGCTGCTTTCGGGGTTCTTCAGCGCCGGCCCGGAATCGTTCCGCGTGGTGGACCTCGAACGCGCACAGGGCCTGGTCCGGGACCATATCATCTTCTCCCTTGGCTACGGCCGAACCCCGCACGGACGGGCCCTGCACAACTTCGGGCCACTGTCTGTGGAAGGCGGCAGGAGCAAGTTCGCCCTTGCCATGACCCGCTCGCGGCGGTCCCTGCACGTACTGAGCTGCTTCCGCCCGGAAGACCTCGACCTCGACAGGCTTTCCCATGGCGCCGTGGATTTCTACGAGCTGCTGGACCGCGAAGTCTCCGGCAACACCACGCTTGGGACGCCGGCGATCAGGGCTGCCGCCAGCGAGCAGGCGCTTGGTGAGGATCCCCTCGTCGCGGACCTGGGAGAGCGCCTGCGAGCCCGCGGCGCCCGCGTCTGGCACCACTACGACGGTGCCTTGGATATCGCCGCAGCGGCGGACCCGGTGCTCACCATCGGGCGGGATGACAGCGAACTGCCTACCCCCGTGGCCATCGAATCCGACGGGACGGAGCGTTACCGGCGCATGAGCGTCAGGGAGCGCAGCAGGCTCCGCCCGCAGCTGCTCGAACGCATGGGCTGGCGCTACATGTCCCTGTGGACCATCGAAGTCTTCACGGACCCGTCCTCGTGCGCCGACCGGATCGGCTCCTACCTGGGCCTGGAAACGGCAGCGAGGCCCTACGCGGAGGCGGAGCAAGGCTTCCTGGACCTTCAGGATGACGCCCCGGACACCGGTGACGGGAACGCCGTCGACGCGGATACCGCTCCTGCCGGCTTTGCACACTCCGTCTCCGGTGACGCTGCCGCGGGCGTCCCGGGTGGCGGACAATTGGAACCGGACCACGGCCGGTCCCCGGGGATGGATGGCGAAGCGCAGGCAGCCCCGGAAGAGCAACACGAAGCGGAGTAGTACAGCATGGACGCCGAAGCCCTGGACGATAAAGAAGCCCGGGACGATAACCAGGCCCAAGGCAGCCAGGAAAGCCCCCGCACGGGGAAGACCAGTGAACGGCAGAAAGCCGCCACGCGACGGAAGCCCTTGGCCGATGGCATCCTGCCCAAGGTTGCGTCGGAAGATGAACCGCGCAACTGGGGCGACGACGGCGGTTACGACCACGACGCGTGGCTGAAGGAGCAGCGGCCGCCGCACTGGGGCTGAGCCTGCCGTTGCGCTGATCCCTGGACCGGGGCTGAAATGCCTGGCCGGCTGTTCCTGATCCCGCTGTTCACGGTCCCGCTTGGGCCGCCGGGCGGTGCGCCGAGGGGACCAGCACGAAGAACAGCTTCCCGCGGGTTGAGGCCCCGGCGAGCTTCTCGGCCTGCGCCGGATTGGCAGCGACCACCATGAGGCCGTCGGTGTCGGACGTGCCCAGCCAGTCGCCCGTTTTGCCGCCTTGGGCGGAGGTCCAAAGCACCGGCACTCCCGCGGCCAAGGTCTCGGGTTTTCCTCCGGTTCCGCCCAGCCCGTCCGAAACGGTGAGCACGATGTTGACCACCTGACCGGCCGAGACCAGCTGGATCGAGGAAGGATCGGCGAGCCGGACAGGGACGGCGGCTGCCTCCGCCCCGGCGCCGGTGAGAAGGCCGGGCCCCAGCAGCTGCGCGTCCGTGGGGATCTGCCCGCTGCTGAGCGGAGCGGCAAGCTGGCGGCCCTGCACATCCTGCCAGTCCCGCAGCGCACCGGCGGGCACGACCTCGGGTGGAACTGCCCGCGGGACCAGGTCTGATTTCGCGACCGCCAGTCCCGCCGGAAGGTCCCGGGCCGCGACCAGGACCTGGATCTTGGTCTCGGATGGCGGCGTCAGCTGATGGACGGATATCCCGGCAGCGAGGCAAAGCAGCAGGGCGACCGCAAGACGGCGGTTCCGCAGCAGCCATGCTCGCGCCCGGGCAGGGAGGGGCCCACGGGCAGCATGCGCGCGGGAAGGAGCCGGATGCCGGGTGGCAGGCGTATGTATAGGCGCATTACGGGGACGTCCGCGGCGGAACTTGGAGGCTGTGCTGGCTGGCATGAAGCCACGCTAACCAGCGCACCCGCGCGGTAGAACCACCAAGTCACGCTATGTGGACAAAACCGCCATGTGGACAACCCGGGGAAGAAACTCCGGGAAGAGGAATGCTTAGCTTGCGGCGGCAGCGGCGGCCGGAGCCGGGGCTGCTGCGGGTGCCGCCGGGGCGGACGGTGCCGCGGAAACGGTGCTGCCCTTGGAATCGCGGGAGTCGGTGCGGTAGAAACCCGAACCCTTGAAGACCACGCCGACGCTGTTGAACTTCTTGCGCAGGGCACCCTGGCACTCCGGGCACTCGCTCAGCGAGCTGTCCGAGAAAGCCTGGACAATGTCAAAGGCGTGGCCGCAGTCCTTGCAGGCGTAGGCGTAAGTGGGCACTGGTGATCCTCCTCAGGGACAAACAACAGGTCCTGTCTGCGTCCGTAACCTTCGTGGTTCCTTAGCAGTCCTAGGGCCTGAGTGCCAATTCTATCATCGAGGGCGGCGGGGACCGCTAGTGCTTGTGGCGCGGACAACAGAAGCGGCCACCGCTCGCTTGAAGGACCGCGGCGGGTTCAGGACCCGGCGAACCGTACCTCGCCGTCGGGCGTCAGGGCGCCGGCCACCGGTTTGTCGAACGGCTCGGCAGGAATGGTCCCGGCGGGCAGAACCTCACCGGAGTAGACGACGGCGACGGCGGGAGGCCGCTGCCCGGCGGCGTCCAGCCGCTCCAGAAGGCGGTCGTAATAGCCGCCGCCCTGGCCGATGCGGCTGCCGCTGCCGTCGACGGCGGTTGCCGGGAGGAAGATCCCATCTGCTCCCGCAACAGCGGAACTGTCCATCCGCTCGCCGTCGGGTTCGTCGATCGGTGCGAAGCGGGAGCGGTGGAAGAGCGTCTCCGGGGACCACTCCACCCAGCTCAATTGGCGGTCATCCTCGCACACGGGAAGGATCACCCGGTGCCCGGCGTCATGGAGCGCTTCCATCAGCGGCTTGGTGGGCGGTTCGTGCCCCACACCGAGGTAGACCGCGAACGTCTTGGAGTCTCCGCCGGGCAAGGCAGCAGCCCAGGCCAGCCCATGCCGGGCAATGTCCTGTCCGGCAGCCTCGATCTGCGCGGCACCCAGAGCCTTGCGCCGTGCGCGGTGCCCGGCACGGATTTCGTCTTTCAAAGTCATTGCTGAACCAATCCCTGCTGGTGGATTCCGGAAGCGAACTAGCAGCCTGACACCGATTATGGCGCACCGGCGGACTGCATCTGTTGTCCATTGTGCGACGCATTCCGTTAGATTAGAGCGGTGACTTCCAATAACTGCACCGTCCGCAAGGCCGTCATCCCCGTTGCCGGGCTCGGCACCAGGTTCCTGCCCGCCACCAAGGCGATGCCCAAGGAAATGCTGCCGGTTGTCGATAAGCCGGCCATCCAGTACGTCGTCGAAGAAGCCGTGAACGTCGGTCTCCACGACGTCCTGATGATCACCGGGCGCAACAAGCGCGCCCTCGAAGACCACTTCGACCGGGTGCCGGCGCTGGAAGCCACCCTTGAGGCCAAGGGCGACACCGCCAAGCTGGAATCCATCCAGGTCGCCACCAACCTCGGCGACATCCACTACGTCCGTCAGGGCGACCCCAAAGGCCTGGGCCACGCAGTGCTGCGTGCCAAGCAGCACGTGGGCGACGAACCCTTCGCCGTGCTCCTCGGCGACGACCTCATCAACGCCCAGGACTCCCTGCTGAGCGACATGATCGACCTCCAGGCCCGCACCGGCGGATCGGTTATTGCACTGATCGAGGTGGAGCCCGAGCAGATCAGTTCCTATGGCTGCGCCGACGTCGAACCCTTCGGTGATGACGGCTTCGTCAAGGTCAAGGGCCTCGTGGAGAAGCCTGCGGTGGCCGATGCCCCGTCCAACCTCGCCGTGATCGGGCGCTACGTCCTGCACCCCGCGGTCTTTGAAGTCCTCGAAAAGACCGAACCGGGCCGCGGTGGCGAAATCCAGCTGACCGACGCCCTCCAGGTCCTCGCGGAAGGCGACGGCGAAGGCAGCGGGGTCTACGGCGTCGTGTTCCGCGGCCGCCGCTACGACACCGGCGACAAGCTGAGCTACCTCAAGGCCTGCGTCGAGCTGGCCTGCGACAGTGAAGACCTTGGGCCCGGCCTGCGTGACTGGCTTCCGGGATTTGCCTCCCGGTTCGACAAGTAACCTGCCGTGTGGGGTTCGGCCATCTGGCCGGTGACCTTGGAAAGCGGTGACCTGCTGCTTCGCCCCATCCGCTACCGGGACAAGCAGGAATGGACCGAGGTCCGGTCCCGGAACAGCGAATGGCTGGCACCCTGGGAAGCGTCGAACCCGGCGCCCGGGGGAGCGCTTCCGAACTACCGGCAGATGGTGGCGTCCCTGAACGCCCAAGCCCGACAGGCCACGGCGCTGCCTTTCGTCATCGCTGAACGCATCCCCGGCTTCCGGGAACCCCGGATCGTGGGACAGCTGACGGTCTCTTCGATCACCTGGGGCTCGGCAATGATGGCAACCCTCGGCTACTGGGTGGACCAGGACCGGGCAGGCAGGGGAATCGCGCCCACCGCCGTCGCGATGGCAACCGACCATTGCTTCCGGCAGTTGGGCCTGCATCGGATGGAAATCAACATCCGTCCGGAAAACCGGCCCAGCCTGCGGGTGGTGGAAAAGCTTGGCTTCCGGGACGAGGGTTACCGTCAGCGGTACCTCCACATCAACGGCAGCTGGGCCGACCACCGCAGCTTCGCGTTGACTTCCGAAGAAGTCCCCGAAGGCCTGCTCAGCACTTGGTTGCGCAGCCGGCACGGTTGAGCGCCCGCTAATCCATTCATTTGATGCAAGTGCTGCGACACACCCCCGCTAATGTGGCGGCGCCCCGGTGTTTCCTTCTACGGTTTTGACTGTGGACTTCCCTCTCAGCAGCTCAGTGATCCTTGTTGTCACTGTTGCCCTGTGGATTGTTTGGGTTGCTCCATACGTACTGCGGAACCGCCGCGGGCAGCTTGCTACTGCCACCGTGGTTCCCCTGGACGAAGAGGCCGCAGAAACGCCCCGGCTGTACGCCGTGACGGGCGCGAAAGCGGTCCCCCAGCAGGAGAAAGCGATGGAGACGATGCAGAGCACCGCACCCGCACCGAGCACCGGAACCGGCAGTGCCGGGCACCTGGGCGCTGCCGTACGGGAACCGGCGTTCAAGCTCAGATACGGGCGCTGCGCCCTGGCCTTGGCTGGCCTGCTTTTCCTGCTGACGGCTGTTGTGTCCGGCGTGCTTCGCCTTTTCGCGCTGGCTCCGTCGTGGCTCCCCGTGGTTTCCTTGCTCTCGGTGGCCGGCATTGTCCTGTGGCTCCGGCGACTGGCCGTCCGGGACCGCCGGGCGAAGATGGAGGCGGCGTTCCGTTCAGCGATGTCCCCAGCGCGGACTGAAGCCCCGGTAAGTGCCCCCGAGGAGCCGCGCGAGACCGCCGTTTTCGACGCCGAGGCCCACAACCGTGAGGCCGCCCGGCTGACCGCCGTCGAACTGCGCCAGGCTGCCCTGAAGGTCGCTGAAGCCGCAGGCGACACCAAGGCGCCCGGCGCGGCTGCCGATGTCAGTTGGCAGCCTGTCGAGGTTCCCAAGCCGGTGTACGTCGACGCCGCCAAAGCCAGCCGCCCGGCGCCGGAGCCACTCGACCTTCCCGCCCAGCCAAAGCCGGTAGGCAAGCCGATCCTGAAAAACGCCGGATCCGCTCCTGCCCTGCCCGCCGCCCAGACGCCCTTCGGGAAGGGCCAGGCCGCTGGGAAGGCCAACGCCCTGGGCAACCTGGACGACGTCCTCCAGCGCCGCCGCGCCTGACGCGACGACTTTTGTGACAACACTCTGCATAGCGGGCGGCACCGGTCAGGTTGGCCGGTTGCTTGCCCGCTTTGCCGTTGAACAGGGCCACGAGGTCACCGTCTTCAGCCGCAACCCGCCCGCGGAAGCGGCCGACGGCGTGCGGTACCTGCGGGCTGACGCCACCACCGGCGAGGGGCTGGCCGAGGCGCTGGGCGGCTCCGACGTCGTGATCGACTGCCTTGAGGGGCGCTCGGGCAAGGCACTGAAGCAGTATGCCGACGCCGGCGCCCGCCTTCTCGCCGCCGCCGCCACGGCGAGGGTCCGGCGGGCCGTTGCCCTCTCGATCATCAACTGCGACGCGAGCACGGCGGCCTTCTACGCGTCCAAGGCCGCCAAGGAGAGGGTCTACGCGGCGTCGGGACTGGAGACGGTGACGGTTCGCGCCAGCCAGTTCCACAGCCTCGTGGCGGCTGTGTTCGCAGCAGGGGCAAAGGTGGGCCTGGTGCCCGTCATCAAAGGCGCGGCGTTCCAGCCCATCTCGCCGGCCGAAGTAGCCCTGGCCCTGCTGGCGGAGGCAGTGGCGCCGTCCCCGGAACCGGCCGGGCAACGGCACCGCACCGTAACCGTCGCCGGTCCGGAGATCCGCACCATGCGTGAACTGGCCGAAAGCTGGCGGCGGATCACCGGCCGGAAGGGCTTGGTTGTTGAGTTCCCGCTGCCGGGAGCGATGGGCGATTACCTGAGGAAAGGCCTCAACCTCGCCCCGGAATTGCGACACGGAACGGAGACGTTCGAGTCCTGGTTGGCAAAGAGGCCCGATACTTTGTAGCGTAGGATGCACTGGCACGGTCCGGAAGAAACCGGAACGGCCGCCCAGGGGCTATAGCTCAGTTGGTAGAGCGCTTCGTTCGCATCGAAGAGGTCAGGAGTTCGAATCTCCTTAGCTCCACAATTTCCCCTCCTGATCGCCGGTCTTAGCGGCGCATTTCCAGCAGTCCGGCAACCTTTTCGGCCGTCTCCTTCGCGGATCCCGGGTTCTGTCCGGTGAACAGGTTTCCATCGGCAACCACGTAGGAAACGAAGGGAAGCCTGGCCTTTTCGTAGCGCGCACCGCGCGAAGCCCCGGTCCTCGAAGACCTGCCAGGCGTGGGTGAGCTCGGCCAGCCAAAGCCCTGTGGGATGCGACGGATCGTCGTAGTGGCCGACATTCGTGACGACGTTCAAGATGCGCTTGGCCATGGTCTGACTGCTTTCCTGAGCTGGGCGGATCCGGTGGATGAACTGTACTCGATGGCGGCACATTCCGTTCCTGGCCGCATTGTTCCCTAGGATCGTCATGAAGCAGGATCGTCATGAGGCCAACGAAAAGCCTGGCCTACGAGATCCGGAGGGGAGCAGGCATGGCAGAACAAGGCCATCCGGCGGACGGCGCCTTGTCCGGTCCGGTCCCGTCCGGTCCGGTCCCGTCCGGTCCGGTCCCGGCCGGCCCCGTCCTGGCCGGTATTGTCCCGCACCACCGGGCCGCCGTGCTCCGGCACGCCGTGGAGTTGGCGGACCGGACCGGCGCCGCGCTGCTGCTGGCCTACGTCGACCCGACCCTTGACAGCGACAGGCAGCCGATCGACCCGGACGGCGTCGACGACGACGCCGCGGACATCGCCGCGGAACTCAAGGACTGGATCACCGGGCAAATGGCGGGTTCCGGCGTCCAGTGGTCCTTCGCGGTCCTGGGCGGGGACCCGGCCCACGCACTCCTCCGCTACGGCACCGAGACCGGAGCCTCCGCGATAGTGGTGGGAAGCAAGGAGCACGGCCTGGGACGGTACCTCGAGGCACTGGCCGGGGGCTCGCTGGGGGAGCGGCTCGCCCGGCATGCCGGCCCGCCGGTGCTCATCGTCCCGCTCGGCCGGCAGCCGGAGGACGATGCACGGTGAGCCGTCCCCTGCACCTGCATCCGCAATACCTCGCCCTCGTGGCGGGAGGCGGCGTCCTTGGCGCGCTGGCCCGCTACGGGCTCGGACAGGCCATCCCGTCGCCGGGCCACTGGCCGCTGCCTACGTTGCTCATCAACCTCTCCGGGGCCTTCGTGCTCGGCTGGCTCCTTGAGTCGCTCGCGCGGAGGGGCCCCGACGAGGGGCGCCGCCGCCTTATCCGCCTCACCGCCGGTACCGGCTTCCTGGGGGCCTTCACCACCTACAGCACCTTCAGCGTGGAAACCGTGCAACTGTTCGACGCCGGCCGCGCCGCCGACGCGTTCGGCTACCTTGCGGCCTCCCTGCTCGGCGGCACCCTCGCGACGTTCGCGGGCATCGTTCTGGGGCAGCGCCTGCACAAGGGACGTGCCCGGGTAGCAGGTGGTGCGCGATGACGGTGCTGCTGCTCGCACTCGCAGGCGGTGCAGGGGCCGTGGCGCGGTTCCTGGTGGACGGGCTGGTCCGGGCGCGGTTCCGGACTGCGCTGCCCTGGGGGACCATTCTCATCAACGTGTCCGGTTCGCTGCTGCTGGGCCTTCTTGCCGGCGCGGTGATGCGCAACCATTCTCTGTCCTCGCTCCAGGCTGTCCTGGGCACGGGGTTCCTGGGCGGGTACACGACCTTCAGCACGGCCAGCGTCGAGACCGTGAGGCTGGTGCAGTCGGGCCGTGCCGGGCTTGCATTGCTCAATGCATTGGGCACGATGGCGGCCGCGGTGGGGGCCGCCGCTGCCGGCGTTGCGCTGGCGTCGCTCGGCTGAGATCCGGGCGCTCCGAACAGCGCATTTCGGCGGCCAGTGGGCGCCGAAGTCGAAGCCGAAGGCTAGGATCGGTCCCATGGCCAAGACATTCCATGAGCTCCTGTCCGAACAGATCGGCAACGAATTTGCCGCGTCCCAGCAATACATCGCCGTGGCGGTCTATTTCGCCGGCGAAGACCTGCCGCAACTCGCGGCGCATTTCTACCGGCAGTCCCTGGAGGAGCGCAACCACGCCATGATGATGGTCCAGTACATGCTGGACCGGAACCTGCCCGTGTCCGTCCCCGGCATCCCCGAGGTCCGCAACGACTTCGCCGATGTCCGGGAGCCCATTGCGCTGGCCTTGGCCCAGGAGAAGCAGGTGACGGGCAACATCGAGGAACTCTTCCGCGCGGCCCGCGAACAGAACGACCCCCTCGGCGAGCAGTTCATGCTGTGGTTCCTGAAGGAGCAGGTGGAGGAAGTCGCCTCGATGACCACGCTGTTGAACATCGCCGAACGCGCGGACAACCTTTTCGACATCGAGAACTATGTGGCCCGCGAGCATGTGGGCGACGGCGGCCTGGACTCCGGCGCACCGTCCGCCGCCGGCGGGGCGATCTAACCGGAGCGGGCTGCCGGATAATCCACTAACGCGACGACTCAGGAGCCGCGGGTTTCTTCGGAATCCGCGGCTTCGCCGTCGGGAGCTCCACCGGGCGCCTCGACACGCTCCAAGAGGGAGAGCCGGCTGGCGATCCTCGCCATGTCCACGGGAAGGCCGGTGCCATGCGCGGAATCCCAGTCGAGCGGGCCGCGTCCCACCAGGAACAGCGTGACGTCCTCGTCGTAGAGGACGTCCACCGCGTTGCTGAACCGCTGCCATGCGGCCGCCGAACCGTCCGCGGATTCGTGCCCGGGGGAGGGGACGCCGTCGACCACCCACACCCGGTACTCCGCCGCCAGCGTCAGGTAGTCCGCCGTCGACAGCAGCCCGCCGCACAGTTCCGCGAAAGCCACCCACAGCACGTCGCCGGCTGCCTTGACCGGCAGCGGCTGGGTGGTGGGCTTCAGCGTGCGCTGCTCCGAGGGCGGCGGTGGAAAGAGGCCGAAAGAGCCGAGCTGCCGGGGAGTTCCTGGGCTGATGACCCGGCCGCGGCGGAATCCGTCCTTCGCTTCGCCGTCGTTGCCGGGCGCGGCGGGCTGGCGCCGGAAATCGGTGTTCCCGTTGATCTCCACGATGTCCATCATCTCCTTGATCACCGCAATGGTGGGCACAAAATGGTCGTGCCACAAGGGGTTCGGCAACAACTGCTCCGGCGGGTAGTTCGACGTGACCACCAAAAGGACCCGCCGCTCCGCCGCGGTGCGCAGCAGCCGGGCGATGAACATGCCGTCGCCGACGTCGTGGACGTGGAACTCGTCGAAGCAGAGCACGTCGATATCGGCAAGCAGGGAATCCACGGCCTGCTGGACGGCCGTGCCGTCGGCGCCGGAAGCAGCCGCGGTGAGCACGCCCGTGTGCAGCTTGCGGAAAAAGTCGTGGAAGTGCACCCGCCGCTTGCGGCCCGGAAGCTGGCGGTAGAAGCTGTCCATCACCCAGCTTTTGCCGCGGCCGACCGGGCCATGCAGGTAGACGCTCCGGGGTGTTCTGCGGCGCAGCAGCCGCGGCGGGAAGGAGCGGAGCGGCGGGGACTGCCCGACGGCGGCGCCCAGTTCGCAGAGGCGGCGGGCTGCGGCTGCCTGGCTGTTTTCCAGGGCGAAGCCCGCGGCGGCCGCTTCGGCTTCGATGCCCGCCAGCAGCAGGGCCTCGGCCGGGGCAACCGTCACAGCCAGCCCTTCCGTTTGAAGATCCCGTACATGAGCAAGGCCGCCCCCACCATCATGAGGATCGCAAATGGGTAGCCCACCAGCCAGTGCAGCTCGGGCATGAAATCGAAGTTCATCCCGTACACGCCTGCCACAAACGAGGGGGCGAAGAGGATGGCCGCCCAGGACGAGATCTTCTTCACCTGCTCGTTCTGCGCCGCGCTTGCCTCGTTCTGCCGGTTGGCGGTGAGGGTGCCGTCCAGGGTGAGCGCGTTCTGGAGCAGCTCCCGGAAGCCCTGCACTTTCGAGATGAGGTGCTCCACGTGGTCCTCGACGTCGCGCAGGTTGCGCTGCAGTTCGATGTCCACGCCGTACTTGGCAAAGCCGCCGCGCAGCAGGGAGATCATTTCTGGCAAGGGGTTGATGGCGCGCTGGAACTGGATGACTTCCCGGGCGAGTTCGTAGATCCTCCGCGAGACCGCGGTGTCGCCGCTGAACAGCTGGTCCTCGATCTCGTCGATGTCGTTTTCGAGGCCCGCGACCACCGGGGCATAGTCGTCCACCACCTGGTCCAGCAGGCCGTAGAGCACGGCTTCGGGTCCGCAGGCCATGAGCCCGGGCTGGCCTTCCAGGCGGCGGCGAACCTGCGCCACCCCGGCGGTCTCGGCCTGCCGGATGGTGACCACGAAATTCTTCCCCGTGAAGACGTGCAGTTCGCCGAACTCGACCGTCTCCGATTGGTCGAGGTAGCGGGCGGGCCGGAGCACGGTGAACAGGATGTCGTCGTACCGCTCCAACTTGGGTCGCTGGTGGGCCTGGATGGCGTCCTCGACGGCGAGCTGGTGGAGCTGGAACTCGTCCGCCACGGCCGCCATTTCACCTTCGGACGGTCGGTACAGGCCGATCCACGCCATGCCGCCGTGCTGCGAAAGGGTTTCGAAGGACTGCTCCAGGCTGGGCGGCGTGGCGCTGCGGACGCCCTCCACGTAGATGGCGTTGTCGATGATGGTCATGGGCGTTCCTTCCGCCCTAGGGGAGGGCTCCGATGATGGCTCCGGCAACCGTCAGGGCAACGATGTCATGGCCCGAATCGATGAGCGTCACCGTGGCCGCCCTGCCGGCAAACCCATTGTGTATGACATGCCCGCCGGCACGGAAAACCACGGCCGCCACGAAAGCGAAGAGCCCGGCGCTCAGCGGCGTGTCCAGGCCGAGCGCACCGGCCAGCACCGCCAGCAGGATGCTGCCCAGCGCCGCGGCCAACATCATGGGCACCCAGATCGCGGCACCGCCGTCGAGCGCTTTGAGCTCCTTCTCGGTCCGCGCGATCGCCTCCATCCACTTCCGCCCGAACGCGGCGGGCATGTACCAGAGGAAGCCGATCAGCATGCTCGAAGCAAACGCCAGGAGCACGGCGAGCCAGTTGATGTGCAGGATGTGTGACAGCCATTCCATGGCCGCATCCTAGTCCCCGTGGCTGGCAGCCTGCCGGGTGCGCTGCCGGGACGGCGGCGCGGAGGGGGTGCCCGCGAGCCTCTCGATCAGGGGTGCGCTGCGGTACGCAAGATGGGTGTGCAGGGCCAGGACGGTTTCGCTGCGGATCACCCCTTTGACCTTCAGGATGGCGCGCAACGCCGACTGCAGGCTGTGCGTGTCGGTTGCCACCACCCGGCACAGAAGGTCGCCGCGGCCCGAGATTTCGTGGACCTCCAGGATCTGCGGGATGAGCCGCAGCGCTCCCACCACCCCGTCCAGTTCCCGGTGGGTCACCTCAAGCGTCACGAAGCCGACGACGTCGTAACCCAGCTTTTCGAGGTCCACCTCGCGGCCGCCGTCGTTCAGGACGCCGGAGCGCAGCAGGCGCCGCAGCCGGCTTTGCGCGGTGTTGCGGGCGATGCCGAGGGCATCGCTGAGTTCGCCGATCTGGATCCGCGGATCGCGGAGCAGCTCCAGCAGGATCTTCAGGTCAGTGGGGTCCAGATTGTTCAAATCATCACTCCGGCGCAGCGGGCAGGGAAACTCTTGAGTATTTTGCTCAATTGTTCCACCAATTGCTGAGTGCTGCCGCAGTCTTGCGGCATTCTGTTGCCATCCACATCCGGGCGGTGGCGGCAGGGCCCACAAGGCAGCCGTTCCGCGCCCGCCAAGGCAAGGGCACCACGATGACTGTCTTCAGCGAACTGCGCATGCGCCCGGCCACGGCTGTCCGCCGCGGCTGGAACGCTTCCACCACAAGCCGGCTGGTGCTGGCCGGCGTCGTCATGTTCGCCCTGCTGCTGGGTGCGAACCTGGCCACGCCCCTCTACCCCCTGCTGCAGCAGCGGCTCGGGCTCGGCCCGTTGGGCGTCACGGTGGCGTTCGCCAGCTACGTCCTGGCCTTGGTGGCGGTGCTGATGCTGGCAGGGCACTGGTCGGACCACATCGGCCGGCGGGCAGCGCTGGTGCTTGCCGTCGTCCTCGGGCTGGCCGGAAGCCTGGTGTTCGCCGGGGCCGGAAGCCTGTGGATGCTGTGCGCCGGACGGGCCCTGCAAGGAATTGCCGTGGGCCTGGCCACCGGTGCGAGTTCCGCGGCGCTGCGTGAACTCCTGCCCTCGCGCCCCGAATGGGCGTCCCGGTTCACCCTCCTGGCCTCCTCCGGCGGAGTTGCCGCCGGGCCCTTCATCGGCGGGCTGCTCTCGCTCCTGCCCGGCCCTGTCAGCACGCCGTTCCTGGTGCACTGCATGCTCCTGCTGCTCCTGCTGGTGCCGCTCTGGATGCTCGACGCCCGCCCCGCGATCCGGCCGGCCGCGGGTCCGCGGCCGTACGCGGTGCTCGCACCGAGGCGCCCTTCGGTGTCGCGGGAGGCGAGGGGTGCGTTTGCGCTCGCGGCCGCGGTGGGCTTCCTTAGCTTCGCCGTCTTCGGGTTCTGCCTTTCCCTCGGCCCGGGCTACTTTGCCGCGGTCATCGGCACCGACGCCCGGCCCGTGATGGGGCTGCTGGCCGGCCTCACGCTGGGCGCGTCGGCGTTGAGCCAACTCTTCCCCTTCCGCGGCAGGATGCTCCTGCCCGCCGGCCTGTCCGTGCTGGGTGCCGCTGTCATGCTCATGGCCGCCGCTGCTGCCTGGCACAACCCGGTGCTGCTGGTCATCGCCGGTGTTGCCGCCGGCGTCGGGCAGGGGAGCGCGTTCCGCCTGGTCTTCAACGACCTCGCCACCAAAGCGGATTCCGCGCGGCACGCCCAGGTCATCAGCACCGTGTACGTCATCACCTACCTGGGCAGCGCGGTGCCCGTCATCGGCCTGGGGCTGGCGTCATCCATTGTTGGCCTGGGGCCCGCCGTGACCGGGTTCGCCCTGATCTGCGGCGCGGCGGCCCTGGTCCTGGCCGTGGCTTCGCTGCGCGGGATCATGCAGGCTTCCGGGCGATGACCGTGTAGGTGCACGGTACGAGGTCCTGTTCGTCCTCCGGCCAGGCGAAGCCGCCGGGAACCTCCAGCATCCGCGGGCTGAACCGCCAGGGCAGCACGCGGTCCTCATCGAGGCGCAGAATCTGCAGACCTGCACCGATCAATGCGTTGATGATCTCGGACAGCGGGTGGGGCCACTCGTAGCTGCGGGTGTGTACGAGCTTGCCGGCGCCCACGTAGCTTGTGTCGTTGTCCCAGGACTGTGCCTGGCCGTTGCCGAAATACGGGTACCGGAGGCGTAGGTCCCGGGCGTTCTCGTCGAGTGAATAGAGCGCGGGATGGCCGTCGCGGATGTAGAAGGTTCCGCCCGGGCGCAGCAGCCCGGCGACCTGGTTTGCCCAGCGGTCCAGATCCGGCAGCCAGGTGATGGTGCCAATGCTGGTGTAGACAAGGTCGAAGTCGCCGCTCACGGCCTGGCGGGCGTCCAGCACATCGCATTCCACCCACACCGCTGCCAGCCCGAGGCGCTCCGCGAGTCGCGCGGCCGAGGCCAGCGCGGAGCGGGAGAAGTCGACGCCGGTGACGCGCGCCCCCGCCCTCGCCAGGGAAAGCGTGTCGGTGCCGATGTGGCACTGCAGGTGGCAGACCTCCAGTCCCGCGATGCTTCCGTCCGGCAGGTGCGGCGACAGGGCCGAGAGGTCGGTCCTGACAACTTCGCTCAGATGTGCCGGATTATCGAAATCGGAAATGCCGTATGCCGCTTCATGCAGCGGTACCCGGCCTTCCCAGTTCCTCAGGTTGCTTGCCCGTGCCGTTTCCCAGGTGATGTCCGCTTGGCCGTTGGTCATGGCCTGAGCCTACAAGGGCGTAGCCGCTTTCCAGCTCGGTTGCAAAGAGTAATTTGCAAAGAAGTAGTTGCAAAGAAACCGTTGCAAAGATTTCTTTGCAAGTCTATCCTTGTTGCATGGTCACAGTCCGCGAGCCGGATTTCCCGCTCCGCAAAGTCGATACGGCGTCGCTGAAGGCGCTGGCGCACCCGCTGCGCGTCCAAATCCTCGAGATGCTTTCCCGGTACGGCGCGCAAACCGCCTGTGGCCTCGCGGACCTGTTGGGCGAATCGAGCGGCGCCACGAGCTACCACCTGCGGCAGCTGGCGAAGTTTGACTTCGTTCGGGAGGTCGAGGGCAAGGGGACTGCACGCGAGCGGTGGTGGGAGAGGCCGCCGATCGCCATCCAGATCACCTCGCCGGAACTGGCCACATCCCCGGCCACACAGGAGGCCTCACGCCTGGTGAGCCGAGAATTCGAGCGTGGCCGGCAGGCGGCGCTTGCCGACTTCATGGAACACGGCATCGACGTCCTGGACACTGACTGGTTGGAAGTGTCCACGGTCAGCACCATCAATGCCCGGATGTCAGCAGATCAGTTGGCCCGCTATGCCCACGCCATGGAAGCACTTGGCCACAAGCTGCTGGAGGAAATCCGCAGCGAACCCGTCCCCGAGGATGCCCGGCCCGTCCAGATCCATTTCAACGCGTTCCCCATCCTCGGCGTGCCGGCCTCGGCCGGCAAGGCCGCACGCAGGGATTCCGCAAGCAGTGATTCACAAAGCAGTGAAGGGAAAAAGCCATGAGTTCAGTCACCGCATCATGCGGCGTCTACCGCCAGCCGTCCATCATCGAATCCGCGGCAGCCGGGATCGGCTCCAGGCTGCTGTCCTGGTCCGAAAACCGCCGCCTCATCCAGGTGGGCGACCCTGCGCTGCGGGCCGCGGCAATTGCCCGGCGGGAACGCCTCGGGGAACTGCGCACCAACGCCGTCAGTGCCGCCCACTCGGGCCTGGAGCCACGGATTTGACCGTTAGGGCTTGATGCTTCCGGCCTGACCGTCCACGGCGTTTCAGGCCGGCAGCGGCCCGTGGTTGCCCTGGATGTGCTCGAAGACCAGCGTGGTTTCGGTGTGTCCGACGACGGGATCGGTGGCCAGGTTGTCCAGCACCCAGTCGCGCAGCTCATCGGTGTTGGCGACGGCGATGTGCAGCAGGTAGTCCACGGAGCCCGAGGTATGGAACGTGGAGAGGACCGCAGGCAGGGCCGGAACCCGCGAGGTGAAGCGGTCGATCTGGTCCCGGTCGTGGGCGCGCAGGCGGACGGCGATCAGGGCCTGGACCGATCGACCGATCGCGGCAAGGCTCAGCACCGCTTCGAAGCCTTCGATGATGCCGCGTTCGGACAGGGCCCGGGTGCGCATCAAAGCCGTCGACGGAGCGATCCCCACCAGTTCCGCGAGCTGCTTGTTCGAGATCCGCGCGTCGTCCACCAAGGCGGCCAGGATCCGCTCGTCGATGGCGTCCAACGGCTCGCCGGCGCCGAGGGGCCGAACATTCTTCGGGGCAGTGCTCACGGATCCTCCTGGATTTGCAATGAGTTCATCATATCCCGCAAATTTCCGGCAATCCATTCATTTCCACTGTAAAACTCCGAATTATTGCCTAATACTTGCGCCATTCAACGGCGAATAATTCAAGGAGCACAGTGACCACCATCGACACCCTTGCCGTCCATGCCGGCCGGTCCGGACTCACCGAACACGGCGTGCACGCGGTACCCATCGATCTTTCTACCACTGCGCCGCTGCCTTCGGTGCATGACGGCGGTCTTGCGTACGAACAGATGGCCGGCGGCGGCACCCACAGGGACGGCGACAGCACCGTCTACCAGCGGCTGTGGAACCCCACGGTGGCGCGCTTCGAGGAGGGAACCGCGGCGCTGGAATCCGCCGCGGAGGCGGTGGCGTTCGCCACCGGCATGGCGGCGCTGACAGCAGTGCTGCTCGCCGCCAGCGGCGCAGGCAAGAAGCACGTCGTCGCCGTCCGCCCCTTGTACGGCGGCACCGACCATGTGCTCGCGAGCGGGCTGCTTGGCACGGAAACCACCTTCGCCCGGGCGGAGGAAGTCCACAGCGCCATCCGCCCGGACACCGCGCTCGTGGTGGTCGAGACCCCGGCGAACCCCAGCCTCGAGCTGGTGGACCTGAAGAAGCTTGCCGCGGACGCCGCCGGTGTTCCCGTCCTGGTGGACAACACATTCGCCACTCCGGTGCTCCAGCAGCCGCTCAAGCACGGCGCGGCCATGGTCCTGCACAGCGCCACGAAGTTCCTGGGCGGCCATGGTGACGCGATGGGCGGCGTGGTGGCGACGGATGCGGAATGGGCCGCACGGCTGCGCAGGGTGCGGGCCGTGACCGGCGGAATCCTCACCCCGCTGCCGGCCTACCTGCTGCACCGCGGCCTGGCTACCCTTCCCGTCCGTGTCCGGGCCCAGCAGGACCACGCACACAAGGTCGCCTCGGCGCTCGCCGGCCACGAACTCGTCAGCAAGGTCCACTACCCGGGGCTTCCCGAATGCGATCCGCTCGGAATCGTGGGCACCCAGATGTCGGGGCCCGGTTCCCTGTTGGCCTTCGACGTCGCCTCCGCGGAACACGCCGAGCGGATCCCCGGCGCGGTCCGGCTGATGACCCACGCCGTCTCGCTGGGCGGCGTCGACACCCTGATCCAGCACCCGGCCGGGCTCACGCACCGCCCGGTGGCGCCCGAGGCGAAGCCGCATGCGCGGATGCTGCGCCTCTCGATCGGCCTCGAGGATCCGGCCGACCTGATCGCCGACGTTGTGCAGGCCATCGAGTCGACCCGCTGAGGACAGCGCGCCGTTCCGGACCGCAGGACGAGGTCAGGAAGCCGGAACAACGGCGGCGGGCGCTGGCTTAGCCGAAGGGTGCGCGACGGCGGTGGCCACCGCCGTCGCGCACGCCAGGGCGATCACGCTCCAGGCGAGGGCGGCCCAGCTCGCGGACTGGAAGACGAGCCCGCCCAGCCAGCCGAGGAGGCTGGAGCCCAGGTAGTAGAAGAGGTTATACAACGAGGCCGACTGGGCCTTGCCGGCGGCGGGCAGGGTCCCGCTCCACCCAGCGCCGATGCTGTGTGCCGCGAAGAACCCTGCGGTGAACAGCAGCAGTCCCGCGAGCACCGTTGGCAGGAAGTCCCACAGCGTCAATGCCATGCCCGCGGCCATGCAGCCGATCCCGGCCAGCAGGATGGTGCGCCGTCCGAAGCGCAGGGACAGGGCCGCGCCCCACCGGGAGCTCACGGTGCCCGACAGGTAGGCCAGGAAGAGCAGGCTCACCACCGACGCGGGAAGCGCGAACGGGGCGGCATGCAAGCGGAAACCCAGGTAGTTGTAGACGGCCACGAAGCCGCCCATCAGCACGAAAGCCTGCAGGTAGATGGTCAGCAGCCGCAGGTTGCCAAGGTGGCCCAGCAGGATTTTCGCTGCCCCGCGCATGCCCTCGACGGACACGGGAGCGAAGCGCCTGGGCTTCGGGACGAGGAGCAGGAAAAGCGCTGCGGATGCGGCCGCGAGCACCGATACGGCCAAGGTTCCGGCGCGCCAACCCCACACTTCCCCGAGGGGCCCCGCCATGAGCCGGCCCGCCAACCCGCCCAGCGTGGTGCCCGCGACGTAGCTGCCCGCGGCCAGGGCTGCATGGGCCTTGCCGATTTCCTCATTGAGGTATGCGATGGCCACCGCGGGGATGCCGCCCAGGGCCACGCCTTCCAGTGCGCGCAGGCCCAACACCAACGGCAGGGCAGGGGCGAACGGAACCAACAGGCCAAGGACGGTCGCGGCGCCGATCGCGACTGCCATGGCCCGCACCCGTCCGATGCGGTCGGCCACGAAGGACCATGGCAACACCGAGGCCGCGAGGCCGGCCGTCGCCAGGGAGACGCTCAGTGCGGCGTCCGCGGCGGTGATCCCGAGCTCCTTGGACATCAGCGGAAGGACTGCCTGCGTGGAATAGAGCTGGGCGAACGTCGCGACGCCGGCCATCGCCAGTCCGGCGAGGATCCGCCGGTAGCCGGGGGAACCCTTGGGGTGTCCGTCGGCGGCTTCCGGGATAGCTTGCATCATCACCCTGCCACGGTAGGCCGACGGGGAGTGATGTATCCAATGCATGAATGAGATGATTTACATAGCAAATTCGCATTTCAAGGAGGCGGTGCCGCATGGATCCGGACCACAAGCAGCTCGTCCAGCTGCTGCCCCTGATGCCCATCCTTTCCGAGCTCGCGCGGACCGAACACGTCACCGCGACGGCCGAACTCCTCGGGGTGCCGCAGTCGACGGTGAGCCGGGCGCTGGCCAGGGCGGGCGCCGTCGTCGGGACCGAACTGCTGGTCAGGGACGGGCGCGGGGTGCGCCTCAGCGCAGCCGCCCGCACACTGCTGCCCCATGTCGACGCCGCCCTCGCCGAATTCCGCCGCGGCCTGGACCTGGTGCGGCAGGAACAGGACTCCGTGCGCGGCCGGATCTCCGTGAGCTTCCAGCACACCTTCGGCGAGGCCACCCTGCCCGTGCTGATCGGCGCCTTCCGCGCACGCCACCCGCACACTGCCTTTGAGCTGAGCCAGGGCGCCCGCGCCGCCTGCCTGGACGAGCTCGCAGCGGGCGACGCCGACATTGCCCTGACCTCGCCGGTCGCACCGCGTGGGCGGGGACTTGCTTCCGCCGCGCTCTACCGCGAACCGCTGCGGCTGGTCCTGCACCACCAGCACGCAGCGGCCGGGCGGAAACGGATCCGCCTCGACGAGCTCAAGGGCGAGCCGTTCGTGGCGATGGGCCCGGGCTACGGACTGCGCTCGCTCACGGACGCGATCTTCCGTGACGCCGGCATCCGGCCCCGCACCGCCTTCGAAAGCCAGGACACCCACACCGTCCGCGGGCTGGTTTCGGCCGGGCTGGGCTACAGCATCCTGCCGCCGGGCGGCCTGGGCCCTGGTATCCACGGCCCGCGGGGTGCCGGGCTGGGATGGGTGGAGGTAGCCATCGACTCCCCGCTGGCCTACCGGGAGATCGGCATGGCCTGGCGTGAGCGGGCGAACGGCGCACAGCACGGCGAGGCAGGGTCCGTCCGGCTGTTCCGGGAAATGGTCCTCGCCGAAGGGCCCGAACTGCTCGCCGGATTCATCAAGGGGCGGAGCTAGGAAACCTGCGAGTTAAGCTGTGCACGTGGAAAACCCTGAGATCCCCTCGTCACGCCCTGGCCCCGCATTCCCGGCCGTTCCCGGCACTGTCATCGGCCTGGACATCGGCGGCACCAAGACCCGCGGCGTCCGCTTCGAGGACGGCGAAGTGGTCCGCGACGAGTCCGTCGGCAGCGCCAACGTGCAGAACGTCAGCCGGGAGACCGCGGCCGCCAACCTGGCCGAACTGTTCGGCCTTATCGGCGGCGGCCGGGTGGACACCGTGCTCGCCGGTGCCGGCGGCATCGACACCGACGACGACGCCCGCGCGCTCGCCTCCCTCATCGAACCGCACGTACCGGGCGCCGCAGTCTCGGTGGTCCACGATTCCCGCTTGCTGCTGGCCGCTGGCCGGACGAGCACCGGCGTCGCCGTCATCGCGGGAACCGGCTCCGCGGCCTGGGGCAAGAACTCATCCGGCCAGGAAGCCCGCGCCGGCGGTTGGGGATACCTGCTGGGCGACGAAGGCAGCGGCTACTGGCTGGGCCGCGAAGCCGTCCGCCACAGCCTGCGCCGGATGAACAAGGGCCTGGAACCGGACGCCCTCACCGGGGCCCTGCTGGACTCCTGCGGCCTGGACGACCCGAACAAGCTGATCGCTCTCTTCCACTCCCCGGACACCGACCGCCGCTACTGGGCGCAGCGGGCCGGCGTCGTGGTCCAGACCGCCGACGACGGCCTCGAGGTGAGCCGGCAGCTCCTGGACCAGGCCGGCCGCGACCTGGCCGAACTCGCAGCACAGGTCCTGCGGCAGCTCGGCATCTCCGGGCCGGCCATCCTCGGCAGCGGCCTGGGCATGAACGTGGCTGCGCTGCAGTCCGCCTTCCGTGCCGGCCTCGCGGCCCACGGGGTGACCGACGTGCGCGTGCTCGACCAGGACCCCGTGTTCGGAGTGCCGCAGATCATCGCCGAGCGCGGCTGAACTCCCCGTTCCGGCGGCCGCCCTATTCGGGCTGGCCGCCGCGAGTTCTGGGTTTGAGCCGCACGCCGGGCAGGGGTGGGGCCGGGATACGGCCGGCTTCAGCTCCGGCGTCCGGCCCGTGCCCGGCGACTACTCCGAAACGGGCACCGCGGGCTTCGGCGTCGGACTGGGCCGCTTGGGCTTCCCAGTCCTCACGGGCTTCGACGATCTCCTCGTGGGTGCGGCCCACGAAGTTCCACCACATGAGGACGTCCTCCTCGAAGGGTTCGCCGCCGAGCACCATGAAGCGGGTACTCGGGGCCGCCTCCAGCGCCAGTGAATCCCGTCCGGAGCCCAAGTAGGCGAGGGGGCCGGGGCCGACCTCCTGGCCGTCCACGGTCAGGCGGCCGTCCAGGACCAGGATGGCGTGCTCGAACGCCGGGTCCAAGGGAAAGCCGATTGCTCCCGAGCCGCTGACCTCGGCACCGACGATCGGGCTGAACATGGTGGCGGGGGAGCGCTGCCCGGCGAATTCGCCTACCAGGACTTTGGCCGTGTAGCCGTCCCCGCTGACGAACGGCAGGTCCGCCACCTGCTCGAACGACGGCGCCCGGTGCCGTTCGGCATCCGGCAGCGCCACCCACAGTTGCAGCCCGCGGGACAGCGGAACCTCCACCTCGCCGTCGTCATCCGGCCGCGGCAGCACCGCAAACTCCGAGTGCGAGATGCCGCGGCCCGCCGTCATGATGTTCAGCTGGCCCGGGCGGACCACCACGTCACTGCCCACGCTGTCGCGGTGCCGGACTTCGCCTTCCAGCGGCCACGTGACGGTCTGGAGCCCGATGTGCGGATGCGGCAGCACACTCATGGCCACGCGGTCCGGACCGAAGCTGTCGAGGAAGCACCAGGCACCGACGGTCGGCAGCCCGCGCTGCGGAAGCGTGCGGGACACGTTCATCGCGCGCACCCCACCCAACGGCACCTCCCGCTCCGGCCACAGCTGGACGCACGGTCCCTGGCCGGGGTGCCCTGCCGGGCAAAGTTCTTGGGCCGGGGCCGTTTCCAAGTTGGTCACGAGACAACTCCATGTGCTGATTTGTTAAAAAATGTACTATTCTGTTTTTTGTGAACAACGCCGTTTTGAGCTACCGCGACGCCGTCCTTTACCGCTCGGGGGAACGCTACCGCATCCTTGCCGGAGCCATCCACTACTTCCGGGTACACCCCGACCTCTGGCAGGACAGGCTGCGCAGGCTCAAGGCCATGGGCGCCAACACGGTGGACACCTACGTCGCGTGGAACTTCCACCAGCCGCACCGCGGACAGGCCCCGGACTTCACCGGCTGGCGGGACCTGGGCCGCTTCATCGACCTCGCCGCGGAAGAGGGCCTGGACGTCATTGTCCGGCCTGGACCTTACATCTGCGCCGAGTGGGACAACGGCGGCTTCCCTGCCTGGCTCACCGGAACGCCGGGCATCGGCCTGCGTTGCCTGGACCCCGTCTTCACCGCGGCCATTGAAGAATGGTTCGACCAGCTGCTGCCCATCATCGCCGCCCGGCAGGCCTGCAACGGCGGGCCCGTTGTAGCCGTGCAGATCGAAAACGAATACGGCAGCTACGGCGACGACCACGACTACATCCGCTGGAACCGCGGTGCCCTTGAAGAGCGCGGCATCAGTGAGCTGCTGTTCACGGCCGACGGCGGCACGGACTACTTCCTCGACGGCGGCGCCGTGGAAGGAACCTGGGCGACGGCGACCCTCGGTAGCCGGGGCGACGAAGCCGTGGCCACGTGGCAGCGCCGCCGGCCCGGCGAGCCGTTCTTCAACGTCGAGTTCTGGGGCGGCTGGTTCGACCACTGGGGCGAGGAACACCACGTCCGCGACGCCGCCGAGGCCGCCTCCGAGATCCGCAAGATCCTGGACCTGGACGGTTCCGTGTGCGTTTACATGGCCCACGGCGGCAGCAACTTCGGCCTCGGCGCCGGTGCCAACCACGACGGCACCCGCATCCAGCCCACGGTCACCAGCTACGACTCGGACGCCCCCATCGCCGAAAACGGAGCGCTGACCGGGAAATTCCACGCCCTGCGCGCCGAGTTCTTCCGGGCGCAGGGCATCACCGAGCTTCCGGCCCTGGCGCCCGAACTGCTGGCCGAAGCTCCCGTGGTCCCGAGCGCCACCCTGCCCCTCGGGCCGGCACCGGAGCTCAGGGAACTCCTGCGCAGCTCGGCAAGCCCGGTGCAGAGCGTCAAACCGCTGTCCTTCGAGCAACTCGGCCTCGACTCCGGCCTGGTCCTGTACTCCGCGGAGGCCGTGCTGCCAGGCCGCCCCGACGCGCCTGCGGCATCGAAGCTGAAAATCACCGGCCTCCACGACCGTGCCCATGTCTGGGTGGACGGCCTGTTCGCCGGAATCCTTGACGACGTTACGGGCCCCGACGGCCTCACGGTCACCGGTACCGGGGTCCCGGCCAAACTGGACATCCTCGTGGAGAACCTGGGCCGTATCAACTACGGACCCCTCACCGGGCAGGGGAAGGGGATTCTGGGCGGGGTGCTGGTCAACCAGCGCTACACCTTCCACTGGAGTCAGGTCCCCGTGGCGCTCGCCGAATGGACCGAGGCGGAACTGGACTGGCTGCCCGGGGTGGACTTCGACGCGGCAGAACCGGCTGACACGTACCTCGCGCTTCCGGATTCGGGCAAGGGATTCCTCTGGATCAACGGTTTCCTGCTCGGCCGCTACTGGGAAACGGGGCCGCAACGCACCGTCTACGTCCCCGCACCGCTGGTCCGGGCTGGCCGCAACACGGTCAAGGTGCTCGAACTCGACAAGCCCGGCACCATCGTCGAACTTCGCGAAACCGCCGAACTCGGGGTCCCGGACACCTCGGAGATCGAGGCGGCTCTTCTGTCCTAGCGCTGGCCTAAGCTGTCCTTCGTGAGCATGCGATTCGACACCCGACCTGCCGCCTATGGAGTCATTGTCCAAGACGGCGCCATCCTCCTGGCGTACTGGAAAGAGAATGGCAAGGAAGGCTGGACGCTGCCGGGCGGCGGCCTCGATCTCGCGGAGCACCCTGTGGACGGGTGCCGGCGGGAAATCCTCGAAGAGACGGGCTACGACGCCGAGATCGGCGCCATGCTCGGAACCGACGTGGGCTACTGGCCGGCCGAGCCCCGGTTCGACGGGAAAGACCGCCCCTTCCAGGCCCTGAGGATGATCTTCGAAGCACGGATCACAGGCGGCGAACTCACCCACGAAGTGGACGGCAGTACCACGCACGCCGCCTGGATCCCGCTTGAGGTTGTGCCGGGCCTGGACCGCGTGTCCATCGTGGACATCGGCCTGCGCCTGCACCGCGAACGGCCGCTGAACGGCCGGCTCGGCTGAATTCCTTCGCGGAAGCTCTGGCGGCGCAGCGTCTCGATGGCTACGCTGAATGAGTTGTCGGCCCCTTAACGGGTAGGTCTCGGACGGGGAGACCAGCCGGCCGCCAGCCGAGGAGGTGGAACCATGATTGCCGAATTTTCGCGCACCACGCGCACTCAGCACATCATCATTCCTGCCCCGGCACCCGTCGTGCGCTAAGAAGCAGTGCTCTAACCGCTACACCTTCACACCGCACCGGCGCCCGGGCCTCACTCAGAGGCTGAACATTGACATCTCCTTATGGCTCCGCGCAGGGGCCATCATCAAATACAACCACTACCTTTGACGGGCCGTCCGACTACGGCTTCACCCCGGAAACCGCGGAGTACTTCCGCGCCCACCCGCCAGCCGGCCACGACGTCCGGGGCGACGAACAAGCCGGCCGGGTGGTCCGGCTCGACCGCAACCGGGTCCTCGTCGCCGGACCATCCGGCCTCAGCCACCTGCCCTATCCCGGCCACGGACCCGCACCGGTCACCGGCGACTGGGTCTGGCTCGGCAGCAACCGGGCCGGGGAACCCGCCGTCGTCGGGGTCCTGCCGCGCCGCACCTCGCTGGGCCGGAAGCGGGCACTGGCCGCATCTGTAGAGGAACAAGTCCTCGGGGCCAACATCGACGTTGTCGGCGTCGTGGTCCCGATGGACCGGCCGCTGAGCCCCAACCGGCTCGAACGCACCCTCGTCGCGGCCTGGGACTCCGGCGCCACGCCGCTGGTGATCATCACCAAAGCGGACCTGGCCGACCTGGCGGACGACGTCGTCGGGCAGGTCATGCTGCACGCGGCGGGCGTGGAGGTGGTCACCACCTCCGCCGAGCAAGGCGACGGGCTCGACGAACTCATGCTGCACGTCCCGTCCGGAGGGACCGTGGTCCTCCTGGGGCCTTCCGGTGCCGGGAAGTCCAGCCTCATCAACGCCTTGGCCGGCCGCGATGTCCAGGAAACCGGGCCAGTCCGCGCCGGCGACGGCAAGGGCAGACACACCACCACGTCCCGCGAACTCGTCCCGTTGCCCGGGGGAGGGGTCCTGATGGACACGCCCGGGGTGCGCGGCTTCGGTCTCTTCGACGCGGAAAATGGGTTGCAGGACATGTTCGCCGACCTGGAAGAGCTCTTCGGCCAGTGCCGCTTCGCCGACTGCGCCCACGACCGAGAACCGGGCTGCGCAGTGCAGGCAGCGCTCGCCGACGGCCGGGTGGAACTGCGCCACTGGGAGAGCTACCGCAAGCTCCAGGACGAGCTGGCCGCCCTCGCCCGGAAGCAGGACGCCGCCGCCCGGCGCGCCTACCAGCGCGAATGGCACCAGAACATCGTGCGGGCCGGGCTGAGCCAGCGCGCCGCCGAACGGTACCGCCATGAAGGAGGTGCGCCGCGCGGCAAAGGACGGAACCGGAAGACCGGCTGAATCTTGCCGATCCCTTACGGCTGCCGCGCCGTGGCTGACATCGCCGGAAGCGGTGATTAGGCTGATTGCACCATCGTCTTGAATGCCCGCCGACTGCTCCACCGATCTGCTCCACCGATTCGCCGACAGCGAGGTAAGCCCGGAAATGGCAGAAGCCATGATTGAGTTCCAGAGCGTCACCAAGCAGTATCAGGGCGGCCAGCCTGCCGTGGACAACTTGAGCATGTCAATCGACCAAGGCGCCATCACCGTGTTCGTGGGACCGTCGGGCTGCGGCAAGACCACCTCACTGCGCATGATCAACCGGATGGTGGACCCCACCTCGGGGACCATCACGGTGGCGGGCAAGGACGTTTCGGCGGAACCGGCGGCCCGGCTGCGGCGTTCCATGGGCTACGTCATGCAGTCCGCCGGCCTCATGCCGCACCGCACGGTGCTGGACAACATCGCCACGGTGCCGCGGCTGAACGGTGTCCCCAAAACGGAGGCCCGACGGCGCGCCGCGGAACTGCTCGACGTCGTCGGACTCGCCTCCGCGCTCGGCCGCCGCTACCCCTCGCAGTTGTCCGGCGGGCAGCAGCAGCGCGTCGGAGTTGCCCGGGCGCTCGCCGCGGATCCGCCGGTGCTGCTGATGGACGAACCGTTCAGCGCCGTCGACCCCGTGGTCCGCGACGAACTCCAGCAGGAACTCCTGCGGCTGCAGCGCGAACTCGCCAAGACGATCGTCTTCGTCACGCACGACATCGACGAGGCCACGGTCCTTGGCGACAAGGTGGCGGTCTTCGCCGTCGGCGGCAGGCTCGCCCAGTACGCGGCACCCGAGGAGATCCTGCGGGCACCGGCCAACGACTTCGTGGCGTCCTTCGTGGGCCGCGACCGCGGGTTCCGGCGGCTGTCCTTCAACGCCGCCGACTCCGTCCGCCTGCATCCAGCCAAGACTGTCGATGCCGCCGCGGCGGCCGGCGGCAACAACGAATGGGCCCTGGTGCTCGACGACGACTCCCGCCCCTTGGGCTGGGCGTCACCGCGCGACGGCGGCGGGCTGGTTCCCGGCGGTTCGCTGTTCCGGCCGGGGGACAGCCTGCGCCGCGCCCTCGACGCCGCTTTGTCCTCGCCGTCGGGCCTGGGCGTGGCAGTGGACGGCGGCGGGCGGCTCGCGGGCGTCCTCAAGGCGGAGGAAATCCTGGCCCTGATCGAGGAAAGCCGCCGGCGGCGGGAGGAACCGAACTGATGGAATGGTTCCTGGCCAACAGCGGCACGGTCTTCGGACTGGCCGGCCAGCATTTCGTGCTCGCCGTGGTCCCGATGGTCCTGGGCCTGCTCATTTCCGTGCCCCTGGCCCAGCTTGCCCGGGGTCACCGGGCGCTGCGCACGGCCGTAACCACGGCCAGTTCGCTGCTCTACACCATTCCTTCGCTCGCGCTGTTCATCATCCTGCCGCCCGTCCTGGGCACCCGGATCCTGGACCCCGTCAACGTGGTGGTGGCGCTGACCATCTACGCCGTGGCGCTCCTGGTCCGGGCCGCCATGGACGCGTTCGACTCGGTGGATGAAGAACTGCGGTTGGCGGCAACGGCCATGGGCTTCACCGCGTCGGCCCGGTTCCTGCGGATCGACATTCCGCTCTCCCTCCCGGTGCTGTTCGCCGGGCTCCGGGTGGTGTCGGTCAGCAACATTTCGCTCGTGAGCGTGGCCGCGCTGCTGGGCGTGGGCAACCTCGGCGTGCTCTTCACCGACGGCCTGCAGCGCACGTTCATCACCGAAGTGGTGGTGGGCATCCTGGGGATCCTGGTGCTGGCCTTGCTCATGGATGCACTGCTGGTCCTGCTGGAGCGGGTCCTTACGCCGTGGACCCGGGCCGCAGCCAAGCCTGCGGCGGGAGCCGCGATGTCCGAAACCCGGATCCACGAGGGTGCCGGCTGATGAACATCTTCGCAGACACCTTCGCTTGGCTCGCGTCCCCGGCCAACTGGGGCGGCAGCGGGGGCATCGCCGTCCGGCTCCTTGAACACCTCCAGTATTCGGCCCTGATCCTGGTCATCGCCGCCGCCATCGCCATGCCCCTCGGGCTCTACATCGGCCACACCGGGCGGGGCCGGGTTGCCGCCGTCGCCGTCGCCGGAGCCCTGCGCGCCCTCCCCACTCTGGGATTGCTGGTCCTCTTCGCCTTGCTGGCAGGCAGTGGGCTCATGCCGCCGGTGTGGGCCTTGGTGATCCTGACCGTCCCGCCGCTGCTGGCCGGCAGCTACGCCGGAGTCTCCAGCGTTGACCCCGCCGTGGTGGACGGCGCCCGCGCCATGGGGATGACCGAATTCCAGATCCTGTTCCGGGTGGAACTGCCCAACGGCCTGCCCGTCCTGGCCGGCGGAATCCGGACGGCCGTGCTGCAGGTCATCGCCACCGTCTCGGTGGTCGCCTACCTTCCACTCGGCGGTCTGGGGCGCTACCTTTTTGATGGCCTGGTCCTCCAGGACTTCCCGCGGATGCTCGGCGGGTCCCTGCTCATCGCGGCGCTCGCAATCGCCGTCGACCTCATACTGGCCGCAGGGCAGAGGATGATCCTCTCCCCGGGGCTGTCCACCGATTCCCGCGGCGGCCGTCGGCCTGCCGAAGACCTCGCAGCGGCGGCACCGGCCGGCCGTGACCTTCAAGGAGGAACCCCATGAAGAACAGCAGCACCCTCGCATCCCAGCCCCGCACGCTGACCCGCCGCGGGCTCGGTGGCCTGCTCGGCGTCGGCCTCGCCCTTGCACTGAGCGCCTGCGGCGGCAGCCCGCTGTCCTCCCCGAGCAGCAGCGCAGCCTCGGGCGGCGGGGGGCCGCTGGTGGTGGGCTCTGCGGACTTCCCCGAAAGCCAGATCATCGCAGAAATCTACGCCGGCGCTCTTAACGCTGCCGGGGTCACGGCCAGCACCAAGCCCAACATCGGTTCCCGCGAGATCTACTTCAAGGCCGTGCAGGACGGCTCGATCGACCTCGCCCCGGACTACTCCGGGAACCTGCTCTCCTATCTGGACGCCAACGCGCCCGAGGTTTCTGCGGACGATGTCTTCAAGGCGCTCCCGGGCAAGCTACCGCAGGGCCTGGGCGTGCTCGACGCTTCCAAGGCCGAGGACAAGGACGCGATGGTCGTCACCAAGGCCACGGCCGAGAAGTACCAGCTGAAGTCCATCACCGACCTGGCCAAGGTCTGCAAAGACCTGACCATGGCGGCCCCGGCAACCTTTGAAACCCGTGCCTACGGCTTCCCGGGCCTGAAGGCCAACTACAACTGCGTTCTCAAGGGACTGAAGCCGTTCAGCGACGGCGGCGGAAACCTGACCCTGCAGGCGCTGCTCACCGACGAGGTCCAGGTGGCGGACATCTACACCACCACGCCGTCCATCCAGGACAACGACCTGGTGGTGCTCGAGGACCCGAAGAACAACTTCAAGGCCCAGCAGGTACTGCCCCTGTACAACAGCGCCAAGATGACGGACAAGGCCAAGGACGCACTCAACGCCGTGTCCAAGGTCCTCACCACCGAGGACCTCATCAACCTCAACCGGGCGGTCAGCGGCGACCAGAAGCAGAACCCGAAGGATGCAGCAGCGGCCTGGCTGAAGGAGAAGGGGCTCGTGAAGTAACGAAGGACGACGGCGGCGCGCGGCACCCGCGGGCTCTCCCCGGAGGCCCCGCCGCCGTCGCCCTTCCTGTGAGGCAGCTCTCACGGGAAGCCCATCACCGGTATGGCATATTTGATGAATGGCAGAATTCAAGCAGTCCACCAAGCTTCATAATGTCCTTTACGACATCCGTGGACCGATTCTTCAGGCCGCCCAACAGATGGAGGCAGAGGGGCACCGCATCCTCAAACTGAACATCGGAAACCCGGCACCGTTTGGCTTTGAAGCGCCGGACGCGATCCTGGTGGACATGATCCGCCACCTGCCGAACGCCCAGGGCTACAGCGATTCCCGCGGCATTTTCTCCGCCCGCACCGCCGTCTCGCAGTACTACCAGACCCGCGGCATCCAGAACATCCACGTCGACGACATCTACCTCGGCAACGGTGTCAGCGAACTCATCACCATGTCGCTCATGGCGCTGCTCGAAGACAGCGATGAGGTCCTCATCCCGTCGCCCGACTACCCGCTGTGGACCGCCTCTGTGTCCTTGGCCGGCGGCCGCCCCGTGCACTACCTGTGCGACGAGGAGTCGGGCTGGCAGCCGGACCTGGACGACCTTGAATCCAAGATCACGCCTCGCACCAAGGGCATCGTGGTCATCAACCCGAACAACCCGACGGGCGCTGTCTATCCGGAGGAGACCCTCCGCAAGATCGTGGCCATGGCCGAGAAGCACGGCCTGGTGCTGTTCGCCGACGAGATCTACGAAAAGATCCTCTACGACGAGGCAGTCCACGTGAACCTCGCCGGCCTGACCGGTGAAGACGTCCTTTGCCTGACCTTCAGCGGACTCTCCAAGGCCTACCGGGTGTGCGGTTACCGTGCCGGCTGGATGGCCATTTCCGGACCCAAGAAGGAAGCTGCCGATTACCTCGAGGGCATCAACCTCCTGGCCAACATGCGCCTCTGTGCCAACGTGCCCGCCCAGCACGCCATCCAGACCGCGCTCGGCGGCTACCAGAGCATCAACGACCTCATCCTCCCCGGCGGCAGGCTGCTCGAGCAGCGCAACAAGGCCTACGAGCTGCTCAACGCCATCCCCGGTGTGAGCACCCAGCAGGCCAAGGGCGCCCTGTACCTCTTCCCGAAGCTGGACCCCGAGGTCTACCACATCCGCGATGACGAGAAGTTCGTCCTGGACCTGCTGAAGGAACAGAAGATCCTCGTCTCGCACGGGCGGGCGTTCAACTGGGTCCGCCCGGACCACTTCCGCATGGTCACGCTGCCCAACGTCAAGGACATCGAAGAAGCCATCGGCCGCATGGCGGACTTCCTTGGGCGCTACCCGGGCAACTAGCCTGTTGGGACACGCTGCCGGCAGGGCGGCCTGACCCCAGGGAGAGCCCCATGGCCGGTGATGGGAAAGTGCTGGAATTCGAACAGGACCCGGCGGGAACCCTGGCGATTACGCCGGGGTTCCTGCTGTCTTCCGTCGACCCGGACTCGACGCCGGGCTACCCGGGTGCCAAGACCGACGGCGCGGCACTGCTGGCCGCCCAGGACAGCCGCATCAACGAACTGCAGGAAATGCTCTTCGCCGAGGGCAAGTTCGGCAGCGACAAGCGGGTGCTGCTGATCCTGCAGGCCATGGACACGGCGGGCAAGGGCGGAATCGTCGGCCATGTGGTGGCGGCGATGGATCCCCAGGGCGTGAAGCTCACCGCATTCAAGGCACCCACCGACGAGGAAAAGTCGCACGATTTCCTCTGGCGGATCGAAAAGGCGGTGCCGGAGCCCGGGATGGTCGGGGTTTTCGACCGCTCCCACTATGAAGACGTGCTGATCCACCGGGTCCACGGCTGGGCCGACGAGACTGAGCTGGAACGCCGGTACGCGGCCATCAATGACTTCGAGGCGCGGCTCGCCGTGCAGGGCACGGCCATAGTCAAGGTCATGCTGCACATCAGCCGCGACGAACAGAAAAAGCGCTTGCTCGCCCGCCTGGACGATCCCTCGAAGCACTGGAAATACAGTCCGGGCGACCTGGCGGAACGTGCCCATTGGGACGCCTATATGGACGCCTTCCAGAAGGTCTTCGACAAGACGTCCACCGCCGTCGCGCCCTGGCACGTGGTTCCGGCGAACCACAAGTGGTACGCCCGGATCGCCGTCCAGGGGCTGCTGATCGCGGCTCTCGAAGGACTCTCGCTGCAGTGGCCGGAGACGGACTTCGACGTTGCCGCGGAACGCGATCGGGTGGCGGCGTCCTGATCCTTCGCGCCCTGATCCTTCGCGCCCTGATCCTGCCTGCCAGGTCCTAGCTGTCGTCGGCGCTGTTGCTGGCTTCCCTGGCGCTGGCAAGCCGCCGGCGCGCACCCTCCAGCCATTCTTCGCACTGCTTGGCCAAGGCCTCGCCGCGCTCCCAGAGGGCGAGGGATTCTTCGAGGCTCGCGCCGCCGGCCTCGAGCCTGGCCACCACGGAGGCAAGCTGCTCGCGGGCCTCCTCGTAGCCCAGCGGATCCGGGCCGGCCGTACCTTGTTGCTTGCCCGTACCGGCGCCGGGGTTTTCGGCGGAGCCGTTCTCTGCGGTCATCGGGATCCTCTTTCGTTTGCGGGTAGTTCTGTTGCCTCGGACGCGGCAGGCGGCAGGACGCCGTCGGCGACCGCACCGAAGCGGCCTTCCGCCACCCGGACGGTCAGGGGCGTGCCGTGGGGCGCCTGCCCGGGATTCCGGACGACGTCGTGGCCGATGCCGTCCGCGCCTGCCACCTGGACCACCGCGTAGCCGCGGTCCAGGGTCATCTGCGGGGAGAGCGCCCGCACCCGCGCCTTGAGGTGGTGGACCTGGTCCAGCGCCCGGACGACGGCGGAGCTCACCGCTGTGTGCGCGTGCTTCCGGAGCCTGGTGATGTCGTCTTGCCGCGCCGTCACCATCACCTCCGGCGAGGCCATCACCGGCCGGGAGCGCAGGGCGTGCAGGCGGTCGCTTTCCCGGTCGAGCAGCCGGAGGATGGAACGGTTCAGGTATTCCCGGGCCATGCGCACCTTTGCCAGTTCCTCGGACACGTCCGGCACAACGCGCTTTGCGGCGTCGGTGGGGGTCGACGCCCGGAGGTCCGCGACGTCGTCGAGGATCGGCCGGTCCGCCTCATGCCCGATCGCGCTGACCACCGGGGTGGCGGCCGCGGCCACGGCACGGATGAGCTCTTCGTTGCTGAACGGGAGCAGGTCTTCCAGGGCGCCGCCGCCGCGCGCGATCACGATGACGTCGATGTGGGGATCGGCGTCGAGCTTCCGGAGAGCAGCGAGCACCTGGCTGACCGCGGTGTTTCCCTGCACGGCCACCTCGCGGACGTCGAACTCGACGGCGGGCCAGCGCAGGGCGGCGTTGCGGAGCACGTCCTTTTTGGCGTCCGAGTCCCGTCCGGTGATCAGTCCGATGCGGTGCGGGAGGAGCGGCAGCGGCTTCTTCCTGGAGTCCGCGAAGAGCCCCTCGGCGGCCAGCGCCTGCCGCAGCTGCTCAATCCTGGCGAGCAGATCGCCCAACCCTACGGGACGGATGTCCCGGACGGACATGTTCAGGCGCCCGGTCTTCATCCAGAATTCGGGCTTCACTAGTGCTACGACGCGCGAGCCGCGTTCCAGCGGCGTCTTCTGGCGGTCAAGGACGTTGGACCAGAGCGACGCCGGCAGCGAGATTTCGGCGTCCGTGTCCCGGAGCGTGGCAAACGCACTGCCGCCGCGGCGGTTGAGCTCGATGATCTGCGCTTCGATCCACACGGCGGGGGCCCGTTCGATGTGGGCTTTCAGCTTCCGCGACAGCACATGCAGGGGCCATGGATGGTTCGGACTCGTCTCAGCGGCCGTTGCGGGCAGCGTCGACGGGGCTTGGGCTTCGGCATCGCCGGACGCGGCCCCGCCCGCGGCGCCCGTGGTGGCGGCCCTGCCCGCGGAAGAGCCCGTGCCCATGGCGCCGGGGCCCGCGCCCATGTCTTCAGCAGCCATGGGCGGTTCCCCGGCCGGGCGACGACTGATGCATGGGTTCCGTCCTTGCTGCTCTGGGTCCTGCTGTAATGGTTGCTGGGTGCTGTGCGATTGACTGCGGCCCGGGTGGTCCGCCGTGCCTGTCAACTCTATCCATACCCTTGCAGGCAGCAGCGACATTCACCCGTAGGATGGCAGTTGGCCCCGACCCGAGGAATTCCCCTTGCGTACCTTTGTCTCTGCGCTCGCAGTGATACTTGCCCTTCTCCTGACTGGATTCGCTGTCCCGGCTGCGTGGACCGAACACAACATCGTTCGTGAAGACGGCTTCGTCCAACTGACGGACAGGCTGGGTAAGGACCCGGCCTTCCAGGCCCGGCTGGCCGGAATTGCCGTCAGCAACGTCGAAGCAGGGCTCGACCTGCCGGCCCCGGCCAAGGAACTCGGAGCCAAACTGCTCAAGGACGCAGCCAAGCAGATGAGCAGCTGGCCGGAGTATCCCCAGAGCTGGAACGAAACCGTCCGTAGGAGCCATCGCCTGAACTTCGGCGGACAGGCGGCTCCCTCCGCTGGCAGTTCCGCGCAATCCGGTGATCCGGCCTCCGGCGAGGCCGCCACAGAAGCATCGCTGGTCCTCGACCTTGGGCCGTTCGTGCACCTTCTGGGCGACAAGCTCCGCGCCGCCACCGGCGTGCAGCTCACAGTGCCGGACACGGCGGTGGTTGGCATCGGCGGTCCGTCCCAGCGGCAGGTGGTGGACCGGGTGGCTGCTTATGCGCCGATGTGGTGGCCTGCGGGCATCGGGGCCGTGATGGCGCTGGCGCTGGCAATACTGGCGGCCCGGCGCCGGTCAGTGGTGCTCGTGTGCGCCGGCATCGGCCTGGCCATCCTTGCCGGCGTCTGGCAGGCTTCCGCCGTATTGTTCAGCGGACTCGCTTCGGCCGGACTCGGTGAGAGCGCCATGGGTTCCCTCTTCGCCCGCGAACTCATCGCCTCGTCGATCTCCGGCTTTGCCCCGTGGGTGCTTGCGACGGCGCTGAGCGGCGGGGCGTTGTTCCTTGCGGGCATCGCTGGCCTGGCCCTGCGGCATAAGAGGGGCGTCGCCGCTGCGGCGGCGTGACTCCCGCTGCGGCCCGACCCTTCGCGCGCTCCCGGTAGCATGGAGGAATGAGCAGCTCCGCAGTGTCCGTACCGATGCCCACCATCCCGCGCCGGCGGAGGTCCCCGGAAGACGTGCTGGCTGCCGCCCCTGTTTCGGGACCCAAGCGGGTCCTTCTCGCTGCACCGCGCGGCTACTGCGCAGGCGTCGACCGCGCGGTCATCGCCGTCGAAAAGGCGCTGGAGCACTACGGCCCTCCCGTCTACGTCCGCAAGCAGATCGTCCACAATGTCCACGTGGTCACGTCGCTGGAGGAAAAGGGCGCAATCTTCGTTGACGAAACCGATGAAGTGCCCGAAGGTGCCCTCGTGATTTTCTCCGCCCACGGTGTGTCACCCGCCGTGGTGCAGTCCGCCGAGGACCGCGGCCTGCGCACCATCGACGCGACCTGCCCCCTTGTCACCAAGGTCCACCGTGAAGCCGTGCGTTTTGCCAAGGAGGACTACGACATCCTGCTGATCGGCCACGACGGCCACGAGGAAGTCGAAGGCACGGCGGGGGAGGCCCCGGACCACATCCAGATCATCAACGGTCCGCACGAGGTGGACCAGGTCACGGTCCGCAACCCGGAAAAGACCATCTGGCTGTCCCAGACCACCCTGAGCGTGGACGAGACCATGGAAACGGTGCGGCTGCTCAAAGAGCGTTTCCCCACGCTGCAGGACCCGCCCAGTGACGACATCTGCTATGCCACCACCAACCGCCAGGTGGCCATCAAGAAGATCGCTCCGCAGGCCGACCTGGTGATCGTGGTGGGCTCGGCGAACTCCTCCAACTCCGTGCGCCTCGTGGAGGTCGCCCTTGAGTACGGCGCCAAGGCATCGCACCGCGTGGACTTCGCCAACGAGGTGGACGAAGCCTGGTTCGAAGGCGTGGCCACGGTCGGCGTCACCTCGGGTGCGTCCGTTCCCGAAGTCCTCGTCCAGGAAGTCCTCCGTCTGCTCGCCGAGTACGGCTACGGCTCCGTGGAGGAAGTAGTCACGGCCGAGGAGGACCTGCTTTTCTCCCTGCCGAAAGAACTCCGGGCTACCCTCAAGGCCGCCGGGGACGTCTCCCGCGCCCTGGGGGGACGCGGGAACCGTCCCAACTCCTGATTTTCGGGCTCCTTCCTAGGCCGCGGATTCCTCGTCGCGTTCCCCAAGGTCTGCAGTTTCCGGGAGGTCACCGCCCGCCCGGAACTCCGGTGTTTCCCGGAGTTCGGGTGCGGCGAGGGCCCGCGGAACCACTTCGACGGCAGCCGGTACCCCGAGTCCGTCGGTGTCCATGGCGTTGAGCTTCCGTGCCGTGGGAAGGACCCTTGCCTCCAGCGTCCCGACCAAAGCGTTGTAGCGGTCGACGGACGTCTTCAGGGAACTGCCCAGGCGGCCGACGTTTTCACCGAGCGTGCCCATGCGGTCGTAGAGCTGCTGTGCGAGTTCAAACAGCTGCCGGGCGTTGTCCGTCAGCACATCCTGCCGCCAGGTGAAAGCCACCGACTTCAGCACGGCCAGCAGGGTGCCGGGGGACGCAAGCACCACGTTGCGGGACAATGCGTGGTCCAGCAGGGCAGGGTCCGCTTCCAGCGCCGCGGCCAGAATCGACTCAGCGGGCAGGAAGCACACCACAAGCTCGGGGGAGTTGCCGGGAATGTCCCAGTATTTCTTGGAACTCAGGGCATCAACGTGGGATTTCAGCGCCTTGGCGTGGGCTACCAGCAGCTCGCTGCCGCCCTGGGCCGAAACGCTGCCGGCCTGAGTGCCTGACGACGCGGATTCCTGTGCAGCCAGGTAGGCGGCAAGCGGCACCTTGGCGTCTACCACGAGCTGCTTGCCGCCGGGGAGCTGGACCACCAGATCAGGCCGCAGCGAGGCATCGCCGGACACCGCGTGGACCTGTTCCTGGAAATCGACGTGCCGGAGCATGCCCGCGGCCTCGACAACCCGTCGCAACTGGACCTCACCCCATTGCCCGCGGGCGCTGTTGGAGCGCAGCGCCGAAGCCAAGGCGTGGGTGGAGCGCAAGAGCTGCTCATCCGAGAGCCGCGCCTCCTGCAACTGCTGCGCCAGCTGGCCGTACTGTTCCAGCCGGTCCCGTTCAAGGAGCGAGACCTGCTGCTGGACCGCCGAGAGCTTCTCCGCCACGGGCGCCAGTGCGCGCAGGACGCTGCCGTCCTGGTTCCGTGCCGCTCCGAGCTCACGGTTCTGCGCGAGCAGAAGGTTCCGCTCGGCGTCGGCGGCCGCATAACCGGCGGATACTTCCGCCAGGCGAGCGGAGACGCCGTCGAAGTCTGCCTCCAACGCGGCACTGCGCCGCCGGAAGGCGACAAAGCCGCCTCCCAGGCCCAGCGCGGCACCCAGGAGCAACATGAACAACGCCAACAAGACCACAAATCCATCCATGCCCCCACCTTCGCAGAAGGCTCGGACATTTTTGGGATCACCGCTTCCCGGGGCGCGGAACGGCAACGCGTGGCAGCCCCTGCAACAGGTAGAATCAATCCTCGTGGCTCTTACTATTGGCATCGTCGGACTGCCCAACGTCGGCAAATCAACCCTCTTCAACGCACTGACCCGCAACCAGGTCCTCGCGGCGAACTACCCGTTCGCAACGATCGAACCGAACGTCGGCGTCGTGAGCCTGCCCGATCCCCGGCTCCAGCAGCTCGCCGATATCTTCGGCTCGCAGCGGCTCCTGCCGGCGACCGTGTCCTTCGTGGACATCGCAGGCATCGTCAAGGGCGCATCCGAGGGCGAAGGCCTGGGCAACCAGTTCCTGGCCAACATCCGCGAGGCCGAAGCGATCGCCCAGGTCATCCGCGTGTTCGATGACCCCGACGTCGTGCACGTCGACGGCAAAGTCGATCCCGGCTCGGACATGGAGACGATCAACACCGAGCTGATCCTCGCCGATCTGCAGACGATCGAAAAGGCCATCCCGCGCATCGAAAAAGAAGTCAAGATGAAGAAGCGCGAGGCCGCCGAACTCGCGGCCATCGAGGCCGCCAAGGTGGTCCTCGAACGCGGTGACACCATCTTCTCCTCCGTCAAGAGCGACAAACTCGAGCTTGAGCACCTCAAGGAACTCAGCCTGCTGACGGCCAAGCCCTTCATCTACGTCTTCAACGCCGACGAAGGCATCCTCGGCAGCCCGGAAAAGCAGGAAGAGCTCCGTGCCATGGTCGCCCCGGCCGACTGCATCTTCCTGGACGCCAAGCTCGAAGCGGACCTCGTGGAACTCGACGAGGCCGAAGCCCGCGAAATGCTGGAAATGAACGGCCAGGACGAGTCCGGCCTTGACCAGCTGGCCCGCGTGGGTTTCCACACCCTTGGCCTGCAGACCTACCTCACCGCGGGTCCCAAGGAAGCGCGTGCCTGGACCATCCACCAGGGCGACACCGCGCCGCAGGCTGCCGGTGTGATCCACAGCGACTTCCAGCGTGGCTTCATCAAGGCCGAAGTCGTCTCCTTCCATGACCTGATCGATGCCGGTTCCATGAGCGAGGCCAAGTCCCGCGGCAAGGTCCGGATCGAAGGCAAGGACTACGTGATGGCCGACGGCGACGTGGTGGAGTTCCGCTTCAACGTCTAGGTTTGTCCGGCTGCTTCATGAAAACGCCCGGGACGCTTCACGCATCCCGGGCGTTTCTGTATCTGACCGCGCACGCTCACCCCCGGCCGGCAACATCCTGGCTTAGGACATTCGGCCAGGTTTCGACGTCTTCCGGCGTACGGGCGACCGTCAGTGTTGCTTGCGGGAGCAGCGAGGCAAGGGACTCCGCGGTTGACAGCGGGTGGCCAGGATCATCGACCCACGCCAGGATCGTCGTCGGCACGTCGATTCGGGCGACGGCCTCGGGAGCAGGCAGATCGCTGGATGCCGCGCCTCGAAACAATGACGGCAAGAGGGCATCGGCAACATCCGGCACCGTCTCCGGCGCACCGATTGTGGCCGGCGGCGGTGTCGCTCCGCGGGCGGTAGCGAGGAATGCCTCGACCCCGGCAGTTTCAATAAGCCCGGCGGCAGTCCGGTAGCTTCCAGCCTGTGCGGCCCGCGTTTCCCACGCCGTGGGCGGCACCATGAGCGTGAGCCCGGTAAAGCGGTCCGGCTCACGGGCCGCGGCGTGCAGAAGTGTCGCCGCGCCCATGGAGGGGCCAACTCCGTGGACGCTTTCGCCGGGGAACCAGTGATCGAGCAGTCGCAGGAGGTCTTCGGCCAGGCTTTGCCATTGATAGTCCTCGGGGATCTTCCGCCCGGTCGACCGGCCATGGCCGCGTGCGTCGTACCGCAACAGACGGGTGCCGCTCAGCCCCCGACCGAGGTCAAGGTTGAGCACCCGATCGCGCGCGCGGCTTGAGGTGAGGCCATGCAGTTGGACAACCGGGTGTCCACCTTCGTCGCTCAAAGCGACCGCAAGCTCGGCCCCGGGAACCTCGAAAGTGGGCATCAGGTTCCTCGTTTCGTGACAGGCAGGCCACCTTGGGGCGTCCGCGTTTGGGTATTCAGGTTAGCCGGGGCGATAGGATACAGCCATGCGGCTGACCAATGTCACGCACCTGCGCTTACCGTTCGGACGACTTTGGGGCTACGACGTCAGTGTGTCAGCGCCCAGGCGACGCATTCCAGTGTCGTTTGACCAGCGGCTCCATGTTGGGGCTGGCGAACGCCCGGGGTCCTGGATGGCCTTGTCGATCCGGCTTCCTGCCCCGACCAGCCGTGAGTCACTTGCCGACGCCTGGCTCGCCGTCGTCGCCCGTCATGGCACCCTGCGAACGGCATTCGTGCCAGGCGCGGACGGTGAGCCGGAGCTTCACGAAATCGAGATCGGTCCGGGAACCTGGGTTGAGCATCAGATCGCTCCTGGTCAGGCCGTCAATGACGCGGTGCGCGAGATTCTCGACGCCGCCTGTTCGCCCTTCGCGCAGCCCTCCCACCGGCTGTGCGTTTTGGAGACTGCTGCCGGACTCACTGTCGTGATCGCGGCCGACCACGCCCACGTCGATATGTGGTCCATGCTGGTGATCGCGCGCGACCTGCTGTCGGCGCTCGATGCCGGGAAGCAGGGCCGTGGACCGTTGCCCGGGCCGGTGCCGGCGTTCGAAGAACACACCCAAGCACTGCTGGACCGGAATGCGGCGCCTGATGACGTCCGTCAACGCTGGGAAGACATCATTCGGGACAGCGGTGGCGTCATGCCGCGGTTTCCGCTGCCTTTGGGTGCGCCCGGCCCGCAGCGCGAGCGTGTGGAGGTGCGCGATGTGTTCGATCTCGACGACGGTGCCGCCTTTGCTGCGCAGGCCCGCGACGACGGTGTCTCGACCCTCGCGCTCGCTGTCGTCGCGATGACTGCGGTGACACGCGAATTGGCGGGAACCCCACTGCGGGCGGTCTTTCCCGTGCACAGTCGCTACGACAGCAACTGGCACGACTCCGTCGGCTGGTTCATCACCAATTCGGTACTTGAGTCGGGAGCCGCAGAACCGCGTGCCGCGGCCGCTGCGGTCAAGGAAGCCGTGCGGCTCGGCTCATGGCCACTCGCTGACGTATTCGCTCCATGGGGCGGCATGCCCGTGGCTCCCGGCATGTTCGCGATCTCCTGGCTGGATCTGCGCAGACTGCCAGTGCGAATCGACTCGATCGGACTGGACGCCCAATATGTGGGCGCGGCAATCGACACCGACGGCGTGATGCTTTGGTTCATTCTGGACGAGTCCGGCCTGCACTTGAGGTGCCGCTATCCCGACACAGCTGAGGCTCGAACCAACGTCGGCGGCTGGCTCGATCTGCTGGTCGCCCGTTTGCAGGCAGATGCACGATCCTCCGTTCGGGGGGTGCTACGAGTGGCGGACCGGAGCTTCAGGTTGGAGCGGGCGAGCCGCGATGATGTTGCGGCCATCGCGGCGCTGCTCGCTGATGACGAGTTCGGACCAGATCGTGAGTCCGTCGAGCTCGAGGGATACGAGGCGGCTTACAACGTGGTTGTTCGCGACCGTTCCAACTATCTGGGAGTTGTTCGCGATGGCGCCGATCGCATCGTCGCCACCATGCAGTTGACCATCATTCCGGGTCTTTCCCGGGGCGGTTCTTCCCGGCTGCAGATCGAGGGGCTAAGAGTAATGGCTTCGGAACGTTCACGCGGACTAGGCACCGCGATGCTTGAGTGGGCGCACAATTTCGGGCGTGCGCGTGGGGCGCACCTGGCGCAGGTGACCACCGACGAGGCACGGGAACGGGCACGGGCCTTTTACACCCGCCTCGGATACCGGACGGCCCACGTGGGCCTGAAGAGGACCATATAGGACCCACCGCCCGGCCGCCGGTGCCCCAGTTGCCGACTATCTGCCGGTTTATCCACATACAAGAATGCGGCGGTTACATGCTGTCCGCAGCCCGGCAATGCTTGGATGCTTCTATGTTCCGTCAAGGGGATCGCGTTAGCCGGCGTGGTTTGCGTTCCAGGTGCTGAGCACGGTTCGAAGGATCGTGGAGTGTGAATTTATGATTTTGGGATGGTTACTCTCAGTCAAGCCACTGCAATGGCCCTTGCTTGCGTGGTGCTGATCGCCGTGCCGGGGCCAAGTGTGCTCTTCGTGGTCGGCCGGGCTCTCAGCCATGGCCGTGCGAATGCCCTGGCCAGTGTGGTGGGCAACGCGATCGGCTGCTATCTGGTTGGTGTCGCTATTGCCTTTGGCCTTGGTCCTTTGCTGGAGCGTTCGGAACTGCTCTTCCAGACCATCAAGTGGGCCGGCATTCTTTACCTGTTCTGGCTGGGGTTCCAGGCAATCCGGCATGCAGGCCCCGTCTCCGATGGGCCCGAAGCCACCGTGCGGGTCGAAACTCCCTTGGCTGCGGTGCGTGCAGGCACGATCGTGGGCCTGACCAATCCCAAGAGCTTCGTCCTCTTCACCGCGATCGTTCCGCAGTTCATTGCCCCTTCGGCGGGCAACACCACCGCGCAGATCCTCATCCTGGGAATCGTCCCGCTGCTTATCGGCTTGATCACCGATACCGCGTGGGCCTTGACTGCCGGCCGGGCCCGCAGCTGGCTCGCCAAGTCACCGCGCCGTATGACGACCTTCGGCCGGGTTGGCGGCCTGTCGATCATCGGCGTCGGCGTCTCCGCAGCAGTGACCGGCAACCGTCCCTGACTTCTCCTCTCTTCAGTTTTCTGACGGCGGCCCATTGCGGCCGCCGTCTTTAAGCGACGATCGGACGGGACCTGAGCGTGATCGCGGGATCCGGGACGGCGGCGGCGTTAAGCTGACGATAGATTTGCCGGGTGATGTAGCGCTTGAGGCTGCGGATGATTTCCTTTTTCGTCCGGCCTTGGCTTGTCCGTCTGGTCACGTATTCCCGGGTTTGCGGGTCGCGGTTCATCCTGATCAACGCGATGGTGTAGATCGCTTTGTTGAGCTGGCGGTCACCTCCGCGGTTCAAACGGAACCGGGTTGTGGCGCCTGACGATGCCGGGACCGGGCAGGTTCCGGCCAGCGCGGCGAATGCTGCCTCGGAACGCACCCTGCCGGCATGGGACCAAGCGGTCAGAATGATCGCGGCAAGCACTGGACCAACACCATAGACATCAAGCAGCGCCGGCTGGACTTCCTGGACCAGGGCGTGAAGCTCGGCATGGTTCCGGGCCATTGCTCCTGCAGGGTCTGAATCTGTTTTGCCAGCCGTATTGCTTCGTGGCGACAGGTCCGGATGCCCAGTTCTTCGTCCCGTTCCCGCCATGCTGCGATGGTGTTGATCTGGGTTACGGTCAGCGGTTTCCGGGCATCGAGGCCAAGATCAACGACACGCAGAAGCGCGGTCAGCGCGTTGATTGCCGCGGTACGCTCCCTGGCCATGGACCGGCGGGCAATGCTGAGGACCCGCAAGGCCATGTGGTGTTGGCCCGAGCGTGGATCCCGGAGCCTGTCGAGGTGAATACCCAGGACAGCCCGTGCGGCCCGGGCAGCATCCAGCGCATTGGATTTGCCTTGGTACCTGCCTAGGCGCTGGTTCGGCATGGGCGCCTCGGTGACCTGGAACCCGGATTCGGTCGCCTGCTGCCGCAGACGGGCACCATAAGAGCCGGTGCCTTCCATAGAGAGCAGGACTGCTTCAGGCGAACCCTTGGTACGGCGCAGGATCCAGGACAGCGCTCGGGATCCACCGGCGGCGGTGGCCGGAAAGGTTTCGTTAGCGCTTTCTTCTCCGGTCGCGGTGTTGATGATGGCCAAGGTATGGGTTTTAGCGTGCGTATCAATGCCGACAACGAAACCGAAGTGCTCGGCGACGATCATGTTCTTTCCTCCTTGAATTTCCGGCCAATGGCGGCATCGAAGGGTTACGGCGTGGCAGGTCTGTGATGGGCCACACTCCGGATCCGGGTGGGCAGGCTTCTAATCAGGCCAGCGCAGTAGACAGGACGATGCCGGACCCGGCCGGACGGACATATCCAAGAAAGTGCACTCCAGAAATTCGGAGGCAAACCCATGGGTGAGTCACACCTTGGCCAGGTCACGGCACCAGACTGGCAGCCGCTCACAGAGCAGCCGGGCAAATACTTAAAGCCCATGGGAATTAGATACTACGCATACGCGTTCGACGGGGACCTGACGGAGCAGGTGCTCGCAGATCCGCGCAGTGCGCTGCCCGAAGATCCGCTCGCCGATGCCTGGGGCTTTGAACCCGGCGCTCGTCCTGGCTACGTGACCGGTGAACAGAGGGTCCCTGAGCGGGACATGCTGTATCTGGACAAGGCCTGGCGGCATCTGCAGCATGTCGCGGCCCCGGGGGAAACAGACACAGAGGCCCGCCCTGCCTACCGCATGTTCGAAGGCGAAGTCGTGATGAATGGGCCGGGCTGGGAACCATGGATCCGGGTGCTGACACCGCCGGAGCTTCCGGCCATCGCGCGGGACCTTGGCGGCATCACCGAATCCGACACGGAGCGACGGCTGCGGCGCATCCGGTATTTCGGTGAGGCATCGATGACGAGATCAGGTATGCGATGGAGTACCTGCGGGCAGCACAGACCTTTGCCGCAGGCCTGGCGGCCGAGGGTCGCGGGATGGTCTACATGATCGGGTAGCAGTTCGCGACGACCCCGTCCCGCGCGCTTGAGGCGTCCGAGTCGAAATCGGTACCCGTATGAAATGGAAATGAAGCAACTGTTGCAGTTCGATAAACATCCGGTTCTGAGAGGGCACTTTCGTTCCAAAGCCCACCGTCGAAGACTAGGCTTCTGAGCATGTGAGACGGGACACAGCTGCTCTCTGGGTATCGTCCTGTCCGCCGGGGTCAACAACGCCGGCTTTCCACACTAAAAAGAGGAGGCGGAATGCGTTTCGGACGTATTTCCCAAGCGGTGGGGGTCTTGGCAATCGCCACGCTCGCACTTAGCGCCTGCGCCGGAAACACCGGCAGCCCAAGCTCGTCGTCGGGCGGGGCACAAGAAGGCGGAACCATCGGTGTTGCCGAAACCAACGGTTTCAGCAGCTTCAACTCTGGTACGGCGGACGGTAACTCCGACGTCAACGGCCACATCGGGTACGCCACCCACTCGAACTTCCTGTACATCGACGACAAGCTGAATATCGTCAAGAACGAGAAGTTCGGCAAGTACGAAAAGATTTCCGACGATCCGCTGACGGTCAAGTACACCGTCAACGAGGGCGTCAAATGGTCCGACGGGACGCAGGTCAGTGCAGCAGACCTGCTCCTGACCTGGGCAGCAGGTTCCGCCTACTACGACGACTCGAACCCCGAGAAGAAGACCGGTACCACTTACTTCCTCACGGCAGCCGACACTTCGGGCCTGCACCTGACAGACTTCCCGGAGATCGGTTCTGACAACCGAAGCATCACCCTGAAGTACTCCAAGCCTTTCGCCGACTGGGAACTCGCTCTGGGATTTGCGGGCAACGGCGGCGTCGACATCCCGGCCCACGTTCTGGCACAGAAAGCCGGCCTGGAGGATGCACAGGCCCTGGTTGACCTGTTCAAGAGCGTCAAGCGCGGCGATCCGGCAGCACCCAAGCCGGCCAACGCCCAGCTGAAGAAGGTCGCGGACTTCTGGAGCACCGGCTTCGACTCCAAGACACTGCCTTCGGACCCGAGCCTGTTCCTCTCCAACGGTCCCTACATCGTCAAGGACGTCGTCGCCGAGCAGTCCCTGACCCTCGTCCGGAACAAGGACTACAACTGGGGTCCCACCCCGCACGCTGACGAAATTGTCGTCCGTACCATCGGCAGCGCCCCGGCCCAGGTTCAGGCACTGAAGAACGGCGAAGTCGACATCATCAACCCGCAGGCATCGGCGGACACGGTCGAGCAGATCAAGGCCCTCGACGGCGTTCAGCTGCTCCAGGGCAAGCAACTGTCCTACGACCACCTCGACCTGAACTACTCCGGTCCGTTCGCCGACAAGGATGTGCGCACCGCGTTCATGCTGACCGTGCCGCGCAAGGACATCGTCGACAAGATCATCAAGAAGATCGACCCGGAGGCAACCCCGCTGGACTCGCAGATCTTCGTTCCGGCACAGGCCGCCTACGCCGATTCGGTCAAGAACAACGGTTCCTCCGCGTACCAGGACGTCAACATCGACAAGGCCAAGCAGCTCCTTGCCGGCAAGACCCCGACGATCCGCCTCATGTACAACAAGGACAACCCGAACCGTGTTGACGCCTTCTCGTTGATCCGCGAATCCGCCACCAAGGCCGGCTTCAAGATCGTCGACGGCGGCCTCGGCAAGGCCGACTGGAGCAAGCACCTCGGTGACGGCTCCTACGATGCAACCATCTTCGGCTGGATCAACTCGGGCGTCGGCGTTACCGGCACCCCGCAGATCTTCAAGACCGGCGGCGGTTCCAACTTCAACGGCCTGTCGGATCCGGATGCGGACAAGCTGATGGATGAACTGATCATCACCACGGACAAGGCAAAGCAGGACGAGCTGCAGACCAAGATCGATGCCGCGATCTGGTCCACCAGCTACGGTCTGCCGCTGTTCCAGTCTCCCGACGTGAAGGCATACTCGGACCAGATCTCGGGTGTGACCGCCATGCCGAACCAGACCGGTGTCTGGTGGAACGTTTGGGACTGGGCACGTAAGTAAGCCCGCTCCTTAGAAATCCACATGCAGCAGGCGCCGGGACCGCGAAACATGGTCCCGGCGCTTTCTGCCAAGAAAAGCAGTACAGTGGCGGCACCTCCACCAAAACGAAGGGCATCCACGGTCACTGCGACAGGCCAGGGCCAACCCCGGGCCGGATATAGAGGTTCATACACAAAATGCTGAGCTACGTCGTAAGGCGATTGGCAACCGCCGCTCTCATTCTTCTCGGGGCATCGTTCGTGGTGTATCTCCTGACAGCGTCGTCAGGTGATCCACTGGCCGACCTCCGTGCCAGCAATGCCCCCAACCGGCAGCAACTCATGGATGCGCGCAGCCAGTTGCTCGACCTGGACACCCCAGCCCCGTTGCGGTACTTCAAGTGGTTGGGAGGGGCTGCACAATGCGTCGTCCCCTTCGCCGGCAACTGTGACCTCGGCAGGAGCGTCACCGGTCAACCCATCACCGAAGCCTTGGGTATTGCCCTGATCCAGACCCTTACGCTCGTCACCGGTGCAACTGTCCTTGCCATTCTGGTCGGCATCACCCTGGGCATCGTGACCGCCCTGCGCCAGTACAGTGCCCTGGACTACGGCGTGACGTTCATGGCCTTCCTCTTCTTCTCCCTCCCGATCTTCTGGGTGGCCGTCCTGCTGAAGGAGTTCGGGGCCATCGGCTTCAACAACTTCCTGCGCAACCCGGTCATACCACTTCCGGTGTCACTGGGCACAGGGATCGTGCTGGGTGTCGTCGTCGCGGTGGCGGCCGGCGGCGAAATGAAGCGGAGGCTGATCTCCGGTGGCGTGGTGTTCGCCCTGGTTACCGCCGTGATGGTGTACTTCTCCGCCACGTTGTGGTTCAAGACCCCGGGCCTCGGTCCGGTGGTGATCGGCATTGCCGGCGTCGGCATGGCGTTCGCGGTGACCACGCTGGTTTCCGGATTGAAGAACCGCAAGGCACTTCAGTCGTCGTTGATCATGGCCGGCCTCGGCGTGATCTCGTGGTTCGTCATCCAGCCGCTATTGGCCCAGGCCACCGGCCTGATGATCTTCCTGCTGGCAATCGCGACGGTCCTGGTGGGCATCGGCGTCGGTTACTTGATGGGCGGCTACGACCGGGGCCAGTCCATGCGCGCCGCCGGCATCACCGCGTTCCTGGTGGGCGGGCTGGTGGTCATGGACCGCTTCATGCAGGCATGGCCTTCGTATTTCAACAACAGCCGGGTCCGCGGGCGTCCCATTGCCACCATCGGTGCAGGCACCCCCAACCTGCAAGGTGACTACTGGATCATGACTATTGACACCTTCACCCACCTGATCCTGCCGACCGTGGCGCTTATCCTCGTTTCACTGGCCAGCTACACCCGCTTCACGCGCTCCTCGATGCTCGAAATCATGAACATGGACTACATCCGGACCGCCCGCGCCAAAGGCCTGTCCGAACGGGCCGTGATCATGGGGCACGCCTTCCGCAACGCGCTTATTCCGCTGGCCACCATCGTGGCCTTCGATATCGGTGCCCTGATCGGCGGTGCCGTCATTACCGAGTCCGTGTTCTCGGTCCATGGCATGGGCTTCCTGTTCCTGGACGGCATCACCCACATTGACCCCAATCCGGTGATGGGCGTCTTCTTGTGCGTGGCCATCACCGCCATGGCGTTCAACCTGATTGCGGACCTCGCGTACTCCGCTCTCGACCCGCGCGTAAGGATCAAAGCATGAGCCAGCCAACTCAAGAGGAAGTCGTCCTCGCACAGCAGGCCCAGCACGAGGCCACTCCAGGACCCGGCGCCGAATACCAGGGCCTGAGCCAAGGGCAGATCGTCCGCAAGCGCTTCTTCGGCCACAGTGGCGCGCTGGTGGGCCTTGCGGTTTTCGCATTGATCTTCATCATGGCATTCACCTCGGTGGGATTCGCAGGAATCCCCGGCTGGTGGAAGTACAACCATGTGGATGTCTCGCCGCTGGTCAACGACGGCGTCCCCTCTGCTTCGCTCTGGCCCCTGGCCTGGGGCGAGCACCCGTTCGGGCAGGACCGCATCGGGCGCGACCTTTTCGCGATGACGATGCGCGGCGCGCAGCAGTCGATCATCATCATGGTGATCATCGGCGGCATCGCCGGCCTGATCGGCGCCGTCGTGGGCGGCCTGGCCGGCTACTTCCGCGGTTGGACCGAAGCCATCCTCATGCGCCTCACCGACGTCATCATCATCGTTCCGGTGCTGCTGCTGGCCGCCGTCGTGGCCCAGATGGCCAACCGGCGTGATGCGGACAGCTGGTTCTCCGGTTTTGCGGCAAGCAACGGCGTCGTGGTCCTGGGTATCTTCCTGGGGCTGGTCAGCTGGGTGGGTCTGGCCCGTCTGGTCCGCGGCGAGTTCCTCACCCTGCGCGAACGCGAGTTCGTCGACGCCGCCCGGATCTCCGGCGCGAGCAATGCCAGGATCATCTTCAAGCACATCCTGCCCAATGCCGTCGGCGTGCTGATTGTGAACGTGACCCTCACGATGTCGGCGGCCATCCTGCTTGAAACCGCGCTCAGCTACTTGGGCGTCGGCGTGAAGTCGCCGGACACGTCACTGGGCCTGCTCATCTCACAGAACCAGGAGGCCTTCGCGACCCGGCCATGGCTGTTCTGGTACCCCGGCCTGTTCATCGTGGCGATCTGCCTGAGCATCAACTTCATCGGCGACGGCCTGCGTGACGCCTTCGATCCGCGGCAGAAGAAATTCCGGGCAAAGAGTGCCGTGGAAACCGGCCGGCATTCGAGCGAGACTGCACCGGCGGCACCCGCAGCATCCGGCCCCGCCCCGGCGGGAGGCGCGGCACCCGGCCCCGGCACCGGGGAAAGCTGAGCGTCAGCCGGTGAATCCAACGATTAAGAAGCCGACGACCGTGAAACTACAGGATGAAGACCGCCCACGCGCCCGCGGCCATCAGCACCAGGGTGACCGCAATCCGCTGCCAGGCAAAAGCCACCGCGACGGGCGTGGTGTCCGCGCGGCCGGCCTCGATCCGTCCCGTCTCAACCAGCTGCTCCCAGCGGGAACGCACCATGAGCGCTGCCGCGCCGGAATCAGTGTTCCGGAGATCGCCGGGGCGGACCGACTGGCCCGGGCCGTAGCTGCCTCCGGGAAGGCCCTTCAGGTGCTCGGGGCGGGCGTTGCGCCCGCCCCAGATTCCCGGGGCCGGCGCAGCCCAGGCAGCGTACTTGCCGTGCGGGGTCACCAGGGTCAGCGCGTACCGGGTGTCCACCGTGGCGAGCGCTTCCCAGGGAACGGTGATGGTGCGGTAGGGATTCTCCAGCGTCACCCCGGTGTCGCGTACGACGACGGCGGGTCGCCAGAAGAGCAGCCAGCCCATGTATGCGATGAACAGCAGGGGGGCCGTGCCCGGCAAACCGGCCGGCCCTGCGGCAGCGAGGGTGGCGGCAATTCCGACGGCCGCCGTTCCCCAGCAGATTCCGGCGAACACCCGGCTGCTGCGCGCTGTGAAGATTTCGGCATTTCCGGCATGGGACTCTCGGCTCATGCCCCCAATGATTCAGGATTCCGGGCCGCTGCACTAATCACCATGCGGCGTCCTGCCCGGCTGGAAGGGAAGACCCAGAACAATGACTGACAACTCCGGGGCAATCCCCTTGGAAACAGATACGGACAAGACCGCTCCCGGGGCGAAGGTCCTCGAGGTCCGGGACCTGAGCGTCGACTTTGGCGTGGAGAAGAAATGGGTTCCCGCGGCCATCGGCCTGAACTATGAGGTCCGGGCGGGCGAGGTGCTGGCGATCGTCGGTGAATCCGGCTCGGGCAAGAGCGCAAGCTCCATGGCCCTGCTTGGGCTGCTGCCCAGCAACAGCCGCGTGCGGGGCAGCGTGAAGCTGTCCGGCCGGGAACTCATCGGTCACGACGCCGGCAGGATCCGCGAAGTGCGCGGCAAGGACGTCGCGGTGATCTTCCAGGAACCCATGACGGCGCTGAACCCGGTGTACACCGTCGGCGCCCAGATTGTGGAAACCCTCCGGCTCCACAACGAGATCTCACCGGACGAAGCCAGGCAACGGGCCCTGCACATGCTGGACCTCGTGGAGCTTCCGGATCCGGAGAAGGCGTTCAAGTCCTATCCGCACCAGCTGTCCGGCGGCCAGCGGCAGCGCGCCATGATCGCGCAGTCCTTGTCCTGCGACCCGAAGCTCCTGATCGCCGACGAGCCCACCACGGCGCTCGATGTCACGGTCCAGGCCGAAATCCTGGACCTCATGCGGCATCTGCGCAACAAGCTGGACAGTGCAATCATCCTGATCACCCACGACATGGGCGTGGTGGCCGACCTCGCGGACCGGATCGCCGTCATGCGCAAGGGTGTGATCGTGGAAACCGGCACGGCCCAGCAGATCTTCAGCAACCCGCAGCACGAGTACACCCAGGCGCTCCTGGCGGCCGTTCCCCACCTCGGGCAAGGTGCGGACAGCGCCGACGTGGACGTCACGGCCGCGCTGGCCGCGGCCACCCACTCCGATCTCGAATCGGTGGACCCTGAGGAACTGGCACGCCGCGAGCGGGAGAACGAAGAAGCGCTCAAGGTCGCCGCCGCTGAAAAGACGAAGCGGAAGGGCGAGCCGGTCCTTGAACTGACGGACGTGGCCATCGAGTATCCCAAACAGGGGCGCGTCCCGGCATTCCGTGCCGTCGAGGGCGCCAATCTGGTGATCTATCCGGGCGAGGTGCTGGGCCTGGTGGGGGAGTCCGGCTCGGGCAAGACAACCATCGGCCGGGCCGCCGTCGGGCTCCTTCCGGTCGCCGAAGGCACCATGCGGGTGGTCGGGCAGGACATCTCGGCCGCGAAGCGGAACGGCAAGCAGCTACACCGGATCCGCCGGGACATCGGCATGGTGTTCCAGGACCCGTCGTCGTCGCTGAACCCGAGGCTTCCGATCGGTGAGAGCATCGGCGAGCCCATGTTCCTGGCAGGGGTAGCCAAGGGCGCGGCGCTGCAGACCCGGATCGAGACACTCCTCGACCAGGTGGAACTGCCGCGCAGCTACCGCAACCGCTATCCGCACGAGCTCTCCGGCGGCCAGAAGCAGCGCGTCGGGATTGCCCGGGCCCTGTCCCTGCAGCCCAAGCTCATGGTCGCTGACGAGCCGACGTCGGCCCTGGACGTTTCGGTCCAGGCCAAGGTGCTCGAGCTCTTCCAGGGACTCCAGCGGGAGCTCGGCTTCGCCTGCCTCTTCGTCACGCACGACCTCGCCGTGGTGGATGTGCTCGCCGACCGGATCTGCGTGATGCAGCGGGGCCGGATTGTCGAGCAGGGCACCCGCGACCAGATTCTCCGCAACCCCCAGGAGGCCTATACCCAGCGGCTGCTCGCCGCCGTTCCACTGCCTGATCCGGAGAGGCAGAGGGAACGTCGCGAACTACGGGCCCAGCTTCTCGCCGCGGGTATCGAATAGGACTCTGACCAGCCAAAACGTCCCGGCAGTGCACCGCGCTGCCGGGCATTTTGGCGTGCCCGGAGAAAGCCGCTGAGGCGGCCGGGCGGGCGATGTTACCACCGGGTAGGCAGTGGCCTGAAATTCGGCGGAACCGGCGCGTGCCCTCAATTTCAATGCCAACAGGCATGATCCGAGGACCTTCGCAAGTCAATTCCATATTTCGGACGAAGTGTGGTTAGCATTACACCTGCATGTCGGCCAGCTCACAGGAGAAGCCTGTGCCCGGCCCCGGGGGCAATCACGAAATTTCCCCCTCTCATTGACTCCACTACCCCTAGGAGGCGGAATGCGTTTTACGCGCACTTCCAAAGCTCTCGGCCTTGCGGCCATTGTCGCGCTGGCGGCCACCGGATGCGGCGGCGGCAACGGCGGTGGCAGCGGCCAGGCCGCCAGCGACCCCGGCAAGATCATCACCGCATACAGCAATGAACCCCAGAACCCGCTGCTCCCGGCAAACACCAACGAGGTGTACGGCGGCCGCGTAGTCGAACTCCTGTTCGAAGGCCTCCGCGCCTACGATCCGAGCGGCAAGCCCATCAACGCCCTGGCAGAGTCCATCGAGTCCCCGGACTCCCGGAACTGGACCATCAAGCTCAAGCCGGGCGCCAAGTTCACCAACGGTGAGGCGATCACCGCCAAGACCTTCGTTGACTCCTGGAACTTCGCCGCACTGAGCACCAACCTGCAGAACAACGGCTTCTTCTTCGAATCGATCGAAGGCTACGCCGACGTCAGCGCGGTCAAGGAGTCCAAAGGCGCGGACGGCAAGACCACCAGCACCCCGGCGCCGAAGGCCCAGACCATGTCCGGCCTCGTGGCCAAGGACGATTCCACCATCACGGTCAAGCTCACCCAGCCCGAGGCCGACTGGTCCCTGCGCCTTGGCTACTCGGCCTTCTACCCGCTTCCTTCCGAGGCCCTGAAGGACCCCAAGAAGTTCGGCGAGAACCCCATTGGCAACGGCCCGTACAAGCTCGCCAAGGACGGCGCATGGGTCCACGACCAGTCCATCTCCCTGGTGAAGAACACGGACTACAACGGCCCCCGCACCGCCAAGAACGGCGGCGTGACCTTCAAGTTCTACACCGACCCGGGCCCCGCGTACACGGACCTGCAGGGCGACAACCTCGACGTGACCGACGTCGTTCCGTCCAACGCGCTGAAGACCTACACCACGGACTTCCCGGACCGGAACTCCACCAAGCCGAACGCCAACAACGCCACCCTGAACATCCCGGGCTACAACCCGAATTTCCAGGGCGAGGCAGGAAAGCTCCGCCGCCAGGCCCTGTCCTACGCGATCAACCGCGAGGAAATCACCAAGGTCATCTACAACGGCACGCGCACCCCGGCCAAGGACTTCACCGCTCCGCTCCTTGAGGGCTACTCGGACTCAATCCCGGGCAGCGAGGTCCTGAAATTCGATCCGGCCAAGGCCAAGGACCTGTGGGCCCAGGCCGAGAAGATCAAGCCCTACGACGGCTCCAAGCCGCTGCAGATTGCCTCCAACACCGACGGCGGCAACAAGGAATGGATTGAAGCCGTCGCCAACGGCTTCAAGAACAACCTCGGCATCAACGCCGAAATCCAGCCCTTCGCGAAGTTCGCCGAGGTGCTCAACTTGCGCAAGTCCCAGAAGCTTCCCGGCCTGACCCGCGCAGGCTGGCAGGGTGACTACCCATCGCTCTACAACTTCCTCGGGCCCGTCTGGGCAACCGGGGCCTCCTCCAACTACGAGAAGTACTCGAACCCCGAGTTCGACAAGTTCCTCAAGGAGGGCCTGGCGGCCAAGACCCCGGATGAGGCCAGCGCCAAGTTCAACAAGGCCCAGGAGATCCTCTTCAAGGACCTGCCCGGCCTGCCGCTCTGGTACCGGGCCACCCCGATCGTGTGGAGCAACAACGTCGTTAAGGCCGAGACCGGCTGGAACGGCGGCGTCCTTTACTACAACATCGAGGCCAAGTAACCCCAGGCATCTGAACTTGCCCCCAGGCACGGGGGTCCGGCCACAAGCCGGGCCCCCGTCTGCCTGCTGCGCAGGAAGGCATTCCATGACACTCCACCGCATCGGAAGGAGGAGCCAGCCGTGACCCGGTACATCATCCGACGACTCCTCCAGGTGATCCCCGTTTTCCTGGGAACCACCCTCCTCGTCTACTACATGGTCTTCGCTCTCCCCGGAGACCCCATCGCGGCCCTCTTCGGAGACCGCCAGCCCCCGCAAAGCGTCATCGACGCGCTGCGGAACCAGTACAACCTCGACCAGCCCTTCTGGGTCCAGTACGGGCTCTTCCTGAAGAACCTCTTCACCTTCAACCTCGGCGTCGACTTCACCCAGCAGCCCATCGCCGCAACGCTCGCCCGGATTTTCCCGGTCACCGCCATGCTCGCGATCGAAGCGCTCATCATCCAGGCCGTGTTCGGCGTGCTCTTCGGCGTCTTCGCCGGCCTGCGCAAGGGCAAGCTCTTCGACTCCACCGTATTGGTGGCGTCGCTCGTCGTCATCGCCGTGCCCACCTTCGTGCTCGGCTTCGTCTTCCAGCTGGTCTTCGGTGTCCAGCTCGGCTGGGCCAAGCCGACGGTCGGTGCAAGCGCGAACTGGGGCAACCTGATCCTGCCCGCCGTCGTGCTCGGCCTGGTGTCCTTCGCCTACGTGCTCCGCCTCACCCGGACCTCGGTCATCGAGAACATGAACGCCGACTACGTCCGCACCGCTACCGCCAAGGGCCTGTCCCGGCCGCGTGTCGTCCTGGCGCACATCCTGCGCAACTCCATGATTCCGGTGGTCACCTACTTGGGCGCCAACCTCGGCGGCCTGATGGGCGGGGCCATCGTCACGGAGGGCATCTTCAACGTCCCCGGCGTCGGCAACAAGCTCTACCAGGCCGTCCAGCGCGGCGAAGGCCCCACCGTGGTTGCCATCGTGAGCGTGCTGGTCCTGGTGTTCGTCGCCGCCAACCTGCTCGTTGACCTCCTGTACGCCTGGCTCGACCCGAGGATCCGTTATGAGTAACACCAAGCACTTCGTGGCCCCCGTCGATGAGACCCCGCTGCAGGCCACCGACTCCCTGCGGACCGACCAGGCACCCCTTAGCCTGTGGGCGGACGCCTGGCGCAAGCTCCGCCGTCGCCCGATGTTCATCATCTCCTCGTTGATGATCCTTTCCCTGCTGTTCGTGGCATTCTTCCCCGGGGTCTTCACGAGCGTCGATCCGAACAACAACTGCCAGCTCTCGAATTCCGAAGCAGGCCCCACCGCCGGGCACCCCTTCGGGTTCACGCTCCAGGGCTGCGACGTCTACGCCCGCGTCATCCACGGAACCCAGGCTTCATTGTCCGTCGGTGTCCTGTCTGTGCTGTGCGTGCTCGTGATCGGCGTGACCCTCGGTGCCCTGGCCGGCTACTACGGCGGCTGGCTGGATGCCGTGCTGGCACGCCTGGGCGACATCTTCTTTGCCCTGCCCCTCGTCCTCGGCGCCTTGGTCATCACCCAATTGCCGCTGTTCCGCGAGAACAAGAGCGTCTGGACTGTGGTGTTCGTGATCTCGATGCTCGCCTGGCCGCAGATGGCCCGGATCACCCGGGGCGCGGTCATCGAGGTGCGCAACGCCGACTTCGTGACCGCGGCCCGTTCCCTGGGCGTCTCCCGTTTCGGTGCCCTGGTCCGCCACGTGCTGCCCAACGCGCTCGCACCCGTGATCGTGCTCGCCACGCTGGAACTCGGTGTGTTCATCGTGGCGGAGGCAACGCTGTCCTTCCTCGGCATCGGCCTGCCCGCGAGCGTCATGTCCTGGGGCAATGACATCTCCGCGGCGAATGCGTCGATCCGCACCAACCCGTCGATCCTGCTGTACCCGGCAGGCGCCCTGTCCATCACCGTCCTGAGCTTCATCATGCTCGGCGACGCCGTCCGCGATGCTCTTGATCCCAAGAGCCGTCAGCGCTAAGGAGGCGAGAGGATGACCACAGCTACCGTCACGATCGAGGAAACCGCAGTCCAGGACCGGCCGATCCTTGAAATCAAGGACCTTGCCATCACCTTCGCCACCGGTGCCGGCGAATTCAAGGCCGTCAAGAACGCCCACCTGAGCATCATGCCGGGCGAGACCGTCGCCATCGTGGGGGAGTCCGGTTCCGGGAAGTCGACGACGGCGCTCGCCGCCATCGGCCTGCTGCCCGGCAACGGCCGGGTCACCGGAGGGCAGATCCTGCTCGACGGTGAAGACATCGCCCACGCGTCCGAGAAGCGCATGATTGAACTGCGCGGCAGCCACATCGGCATGGTCCCGCAGGACCCGATGTCCAACCTCAACCCGGTGTGGAAGATCGGCTACCAGGTGCGGGAGACGCTCAAGGCGAACGGCCGCCCCGACGGTCCCGACGACGTCGCGCGCGTTCTCGCGGAGGCCGGACTGCCCGACGCCCACCGGCGTGCGCGGCAGTACCCGCACGAGTTCTCCGGCGGCATGCGCCAACGGGCCCTGATCGCCATCGGCCTGAGCTGCGCGCCGAAACTGCTGATCGCCGATGAACCGACCTCCGCCCTGGACGTCACCGTGCAGCGCAGGATCCTGGACCACCTGGACAAGATGACCACGGAGCTGGGCACCTCGGTGCTGCTCATCACCCACGACCTCGGCCTGGCCGCCGAGCGCGCGGACAAGGTCGTGGTCATGTACCAAGGCAATGTGGTCGAGGCCGGGCCGTCGCTGGAGTTGCTGCGCGATCCGCAACACCCGTACACCAAGAGGCTGGTCGAGTCCGCGCCGTCCCTGGCATCGCGCCGCATCCAGTCCGCCAAGGAGCAGGGGGTCGAGGCCGGGGACCTGCTGGCTCCGGCGGCCGTGAGCCGTGGCCGGGACGAGGTCCTGCAGGTCCGGAACCTCCGAAAGGTCTACAAGCTGCGCCAGGGCCTGGGCCAGAGCACCGACTTCGCTGCCGTGGACGACGTCAGCTTCAGCGTGAAGCGCGGCACCACCACGGCGATCGTGGGCGAGTCCGGCTCGGGCAAGTCCACCGTGGCGAAAATGGTCCTCCAGTTGGAGAGCCCCACCGAGGGCCAGATCATCTTCGACGGGGTGGACACGGCAGGGCTCAAAGGCAAGGAGCTCTTCACGTTCCGCCGGCGGGTGCAGCCGATCTTCCAGGATCCGTACGGTTCGCTCGACCCGATGTACAACATCTACCGCACCATCGAGGAGCCCCTGCGGATCCACAAGATCGGGGACGCGGCCAGCCGGGAGAAGAAGGTCCGGGAACTGCTGGACCAGGTGGCGTTGCCGCAGGGCACCATGCAGCGCTATCCGAATGAGCTCTCCGGCGGCCAGCGCCAGCGTGTCGCCATCGCACGGGCGCTCGCCCTGGACCCCGAAGTGATCATCTGCGACGAGGCCGTCTCCGCCCTGGACGTCCTCGTCCAGGCACAGGTCCTCAACCTCCTCACCGAACTGCAATCGGAGCTGGACCTGACCTACCTGTTCATCACCCATGACCTCGCCGTGGTGCGCCAGGTCGCTGACCACGTCTGCGTCATGGAGAAGGGCAAGCTGGTGGAAACCGGCACCACTGACGACGTCTTCGACGCGCCGCAGCAGGACTACACCCGGGCCCTGCTGAACGCCATTCCCGGGGCGAGCCTCCTGCTGCCGCCGGCGGTGGCCTGACCGCCCGGACCGCCTGGCGCCACCTTCCGCCGGACGCACGACGGCGACCTACCGCTTTCAGGGCGGAAGGTCGCCGTCGTTCGTTTTCCGGGAAGCCTCCGGGTGTCAGGACTCCGGGTCGTCGGCGGCCAGGCCGAGTTCAGAGAGCCGCCGGGTGAGGACCGCGGCGAGCTTCCGGTGTCCCGGGGCCGCCAGGTGGATACCGTCCATGAGGTCCCCGGCGACGTCGTAGCGCGTGACCCAGTCGCCGACGCTGATGAACGGGATGCCGGCGTTGCCCGCGATCCGGCCAAGCAAGGCGTCGACTTCCGCGCGCCGGCCGCCACCGTTGGCGGCGCCGCGGGACAGCGTGCCGATCATCAGCAGGCGGCTGCCGGGGTAGCGGCTCCGCAGGGCCGAGAGCAGCCGGTCGGCGTTCTCGGTGATCCGTGCGTCATCGGCCCCCTGCCGTGCGTCGTTACCGCCGCCCTGCACCACGATGAGGGGCGGGGTTCCATAGGGAAGCAGCCAGTCACCGTTCTGCAGGGCGTCGATGTAATTGCCCGTGCTGCCGTTGTGTGCGACGAAGCCCGTTCCGCTCTTGCCCGCGTAGAACACGGTGTAGCCGACGGCGGCGAGGGCGCTCCGGGGCCAGGAGCCCTCAGGCTCGGACTGGGAGTCGCCGATGAGTACGGCCGTGTGCCGGATGTCGGCCAGGACCACCTCGTCGCGGTTGTTGCGCGGGTTCCGGTATATGGAGCCGGGCGGAAGGCTGGCCGGGTCAGGTTCGGAGAGCCCCGCCTGCGGTTTGGGTGCGGCGACAGGCTGGCCGGATGCGGCAACGGGAACGGTGGTCCGTTTGCCTGTTCCCGCGGCCTCGCTTCCGGACGGTTGCGTACAGCCGGAGCAGACCAGGGCGAGGGCGAGCAGGGGGGCGGCGCCGAAAAGGGCGGCGCGTCGGGTTCGCATTGGGGGTTCTCCTGGTGGCTGCTGCGATCTTCATAGCAATGCTGGGGCATCGGGATCCCAAAAGACAGGGCCCGCATATTTCTGTTCTGCAACAACTGCGGCAGAAGGCTGTGATGGCGGACACTTTTGGCCCGTCAGGCCGGTTGCCGTTAGGCCAACCATTGCCGCAGCATTTAGAATTTAGGGAGGTGCCCTGTGCTAAGGGTCTGATCGTCGTGCGTTCCGTCCCTGGAAATGGCGCGATACCACAGCTGACTTCACCACTGAATCGAGCCATCACGCATGTCTGAAACCACTACCCAAACTGCCGCGAACACTGCCTCGCGCAGTGATCTCCGCAACGTAGCGATCGTGGCCCACGTTGACCACGGCAAGACCACCCTGGTCGACGCCATGCTCAAGCAGACCAACTCCTTCGCAGCGCACGGCGAGGTTGAAGACCGGGTCATGGACTCCGGCGACCTGGAACGCGAAAAGGGCATCACCATCCTCGCCAAGAACACCACGGTTGCCTACAACGGCCCCTCGTCCAACGGCGAGACCATCACCATCAACGTGATCGACACCCCCGGCCACGCCGACTTCGGTGGCGAGGTGGAGCGCGGCCTGTCCATGGTTGACGGCGTCGTGCTGCTGGTGGACTCTTCCGAAGGTCCGCTCCCGCAGACCCGCTTCGTGCTCCGCAAGGCCCTTGCCGCGCACCTGCCCGTGATCCTGCTGGTCAACAAGACCGACCGTCCCGACGCCCGCATCGACGAGGTTGTCCACGAGTCCATGGACCTCCTCCTTGGCCTGGCTTCGGACCTTGCGGACGAAGTTCCGGACCTGGACCTGGACAAGGTCCTTGAGGTTCCCGTCGTTTACGCTGCCGCCAAGGTTGGCCGCGCTTCCCTGGAGCAGCCGGCCAACGGCTCGGCCCCGGAGAACGAAGACCTCGAGCCATTGTTCAAGACCATCATCGAGCACATCCCGGCTCCCACGTACAACCCCGAGGGTGTCCTGCAGGCGCACGTCACCAACCTGGACGCTTCGCCGTTCCTTGGCCGCCTCGCCCTGCTCCGCATCTACAACGGCACCCTGCGCAAGGGCCAGCAGGTTGCCTGGGCCCGCCAGAACGGCGAGCTGAAGACCGTGAAGATCACCGAACTCCTGGCCACCAAGGCCCTGGAGCGAGTGCCCGCCGAATCCGCGGGCCCGGGCGAGATTGTCGCCGTCGCCGGCATCGAGGAGATCACCATCGGTGAAACCCTCACCGACGTCGAAAACCCGCAGCCGCTGCCGCTCATCACGGTGGACGACCCGGCCATCTCCATGACGATCGGTATCAACACCTCGCCGCTGGCCGGCAAGGTCAAGGGTGCCAAGGTCACGGCCCGCCAGGTCAAGGATCGCCTCGACAAGGAACTGATCGGTAACGTCTCCATCAAGGTTCTTCCCACCGAGCGTCCGGACGCCTGGGAAGTCCAGGGCCGTGGCGAGCTCGCCCTCGCCATCCTCGTGGAGCAGATGCGCCGCGAAGGCTTCGAGCTCACCGTAGGCAAGCCGCAGGTGGTCACCCGGACCATCGACGGCAAGGTCCACGAGCCGATGGAGCACATGACCATCGACGTGCCCGAAGAGTACCTGGGCGCCGTCACGCAGCTCATGGCCGCCCGCAAGGGCCGCATGACCAACATGGCCAACCACGGCACCGGCTGGTGCCGCATGGAATTCATCGTGCCCGCCCGTGGACTGATCGGTTTCCGTACCAAGTTCCTCACCGACACCCGCGGTGCCGGCATCGCGTCCTCGATCGCCGAGGGCTACGAGCCGTGGGCCGGCCCCATCGAATACCGCACCAACGGTTCGATGGTTGCCGACCGCGCCGGCGTGGTGACCCCGTTCGCCATGATCAACCTGCAGGAGCGTGGCTCCTTCTTCGTGAAGCCCACGTCCGAGGTCTACGAGGGCATGATCGTGGGCGAGAACTCCCGCGCCGACGACATGGACGTCAACATCACGAAGGAAAAGAAGCTCACCAACATGCGTGCGGCTTCCTCGGACTCCTTCGAGAACCTGACCCCGCCGCGCGAGCTGACTCTCGAAGAGTCCCTCGAATTCGCCCGCGAAGACGAGTGCGTCGAGGTCACCCCGGAGGACATCCGCATCCGCAAGGTCATCCTGGACGCCAACGAGCGCGCCAAGGCTGCCCGCGCCCGCGCCAAGGCCTAAGGGCCCGGCGGCAGCACGGATTCAGCAATGAGCAAAAGGGTCACCGGAGCGTTCCGCGGCATCGCCGCAGCGCTTCCGGTGGCCCTTTTTGCTGCCCTCGCCGGCACCGCGCTGCACCGGCAATCGGTGCTGCTGGCCGGCGTCGAACTCTATTGGGGACCGGCGGCCGCGCTGCTGCTGCTCGCCGCGGTGGAACTGCTGCTGGCGGGAAGCTACCGGTCCTTGATCCCGACGGCGGTGGCCGGCGTCGTCTGCTACGTTCTGGTGGGGCTGCTCGCGGCAGCCGGTCCCGGAAAGCAGCTCATCCTGGCCGATGTTCCTGGCAACGTGTGGGTATACGGGATCGCCGGCGTGACCCTGCTGATGCTGCTGGTGGGCCGGGTGTTTACCCGCCGGCGCTGACGGTGACTACTGTCCAGCGAATTTACGCCCCGTTGCGCGCGCTCCGCCTTGGCGGGGGCGGCGGCACGGCTTTTGCTGCCACCACCAGGTCCAAGGGGATCTCGACGTCGGACTGCCGGGTGCGGATGGTGCAGGAACCGGCGGCGGAGGCCAGCAGGTAGCCCAGGGCGTCCGTGACGCCTCCCTCGATCCGGTAGCGCACCACCACTCGTGTTCCTTCGGGGGCGGTCAAGAGGAAATCCTGGGGACGGGACGGGTTCACCAGTTCATAGTAGGACGCCCGGCTAGGTTCGTGCGTTGGGCATGTTGGATAATAGGCTCAGAATTCAACAGGTCCGGCGGCCAAGGCCGGATGCACCATCCGGGCAGCCGCCCGGAGCAACTCTGGAGAGGCAAGGGACGTGACTTACGTAATCGCGCAGCCGTGTGTGGACGTCAAGGACAAGGCATGCATCGAAGAATGCCCGGTCGACTGCATCTACGAAGGCGAGCGGTCCCTCTACATCCACCCGGACGAATGCGTTGACTGCGGCGCCTGCGAGCCCGTGTGCCCGGTGGAGGCCATCTACTACGAAGACGACACCCCGGAAGAGTGGGCCGACTACTACAAGGCCAACGTCGAGTTCTTCGACGACCTCGGCTCGCCCGGCGGTGCGGCCAAGATCGGCAACACCGGCAAGGACCACCCCTTCATCGCCGCCCTGCCTCCGCAGAACCAGGACCACTAGGACCGGGTGCACTTTTGATTTCCGCGGCGCCGTCCTTCGGCCTTGACCTGCCCGATTACCCGTGGGAAGCCATGGCCCCATACCTGGCCAAGGCTTCGGAACATCCGGGTGGAGTCGTCAACCTGTCCATCGGGACCCCGGTTGACCCGACCCCCCAGCTGGTCAGGGACGCCCTGGCGGAGGCTTCGGATTCGCACGGGTATCCGACAGTCCACGGCACCGAGGCCCTGCGCCAGGCGGTGTCCGAGTGGTTCGCGGCCCGCCGCGGAGTGCCGGGCCTGGACCCCAAGGATGTCCTGCCGACCATCGGCTCCAAGGAATTGGTAGCCTGGCTGCCGTTCCTGCTGGGACTGCGTCCTGGCGACGTCGTGGTGCGGCCCACGGTCGCTTACCCGACGTACGACATCGGCGCCACCCTTGCAGGGGCCACCGCCGTCGCCGCGGATGATCTCGATGAGCTCGACGCCGCGACCCGCGCCAAGGTGCGCCTGGTCTGGGTCAACTCGCCGGGCAACCCCACCGGAAGCGTCCGCGACGTTGCGTCCCTGAAGGCGATCGTGGAGCAGGCCCGCCAGGTGGGCGCGGTGGTGGCTTCCGACGAATGCTACGCCGAGCTCGGCTGGGGGGAATGGGATGCCCAGCGCGGCGGCGAAGCCGTTCCCAGCATCCTGGATCCCCGGGTCAGCGGCGGCTCCAACGACGGTCTCCTCAGTGTCTACTCCCTGAGCAAGCAGTCCAACCTGGCCGGCTACCGTGCCGCCTTCGTGGCAGGGGATTCGGCCATCGTGGCCAACCTGGTCAACAGCCGCAAGCACGCGGGCATGATCGTGCCCTACCCGGTGCAGGAAGCCATGCGCGTGGCACTCGGCGACGCCGGGCACGTCCTGGCGCAGAAGGACCTCTACCGTTCCCGCCGGGAACGGCTGCTGCCCGCCCTTGAAGGATTCGGCCTGCAGATCCACGAATCGAAGGCCGGCCTGTACCTCTGGGCGACCGCCGGTGAAGCCACCTGGGACACGGTGCAGCGCTTCGCGGACCTCGGCATCGTCGTCGGGCCCGGGGTCTTCTACGGCGACGCCGGAAACGGTTTCATCCGCGTGGCCCTGACCGGCTCGGACGAACGGATCGACGCCGCAGTGGAGCGCCTGGGCGCCGCCGGCTAGGCCCGGCTCACCCGGCCTGTGAGCTGTAGCACATTCAGGGCCTCCAGTGCGGTAACCGGGCTTCCCGGATTAGTTCCTCCCGGGCGCTGGGGGTAGCTTATTACTGACTATTGATGGTGGCTTTCCAAGGAAAGCAGTCCAATCGCCCGGACCACAACCGGCGGGATGCGCCCGGCGGGCGCCACCGGAAGTTGGTTGGATCAAGCTTTCTACGGAGGCCAAGAGCCTCATGAAGGGGACTCCATGACTGAGACCACCAGCGCCACCTTGCGCCACGCCGGCGGCGAACTCGAACTCCCGCGGATCAAGGTTGTCGAAGGAAACGAAGGGTACGACGTTTCCAAGCTGCTGAAGCAGACGGGTGCCGTCACCTACGACCCCGGCTTCATGAACACCGCGGCCACTACCTCCGCGATCACATACATCGACGGCGATGCCGGCGTCCTGCGCTACCGCGGGTACCCGATCGAACAGCTCGCGCAGCACTCGAGCTTCCTCGAGGTGTCCTACCTGCTGATCTACGGCAACCTGCCGACCCCCACGGAACTGGAAGAGTTCGACCAGAAGATCCGCCGCCACACGCTGCTCCACGAAGACCTCAAGGGCTTCTTCGGCGGCTTCCCGCGCGACGCGCACCCGATGCCTGTGCTGTCCTCGGCCGTCTCGGCGCTGTCGACCTTCTACCAGGACTCCCTGGACCCGTTCAACCCGGACCACGTGGAAGTTTCCACCATCCGCCTCATGGCCAAGCTGCCGGTTATCGCCGCCTACGCGCACAAGAAGTCCATCGGCCAGCCCATGCTGTACCCGGACAACTCCATGAACCTCGTGGAGAACTTCCTGCGCCTGAGCTTCGGCCTGCCGGCTGAGCAGTACGAGCTGGACCCGATCATCGTCAAGGCCCTGGACCTGCTCCTCATCCTCCACGCGGACCACGAGCAGAACTGTTCAACCTCCACCGTGCGCCTGGTGGGTTCGGCCAACGCCAACCTCTTCGCCTCCGTCTCCGCCGGCATCAACGCCCTCTTCGGCCCCGCCCACGGCGGCGCCAACGAGGCCGTGCTGAAGATGCTGCGCCAGATCCAGGCCGACGGCATCAAGCCCGAGGACTACATGGAGAAGGTCAAGAACAAGGAAGACGGCGTCCGCCTCATGGGCTTCGGACACCGCGTCTACAAGAACTACGACCCGCGAGCCAAGATCATCAAGGCCACCGCCCACGAGATCCTCGGCAAGCTCGGCGGCAACGACGAACTGCTGGACATCGCCATGCGCCTCGAAGAGAAGGCCCTGGCCGACGACTACTTCATCCAGCGCAAGCTTTACCCGAACGTCGACTTCTACACAGGCCTGATCTACAAGGCCATGGGCTTCCCGGAGAAGATGTTCACCGTGCTGTTCGCCATCGGCCGCCTGCCCGGCTGGATCGCCCAGTGGCGCGAAATGATCACCGACCCCGCCACGAAGATCGGCCGCCCGCGGCAGCTCTACACCGGGGAGCCGGAGCGCGACTACCCGGCCCTGTAGCCGGCAGCGCAATTAGACACAGTTTGCGCAACTAAACACGTACGACGGCGGCCGCCCACCTTTCGAGGTGGGCGGCCGCTTTTCGTTGTGCCTGCCTTTTCCCGGGTCAGGAGGCGTTGTAGCCGTGGGGGTTGTTTTTTTGCCAGCGCCAGTGGTCTTCGGTCATTTGGTCGATGGTTTTGGTGGTGGACCAGCCGAGGTCTGCGAGGGCGGAGGAGGCGTCGGCCCAGAAGGCGGGCAGGTCT